>VOFI01002713.1_pt1 | contig 217391 bp, 206 predicted proteins | sample 5384131 | NCBI WGS metagenome assembly VOFI01 (sample SAMN12384728, study PRJNA508395) | human gut metagenome | isolation source: healthy gut H | host: Homo sapiens | reverse complement strand
GCGCGGCGCGCTCGACTCGGCAGGCGTGGACGGCCGTCGTCAGCGTCGCTCGAAGTATGGTGCAAAACGCCCCAAGGCCGGTAAATAATCACAAGAAACATTAATTTTAGACAATTTTCGAATAAACAATGAGAAAAGCTAAGCCAAAAAAAGCGAATTCTACTTCCGGATCCGAAGTTCGAGACGTGTCCGTGACCCGTTTCGTGAACAACCTTATGCTGGATGGTAAGAAGAGTATTGCCTACACCATTTTCTACGATGCGTTGGAGCTGGTGGGCAAGAAATAAATCTCCGTTGGAAATCTGGAAACAGGCCCTTGAGAACATCACACCCCAAGTCGAAGTGAAATCGAAGCGTATCGGCGGTGCGACGTTCCAAGTTCCGATGGAGGTTCGTCCGGAGCGCAAGATTTCTATTTCCATGAAAAACCTTGTCCTCTATTCCCGCAAGCGCGCCGGCAAGACGATGGCAGATCGACTCTCAGCAGAGATAATGGATGCCTTCAACCAGCAGGGCGCCGCCTTCAAACGCAAGGAGGAGATGCACCGCATGGCCGAGGCCAACAAGGCATTCGCACACTTTAGATTCTAAAAAAGGAGACTGACAGATGGCAACCAGAGATTTAAATTACACTCGCAATATCGGCATCATGGCTCACATCGATGCCGGTAAGACCACCACGTCGGAGCGTATCCTTTTTTACACGGGCAAAACCCACAAGATCGGCGAGACGCACGAAGGCGCTGCCGTTATGGACTGGATGGTTCAGGAGCAGGAGCGCGGTATCACGATCACCTCGGCCGCAACGACCGCATTCTGGAACTACAAGGGCAATCAGTATCAGATCAACCTGATCGACACTCCGGGACACGTGGACTTCACCGTCGAGGTGGAGCGTTCGCTGCGCGTGCTGGACGGCGCCGTTGCGACGTTCTGCGCCGTGGGCGGCGTCGAGCCCCAGTCGGAGACCGTATGGCGTCAGGCCGACAAGTACAACGTTCCCCGTCTGGGTTATGTCAACAAGATGGACCGCACGGGCGCCGACTTCTTGGCCGTGTGCGCGCAGATCAAAGAGCACTTCGGTGCGACGGCCCTGCCGGTCGTTCTTCCCATCGGCGCCGAGGACAAGTTCGAGGGTCTGGTAGACCTTATATATAATAATGCGATCTACTACTACGACGACAAGACCGTGCGCGACAACTTCGAGCTGAAGGAGATTCCCGAATCGATGAAGGCCGAGGCTGCCGAATGGCGCGCCAAGCTCATCGAAGAGGTTGCGGCGACCGACGACGCCCTGATGGAGAAATTCTTCGAGGATCCGGATTCGATCACGGCCGAGGAGCTGCTCGCAGCTATCCGCAAGGCCACGATCTCGATGCAGGTCGTGCCGATGCTCTGCGGTTCGTCGTTCCACAACAAGGGCGTTCAGAAACTGCTCGACTACGTGATGGCTTTCCTGCCTTCGCCGCTCGACGTGCCCGCAGTGACGGGTATCAACCCCAAAACCGAGAAGGAAGAGACGCGTAACGCCTCCGAGGACGATCCGTTCTGCGGTCTGGCGTTCAAGATCGCTACCGACCCGTTCGTAGGCCGTCTGGCTTTCGTGCGCGTTTACTCCGGTAAACTGGACGCAGGTTCCTATGTGCTGGATACCCGCAGCGGCAAGCGCGAGCGTATCAGCCGTATCTACCAGATGCACGCCAACAAGCAGAATCCGATGGAGACCGTCGGCGCCGGCGATATCTGCGCTGCCGTAGGTTTCAAGGAGATTCGCACGGGCGACACGCTCTGCGCCGAGAACGCACCGATCGTTCTGGAGCAGATGACCTTCCCCGAACCGGTGATCGGTCTGGCGGTCGAGCCTAAGACCCAGAAGGACCTCGACAAACTCGGCATCGCGCTGGGTAAGCTGGCCGAGGAAGACCCCACCTTCACGGTGCATACCGACGAGGATTCGGGACAGACCGTCATTAGCGGTATGGGCGAGCTGCACCTCGATATCATCGTAGACCGTCTGCGCCGCGAGTTCGGTGTGGAGATCAACCAAGGCGCTCCTCAGGTCAACTACAAGGAGGCGCTCACCAAGACGGTTCAGCACCGCGAGGTCTTCAAGAAGCAGACCGGCGGTCGCGGTAAGTTCGCCGACATCATCTTCGAGATCGGTCCCGCCGACGAAGGTCAGATCGGACTCACGTTCGTGGATGAGGTCAAGGGCGGTAATATTCCCAAGGAGTTCATTCCTTCTGTTCAGAAAGGTTTTGCTTCGGCGATGGACAACGGCGCTCTGGCCGGCTACAAGATGGACTCGATGAAGGTTACCCTCAAGGACGGTTCGTTCCACCCGGTAGACTCCGACCAGCTCTCGTTCGAGATCGCTGCCCGTAACGGTTACCGCGCAGCTGCTCCCAAGGCCGGTTCGGTGATTCTGGAGCCCATCATGTCCGTGGAGGTCGTGACCCCTGAGGAGAGCATGGGGGATATCATCGGCGACCTGAACAAGCGCCGCGGACAGATCACCGGCATGGAGTCCAAGGGCACGGCTCGCGTCGTGAAGGCCAAGGTTCCCCTGTCGGAAATGTTCGGCTATGTGACCGTGCTCCGTACCATTTCGTCGGGCCGCGCCACTTCGTCCATGGAGTTCTCGCACTTCGAGGAGGTTCCTGCCAACTTGGCCAAGGAGATCATCGAGAAAGCGAGTGGTAAACGTAAGGATATAGAATAAGAAAACATATGAACCAGAAGATTAGAATCAAGTTAAAGTCATTCGATCACAATCTCGTGGACAAATCGGCCGAGAAGATCGTGAAGACCGTGAAGAGCACGGGAGCCGTAGTCAGCGGTCCTGTGCCCCTTCCCACGCACAAGCAGATTTTCACGGTGAACCGCTCGACTTTCGTCAACAAGAAAGCCCGCGAGCAGTTCCAGCTCTGCACCTTCAAGCGCATCCTCGACATCTATTCGTCGACGCCCAAAACGATCGACGCGCTGATGAAACTGGAGCTTCCCTCAGGTGTGGAGGTCGAAATCAAGGTGTGATAACGGAAGGCTTGTACCTGTTGAGTATAGCAACGAAAGATCACTTTATTTATAACAAACAATCGACAACAAATGTCAGGACTTATTGGAAAGAAAATCGGAATGACTTCCGTTTACAGTGCCGAGGGTAAGAATATACCATGCACTGTCATTGAGGCTGGTCCGTGCGTAGTTACGCAAATCAAGACCGTGGAGAAGGACACCTACGAAGCGGTACAGATTGCCTATGACGAGAAAAGTGAAAAGCACACCAGCAGCAGTTTGTTAGGACACTTCAAGAAAGCCGGCACTACCCCTAAGCGCAAGATGGCTGAGTTCAAGGGTATGCCCGAAGTGAATCTCGGCGACACGCTTACCGTGGAACTCTTCTCGGAAGAGGACTGGGTGGACGTGACCGGGATATCGAAAGGTAAAGGCTTCCAAGGCGTTGTGAAGCGTCACGGTTTCGGCGGCGTGGGCGGACAGACCCACGGTCAGCACAACCGTCAGCGCAAACCCGGTTCGCTGGGCGCATCGTCCTATCCCTCGCGCGTCTTCAAGGGCAAGCGCTTGCCCGGCCAGATGGGCGGTGAGCAGGTCAAGGTTTTGAACCTGCGCGTATTGAAAGTTATTCCTGAGAGCAACCTTATTCTCGTGAAAGGTTCGATTCCGGGAGCAAAGGGTGCTTATTTAACAATTGAGAAGTAGTATGGAATTAGCTGTTTTAAACACACAAGGAAAAGAAACGGGTCGTAAGGTAGTTCTTTCGGACGCCGTCTTCGGCGTGGAGGCTAATGACCACGCTATCTACCTCGACGTGAAGCAGTATCTTGCTGATCAGCGTCAGGGCACGCACAAGTCGAAGCAGCGCAACGAAGTCGCCGGCTCGACGCGCAAGCTCAAGCGTCAGAAAGGCACCGGCGGCGCCCGTTGCGGCAGCATCAAGTCTCCGCTGTTTCCGGGCGGCGGCCGTATCTTCGGTCCCCAGCCCCGCGATTACAGCTTCAAGCTCAACAAGAAGCTCAAGCAGCTCGCTCGTCGCAGCGCTTTGACCTACAAGGCTCAGGCAGGTGCGATCAGCGTTGTGGAAACCCTCTCGCTGGATGCTCCCAAGACCAAGGCTGTCGTGGCTTTGGCCGACGCACTGAAAGTTGCAGACAAGAAAGTGCTGCTGGTTCTCCCGGAGTCCAACGCCAATCTTCAGCTTTCGTGCCGCAACCTGCCTTACGTACAGCCCGTGCTGGCTCAGAACGTCTGCACCTACGACGTGATGAACGCATCGGCGATCGTGATGGTGGAAGGTGCCGAGAATGTTTTGAATACGATGTTAGCTTAAAAACGCAAGACACACAATGGAAATTATTATTAAGCCGGTTTTGACCGAAAAAATGACGATTCAGGGCGAAAAGTTGAATCGCTACGGTTTTATCGTTGACGTGAGGGCTAACAAGCTGCAGATTCGCAATGCCGTAGAGCAGATGTACAACGTCGTCGTGACAAATGTGAACACCGTGAACTACATGGGCAAACTCAAGAGCCGCTTTACCAAAGCCGGGCTTCTGGAGGGTCGCGCTAACAACTTCAAGAAGGCTATCGTCACCTTGAAGGACGGAGATAAGATAGATTTTTACAGTAATATCTAACGAAGATGGCAGTAAAAAAATTCAAACCCGTTACTCCGGGTACAAGACATAAGATCATCGGTACGTTCGACGAAATCACGACGAATAAGCCTGAGAAATCGTTGCTCAGCCCCAGAAGAATTCGGGCGGACGCAACAATTCCGGTAAGATGACGGTCCGCTATATCGGCGGCGGTAACAAGCAGATGTATCGTAACATCGACTTCAAACGCACCAAGGACGGCATCGCTGCGACTGTAAAAACTATCGAGTACGATCCCAATCGTACCGCACGTATTGCACTTCTGGTATATGCCGACGGTGAGAAGAGCTACATCATCGCACCGAACGGACTCCAAGTGGGGCAGACCGTGGTAAGCGGCGCAGGTGTCGCTCCCGAAGTCGGAAATACGCTCTTCCTGAGCGAGATTCCGCTGGGTACGGTCATCCACAATATCGAACTCTACCCCGGTCAGGGAGCCGCGATGGCTCGCTCCGCCGGTTCTTACGCCCAGCTGCTGGCTCGTGAGGGCAAATTCGCCATCATCAAGCTGCCTTCGGGCGAGACTCGTATGGTACTCGTAACTTGCCGCGCTACCGTGGGTGTCGTGTCGAACATCGACCACAGCCTCGAGCTCCGGTAAGGCTGGTCGTGAGCGTTGGCTCGGCCGTCGTCCGCGCAACCGCGGCGTGGTGATGAACCCCGTCGATCACCCGATGGGTGGTGGCGAAGGCCGTGCGTCGGGTGGTCACCCCCGTTCGCGCAAGGGTCTGTTGGCTAAGGGTTACAAGACTCGTAATCCGAAGAAGACGACCTCGAAGTTTATTATTTCAAGAAAAAAAATAATTAAATAAGAGTACATAATGAGCCGTTCACTAAAAAAAGGACCGTTTATCGACCCGAAGCTCGAGGCGAAAGTCGTCGCTCAGGCCGAAGGTAACAAAAAGTCGGTCATCAAAACTTGGTCGCGTGCAAGTATGATCTCGCCTGACTTCGTAGGTCAGACGATCGCTGTCCACAACGGAAATAAGTTTATTCCGGTGTATGTAACAGAGAATATGGTAGGACACAAGCTCGGTGAGTTTGCTCCCACCCGTAACTTCCGCGGTCACGCAGGTAACAAGAAAAAATAGGTAGAAAATGGGTGCAAGAAAAGCAATAAAAGCCGAGAAAATCAAGGCTGAGAAGAAGCAGAAAGCAATCGCTGTTCTGCGTGATTGCCCGACCTCTCCCCGCAAGATGCGCCTCGTGGCCGACATCATCCGCGGCGTCGAGATCAACAAGGCATTGGGCATCCTTCGTTTTTCGAAGAAGGAGGCGTCGATCCGTATGGAGAAACTGCTCAAGTCGGCTATCGCCAACTGGGAAGCCAAGAACGAAAACGAACGTCTGGAAGACACCAAGCTGTGCGTGAAAGAGGTATTCGTAGACGGAGGCCGCATGCTGAAGCGTATTCAGGCAGCGCCTCAGGGCCGCGCTCACCGCATTCGCAAACGTTCGAATCACGTGACGATCGTAGTTGATAAAATGGTAACCGTAGAAAACAAGTAATCAGATGGGACAGAAAGTTAATCCGATAGCAAATCGTCTTGGTATCATCCGCGGTTGGGATTCCAACTGGTTCGGCGGCAAAGACTTCTCCGAGAAGCTGGTCGAGGACGCCAAGATCCGCAAATACCTGAATGTCCGTCTGGCCAAGGCAAGCATCTCGAAGATCATCATCGAGCGCACGCTGAAACTGGTTACGGTAACCATTTCCACCGCCCGTCCGGGCATCATCATCGGCAAGGGCGGTCAGGAGGTCGACAAGCTCAAGGAAGAGCTGAAGAAGCTCACCGGCAAGGAGATTCAGATCAATATCTTCGAGGTAAAGCGTCCTGAGGTGGATGCCGTCATCGTAGGCCAGAACATCGCCCGCCAGCTGGAGGGCCGCGTATCGTTCCGCCGCGCCGTGAAGACGGCCGTGGCATCGACCATGCGCATGGGCGCCGAGGGTATCAAGATTCAGGTTTCCGGCCGTGTAGGCGGTGCCGAGATGGCCCGCAGCGAAACCATCAAGGAGGGGCGTATTCCGCTGCATACGTTCCGTGCCGACGTGGATTTCTGCCTGACCGAGGCGCTCACGAAAGTGGGTATTCTGGGTGTGAAGGTTTGGATCTGCCAAGGCATCGTGTACGGCAAGCGTGACCTGTTCGAGATTGCAGGCGCATCGGCGCAGGCTCCTTCGGGGGACCGTGGCGAGCGCGGTGATCGCGGAGACCGTCGCGGCCGCGGAGACCGTCGCGGAGGACGCGGCGACCGTGGCGACCGCGGTGGTGACCGTCGTCGCAACAACAACAATAAGTAAGTCGGACCTTTTTTAAAGCAAAACAACAATGTTACAGCCGAAAAGACCAAATTTAGAAGAATGCAGAAGGGTCGTATGAAGGGTATCGCTCAAAGAGGTAACCAACTTGCATACGGATCGTTCGCAATCAAAGCACTTGATTCCGCTTGGATTACCGGTCGTCAGATCGAGGCTGCGCGTCAGGCCATCACCCGTTATATGAAGCGTGAGGGTCAGCTCTGGATCCGCATCTTCCCCGACAAACCGATCACCAAGAAACCGGCCGAGGTGCGTATGGGTAAGGGTAAGGGTAATCCCGAAGGATTCGTGGCGCCCGTTACTCCCGGACGTATTCTCTTCGAGGCGGAAGGCGTGCCCTTGGAAATCGCGCAGGAGGCCCTGCGTCTGGGTGCCCAGAAACTGCCTATTACCACCAAGTTTATCGTACGGCGTGACTACGTCGAAACCACAATCTAACGAGACGACAAGATGAAAAGTGCAGAAATCAAGGATATTTCGATCAAGGACCTGCAGGAGCGCATCGAGACCGAAAAGGCGCAGCTGGCGAAGCTGAAGGTGCAGCACGCGGTGTCTCCCGTCGAGAACCCTTCTATCATTAAGAAAAATCGCAGAGATATAGCTCGCATGCTGACAATCCTGCGTCAAAAGAACGCCTAATAAGGAATAACTATGGAAAGAAATCTTAGAAAAGAGCGTATTGGGGTGGTTGTCAGCAACAAAATGGAAAAGACCATTGTGGTTGCGGTCGCACGCAAAGTGAAGCATCCCATTTACGGTAAGTTCGTCAACAAGACGACGAAGTTCGTCGCTGAGAGCCTCGACGAGACCTGCAAGGAGGGCGATACCGTGCGCATCATGGAAACCCGCCCGCTGAGCAAGACGAAGCGTTGGAGATTAGTACAAATCATTGAAAGAGCTAAGTAATTATGGTACAGCAGGAAAGTAGACTCATAGTAGCTGATAACAGCGGTGCGAAGGAAGTCCTCTGCATCCGGGTGCTCGGCGGCACCAAGCGCCGCTACGCATCTATCGGTGATAAGATTGTGGTGGCTGTCAAGAGCGCGACTCCTTCGGGCGACGTCAAGAAGGGCGCCGTGTCGAAAGCGGTTGTCGTAAGAACGACCAAGGAAATCAGACGCGCCAACGGTTCGTACATTCGTTTCGACGACAACGCCGTGGTGCTGCTTAACAACCAGGGTGAAATGCGCGGTACTCGTATATTCGGCCCCGTAGCTCGTGAGCTGCGCGACCAGTATATGAAGATTATCTCCCTCGCACCCGAAGTATTGTAATCATAAAAACAATTTCGGATATGTCAGTGAAATTACATATTAAGAAAGGGGATATGGTCCAAGTCATTGCCGGTGACAACAAAGGCCAGCAGGGCAAAGTCCTGAAGGTCGAGGTTACGAAGCAGCGTGCCATCGTCGAAGGCGTGAACCTCTGCAAGAAGGCTACCAAACCCAACGCGCAGAATCCCCAAGGCGGCATCGTCGAGAAAGAAGCGGCGATCCACATCTCGAACTTGCAGGTGCTCGACCCCAAAAGCGGTAAACCCACGAAGGTCGGTCGTAAGCTCAATGCAAAAGGTAAATTAGTCCGTTACGCTAAAAAGTCAGGGGAGGAGATCAAATAATGGCATACGTACCTACACTCAAGACACAATATAAGGAGCGGATCGAACCCGCCCTTATGAAGGAGTTCGGTTATTCGAGCGTCATGCAGTGCCCGAAGCTCACGAAGATCGTTATCAATCAGGGTATGGGACAGGCTGTAGCCGATAAGAAGCTTATCGACGTGGCCGAGGCCGAGCTGACGCAGATCACGGGCCAGAAAGCCGTGCAGACGCGTTCGCGCAAGGACATCTCCAACTTCAAGCTGCGTAAGGGCATGCCCATCGGCGTGCGCGTGACGCTGCGCGATACGAAGATGTACGAGTTCTTGGAGCGTCTGATCGCCGTGGCTCTGCCCCGCATCCGCGACTTCAAGGGTATCAACGAGAAGTTCGACGGTCAGGGCAACTACACCCTCGGCATCACCGAGCAGATTATCTTCCCGGAGATCGACATCGACAAGATCACCAAGATCTTCGGTATGGAGATTACGTTCGTTACCACGGCCAAGACCGACGAGGAGGCTTACGCGCTGCTCCGCGAATTCGGCCTTCCTTTCAAAAACGCTAAAAAGAATCAATAAGCTATGGCAAAAGAGTCAATGAAGGCACGCGAGGTAAAACGCGTGAAACTCGCAAACCGCTATGCACACAAGCGCGAGGAGATTGCTGCCAAGTTGAAGAGCGGTGAGATCGACCACGAGGAGGCTTGGGTTGCGCTTTCGAAGCTGCCCCGCAACTCGAATCCGATCCGCCAGCACAACCGCTGCAAGATCACGGGCCGTCCCAAGGGCTATATCCGCCTGTTCGGCATCAGCCGTATCCAGTTCCGCGAGATGGCTTCGAAGGGTCTGATCCCCGGCGTTACGAAAGCAAGCTGGTAATATTTTCGGATGCCGGATCATATCCGGTATCCGAAAATTCATTTTCTGCCGGGAGGCAATCCGAAGGGGGAGGGGAGTAGGGCTATGAAGGCTCTAAGGTAGGCTAAGTTCGTCCGAAGGGAGGGACAAGGTTTGCCGGTTAAGCTCATCTGAAGGAGAAATCCCGGATACGAGTCCGGATTTTGAGGGCGCAAGCCCGTGGACGGACGGCTGTCGCTGAGACGGCCCGGCGTCGGAGAGGGGCTTTGCAGGAGGGGGAAACCCGGAATGCGGAGCGTGAACCCGGCGATTGTGCGCAGGCCGATGAAGCGTGCCGCAGTCCGATACCGCAGAGATCGGGGCTTATATGGGTGCAGAACCCGAGTAGTTACGTCGCAATGTCGAGGAAAGTGCCGCCGCAAGCGGTAACTTCTCGGCGGCGGGGCGGAAATCGAGGGGTTAGGCATTTGGTTACAAATTTCTCGGACCGAGGGGCCGGAGAGAGACCGCGCAAAATGCGTACGGCACGGCGTAACCCGTTGAATGACGGGGTGGCGCGTGTGGACGCGGATGTGGCGTGACGGGCGGGCGGAAAGCCGCCGCAGCGTCGTCGGACGGAATCTTCTCCTGAAAGGCGGACGGTTGTCGATGGGAATTTTTGTACGGGTCATGTTAGCAACACCTCAGTGCTAACATTGTCCGTATTCCGGCATCGGCACTTAAAACGCTGAAAATAGGCTCGTAACTTGGTTTTTTGAGAAATAATATGTATATTTGCGCGCTTTATCCCCATGCCGAAAGGCCTGTCGGAGAGCGCAAAAGCGCTGAACGTGAGGCGCAAAACGAAAAACATCCGAAGCGGCGGCGAGTCTGTTGAAAGATTCAAGGCGCTGAGGACCAAATAATTAACTAATTCATTAATTTTTAACTTCTATTCGTTATGACTGATCCTATTGCGGACTTTCTGACCAGAATTAGAAACGCAGTGAAAGCCAACCACAAGGTGGTTGAAGCTCCTGGCTCAAAAATTAAGCAGGAAATCACTAAGATTCTTTACGAGCAGGGCTACATCCTCGCTTACAAATTCGACACCGACGAGAAAGGTCATCCGTCGATCAAAATCGCCCTTAAATGGGACGCTGCCACCAAGGGCAACGCCATCAAGGACCTCAAGCGCGTGAGCCGTCCGGGTCTGCGCCAGTATGTGTCGGTGGCCGACATGCCCCGCGTGCTGAACGGTCTGGGCATCGCCGTGCTCTCGACTTCGAAAGGCATCATGACCGACGCCAAGGCCCGTAAGGAAAACGTGGGCGGCGAGGTGCTGTGCTACATCTACTAACGGAAATTTTTAAACAAGAACAACAATGTCAAGAATTGGTAAATTACCTGTAAACCTGCCCGCCGGCGTTACCGTAGAGGTTTCGGCCGACAATGTGGTAAGCGTGAAAGGGCCACTCGGGACGCTGAGTCAGAAAGTGGACTCGGACATCAAGGTAGAGGTCGGCACGCACAAGGACATCCACACCGGAAACGAAGTTCCCGCCGTGCTCGTATCGCGTCCTACCAACCAGCCCCGCCACCGTTCGCTGCACGGTCTCTACCGCGCGCTGATCAACAACATGGTCGTCGGCGTATCGAAGGGCTACGAAATCAAACAGGAACTCGTGGGCGTCGGTTTCAAAGCCGAAGTCAAGGGCCAGATTCTCGAAATGAGTCTCGGTTACTCGCACGACACGCATTTCATGCTTCCCAAGGAGGTGACCGCTACCGCCGTGACGGAGAAGAAGGGCAACCCGATCGTAACGCTGAAGAGCATGGACAAGCAGCTCATCGGCCAAGTCGCCGCCAAGATCCGTTCGCTGCGCAAGCCGGAGCCGTACAAGGGCAAGGGTATCAAGTTCGTCGGCGAGCAGTTGCGTCGCAAGGCCGGCAAATCAGCAGGTGCTAAATAGTAAATAGTCTAGAGTTATGTCATTGAACAAGATAGAAAGAAGAGAGAGGATCAAGATGCGTATCCGCAAGGTCGTGAGCGGAACCGCCGAACAGCCTCGCATGACTGTATATCGTAGCAACAAGCAGATCTACGTGCAGTTTATTGATGACCTTGCAGGTGTGACCATGGCTGCGGCATCCTCGCTGGACAAAGAGGTGGCGGAAGCCGCCGCCGGCAAGAACAAGTGCGAAGTAGCCGCCCTCGTGGGCAAACTGGCTGCCGAGCGCGCTGCCGCCAAAGGCATTTCGTCCGTAGCGTTCGACCGCAACGGCTACCTGTATCACGGAAGAGTTAAACAGCTGGCCGAAGCAGCACGCGAAAGGCGGTCTTAAATTCTAAGCGATTATGTCAAATACCAACATAAAGAAAGTACGCACTAGCGATCTCGAGCTTAAGGACAGACTCGTAAGCATTCAGCGTGTTACCAAGGTAACCAAGGGAGGTCGTACATTCAGTTTCTCGGCCATTGTCGTCGTCGGTAACGAGGACGGCGTCGTAGGCTACGGTCTGGGCAAGGCTTCGGAGGTTCAGTCGGCCATCGCCAAAGGCGTGGAGGACGCAAAGAAGAATCTTGTGAAGATCCCCGTTATCAACGGTACGATTCCCCACAAGCAGGAGCTCCGTTTCGGCGGTTCGCTCGTCATGATCCGCCCGGCCGCTCCCGGTACGGGTATCATCGCCGGCGGCGCCATGCGTGCCGTGCTGGAGTCGGTGGGCGTGAAGAACGTGCTCGCCAAGAGCAAAGGTTCGTCGAACCCCCACAACTTGGTGAAGGCTACCATCGGCGCTCTCTGCGAGCTGCGCGATGCGCACAGCATCGCCCGCCTGCGCGGTATCTCGATGGACAAGGTGTTTAACGGTTAATTTCGTAGAGACAAATGGCAAGATTGAAAATCACCCAAGTCAAAAGCCGCATCGGCGCAACCGAGCGTCAGTGCAAAAACCTCGACGCGCTGGGACTGAAGAGGATCAACGCGAGCGTCGAGCACGACGACTCGGCGATCATCAAAGGCATGATCGAGCGTGTGAAGCACCTCGTCAAAGTGGAAGAGGTAGCCGTCAAGAAGGCTGCAGCGCCCAAGGCTAAGAAAGCCGAGGCTACGGAGGCAGCAGCAGAATAAGTTTAACAGCTAAGAAGTAATTTTACGATGGAACTCAATAATCTCAAACCTGCAAAGGGTTCAACGCACCACGACAAACGTATCGGTCGCGGTGCCGGTTCGGGTCACGGTGGCACGGCCACGCGTGGTCACAAGGGTGCGCAGTCGCGTTCGGGTTACTCGCGTAAGCTGGGCTTCGAAGGCGGTCAGATGCCGCTCCAGCGTCGTCTCCCCAAGTTCGGTTTCACCAACCTGAAGCGCGTTGAATTCAAGGCGATCAACCTCTCGACCATCGAGGAGCTGGCCGCCAAGAAGTCGCTCGCCGAGATCACGGTAGACACGCTTATCGCCGCAGGTTTCATCTCGTCGAAGGACAAGGTGAAGATCCTCGGTAACGGCGCTGTTACCAAGGCGCTGAGCGTAAAGGCTCACGCATTCTCGAAGAGCGCCGAAGCGGCCATCACGGCCGCGGGCGGCAGCGTCGAAAAACTCTAGGAACCCTTAGAAACCGAAAATTATGAATCAGTATCTCGTTGTTGGCGTCGTCTTTTTAGTGGTAATCGCTCTTTTGGCGACCAACAAGAAATTGGTTGAAACGCTCAAGAATATCTACAAGATCGAGGAGCTGCGCAAACGTGTGATCTACACGATCGGGCTGCTGCTGGTCTACCGCTTGGGTAGTTTCGTAGTGATTCCGGGCATCAACCCCAACGCCTTGGGCGAGGGGTCGGCTTACGCCAGCCAGCTGGAGGGCAACGGACTGCTGGGTCTGTTGAACGTATTCTCCGGCGGCGCATTCGGCAACGCCGCGATTCTTGCGCTCGGAGTCATGCCGTACATCACCGCCTCCATCATCATCCAGCTCATGGGTATGATGATCCCGTATTTCCAGAAAATGCAGAAGGAAGGTGAGAGCGGCCGCCGCAAGATGAACCAGTGGACGCGCTTTCTGACGATCGGCGTGCTGATCCTGCAGGGTCCGGCGTATATCGCCAACCTGTATCATCAGGTCCCCACTGCATTCGTTTACGGCAACTCGTTCGGCTTCGTTGCCTATGCGACGACGATCCTGATCGCGGGTACCATGTTCATCATGTGGCTCGGCGAGAAGATCACGGACAAGGGTATCGGTAACGGTATCTCGCTGATAATCATGATCGGCATCGTGGCACGTCTGCCCCATGCGCTGTTGGCCGAGGTCAATGCGCGCTTCCAGACCGCCAGCGGCAGCGCCATCATGCTTATCCTCGAACTGGTGCTCCTGTTCCTCGTCTTCATGGCGACGATCGCCCTCGTGCAGGCTGTCCGCAAGGTCCCTGTACAGTATGCAAAGCGTATCGTCGGTAACAAACAGTACGGCGGCGTACGTCAGTACATTCCGCTGAAGATGAATGCCGCGAATGTGATGCCTATCATCTTCGCGCAGGCTCTGATGTTTATTCCGGCGCTGTTCTCCGGGACGGCTTTCGCGGCTGCTTTCAGCTCGATGACCGGCTTCTGGTACAACTTCACGCTTGCAGTGCTGGTAATCGCGTTCACCTACTTCTACACCGCGATTATCATCAATCCTCAAATGATGGCCGATGACATGAAGCGAAACGGCGGCTTTATTCCGGGTGTGAAACCGGGTAAGCAGACCGTGAACTACATCGACACCATCATGACGCGTATCACGCTCCCCGGTTCGTTCTTCCTTGCCATCGTGGCGATTCTGCCCGCTCTGGCGATGAAGTTCTTGGGCATACAGCAGGCGTTCGCCTACTTCTACGGAGGTACGTCGCTGCTGATTATGGTCGGCGTGGTGCTCGACACTCTGAAGCAGATCGAGAGCTACCTGCTGATGCGCCACTACGATGGTCTGATGAAGACCGGACGTATTCAGGGTCGTCATTAGGAGTTTTCCGAAGAGTTCTTAGCGAAGAATGATATATATAAAGACAGACGAGGAGATAGAGCTGCTCCGCGAGAACAATATACTGGTGTCGAAGACACTGGCGGAGGTGGGACGCCACATCCGTCCGGGTGTCACCACCAAGTTTTTGGACTCGATTGCCGAGGATTTCATCCGCGCGCACGGAGCAGTTCCCGCCTTCCTCGGATATCAGGGATTTCCCGCTTCGTTGTGTGTATCGGTAAACGAACAGGTAGTTCACGGTATCCCATCCTCGAAATGCGTCCTCAAGGAGGGCGACATCGTTTCGGTCGATTGCGGTACGTTTATGAAGGGGTTTGTTGGTGATTCGGCGTATACGTTCGCCGTCGGAGAGGTTGCCGAGGAAGTACGGCAGCTTATGGAGGTCACCAAAGAGGCTCTTTATAAAGGTACGGCGCAGGCTAAAGCCGGCAACCGCGTAGGCGACGTGTCGGCAGCCGTGCAGGAGTATGCCGAAAGCTTCGGTTACGGCGTGGTGCGGGAGTTGGAGGGACACGGTTTGGGTCGCAAGATGCACGAAGACCCCGGTGTTCCGAACTACGGCGCCCGCGGCAGAGGACCGCTCCTCAAGGAGGGAATGGTCATCTGTATCGAACCCATGATAAACATGGGGACCAAAGCGGTGGTTTTCGAAAGGGATGGCTGGACAGTCCGCACGCGCGACCACAAACCCGCGGCGCACTACGAGTTCGCCGTCGCGGTCCGTAAAGACGGTCCCGACGTGCTGACGGACTTTAGTATCATCGAACAGGCAATTAACAAGTAAGACTCTATGGCTAAACAGGCTGCTATTGAAAGGGACGGCACGATCATCGAGGCCCTGTCCAACGCGATGTTCCGCGTCGAGCTGGACAACGGACACGTGCTCACCGCCCATATCTCAGGGAAGATGCGTATGCACTACATCAAAATCCTTCCCGGAGATAAAGTTAAAGTGGAGATGACGCCCTACGATTTGACGAAGGGACGTATATCTTTCCGGTACAAATAACATTAGATTGCTTGAAAATCATGAAAGTAAAAGCATCCATCAAGAAGAGAAGCGAGGATTGCAAGATTGTGAAGCGTAAGGGGAAACTCTACGTCATTTGCAAGAAGAATCCCAAGTTTAAAATGCGCCAAGGGTAATGTTTAAACGGTTTATTAAAGAAGAAAAAGAATTTATATGGCACGTATAGTCGGTGTAGATTTACCAAAAAATAAGAGAGGCGAGATCGGCTTGACCTATATCTACGGTATCGGTCGTTCGACGGCTCGCAAGATTCTCGAAGTCGCTGGCATCAGCTACGACCTCAAAGTACAGGACTGGTCGGACGACCAGGTCGGCGCAATCCGTTCGACGATTGCCGACATGGGCATCAAAGTCGAAGGCGAATGCCGCTCGGCCGTCCAGCTCAACATCAAGCGTCTGATGGATATCGGCTGCTACCGCGGCATCCGTCACCGTCTGGGTCTTCCCGTTCGCGGTCAGTCGACCAAGAACAACGCCCGCACCCGCAAGGGACGCAAGAAGACTGTCGCAAACAAGAAAAAGGCAACAAAGTAATCTTTAGAGAATTATGGCAAAGAAAACTGGAACAGTTAAGAAAAAGGTTGTTAAGGTCGGTGCCGTGGGTAACGCTTACGTACACTCCACTTTCAACAACGTGATCATCACCATCACCAACGAGGTGGGTGACGTCATCAGTTGGTCTTCGGCCGGTAAGATGGGTTTCCGTGGTTCGAAGAAGAATACTCCGTATGCCGCACAGACCGCTTCGGCCGACTGCGCGAAGGTCGCTTACGACATGGGCCTGCGCAAGGTGAAAGTGTATGTCAAGGGACCGGGTGCCGGTCGTGAGTCGGCCGTGCGCACCATTCACGGCGCAGGTATCGAGGTGATGGAGATCATCGACGTAACTCCGCTGCCGCACAACGGTTGCCGTGCTCCTAACCGCCGCCGCGTATAATCTGCGTCGGGGTAAGGAATATTTCTAAGGTTTTAAAAAAGTCAAAACAATGGGAAAATACATAGGACCAAAATCGAAGATCGCCAGAAAGTTCGGCGAAGCTATTTACGGTGCGGACAAGGTGCTCGAAAAGCGCAACTTTCCTCCCGGACAGCACGGTCTGGCGCGTAAGCGCAAGAAAGTGTCGGAGTACGGCACGCAGTTGAGCGAAAAACAGAAAGCCAAGTATACGTACGGTCTGCTGGAGAAGCAGTTCGCACGCACGTACGATCAGGCGGCCCGTATGGGCGGCATCACGGGCGAGAACCTGCTGAAGCTGCTCGAATGCCGTCTGGACAACGTTGTTTACCGCTTGGGTATCGCCCCGACGCGTGCAGCTGCCCGCCAGCTCGTTTCGCACTGCCATATTTGTGTGAACGGCAACGTCGTGAACATTCCTTCGTACTCGCTGCGTGCGGGTGACGTCGTGTCGGTTCGCGAGAAGTCGAAGAGTCTGGAAGTGATTTCGGCATCTCTGGCCGGCGGTTCGAAGAGCCGCTACGCTTGGCTTGAGTGGGATAACGCCTCGATGAGCGGCAAGTTCCTGCAGAAGCCTGAGCGCGAGGAGATCCCTGAAAACATCAAGGAGCAGCTCATCGTCGAGTTGTACTCGAAGTAGTAATCAAACAAATTCAAATATATTATGGCAATATTAGCATTCCAGAAACCTGAAAAGGTTATTATGCTTGAATCCACTTCATCGTTCGGAAAGTTCGAGTTCCGGCCGCTGGAGCCCGGATTCGGTATGACTGTCGGTAACGCTTTGCGTCGTATTCTGCTCTCTTCGCTGGAGGGTTACGCAATCACGACTGTCAAGGTAGCCGGTGTCGACCACGAGTTTGCCGCTATCCCCGGCGTGATGGAGGATATGTTGAAAATCATCCTCAATCTGAAGCAGGTTCGTTTTATCCGCACAGTCGATAATCAGGATGCCGAGAAGGTCTCCATTAACGTTGCGGGTGTGACGGAGCTGACTGCCGGATATATCTCGAATTACCTCTCGTTCTTCAAGGTGTTGAACCCCGATCTGGTGATCTGCCACCTCGCGCCCGGCACGAAGATGCAGATGACGCTGACCATCGGCAAGGGCCGCGGCTACGTACCCGCCGAGGAGAATACTCCCGCCGAGTGCGAGTTCGGAACGCTTCCGATCGACTCGATCTTCACCCCGATCAAGAACGTGAAGTATTCCATCGAAAACTATCGTGTCGAGCAGAAGACCGACTACGAGAAATTGAATTTGGAAATTACTACCGACGGGTCGATTCACCCCAAGGAGGCTCTGAAAGAGGCCGCGAAGATTCTCATCCAGCACTTCATGCTCTTCTCCGACGAGAAGATCACCGTCAACATGGAAGACACGAACGGTGCCGAAGAGTTCGATGAGGACGTACTCCACATGCGCCAGCTGCTGAAGACCAAGCTCTCGGATCAGGACCTGAGCGTCCGCGCCCTGAACTGTCTGAAAGCCGCCGACGTGGACACCGTGGGGGACCTCGTGAAGCTCAACCGCAACGACCTGCTGAAGTTCCGCAACTTCGGCAAGAAGTCTTTGACGGAGCTTGACGAGTTGCTGACCTCGCTCAACCTTAAGTTCGGTATGGACGTATCAATCTACAAACTTGACAAAGATTAATTATGAGACACAATAAGAATTTTAACCACCTTGGCCGTCAGGCGGGACACCGTAAAGCGTTGATGTCGAATATGGCTTCGTCGCTCATCCTGCACAAGCGTATCGAGACCACCGTTGCCAAAGCCAAGGCCGTTCGCCAGTTCATCGAACCGCTGGTGACCAAGTCGAAGGACGACACGACGCACTCGCGCCGTATCGTTTTCTCGTACCTCAAGCAGAAAGAGGCCGTAACCGAGTTGTTCCGCACCATCGCGCCGAAGATCGCCGATCGTCCGGGCGGTTACACCCGCATCCTGAAGACCGGTTTCCGTCTGGGCGACGCTGCCGACATGTGCATCATCGAGTTCGTCGATTTCAACGATGCTTACACGCTGGGCATCGCTCCCGCAGCCGCAGCCGAGGCTAAACCCAAGACGCGTCGTTCGCGCAAACCCGCAGCGAAGAAGACCGATGCCGTCGAGGAGGCTACCGTTGTCGAGGGCGAAGCCAAGAAAGCCGCACCCAAGAAGGCCGCAGCTCCGAAGGCTGCGAAACCGGCCGCTCCCAAAGCTGCCAAGGTTGCCGCTCCGAAGGTTGCTAAGAAGACCAACGTGGGCAAGAAAATGTAGTTTTCCGTTTAATCGGAAAACGATCGGAAAATCCGGATACCCCGATGGGTGTCCGGATTTTTGTCGTTTGTGCGGGTGAATCTGTCGTTTATGCGAAGGATTTGTCGTTTGTGTGAAAGGATTTGTCGTTCGGCGGAAAGATTCGTTGTCGTGCGGGAGGAGTGCGGCGGATGGTTTGTCCGTTACTCCTGCCGGCGGGCGGAAACTTTGCCGGTTCGGAGACATTCTCTTGTCCCTTGTCCGTCCGTCGTCCGGCTGCCGGGGCCTATTGGCGGTTCAGCCTATGGGTGAAGGCCGGATAGACGAGGCCCGTGTAATTCGCTTTGGCGGATTCGATCGTGGCCGTCGTACCGTCGTAGGTGTCCGTGAAGGAGACTTCGTAGAGGAAACAGCCGCGGTAACGGTTGTTTTTCAGCAGTTCGTAATAGAACTCTCCCCAGTCGATCAGTCCTCCGTCGTAAGGCTGCAGGTGCTTGTCCAGCGTGCCGGATTGCCCTTCGGCGCCGCGATTCTGCTGGATGTGCAGCGTGCCGAGGCGTGTGCCGAGCTTTCGGAGTATGGCGACGGCGTCGCCGTTTCTGGTCGGATTGATATACGACCCGTTCAGCGGAATCAGGGCGTGGCCCGTATCGAGGCAGACGCGCACCTGCTCCAGCCCCTCGCCGCTGAGCAGGGCGAGCATCGTTTCGGCATCGTAGGCGACGCTTCGGGGACAGTTTTCCACGCAGAGAATCGTGTGCAGGCCGTACGTCGAATTGCAGGACGCGATGTGGGTCTGTAATTCCCTGAGCGATTTCCGGCTCTGGACCTTGCGTGCCGCGAAGTCGCTTCCGGTGGTGAGTATCGTGCCGGTGGAGGGGTGAATTACGAAATGCTTGGGTGACATGTGTTTCATGGCGCTGGTTATCACTGCTTTGAGTTTCGCTACGGCCGTGGTGCGGGCCGTTTCGTCGGTTGCCGAGATGTCGTATGTCCGGTAGGGCAGATGGACGCCCCACAGGTTTGCGGCGGCGGAGCCGATTGCCGCTCCCGCCTCGGAAAACAGTGCGTCGAGTTTCGCGTCGGTCATTCCTTCGGCGAAGACGGTGGCGTCCTGTGCCATGATGTCGATGCACATGCCGGCCGCTGCGGCGCGTTTGCAGTTGGTCGTGTTGACCTGTTTGAGTGTAATCAGTTTGCCCGGTTTGAGCTGCAGCCGGGAGATGTCGTCGTTCGGGGCGCCCAACGCCGTCATCGGTTCGACGACGGTGATTTTGCCGTCGCCCGTTTCCGGACCCTTGTCGTCGGAGCCTCCGCAGTTGCAGAGGAGCGCGGCGGCCAGCAGCGGAAGTATCCGCGTTTTTTTCATTTTGCAGGAGGTTGATTGTAAACGATCGGCGGGCGGGGGATTGTCCCTCCGCCCGCCGGATCGTGTGAAAGTGTTCGTTTAGTTTTTCCTGACAACGATGTTGTCCAGACAGATACGGCCGTTGGCGCTGGTAGATCCTGCACCTGTCGTATCCCAGCATATCTGGGTTTCCGCCGTCGCGCCTTCGATGGTTATCGAGAAATTGGACCATTTCTTCAAGGCCTCGTTTCCGTGTTTGGGGCAGTGCGCCGATGTGATATTGATCGACTTGCCGCCGCTTTCCGGAGCGATCGACGCGGCCGAACCGCTGCCTTCGACGACCACTTGTGCCGAAGCGATTGTTCCGGCATTCAGTACTTTGACGGGAATGTCGTGTTCCGATGCAAACCGGACGGCGTCGAATGTGACGGTGACGGTCGATGCCGCGGTCAGTTTTGACAGTTTGGGCGTGGTCAGCACTCCGTAATACATATTCGAACCCGAAGCCGAATTGGAGAGACGGACATATCCCGGAAACTCATAACAGTATTTGATGCCCCAATCCGTCAGTCCCCGGTTTGCGAGATAGGCCGGTGCCGCATCCTTGTCGGAACTGATGTTTATGCCGAACGTCGTGTAACTTGCAGTAGCCGTGGCAGGTTCGGTGCCGTTGATGGCCGCAGGACTCGTGGATGCCAGTTTTCTGCCGCTGCTTGCCACTTTCCCCGTCTGGATCCAGTCGCCTCCGTATACCATCAGATCGAAATACTGTTCCAGAACGATCGACGGATCTTCGTTCTCGACGAGTTTCAGACGATAGCGCGGAGTCTTGTCGGCGTTGGTGCAGTCGATCTCGACGTCTATTTTGCAGGTCGATCCCGAAACATTGACCCAGAATTTATTTATATCAGCATCTTCGGTCTTGGCCGTCATTTGTCCGAGACTTTCCCGCACGTAGTATACGGCTGCCGGGTAGGTGTAGAACGGGACGGTCGCATAAACGCTGTTTACGGTTCCGATGCCGCCGTTGCCGCTGTAAGCGGTGAACCCGTAAGGCGTGTTCTCAATCAGGATGGTGATGTCGTCCGAGGCCTTGCAGGTGATCGCAGCGGTATAGATGCCGGATTCCGACTCTTTGAGTTCGTACAGGCTTCCGTCGGAAGTCCTTGCCCATACGCCCTCCGAAGTGTCGATCAGCTGGAACGGAAGCGTAAGCTCCTCCGAATCCTCCGAATCGGGCAGTTGGCCCTTGGCGTATATGGTAAAGGTGTTTTTCGCTTCCGGATCGAATCCGCTCTTGGTGATTTTCAATACGTCGGCTCCGACTTCGGTCCATTGCGTCTCGTCGTTGAATTTGTAGGCATAGCCGATGGCGCCTTTGACGGCTTGCCATGTGACGACGACCTCGTCTGCGGCTTCGCCTCTGGTGCATGACGGCGCCGGAGTCGGAAGCGTCGGGTCGATGTCGAAATCGATGGTCCGTTCGGCCGAGTCGGTCGTGTGTCCCTGATTGCCGACGGCATAGATGCGGAACGTATGCGAACCGCGCGAAAGTCGGGTCAGTTTCAGTGTCGTAGTCGCAGCGTCGACGGTCGTGTATTCGGTGGAGTTGTCCAAAGCATAGGCATAGCCTTCCGCTTTTGTGACGGCATCCCATTTGAAAGAGGCGGTCGCCAACTCGGTCGTAACCGCAAGTTTTTTGGGGCTGACCAGTTCGATGCTCATGATTTCGTCGTCCGACGATTCGCACGAACTCAGGCCGAGCGCCAGAAGCAGGCAGGGGAATAATAATAACTTTTTCATATAGGTTCGGTTCTTAGTCTGTTTTTAATAATCCAGATGATATATGCCGGGATGCGAATCGGGGTCGGTGAAGACCGTCTGTTCGTATTTGTTGCCGAAGCGGTCGATCGCCTCGACCTTTACGTCCGCAGCGGGATTCGTCAGCGTGTAATAGAACATGTGATCCGTGGACTTGTTGTAGCTGCTGCTGTTGTTCAGGATGCCGATGTGGTAGGCCACCGTCCATGCGTCCTTGTCCGAATACTGGGTCATGGTGCCGGTTTTCGCGCCGTTTTCATAGACATTGACGGTCCAAGCGGGGTCCCAGTTCCAGATGTTCGCGACGATCTGGCCGGCGTTTTTCTTCGAGAAGTAGTACGAAGCGTCGCCGCCGCCGGTGAATTTGTCGGAACCGCGGTAGAGCCGGATCTGGAACTCTTCGTCGTGCTGCACCGATTTGTAGGTCCACTCCTTCATCGCGGCCCCGTCGATGCGGTAGATGCCGAAGCCGATGGGCGTGCCTTCGGTGCAGACGGTCGAGCGCCACCATGCGCCGCACGTGGTGCCCGTGACATGCTCGAAGATCTCCTTGCCGTTCTTTCGGTGGATGTGGTTGATGTTCGAGTGGGTGTGGGCCGACATGATCGTTGCGTATTTGTACTGCGAGAGCAGCTCCAGCACTTCGTCGTAGTTGGCGTAATTGCTGTTGCGGAAGGGAATGTGAACGCACAGGATCACCATTTTATCCTTCGGAACATAGCTCAGGTCCTGCTTCAGCCATTCGTATTGCTCGGCGCTGAAACCGCCGGTGTAACCCGCGCTCTCCTGACATTCGTGGATGATGTTGTCCATCGATACGATATGCACGTCGCCGCGATTGAACGAATAGTCCACCGGACCGAAGAAGCTTTCGTATTTCGCGCGGGCCTCCTTCTCGTTGGCCGTCGGGAATTCGTGGTCGTGGTTGCCGATGGTCGAGAATACGGGGATTCCCGTCTGTTCGGGCTGCAGGGCCACCACCATGTTGCTGTAGAGCGCCCATTTGTTGTTCACCAAGTCGCCGAGGTGGATGGCGTAGCACGGAATGTCGGCCGAGGCGGAATACTCCCGGATGTCCTTGGCCGCTTCGCGCTTGAACCGGACGGCGTGCGCCGCCTCGTTGATCTGGGGGTCGCCGATGCAGATCAGGTCGAACCGGGTTTCGGGAGCGTCCAGCGCCGTCAGCGTGAAGTCGTAGCGGGCGGTTTCCGGTTTGAGTTTGGTGAAGAACTTGGGCAGTTTGTAGGTCTTGTGCATGTTGACCTTGTAGCCCGAAGGCAGGGAGTAGAAGACGAAGCCCGATTCCGCGTTGCGGGTCAGCACATACTGGCCCTCGGCGTCGGTCTGCGTGCAGGTGAAGCCGTCGCTGACGACAACCCCCGGAACGGGGTTGCCGTTTGCGTCCGTGACATATCCGTAGGTGTCGCCGCCGTCGGGAACGATCTCTCCGCCGTTTCCGCCGTTATTGTCATTGCCGTCGCTGTCCGAGCAGGCCGCGAAAACCGCGATCGAGCAGAAGAGAAGCAGCAGTCTGTATAGCCGTTGTATCATAGTGTGTTTGTTTTTATTGTTATTCCTCGATTGAATGGCCGGCATAACCGGGGTTCTGGGTTATCAGCGGATTGGCGATGCGCTCGTCCTCCGGAATGGGCCACAGGGCGTCTTTCATCGGGTCGTAGGACATCGTGATGAATCTGCGCAGGTTCATATCCTTGCCGTCGAACGTCTGGCCATTGTAAGTTACGTGCCAGTCGGAGTCGATCGTCGGTACGGCGTTCGATACCGAACCGTCGAGAGCCGGTGCGTAGAGCGTTCCGGAGATGACCGATTCGGCCATATCCCAGCGGCGGATGTCGAACCAGCGGAAACCCTCATTGCAGAGTTCGACCATACGCTCGTAGCGCAGTGCCGAACGCAGGCCGTCGCGGCTGAGGTTTTCACTGAGACCGGGCATGTGGGCGCGGCCGCGGATCGTTTCGATGTCGGCTTTGGCGACGCCCAGATCGCCGCCCGCCCATTCGATGTTGGCCTCGGCGCGGATCAGATACAATTCGGCCAGACGCATCAGCGGATAGCTCAGCACGCATACCGAGCTGGTGCCGAATGCATTGTTGTATTTGTACTCCTGAATGTCGAGGTATTTGCGCCACAAGTAACCGCACGGGCCTTTCGAACCGTTGGCGCCGTATTCCGATTTGCTGCCGTAGGCTTCCGAGTTTGCGACGTCTACGCCTTCTTCTTTGTCATTGTAGTTCTTGATGGTCTGGGCGGAAGGATTGGTCTCGAACTGCATGCCCAGTACGCGGGAACCCGGACGTACGCAGAAGAGATCGAGACGCGGGTCGCGGTTCTTCCACGGATTCTGGTAATCGAACAGGGGCGATTCCACGATCGACTTGCCGTCCGTGCACTGGATGGCGTCGAGGAAAGCCTGCGTCGGGCTGAAGTAGGAGCAGCCGCCTGCGATACGCGGCGCCGCATAATAGCCGGCATTGTGCTGGTTGCTGGAGATCGCCGTATTGTACTGCAAGGCCCAAATCCATTCGTCGCTGTTCTTGTGACCGTTGATGCCGAACAGATTGGAAGGAGTGGGTTCGCCCTTCGTGTGGTCTTCGCCGCAGTAGCGGATGTCGTATGCCTGAAGGGAATATCCGCCCTCTTCGGCCAGTTTCAGCGCTTTGTCGGCATAATAGGCCGCCTCTTCGTAATATTTCCAGTTCAGACAGATGCGGGCTTTGAGTCCATAGGCGCCTGCGCGTCCCAGACGTGCCGATCCGTAGCTGTTCTTGTTGTGGCGGATCGGCAGAAAGTCGAGCATTTCGTCCGCAAGATCTTCGTTGAGAATCCGTGAAATCACCTCTTCTTTCGGCGTGCGCGTGTAGGTGTCGCCCAATTTCAGGGTGTGGTCGATGTAGGGGATGTCGCCGTAAAGCTGGCAGCCCCAGTCGTAGAGGAAGGAGCGGACGAGCAGCAGCTCGGCTTTATACATATTGTACTCCTGCTCGCTCATCAGCTCGCGGACGTTGTCGATGCCGTCCAGTACGAGATTGGCGCGGGCTGCGGTTTTGTAGATTTGGGTGTAGACCTTAGTCACCCATGCGTTCGAAGGCGGGAGTTTCGACTGCTGCTGGTAGTTGTAGTTGGCGGCGTTGATACGCGATGCGCCGATGTCGGAAGCATTGTCCTGAATGCCGGGGAACGGCGTCGAGGATGCGTCGATCAGGGTAAGGCCCTTGTAGGTCGCGAAGACGCCCGCTTCCACCTCCGATTTCGTAGCCGGGAACGTGGACGCATTCGGACCGTTGAGATATGCTTTGTCGAGCGAGCAGCCCGTGATGAAGAGACTGCAGAGCGCTATGCCGGTGATTATTTTGTTTTTCATGGTTGTAATGCGTTAAAATTTGAGTTCGAGTCCGACCGTAACGATCTTTACCTGCGGATAGTTGTTCGCCGAGCCGAGTTTCACGACGTCGAAGTCGCCGCTCGAATCGCCTCCGTAACCCACCTCAGGGTCGTAGCCGTCCCAGAAGTTGGTGACCGTGAAGAGGTTCTGCGCATTGACGTAAAGATAGGCCGAATTGAGACCGATCCGGTGCATCCACGACTTGGGCAGTTCGTAGCCCAGCTGGATGTTCTTCAGACGGAGGTAAGCGGCGCTTTTCATCCAGAACGACGAGTCGTACCAGTTGTTTTTGTTCGCACTCGTCAGACGCGGAGTCTTGCCGTTGGGATTCTCTGCGCTCGCCCAGTCGAGGTGCTCCTTGCGGAACGTACCGCCTTGGTTGCTGGGCATTACGTAATAGGTGTTCAGATAACCGTCCGTTTTGCCGACGCCTTGGAACAGCAGACCCAGACGCAGCCCTTTCCAGCCGAAGTTCAGGTTCAGGCTGTAGGTGTAGCGGGGGATCGTGCTGCCGACGATGTCTTTGTCGTTCTCGTCGATCGAGTTGTTGCCGTCGATGTCGGCATAGCGGATGTCGCCGATCTGGACGGTTTCCTTGAACTGCGGACAGTTGGCGTTGACCCAGTCGGCCTCCTCCTGCGTGCGGATGATGCCGAGGCTTTTCAGCGCATAGATGCTGCCGATGGAATAACCCTCCTGATTGCGCAGCACGCCGCTGGTCGAGGTCTTGCCGCGCATGTCGAGGATTTCGTTCTTGACGTCGGACAGGTTGGCCTGCACGCCGAACGAGAAGTCGCGCCACTGGTTGTTGTAACCTACGCTTACCTCCCAGCCTGTGTTGCGGACCTTACCCGCATTCTGGTAGGGAGCGTTGAGACCGATGCCGAGGGGCATGTCGAGTTTCATCAGAATGTCCTTGGTCTCCTTGCGGTACCAGTCGGCCGTGATGTTGAGCTTGTTGAAAAGCGAGAAATCCACGCCGACGTCGAGCATCGTGGTGGTTTCCCATTTAATGTCGGGGTTGGCCAGCGTGTTGAGGGTGACGAGCGAGTAGATATTGTCGTTCATCGAGATTTGTCCCATCGCGAGGTTCTGCGTGGTGGGATAGTAGCTGGCTGCGTCGCCGCCGGCAAGGTTCTGGTTGCCGAGCGTACCGTACGATGCGCGGAGTTTCAATCCGTCGATTATGTGTTTGACATCCTGCATGAACGGCTCCTCGGAGATACGCCATGCACCCGATACCGAGGGGAAGTAACCCCAGCGGTTCGATTTGTTGAAGCGCGACGATCCGTCGATACGCAGGTTGGCCTCCAGCAGGTAGCGCTCCTTGTAGTTGTAGTTCAGACGGCCGAAGTAGGACTGTATGGCCCACTCGTAACGGCGGCCGGAGTTGTCCATGTTGTCGATTTCGCCTACGTCGATCTGGTCGTAGTTGTAATTGAAGACTTGACGGTAGGCCATCAGGTATTTATAGTCGTACGTGTTGCGCTCGGCGCCGAGAATCAGTTTCAGGTCGTGGCCGCTGAAGTTGTGCTTGAGCGTTGCCAGAAAGTTGTAGTTGCCGTAGAAAGCGCGCGAACCCGATTCGGTGAGGGTGGCATAGGACGCGGAGGTCAGCGTGGAGGTGCCTTTGTAGTCCTGATAGGTCGTAACGGGCTTCTTCCAGTTGTGGCGGTTGGTGGTCGTGTAGCGCGGCGCCAGCATGCCCTGCAGGGAGAGCCATTTTGCAGGCTCGTAGGTCAGCGTGATGGCTCCCGAAAGCCGTATGGTGTTGGTGTTGTTGCTGCCGCCGTAAAGCATCAGGGCTACGGGGTTCATGCCCTGCATTCCCAGACCGTTGTAAAGACCGGTCGAAAATTGGTTGGGAATGTCGGCCGGACGGGTGTTCATGTAGTTGAAGATCGTGCTCTGATAGGGCGAGGCCTTGCGGTCGTCGTTCGAGAACGAAAGGTCGAGTTTCATCGACAGCTTGTCGTTGAACTTGACGTCGGCGTTGTTGCGGAACGTGTAGCGCTGGAAGTCCGCATTTTTGATGATGCCTTCCTGATCCACGTATCCCAGCGTGGTGAGCATGCGTACGCGCTCGCTGCCCACGCTGAGCGAAACATTGTGGCTGTGGGTGAAGCCCGAACCGGTCAGCACGGCGTCCTGCCAGTCCGTATTGGGATAAAGATCCGGGTCCTTGCCCCAGTTTTTGCGGTATAGCGCCATATCCTCGTCGTTGTAATCGGGAATGGGGGTGCTGCCCGGCTTTTCGCCGTTGAGGTCCACGCCGTCGTTGAGGTACATGGCGCGTGTCAGCTCGCGGAATTCGAGCGCATTGACCATGTCGGGCAGGTCGGTCGGCGACTGCCAGCCCACATAGCCCTTGTAGGTGATGGAGAACCGCTCCTTCGAACCGCGCTTGGTGGTTACGAGGATCACGCCGTTGGCGGCGCGCGAACCGTAGATGGAGGAGGACGCGGCGTCCTTGAGGATGGAGATGGATTCGATCAGGTTGGGATCGACGCTGTCCAGACTGCCTTCGATGCCGTCGATGAGCACCAGCGGCGAGGTCGAGCTGCCGCCGAAGGAGTTGATGCCGCGGATGCGGATCGCGCCGCCGTCATCGCCCGGTGCGCCCGACTGCGTGGTGACGGTGACGCCCGGAGCCATGCCCTGCAGGGCGGCCGAGGTCGAGACGATCGGGCGTTTGTCGAACGCCTTCGAGTCGATGGTGGCCACCGAACCCGTCACGTTCACCTTTTTCTGGGTGCCGTAGCCCACGACGATGACTTCGTCGATCTGCGCATTGTCGCTTTCGAGCCGGATGTCGTAATCGGTCTTGGTGGTTACTTCGACCGAAGTCTCCTTGTAGCCGATGTAGGAAACGGAGAGCCGCTGGCCGGGAGCCGCCGCAATAGCGAACTTGCCGTTTGCGTCGGTCGTGGTACCCCCCCCGGCTGAGTGCCTGTAATGACGATCACGGTAGCTCCTACGAGAGGCATGCCGTCCGCGTCGGTGACTGTTCCGCGGACTGTCGTCTGGGCGTGCACGGCCACACTCAGGCAGCATGCGATGACCGCTGCCAACAGTTTTGTTAAGGTGCGTAGCTGTTTTTTCATAGTTGGTAAAATTAGTAAAATTTTAAGGTCTTTGGTCTTGGGATAAAACACCGCGGGGCAGACGCGGGTCGGTGCGCCTGTCCGTCGGAAGGAATCCGGGTTTATTGGCCCGAAAAGGCCGGAAATTCAGGTTTCATAATGTGAGGTCGTTTGTCTTGGTTGTGTATGCGGGTGTTTTCTCTTTGTTGTCTGAATTATGGATGAAGTTTCTTTTCGTTGTTGTAAGATGCTCTTTCGAAAAAAGAAAAGTCCGAAAGAAAATCCGGCGCCGGATCATGCGGAAATTCCGGGGCCGATACTTATTCGGACCGATTTCCGTTCTTTATATAAAATATAGGTATATGAAGAGTACGTCGGGAAAGGGATAACGGAGGATTCTGCCGTGCCGGAGTCGGAGAAACTGCCCGGATTACAGCGAAATACCCGGTCCGCCGGATATGCCGCCCGGAAAACGGAACGCCCGTTTTTCCGGTGAGCCGGCGAGAAGGTCTGCGCTGTAAAGTTAGTCATTATTTGCTTTTGTTTGTTTTTCTTATCTTTTTCAGGGGTGAATTTATATTTATTTTTTTTGTATTTGCAAAATTTCTTGTTGAAAATTTTCTTTTTGTAGCAATATTTTAATATATTCGCAAAGTCAAGTAAGGGATTTTGCTCTCTTTTACCTTTCGTTTAGCGACGATTTGCACTGAAAATAAGCTATAATGGAACACCTGTACGTTATTGGAATAGACTACGGCACCGACTCGGTGCGGGCGCTGCTGGCCGATGCAGAGTCCGGCGAAGAGATCGCCGTCGCCGTTTGTAATTACTCCCGCTGGGGCCGGGGATTGTACTGCGATACTGCGAAGTCGCAGTTCCGCCAGCACCCGCTGGATTATCTGGAGGGGCTGGAGCAGGTGCTGCGGCAGGTCATTGCGCAGTGTCCTGCGCCGGAGGCGATACGCGCCATCGCCGTGGATACGACCGCCAGCACGCCGTGTCTGGTCGATCGCACCTGCACGCCGCTATCGCTGACGGTGGGTTATGAGGAGAATCCCGATGCGATGTTCGTTTTGTGGAAGGACCACACGGCGCAGCGGGAGTCGGAGGAGATCACCGCCCTCTGCGCCCGCGGTGAAATCAATTACGCCCGCCGTTCGGGCAACCACTATTCGTCGGAGTGTTTCTGGTCGAAGGTCCTGCACCTGCTGCGGGGTTCCGAACGGCTGCGCCGCGATGCGTGGGCCGTCGTCGAGCTGTGCGACTGGATTCCGGCCGTGCTGACCGGCTGCCGCGCTATGGAGGATTTGCGGTCGGGGCTTTGCGTCGCCGGGTCGAAGGTGATGTGGGCCGAAGAGTGGGGCGGCTATCCGCCCGAAGAGTTCTTCGCCGGACTCGACCCCGTCCTGCTGCCCATCCTGCGGCGTCTGCCCGTCAGGACGTACGGCTGTGACACTCCTGCAGGTACGCTCAGCCCCGAATGGGCGGCGAAACTGGGGCTGTCGGAGCAGGTGGTCATCGGAGTGGGGAATGTCGATTGCCATTCGGGCGCCGTCGGCGCGGGCATCTGTCACGGGACCGTGGTGCTGAATCTGGGCACGTCGGCCTGCTACATGGCCGTCATGCCGCCCGAAAAGATGGGCGACCGGATGGTCGAAGGCATTTTCGGTCAGGTGGACGGCTCGATACTTCCCGGCATGGTCGGATTCGAAGCGGGCATGTCGGCCTTCGGCGACGTGTACGCGTGGTTCAAGCGCCTGCTCTGCTGGCCGTTGCGCGAAGTGCTGCTGCCGGCCGACCCTGAGAACGAGACGCTCCGCGCGCTGGCCGCGCAGACCGAAGAGCGGTTGCTGGCCAAACTGGCCGAAGCCGCCGCGCAGCTGCCCCTGCGGGCCGATGCGCCGCTGGCGACCGATTATCTGAACGGCCGCCGTTCGCCCTATCCCTGCAACCGGCTGACCGGTTCGGTCGTGGGGCTGAACCTCTCGGCGACCGCACCGGAGCTTTATTACGCCTTTGCCGAGGCGACGGTTTTCGCGACGAAGGCCATACTCGACCATCTGGCGGAGAACGGTGTGGAGATCGGACGGCTGGTGGGCATCGGCGGCATTTCGCAGAAATCCCCCTTTGTCATGCAGCTGCTCGCCGATGTGACGGGCATGGCGATCGAAGTCTCCGGCAGCGCGCACTCCTGCGCGCTCGGCGCCGTGGTCCATGCGGCTGCCGCCGCGGGACTCTACCCGTCGGTCGGTGCGGCGCAGCGGGCGCTCTGTCCGTCCGTCGCCCGTGTTTACACGCCCGACGCCGCGAAGTCCGGCATATTGGCGCTCCGCTATGAGCGTTACCGCGCCTTGGGCGCTTTCACCGAGAACCTTTTTATAAACCGATAAGACAAAAGAAACCCGAATGAATTTACTTCAAAACCCGAACAAGCGTCGTTGGTATATTGTGGCGACGATTTTCGTCGCAATCATCTGCAACTACCTCGACCGCCAGCTGCTGTCGATCCTCAAACCCGAAATCCTGACCCATTTCGGCATCGAAGACCTCCAGTACGCGTGGATCGTCAACGTATTCCTGATCTGTTACGCCATCATGTATCCCATATCGGGCATTCTGGTGGACCGCTTCGGGTCGAAGAAGGTGATGCTGGGTGGTATCGTCGCATGGTCGTTGGCCTGCATCGGCGGCGGCCTTTCGACCAACGTCGTCGAATTCACCATCTGCCGCGGCATCCTCGGACTGGCCGAGCCGACGATCTTCGCCGGACAGATCGTGGCCGTCACGCTCTGGTTCGAGAAACGCCACCGCGCCACGGCCAACAGTCTCTGTACGGCGGGCGGTTCGCTGGGAACGGTCATCGCGCCGCTGGTCATCGCGTGGATGGCCCGGTTCCTGCCGTGGCACGACGTCTTCATCGTGGCCGGTCTGGTAGGTCTGGTGATCGCCGTGGCATGGGCGTTGATCTATAAGAATCCGCCGCAGGAGGTGCTGGCCGTCACGATGGCCCCCGACAAGGACGAAGTCGCGCGGAACAACGGCGAACAGCAGCGGGCCTTCACGTGGGGCGAGCTGTGGACGACGCGCTCGCTCTGGGGCGTGCTGCTGATCCGTCTGATCAGCGACCCCGTCTGGTATTTCTGCTGCTTCTGGCTGCCGGGATACCTGCGCAGCATGGGCGAAGCGCAGGGGCTCTCGCAGCAGGCTACGCTCGACATGATTCAGTATATCGGCGGACTGCCGTTCCTGTTCGGCGCCGTCGGCGGCATCCTCACCTCGGTCTGGTCCGACTGGCTCGTGCGCCGCGGCATGCCGGTGCTGAAGGCCCGCAAGACGATGATGATCCTCATGGCCTTCGTGGCGCCGCTGTGCATCCTCACGCCCTATGTGAGCGAGTGGCAGGCCGTGTCGTTCGATGCGCGCATCGGACTTGTGGTGGCGATCTTCAGCCTGATCGCGATCATGTGCCTGAGCTGGCTCTACACGATCTGCGTGGTCATCGCCGAGGCATTCCCCGTGAAGAACGTCGCCAGCGTGGTCGGCATCACGGCCGGCGCGGGAGCCGTGGGCGGCGCGGTGTTCAACATTTTCATCGGTTCGCTGCTGGTGACGATGGGCAACGTGCTGTTCGCCGTCATGGGCGTGATGCACCTCGTAACGGCCGTTATCCTGTGGCGCATGGTACGCCACGAAACTCCGAAAACCGTAAAATAAACCTAAAACATTGCAAATATGGCAAATCAGAAAACAACGATTACGGAACCCCAGCGGGAGATTCCGGTTCGCGCCGAGGTGGACGTGCTCGTCGTGGGCGGCGGCCCTGCGGGCATCATGGCCGCACGTGCGGCGGCAGGCAAGGGCCTGCGCGTCATGCTGATCGAAAGCCGCGGCTATCTGGGCGGCAACCTGACCATCGGTCTGCCGATTCTGGGCTACCTCGGACGCAAGGGCAACCAGATTATCAAAGGACTGCCCCAGCTCTTCATCGACCGCCTGCGTGCGCGGGGCGCCGCCGGCGAACACCGTCCCTGCAAGCTCCATGTGAGCCTGACGATCATCGACCCCGAAGAGGCGAAGACCGTGGCGCTGGAGATGCTGCAGGAGGTCGGCGTCGAAGTGCTGTTGTACGTATTCTGCGCGGACGTCGTTAAAAACGGCGATGCCGTCGAAGGCGTCGTCATCGAGAGCAAGGCGGGACGCGAGGCGATCCTCGCCAAGACGGTCATCGACTGTACGGGCGACGGCGACGTGGCCTGCCGTGCGGGCGTCGAGTGCCGCAAGGGCGATGCCGACGGCGGCATGCAGCCTCCGACGCTGATGTTCTGCATGAAGGGCGTCGATGTGCAGAAGCTGCGCGATGCGCTGGTCAGCCAGCCCGATGTCTTCGACATGGACACCATGCCCGCCGAGCAGTTCCGGACCGGAAAATTCATCACCGTCGGCCTGCGCAACCAGATCCGCAAGGCCGAAGAGGCGGGGTATAAGATTCCCGTGGCGCGTACGATCCTCATTACCGGCATCAAGGACGACGAAATCTGGGTGAACATGTCGCGCGTGAGCGGCGTCGATTCGACCAAGCCGGAAAGCTATACGCACGGCGAGGTGGAGGGCCGCAAGCAGATTTATGAACTGGAACGCTACCTGAAGAACTTCGTTCCCGGCTTCGAGAACGCATGGCGCGAGAAGGTGGCTCCCTTCATGGGCATCCGCGAAAGCCGCGTGATCGTCGGAAAATACATCCTGACGGCCGAAGATATCCTCGCCTGCCGCCGCTTCGACGACGCGGTCGCCGTGGCCAGCTATCCGGTGGATATCCACCACGCCACGGGCGGCGACTGCACGCTCCACTGGTGCGAGGACTGCTACGACATTCCCTACCGTTCGCTCGTGCCGGCCGCGGTCGAGAACCTGCTGGTTGCGGGCCGCTGCTCGTCGATGAACCACGAAGCGATGGCTTCGACGCGCGTGATGTCCACCTGCATGGCGCTGGGCGAAGCCGCCGGACGTGCGGCGCGCATCGCGCTCGAAGAGGGCGTACGCCCCTCGGCGGTCGATGTGGAGAAGGTGCGGGAAGAACTGCGCCAGACCGGTGCATACCTTCGTTGATACGGTTTGGTTAGATAATGTTTAAACCGGGTAAGCCTGCGGCGGGCCGGATTCCGCCCGCTGCAGCGCTTGCTTTTAAGACTTGAACCGATGAAGAAGAGCTTTATGCTGTGTCTGGCAGGCTGTCTTGCGGCCTGCGTTACGGCGGTCTCCGCAATTGCGGCGCGTCCGGCGTCCGGGCAGCGGACCACACGCGTCATGACCTGCAACGTCCGCATCACGGGACTGCCCGAAGATGATACCGCAGGACGCCGCTGGGAGGACCGCCGCGACGCCTGCCTGAAGGCGATCCGCATGTACAGACCCGATGTGATCTGCATGCAGGAGGTGATTTACGATTCGTATAACTATTTCAAGGAGAAATTCTCGGATTATGTCGCTTACGGATTCGCAGGTCCGGAGATGGACCCCTATACCGAGGGTTATCACTTTATCGGCAAGAACGTGATTTTCTTCAGCAAAAAGCGCTACGAGTTCGTCTCGTCGGGCTGCTACTGGCTGTCGGAAACTCCGCTTGCCGCGGGCAGCTGTTCGTGGAACACGATGCGCGCCCGTCACTGCAACTGGGTGCGCCTGCGCGACCGGAAGAGCGGTGCGGAGTTCCGCGTGCTGGACATCCACCTCGACCACAAGTCGGACGATGCGCGGCGCGAGCAGATGAAGATGATCGTCGGGGAGTGCGCGCAGTATGCCGACGGCTTCCCGCAGATCATCTGCGGCGATTTCAATTCGGGAATCGAAAATGCACCCGTCGCGTGCCTGCGCGACGCCGGGTGGCAGGAGGCGTACGAGGCCGTACACGGTCCCGGCGAAGCGGGCTTCACCTATCATGGGTTCAAAGGCCCGGATTACCGAAAAAAGAACGCGCGCCGCATCGACTTTATCTTCGTGCGCGGCAACCTGCAACCCGTTGCGGCGGAGATTCTCCGCGACAAGGTCGATGGTCTGTACCCCAGCGACCACTACTTTCTGATGTCCGATTTTATCATTCAGTAACCGAACGAAAAACAGATGAGATTTACAAAACTATTCGCGGCCGTTCTCTGCTCCCTCGCGGCGCTGGCCGCTTCGGGACAGAACCTCCGGGACGAAATAGCTGCAAATCCCGGCAAGTCCGGCGGCGTATATTATGTCTACACCTACGACAATCCCGTGCTGACGCCTGCGCCGAAGGGTTATAAGCCGTTTTATATCAGTCACTACGGCCGGCACGGTTCGCGCTGGCTGCTGCACGACAGCGAATACGACGAGGTGATGGCCGTTTTCCGGGCCGCCGACGCCGCGAATGCGTTTACCGAGCGGGGACGCGAGGTCTACGGCCGGGTGAAGCGCGTCTACGACGACGGCATCGACCGGGGCGGCGATCTTTCGCCCCTCGGCGCCGAGCAGCACCGGGAGATCGCCGCGCGCATGTACCGCAATTTCCCCGAAGTATTCCGCTCCGGCGCGGTCGTCGATGCGCAGGCGACCCTCGTGGTGCGGTGCGTGCTGAGCATGGCGGCTTTCTGCGAGCGGCTCAAGGAGCTTAATCCCCGTCTGGAGGTGTCGCGCACGGCGGGCCGCAGGACGACGCGCTACCTCAATTTCTACAGCAAGCCGACCAATCCGACGCTCAGCCGGGAGTACCTCGACTTCATCGACAAGGGCGGTTGGCAGGAGGAGTACGAGCGGATCGGGGATCGGTTCGTGCGTCCCGGCCGGCTGATGTCGGAGCTGTTCGCCGACGGGGAGTTCGTGCGGACGATCGACGCGCAGAAGCTGATGAAGGGCCTTTTCTATTTCGCCGCCGACATGCAGAACGTCGGTCTGGGGATTTCGTTTTACGACCTCTTTACCACCGACGAGCTTTACGGGCTGAACGTGTACGACAACTATAAGTATTACGTGATCCGCGGCCCTTCGCCGCTCAACAGGCGTTTTCCGCAGTATTATGCCAAGGCGCTGCTGGAGGATTTCCTCACGCGCGCCGACCGGGCCGTGGAGGGCGGCGCGGTTTCGGCCGACCTGCGGTTCGGCCACGACGGCAACCTGATGACGTTCGTGTCGCTGCTGCAGTTCGAGGGGTGCGACGTCGTGGAGAGCGATCCCGAAAAGATCGCCCAAGCGTGGCCCTTGTACAGGATTACGCCGATGGCGGCCAATATCCAGCTGGTTTTCTACCGTAAGAAAGCTGCGGACGACGTGCTGGTGAAATTCCTCTACAACGAACGCGAGGTGCGGATTCCCGTCGCAAGCGATCTGGCGCCTTACTACCGCTGGAACGACGTGCGCGACTTCTACCGGAACGTGATGGAGAACCTGCCCGATCCGGCCGCGAAATAGCCTGCGCCGTTTCGGGGCGGGACGCTCCGGGACGATATGAAAAAAGCTCTTCCATTACTGGAAGAGCTTTTTGTTTGCGGTCGGGGCCGCTTATTTCGCAAAGCCTTTGCCGATGCCGAGGAAGTCCTCCGCCTTGAGGGCTGCGCCGCCGATCAGACCGCCGTCCACGTCCTCCTTTGCGAAGATTTCCGCCGCGTTCGAGGGCTTGCACGAACCGCCGTACAGGATCGCCGTCTCTTCGGCTGCTGCGCCGAACTTCTCGGCCAGCACCTTGCGGATGTAGGCGTGGATCTCCTGCGCCTGCTCGGCCGTTGCGGTCTTGCCCGTGCCGATGGCCCAAACGGGTTCGTATGCGATCACGAGCTCCTTGTACTGCTCGGCGGTGAGGTTGTAGACGACCTCTTCGATCTGCGCCTTCACCACGTCGAAGTGCTTGCCGGCTTCACGCTCTTCGAGGTTCTCGCCCACGCAGTAGATCGGCGTCAGGCCGTTTGCGTAAGCCTGCGCCATCTTCTTGTTGAGCGTCTCGGAAGTCTCGCCGTAGTACTGGCGGCGCTCCGAGTGGCCGAGGATCACGTACTTGCAGCCCAGCGCCGCGATCATCGAAGCGGCGATCTCGCCCGTGTAGGCGCCTTTGGCTTCGGCTGCGCAGTTCTGCGCGCCGAGTGCGACGTCCGAACCCTTGAGCGCTTCGGCAACCGTCGAGAGGTGCGTAAACGGAGGGCATACGATGAAATTAACGCACGAGCATACTTCGCCGCGGCCTGCGACGATGTTCTTGGCCAGTTCTACACCTTCGGCGGGAAGCGTGTTCATCTTCCAGTTGCCGGCAACAATTTTCTTTCTCATATTCGGTTTGTTTTTATAAGTAAAATAAATTTTCCAAGCGGAATTATTCCTCGCACCATTTTTTGACCTCTTCGATCGAGGGAGCCTTCAGGCCGAGTTTGTTTTTCTTGTTGAAGCCGCACAAGTCGTTGAAAAACTTGCCCGGAGCGAGCTTTTTCAGCGCTTCGACCGTGATGTAGCCCATTTTCTGGATCACGGGCACCCACTCTTCGGGAACGCCGATCTCGGTGTATTTCTCCACCGGATCGCTCACGGCTTTCTTTTCGGGGCGCATCTGCGGGAAGAACAGCACGTCCTGAATCGAAGCCTGATCGGTCATGAACATCGTCAGACGGTCGATGCCGATGCCCATGCCCGAACACGACGGCATGCCGTATTCCAGTGCGCGCACGAAGTCCATGTCGATGAACATCGCTTCGTCGTCGCCCTTTTCGCTCAGCTGGAGTTGCTCTTGGAAGCGCTCCAGCTGGTCGATCGGGTCGTTCAGCTCGGAGTAGGCGTTGCAAAGCTCCTTGCCGTTAACGAACAGCTCGAAACGCTCCGTCAGTTCGGGGTTCGAGCGGTGACGCTTGCACAGGGGCGACATTTCGATCGGGTAGTCCGTGACGAAGGTCGGCTGGACAAGCTCCTCCTCGCAGTACTGGCCGAAGATGGCGTCGATCAGCTTGCCCTTGCCCATCGTCGCGTCGGTCTCGACGTTCAGACGCTTGCAGGCTTCGCGCAGCTGCTCCTCGCTCTGGCCGGTGATGTCGTAGCCGGTCTTTTCGCGGATGGCGTCGGTCATCGACAAGCGGCGGAACGGCGCTTTGAACGAAATCTGCTTGCCGTCGAGCGTCAGCTCCGTCGTGCCGTTTACGGCCACGGCGACTTTTTCGAGCATCTGCTCGGTGAATTCCATCATCCAGAGGTAGTCCTTGTAGGCTACGTAAATCTCCATAACGGTAAATTCGGGGTTGTGCGTGCGGTCCATGCCTTCGTTGCGGAAGTTCTTGCCGAACTCGTAGACGCCGTCGAATCCGCCGACGATCAGTTTCTTGAGGTACAGCTCGCTGGCGATGCGCAGGTATTGGTCGATGTCGAGCGCGTTGTGGTGGGTAATGAACGGACGCGCCGCGGCGCCGCCCGGAATAGGCTGCAGAATCGGGGTTTCGACCTCGACGTAGCCTTTCGAGTTGAAGAACTCGCGCATGGTCGAGATGATTTTGGCGCGCTTGACAAAGACCTCGCGTACCTGCGGATTGACCGCCAGATCGACGTAACGCTGGCGGTAGCGGACTTCGGGATCGGTGAAGGCGTCGAACGTCTGGCCGTCCTTCTCCTTGACCACGGGCAGCGGGCGGATCGACTTCGAGAGCACCGTGAACTTGCGGCAGTGCACCGACAGCTCGCCCGTATTGGTATGGAACGCGAAGCCTTCGACGCCGATGAAGTCGCCGATGTCGAGCAGTTTCTTGAACACCGTGTTATACAGCGTGGGATCGCCTTCGGGGCAGATGTCGTCGCGGCGGATGTAGACCTGAATGCGGCCCGTATGGTCCTGCAATTCGAAGAACGAAGCGCTGCCCATGATGCGGCGCGTCATGATGCGGCCTGCGATGCGGACGTCCCCGTAGTTGCCCTTGGTCTCGTCGAAGTTTTCGGCGATCTCCCGCGCCGTGGCCGTCACTTCGTAACGGGCGGCGGGGTAGGGGTCGATGCCCAGCTCGCGCAGGGCTGCGAGCGACTGTCTCCGGAGCTGTTCCTGTTCACTGAGTTCGATGCTCATATCGTATGTTTTTGAATGTTTTGACTGTTAACCGTGCAAAGTTAATAAATTCTGCCGAAATACGAACCGGGCGCGGTATGGAATAAAAAGGAGCCGTATTTTTTTGCGGCTCTCCGTATTGTCCGGGGATGTGTCGTCCGGGCGAGTTGTCCGGGGGCATTGGGAAGCGTCGTCCGGGACCTGTCTTCCGGAGGGTTGTCGTCCGGGATGCGTCAGCCGGCGGCGGAATCCCGGCGGATCAGGCGGCGGTAGGCCCGCAGTGCGGCGTATCCGAGCGCGGCGCCGACCAGCGTGCCCCATACGAGGTCCATCGGGAAGTGTTTGCCGAGGTAGATGCGCGAGTAGCAGATCACCACCGAGCAGACGACCATCAGCCCCGTGAACCAGCGGCGGCGGATCGCCCCGCAGGCGAGTACGGCCAGCGCGACGATGGTCGCGGCGTGCGCCGAGACGGTGCCGTACATGCCGCTGACGGCTTCGGGCGGGACGTGGACCACCCAGTGGCGGAGGACTGCTTCGCGGCGCATGACGCGCAGCGAATCGGGCGTGATGTCCAGCCCTTCGAGCGAGGGGGTGAACATCGGGCGCGGGCGCGGTTCGAAATCAGGGAGCAGACCGCCCAGCACTCCGTTGCTCTTGAAGATGCCCGACACCATGTCCGCGAGTCCGATCGCCGCCAGCATCAGCGCCGTGAAGATCAGCATGCCGCGCCAGCCGCTGCGCCGCCATACCAGCCAGAGGATCAGGGCGTAGAGCGGGAGCCACATGGCGGTGCCCGAAACGGTGAGCATCACGCGGTCCATAGCGGTGCCGCCGTCGAAATTGAGGGCCGAGAAAAGGTCGTGGTCGAAGGTATACATGGGTCAATGGATTTGTCGTAAATGGTCGCAAGCCGTTTTGGGCGCATTGCCGGAAGCCTCTCCGGGGAGCGGGGCCGGACTTGCAGACACGGCCGGCGGCCGTGGGAGGAACATGCCGGGATGCAAGGCGGCCGTCATACGCAGTTTAAAACTGAAAGTAGATGAACGGTTGTATGTCGCTCGACTTGACCTGCATCACGCACCAGATCATCGCCGCCGCCATGACGATCTGCAGGACCAGCGGCGCGTGCGACACCAGCCGCTGCGCGAAGCGATCCGCGCGTCCGGGCATCAGGTGGAGCAAGAAGCCTGCGGCGATCAGGGCGAAGGCGCCCGCATAGCCGGAGACGACCTGCGGGATCATCGCGGCGTTGAAGTTGTAGAAAATCTGGTGAAGCATCAGCTCGACGGTCTGCATCGACTCGGCGCGGAACATCAGCCACCCCAGACAGACAAGGTTGAACGTGAAGAAGATGCCGGCCGCGCGGCTCCACCAGTGCATCTGGTCGCCCGTGGCCTTGGCGCCCGGCACGACCGCCATCCAGAGCTTGTGCAGCGCCAGCGCCGCGCCGTGCAGCGCGCCCCAGAGGATGAAGCGGACGGCGGCGCCGTGCCACAGTCCGCCCAGCAGCATCGTGATGAACAGGTTGCCGTAGGTGCGTAGTTTGCCTTTGCGGTTGCCGCCCAGCGAAATGTAGAGGTAGTCGCGCAGCCATGTGGAGAGCGAGATATGCCACCGCCGCCAGAATTCGGTGATGGTGGCCGACTTGTAGGGGGCGTCGAAGTTCTTTGGGAACCGGAATCCCAGCAGCAGGGCGATGCCGATGGCCATGTCCGAATAGCCTGAGAAGTCGCAGTAGATTTGCAGGGCGTAGCCGTAGATGCCCGCCAGACATTCGAAGCCCGAATAGAGCAGCGGCTCGTCGAAGATGCGGTCGACGAAGTTGAGCGAGATGTAGTCCGAAATGATCGCCTTCTTGAACAGACCCGTCAGGATCAGGAAGACGCCCGTGCCGAACATTTCGCGCGTCACGACGATGGGGTTCTGCCGGATTTGCGGGATGAAGTCCCTTGCGCGGACGATCGGCCCGGCCACCAGCTGCGGGAAGAACGAGAGGTAGAACAGGTAGTCGCACCAGTTGTCGAGCGGCTTGAGCTGACCGCGGTAAATGTCTATGGTATAGCTCATCGACTGGAAGACGAAGAACGAGATGCCGACGGGCAGGAAGATGTTCTGGAACTGCATGAATCCCTGCCCGAACATCTGGTTGGCGATGTCGATCAGGAAGTTGGTGTACTTGAAGTAGGCCAGCATGCCGAGGTTGACCGCCACGCTCAGCACCACGAGCCACCGCTTTGCCCGCGTCGAGCGGGCGGCATGGATGCCCTTGGCGATCCAGTAGTCGCTCGTCGCGGCGAAGATCAGCAGCAGGAAGTAGATGCCGCTCGACTTGTAGTAGAAGTAGAGCGAAAAGAGGATGACGTAGACGATCCGGGCCATCGGGGCGCGGCGGAACATGCTGTAGACGAGCATGAATCCGGCGAACAGAAACAGGAACAGCCCGCTGCTGAAGATCAGCGGCGACGAGGCGTCGTAGGTGAGCAGCGCCTGCAGCTTTTCCGGGATGCCGTCCAATGCGGGGAGTGTCATTTCAGCGGTGCGTTGAGGGTTTCCGGCGGAATGCCGGGGATCAGGTCGCGTTCGATCCGCCGGCGCCGCAGGCTGTCGAGCACGGCCTGCTCGGCCTGCCGGCGGATGCGTGCGGCTTCCGCTTCCGTATAGGCCCGGAACGCCCCGGCGTTGAGGGCGTCGAAGAGCGACCACGCCACGCGCCGGCCGCCGGCGTAGTTGATGTGCGTGAAGTCCTTGCCGGCCCAGCCGTTGGCGACGAACTGCTCCATGCCGCCCAGCGAACGCATGGCGTCGCAGGTGGGCCAGAAGGCCGCTCCGGTGGTTTTCGGCGGCGCCCCGCTGGTAGCCGAGCATGTGGGGAATGGCGTCCATCGGTTCGAAACCGGCGTCGGTCTTCACCGAACGGTCGCTGACGCCCAGCACCAGCACGGCGGCGGTCGGGAAGCACTGGCGGACGTAAGCCACCATCTTCTCGATCTGGCCGGCGTAGTTGGTGTAGTTGCTCACGCCCGTCTGCATGATGTTGAGTCCGTATTGCAGGATCACGAGGTCGTACCCCAGCAGGGCGTTCATCTGCGCATTGACCGACGGATTGGTCCAGAACATCGCCTGCCCGTTGTTGCTGCGCACCGAGTAGTTGTCCACCACCACGCCGTCGGCTTCGAACACCGCGCCGTAGCCGATGAATCCCTCGTTGCCGGAGAGCACCTTGAACGAGAGCGAGCGGACGTGGGAGCCGTGACGGCGATCTGGCGTATGTTCGGGGCGCCTTCGACCGTGAATTCACGGCGCAGCGAGTCGTTGAGCGTCAGCTCCACGCGGCTTTCGCCGGGGCTGATGAAGAAGACCCGCGCCGCGGTGCAGCTGTCGAGCCGCTTGCGGTAGTCGCTGTTTTCCCAGCGGGTCGAAGCTCCGGCCGCAGGCTGGCAGACCCAGCCCGAAACGTAGAAGTTCTCGCGCAGGTTCTGCGGCGCGGCCTTGCGCTGCATGATGTTGTAGGAGGTCCAGCCTTTCGACTGGGTTTTGATCGTGCGGCGGAACGCCGTCAGGGGCGAGGCCATCGGCGCGAAGCCCGCGCCTCCGCCGCCGTAAGCCTGCTGGAGCCTTTCACGCAGGTCGGCCGTGAGGATGTCGCCTTCGATGAACGAGTCGCCCAGCACGGCGATGCGCACCGGACGCCGGGCGCAGAGCAGCGTGTCGTAGAAAGCCCGCAGACGGCTCGAATCGGGCGTGCCGAAATCCTCGATCTCCACCAGCGTCGGGTTCAGCCGGGCGCTGTCGGGAACGACCGGCATGCGCCGGACGCTGTCCGGGGCGAGCGTCCATTCGAAGGTGATCTGTACGGGGCGCGGTGCGGAATCGCCTTCGATCCGCTCCGCTTCGATCCGTTCGGCGACCTGCTCCATATCGACGTGGAAATCCTCCTCGTCGAAGAGCGCAGGCTCCTCGGCCGCGGCGACCGCGTCGTCGAACGCCACGAGGTCCGAGAGGATATTGGCCCGGCGGAGTTTTACGCCGCCCAGACTCTGAGGGGGGATGAAACTGACGGCCGTCAGCACTGCGATCAGCGCCAGCGCCGCGATCCATCCCCGGTGGATGCAGTCTTTTTCGGGGGTGTTCATCCGGGAATCAGTCGCGCCGTCCGAGGATTACGAAGACCCAGTAGAGAACCGACGCGACGGCGCTCAGTGCGGCTACGAGATAGGTGCGTGCGGCCCAGCCCAGCGCCTCTTTCGCCTGAGCGAGCTGCGCTCCCTGCATCGTGCGGCTGACCTGCAGCCACTCCAGCGCGCGGGCCGAGGCGTTGTACTCCACGGGCAGCGTGACCAGCGAGAAGATCGCCGACATGGCGATCATGCCCACGCCGATCCAGCACAGCAGGGCGTTCTGCGTGGTGGTCATGAGCACCAGTCCGAGGATGATGACCCATGTGGCGGCCGTCGAGGAGAACTGCACGACGGGCACCAGCTGCGAGCGGAGCGTCAGCGGCGCGTAGCCTTGTGCGTGCTGCACGGCGTGCCCGCACTCGTGGGCGGCGACGGCGGCCGCGGCGACGCTGGTCGAAGAGTAGACGCTGTCGCTCAGGTTGACGGTCATCGTCTGCGGGTTGAAGTGGTCGGTCAGGTGGCCGCTGACATGCGTCACCTTGACGTTGTGGATGTGGTTGTCGCGCAGCATCTTTTCGGCCACCTCGGCGCCCGTCAGCCCGCCGGGGAACTGGACTTTGGAGTATTTGCGGAACACCGACTGCAGGCGCGCCTGCACGGCGTAACCGGCGATACCGATCACGATGATCAGTATGTACATTCCGATCATGGCTGCGGAGTAGTGGATTCCCTGAGAACCCGAATCCGCGTAATATCCCGACTGAAGCAGGGTCAAAAGCATGTGTGTCATAGTCTAACGGTTTTTTCTGTATGTGTAGTAAGCGCCCGCCTGCTGGGAGGGCATCAGTACCATTTCATTAACGTTCATATGGGCCGGTAATTGTGCGGCCCACGCGATCGCTTCGGCGATGTCGTCGCCCGTAAGCGGGGTGACGCCGTCGTAAACCCGGTCGGCGCGCTCCTTGTCGCCGTGGAAGCGCACCTCGGAAAATTCGGTCTCGACCATGCCGGGGCGGATCTCCGTCACCTTGATTCCGCTTGACAGCAGGTCGGCGCGCATGGACTGCGAAATGGCGTGCACGGCGTGTTTCGAGGCGCAGTAGACTGCGCCGTTTTCGTAGGCTTCGGTGCCGGCGATCGAGCCGATGTTGAATACGTGGCCGCCGCCCGCGGCGACCATTTTGGGCGTGACGACACGCGTGACGTAGAGCAGTCCCTTGACGTTGGTGTCGATCATGGCGTCCCAGTCGGCCGTGTCGCCTTGGTCGATGTGTTCCAGCCCGGCAGCCAGTCCGGCGTTGTTGATGAGCAGGTCCACCCGTTCGAGGGGGCTCAGGAATTTTCGGACCTCCGCTTCGCTGCGCACGTCGAAGACGAGCGCGGTGCAGCGGCCGCCCGCCGCTTCGATTTCGCGGCGGAGCGTTTCGAGCCGTTCGGCGCGGCGTCCCGTCGCCGTTATGTCGTATCCTTCGGCCGCGAGCCGGAGCGCCGTGGCGCGTCCGATGCCCGATGTGGCTCCCGTGATCAGTGCCTGTTTTTTCATAAAGTGGGTTTATGATGGGCAAAAATACGAAATTATTATGTTACTTTGCATAAATTTTCCAGCAAATTAAGCAGCCGTGAATCTCGCCTTTTTCATCGCCCGCCGGACGGCGCAGCGCACCCCGGAGAACAAACCCGGTGTGATGGAGCGTATCGCCGTGATTTCCGTGGCGTTGAGCGTCGCGGTGATGCTGCTGGCGATGGCCGTGATCATGGGCTTCAAGCAGGAGGTGTCCCGCAAGGTGGCCGCCTTTTCGGGACATGCCGTGGTGAACGGCGTGCGGGGCGTGGGGACGCTCGATTCGGCCCCCGTGCGCCGCAGTGCCCGCGCCGAGGAGCTGATCCGCACCACCGAAGGATTCGTGTCGCTGGCCCCCTATGCCGTCAAGGGCGGTATCGTCCGTACGGCGGATGCCGTGCAGGGGGTGATGCTCAAGGGCGTGGACGGGGATTACGACTGGTCGTCGTTCGGCCAGTGGCTGGTGGAGGGCGAGCTGCCCCGTGTGGGCGATTCGGTGCGTACGAAAGATATACTGCTGTCGCGCGGCATGGCCGAGAAACTGATGCTCGGCGTGGGCGACAAGGTCGAAATGCTCTTCGTCGAGACCGGAGACAGGCCCCGGCGCGACCGTTTCAAGGTGGCGGGAATCTACTCGTCGGGAATGGACGAAATGGACGACGCGGTGATCATGACCGACCTGCGCAACGTGCAGCGGCTGGCGGACTGGTCGGACGGCGAGATATCGGGCTACGAGATTTTCACCTCGGACTTGGCCGGAGCCGACGATTTCGCCCGCAGGCTCGGACGGACCCTGCTCTACGACGATGCCGACGACACGGCGAACCTCGCCGTGAGTAGCGTGACGGAGCTTTATCCCAATATTTTCGACTGGCTGAAGGCCCATGACGTCAATGCCGCGGTGATTATCGGCATCATGCTCGTGGTGGCGTTTTTCAACATGACTTCGGCGCTGCTGATCCTCGTGCTGGAACGTACGCGGATGATCGGCCTGCTGAAGGCGTTCGGCATGCGCAACGCTACGCTGCGGGAGGTGTTTCTTTGGCGGGCGGCGTTCGTCACGCTGCGCGGACTGGCATGGGGCAACGCCGCGGGGCTGGCCGTGTGTCTCGTGCAGAAATATTTCCATGTCGTGAAACTCAGCTCCGAGGGCTACCTGCTCTCCGAAGTGCCCGTCGCGCTGGGGTGGGGCTGGTGGCTGGCGCTCAACGCCGGCGTCGTGGCGGCGATCGTCGCGCTGCTCGTGGTGCCGGCCTGCATAGTATCTACCGTAAAACCCGACGAATCGATCCGATACGAATGAAACCGTACAATACCGAACAGACCAAGAAAGAGGAGGTCCGCGAGATGTTCGACAACATCGCGCCGAAGTACGACCTGCTGAACCATACGCTCTCGATGAGCATCGACCGCATCTGGCGCCGCCGTGTGGTGCGCATCGTGCGCCGCTGCCGTCCGCACCGGATACTTGACGTAGCGACCGGCACGGGCGATCTGGCGATCGAGATGGCGCGCCGCATCCGCGGCGTGCAGGTGCTGGGCGTGGATCTTTCGGAGGGGATGCTCGACGTGGCGCGCCGCAAGGTGACGGCGCGGGGGCTCGACGGGCGCGTCGTGCTCGACGCGGGGGACGCCGAACACCTGCATGTGGCCGACGCATCGGTGGATGTGGCGACGGTGGCTTTCGGCGTGCGCAACTTCGGGGATCTGGATGCGGGGCTGCGCGAAATGGCCCGCACGATAAAGCCGGGCGGCAAGGTCGTTGTACTGGAGTTCTCGCGGCCCCGCAACCGGCTGTTCAGGGCGTTGTACGAATTCTATACCTATAAGATACTGCCCCGCATCGGCGGCATGGTGTCGAAGGACAAGCGGGCTTACGAATACCTCCCGGCGTCGGTCGGGGAGTTTCCGGCGCCGAAGGAGTTCATGGCGATGATGGAGCGCGCGGGGTTCAGGGAGTGCCGCGCCCGGAGCCAGAGTTTCGGGATCGCGCAGATTTACACCGGACAAAAGTGACGATGAACGCAAAACGCATACGACCGGGCAGTGCGCCCTCGGATAACCGCTTCTGCCGCCGGATTCGCTCTTCGGAAGAGGACGCTTCGGCGGGTCAGGCCCGTTCCTGTTCCGCTGCGGCGGGCGGGGGCGCGTCGGGGAGTCCGCTTTGTCGCCGGTCCGGGGCTGCGGGTGGCGTTTCGGGCTGCGGCCGGACTTTGGGGCGCATGCTGTTCTGCATACTGCTGCTGGGGGTCGTATTGCCGTTGGGCTCCTGCCGCCGGATGGCCGAGAAGGCGCAGCGAAACATCCGGCTCGAAGCGGTCGAGAAGGCCCGGCGGCAGGGGTTGTCGGGGGCCGAGATCGTATTGCGCGTAAAGAACGGCACGGGGCACAAGTTGAAACTGGAGAAGGCGTCGCTCACCGTTTACTATGCGGGAGGAGTCGTGACGAAGGTCGCTCTGCGCGAGCCGGCCGAGGCGCCCCGTCGTGCGACGGCGAGCGTCACGACGCTGTGGCGGATCCGGACTTCCGACCCGATGGCGCTCCATGTGATGACCAAGAAGATCCGGGAGGACGATATTTCGAAGATCGGCGTCTCGTTCGCCGTCGAGGGGCGCGGCGGTCCCGCGCGCGTAAAAATTTCGCGGGAGATGATGCCGTTGTCGGAATTTTTGAATATCTTTGGGCTGTCGTTGAACGACGTGAAAAACTATCTGGAAGAGTAATGCGCAGATCGCTGACCATCCTGCTGATTCTTTTTGCCGCCGCGGCTTACACGCCCCTGCGCGCGCAGTCGTTGGATGCGTTCAAGGAACGGCTGGCCGCTCCCGTGGCGTCGGACGCCGCATTCGGCACGGCAAAGGTCGCCGTCACGGAGTGCGGGGATGCGGCGCGGGCCGTGAATGAAGCTTCGCGGGCGGGCGCCCGCCTGCGTTTCCCCGGTTACCGGGTCTGCATCTTCTTCGACAACGGTCAGGACGCCCGTGCCGGGGCCATCGCCGCCAAGCAGCTTTTCGAAGAGAACTATCCGGGAATCAAGGTTTACATGGTCTATGAGAATCCCTACTTCAAGGTCGCGGTCGGGGACTGCCTCACCACGGAAGAGGCCATCATTCTCAAGGGCAGGGTGTCGTCTGCTTTCCCCAAGGCTTTCGTCAAGAACGAAACCCTCTCCATTGCCGACCTTTTGAACTGAAAAACTTCCCTTTTCGAAAATTTTTTAGTTTTTTATTTGCATTTATCCTGCTAATATCTAACTTTGCGGCGTTACAGAAAAACTAATAATTAAACATTTGACGTTATGAAAAAGATTTTCTCTTTTGTCGTCGTTATGGCTGCCGTCGCAATGGTAAGCTGCTGCGGTAATTCGAACAAAAAGGCTGCCGAAGGCGAAGCTGCCGCCGCTGCCGCTACGACCGAAGCCGCTGCCTGCACGGAGTGCACCGAGAAGTGCGACTCGACGGAGGCTTGCTGCGCCGAGAAGTGCGATTCGACCAAAGACTGCGCCGAGAAAGCCGAGGGCGAGTGCTGCAACAAATAGTTCTTGTCAGGCATGAGAGTGAAGGAGATTCGAAAGAATCCCCTTTTTTTGTGTCCGTATTTCCGGTCGCGGGGGCGGTGCGGCGCGTCTGTCCGGGCACTGCTGTTTTCTGAAAGCCATGGTCCGAGGGCCGAAAGCCATGGGCATGAGCTGAGTGTCGTGAGTCGTGAGCCGTGAGCTGGGATGCCGGAGCCGTTGAACCGGTGGGCGGCGTCTGCGGGGCTTTGCCGCGGCGGGGCCGTGCGGAGTTCTCCGGCGCGGAATGTGCGGTGTATAGCTGAAAAAATATATCTTTGCGAAAACTCTTGATACCATGAAAGTACTGCTGATAAACGGAAGCCCCCATCGCGAGGGAAACACTTTTATAGCCCTTTCCGAGGTCGCGCGGACCTTGGAGTCGGAGGGCGTGCAGGCCGAGATCGTCCATATCGGGACCAAGGCCGTGCAGGGATGTATCGCCTGCGGAAAATGCGCCGAGCTGGGGCATTGCGTCTTTTCGGACGCGCTCTATACGACGGTGCGGGAGAAACTCGCCGATGCCGACGGAATCGTCGTCGGCTCGCCGGTCTACTATGCCGGTCCCAACGGGTCGCTCTGCGCCCTGCTCGACCGTGTGTTCTATTCCTGCGGGAAATATCTCGCCTACAAGCCCGGCGCAGCAGTCGCCGTATGCCGCCGGGGCGGGGCGAGCGCGACGTTCGACCGGCTGAACAAATACTTTACGATTATGAACATGCCGGTCGTTCCGTCGCAGTATTGGAACAGCGTTCACGGACGTCTGCCGGGCGAAGCCCGCGAGGACGCCGAAGGGCTGCAGACGATGCGCGTGCTGGCCCGCAACATGGCCCGCCTGCTGAAGGCGGGCGTCGGTCCGGCGCTGGCGCCCGAAGCCGAGGAGCGGCAGTGGACGCATTTTATCCGGTAGCGGAGCGCGGCCGGACGCGGTGCGCCGGATTGAGTGCGGCGCGGATATGTACGAAGGGAGCTTGGCTCCTTTTTTTGTCGCACGGACTTCGTCCGGGGTGCTTCCGCTCTATTGTCCACGCATACAGCGGGGTGCGGAAAAGCCCGAAAAAATATCGGCCGGAGGAAGCGGTTTTATGGAAAAAAACGATAACTTGCCGCCATGAAAGAGACCGTGCTCGAAAAACTCAAGGTGCTGGCCGAATCGGCCAAATACGACGTCTCGTGCGCGTCGAGCGGCGTTACGCGCCGGCATCGCGCGGGCGGTGTCGGCAGCACGGCGGGGTGGGGCATATGCCACTCTTTCACGGCCGACGGCCGCTGCGTCTCGCTGCTGAAAATCATGCTCACCAACGTCTGCATTTACGACTGCGCCTACTGCATCAACCGGCGCAGCAACGACATCCGGCGGGCCGCCTTCACGCCGGACGAGCTGACCGAGCTGACCATCGAGTTCTACCGGCGCAACTACATCGAAGGACTGTTTCTCTCGTCGGGCGTCGTCCGCAACCCCGACTATACCATGGAAAGGATGGTCCGCGTGGCGCGCGACCTGCGGACGGTGCACCGTTTCAACGGCTACATCCACCTGAAAAGTATTCCCGGCGCCAGTCCCGAACTGGTGGCCGAGGCGGGGCGTTACGCCGACCGCATGAGCGTCAATATCGAAATCCCGACTGAACGCAACCTGTTGCTGCTGGCTCCCGACAAGAACTATGAAAGCATCTACCGCCCGATGAGTTACATCCAGCAGGGGGTGCTGCAGAGCGCCGAGGAGCGCGGCCGTTTCCGCCATGCGCCCCGTTTCGCCCCTGCGGGGCAGAGCACGCAGATGATCGTCGGGGCCACCGACGAGAGCGACCGCGACATTCTGCTGCTTTCGTCGTCGCTTTACGACCGTCCCACGATGAAGCGCGTCTACTATTCGGGATTTATTCCGGTGAATCCCTACGACAAGCGGCTGCCTGCGCTGGACAAAGCCCCGCTCGTGCGCGAGAACCGGCTTTATCAGGCCGATTGGCTGATGCGGTTCTACGGATTCCGTGCCGAGGAGATCGCCGACGAGCAGACGCCCCGGCTCGATCTGGATATCGACCCCAAACTGGCGTGGGCGCTGCGGCATCCCGAATTTTTTCCGGTCGATGTGAACCGCGCGGACTACGAGGCGCTGCTGCGCGTGCCGGGCGTCGGGGTCAAGTCGGCGCGGCTGATCGTCAGCTCGCGCCGTTACCGCACGCTGACCATGCAGTCGCTGCGGCAGATCGGCGTGGTGATGAAGAAGGCGCAGTATTTCGTCCGCTGCCGCGAGCTGACCACGGGGCAGGGGGTGAACGAACTGCGGCCGGAGCAGGTGCGCCGTCTGCTGACTGCGCCTAAGCGGCAGAAACCGGATAAAAACGAGGGGCAGCTGACCCTTTTCTGAATGCGATGTTGGTTTTTCGTTATGATAAATCTTTCGACGGGCTGCTCTCGGCGCTGTTCGACGCTTATGCGATGCGGGCGTTCCCGGAGCAGCTGATCGGCCCCGGAGAGCCGGAACCGCTTTTTACGGAGCGCGTGCACGAGGTCGCGACCGATCCGGCGCACGCCGCCCGTGTCTGGCGCGGACTGGAACGCAGGCTTGTCGTTCGGGCGCGTTCGATGCTTGTCTATGCATGGCACGGGGAGCAGGAGCGGAGCGATCTGCTGATGCTGCGCTGCATGTGCCGGGTTTTCGACGAGGGCGGAGGCGTGCTGGCCGATCAGGCCGATCCCGACATGAAGGCGCTGCACCGGCTGGCGCTCAAAGTTTCGCACGAGTGCGAGCGGCTCAGGCAGTTCGTCCGGCTTCAGAAGGCTGCCGACGGTACCTATTTTGCCGCAGCCACTCCCGAACACGACGCCCTGCCGCTGTCGCTGGATTACTTTACGGACCGTTTCGCCGACCAGCGGTGGCTTATCTACGACCGGCGGCGCGATTACGGATATTATTACGACGGGCGGACGGCGCGCCGGGTGACGCTCGAAGACGACCGCGGCATGATCGCCGACAAGCTCGCCGACCGTTGGCTGGCCGAGGACGAACGGCAGTTTCAGCTGCTCTGGAAGAATTATTTCCGGGCGCTGGCGATTCCCCAGCGGATCAACGAGCGTCAGCAGCGGCGCATGATGCCCCGCCGTTACTGGAAACATCTGACCGAAATGGAGTGAACGGGAGGTGTTGGCGCCGGAAATGAAAAAGTCCGCAGATTATTTCTGCGGACTTCGGTTTTGCGGGGCTTGCGTGTTTCACGCCTCTGGCGGAGAGGAGGGGATTCGAACCCCTGAAACCCTTTAGGGGTTTACTCGCTTTCCAGGCGGGCCAGTTCAACCACTCCTGCACCTCTCCTTGCGGTTCGCAAAGGTAATAATTATTTTCAGAATTTACCAATGATCGGCGATTTTCCGCTGCCGAAAAGATAAATTCGGCCCCTCCGGCGGCCCGGCCGTTTTGCCGGGCGCCGATCCGCAGCCGTTTTCGGAGGGGAATCCTCCCCGTCGCCGATTTAGAACGGATAGCCGATGGCCAGATGGAAACCGAGTCCGTCCTTGAAGCTGGAGATGTTGTAATAGCCCGTTTTGTCCGGATTCGGATAGGGCGTGTGCAGGCCGATTCCGAGATCGGCGCGGATGACCAGATAGCTGATGTCGTAACGCAGTCCGAAGCCCGTTCCCAGAGCGATTTCGTTGAGCAGCCCTTTCCATTTGAGTTCGGCGCCGGGACGCTTGGGGTCCTTTTTCAACAGCCAGATGTTGCCCGCGTCGAGGAAAACAGCCCCGTTCAGCCGTCCCATGATGCCGAAGCGGTATTCGACGTTGGCCTCCAGCTTGAAGTCGCCGGTCTGGTCCAGATAGCCGTTGCGGTCGTCTGCGGGCGGGCGGTAGCTGCCCGGACCCAGCGACCGGATCGTGAAGGCCCGGATGCTGTTGGCTCCGCCGATATAGAACTGTTCGCTGTAGGGCATCACTTCGGAGTTGCCGTAGGCGTATCCCACTCCGACGAGAAAACGGGTGGCCAGCCAGTTGTTGCGGCGTCCGATGCGGTGGTAGAACTTCACTTCGCTCACCTCCTTGACGAACTGCGAGAAGCGGTTGCCGAACAAATGCTGCGGCTGTTTGCTGCCGAACAGGCTCAGGACGCCCGAAAGGATGTTGCCGGCCGAGGTGACGCTGTTCTGCCAGTAGAAACGGCGGTTGCCGGTGCGGCCGTAGGTTTTGTCGAAGGTGTAGGTGTAGTTGATCGACGGAACGAACTGGTTGCGGAAACTCATGGCGATCGCCGGATTCTCGTCCATCGTCTTGTCGAAAGCTTCGGTCGTGTGCAGCAGTTTGTTGTAGGTCAGCTTGAATACGGTCAGCGAATGGCGGCTGTAGGGCGAAGTCTGGAAATTGTAGCCCGCCGAGCCGCTGAAGGCGATCAGCCGGAAGAAGCTGGGGCGGTTCATCAGGTCCACGCCCAGCTGGAACGTCGTGCTGCCGGGGTATCTCAGCCTGCGCGTTGCGAACGACGGCAGCAGCAGCCGCGGAATGTTGAGGTTGGCGTTCAGTCCCAGTTCGTAGGAGTTGAGCCGCGACGAACGGCCCCCGGAGTTCTTGTTGCCCGTCTGCCATTCGTACGAGCCGTTCAGCTTCACGGCGAGCACCTCGCCGCCCCGGAAGAGGTTGTTGTTGCTGACCTTGAAGGTGATGCCCGGACCGATGAAGCTGTTCGACTTGGAGGTTACGTCGGTCTCCAGCGCCGCTTCCAGCGGATAGTCGAACTGGGCGTCGATGACCACGTCCAGCGTGTCGGCGCCCCGCAGCGAGTCGAGCGGCGTGACGCCCAGATTGACCGAGCGGAAAATGCCCAGTTTGTTGAGGGCGGTCTGCGTGCGGTTCTGAGCGTCCACAGTGAAGAGCTGGCCGGGTTCGAGCGAGAGCGTCCGAGAGAGTATCTTCGGGCGTATTTTCATCGGCCTTTGGGCGATGACCCGCACGTCCCGCAGGCGGAACGTATCGGCCGGACCGGGCTTGATGTTGGTGAGGCGGACCGTGATGTCCCCCACGCGGTAGGGTTTGAGGGCCACCTCCGGGACGTTCGGTTTGAGGTTCAGCCGCAGGTCGACCCGTCGCCGTTCGACGGTCGTGTCGGCGAGGTATTCCATGTATTCGGGCCGGAAATAATAATAGCCCCTGTTGCGCAGCAGCTGCGATATGCGCTTGCGTTCGAGCGTCAGCGAGTCCATGTTGTACTGCGCCCCGACCCGCAGCAGGGAGGTCGCCCGCATGCTGTCGATCAGGGGCTGCAGGCTGCCCCCGGCCTGCGGGTAGGAGATGTTCGAGTAGTACCACGGCGGCGCGATGCGGAGCGTATAATAGACCTTGGCCTTTCTGCCGTGCTTGCGGTAGAGCAGGGAGTCTTCGGCTTGGGAGCCGAAATAACCGTAGTTTTCGAGCACCTGCTCGGCGACTTTGGTCCGCAGTCCGGGCTGTACCTTGGAGATCAGCACGGGCTGTTTGGCCAGCCGTTTGTAGAGCCAGTATTTGAATCCCTTCTCCTTCGGCGTGTAGAGGTAGTTGTAGGCCCAAAGGCCGATCGGCAGCGGCGTGCGGAGATAGGGGCTGTAAAGCGGGTTGTTCGGGGCCACGGAGAGCGGCTCCTTCACGGCCGATTCGGCCGCTGCGGAGAGCACGACGCCCGAATCGGGTTCGATCCGGATCTTCCTAACTCCCGTGTATAGGACTTCGTCCGTTCCCAGACGCCGGGTCGTGGAACAGGCCGCCGCGAGCAGTGCGGCGCAGAGGAGTATGCAGCTATTTCTGACGCGCATCGGACTCGTTTCGTTTTTGTTTTTCCTTTTCCGCTTTGGGACGCATCGGTTTGAACAGGTCGCCCAGCCGGAGCAGTTTCTTCCGGATGACGAAGCCCACGCCCGTCTCGGTGATCTCGCCTTCGAGGATGCTTTCGTAGCCGGTGTGGCGGAAGACCTTCAGATACATGTTGTCGCGTTTGGTCAGCATGTATTCGAGCGAAATGTCGTCAATCAGGTTCTCCTTCAGGTTCTGCGACGGGTCGGCGTCGGTGCTGAACTTGCCCCCGATGACGGCGCGCACGCGGTTGCTGAAGAGACTTTTGGACAGCCGGTACGAATAATCGGTCCGCTGGCCGTTCGGGTCGTCCTCGCCGTAGGAGTCGATGCCGAAGCTGAGGTCCACGCCCTTCAGGTTGTTCTGCGCCCACTGGTTCAGCTCTTTCTGTATGAACGAGTTGAGCGGGTTCTCGGTGCTGACCTTGGCGGTCGTTCCCGGACCGGTGTAGGTGTTGTAGATGAGCAGGTTCATCGCCTGATTGGCCCGCTGTTCGGCCGTCAGCGAATTGAGCTGGTTCTGCATCGTGAGGTCTTCGGGGGCGGACAGCCCGAAGCTGACTTCGAGGTCGTTCAGCGTATTGCGGATATTGATGGAGATGTTGAAATTCACCGAGCGCGAATCCTGCCCGTCCGCGGAGACGCTGGCCCGGACGGTTTCGACCGCCGTAATGTTGAAGGCCGGGTCGGCGACGTTTCCGACCCAGTCTACATAGCTGTCCGGCGTGATCTTGAATATCTTCTGGGAGATCACGGGCGGATTGTAGCGCACCGTCCCGCCCGAAAGGACGTATTTGCCTGACAGGCTGACGTCTCCCAGCGGATTCATCGTGAAGGTCAGGTTGCCGCCGCCCTGCAGATCTATCCGGTTGCTGCCGTCGGCGGAGAGGTCCACGGCGGCTTGGACGTCGTCGTTGATGTCGACGTTCAGGAGGATGTCCATGCCGCCGATCCGCACCGTCGGGGTGGCCTCGGCGAAGCTTTGGTTGTCCATGTCGCGGAACGAAACGAAGGTCACGATGTTCTGCGGACGCTCCTTCACGTCCATCGGCGAATCCTGCATGACATAGTTGATGTCGGTGTTTTTGAGCAGTGCGACGCTGCCGCGGACGACGAGTTCGTCCAGAGGGCCTTTGGCCGTCGCGTCCAGATCGAGATAGGCTTTCCCGTAGACGGCCGTTCCCTCCTTCCGGGCCACGTTCACGAACTGGAAATCCGACGCCCGCAGTGCGATGTCGGCCGTTATGCGGCCGAAGTCGGTCAGATCGACGTACCCTCCGATCGTCAGCGGGCTTTTGTTGGGGGCGGTGACCGCAAAGTCGTCGAACAGGACCCGGCTGTCGTCGATGCGGATCGTGTCGGAAGAGAGACGGAACGAAGTGCCGATCATCGGCACGCGGACCTCCGTCTGCGCGAACTGCAGGCCGCCGTTCAATTGCAGCCGTTGCGGCGTTCCGCCCGCGTGGAGCTTCCCGGAGAGGATGCCGGAGAGACGGAGCATGTCGGCGGGCAGAAAGACGTCGGCCCGCTGCAGGGGGAATCCGGGGATCGACGCCGTGATGTCGAGCGGGCTTTCCCGCTCTTTGCGGTAGTCGCCCCGCGCGGTCAGGACGTCGGCGCCGTCCAGCGTGAGCCGCACGTCGGCCTGCTGTTCCCGCCCTTGTGCATAGCGTACGCCCAGCCCGACGTCCCCGAAGCGCTGCTTGTCGTACGAGAGTCCGGCGACTGAAACGTCGCCCCGGACGGCCAGCGAGTCGGCGCCCGTGTTCAGGGTCACGGCGGCGCCCAGCACGCCGCCGACGGGCGGGGCGGAGGGGAGCATCGCCAGCGCTCCGCCGATGTTCAGCCCTGCGATGTCGAGCCGGATGCCGCGGAGCGAGTCGGTTTCCGGAACGGTATGGATCGCAAACCGCTGGTCGCCGTGAGTCATGGCGAGGTCGGCGCTCAGGTTTCCGTCGAACCGGTAGACGAGGTAATTGCCGGGATTCACCGTCCACGGCTCGGAGCCGAATACCGGGGCGAGGGGCGTTACGGACGCACGGATCAGGCTGTCGTTCCACGCTGCGTCCACCCCGAAGCGGAATCCTTCCCGGCCTGCGCGGTTCTTTTGGTAGAAATTCACCGCTCCCGTGTTCCGTACGACGTGGCCGTACACTCCCGCGAGGGCTATGTTGTCCAGATTTCCGGGGGCGTTCGCCACGCGGAGGGCGTATTCCAGCCGGCTCCCGTTCTGCACCGCGGATGCCGTCAGGGTGTCGAGAACGATGCTGCCGTAAGCCAGTTTTTCCACGCGCATCCGGAGCGATACGGGCAGGGAGTCGCAGTTCGTGCCGGCGATGTCGAGGTTGCTGAAAGCGATTCTTTTGGTTCTCAGGAAACTGCTGAGGATGTTGTCGCGTCCTGCCGAGACCCGCAGTCCGAAATCGGGCAGGACCGTTTTGAGCGAATCCATATCGACGTGTTGCGAGCGGATCTGCTGCGCCAGCACCCCGGCGCTCCGGGACGCGGCGGCGGTCAGCGAATCGAGCGGTTCGGGGGCGGCGAACGAGAGCGTCAGATCGCCGGAGGTCAGTCCGGCGCGGGTGGCTGTGGTGTCGGTGCCGAACGTGACGTTTGTCCGGCGGATGCGGTCCGTGCGGTTTTTGCTGCGGATTACGATGCTGTCCAGCGTGAGACGTGCGGCCATGCCGCCGGCATCCGAAGCGGAAGCGTCGGCGTCGAGCGCGAACGATCCGCCGATCTGCTCCGGGGTGATTCCCATGTCGGCCAGATCGAAGTCGAAGACATTGCCCGACACGCCGATCCGCTGTTCCCGCTCCGTCAGCGTTCCCGAAACGGACAGCAGCAGACGGAGCGCTTCGTCACGGTCGGAAAGACGGCCGGAGAGGTGCTGGTTTTCGAGGTCCGCATCCAGCTCTATTCCGCCGAAATCGTGGCTCCGGTACTCCCCGCGGCCGATCCGCATCCGGACGCTTCCCCGTGTCTGCGGCAATAACGGATCGAATCCGGCGCCCCCGGCCGTCAGCGTGAAATCCAGTGCGCCCAGCGAGTCGGCCGGAAGGAACCGGTTCAGCGGAAGGCTGTCGCATCGGACTTCCGCATCGTATATCTGTTTTTCCGGGTCGATCCGGCCGTTCAGCGTCAGCTGGCCGCCGTCGGCGTTCAGCGTCGAAGCGAGCGAGTAAAGTCCCCGGTCCGCGTCCGCCGCTCCGCGGAGCGTGATCCGTTCGGGAATCGTCACGCGCCGCCGCAGGGCCGTGTCGGGCAGCATCTCCAGCAGAAAAGCCATGTCGCGGAACTCCCCTTCGAAACGGGCCGCGGCTTCCAGCCGCTCCGGGGCGAGCAGGTTTTTCGCGGTGCCGTTCACCGCAAGGTCGATATGTCCGGGCGACGAGATGTCCAGCCCCGCCTTTTTGATGTCGCCCAGCGTTCCCGCCGCCGAAAGCTTGATCCGGACGATCCGGTCGTCCAGCGCGGCGGGAATCAATTGCGGATAGAGCAGTTTTATCTCCTCCGTATTCAGGCTCGCCGAGAGGTCGGCGGTCAGCGGGGTGTCGGGCGCCATTCGCATGATTCCGGCTCCGGCGTGCGCCTCGGCCCGGACGCCGGAAAGCGGCGTCGCAAGTTCGAACCCGGAGAGCGAAATGCCGGTGGAGTCCATTGCGAACGCTCCGGCGGCATTCCGTACGGACAACCCGCTGCGTTCGGTGAACGCCAGCCGGCGGATCCGAAGGGCGATGTCGGCGCCCCGGTTGTAGATCGAATCGACCGACAGGTCGAGCGGCGAGAGGACGATGAACGCCGGATCGAATCCCGCCGCGGGGCGGTGGTGCAGCGTTCCGTATTCGAGACTGTTGTCGTTCAGTGCGATGCTGCCGACCCGGACGGTCCACGGCAGGGCGGGAGCTTCGCCGTCGTCGGCCGCTGCGTCGTGGGGTGATGATGCGTTGTCGGCGGCCGCTGTTTTATCGGGGTGCGCCGCTTTGCCCTGAGTCGCTGTTTTGTCGGAGGGCGCCGCTTTGCTCCGGGCCGTCGTTTTGTTCGAGGCCGTTCTCTTGTCCGGAACAGCCGTCTTGTCCGGAGCCTTTTCTCCGGCGTCCGCCGGGGCCGTCAGGTAGGCGTATCCGCCCCTGTTCAGCAGGATGCTTTTCACGGATACCTGCCGGCTGTCCAGCAGAACCCGGCAGCTATCCACCTCCCCGTCCGGCAGCCGGACGGAGAGGTCGGTTACCGCGGGGGCGGTCCGCATCCCGAAGACGAGGTTTGCGACCGTCAGTTTCCCGACGTCGATCTGCCACGGCAGGGCCGCGGCGCTGTCCGCCTTTTCGGCGGGAGCGCTCTCCGCCGTATTCAGAAATACATCCCCGTCCGTCAGCGCGATGCGGGAAATGCCGACCGTTTTGGCCGGCAGGCCGACCCGGCAGTCATTCACGGCGAACTGTCCGGCGGCGACCTTCAGGTCCATGCCTGCCGTGGAATCTCCGTAATGCGCCGCGAGTTTTGCCAGTTCGAGACTCCGCACGGCGACCTCTTTGCGGAGCAGGGGCCACACGGCGACCTCCAGCGAAAGGTGTCCGCAGGAGAGGAGCGTGTCGCCCTTGTCGGTCAGCAGCGTATTGTCCACGGACAGCCGCAGCGGGAAGGAGAGCCGCAGACGCTCCACCGACAGGTCCATTCCGAGCGTCCGGGATGCGTAGCCGACCGCTTTGCTCCGGACGAAATCCTGAACGGCCGGGATGTAGAGCAGGGCGGGGACCAGTATCAGGACGAGGAGGATGACGAGCAGCGTCCGGAACGTATATTTCAGTATCTTTTTCAGCATTTGCAGAGTGACTGATTCCGTGTTTGTCAGGCGGCGACGCGTCTGCGTGCGATTGTCCGCCCGGTGCGCGGGGCCTGCGAAATTTCGCGCAAATTACTAAAAACCCGATGATCGGGCAAGGGCTCCGCTCCCCATAAACGGTCTCTTTTTAAACAATTATCGTCTTTTCCCTTCCCGTGTTGCCGCCGGTCGTGCGAAAAGTCGTTTAAACGTTCCGGGCGGATTCCCCGAAATCGAACCGCAGCTGCACGCACTCGGTGCAGGCTTCGGGCGAATTGCCGACCGTAAGGCCGATCAGGCGGATCTTCCGTCCGCGGAAATCGACCGCCGCCAGCAGCTCCTCGGACACCTGTCTGAGCGTTTCGGCCGAATTGACGGGAGCGAAAAGCGTCTTCGACCGGGTTATCTGGCGGAAATTGTCGAACTTGAGTTTCAGCACGACGGTCTTTCCCTTGAATTCGTGCCGCATCAGGCGGTTCCAGACCTCTTCGCGCACGGCCGACAGCTCCAGCCGCAGCTGTTCCCGGTCGTCGGTATCTTCGGCGAAGGTCGTCTCCGCGCCGAGCGATTTGCGGATGCGGTTCGGCGTGACCTCGCGTTCGTCGATGCCGCGGGCATAGCCGTAATAGCTGTGTCCGGCCTTGCCGAAATGGCGGACCAGCTCCGCTTCGTCCCGCAGCCTGAGGTCGGCGCCCGTATGGATTCCCATGCCGTGCATCTTCCGGGCCGTCACCTCCCCGATGCCGAAGAACCGCTCGATGGGAAGAGCCGCGACGAACTCTTCGATCTGTCCGGGCGGGATCGTGAACAGTCCGTCGGGTTTCCGGTAGTCCGAAGCGATCTTGGCCAGCATCTTGTTGACCGATATTCCGGCCGATGCGGTCAGTCCGGTTTCGGCGAGGATGCGGGCTTTGATCTCGCGGGCGGCGAGGGTCGCCGAGCGCAGGTGCGTCACGTCGAGGAACGCCTCGTCGAGCGAAAGAGGCTCGACGAGTTCGGTGTAGTCGCGGAAGACGGCGCGGATCTGCCGCGACACCTCCTTGTAGACGTCGAAACGCGCCGGCACGAAGATCAGGTTCGGACAGAGCCGTTTCGCCAGCGCGGAGGATATCGCCGAACGCACCCCGTAGGGCCGGGCTTCGTAGCTGGCCGTGGCGACGACGCCCCGCGGGCCGTCATGGCCGACGGCGATCGGCCGGCCCCGGTATTCGGGGTGGTCCCGCTGTTCGACGGAGGCGTAGAACGCATCCATGTCGATATGTATGATTTTCCGTTGCGTCATGGTGGTGATTCCTGCAAAGATAGTGAATAAATGCCGCTCTTTCGTCCGGTGATTTTGCGTATCTTTGTCTCCGGATTAATTCTGAAGAAAATGGCGGACGACTATTTAGGACGGAAAATGGAAGAGTATCTGGCCCGGACGGCATCGGGGCCGCGCAATCGCAGGCCGTTGGCGACGCTGGGCAGGCTGCTGCTCAAAAACCGGAGCCATCGCGGTTACGACGCGCGGTTCGTCGTGCGCGGGGATCAGCTCCGGCGCATTATCGGCGTGAATGCCAAAATCCCCTCGGCGCGGAATCAGCAGGTGCTGCGCTTCCGGCCCGTACTGGCGGACGAGGCTCCCAAAGTATTGCCCCATATCCGGCTGGGAGGGGCTTTGCCCGAACTTCATCTGCCCCTGCCGGGGACCGAGCCGAACGCTTTCATCATCATCTGCTCGACGGTCGCCGAGGACCGCTATGTCCATATCGATCTGGGCATTTCAGCCCAGAGCATGCTGTTGCAGGCGGTCGAAATCGGGTTGAACGGCATCTGCATCGGAGCGTTCGACAAGGAGCCGATCAGGCGGGAGTTCGGACTGGATGCGGAGCCGCTGCTGATTCTCGCACTCGGCAAGGGCATCGAGAAGATCGAGCTGACGGAGATCGGCTCCGACGGCGACCGCGCCTATTACCGGAAAAACGGGACGCACTATGTCCCCAAAGTCCGTCTGGAGGATCTGCTGATCGGATGATGCGCCCTCTTTCCGCGTCGGGCGGGTGGCCGTGCGGCAGCTTAAAGCTCCGTGCCGTTGGCCGCGAGGATGCCGGCGTTGAGATAGGTGGCGAAGAGTATCCAGCAGAGGTACGGAACGAAGAGCCACGCCGCTCCGGCCCGGATTTTCCCGCTCTGCGCAATGTAGGCGGCGACGAGAATGTCGAGCAGCGCGATGTCGATCATTCCCAGCAGGGGGCTTCGGCATACGAAGAAGAGGATGCTCCACAGCACGTTGAATCCCAGCTGTGCGAACCATAGCGCCATAACCCTCCGGCGCAAGGGCGAGACGGAGGTCAGAACCAGTCCGGCGGAGAGGCCCATGCAGAGGTAGATGATGCTCCATGCGATGGGAAATGCCGCATTGGGCGGCGTCAGCGCAGGTTTTACCAGATGCGGATACCATTCGCGGATCGCGTCGTTCTGCCACCATCCGACCAGCCCTCCCAATACGAAGCAGAGCAGTGTGGGAAGAATATAAGCCCAAGCCTTTTTCATCGTTCAGCCGTTTCTGATTGTGTGTGCAAAATCGGTGCCCGCCCTGTTGCCGGACGATCCGGCGGCGTGAATCCCCTGCAGGTCTGCCGGACGGTCGGCGGATAAAAGACGGGACTGCCTGAACCCGGTCAGACAGTCCCTTGCGACACTCTATCGAAAGACGAACTGCGTCGTTAGCAGTTGCCCTGCGATTTTTTGGTGTACTGGTTGTGTCCTTCGGGATTGTTGCTGCGCGATACGCGGCCCGTGGCGGACGACTGGCTTTTGGCGGTTCCTCGGCTCGTCGAGCTGGCGTGCGAGGTGGTCGTGCGGGACGACTTGGTCGCCGATTTGTTTTGTCCGGTCTGCGTGCGGCCGGCGGTCTTGTTGGTTGACTCTTTCATGACTGATAAAGAATTTAGTTTGACATTGTGCTGTCGTTCGTGCCGAAAAAACCTTTCGGCCGAAAGCAAGTTTGTAACGCCGCACTGTTGACGCAATATGCGGCGTTGCTCGGAAAGAATACAAAACGTATACCATTCCGGCCCGGCAGGCCGTTCTTTCGGCTGTTTCGGCCTATAGGGGACGCATTATTTTTTGACCCAGACGGCCAGTTTTCCTCCGTGTACCCTGAAGAGGGCCTTGCCGTCGTCTCCGATGACTATTTCGTCGTCGTAGCTTCCCGTGATCTCGTGCCACGTCTCATTGGCATGCGTTACGCCTACGGACATCACCTTTTCGCCGTCTTCGCCGTTGGAGAGCAGCAGCGCAAGTCCCGAATCCGGATGCTGCTCGTCGCCTGCGCGGGTGAACCCCACGGTGTTGGGATGGTCGAAGTAGTCGGTCTGCTCGCCGAAAGCCCGCGAGCGGCGTGCGTCGAGCAGTATGTCGAGAACGGCCCGGTGGGGCGACGCTTCGCCCTTCATGCTGTAATAGTCGCCGTAGAAGATGCAGGGGTACCCCTCCTTCATCAGCAGGATCAGGCCGTACGCCAGCGGCTTGAACCACGACTTGACCTGCGATTCGAGCGAACTGCCGCGCTGCGAGTCGTGGTTGTCCACGAACGTCACGGCGAGCGTGGGATGTTTCCGCACGAGGGTGTCGTCGAGCAGCGTCCGCAGGTCGAAATCGCGCCCCTGCTGCGAAGCGGTGAAGAGTTTGAAGTGAAGCGGCGCATCGAACAGGTCGATCTGGTGGTCCACGGCGTCGAGGTAGGCTTCCAGCGACTCGAAATCGCCGCTCCAGTATTCGCCGACGGCGTAGAACTCCTTGCCGCGCGAAGCCCGGACGCTGTGCATGAATTCGCCGATAAAGGTGTTGCGGATGTGTTTGAGCGCATCGAGACGCATGCCGTCGGCATCGAGCGTTTGGGCGATCCATGCGCCCCAGCGTTTCATCTCCTCGATCACTTCGGGATGGTCGAAATCCACGTCGTTGAAGATCAGGAAGTCGTAATTCCCGTTCTCGCCGTCTACCCCTTCGCTCCACTTCTTGCCTTCGCCTTGGATGAGGTAGATGGCCCGCTTGCCGGTCTCGTAAACCTGATCGGTTCCGGAGAAGTGGTACCAGTGCCATTTGAAGGGGGAGTACTTGTCGCCGCGCCCCGGAAAGGTGTATCCGGTCCAGCCTTCGACTTCGACGGGGGCGCCGATCACCTGCTCGCGGTTTTCGGGATCGACTTCGCAGGCCATGAACTTCTCGGTGTAGTCGGCGCCGGTTTTCTGGTTCATCACCGTGTCGATATAGACCGAAATCCCGTTGGCGTGCAGCGCCGCGATCGCCTCCTCCAGCTCTTGTCGCGTGCCGTACTTGGTGCGGACGGTGCCTTTCTGGTCGAACTCGCCCAGATCGTAGAGGTCGTAGACGGCGTATCCCTCGTCCTGCTGTTCGTCGGCTTTGTAGGCCGGCGGGATCCAGACCGAGGTGACGCCGACGTCGTGCAGGTGTCGGGCGTCCTCTTTCAACTGCGTCCACAATTTACCGTCATTGGGCAGATTCCATTCGAAATACTGCATCATTACTCCGTTTTTCATAAATATATGTATTTGATGTTTGCGGTGTTTTGCTGCAAAGCGCATGCAAAACAGGAAGAACGCTCCGGCTGAAATTCCGGAGCGTTCACACCCAGCGGGCTGACGGGATATTTAGTCCTGTTCGACCGGCTGGCGGCGGGACGCCTTGGTGTCTTGCGGTTCGTACTCGCACCACCGGAGGTTCTTCTCCGGCGTCGCCTTGCGGATTTCGCCGCTGCGCTCCTTGCTGAGTTTCTTGTCCGCACTGCGCACCGAAGCTTCGGTGCGGGGTGTTCCCTGCGGTTTGAGCTGCGTGAGTCCGTCGGTTTCGAGCACCTGCTCGCGCGGGTCCTCGACATAGAGCCACTCTTCGCCCAGTCCGGTGCTTTCGCCCTCGTTCCACGGGCCGCGGGCATCCTCTCCCGTCGAATGATTGGAGTAGATGTTGCTGTAGCGGGGATCGCTCTGGAGCACTCCCGGCGGGAAGTTGGGCTGGATGGTCCCCAGCGCCGCTTCGAACTGCTGGAAGTGCGCCACTTCGCGTGTCATCAGGAAGTTGAGCGTCGCCAGCACGTCTTTGTCGTCGGTGAACTGCATCAGGTATTCGTAGACGATCTTGGCGCGCGATTCGGCGGCTATGTCCGAACGCAGATCGACCGTCAGGTCGCTGTTGGCATTGACGTAGGAGCCTTGCCACGGCACGCCGTTGCTGTCGGTGAGACGCGGACCGCCGCCCGTCAGTACGCCGAACTGCGGATTGATCGAAAAGGCCGAATGGATGAAATCGTCCTTCGAAATGCTTTCGCCGAAGACGTCGTTGCGCTCGGCCGCATCCTTCAGGTTGCCGTTGACGCCGGCGAGCAGCATCTGGATCGTGGCGCCGACGATTTCGAGGTGGCCCAGCTCTTCGGTGGCGATATCCATCAGCATGTCGTATTTGTCCGGATAGGGGTTGTGGCAGGCGAACGCCTGCACGAAATACTGCATCGCGGCTTTCAGCTCGCCGTTGCCGCCGCCGAATTGTTCGAGCAGCAGCCGCGCGAAGCGGGGATCGGGTCTCGACACCCGCGCTTTGAACTGGAGTTCTTTGGAATGGTAAAACATATATTCGCTGTATTAAGTTGAACATGCCGGAAGCCGGCCTGACTATTGTTTCTGCTTGAGACTCTCCTCGTTCATGCGGCTTCCGATGCTCTGTTCCCGGTCGGAGCCCTTCTCCTCCCAGTACGAGCCTTTCTTCGAGCCGTATTGCTCCTTGTTGTCCGGCTGTGGCCGGTAGCTGCTGCCTTCGGTGCTGCCTTCGGTGCCGCCTGCGTGCATGCCGCTGTTGTCGCGGTTGTGGCTCCGGCTGTCGAGGTCGTTCGTATTGCCGTTTTGCATCGGGGCGCTCTGCGTATCGTTTTGCTGTTCACGGCTTTCGCCGTGCATCTGGTTTGTCTTGTCCATAATCGTGATTTTTAAATGATTCGGTTTAATTTGTCCGTCCCGGATTCGGGGCGGTCGTGACCTTCGGTCTTGACGATCTTGTTGTAAAGGCCCATGATCAGCAGCGGGGCGGCCCACTGGCCGACGAGCAGCGCTGCGGATTTACGGCCGCGGAACATCATGCAGGCCGAGACCGCCAATGCGCCCAGACCGGCACTCAGGTAGACCATCGAGGGAATTTTGGAGGTCTTTTTTTCTACGGCAACGGTAACCTTGCCTTCTTGTGATTTGTCGTTTGTCATGATTGTACGGGTTTAAAAACCGGAGCAGTTTCCTGCTCCGGACGCAATTAACACACACACGACGATCCTTAGTAGATCGTTATCTTGACGATTCCGTCGACGGCGGGAACCGGGTAGGTGTCGCCGACTGCGCTGATGGCCTTGTCTTCGGGCATCAGCGTTCCGCCGAATACGGACTGGGCATTGCCGGCGCCGGGATACTGGCTTACGGCCGTACCGTCGTCGAGCAGGACGGTCTTGCTCGTTATGTCGCCTTTGGTCAGTGCGTTAAGCTCAGGACCGTTGGCGAAGAACCAGTCGTTCGAATAGCCGAACATCGTTGCGAACGCTACCTTTTCGTTGGCTGCGGCCTCATAGGTGCATTCCATGCTCTCGCCCGGCAGGGCGGTCTTCGTAATCGTGTAGATCTTGCGCACCTGCGGGACTTTTTCGAGCGAAGCTTTCAGCTGTCCCGGATCGCCGCGCTGTGCGAGAGCCGCCAGACCGAGCTGTGCGTCTTTCTGTCCCAGCTGATAGATCGGGTTGGTGTTGCCCGTGTAGACTACTACGATGGCGCCGTGCAGCGTGGTGATGATTCCCGTCTGATCGGCTACGAGCGACTTCAGGGGATCGACGTTGCCCGCTTCGGCCAGTTTGGTCAGCTCCACGCCCGATTTCTGATCGACGTTGAAGAACGGCTTCTCCATCACCAGCTTGCCGTCGAGCATATTCGATACGACGAATACGCCGCCGGAGAACGGAGTCTCGTTCGAGGTGCCGTTAGAGATGTTGGAGATCGTGCAGGTGAACAGCGACTGTACGGCGTCGAAAGTCAGACTTACCTGAAGCAGGCTCGAAGCCGCCGGGTAGGTGTGACCCTCCGTGTCCGTACCGTTCACCTCGCTCACTACGCCGGCCTGAGCTACGCCCGGATGGTTGACGTTGGGGCCGGGCTGTTCATTGACGCGGGTTCCGTTGTCCCAGAGTTTCACGGCATTGGCTATGACGCCGGTATAGGGGACGCCCGCATCGTTGAAGAGTGCGATGCCCGGATTCTCAGGGGCGAAGAACAGGTCGTTGGAATAGGAATACATCGTGGCGAACATCAGCCGCTGTCCTTTGGCCGCATGGAATGTGAACGAAGTCGTCGCACCGGGAGCCACGGCGGCGAACGTGCCGCTCTGAACGTAATTCTTCGTCGGGATTACGTTTTCGAACTTGATCGTCGGCTTCGTGCCGGGGGCGCTGTTGTCGTCATCGTCGTCACAGGCCGTAAAGGCGAATCCTGCGAAAAGCAAAGCCGCAGCGAATGCGGTGAAAAAGTACTTTTTTTTCATAGTTGATAGAATGATTAATTAAGTTAATACTCGGTTAAACCGTTATTGCCATTTATATTAAGGTATATGCTCGTATTTGTTGTCCGGCACCCTTTTCGATGCAGTTGCGTGCATCATTTATGCCATGAAAAATACTTTTGGATGGATTGAAAAAACGGGAGGATGGATATTCCTGCAAAACACGCAGTAAGGGGTGGATGGATTTTTTTCGGGTTTTCGGACCCTGAGGTAGAAGCTTCTTCCTGCGGAGGTTCGGTCGCTGTTCGGCAGATTTTTTGCGGACCCCGGAGTGTAGGCCCGCCACTCCCCGGCCGGGGAGGCTCCGGGTGAAATAACCACACAAACGGGACTGCGATGACAAAAAACCTTTTGACCCTGCAACGGGACGAGACTACCTTGTGCGAAGTTTACCGCCGGCTGGCCGGACTGGAAAAGGATCCGGTCCGCCGACGGACGCTGCTGCGTATCATGCAGGACGAAAGACGGCATTGCGAGGTCCTCAGAAGCCGTACGGGCCGTACGGTGACTCCCGATCCCAAACGTGTTTTGTGGTATGTGGGCATGGTCAGGGTGCTGGGACGGGCTTTCGTGGTCCGGCAGATGGAGCAGTGTGAGAAAGGCACGGCGGCAAGCTATTCGCGCTATCCCGAACGCGAGGAGTTCGTGCGGATAGCTTCGGAGGAGCGACGTCACGGGGAGGAGCTGACGACGCTGGCCGGCGGGATGCGATTGTGCTACATAAGTTCGGTCGTGCTGGGGTTGAATGATGCTTTGGTCGAGTTCACGGGCGCGTTGGCCGGATTCACGCTGGCGCTGAACGAGCCGCGGCTCGTGGCGCTTACGGGCGGCATCACGGGCATTGCCGCGGCCCTTTCGATGGCGGCTTCCGAGTACCTTGCGACCAAGTCGGAAAAGGGCCGGGAGAAGCATCCGCTTCGGGCTGCGGTCTGCACCGGGGTCACCTATCTGGTGACGGTCGCCATACTGATACTTCCCTATCTGCTCTTTTCGAGTGCGCTTGCCGCGCTGGGAGTCATGCTTCTGGCGGCCCTTACCGTGATCGCCCTGTTCAATTACTATTACGCCGTGGTCCGGTGCGAGAGTTTCAGACGGCGTTTTTTCGAAATGGCCCTGCTGAGTTTCGGCATCGCCGGAATCAGCTTCCTGATCGGCTATATCCTCAAACTGTTTACGGGTGCGGACGTATGAGGCGGCCCCGCAGTCCGTTCGTGCTGTCCGGCAGGCCGGATCCGGACATGCCGGCGGCTTGGGCGTCCCCTGAAAAAAACTGATTCTCAGTATGAAAAATATTTTTCGGACAATTTCAACCTCAATGGAATACCATTTGCAGGTATTCCGGTATCATTCATCACTTAAATTCTTTATATTATGAAAAAAATTCTTTTACTCGTCGCAGCTGCGGTATTTGCTTTTGCCGTGAACGCTGCTCCCCAGAAGGTGGATTTCGGTAAACTGCCGAAGAATTCGCAGGAATTCATTCAGAAGAACTTCCCCGGCGAAAAGGTGAAGGCCGTGGAGATGGACCGCGAGGCGTCGTGGGACAAGTACACCGTCTACTTCAACAGCGGCAACCAAGTCTCCTTCGAGGGCGGCAGCGGCGATTGCTCGCAGATCATCATGAAGAACGGTTCGGTTCCCATGTCGGTGATTCCCGCCAAGATCAAGACCTATGCGGGCAACAACTATGCGGGGCAGCGGATCGTCATGATGGAGACGACCGCCGACGGCTACAAGGTGGCCCTCGCGGACAAGACGGTACTCGATTTCGATAAGGACGGCAACTTTACGAAAGCTACGAAATAGTTTTTGCCGTATGAAAAGCGCAGGGGGCGACCGTCGTCATGCTCCCTGCGTTTTTATGTCTCGAACGGGCCGTGCAGGCCCGAATTGTAATTCTGTCATGCCATGTGTTATCATATTTTCCTCGCTGCCGGGCCTGAGGAGCTTGCCCGGCATTTCGGCCGGAAGGCCGATCTGATCCGTAATCTCCGTCCGCCCTTGCGTGCCTGCGCGTTTTCGCACCTCCCCTATCCGGTCCTGACCGGGGACGAGCAGATCCGGTATTCCCGCTGGGGGCTGATTCCCTATTGGCTGCGCAGACCGGAGGATGTCGTGACGGTCCGCAACCAGACGGTCAACGCCCGTGCGGAAACCATTTTCGAAAACGCCTCGTTCCGGGTTCCGATCCGTCAGAGACGGTGTCTGGTTCCCGTGAGCGGATTCTACGGGTGGCGCCATGAACAGCATCGTAAGATCCCCTTGTACGTGACCCTGAAGGAGCGTCCTCTCTTCTCGTTGGCCGGGATTTTCGATCGCTGGTACTGCCGCGCGACCGCTGCGTGGACGACGACATTCTCGATAATCACTACCGAAGCCAATCCGTTGATGCGCTACGTCAACAACGCCAACGGCCGGATGCCCGTCATCCTTCGTTCCGACGATGAGAGCCGCTGGCTCAGTCCCGCGCTGTCCGATGCGCAGATCGCCGCACTGCTCAAGCCTTATCCGGAGCAGGAGCTGCACAGCGAACCCGTGCGGTGCGACTTCATGCACGAAGTCGCTGCCGATCCGGGCATACTCGTACCCGCTTAGACGGGCGCGGCAAAAGAAAAGGGAAGTCTTCGGACTTCCCTTTTCTTTTGCCGCGGCTGCCGGGTCATACTTTCTCCTTGATCCGGTTCGCCGCCTGCGTCGCAGTCTCTTTTACCTTGTGCGCGGCTTTGGTCATGCCCTCTTTGGTCGCGTTCTTGACTTTCGTGCCGGCCTCTTCGATTTTGCCGGCCATCTTGTGAACGCCCGTTCGGGCTTCGTTCTTCGCTTCGATGGCCGCCTCTTCGGCGTCATCTTTCAGCTTCTGCATGTTTTCCTGCAGGTTGTGTCTGGCCTGCTGGCCGTGTTCTTCTACCTTGTGAACCGCTTTTTCGGCGTGCTCCCGGTAGGTTTCGTTCTCTTTAGTCGAATACTTTTCCATAATTACATCGTTTTAGCGGGTTTGTGCCGTGTGAACAGCGATACGATCCACAGCAGGACGATGGCGCCGATGATCGACGAGAGGAAAGTTCCCCATGTGCCCGTCGGAACCCATCCGAACAAAGAAACGAGCCAGCCGCCCAGAATGCCGCCGATCAGACCGACGATCAGATTGACCAGCAATCCGGAGCCGCTGCCCTTGAAAATCAGGCTGGCGATCCATCCGGCCGCCAAGCCGATGAGTAAATACCATAAGAAATACATAATTTTTATAATTTTGGTTGACAATCAGGATAATACAAAATTTGTACCCCGGAGGATGAACTTTCGGGAAATTATTCGCAGTATGCGATGAGAGCCGAGGAGGGGGCCATGCGGACGACCTCTCCGGAGAGACGCTCGCGGCTGTCGGGATCGATCCGGCCGTCGCGGCAGACCACGATCCGCTCCGCTTCGGGAATCCGGAATTCGGCCGGATGGCGGTTGCCGTTGTAGGCCACCAGTATCTCTTTCCACGCATCGCCGTTGGCGTGTTCGCCCAAGGTATAGGCGATCACGCCCGAATCGCCCGTGTCGAGGAACCGGAGCCACTGCCGCAGCCCTTCGGCCGTCGGGATGCGGAACGCCGGATGCGCTTTGCGCAGGGCGATCAGTTGCCGGACGTAGTCGAACAGCCCGCGGTGTTCGGCTTTCAGCGCCCAGTCGATTTGGTTGACGGCATCGGGCGAGCGGAAGCTGTTCGGTTCGCCCTGCTTGTCCTGCATCATCTCCTCGCCGGCGCGGATGAAGGGAACGCCCTGCGCCGTGAGCAGGATGGTGTGTATCAGTTTGTCGATCGGGAGCAGCTCCTCTTCGGCACGGTCGCCCGTGACGGAGAGCCGCAGTTTGTCGATGACCGTGTAGCCGTCGTGGCTGGCGGCGAAGTTGACCGCTTGGGACGGGGCGGCCGCGTAGGGCACGGAGCTGTATAGCAGTCCGTTGTAATCTACCTGAGGATGCTGCGTGGCGCCGACGATCCCGAATTTCACGGGTTCGTAGTGTCCGCCGATATTTCCGGAAGCGTATCCGCAGGCGTGTTCCTCGAACGTGCTGCCCCGCACGGCGTCGCGGAAGTCGTCGCAGAAAACGGCGATGCCCTCCATCTGTCCGACGTGGTCCCGCACGGCCCGTTTTTCCGGCGGCAGGGGAGAGTCGGCCGCAAGCCACCCCTCGCCGTAGATGAAGATGGTCGGGTCGATTTTCGACAGCTCCTCCCGGATGCGGTTCATCGTCTCGATGTCGTGTATGCCCATCAGGTCGAACCGGAAGCCGTCGATATGGTACTCCTTCGCCCAGAATTTGACGGACTCGACGATGTAGTGCCGCACCATCGCGCGCTCCGAAGCCGTTTCGTTGCCGCAGCCGGAGGCGTCGGAATAGGAGCCGTCGGCGTTGTGGCGGTAAAAGTAGCCGGGGACGGTAAGGTTGAAATTCGAATGCTCCACCGAGGCCGTGTGGTTGTAGACCACGTCGAGAACGATGCGCATGCCGTTCCGGTGCAGGCTTTGCACCATTTGCTTGAACTCCCGGATGCGTGCCGCGGGGTCGGCCGGATCGGTGGAGTAACTGCCTTCCGGAACGTTGTAGTTCTTCGGGTCGTATCCCCAGTTGTAGGTCTTGTCGTTCAGTCGGGCTTCGTCCACGGTCGCGTAATCGAAGGAGGGCAAGATGTGTATGTGCGTTACACCCAGCTCTTTGAGGTGGTCCAGTCCCGACGCCTCCCCTTGGGGTGTCTTGGTGCCGGTTTCGGTCAGGGCGAGGAATTTGCCTTTGTTTTCGATCCCGGAATCGGGGGCGACGCTGAAGTCGCGGTGGTGCAGTTCGTAGAGAATGATGTCGGAATACATTTTCAGTTCGGGCGCACGGTCCGCCTCCCAGCCTTCGGGATCGGTCTCGCGCAGGTCGATTACGGCCGCCCGGTCGCCGTTTACGCCGACCGCCTTGGCCCAGATACCGGGCGTTTCGTCCAGCCATTTCCCCTCTTTCTCGATCTGGAAGGTATAGAAAGTCCCTTTCAGGTCGCGCTCTGCGGCGACGCGCCATGTCCCGTCGTCGGAAGACTGCATCTCCAGCCGCTCCTCCGGCTCTCCGTCTGCGCCCGAAGCGTAGAGGTTCAGCCGGACCTTGTCGGCCGCGGGCGCCCAAAGCGTAAAGACGGAACGCTGGGGAGTGTACGCCAGCTCCAGATCGCTCCCGTAATAACAGGGATATTTGTCGAACGCATCCGGCTGGCCGGTCGCGGGACGGTTTTGCTGAGTCGTCATGGAATGTTTTTTAGGAGTTCTGAATTTGCGTACCGTCTGCGGCTGCCGGTTCGCCGCCGGCTTTTTCCGCGTCGTCCTGATGCACGAGCAGCGTGCGTGTGGGGAAGGCGAATGTGAGTCCCGCTTTGGCGAAGGAGTCGAGGATCTCCAGATTCACGTCCGATGTCGTTTTCAGGACGTCGCCCTGCTTCTCGATGTAGTAGTAGAACGTGACGACCAGCGCCGAGTCGGTGTAGTCCGAGAAGTAGGCCGTGACGTCCGACGGATTTCCGGAAACGTCCTTGATCTTCGCGGGGATGGCCCGCAGTATCTCCAGCGCCTGTTTCATCTTTTCGGCTCCCGTGTCGTAGGTCAGCCCCAGCTTCACCATGGCCCGCCGCATCGGCTCCGAGGAGATGTTGACGATGGAGGCGTCCGTGATCTTGTAGTTCGGATAGCTCGTGATGCGCCGGTCGTAACCCAGTATCCGCGTGCTGCGCATGCCCACGTCGATCACGGTTCCCTCCAGTCCGTTCACGTTGATCGTGTCGCCGATGCCGAAAGGCTTGTCCGTAAAGATGGTGAATGCGCCGAAGATGTTCTTCACCGTGTCCTGCGCGGCCAGCGCGAAGGCGATGCCGCCGATGCCCAGCGTACCCCACAGCGCATTGATGTCGACACCCACGTTGCTCAGGGCCGTTACCAGACCGATGATCCAGATCAGGACCAGAATCGTCCGCCTGACCACCGGCATCATTTTCACCGCATGGCCGTCCGACCTTTGTCCCCAGTACTGCTGGAGCAGGGTCGTGGAGAGACGTGCGAGAACCCACGTTATGTCCAGTATGATCAGTATGCGGTAGGCGTTGTCGACGTACTTCACCAACTGGTCGGGATAGACCAGCCGGTGAATGGCGATCCAGATGCCCAGCAGCATCACGGCGAATTTCAGGGGCGCTTCGAGGGAGTAGTAGATGATGTCGTCCACCCGGTTGTTCGTGCGGGCGATAAACGGCTTTATGACCTTCCTGCCCAGCAGGGAGAGCAGTTTTACGACGACGAACGCCCCTATTACGATGAGTATGGAAACGATCCATGTCTGGACCGTATTTCCCCAAATTTCATATTCCAACATTTTTCGATCGGTTTTAAATTATCTGTTCAATTTGTTATTTATGTCTCCTCTTTTGCCATCCGGATTTTTACAATGGCGCATGCCGCGAGGTTTTTTTCTTATCCGGAGATTCAATTTTTATGCCTTTGGAGACAAATTTGCACGATTTCGGAATGAAAATCTGGTTGAGGATGAGGATGATAATTCATAAATCGAGGAAGAAGGCGGTGTGTATCACCATCGCAGGGCTGCTTGCGGGCATCGCCGGCGGACTTGTTCTGTACTATGTCCGCGACGTCGTTCTGGGGTGGTGTTTCGTGATAACGGCGGGCTTCGCCCTGTTGTACGGCATAGGGTCGCTCTTCGACCGCCGGCCCTATATCGTCCTGACCGAATACGGCATCACCGAACCGTTCGCGATCCGCGAGCAGATCGAGTGGGATGCCGTCCTTTACGCGGACGACTTCTATTTCCGGGGCCAGTACTGGGTCCGGCTGCTGCTCGGCCGCGACTACAAGCCGCAGCTCATAAGGCCGGCTTGGTTCTGGCGGTTCGACCGTCTCTACGAGTCGAAAGGCGTCAAGGCGGTTTATATCCGTACGATGGGACTGGAGGTCGATTCGATGCGGCTGGCCGCACTGATCCGCAGGATGAAAGAGGCGGATATGTCCGAGAGGATCGGAGTGCTCAGGGAATTCCGTTCGGAGTGACGCGGAATTCGGTGTACTGTTTCAGCCGGTTTTCAGGTACACCGAATAGGCCACCGCCGACCTGCGTTACATTGCTTTTCAATGCCTGTGGACTAAATACACAAAACCCCGCAAATGTATGATTTGCAGGGTTTTGCTATTTTATTCGTTGTATTTCTGCGGAGAGAGAGGGATTCGAACCCCCGGTACAGTTGCCCGTACACCGCATTTCGAGTGCGGCCCGATCGACCACTCCGGCATCTCTCCAATCTCCCGGACGAAAAACCTTTCGTTTGGGACTGCAAATATAGACATATTTTTTATTTCTCGGCATTTTCGTGCGAAAAAAATTTCAGTCCGCAGGAAAAAATGCGGCTATAGCGGTTCGTTTTGATGCTTTTGCCAAATAATTTCTATCTTTGTATCAGGCGGACAAGTGCAGTATTGCTGCGCTCCGGCCGTTTATATGGTGAAAACGATACTAAAAGCGGTATGGTTTTCGTTTATTGGAAAAGAACTAACGCAAACACCATGTGCGCTATGAAAAAGTTGAATATTTTAATTGGAACCCTTATCCTGTCCGCAGGATTGGCCGGCTGTTCGTCGAGCTACTATGCGTCGTCGGGGTATGCCAACGACGATTTGTACGCTCTGCACGATAAAACGGCCATCGCCCGCAAGCAGCAGGCCGCTGCCGAAGCCCGCAAGGCCGAGGCCGAGGCGCGCCGCGCCGAGTGGGAGGCGAAGATCGCCGAAGCGCAGGCTTTGGCTGCGGAGAACGGTTATTACGACGAGTCGGGTTCGAACCCTTACAACGATATTCTGGCCGATACGTACGAGAGTGCCTATGCGCGCCGTCTGAGGGGATTCGAGTCGCCGACCTACCGGATGCCGTCGAGTTACTACAACTTCCGCTACGGCAGTTCGTTCACCTATGCCACGGCGTACGATCCGGCTTTCTACAACATCATCATTTCCGGCGACGAGGTCTGGGTCGAGCCCAAATACATAACCTCGATGTTCGGAACATGGGGCGGCACGCCTTACGGCGGCTGGTATTTCGGCTGGAACTACTCGCCCTCGTGGTGGGGCTATCCCAGCTACGCATGGGGCGGCTGGAACTGGGGCTTCGGCTTCACTTGGTATGATCCGTGGTGGGGTCCCGGATGGCATCCCTACTGGGGACCCGGTTGGGGGCCCGGATGGGGCGGCGGCTGGCATGGACATCACCATGCGGGATACAGGCCCCGCGACTATTACGGCAATCCCGGCGGACGCGGCAGGAGCTACACTCCCGGCCGAAGCACTTCGGGGGCGCGGTACGGCAACGGAGGTTATGCCGGCGGTTCGCGCGGCGGCCGCAACGGCTCCTACAGCACCAGCTACGGCAGCCGCAACGGCGACAGTCCGTTCAGCAGCGGCTCGCGCGGCAGCAGTTACAACAACCGGGGCAGCAGTTACAATAACCGCGGCAACAGCTATAACAGCGGTTCGCGGGGCGATTTCAACAGCGGCTCGCGGAATGACTTCAACAGCGGTTCGCGCGGCAGCAGCTACAACGACCGCGGCAGTTCGAGCAGCGGCAGCAGCTTCAACAGTGGCGGTTCGCGGGGCGGCAGCTCCGGCGGCGGTTACAGCGGCGGCGGCTCGCGCGGTGGCAGTTCGGGCGGCGGAGGACGCGGTTATGGCAGTCGGTAGCAACTAAAACGGAGAGAATTATGAAAAGCATGAAAATAGTGGCATTGTGCGCGGCCTTCGTTGCTGCGGCGCCTTTGCAGGCGCAAAATACGGGTCTCGAATTCGGCGGTTCGGTGCTGAACCACGACATGTTGTGGGCTACCGATCTGGCGCAGCTTTCGCAGACGCACGTTTTCGGCACGGCCCGCGTGATGGGTATGGGCGGGGCTTTCACCTCGCTGGGCGCCGACTTGTCGTCGATGTCGCTCAACCCGGCGGGGCTGGGCATGTACCGCCGCAACGAGATTTCGCTCACGCCGCTCGTGCCCATGGCGAAGGCGTCGACCGCGGGAACGGCTTCGTGGAAGGGAAACAGCAAATCGCAGTTCGCATTCGCCAACGTGGGCGTCGCCCTGAACGTCTTCGAGAGTTCGAGAAGTTCCCTGACCAGCCTGACGCTCGGTATCGGCATGAACCGCATCGCGGATTTCAACAGCCGCTACTCGTTTTCGTCGGAATCGCGCTACGATCCCGACCGGCCCGACCGACTGATGCCGACGATCGCCGATATCTTTTCGCAGCAGATGAATAATTTCGGTGTAAGGCCCGACCGCGAGGCCGAGGGCGGAGGCCCGAACGGACCGGTTCCCGTCGATGCGTGGAATCCCAATGTCTGGCCGGCCATATTGGCCTACGACGCCTATATGCTGGGGAACTATGGAACGGTGAAGGACCCGATCTGGGCGGTGGAGCGTATCGGCCGCAACGCTTCGGTGCTGCATTCGATGGATGTGGTGAATTCGGGTTCGATCAACGAGTTCACGATTTCGATGGGCGGCAATATCAACAATATCCTCTACTTCGGCGCGTCGATCGGCATTCAAAGCGTACATAAGAAACTGGGCGTGACCTATCAGGAGGAATACGGCTATTTCAATACGGACGGCATCGGACACGACGGCAGCGGCAATGCGCTCGCCGAGCAGCTCGACGTGATGAATCTCTATCAGGAGATGGAGATGAACGGCAGCGGCGTGAATTTCAAGTTGGGCTTCACCGCACGGCCCCTGACCGGCCTGCGTGTCGGCGTGGCTTTCCATACGCCGACCTACTATTCGCTCGACTATTCCTATCGGGCCGATATCTTTTCGGATATCAGGAATAATGCCGACAACAAGGTGGCTACGGTGGGAAATGCCACGCCACGGGCCAACAACAGCGGCGGCAACAGCTGGGATTTCACCTCGCCGGCGCGCCTGATGTTCGGCGCTTCGTATACGTTCGGCACCTTCGCCATCGTGTCGATCGATTACGAGCGCGACTGGTACAACGGGATCCGCGTGAAGAACGTTCCGCAGTATAACTACTTCTCCGAAGAGGACTACAAGGCGGAGTTCAAGCATAATTTCCAAGGCACGAACTCGATCCGTGCGGGCGTCGAGGTCAAGCCGCTGCCGATTCTGGCCCTGCGCGTGGGCGGCGGTTATACCGATTCGATGCTCAAGGAGCGGGATTTCTATGTAAACGACGCCTATACCAGCATGCCGACGACCTATGAGAGCTACTATTTCTCGGCCGGCGCCGGCGTGAACCTCGGACGCAACACGACGTTGGATCTGGCCTATCAGTATGTCACCAACAAGCAGACGCAGTACCAGCTCTTCTTCAGCAGGCCCGAAAACGGCGGCGACATGGAGACGTGGAGCGGTCTGTACGACACCTCTCTGAAGCGTCACTATCTGGCCGCGACGCTCAGCTTCCGTTTCTGATGCGGCCGTTTCGTCAATATAAAGGTCCGTCGCGGTGACGGACCTTTGTTTTTTTATTATATTTGCAGGCTGAAACAAAATCAAAAATAAAGATATATGGCAAAGGAACTCAAGGACCTCACCAAGTCGGACGAGAACTACTCGCAGTGGTACAACGATCTGGTCGTGAAGGCGGGGCTGGCCGAGAATTCGGCCGTACGCGGTTGTATGGTCATCAAACCCTATGGCTATGCCATCTGGGAGAAGATGCACGATGCGCTGGACAAGATGTTTAAGGATACGGGGCATCAGAACGCCTATTTCCCGCTGTTCATCCCCAAATCGTTCTTCTCGAAAGAGGCCCACCACGTCGAGGGCTTTGCCAAGGAGTGCGCCGTGGTGACGCACTACCGTCTGAAGAACGATCCCGAAGGCAAGGGCGTTGTCGTCGATCCCGACGCCAAGCTCGAAGAGGAGCTGATCGTGCGTCCGACCTCGGAGACGATCATCTGGAATACCTATAAGAATTGGATTCAGTCGTACCGCGACCTGCCGATCTTGTGCAACCAGTGGGCGAACGTCGTGCGCTGGGAGATGCGTACGCGCCTGTTCCTGCGCACCGCCGAATTCCTGTGGCAGGAGGGCCACACGGCGCACGCCACGCGCGAGGAGGCTGTCGAGGAGGCCGAAAAGATGATTCATGTCTACCAACGGTTCGCCGAAGAGTGGATGTCGCTGCCGGTGGTGGTGGGCCACAAGTCGCCCAACGAGCGTTTCGCCGGAGCTGAAGATACGCTTACGATCGAGGCGCTGATGCAGGACGGCAAGGCGCTGCAGAGCGGCACGTCGCACTTCCTCGGCCAGAATTTCGCCAAGGCGTTCGACGTGCAGTACGTCAACAAGGAGGGCAAGCTCGAATACGTGTGGGCTACCTCGTGGGGCGTTTCGACCCGTCTGATGGGCGCGCTTATCATGGCGCATTCGGACAACAACGGTCTGGTGCTGCCGCCGAAACTGGCGCCGATTCAGGTGGTGATGATTCCCATCTACAAGGGCGACGACCAGCTGGCCGAGATCCGCACGCGCTTCGAGGCCATTGCCGCGCAGCTCAAGGCCAAAGGCATCAGCGTGAAGATCGACGACCGCGACAACGTGCGTTCGGGCTTCAAGTTCGCCGAATACGAACTCAAGGGCGTTCCGGTGCGTCTGGCGATGGGACCTCGTGACATGGAAAACGGCACGATCGAACTCGTCCGCCGCGACACGCTCGAAAAACAGACCGTTTCGCAGGAGGGACTCGTGGAGCGTATCGAGGGCCTGATGACCGAAATTCAGGAGAACATCTACCGGAAGGCGCTCAACTACCGCGAGTCGATGATTACCAAGGTCGATACGTGGGAGGAGTTCAAGCAGGTGCTCGACGACAAGGGCGGCTTCCTGCTCGCGCACTGGGACGGCACGGTCGAGACCGAGGTGGCGATCAAGGAGGCCACGAAGGCCACGATCCGCTGCATTCCGATCGACGCGCCCGACGAGGAGGGCGTATGCGTCTTCTCCGGCAAGCCGTCGCACCGCCGCGTGCTGTTCGCCCGCAGCTATTAGTCTGCGGCGTGCGCGATGCCGCGCGATCATATGGAATATCCCCGGCGAATATCCGCCGGGGATTTTTCGGCCCGTTGTGTCGGGTGGTGCCGGCCGTGCGGGGCGCGCTTAGGGATGGGGGAAGCCGGCCGGAAAAGCGATCGCCGGTCTTGTGTTTCCGTAAATTTCACTATTTTTGTTCATTGTCGTAAAAACGTACGTTATGTCCGGTGAGGCTGAAATCCGCAAAAAGAAAATATACCGCGTGACCTTTATCGGTTTCGCGGTCAATCTCCTGCTCGCCGGGATCAAACTCGCGGCGGGTATTCTGGGCCGAAGCGGCGCCATGGTCGCCGACGCCGTACACTCGTTCTCCGACATGGCGACCGACGTGGTGGTGATCGCCTTTGCCAAGATTTCGGCCAAACCCAAGGACGAGGGACACGACTACGGCCACGGCAAATACGAGACGCTCGCCACGATCATCATCAGCCTTGCGCTGGCTGCCGTAGGTACGGGGATTCTGGTGAACAGCATCGGTGCCATCCGCGTCGTTGTGGACGGAGGGCTGCTGCCCCGTCCCGGCACCGTGGCGCTGCTGGCCGCCGCGGTCTCCATCGTCGTCAAGGAGATTCTTTACCGCTATACGGTGCGCGAAGGCCGCCGGGTGTCGAGTCCGAGCATGATCGCCAACGCATGGCATCACCGCAGCGACGCCCTTTCGTCGCTGGGAACGCTGGCCGGCATCGGGTGCGCCTATTTTCTGGGCGATAAGTGGCGCATCGCCGACCCGATCGCGGCGCTCGTCGTGGCGGTTTTCATTTTCAAGATCGCGTTCGACCTGATTCGCACCGGACTCGACGAACTTCTGGAACGTTCGCTTCCGGAGGATGTGGAAGAGGAAATCCTGCGTGTCGTTGCGGCGAATCCCGAAGTGCGGGAGCCGCACAACCTGCGCACGCGCCGTATCGGCGCATCGATCGCCGTCGAGGTGCATGTGCGCGTGGACGGCGCGATGAGCGTCTGCCGCTCGCACGAGCTGACCGAGGACATCGAACGCCGCCTGCGCGCCCGGTTCGGCGAAGGCACGATGATCGCCATTCATGTCGAGCCGCTCAAGGCGGCGTGCCGTGCGGAGTGATGCCGGGTGGCGGGGCGGATTCCCGCGAAAAACGGCGTGCCGGTTCACCCGCCTCTTCGACCGTTTCGCCTTGACCGCTGATTCCGAATAAAATGCCTTTCGGTGCTGTCCCGGCACGGATTTTGCTGTTTCTGCAATCCGAATAAACAGGCCGGGACATTCCCGCCGGAGTAGAAAGAAATTTGGATTTTCGGAAAAAAGTGTTTATCTTGCCGCCGATAAGGCTCCGGAACTCCGGGTTTCCGAAAGCCCGAACGATGAAATTATCGACATACACAACTTAAAAAGGATTGCCTATCGGGAAAAAGTCTACTCTTAACTACATTTAGGAGACAAGAGTATGAACGTGCAAGTATTAAGTGACCAGGTATTGCTTAATCACTACCTCTCAGGTGACCAAAGTGCCATATCCAAGCTCATCGAACGCCATAGCCGCCGTGTGCGCGACTACATCAATATGATGGTGAAGGACCGCGATGTTGCAGAAGATATCTTCCAAGAGACATTTATCAAAGCCGTGCGTGTAATCGACGACGGCCGCTATACGGACAACGGGAAGTTTCTCTCGTGGGTGCTGCGCATCGCGCACAATCAGGTGATCGACTATTTCCGCGCCCAGCGGCAGAACAAGGCCGTCACCGAAGCCGAAGCCGGATACGATGTATTGGGATCGCTGCGTTTCGCCGAGCGGAACGTGGAGGACGCCATGGTCAGCGAACAGATCGAGCGCGACGTGCGCGCTCTGGTCGAACTGCTCCCTGCCGAGCAGCGCGAGGTGGTGATGATGCGTTATTTCGCCGGTCTCAGTTTCAAGGATATCGCCGAGCAGACCGACGTGAGTATAAACACCGCGTTGGGCCGGATGCGCTATGCGCTTATCAACCTGCGGCGGATGATCAAGGAAAAAAATATGATTTTGTGCTGACCGGCACACAATATTTCCAAAGGCGCGGCGTTTAGTTAGTACAAAGCAAAATTACAAGATGCCTATGGAGGATATTGACAAAAACGAAGTTTCGGACGACGGCATCTCCGATGAAGAAGAACTTCTGCATCGGGAGGTGATTCAGGGTGATGCGGATCTTTACTACCTTCACCACTACCTCTCGGAAGTTTTTCGGAATGGGGATAATTTTTAAGGGTTAATTTTTGATGGGGAAGGGCGCCGGGAGGCGCCCTTCATTTTAAGGGATACGGCCCGTTCGCGCATCTCTTTTTTTAATTGGACGATTATGAAATTCAGCAATGTAAGATTATTGGTCAGGGACTATGAAAAGTGCTTCCGGTTTTATACCGAAAAACTCGGTTTGGAGGCGGCTTTCGATATCGAAGGCTGTTACGGCAGTTTCAAGGTGGCCGAAGGCATCGAGGGGGTGGCGATATTTACGTCCGACCTCATGGCGCCGGTGGCCGGGAACGCAGACAAGGAGCTACCGGCCGGCTGCAGGGATAAGATGATGGTATCGTTTGAAGTCGACAATGTGGACGAAGCCTTCGAAACGCTCTCTGCAAGGGGCGTGGAGTTTGTCAACCGGCCGACCGACATGCCCGGCTGGGGGATGCGGGTCGTGCATCTGAGAGACCCCGAAGAAAATCTGATCGAACTTTTTACGCCTTTGGCAGCGAACTTATGACACGCATACGAATCAAACGCGTTTACGAACCCGCCGCTCCGGACGACGGCTGCCGCGTGTTGGTCGATAAGTTGTGGCCGCGCGGCGTGCGCAAGGATGCGCTGCATTACGACATGTGGGCCAAGGAGATCACGCCCAGCTCCGAACTGCGCGCATGGTACCACGCCGATCCGCAGACCCGCTGGCCGGAGTTCCGGCGCCGGTATCTCGAAGAGCTGCGCGGCTCGCAGGCCGTGCGGGAGTTTGTCCGCCGCATCGCCGGAAATGAGACCGTTACGCTGCTGTACGCATCGAAAAATGCGGCCGAGAATCATGCGCTCGTCCTGCAGGAATTTCTCGAACACGCCGTGACGGAGATCGCGCACGCCTGACCGGCGTGATGGGCGTTTCGCTCCGGCCGTTTGGTTTTGTGTTTTCGGGGCTTGTGCCGTTTCCGGCTTCATCGGTTTCGCCGCCGGGAGGGGCGGTGTGCCGTGGTGTGTGCGGGAAAGGGCAAGCCCCTTCTCAGAGGGGCTTGCCGTGTGAAACTTTTTTTGTGTGGCAGTCGCTGTTTGGGGACGGCAGAGTTCCCGGTGCGGCGGCGGAGAACAAAAAAAGCCCCTCGTTGCGAGGGGCTTGTACGGTGAGACAGACTTGACGGCGTACGGAAATATCAGCGGTTGCCGAGACATTGGTGCGCCCGCCGCAGCTGGATCGAAAGCGAACAGGCGGCGATGCCGGCGAAGAGCAGCGAAATGCCGACCCAGATCACGACTGCTGTGGTGCCGAATACCAGCGGCTGGAACAGGATCCACAATGAGCAGAGCACCAGCAGGATGCCGCTGAAGACGGTCCAGCCCGATCCGGGAACCTCCATGGCGTTCATGTCGCCGCCCAGACCGATGGCGCTGAATCCGCGCAGCATGAGCCAGAAACCGAGGAAAATCGGCAGCGTGGCGGCCGAAAGCGCGACGTTGAAGATCAGGACGATGCCGAGGATGATTTCGATGATGCCCCCGGCCAGCATCCAGCCGCGGCCCGTGATGAAGTGTTTGTTGGCCGACGAAAGCACGACTTCGAGAATGCCCGAAAAGAGCATCAGCCAGCCGAATACGAGCGACATGCCCAGATAACTTTGGGTGGGGTAGACGAATATCAGAATGCCCACGACGAACAGGGCGATGCCGATGATCAGGAGCAGCCACCAGTAACGTACGGCCCGCTTCGAATTTTCGATCAGTGAGGAAAAATTGTTCATAGCATATGGATTTTCCTCCCTCCGGAGCAAATTGCATACCAGAGCCGGAGCGCTCAGGTCCTGAGTATGCGTGGTAAAGGCCGTTTTTTCCGCGGGTGTCGGATGCGGGTTTCCGTGGCCGTAGGTCGGCGCCTCACTGCCGCCGCAGATGTTTCGGCGCAGATGTTTCCGCAGAGATCGCTTCGGCGAAGATGTTTCGGCGCGGGGCGCTTTGCTTCGCCGTAGGTCGCTTCAGTGCGGGATGTTTCGGCGCGGATCGCGGGCTTCCGGCGGAATGAGCCGGCCGGAACCGGGATAGCCGCGTTGAAGCCCGACCCTGTCCGATGCGCTATAATCCCGTCGGATCGTCGGCCTGCGCACGCTCCGGCTGCGGAGTTTCCAGCGGAACCACCTCGCCGATTTCGGGCCGCAGGAGGTGCAGCGCGGTGTCCGCGGCCAATGCCGCCTCGGTCGCCAGCGGCTCGTCCCAGCGGTGTTTGGCGAGGGCGTATTTCGAATGGTGGACGGTCATGATCCGCCTTGCACCCAGCTCTTTTGCGGCTTTGGCCAGTTGGTCGGGCATCGTGTGGATGTATTTCCACGCTTCGTCGTACTGGCCGTTTTCGAGGACGGCGAGGTCTATGTCCGGAAACTCTTCTCCGATCTCGGCGAAATGGCGTCCGTATCCGCCGTCGCCGCCCATGTAGATTTTCCGCGCGGGCGTTTGCAGCAGGAACGATCCCCACAACGTCTGATTGGACGACAGCCCGCGGCCGGAGAAGTGGCGCGAGGGGAGACAGCGGACGGTGAATCCGTCGCCGAGCGTCTGTTGTTCGTGCCAGTCCAGCTCGACGATCTTCGCCGGGTCGAAGCCCCAGTACTCGAAGTGCTCGCCCACGCCCAGCGGACAGATGATCCGGCCGATGCGCTCTTTCAGCTCGCGGACCGTGCGGTAGTCGAGATGATCCCAGTGGTCGTGCGTGACGATGAGGTAGTCGATGTCGGGCATCTCTTCGGGGCGGTAGATGTCGGTGCCTTTGAACGGACGGTTGAGCAGCGAGAGCGGCGCCGCGCTGCGGAAAACCGGATCGACGAGCGTCCGGCGCCCTTCGGCCTGAATCAGGTAGGACGAGTGCCCGAACCAGACCAGCAGGTTGCTTTTGGGATCGAGCGCCCGCAGGTCGGTGCGGATCGCCGGCACCGCATCGTTGGGTCGCAGTCCCTCCTGTTTGCGGAAGAGAAATTCCAGTATGCCGCGCAAACGGCTCTTGTCGCCCGTCATCATCGGACCGGCTTCCGTATTGCGGAACCTGCCGTCGCGGTAGTTCGGCGACTGCCGGATGCGTTCGAGCCGTTCGCCTTGGGGCAGACGCCCGAAGCTCGGCAGACGGACGATGACGAATGCGGCGGCCAGCGTCGCGAGCAGGATGCTTGAGAGTATTATCATTTTGCCTCTTTTTTGCTTGCCCGACATGATTTTTCAGGTTTGTATAGTGCAAATATACCGTTTCTTCCGAGACGGTGCGTATACGGATTACGGTTCGGGCTACCATTATTCCGGAAATGTCTCCGGCAGCGGCCGCCGATAGGTTGTTCCGGGCTGTTTTGACCGACGATTCGGCTGATTTGTTCTATTTATTATGATATAATGCCAAAGTTTTATATTTTTATGACGGATTGTTTCTGCAATGTGATGCCTTATACGTCTTACTCTGAAAAATTACCGGGACCCGGTTGCCGGATTTTATTCCGCACTCTGGTCTTGACGTTCTGTTTGTGCCTGCTCTCCGGATTCGAAGTCCGGGCGCAGTCCGCGCAACGGAAGTTCGTGGTCCGGGGCCACGTTACCGACCAGACGGGGGCGACTCTTGTCGGGGTTACCGTCGTGGAACACGGGACTTCGAACGGCGTGGCGACCCTCTCCGGAGGCGAATTCTCCATCAGCGTCGCTCCCGGCGCCGTGCTCGACGTCTCGTGCGTGGGCTATGTGCCCCGCAGTGTCCCGACCGAAAACCGCACCGGGTTGGACATCACGCTGGAGGAGGACGTGAAAGTTATCGCCGACGTGATCGTGACGGCTCTGGGACTGGAACGCAACTATGCCGACCTGACCTATTCGGCCGACAAGATCAAGGGAACGCAGCTCACGAACGTCAAGTCTTCGAACATGATTCTCTCGCTCGCGGGCAAGTCGGCCGGCGTGCAGGTGAACGAAAGCTCTTCGGGCGCGGGCGCCTCCTCCAAGGTCAGCATCCGCGGCGTCCGCTCGGTGGCCAGCGACAATCAGCCGCTGTACGTGGTCGACGGCATGCCGATTCTCAACTCCTCGCCTGAGCAGGTCTATACGGCCATCGGGGGTGTCGCCGATGCGGGCAACCGCGACGGCGGCGACGGCATCTCGAACCTCAATGCCGAGGACATCGAGAGCGTCTCGATCCTCAAGGGTGCTCCGGCGGCCGCGCTGTACGGCAGTCAGGCCGCCAACGGCGTGATCCTGATCACGATCAAGAAGGGCAGCGCCGCGAAACGGCAGCCCGTGACCTTCACTTCGAACCTTACGTTCCAAAGCCCTTTCCGCCTGCCGGACTTCCAGAACCGTTACGGGGTGAGCGGCGTCGTCGAAAGCTGGGGAGCTCGCGCCGCGATGAAGGCATACGACAACGCCGGGGATTTTTTCCGGACGGGCGCGTTACGGCGATGAACTCGCTGTCGGTCTCTTCGGGCACCGAGCAGATGCAGACCTACTTCTCCTACGCCAATACCGCCGAGCGCGGAATCACGGGCTCGAACCGCCTGATGCGGCATAACTTCAACCTGCGGGCGACGACCGGGCTGTTCCGGGACCGGATCAAGCTCGACGGCAACATCAGCTTCATGCGTCAGGTCGTGAAGGACAAACCGGTGCCGGGCGGATTCTACATGAACCCGCTGGTCGGGCTTTACCGTTTTCCGCGCGGCGTCGATATGACTCCCTACCGCGAGCATTTCGAGGTCTATGACCCGGACCGCAAACTCAGCGTGCAGAAATGGATCGCTCCGAGCGACGATTTCGAACAGAATCCCTATTGGATCACCAACCGCATCCGCAGCAAGAGCCTGCGCAACCGGGTCATGGCCTCCCTCTCCGCCGACTGGAAGGTGAACGGCTGGCTGCGCATCCGCGCCCGCGGCAACGTCGACTATATCGACGACAAGGTCCGCCAGAGGTTCTACGCCTCGACGGCTCCGGCGCTGGCCGGGAACAACGGCCGTTACATCGAAAGCGGTTATTCGGAGACCCTTTTCAACGGCGAGGTGCTGGCCCTCTTTGACAGGCGGTTCACGCCCGACTGGACGTTCAGCGCTACGGTCGGCGCCTCCCTGAACGACCGCACGGTGAATTCGCTGCGCATCGATTCGAAGACCGCGTCGCTCTATTACCCCAATGTGTTCAACGTGGCCAATATCGTCATGAACAGCTCGGCCTACGTCGACGAGCAGATCGACGCCCGCCGCCAGATACAGTCGCTCTTCGCCACGGCTTCGGTCAAATACGCCGAGAGTCTCAACCTCGAAGTCACGGGGCGCAACGACTGGGCTTCGACGCTGGCCTACACCTCGCACGAGGGCAGCGGGTTTTTCTACTGTTCGTTCGGCGCGTCGTGGGTCGTCGGCAAGATGTTCAAACTGCCCGAATGGATGTCGTTCGCCAAGGTGCGCCTGACGTGGAGCCGCGTGGGCAACGACATTCCGATGTTCATCACCAACCCGAAGGCCCACATTACGGCCGGCGGGGGCATCAACGCCGCCGATGCTGCTCCGGGCACCGACCTCAAGCCCGAAATGACCAATGCGCTCGAAGCGGGTTTCGAATGGCGTTTCTTCGGCGACCGGCTGGGAATCAACGCCACTTACTACAAGACCAACACCCACAACCAGTTCTTCAAGCTGCCGGCCCTGTCGGGCGAAGCCTATGCTTTCCGGTACGAAAATGCCGGCAACATCGAGAACGAGGGCGTCGAGGTGTCGCTGAGCGCCTATCCGGTTTACGGCAGCGGTCTGACGTGGCAGTCGGTCGTGAACTTCGCGCATAACAGGAACCGGGTGATAAAACTGCACGACGAACTGCGCGAATATGCCTACGGTCCGTCGAGTTTCTCGTCGTCCTACGCCATGAAACTGGTCGAGGGCGGGGCGATCGGCGACATCTACGGCCGGGCGTTCGAGCGCGACGCCGACGGGAATATCGTTTACGAAACCGAAGGCGATTACGCCGGTCTGCCCCGCACCGCGGGCGACGGCAATACCGTCAAGGTAGGCAATGCGAATCCCGTGTTCGCGCTGTCGTGGAGCAACACCTTCTCTTACAGGGGCGCGTCGCTGTCGCTGATGCTGGACTGCCGTTACGGGGGCCGGCTGCTGTCGCAGACCATGGCCGACATGGACTCCTACGGCGTCTCGGCCGCAACGGCCGACGCCCGCGACCGCGGTTACGTGACGCTCGAAGGGCGGCGTATCGACGACGTGAAAGGATTCTACAAGCTGGTCGGAGGACGCGCCGGCGTGACGGAATACTACATGTACGACGCCACGAATATCCGGCTGCGCGAATTGGCCGTCTCCTATGCGCTGCCGCAGAAGCTGGTCCGCCGCACGCGGGTGCTGAGCGGCGTCACCCTGTCGCTGGTCGCGCGCAACCTCTTCTTCATTTACAACGCCGCGCCGTTCGATCCCGATCTCATCCTTTCGACGGGCAACGATAATCAGGGAATCGAAGTGTACGGCATGCCCACCGTGCGCAATACAGGATTTAATATCAAACTGGAATTTTAAGCATGAAATGCCGGCATACATATCTTTTCGCGGGACTTTGTGCGCTGCTTTTCGGCGCGTGCACGGGTAATTTCCGCGACATAAACGACGACCTCTCCGGCATTACCGACGGCGAGCTGGAAGCCGACAACAACGGTTTGGGATACCGTCTGGGCATTATCCAGCAGGGGGGGGCTATTTCAATTACGATTTCGGCAAGGGCAAGAACTGGCCTTTCCAGCTCACGCAGAATCTCAATGCGGACATGTTTTCGGGCTACATGCACGACCCGAAACCCCTGCAGGGCGGGAGCCACAACTCCGACTATAACCTGCAGGACGGCTGGAACAGCGCCATGTGGCAGTTCACCTACTCTTATGTGATGCCCGAAATCTACCGGCTGGAGCAGACCGCCGCTGAGCTGATGCCGCCCTTCTATGCCATTGCGAAGATACTCAAGGTGCTGGCCATGCAGCGGGTGACCGACTATTACGGGCCGGTGATTTATACCCATTTCGGCGCGCAGGGCGCCGAATACGTGCCCGACGGCCAGCAGGAGGTCTACATGCACTTCTTCGACGATCTGGACGAAGCTGTAGAGATTTTGTCGGATTATGTCGCGGAGCGTCCGATGGCCGGCGAATTTGCGAAATTCGACCTGTTGCTCGACGGTAGCTATGCCGCATGGCTCCGCTTCGCCAACTCGCTGCGCATGCGTCTGGCCGTGCGTCTTGCGTCAGTCGCGCCGGAGAAGGCCCGCGCGGAGTTCCGCAAGGCGGCTGCCGACCCGTACGGGGTGATCGAGGTCAATACGAACAATGCGGCGGTCAAGACTTCGGGAATCTACTCGAATCCGCTCGGCGCGATCAACCGGAGCTGGAACGAGGCCGTCATGAACGCTTCGATGGAGTCCGTGCTGACGGGTTTCGGAGACCCGCGTATCGCGAAGTTTTTCGAACCCTGCGCCGAGGATCTCGTTATTGCGAATGACGGCGGGGAATCCGTTCCCGTTCCGTTGAAAGGGCAATATCACGGCGTCCGTCAGGGAACCGCCTTTTCGCATAACTATTACGCCGCCTTTTCGCGGCTTACCGTCGAGCCGACGACCGAAGTCGTGCTGATGTCTGCGGCCGAAGTGTGGTTCCTGCGCGCCGAAGCCGCCCTGCGGGGGTGGACCGATGAAGACGCCGGAACGTGCTACCGCGCCGGCGTCTTCATATCGTTCGCCCAATGGCAAGTGTCGGGTGCGGAGCAGTATCTGGAAAGCGACGCTTCCGCGGCCGATTACCGCGACCCGATCGCCCCGGAGAACGATATTGCGGCCCGGTGCCGCGTGTCGCCCCGCTGGGACGAGTCGGCGGCCGCGGAGATCGGACTCGAACGGATCATTACCCAGAAGTGGATCGCCATGTATCCCGAAGGCTGCGAAGCTTGGGCCGAGCAGCGGCGGACGGGTTATCCGCGTCTGTTTCCGGTGCGCTTCAACCATAGCAAGGGCCAGAGCATCGACACCGAGACGATGATCCGCCGCCTGCCCTATCCCGCGACGCTCGAAACCTCGGACCCCGAACAATACGAAATGCTACTGAAAGAGCTCGGAGGTCCCGATCACGGCGGCACCCGCCTTTGGTGGGACACGGGGCGCAATTTCTGAGACTTGTCCGTCGGCCGGAAACTGAAACACACCGCTTTTGCGGTGTGTTTTTTTTTGTTGTGTCCGGCGACGTCCGGCTGGTCCGTGTCCGGTGAATCCCGGCGGCGTTGCCCGGCCGGGGCTTAGCCCCGGCTCTCCATGCTGTCTATCGAAGGGTTGACCGCCACGACATCCTGTTCGATCTGCTGCCGGGAGGGGATTCCGTTTGCGGATGCGGGGGCGATGGGGCCGTCGTCGGAAATGTCGTCCGGCGTGATCTGGGTGCGCGTGGTTTCCTGAGTCTGCTGCGGATCGGCGGAAGGCTGTCCCACTTGCATTCCGCCCTTGTTTTCCCGCAGAGCTTCCTTGTCGTATGCAGGTCGTTTCATAATTCGAATTCTTTTTTTGTTCCGCGTGCAAAGGTCATACCATAGGGCGGCCCGCTGCCGGATATCGTCTCCGACGGGAATTTGCACGGAATTTGGGGCGGGTGCAAAGGTATTCACCGTAAACCGGACGATTATGAAAACAAGGAATTTGTTGCTGGGTATGGCCGCTGTCTGCGGCAGTTCCTTTCAGGCGGTCGCCTGCACGGGCATCGCGCTCACGGCTGCTGATGGCAGTTATGTGCAGTCGCGCACCATCGAGTGGGCCCGCGGCGTTTTGCAGAGCGAATACGTCGTCATCCCGCGCGGTCAGCGGCTCCGCTCCTTTACACCCTTGGGAGCCGACGGCATGACCTTCACGGCCAAATACGGCGTCGTGGGGCTGTCCGTGGTGCAGAAGGAGTTCATCGCCGAGGGGATCAACGAAGCGGGGCTGTCGGCCGGACTCTTCTTCTTTCCGCAATACGGAGGGTATGAACCCTACGAACCGGCGCAGAACGACCGCACGCTCGCCGATCTGCAATTCGTGACGTGGGCGCTGACGCAATTTTCGACCGTCGATGAGGTCAAAGCCGCCGTCGGAGGCGTGCGCATCGTCGCGTTGGAAAAGACGTCGGTCGTACACTGGCGCATCGGAGAGCCGTCCGGACGGCAGGTCGTGCTGGAAATCGTAGGCGGAGTGCCGCATTTTTACGAAAACGAGGTCGGCGTGCTCACCAACGCCCCCGGTTTCGAGTGGCAGCTCACCAACCTGAACAATTACGTGAACCTCTATCCGGGCGACGCCCCCGTCCGCCGGCTGGACGGCGTAACGCTGCGGCCTACGGGCGGCAATTCGGGGTTTCTCGGCCTTCCGGGCGACGCTACGCCGCCGTCGCGCTTCGTGAGGGCCGCCTTCTACCGCGCCACGGCTCCGCAGCGCGCCACCGGGTTCGAGACCGTACAGCAATGCCTCCACCTGCTCAACAATTTCGACATTCCCATCGGTATCGAACATCCCGAAGGCGAGTGTCCGGACATTCCGAGCGCCACGCAGTGGACCTCGGCTATCGACCTGACCAACCGCCGGATCTATTACAAGACCGCCTACAACAATACGATCCGCTGTATCGACCTCGCGGGGATCGACTTCGGGAAAACGGCCTATCAGTCCCATCCGCTGGACCCGAAACGGGAACAGCCCGTGGAACGGATCGCTGTTCCGGAGTAAGACGGCGGTTGCGGTCCGTTTTCGGCCGCTTCTTCGTCGGCGTCGCCGGGGCTGAACTCCTCGTCGGCGAAAAAGCCGGTTAGTCCCGTGAGCTGTTTCTGGCGCAGCAGTGCGTCGCGCTCCGTGCCGATATGGCGCATGGTCCACCGGTCGGACCGCCGCGTCCGGATAGGTTTCCTTTTTGCAATAGGCCGGCGGGGATTCCCTGACGACCGGTTGGCCGCTGGGTGTGGTTCCCGGCCGGCGGCTATCGTATCCGCCGGACCCATATATCTTCTCCCTTTGCATTCGAAGACAAAAGGCTGCCCGCGGCAAAACCGGACTGCTTTTTCATGCCCGTCCCGAATATTGGTGTGGAAGCGTTCCATATCGGCTTGGAAAGCTTCCCCGGATTCCGGACCTTTGCCGCGCAAACGAAAAAAACGGCTTTCCGACCATGTCTGTACGACCTTGCGAAATACTGAACTGCGGGGATGTCTATCTTTTTCCTGAGACGAATTCCCGGTGTCAGGGCCGCTCCTCGCTATGGAGCGTGATCGTCTTGCGGAAGAGGAATGTCGTGCTCGAATCGGATACGGGGGATTATCGGCATTTTGCGATGTGGCGGCCCCTTGCCGTCGGTTGCCGTTATTGCCGACTGGCGAAACGCTCCGAATTTCGGGATTATAGGGTGAATCTCACGTATGCCGAAATGCGTAAAATAGGATAAGGATAATGTCGTCCTGCTTAAAACTTTAGCGGTTATGAAAAAGGATAACGAGAGTCCCTATCGTTACTATCGTGTCGTAAGCGTCAAAAAGATCGATCAGTGGTTTTTCGACCGATACGATCATCGCAGAACCCACGCGAAAATCTATGAAACGGTCATCCGGCCCAAATTCGGGATGTGCGAGAACACGTTTCTCGACTACCGTCATGAACCGGACGAGCTGCTGGAACTGTTTCCGCAGTCGGCCAGCGTCGAGTTTTCGCTGTGGCTTCCGACAGTACAGACCAAGTACATGGTTCCCGCCGAGGCGAATCGATTCAGCCTGATGCTCTGGGATTCGATCGACAAGGCTTTTCGCTGTATCCGGCGACGGGAGCCGGGCTGCTGCATAGACGCCGACAAGTTACTGACGTATATGACGCTTTATCTGGAAGAAAGATCATCCGTCGGGATGAAGTGACGCAACTTATGAATGAAGAGAGGGGCTGTCCGAACAATTCGGGCAGCCCCGGTATTTTCGTGCGGTCTTTTCGTTTTCGGTTCGGGGAATCGGCCGAAGTTTTTGCAAAATGATGATATACAGTCGGTTTTCCTCTTTTGCGCCGGACGGGCAACAAAAAAGGAGCCTCGGAAAAAGGCTCCTTTGTGCGGATAAAGGGACTCCGCTTATCTTTTCAGTACTCTGAATATCAGTCGAATAATCTAAATATCAATCTTCTGCACACACTTTGGCGTTGCATGAAAAGCGTTGGTTTGCTTGCCTATGTTCTGGCGTTTCAATACGGTACAAAGGTAAGCAATCTATTTGAATAAAACAACCCGGCCACACAGCCGGGTTGTTTTTGTATTAGGTTTTCGGAACAGTCGGTTTATAATAATTCTTCTCCAGTACTTGGTTGATTTTAGCTTCCGGGTATAGAATATTCCCACCTATTGAGGTGTATGGTATTAGTCCTTTATCCCGATAGTTCTGTAAAGCTCTTCGGCTGATATGGAAATGTTCCATTACCTGTTCTGTGGTGAAATACCGTTCGTTGAGCAGAGAGGGGCGCACTTTCTTCATTAGCTTGTCGGTAATCCGCATGATGTTCTGCATCGTAGCGGCCAATTTCCTGTACTCCGGCGTTTCGCAGGTTATTACGTCGTCGCATGTAATCTTACTATCTTCCATAGCTATTTTTGTTTAGTCAGACCCCTGTCAAGCACTGCTTTTACATCTTCAGACTTGTAGTAGCATTTGTTCCCCATCACGGTATAGGGTAGAACTCCGCTGTTCCGGTAATATTGCAGGGTTCGTTTGGAGATATTCAGCCATTGGCATACTGCGGCATTATCGATTCAGCCCGAACCGTCCGCTGGGAAAAACAGACGTTCTAATGTCTGCATGCGTTTGTTTTCCTGCTCGGCGTTAGCTTGCGTTTCCAGCCACGCCCTTTCTTCGATCAATAGATACTTCATACGTTAATTTTAATTAGTAAATGTTTTTTATCTGCAATATATCCTTACTTCGGGCAACTCCTGCCACAACGGACAAGAACGGACGCAACTGGATTATCGGCAAGGCAATATAGTAATGGTTTTCCGGTTCCCGGCCTTTGGCCGCTCCAGACCGTTCCAGACCGTCCGCCCTTGTTCTCTATTGCAAATCCGGCGGCAATATAAGGGACGCCCCGCTGTTTTGATGCTGTTTACGCCCTCGTTCTCCCTCATTCGCCCTAATTGGCCCCATGAATCGGGCGGATTCCGCGGCATAACTCCCCGGACTCTCTCCTCGGTACTCCTGCAAACTTGGCGGCAAGATAAGGGCAGCGTCCCGACTTGGTGCTGTCCGGGGAGTGAACGGTTATGAACGGTGCTAATTGACCCCGAAAACCGGACAAAATCAGCCGCAGTTTCGGGGTATCAGTGCCAAAATCAAACATCCGGAGGTTTTGTCCATACTACGGAGCAGTTCCGCGCAGCAGGGCGCAATAATATCAGGCATGTAACAGATTGGAAAATTGTGTATTATCTTCGCCGCAAATCTTAAAATCCGACACATTTATGACTACCCGAACCATCCATTCCACTCCGGCGATCTTCCGCCCGTCGTGAAGAGCCGCCCGCCCTGAAATCAGCTCTCCGATCTCCCGCCTTTCGGGGTACTGACTTTCCCGCTCTGTCCGCCTGCGCCTTTGCGTGAGCGTCGATGCGATACGTCCCGCCTTTGCCGCCCTAAGCCTCCGCCGACTATATCCGGCGGGTCTTGCGGGCCAGCTTCGGCGTGCCGTGTCCGGGGCTTCGGCCCCGGCATCGACCGCTCCCGAAACGGGAGGAAGCAAGGTTGTGTTTTCGTGCCACAAAAATCCGTCTCCGACGTTTTTTGCGACCACTTCAAACAACCTTGCTCTGCGAGGCCATCCCATTCGGACTGCTCCCGGTGCGGGTCGCATTCCGAAACGCCCGCCGCTCCCTGCGGTCGCCGCGGGCTTGGGATTCGGGGCGTCTGCGACGCGGGTTTACAACCGTGCCCGCTTCACGGGTTTTACCCGGTCATCCGGCAGCGGTCGGACGTGCGGCCATGCGCTGAACTAACACGGGTTCGCACATGGCCGAGAACCGAAAGAACAAGGGCGGCAGACCGCCCAAAACCGCCGCCGCAAAACACTCCGAAACCGTCCGTTTCCGCGTAACGGCCGCACAGATGCAAACCCTGCAACAAAGCGCAGCGAAAAGCAGGCTGACCCTGTCGGAATACGCCCGGCAAATGGTGCTTGCCGGAAAAGTCATCGCCCCGGCCAGCCCCGAAGAACTGGGCCTGATTGCCGAGCTGACCCGCGAGAAGAACAACCTGAATCAACTTGCCAAAGTCCAGAACGCCGCAGGAGCCGCAACGCGGGAAGCGGAACTGATCCGGATCATCCGGTTTTACAATCGGATGATTGCCAAACTGAAAAGAGAGTAGCAATGATAGGAAAAATCGTAACGGGCAAATCGTTCGGCGGAGCCGTCGAGTATGTCCTCAGGAAAGAGAAAGTCCGCCTGCTGGATAGCGACGGGGTAGATACCGAAAGCATCCGGTCGATAATCGACGACTTCAATTTCCAGCGCAAGGCCCGCCGGGAGATCGCAAAGGTCGTGGGGCATATCTCGCTCTCGTTCCATCGGGACGATGCGCCGACGCTGACCGACGATCGGATGCGGGAACTGGCGGCGGCCTACATGGAGTGCATGGGCATTGCCGATACGCAGTATATCGTCGCCCGACACAACGACACGGAACATCCCCACCTGCATATTATCTACAACCGGGTGAAATACGACCGGACGCTTGTGGCGGATAAGAACGAACGCCGCCGGAACGTCAAAGTCTGCAAACAGCTTAAACGCCGATACGGGCTGACATTCTCCAACGGCAAGCGGGACATAAAGAGTGAATGGCTTCACGGAGCGGACAAGGTGCGGCAGGAGGTGTTCGACGCCATAACCCGCATCCTGCCCAAATGCGACCGGATCGCCGACCTGTCGGCCAAACTGAAACGGCAGGGGATCGGCGTGCAGTTCGTCCACCGGGGCAACGACCCGAAGAAAGCGGTTCAGGGCGTAACCTTCACCAAAGACGGACTGACATTCAAAGGCTCGCAGGTAGACCGCAAATTCAGCTATGCCGGATTGTCGAAGACGATCCGCGAACGGGTCGAGACGTTGGCACGGGAAGCAGCCGACGAGGAGATCAAATACATGCGGGAAAGACGGCGGGAGCAGGAACGCGACACAACGCCGAAGCCGCGGAAAGCAGAAAAGCCGCAACCGCCGCAGGTCAAACGGGAAGAAACACCCCGCCTGCAACCTGCTACACAACAGCCGGAGCAAAGGCAACCAGCCCCGGCCATGCCGAAACCCTCCGCGCCGCAGCAGGTCGAAATCTGCGGTACGCGCTTTACGCAGGACCAATGGCGGCAGTTGCAGGAGAACCGAATGCTGCGGATAATCGTTCGCCGCAGGGATGAAGCCTTTACACGTGAATTGGTTACGGCGATAAAAGGCTGTCGGCTGACGGTGCAGGAACAGAAACAGTTGTATTCCGAGCAGGGGTTGATTAAGACGTTCCGCAGGCAGGACGGAACGGTTTACCGCTCCCGGTTCGGGGTGGAAGCAAAGCCCGGACAGAAAGACATGCTGACCGAGTGCGTATTATCCGTGCAACAGCTGCAAGAGGTGAAGCCCAACACAAAGCCGCAGATGAAACCGGAACAGCAACAAAAACCGAGGCCGCAGGTGAAACAGCCTGAAAACATTCAACTACATAGGAAAAAAGGACGAGGAATATAATTCAAGTAAAAATCTGCAAGGTTGTAATATTGTGCAACCACGCAGATTTATATTTGATCTTTAAATCAAAAAATTGTATTTAGAATGGAATTAATGAGTCATATACAAATTTTTCTAAATTATTTCGATTTTTACAAAGCATACATATTTCAGAATTCCTTTCCACATAATCATATAATTCCATTGTCAGGTCTTTATTGCTTAAGATCTGGGGTTCCTTGACTCTATATTCATCACAAAATCGATCAATCATTGTTCTGATTAAATCTTTGGCCGCCTTCTCTTCTTCCGGTGATGGCTCTATTCTTCGTGTATTTATTGGATTCCGTCTAAGTGCTGCTACTTGAGATGAAAGATTATCAATTTTTTCCAAAAGAAGTTGGCTACTTGTACCTTCATACATTGGTAATTTGGCCACATCTACAATGGCAAAATGCTTTAAAAATGTTGAATAAGAAGATTTTTTTGCAGCCTCAATAGTTACTTGAATTTTTTTAGACAACTCTTTCTTAAATTCCTCTATTTTAGGATGTCTCAATTCCTTTGGATAATTTATATGTTCTATTGGGGATGTATCAAATGAATATGCAGTCGTATCGTCTTTAACAATTACTACTGGTTTGTCAAATGCTAATCTCATGCCTAATTCAAACATTACATTTGAATTTTTAGAGCTAACATCACATACAATGATCTCATTTTGATAAAGGTTATGTACGATTGTTTTATGAATGATCTGAGTTTCATTGGCCTCGCTAACTAAACAAGGCGATAATCCAATAGAAGCTATTGAATCCGATATGATTTGGCGAACATCAGCCCAGTGACCAGCAGGATAACCAGGCGTATCCGATATTGGCATTATAATACCACATTTTGTAGGTTCCTCTTTTGGAGGCGTTTCTGTATTCTTTTGTATGCTTGCCATAGGATTAGTGTTTATCGTTCTTAGTTTGGTAAACTCGAATAATACGCAATTTGTAGCCTACAACCCTTTTCCACGATGTCGCGTAATAGTTCGATCTTGGGGACGAGAGCGTCGATGTCTGCTTTGGTGACGATGAAGTTCTTTTTGTTGTAGCGGGCTTCCAGATAGGCGCGGCGCAACAAGTCGAACAGGCGTTTTTCTTCGTCCGTGTCGCAGGGGAATACTTTAGCCAATTCCAGCGTATAGGGCTTGCATTTCTCAATCAGAAATTGCAGATCGTGTTCTTTATAGCCGTAAAGAATATAAACCAACGGGATAGTTTTTAGAAAACTTTCTGTTGCTTGGTGCAACATGAAAGCAGTCATGTGATAATTTTCCTCTTGGTAGTAAAAATTTGCTCCCTTAAAAAAATCAAGGCCATCGGAGAACTTATCACCGTAATACTCTTCCGCCATCTTCTTAATCTCTGCATAATCCAACTCTCCGGGCGTGGCTAACTGACATTCGCCCGAATCGTAGAGCATGATTCCCTTTGCGACGATCTCGACGTAGAAATAACGTCCCATCGTCAGGGCGTCGTTCAGCTTGGAGATGCTTTCGTTGATAATCTGGGGTCGGGGCAGGTTCTCGTCATTCTTCCCGGCTGCAAACCGCTCCCTTATGCGGGCCTCTACCGTGCTTTCCCTTTCTCCCAGCCGACGCTTGGTAACGACCAGCAGATCGTAGTCGCTCATGTAGATTGTCCGCACGCCGTAGTCGCGCCGTTCGTCGCGTTCGACGTAGGTATTCGCCGCATAACTCCCGTATAGGATAATCATAACGACATCTTTCACCTCGTCGCGGATCAGTGCGGCCAATTCGTGTAAATCCCGCTGTTTGCGTTCGGGCAGAAAGTCGATGGAGTTCTTCATACCCACAAAATTAGCAAGATTTTTCCAAAAACACACGGCCCGTTGGTATTAGATTCGAAATTGTTCGTATATTTGTTTCACGATTCCTTGAAGCAGTTTCGTTGTATAGGGGCGGCAGAAGCCGTCCGGGAACAAACTGGCAAGCAACTACTATGCAAACTTCAAGGAATTATCTCGACTCGGCATAAGCCGAGGGACATAACATATAAAGGGTAAACAACTCTTTATACCTCTGTATAAACTTGGGAGCCTCCTCGGAGGTTGTTTAATTCGGGTATAATAGTTGTCAGTCCTTGTTATGTCCTGCCCTTTACGGGCGGGGCAGGCAAGGGCGCAGGACAGCTGCCGAATTAAGGTTCCCAAGACCTATACAGAGGGGCTGCAAATGCGCCCCTTTTTTATTTCCATCCGGGGCGCACTCACACAATCTCAACCCCGGTATTATGTCACGGCAAATCAATCGAAAAGAGGCGTTTTTGGCATCCGTCGGCCCTTGGCCGGCGGGCATTGCTGTGTCTGCCGGGGGCTTCACAAGGACGGCGGACATGGCCCTGAAATCTGGTAGTAACACGCAAGTAATCCCGTGCCCGGCCGTCCTTTCTTTTTTACTTCTGCGGATGCGGGCGACCGAAATGAATTCTTCAATCTGTGAAGTTGCGTCACTTGATTGTTTCGGTCCCGCATCCGCTTTTTAATCCGACAACCACAAACTATGGAACCAGCCTTTACCCTCGGTATCCTGTACGGCTGCGGCTGCGGTTTCCGCACGGCACAGTATTTCGAACAACTCGCCGCATACTATCTGAAATCCATGTCGCGCGTCCGGGTGCTGATCGCCCTGACGGGCAAAGCCGAGCGGTCGGTTGCGGCCTGCCTTTTGGAACAACGAGCGAAGCACTCCGGGTTGGAGGTCACCGTCGTGCTGACGGCCCGGCAATGGCGGGAATATCTGCAAAACGTTTCGCACGGCAAAGCCGCCGAATGCAACCCGATTATCGACGCGGCGGATCGTCGGGAGGTGATGAAACGGTGCGCGGAGCGTTTTTCGCCCCGGAGCTGTTCCGGCTGTTTATCGAGCGTTGCGACCTGCTCGTTTTTCAAGAACACCATGCCGGGGCGCAGATGGTCGGACTGCTGCGCGAACTGCTGACGGATATGGCCGTGCCGCTGCCCGTGCAATACGAACTGCTCCATCCCGGCTATGCGAGCCTGCATTATCCGGCCGACCGGAAGCAGTACCGAATATACGGAGGCCCTTATTACGATCCCTATCAGGAGATTCGGCAAAGCGTCGCCTACCTGCGGCGCAATAATTTCGTGATCCGGGCGGAACACCTGCCGATGATCTTCGTGCACACATGGCAGTCCGAGCCGCCGCCGGGATGGTATCATTACCTGACGACCCCGGACGATACGGACGCGATATTCCGCCTGCGGGAAACGCCGCGCCACGATCATCTTTCGCTCAAGGTGTTCGCATACGCCTATGCCGTAAGGCATGATATGTGGGCGGGAGGCCGGGCAACCCCGTCGGGAGCCGACGCGATAAGACGGTTCCGGCAATTCCGGCAACTGTTGGAGATGATAGCCGCCCGGCGGGAAGCGGGAGAGCGGGTGAAATCGTTTGACCTGATGGATTTCGACGGGTACGATAAATTGCTGAAACAATATGGCTGGGTGCAAAGGCCCGATGAAATGAACACAAGACTGTGCGATGAATAACGAAATACCGCCTTTGAACTGTGCATGGTTCAAAGGCGGTATTTCATTGTCGGGACAGATTAGTTCGCTGCGGCCAACATCTCGCCGATTTTCTGCATTTCCCGGCCGATAAGCTGCTCGGAGAATTTCGCGTAATGACGGGGCATGTTCGTATTGGTGTGGCCGAGAATAAAAATCAATTAGAGTTCTTCTTTGAAAAAGAGTTGATAATAGTACATTCCAGTTGTTTCGTCATAACCTTTCTTTATGTATTGGTTATTGCCATGTACATAAATATGAAAATTTTTATCAAGTTTGATGACGCTTTTAAAAGCTCTTGATTGTTTTTTTACGGCAGAATCAGATATCGCAAACTCGTCCTCAATTTGAATGTCTCGTTCCTGTTCGTATTCATCTTTGAATCGATTGAAACTTTCAACGACTTTTGGGTCGGATATTACTTTTTGTGAAAATTCATCAAAGGAAAAATTGTCTTGTTCTTTGAAATATTTTATTGTCTCATTTAGAATCTCTGCTTGATCAGCTTTAGTAATCATAAATTCGTTAGGCAAATGCTTGGTAACATAATTTTTACACATTGCCATTACGTTGTGAGTATTATAATACTCGTCTTTTCGTTGTTGAACGTGTAAAAAATTATCAAACCAATATTGTGCTTCTGTCCCTTTATTTGTATTATCAACTACTGATAAAGTGTATCCTTCATCTTTTTCAATATTAAATATTAGGCAACCTTTATCAAGTTTATGGGTGTTGATTCCTGATAAACTTTCTATGTGTAGATCATTTTGCTCTGTATATATATTTAAGAATATATCCTTATTTTCAGATTTGAATAATCCTATTATGTCAGTAGCTTGATCATTAACTAAGCAATCAGTGAATCGAACAACATAAAATTCTCCCGCTTTAATTTTATTATGATTACAACACTCATAAAGATATTGGGCTAAATGCTTCGATTTATCAACAAAAGATTTATTATCCGTAAATATGTCTTTTACATACCTATATGTTTCATTTAGAGATAAATCTGTGCTGTGAAAAAAATGGAATAATTCATTGCCATTGAATGAATTTAGGAAATATTCTTTTAATACGCTTTGTAAGATTTCATCAAGTTCTATTGTTTGGGATGATAAAATACATCCATCATCATTTAATCTATTCCCAACATAATGAATAATAATATCAGATATTTCACCTAGTTCAAATTTCATTTTTTGCTTCTTATAATTAATAAATAAAAAAAATGTAAAAAATGCAAGGAGTCATATATAAACCAACTTAATAAGCCTATGAAAATTGCGGTGAATATATGCCCTATACAAATATATATATTTATAGAAATACGTTCACAAAATAAAGTATAACTATTAGTAAACGCATAAGCGGAAAGTGCCATAATTAATGATAAAAAGACGACCCTTTTATTGAATTGAACCACTCTGTTATAGAGGTTTACCCGTGTATTTAGCCATTTTATGGTTTCGCTGTCCCCTTGGATTATTAGACTTAGTATTGTTAATAAAAAACCAAAAACAAAAATTCCTATTTCTGGGAAATTATCTACAATCCCTTGACAATCTGTATATTTTATGCTCGATCTCAATAGGAGGAAACATGTTAGCAGTCCAATAAGTATCCCGCCATAAGTTTCTTTTGCTTTTCTCCATGTCATATTTTTATTCAAATATTCGTTGTAATTCAGGTTTTATCTTTTCATATGCTCTTTCAATTTCCACCTTTCTATCATCTATTTGTAAATTTATATGAATGATAGCTGTTGGCAAATTTATATAAAGAGTACGGAAGGTATCTGCAATTAGATTAATAGGCTGTAGTGCTTTGATATTCTCAACATCCTCGACATAGCCTTTTACGCGTAGCTCTTCAACATTTCCGCGTTGCGGAGTTTGTAGAATTTGTCTCGTAGCGTCTATCATGCGTTTAATACGCGTTCTTTTTAAGCCTTGTGGATTCGTCTTTTTCCCTGCTGCCGTGTAGTGCAGTGTAACTTTATCGGTATTTGCTTTTATACCGGCCTCTAGATGTTTTTTCAATGCAGCTCCGATTCCATCTTCGGTATCTTGAATTTCTCGTAATACTGCTCTTGGTTCTGCGATATCTAATTCAAATTCTTTGATATAGTACATGTTTAAAAATCGTTCATACTCTGCTTTGCGAACTACTGCAAGAAATTCTAAACTATATTTATCTTCATCGTCTATTGTTTCGTTATTATAGATTTCGATAATATTGTTCAAAAAACAACCATTGCGATTTACTTCATATAATAACACATTAAGATTACCATCATATAAAAACACATTAGCATATGCTAGCCCTTCGATTTCTGGGTTAAGTTCAATAGGGCTAATTACATCGGTTATTTTATTTTTTTAGGTGCTAAATCTTTATCTTGTGTAGTAATAATAATGCCAACAAGGCAATTCGGTTTGTCTGTATGTTGTAAGTGGAACTCATATTGTTTCCCTATTTGATTTGTATATTTTTTGCCGTTCAATAAGTTTAAAATATCGGCGAAAGATACATCATTTTCAATATTATTATTGATTGATCTCAAATATGGGGTAACAACATCAACCCGTTTTTTTATTGTCTGTGCCATGATTTGGTAGTTTTTGGTTAGTATGTTAACAAATATACAATATTTTCTACGAAAGTGCATCTAAAATATGCTCTAATTTTTAAGGAAACGTTTTCAATGTCATGAATTTGCAAGAATTTGCCGACAGCGCAAAAGGACATTAATTAATTATGATATTATACTAAATATTTGGCCGATCTTCTGCATTTCCCGACCGATAAGCTGTTTCGAGAATTTCGCATAATGACGGGTCATATTCGTATTGGGAGTGTCCCAGAATCTTCGCAAGTACGTCGATAGGCATTCCGTATTCCACGGCAAGACACGCGAACGTGTGGCGGGCGCAGTGCGTCGTCAATTTTTTGTTCAGCCCGCAGATCGTGGCGATCTCGAACATATAGGCGTTCATTTTCTGATTGCTCGGTACGGGCAGTAGCTTGCCGGATTCCATGCAATGCAAGTCGAACGCATACTTTTGTAAAATAGCTTTGGGTTGTTTTAGTAGTGGGATCGTACTCATTACCGCCGTCTTTTCACGGGGCTTGCGAATCCACATATTGCCTTGTTCATCAGTCGTAAGGTGTTCGCGTTTCAACTCTTTGACATCGGCGAACGCCAGCCCGGTATAACAGCAGAATACGAAAATGTCCCGCACGTTTTCCAGCCGCAGGTTCGGCATCGGTTTTTCCATCAACCGTTCGATTTCTTTCTTGGAAAGGTGTTCTTTGGGTGGTGGGGCAACTTCTTTCAGTTTGTAGTTTTTAAACGGATTTTTCTCGATCCACTCGTTTCGCAGGCAATAGAGCATGAAATTGCGCAGACAGTCCAAGATATTGATCGCGCCATTGTGGTGGCAACGGTGGGCGGTCTGTAAATAGGTATTGAAGCCGTCGAGATAGCCATAGGAAACAGCCGACAGGCGAATATCGTCTTTTTTGCACTCCTGTTTGGTGTAACTCACGCAGGTAGCGGCAAAGACGGTAATATTTGTTGGATGTAAGTTGCGTAATGCGCACTCCGACCTCTTTCTGTCGCTTTTCGCAGTAAAGTGTCAGTTCTTCCAGAAACATTTTCGCCTGGTTGCCGGGACTTTGCAGGCGTTCCTTGATTTCCAGAACGTTGCCTTCGAAGCCTTCGGCTTGTAGTGTGCGATATATTTCGACGACCTTTGCCCGGAAGTCGTCGATATAGGCATTTACCTCGTAGGCGAGTTTGTCGCGTCCGGTGGCCCGCCCTTTGGCTGTATCCCATTTATCGACCGGGGTGCGGCATTGGGTGTAAACTTCTTTAGAAATACCGTTTACGGTAATCCGCGCCAGAATCGGCGCCATCCCTTTGACGGTGCGTACTCGTCGTAAAAAGAACGAGATACAAAATGTTTTCCTGTTCATTTCAACCTGCTTTAATTGTTAATACTACGATTGAAAAGCCTGAAAGGTTTGCAGCAAAACAATGCTTATCAGTGCATTATGTCCTAAATCGTGTGCCGAGAATCGGCCCAAATGCTTCTGCACACAGTTTGGCACACGCGAAATGTGCTTTTATCGGAACAGCTTTGCTCCGGAGAAAGATCGTAAATTCGATTGTAAGGTGTTGATATACAGATTGAAATTCTCTTGTTTGCGCAGATTCGCTCACAAAAAAAGTCCTCAAAAGAGGACTGAAAAGTGCGGATAAAGGGACTCGAACCCCCACGCCGTAAGGCATCAGATCCTAAGTCTGACGTGGCTACCAATTACACCATATCCGCTCGGTATGTGCAAAGGTATATAAAAATTCACAAATCGCAATCCGGGGCGGGGATTATAAGGCTTTTTTATTTACTTTTGTAGATAATTTTACCCGATTATGCCGCAGAATATCACACTCGTCCTGACACCCCGGCAGGCTGCCGATGCGAAGTATTACACGTCGCTCGCCGCACGGCGTTTGGGCATGCCGGAGCAGGATATCGCTTTGGTGCGGGTCGTCAAACGGTCGATCGACGCCCGGCAGCGGCAGCCCAAGGTGAACCTGTCGCTGGAGGTATATGCAGACCGCGAACCCCGGCCCGCGCCCGTGCATTTCGACTATCCGTCGGTCGCGGGGAGGACCGAAGTGGTGATCGTCGGGTCGGGTCCGGCGGGCCTTTTCGCCGCTTTGCGGCTGATCGAGCTGGGCCTGCGGCCCGTGATTCTGGAGCGGGGCCGCGACGTCTCGGCCCGCAAGGTCGATATCGCGCAGATCAACCGCAACGGCGACGTCGATCCCGATTCTAACTACGCTTTCGGCGAAGGCGGTGCGGGGACCTTCTCCGACGGGAAGCTCTTTACGCGCAGCAAGAAGCGCGGCGACTATAACAAGGCGCTGCAGACGCTCGTCTTCCACGGCGCGACGCCCGAAATCCTTTACGAGGCCCATCCGCATATCGGCACCGACAAACTGCCGCGTATCATGCAGCGCATCCGGCAGACGATCCTCGATGCCGGCGGCGGGTTCGTTTTCAACAGCCGGGTGACGGACCTCGAAATCAAAGGCGGCCGGGTGCGGGGCGTATGGTGTGGCGCGACGCTCGTCGAAGGTGCGGCCGTGGTGCTGGCTACGGGACATTCGGCCCGTGATATTTACGAACTGCTGCACCGGGAAGGCGTGCGCCTTGAAGCCAAGGCTTTCGCCATGGGCGTGCGTATCGAACATCCGCAGGCGCTGATCGACTCGATCCAGTATCATTGCGAAACCCGCGGCGAATACCTTCCTGCGGCGGCCTATTCGCTCGTGAGTCAGGAGAACGGCCGCGGCGTCTATTCGTTCTGCATGTGCCCCGGCGGATTCATCGTCCCCGCCATGACCGATGCCGCCCAGTCGGTGGTAAACGGCATGTCGCCCAGCGGCCGCACGTCGCCCTATGCCAATTCGGGGCTGGTGACCGAAGTGCGGCCGGCGGATTTCGAACACCTGCGCGCCGAATGGGGCGAGCTGGCCGGGCTGAAATTCCAGCAGCAGTTCGAGGAAATGGCGCGGCGGAACGGCGGCGACCGCCAGATCGCCCCGGCGCAGCGCGTCGCCGATTTCGTTGCGGGCCGTGCGAGCGCGTCGCTTGCCAGAACTTCCTATATTCCGGGGATCGTCCCTTCGCGGCTCGACCGGTGGATGCCCGGATTCATCGCGCAGGGACTGCGGCAGGGACTTGCGACCTTCGGCCGCCGGATGCGCGGCTTCGTCACCAACGAAGCCGTCGTGGTCGGCGTGGAGTCGCGGACCTCTTCGCCCGTGCGCATTCCGCGCGATCCTGCGACGCTGATGCACCCCGAAACGGCCGGGCTTTTCCCGGCGGGTGAAGGCGCCGGATATGCCGGCGGCATCATCTCGGCGGCTCTCGACGGCGAGCGGATTGCCGAAGCGGTGAAGAATTACATAGCTTGAGGATATCTAAAAACCATATGACCGATGGAATCTAAAAAGTACCTTTTGTTCGTTACCCTGCCTTATGCCTACTCGATCCTGCGGCCGCTGGAGCATGAAATCCGCCGCCGCGGCGATTCTGCGGCGTGGTTTATCGAAGCGGATTGTCCGGTTGCGCTGGAGGAGGGCGAAGTGCATCTGAAAACGATCCGCGAAGCCGTCGATTACAATCCCGTCGCGGTTTTCGCGCCGGGCAACTACATTCCGGATTTCTTTCCGGGCGTGAAGGTGGCGCTTTTCCACGGTTATGCCATTCAGAAACGCATCGAGGCGATCGACGACCATTTCACCGTGCGCGGCTGGTTCGACATCTACTGTACGCAAGGTCCCAGCAGTACGCCTTATTTCAAGGAGCTGGAGCGGCAATACGGGTTTTTCCGGGTCTACGAGACCGGCTGGCCCAAAGCCGACACCTATTTTTCACCCGAAACGCAGCTCAGGCCCCGCAACGACCGGCCCGTCATTCTCTATCCGCCGACCTTTACGCGCAATGTATGTTCTGCGCCCCATCTGATGAAGGAGATCGAGCTGCTGGCCAAAACCAAGCCGTGGGACTGGATCATCACCTTCCATCCGAAGCTGACCGATCCCGATATCATCGCCGGATACAAGCGCATCGCCGCCGAAAACGACAACGTGACCTTTTTCGAGGGACCCGATAAGATGTCGCTCCTGCAGCGAGCCGACGCGATGTTGTGCGACAGTTCGTCGATCATTCTGGAGTTCATGTTCCTCGACAAACCCGTCGTCACCTTCCGCAATTCGCATCCCGGCCCCCATCTGATCGACGTGGACCGTCCCGAAAAGGTCGGTCCGGCGCTGGAGCGGGCGCTCTCCCGGCCCGAAGAGCTGATGCGCGAGATTCGCGCCTATACGATGCACCATGAGCCGCACCGCGACTGCCGCTGTTCGGCGCGCGTGCTGGATGCCGTCGACGACTATATCGCCCGCGGCCATGCGGGACTGAAGCGCAAGCCCCTGAATCTGATCCGGAAGTGGAAGCTTCGCCGTCAGATGCGCTATTACCCGCTGCTGGAGATGTTCCGCCGCTGATTGCGTGCGAAAAACGAAACGCCGCATCCGAGGGATGCGGCGTTTGCCGTTTGTATATGTTATATGTGCAGTCCCTTGATGACCAGCTTGACCCATAGCCGGGAGTTTATCATGCAGCTCAGTCGGGCGATCCACAGGGCTTTCGTGTCGTAGAATCCCTTGCGGAATTCCGAACGGACGTAGGCGCGGTAGAACTTCCAGTTGTCCAGTATGCCCTGCGCCAACTCGTTGGCCAGCTCTGCGTTCCAGCCTTTGGTCCTGCGCAGTTCGCGGCGCAGGCGCGAAAACTGCGTCCGGGTCGTGAGGTAGAGTATCTCGTCGCAGTAGCCCAGCGACTTGTACTGTTCGTGGATGTAGCGGCGTATGCGCATCAGCATCATCGGGTCTATCTTTCCGCGCAGCAGACTCGTGGGGACGTACCGGTAATGGTATGTGGGGTTGCTGTTGCTGACGAGGTGGGTGATATGGGCGCAGTACTGGGCCGTGAATATCTCGTCTTCGGCGTATCGGATGCTGCGGTCGAAGCGCAGGCCGTGCCGTTCGATCGTGGCGCGCGAGAACATTTTGTTGCAGGTCCAGCCGAGGCAGTGTCTGCGCAGCAGCTGCGCCAGTACGGGCATGCAGGCATCCCGGCCGCCCGTGACCCGGCAATCCGGTATCGCATAAATCCGGGTGTGTCCGTTGGGGTGCCTGCCGCTTGCGGGACGCTCTTCGAACAGGTTTGTGAAGGCGACTCCGTCCTCTCCGATATTGCTGTCGGCGAGTTGTTGGAGGTGGTCCGGAGTGACCCGGTCGTCGGAGTCCACGAAGACCACGAATTCGCCCCGTGCGTTGTCCAGTCCGAGATTTCGGGCCGCGCTGACGCCGCCGTTGGGGATATGGAATACGCGGATGCGTTTGTCCTTTTCAGCGTAACGGTCGCAGATTGCGCCCGAACCGTCGGTCGATCCGTCGTCGATGAGCAGCAGCTCGAAATCGGTCATGCTCTGCAAGAGAATGCTTCCGATGCATTCATCGAGGTATTTCTCTGTATTGTAGACGGGGGTGATGACTGAAACAAGCATATGGAATCTGAAAATTGTAGGAATTCGGTCAGCTGCCTGCGCCTGCGGGGACGGCAGTCTCGGTGTTGGTATATACGATCCGCTCCGATGCGGGCAGGTGCCGGTCGAGTCCGCACCGGCAGCGGGTGCGGTGTTCGAAGAGGCTTTGTTTGTAGCGTTCCTCGTTGGCTGACTGCCGGTCGCGGTCGCATTTGCCGTGGTAGAGGTGGAAGACGATGCCGCGGAATTTCATGCACCGCTGTCTCACGCCGCTGTTGTTGAGCCGGGTTGCCAGTTCCGAATCTTCTCCGCCCCAGCCCCGGAACTCTTCGTCGTAACCGTTTACGCGGATCAGGTCGCTGCGCCAGAAGGCCATGTTGCACCCCTTGACGAAGCGGGAGGGACCCAGCGTCCGGTAGAGATAGGCCATCAGCGGAATCCGGACGACGTTGTTGCTGTTGCGGACGCCCTTCATCAGCGGGGTCAGCGAGGTGATCTCGCCCCGCAGCACCTGATTGGTGAGCATCTCGGTAATGATGCCGCGCGATCCGGTGACGAAGCAGCCGGGCTGCGCGAAAATCATGTGGTCCTGAATGAAATGACGTTGCAGGATCAGGTCGCCGTCGATCTGGATGACGTATTCTCCGCGGCTGGCCGCAATGGCCTTGTTGCGGATTTCCGCCAGCCGGAATCCGTCGTCCTCGTGCCAGATATGGCGTACCGGTACGGGCGAAACCGCTTCGAAGTGGCGGACTACGTCGCGTGTGGCGATGCCCGAACCGTCGTCGGCGATGATGATTTCCGAAGGCATGACAGTCTGCTGCATCACGCTGTCGAGGCACAGATAGAGGGCTCTGGGCCAATTGTAAGTGGAGATGATCAACGATACAGTCATTACAGTAACATGTTTTTAGGATACCTTACCGGTACGGCCGCATACGGCACGACGCAATATCTTTGCCGTTGTGCCTTCGTTCCGTAGTTCCGGTTTCCGGTATGTTGTATAATGCCTACCGCTTTGTTCATTGCGCAAAGGTAGTGATTTATTCCCGTCTTCCATCAGCGGCAGCCCTTCAATAGGGTGTCACTATGTATAAACGCGCGTTTCCGGTAAATACTGCGTGGAATCTGAAAAAAAATATTGCGGACTGTAAATATTTTTCTGTATTTGCTATATACTTGGTTATTATCGTGTTATTCTATTTGCATGACAAATTTTATTAAAAAATATGAAAAAATTATAAAATTTTTTTAATAAAAACTTGCACGGAATCTTTTTTCGCCTTATCTTTGCAGTGAAGTTTTAAGGTTCATTTAGGTTAGTAGTTTTAGGTTGGTGAGGAAACTCTGGAACCCGGACAGCAGTCCGATTCCGTGTTTCCTTTTTTTGTGCCCGTTTCCGAACCGCCGGTTTTCTCCCGGCCGATTTGTCTGTCGCTTTTTATTCGCCGCCGTTTTTTCTCCGGTCGGTTTGTCCGACGCCTTTTTTCTTTGTCGCTGTCTTTTTGTCTCCCGTGTTTTTTCTCCCGTGGCTTTTTTTGTTTGCAGGCCGTCGTTTCTGCAACTTTTTCCCACGCTGTTTTTGTGGGACGGCTGGCGTCGTGATTCTCTCCGAACCCGCCCTGAGGGGCTTTTTCAGCGCTTTTTCGCCGCCAATGTTACTAAATTGTTAAATATATTTAAAATATTCATAAAATATTTGCGTAATTCAAAAACGCCCCGTATCTTTGCAGTGAAGTTTTAAGGTTCATTTAGGTTAGTAGTTTTAGGTTGGTTGAGGAAATCGGTAGGTTGTAACGGAGATTCCGTTACTAAGACTTGAAGGGCGGTGCTCGTCCGAGAGTCGAATACCTCCGATTAAACCTCGTTTTTGGAGGGGGTGGTTCCCCGCCAAAAAAAAGGTCTGAGTCGTGAGACTCCGGCCTCATTTTACGGCCCTGCGGCCGTCTCTTTTTCGGAGGATGTTACAGATTCTCCAGCTCTTCGCGGCTCATCGTCACGTCAACGGCTCCCAGCGCATAGCATCCGATGTCGTAAGGATTGTAGTAGAAGGTGATCCCTTCGGGCGTAATCCGGAAATTCTCCGTCAGGGAGATGTATTCCGGGAAAAATCCCCGTTCGGCCAGCTCGTCGTCGTTGGCGGCTTCGTATTGCTCGCAGAGTTTCCTGCGCAGCAGGGCCTCCATGCCGAGCAGCTGCCGTTCGGAGAAGAGGTCCGCCGTGGAGAGTTCGTACCCTCCGGCCAGCGAATAGGTATGGCACTCCGTGGCGTACATGCCGTGCGCCCCTCCCGTGTAGCTCCACCGGCTGATGATGTAGGTGACGAGCGAGTCCGTGACGGCTGCTTCGGCTTCGGCCGAGATTTCGTAAGGCTCCGTCATCTGCGGGGCGCTCTGCGGAAATGCAAGCTCCGCGGCGATCTGGCGGAGGGCGGAATCGGCCGCCTGACGCGCCGTGCCGCCGAACTCTTCCAGTTCGAAGAAATAGCCTGCGTTGGCGGCTTCGATGGAGCGCAGGGCGGGGGATTTCTCTGCGTTGGCGATCGTGGCGAAGCGGTATTCGATCTTGCATCCGTTTGCGGGCGTGCCGATGAGGGTGTCGATTGTCAGCATGCCGAATTGGGGAACGACGGGCTTCCGCGTGCAGGCTGCCGTCGCCGCAGCCATGCCTGCGATCAGTATGGCGGTTTTGATGTATTTCATGGTCTGGACATGTTTTGTATTTATCGTAAAGATACGGAAAATGCGGCTATATGCGGGGTTTTCCAAAAAAAAATCGTAGAATTTGCAGGAAAATTTTGCAGTTTTAAAGAAGGCGTTATCTTTGCACCACAAAACTCACACGGTGGATTCATCTAAGGGTTAGGATACGTGCCTCTCACGCACGACATAGGGGTTCGAATCCCCTATCCACTACTAAGCGATCGGTTTCCGGTCGCTTTTTTTGTGCGCAGCTCCGCGTTGGGGCGGAGTCATTCGCCGGAATTCCGCGCGGTTTCAGCTTCCGGATAGTTTCGCGTGCCGGTTTTTTTCCGTTTCCCACGGTTCTCGAATGACGTGTGCTTCCCGATGCCGTGTGTTCCCAACTTCCCGCGTCGCCATGTGGCGGATGTTTTCAAATGCAGCGGCCGCCCTTTTCGGGGCGGCCGCTGCGGCATTGAAGTTAAAGGTTATTTGATTGGTTGGTGGGTTACTTTTCCGATTTGCTCTTGAATTTGTCCAGCTGGCGCTTGAGGGCGTCGATCGCTTCGTCCACCGATTCCTCGAAGGCTTTGGACTGGTGGCAGGCCACGAGGTCCTCGCCCGGCATATGGAGTGTGATCGTTGCGATCTTGTTTCCCTTTTCAAAGTCTTTATCAAGTCTGAGAATGACCTCGGCACCCGTCGAACGCTCTGCGAAGCGGTCGAGTTTGTCCATCTTGTTCTCGACGAATTCGACCAGCCGTTTGTCGGCGTCGAATTTCACGGATTGAATCTGTACGTTCATAGCCTTACAGTTTATAAAAGTTAATCACTTCCCTCCCTTTTCCCGGGGATGGGCCTTTGCGTATATCTCCCGGAGCCTGGCGATGCTGTTGTGCGTATAGACCTGCGTGGCCTGTAACGAAGCGTGTCCCAGAAGCTCCTGGATCTCGCGCATATCGGCTCCGCCGTTCAGCAGGTGCGTCGCAAACGTATGGCGGAGCACATGGGGGCTTTTCTTGCCCTGTACGCCCGCACGGGTCAGTTCCGCCCGTACCATGCGGTAAACGACGCTTCGCGATATGCGCTTTCCTTTGTGTGTTAAAAATAGTGCTTTTTCCGCAGAATTGCAAATATTTTGCCTCGCAATTAGGTCGAGGTAACTTAAAATCTTTTCGCGTACGAATTCGAGGATCGGTACCATCCGCTGCTTGTCTCCCTTGCCCCGTACCCGCAGCGAGGCGTAGTCGGCCGAGAAGTCGTCGCGGTCGATGCCGACCAGTTCGGCAAGGCGCAGGCCGCAGGCGTAAAACATCAGGATGATGAGCGAGTTGCGCTCGGTCTGGAAATCTTCGCTGTCCGGTCCGCACTCGCTGACGATGGTCGTCATGCGGCTTTCGGGAACGAATGCCGGCAGGCGGCGTGAGGTTTTGAGCATCGAAATCATGCGGAAAATATCCTTTTCGACGGCTCCCGTGCGGTGCAGCCACCGGAAAAAGGCCCGGAGCGAAGCCACTTCGCGGTTCATCGACCCGGCGCTGAGCTTTCCCTCCTCCGTGCGGAAAATGATCCATTCGCGGATCTGCTCGGTCGTGACCGACCGCGGGTCGAACCGCGACTCGTCGCAGTCCAGCCACGCGAGGAACTGCTCCACGTCGTGCTTGTAGTTGCGCACCGTGAGCGGCGAGTAGCGCCGCTCGGCGGAGAGATATCGGATGAATTCCGTCAGCATGCAGCAAAGATACGGTTTTTTCGTATTTTTGCGTATTCATAAATAGTATGCCATGAAACGAATCTTCATTTTAGCCTTTCTGTTGGCGTGGCTGACGGCGCAGTTTGCCGCCGCCGCTGCGGTCGATACGCTTGCGGTGCGCAGCGCTTCCATGGACCGCGACATTCCCGTGATCGTGATCCTGCCCGACGGCGCTTCGCCTGCGAATCCCTGCCCGACGGTCTACCTGCTCCACGGTTACGGCGGCAATCAGACGACGTGGCTCCGGATCAAACCGTCGCTGCCCGCCATCGCCGACCGCGAAGGAATCGCCTTCGTCTGTCCCGACGGCGCGACGAGCTGGTACCTCGACAGCAAGGTGCGCGAGAAGAGCCTCTACGAAACCTTCATGACGCGGGAACTGCTTCCGGCCGTCGAGGAGCGTTATCCCGTTTCCCGCGACCGCTCGGGACGCGCGATCACGGGGCTGAGCATGGGCGGTTTCGGGGCCATGTCGCTCGCCATAAAGCACAAGGGGCTGTTCGGTGCCGCAGGCAGCACGAGCGGCGGGCTGGATATTCGCCCGTTCCCCGAAAACTGGGAGATTCCGCAGCTGCTGGGCACGCAGGCCGAGCATCCCGAAGCTTGGGAGGCGGCTACGCCGATCAACCTGATCCCGCGTATCGCCGACGGCGACCTGGCGATCGTCTTCGACTGCGGCTACGACGATTTCTTCTTCGAGGTAAACAACGATTTCCACGACGAGTTGCTGCGCCGGGGCATCATGCACGATTTCTATGTGCGTCCCGGCCGTCACAACAACGAGTATTGGGGCAATTCGATCGACTACCAGATCGTATTTTTCCGCAACTTCTTCTTTCGGGACAAATAGTTGGGCCGATGAAAGAGAGCTGGAAACCCGGGACGCTGATCTATCCGCTGCCGGCCGTGCTGGTGAGCTGTGGCGCTACGCCCGAAGAGTATAACCTGCTGACCGTGGCGTGGACGGGCACGGTATGCACCAACCCGCCGATGTGCTACATTTCGGTACGCCCCGAACGCCACTCCTACGAAATAATCCGCCGCACGGGGGAGTTCGTCATCAACCTCACGACCCGCGACCTGGCCCGCGCCGCCGACTGGTGCGGGGTGCGGTCGGGGCGCGACTACGACAAATTCCGCGAAATGGGGCTCACGCCCGGGAAGGCCTTGCAGGTCACGGCGCCGATCGTCGAAGAGGCGCCCGTGAGCATCGAGTGCCGCGTGCGGCAGGTGATGCCCCTCGGTTCGCACGATATGTTTCTGGCCGAGGTGGTCGCCGTGCAGGTCGATGCCGCCTATATCGACCCTGCTACGGGGCGTTTCTGCCTCGAACGCGCCTGCCCGATCGTTTACTCCCACGGCGAATATTTCGCCCTGGGCGAGGCCATCGGCCATTTCGGCTGGTCGGTGCGGAAAAAGCCGCGGCCGAAAACGCCGAAATCCGAGACCGGAACAAAGCCCGTGACCGGAAAGAAATCCGCACCCGGAACAAAGCCCGTGGCCGGAACGAAATCTCTGACCGGAACGAAAACCGCATCCGGTGTAGAATCTGAGGACCGGACTTCCTCCGCATTATCTTCCGCAACGCCCTCTGCCTCATTGTCATCCTCCGCATCCGCAATGACTCCGGCATCCGCCTTGTCTTCCTCCGCATTATCTTCCGCAACGCCCCCTGCCTCTCCGTCATCCTCCGCATCCGCAATGCCTTCGGCATCCGCCTTGTCATCCTCCGCATCCTCCGCCGCATCGTCAGCCGGCCCCAACTCAAACTCCACCCCAAGCCGTAACCCGAACCGCGATCCGAACCGCAGGCCGGGACGCAACCCGGATCGCAGGCAGGGGCGAAAGTCGGGACCCGAAAAACCGCGCCGCCGATGAAGGCGATGTTGAAGGAGGGCGCCGGGCTTTCGAACGGTTTGTTATGCACGCTGGCCGTCATCGCCGGCGTGTCGGTCGCCAATCTGTACTACAATCAGCCGCTGCTCGATATGCTCCGGCAGGATCTGGGCACCACTACGCTCGCCGCCAACCATGTCGCCCTCTTTTCGCAGTTGGGTTATGCGCTGGGGCTGCTGTTCATCATACCCCTCGCCGATCTTTTCAGCCGCAGGCGCATCGTACTGGTCAACTTCCTGCTGCTGGCCGTTTCGCTGCTGGCGATCGCCACGGCTTCCGATATCCGTGTGATTCACGGGTTTTCGCTGGTGACGGGCGTCTGCTCGGTCATTCCGCAGATCTTCATTCCGCTGGCGGCGCAGTATTCGCGCCCGGAATATAAAAACCGCAATGTCGGGATCGTCCTTTCGGGCCTGCTGACCGGAATCCTCGCTTCGCGCGTGGTCAGCGGCGTTGTCGGCGAGCTTTTCGGCTGGCGCGAAATGTATTTCGCCGCTGCCGGACTCATGGTCGTTTCGGCGGCCGTCGTGCTGTATGTACTGCCCGATGCGCGCCCCAACTTCCGGGGAACCTATGCCGCCCTGATGAAGTCGCTCCTTACGATCGTCCGGTGCTATCCGACGCTGCGTATCTATTCCGTGCGCGCCGCGCTGGCTTTCGGCTCCTTTTTGTGTTTCTGGGCGTCGCTCGCCTTCAAGATGGCGCAGGCGCCGTTTTATGCCGGCAGCAACGTCGTCGGCATGCTCGGACTCTGCGGAATCGCGGGCGCTCTGACGGCGACCTTCGCCGGGAAGTACATCCGGCGCGTCGGCGTGCGCAGGTTCAACTATATCGGCGTCGGCCTGCAGATCCTCGCATGGCTGCTGTTCTTCTTCGGTGCGGATTCCTATGCGGCGCTCGTCGCCGGAATCGTCGTCGTCGATATCGGCATGCAGTGCATCCAGCTCAGCAATCAGGCCACTCTGTTCGAACTCGATCCCTCGGCTTCGAACCGGATCAACACGATCTTTATGAGCACCTACTTCGCGGGAGGTTCGCTCGGCACGCTGCTGTCGGGAGCCGCATGGTCGCTTTACGGCTGGACGGGAGTCGTCGCGGCGGGAATCCTGCTTTCGTCCGCCTCGCTGCTCGTCACCGTTTGTACGAAAAAATAACGACCGCGCCGGGTTGCATGCAATTCCTGCCGGCAGCGGCTGTTTCCGAAAACTGGGAATAAAGCAATCCCCGGAACCCGCACAGGTTCCGGGGATTTGCCTGAAATTTCGGGAATAATCCCTTTTGCCGCTTCCCGTCTGTCCGGCGGAAAGCTTTGCCGGGCAAGACCTGCCGGCAGGCTCCGGTCTATTCGACCACCTCGATCCATTCGCCCTTTTTGAGCGCGCGGACCGAGTTGTCGTACATGGCTTCGCAGTAGATCGACGGCAGGTAGTAGCGGCCCTTGTATGTCGCCGTCAGCTTGACCGGTATCTCCTTGCTTTCGCCCCGTTTCAGGTCGAAGTAGCTCAGCACCCGGTCGTCGCGGATGTCCTGATAGGTGACCGACGTGAGGTCCCGCTCCGAAGTGATCTCCCAGCCCGCCGGAACGATATGTGTCAGCGCCAGATTGGTGTATTTCTCATAGCCGCTGATGTTCGAGACGGTCACCACGGCGTAGAAATCCGTCGAAGCGCGGATCGACTTGGGGTCTACGGCCTTGCCGTCCATGTCCGTATACCGGACGGCGATGCGGATGTTGTCGGCCGCCTCCGTCTCTTCGCCCTTGGCGGGGTTGTAACGCTGGCTGACGACGGCATACAGACTCTCCTTGCCGTTGTTCGTCACCCCGGTCTCTTCGGTCAGCGGCATGCTGACGAAGGATTTGTCGGTTCGGATGCTCTCTTTGCCCGCTTTGGCGTCGATGCCGGTCTGCCCCGACACGATGAAGTTGGAGAGGGTGCTGAGCATCCACGCCGTAGACTGCGTGCTCAGCCACTTCTCCTTCTTGAGGATGTCGGACATCTTCAGGGCCGTGCGGAACGCCTCTTCCCGTTTGCCGAGCAGCGTCTGCGTCATGAGCACCACGGCCATCTGGCGTTCGCTGCTGTTGTAGGTGTCGTCGTACGGATCGACCTTGCCGGTCTGGCCGCTTCCGCCCTGCGCGGTCAGCTCTTCGGCTACCTTCCGGTTGCCGTCCAGCGCATAGGCCGCCGCCAGCATCCATTTGACGTCGTTCTTCAGGTCGGCGGCTTTCTCCCTCAGCCGGTTCATGGCGCCCCGGTCAGCCATGTTGTTGAGCGCCAGAACGTACTGGGCGTAAGCCTGCGTCAGGAAGCTGTCCGCTTCGTTGCCGCGCAGGTATTTGAGCGCGCGGTCGAGCATCGGGCGGTCGATGGCGTAGCCGTATTTCGCGGCTTCGGTCAGGAAGTGGGCCGCATAGGCCGTTCCCCAGTCGGAGCTGTTCGAGCCTCCGCTCCAGTAGGCGAACGATCCGTTGTAGAGCTGGTAACCGCCCAGACGCGACAATACGCTCTTGACGTTGCGGTCGATGTCCTGAAGCGTCCGGACGTCGCACTCCATGACGGCGGGCAGGTAGAGCTGCGGGAATGCGCCGGAGGTGATCTGCTCGATGCAGCCGTGGGGGTACCTCACCAGATATTCCATGCGGCGCGTGAGGTCTGCGGACGGGATCGACGAGAGTTCGAGCTTTGCGCTTCCGGTATCCTTCAGGGGCCTGAGGGCGATCGTTTTGCCCGGCTCCAGCATGTAATCCTCCGACGTCGTTACGTAGGGGTTGGGTTCGCGTATGTCCAGCTCGATCTCCGAAACGGAGCTGTCGCCGGAGGAGGTCGCCGTGACCCGAACCTTTCCGACGCCCGTCTCCTTGTTGACTTTCAGCCGGAACGTTACGACCTCCTCGCCGCTTTGGCTGAGGGCGATCGTCTTGCTGCGCGGTCCGACGGCCGAGAAGAGTTCGTTCGCGGAGACTTTCAGGTCGATCTTGCCGACTCCCTTTTCGAGGGCGAAAACCGTCACCGGCAGCTCCACCTCTTCGTCCGTGGAGACCACGCGCGGCAGGGTGGCCTGCACCAGCAGCGGTTTTTTCACTTCGGCGACCTTCTCCGCGGCGCCGGAAGCCCGTCCGTTCGAAGCCACGACCATCACGCGCACCGACCCGAAATAGGGCGGCAGCGCGATTTTGTGGGTGTTCGTTTTGCCTGCGCCCAGCTTCTGCGCTTCGAGGAACCGTACGACGGGTCTGAACCGCTGCGCCTTCAGTGCGCCGGTGTTCTGCTGCTGCTCCGCGTCGCCGCCGATTGCGAACAACTGTTCGATCCTGCCGCCGTAGGCGCCGATCACGTGGTCGAACATGTCCCACGTCCGTACGCCCAGCGCCTCCGTGGCGTTGAAATGGAGGTAGGGGTTCGGCGTCTTGAAGCGCGTCAGCCCCAGCAGGCCCTCGTCCACCAGCGCCAGCACATAGCTCATCTTCTTGCCGTCCTTTTCCCGGACCTTTATCGTGATCTCCGACTCCGGTCTGACCGTTTCGGGCATGTCGATCACCGGATCGAGCTTCGTGGCGGCGTCTTCGACGTCGAGCCGGACCACGCCGAACAACCTTATCGGCGCATCGTTGTGCGTATGGTTATGGGGCTGGACGAGCGTCACCGAGGCGTAGACGTTGGGAGCCATTCCGGCTTTGATCGGTATCTCGAACGCGGTCTGTTTGTCGGCGCAGTCGATCCAGAAACTTTCCCGTACGACGCTGCCGCTCTCGACGCTCACCAGCGCCCGCGCTTCCGGCGAAGAGGGGATCGTGATCTTCGCCTTGTCGCCCGGCGCATATTTCTCCTTGTCCTTGGTCACGGCGAGTCGGGTGGCTGCGTCCGTCACCGAGGAGACGTCGCCCCGCCAGTCGGAGGACGATACGCAAACGACCTGAGTCGCAGCGTGTTCATGGCCCGAACCGGTCACGCGGATCATATAATAGCCGTAATCGCCTGCGCTCCAGCGCATCGCGACCTGCCCCGCGCCGTCGGTCAGGGTCGTCTGCAATGTCTTGTAGCAGGTGTTGAGCGCATTTTTCGCATAACGGGCCTGCGAGTCCGACGCGGCGTCCCACCACCAGTAGGAGGTGATCTTGTAGACCGAGACGAGCACCTCTTCCCTGCCGGGCAGGGGACGTCCCTGCGCATCGAGCATGACGATGCGCAGCAGGTGCTCCTTTTTGCTGTCGAGGTATTCGTCGCCCCAGTCGCTCGTCTGGGGCGTCACTCCGATTCCGAAATAGGCGTCGTAGGGCGACACGGGGATGATCTGCTGATCGACGCTGAAATCGCCGTTCTTTTCGAAGACCTTCACCGTGAATTTGCCGCTCAGCATGCCGGGGCTGAGCCCCTCCAGCGAAGCGAGTCCGCCGGTCGTCAGCTGCAGCGTTCCCTGCTGGTCCGTGGTGCCGGAGACGATCTCCCGCTCCTCGGTTTCGAAATATTTCGTCGCGTCGTCGAACGAGTACTTCTCATAACCCTTGAAACGCGTCGGAATCTGCCTGAGCTGCGCCTGAAGCGTCACTTTTGCGCCGTCCGCCGGAGCGCCGTGCAGCCATTTGGCCGTCAGGCTGCCCGTGAACTTTCGGGCGTCGATCCGCTTGCCGTCACCGAGCCGCATGTCGATTTTCATTCGGTTGGGCTTGATGGCGTCCACGCGGATCGCTTTTTCGAATACCGCGCCGCCCAGACTTACGCGCGCCAGCCACTGTCCGGTAGGCGCCGCCGGCGTCGTTCCGAGTTTGAACGTGTAGATGCCGTCCGAGGAGCCGTTGCTGACCAGCGTCTGCACCAGCTGCCCGTTGGGGTTGAAGAACTCCACGGACGCCGGATGGTTTTCCGGCAGCGGATTGTCGGACGTGACGATGAAGGTGAGGAAGATGTCGTCTCCGGGCCGCCATACGCCGCGCTCGCCGAACAGAAAACCCTTCGTGCCTTTGGGGTTGGTGGTGCCCCCGACGTCGAAATTGCTCAGTGACAGCGCCGCGCCCCGCTCCACCTTGACGAAGGCGAGCTGTCCGTCGGCTTCGGCCGCTACGATGGAGGGCTCCTCCCTGCATTTCAGCACGGCGCGGCCTTCGGAATCGGTGGATGCTTCCGCCACGGTCTGGTTCTGCTTGTCGTAGGCCCGTACCTTGCAGCCTCCTTTGGGCCGGGCTGACAGCAGGTCGGTGGTGTAGACGACGTACTCCTCTTCGCCGCTGCTTTTGCAGATGATGCCGATGTCGGACTGCAGAACCAGTTTCGACCGCTCCCGGTAAGTCCGGTAATCTCCGAAATAGTAGTCGTAATCATACTCGTCGGTGGGAACCAGCGGTTCGACGCCCTTGATCTCCAGCAGGTACATCGACTTCCGGCCGTCGGTTATCAGGCGGCTGAGATCCAGCGAATAGGTGTTGGAGAGGTCGAGCTTGGTCGATGCCTTGGCCGAGAGATCGACGGTCGTATCGCGGACGATGCGCGACACGTAGTCCATAGCCGAATAGTAGTCGCCGCCGTAGTAGTTCTGCTGGAAGAACTGCAGCAGGTTGTTGGCGAATATTTTCCGCACGCGCACCCGCGCCTTGCGGTAGTTCACCGCTTCGAACAGCAGGGACATGTCGTTCGACGAGGGGAGGACGGAGCCTTTGCCCGCGAAGCGGATCGCCGGCACCCGCGACGGCAGGTTGGCCGTGAACGTATAGCTCTCCTTGAGCCGCTGCCCGCCCTTGCTGAGCACGTTCCGGCTTATTTCGATGTCGAAATTCCCCGTGACGTGCGATTCGGGATAGATGTAGAGCCGGTTCTTGTCGACCGAGGTGCGGAATTTCGTGTCGAAGCGGATCAGGTCCTTCAGGTTCTGGCTCTGTTTGAGCGGTTCGGAGAAGGTCACCACCACCGCGAGCGGTTCCGCCGCGACGCTGTGGTCCAGCACCACATACTCGTCCTTCTTGGGCACTTCGACGGTCAGGGTCTTGCTGTCGCCGTAGCCGAAATCGAGCGTCAGCGTGTAACCCGCTCCCTCGCCGGGGGCGATGTTGCCGACGGTATACTGGTGCGTGGTGCCGTTCGCGGAGTGCACCCACGCGACGTCCGGATTCTTCAGTCCGCTTATCTTGAGGTTCTTCTCCACGTAGCCGCTCTCCGCGTAATCGGACGAGACCACTTCGCCGACCAGTACGTAGGAGGTCATGTCGTCGCTTTGCTGCAGCCAGTAGTCGCTGTAGGCGAACCGCAGTTTCGGCGTGGCGAATTCGAATTCCGCGACGCCTTTGAGCTGCCGTCCGGTGAGTTTCGCGGCGTCGATGGTCACCTTGTAGCGGGTGTCGTATTTCAGGGGCGACCGGGGGATGATCCGCAGCATCCGCATTCCCGAAAGGTAGACGTCGAAATCGACGGAGGGCGAGATCGATACGGCTTCCCGGATTCTGTCCTCCTTCGGCTCGACGTTCTCCTTGAACGTCACGAGAATCGGCATTTTGACGCCCGTCACTCCGTTCGGCGACGATTCGATGATATCGGACGGCTGCCTGCCGCATGAGGCGAAGAGCAGGAGAGCCGTTGCAAACAATACGTAGCGGATTGCTTTCATAGTGGTTTTTTTGGTAACTTTGTCAAAGATACATAAAATATGACTGAAAAGCTCAAGCGGAAAACAATATATTTCCTGCTGTTGCCGCTCCTTGCCGCGGCTGCGGCGGGGTATTGTTTCTGCCTGCCCCGGACGCTTTTCGACGAGCCTTTCTCGGCGACCGTCTGGAGCCGCGACGGCCGTCTGATGTCGGCCAAGGTCGCTTCCGACGGACAGTGGCGCTTTTTCCCTACGGACAGCGTGCCTTACAAATTCCGTGTCGCTATTACTACTTACGAGGACAAACGTTTCTACCGCCATTTCGGGGTCGATCCGCTGGCGCTCGGCCGCGCCGTGCGGCAGAACCTCGCTTCGGGAAGGGTGGCCAGCGGCGCCAGCACGCTTACGATGCAGACGATCCGCCTGAGCCGCGGCCGGAAAGCGAGGACCTTCCGGGAGAAAATCATCGAGACGATTCTGGCGACCCGGCTGGAATTCAGATACAGCAAGGAGGAGATACTCGCCCTGTACGCCTCCCACGCCCCCTTCGGCGGCAATGTGATCGGACTGGAGAGCGCCGCATGGTACTATTTCGGCCGCAGCGCCGGCAGCCTCTCGTGGGGCGAGAGCGCCATGCTCGCCGTACTGCCGAACTCGCCCGCGCTCATCCATATCAGGCGCAACCGGGAGCGGTTGCGGCGCAAGCGGGACGACCTGCTGGAACGGATATGGCGCGGCGGGCATATCGACTCCCTGACGTGCGCTCTGGCCCGGCAGGAACCGCTGCCCGACGCTCCCGAACCGATGCCGATGCAGGCGATGCACCTGCTGGGGCGGATGCGCGGAGGATCGCTCCGCTCGACGCTCGACTATGACCTGCAGCGCAGGGTCAACGAGCTGGCGCTGCGGCACAACCGGCGCAACAGGGGCAATAAGATAAATAACCTCGCCGTCGTGGTGATGGATGTGAAGAGCGGCGAAGTGCTGGCCTATGTGGGAAATGTCTACGATCCCGCGGACCGGAGCGAGGGCACCAGCGTCGATGTCGTCCGGGCGCCCCGCAGCAGCGGAAGCGTGCTCAAACCCCTGCTTTACGCCGCGATGCTGGACAACGGGACGGCCCTGCCCACGATGCTGTTTCCGGATGTTCCGACTTATTACAAGGACTTTACGCCCCAGAACTTCAACCACGACTTCAGCGGCGCGGTGCCTGCCAACCGGGTGATCGAACGTTCGCTGAACGTTCCTTCGGTGAAGATGCTCGACAAATACGGGCGCGAGAATTTTCTGGCGCTGGTGCGGAATCTGGGATTCGGGACGATTGACAGGAGCGCCGACCATTACGGGCTTTCGCTGATTCTGGGCGGTGCCGAGATCACGCTCTGGGACCTGACGTCGGTCTATGCGATGCTGGCCGCCAAGCTCGGCGGCGGGCCGGTCCGCATCCCGCACTGCGATCCGGAGGCCGTAAAGACGGTCAGCGCGGACGACATTCCGCTGTCGAGGGGTGCGATATGGCTTATGTTCAATTCGATAAGCCATGTGGCCCGTCCTGAGGAGGAGGGCGAGTGGCAGTATTTCTCCTCGTCGAAGAAGATCGGCTGGAAAACGGGCACCAGCTACGGCAACCGCGATGCGTGGGCCGTCGGGGCGACGCCCGACTATGCCGTCGGCGTCTGGGTGGGCAACTGTTCGGGCGAAGGCCGTCCGCTGATGACCGGGGTGGGGTATGCCGCGCCGCTGCTCTTCGACGTATTCGGGCTGCTGCCCGGCGGGGAGTGGTTCGCGGAGCCTCACGGCGATCTGGAAGCGGCCGTCGTCTGCCGGCAGAGCGGCTGTCTGGCTTCGCACATATGTCCCGACCGCGATACGCTGATGATTCCCCGCACGGCTGCCGCCGGCGAAGTCTGTCCCTACCACCGGATCGTGAATCTGAGCCGCGACCTCCGCTACCGGGTGACCGCGGACTGTTACGACCCGGCGCAGATCGTCCGGATGCCGATGTTTATCCTGCCGCCCGCGCAGGAGTGGTATTACAGGAAGCAGCATCCCGACTACCGTCCGCTGCCGCCTTTGCATCCGGGACTTTCGGGCAGCGGGGCGGGCGGCAATCCGATCGACATCGTCTATCCCCAGCCGGGGCGCGTGCTGGTGGCGCCCAAATCGCTCGAAGGCGAGGCGCAGAGTCTGGTCTTCACGGCCATACACCGCGACCGCAACGCCGTGTTATACTGGCATATCGACGACAATTATATCGGCGCGACGACCCTCGAACACAAGATATCCGTCCGTCCCGCTCCCGGCGCGCACCGGCTGACTGTTATCGACGAACACGGGGCGCGGCAAAGCGTCGCCTTCAGCTGCCGCTGACCGCCGCCTGCGGCTTCTTGCGGGTGCGGAGGGGCTTTCCGCTGGGTGCCGCTCAGTGCTTTCCGGGGGGGGGCTGTTTCGGGCCTATGTGGGGCCTTCCCGATGGGTTCGGACTTCGGCGGGCTGCCCCGGTTGTCGGCTCGTGGCATCCTGAGTCGGCGTGGCGTCGCCGCGGGAAGGCAGTTCGCCGGCAGTATCGCCGCGACGGGGGATTTTGGGCCGGGAAGCATAAAAATACCACAATAATCTGCAAATTTTCCCGAAGATCGGTTGTCAAAAAAGGCGGAACTTTGAGACGAATTCTAATCCTAAAAACTGCTTGATATGAAATGGCGATCTTTTCCCCTGAATATGCTGCTGGCGGCCGTGGTGCTGGGAACCGGTCCGGTCTCGATTTCGGCGGCCGTGCCCCGGACCCGCGAGAGACATGCGGCGGTGCAGCCGCAGCGTTATCCTGTTCCGCTGAACGACGTGCGCATTACGGGCGGTCCGTTTCTGCATGCGCAGGAGATGGACCGCCGCTGGCTCGATGCGATGGACCCCGACCGTTACCTTTCGGGATTCCGCTCCGAGGCGGGGCTCGAACCCAAGGCACCCCGCTACGGCGGCTGGGAGAGCGCCGGATGTTCGGGCCACGGGTTCGGGCATTTTCTGTCGGCGGCCGCGATGATGTACGCCGCAACCGGCGATCGGGCGCTGCTCGATAAGATCAATTATTCGATCGACGGCCTTGCCGAGTGTCAGGAGAAGGAGGGCACAGGACTGCTGGCCGGGTTCGAACGCAGCCGCGCGCTCTTCGCCGAGCTGGAGCGGGGCGATATCCGCTCGCAGGGATTTGACCTCAACGGCGGCTGGGTGCCGTTCTACACCCTGCATAAAATGTATGCCGGGCTGGTCGATGTCTGCCGTTATACGCCCAATGCCAAGGCTTTGACCGTGCTGGTGCGCTTTGCCGACTGGCTTGACGGACTGGTGGCGAAGCTTTCGGACGAACAGATGGACAAAATCCTGATTTGCGAACACGGCGGAATCACGGAATCGCTGGCCGACATCTATGTCCTGACGGGGGAGCGTAAATACTTGGAGCTGGCCTGCCGTTTCGACCACCGCGAGATTCTGCGTCCGCTGGCCGCCGGGGTGGATTCGCTGCCGGGCAAGCATGCCAATACGCAGATACCTAAGATCGTCGGCGCCGTCCGCGAGTACGAGTGTTCCGGGGATGAGCGTTACCGGCGTATCGCCGACTATTTCTGGCACCGCGTGGTCGGATTCCACAGCTATGCGATCGGTGGCAACAGCGAATACGAGCATTTCGGCGCACCGGGCATGCTGGCAAACCGGCTTTCGGACGGAACCTGCGAGACCTGCAATACCTACAACATGCTCAAGCTGACCAAACACCTGTATCAGCTCGATCCTACGGTCAGGCGGGCCGATTATTACGAGCGGGCGCTTTACAACCAGATTCTCGCATCGCAGAATCCCGACGACGGAATGGTGTGCTATATGTCGCCTATGGGATCGGGACACCGCAAGGGGTTCTGCCTGCCCTTCGATTCGTTCTGGTGCTGTGTCGGCTCCGGTATGGAGAATCACGCCCGTTACGGCGAGTTCATTTACTTTACCGACGCGCGCGAAAACCTGTATGTCAATCTTTATATCCCTTCGACGCTCGACTGGAAATCGCGCAGGGTGAAGGTTGAACAGCTTACCGACTTTCCCTGTTCGGACGAGGTGCGGCTGCGCGTCGAAATGTCCGGGGCGCAGCGGTTCGGACTGAACCTGCGTTACCCCGAATGGGCGGCCGAGGGTTACGAACTGACGGTAAACGGGCGGCCGGTGAAACAGAAGGCCAAGCCGGGAAGCTATATCTCCGTAAACCGCAAGTGGCGTTCGGGGGACGAGGTGCGCTTCGTGCTGCGCCAGTCGCTTCACTCGGAACCGATTCCGGGCGACTCCGCGCTGCGGGCCTATTTCTATGGTCCCGTCGTGCTCAGCTCCGTGCTCGAAGACAAAGAGGAGATTCCCGTTATCGTCGCCGACGACGTGACCGATGTATCGGCGTTGGTGAAATGCACCGATAAGAAGCGGCTGCGTTTCGAAACGCTGACCGCGCAGCCCGTGCAGAAGGAGCTGATTCCCTATTACGAAGTGGGCGGACGGCGCATGATGGTTTACTTCCAGCATTTTCCGGAGACGACGTGGAAAGAACAACTCGCCGACATGCGCCTGCGGGAGCACCGCGAGGAGTGGCTGCGCGAACGCACCGTGTCGCAGTTTACACCCGGCGAGATGCAGCCCGAACGCGACCACAATCTCCGGGGCGAGAAGACCGCGCCCCATGAATTCGAAGGCCGCAAATACCGCGAGACGCTCGGCGGCTGGTTCTCGTTCGACATGGCCGTGGCCCCTGACGTGCCCAACACGCTCTACTGTACCTATTGGGGCAACCGCTTCTACAACCACTCGTTCGACATCGAGATCGACGGCCGGAAGGTCGGTTTCGAGAACATCCATAACTGGGGGCCGCAGTACGTCGAGCGCAGCTACCGGATTCCGGCGGAGCTGACGGCAGGCAAAGAGCAGGTGACCGTGACGCTGCGCGCCATCCGCGACGACGCCGTGGCCGGGCCGCTGTTCGATTGCCGGATTATGAAATAGAGGAGGCTGAACGAAAGAAGCCGGGGACAATCGTTCCCCGGCTTCCTTATGTCTGCAATCCCCGTCAGCGGATCACACGGTATGCGGGCCGTGCGCTGACCGTGCGGCGGCGCTTGGCGGCCGAGTTCAGGTCGGGCTGGTCCACCGTTCCTTTGGTGTGGACCTCGACGATCTCCGGCTCGGTCGTGATTCTGCCGTCGGCGGAGCATCCGTAGGCGAAGACGATGTAGGCCGATGCGGCTTTCAGGCTTACGACGTTATAAGCCGCGTCGCCCGTGTAGAAGCAGTCGTCGTCCCCGATCGTCTGTCCCGCTTCCAGTCCCTGCATGCGCCAGTAGAGGTCGTAGGGCGGATATTGCCGCGGCGTGGCGAAATTGTCGCGGTAGGTGTCGCGCTCGTCGATGAACGTGATGTAGCTCGTGTTTTTGTCCGACGGGATCACCTTGATGGCGAGGTCCTGTTGGTCGACGGTTACGTCGATGGTGAAGGTGCACGCTTCGGTCGGCGTGAAGGCTTTGGTATGGAAAAGCTTGCGCGAGACGCGGCTGTTCGAGAATTCGCCGTTCTCGTTGCAGCCGAACGCCACGGCGTAATAATCGGTGTCGGATTCCAGCGGGTAGATATCCTCCGAGATATAGAGCGGATCGCGCCGCACGAATCCCGGCGAGGAGAATGCGAGGTCGCCCGTTGCGGTGAAGTCGCTCCAGAGCAGGATGCCGTCGCTCAGCTCGCCGTAATAGGGCCAGAGGTAGCGGTCGTCGATGTAGGTTTGTGCGAAATCGGCGTCGTCATAGGCCGTGTCGAAAGTCGATTTCTTGACGAACGTGCAGAAGTAGGGCAGGTCGTCCGAAGGATGGACGGCGCACTTCGCCCCGTACCACGAAATGTCGGAGAGGGTCATCAGATAGGCCGTGTTGATGATTTCGGGGGCTTTGGTGCTGAAGGGAACCCGCATGAGCGGCGTGACGATGTCGAGCGTCTTGGCCGTCAGGTCGTATTTTACGCCGACCACCGAGAGGTCGTAGCTCTCGCCGGGCGTCAGGCCGCTGTATCTGTAGTCGGTTTTGGTGCCTTTGAAGAAGTAATCCACATATTCCGGTCCGTCGGCGATGTCGGCTTTGAAACGCTTCTGGAGCTGGGTGATACACGCCTCGTCGCTCTTGGCCGGATCGTAGGGATAGACGTAATAGGACATTTCGGGATCTTTCGGCGTGATGGCGGCCCTGACGCGGGTGTCCCCGACTTCGGTGATTTCGAGCGTGAAGTTGTCGCCTTCGGTTACGCCCGTGTAATCCTTGTCGATCTTGACCTTCATCTTTACCAGCGAGCTGCGGTCGTTGTCGCCGAAGTAGATGACGGCTATCTCGCCTTCCGTTTCGCAGACGGCCTCTTCGGCGGGGGCTTTGATCGTAAGCACCTCGTCGGCGTACGAAACGACCCAGCCGGTGGGCTTGGTCAGCACGACGTCGTTCACGCCCACGCTTTCGGTCTCATAGGTTTTGGTCTCGCCGTAGGCGTAGGTGCCAAGCGCTGGGGCCATTTTGACGAGCAGGTAGAAATCCGAACGCATGGCTACGGTGATCGTCGTGCCGTCCATGAGCGTGAAATAGGCGTATGCGCCGTCCTGCGTCACCTCCTTGAAGAACGAGTCGCTCACGCCGCCCTGACCCAGCGCCGAAACCGGCTGGTCCTTGTCGTCGGTGATGTAGTTCCACGTCGCGCCCTTGTCGCAGCTGATGATCCAGAATCCCTTGTCGTCGATCTTCAGCAGGGGCACGACGGCGGCGGCCGTGACGGGGATTTTTTTGCCGTCGGCCAGCAGCCATTCAGGCTCTCCCTCTCCCGATGTCAGGGTCCAGTAGTAGATCTCGTCCGTATCCTTCGCAACGCCGATTACGGGTGCCGCGGCGCCGTCTTTTCCGTCGGTGATCGTGATTTTGGTGTTTTCGGGGTCGGTGAAGTAGATCGTGTAGGAGCCGTCGGCGTTGGTTTCGACCTTCGAGACGTAGACCTTTTCGTTGAGTTTTTCGATCAGCGTCTGCATGGCCGAAACGTCGGAGTTGAGTTTGGCGACGGCGGTTTCGAGCGCTTCGACGCGTTTTTTGATGTCGTTCACGCTGTTCCACAGGTCGGTGTCGTCGTAGTCGCTGCATGCGGCGGCGAACGTCAGCAGGAGCGCGAGGCTCCAAAGGGCGAATTTTTTCATCATGATTTTGAGGTTAGGATAAATAAGTGACGGCCCTGCATTGTCGGTTGCAGGGACGCGGGAATTGCATGAGGGGCGCGGCAGGAATTTGCAGCCGGAGACCGCAGCCGCCGTTCCGCGGGCGGACGGGATTCATCGATGGACGGGACTTTCGGAGTTAGGTGACTTAACAAAGGTAGCAAAAAATCCGTACATTGTACGAATCGGCCGATTTTTGATCTTTTTTACACCCGATACTTTTGCCGGATCTCCGGTGGTATTGACATTACGCCCGGCCGAATTTCGGCCGGGCGTAATGAATGTTCCGTGACTTTCTGCCGCTCGTGTCTGGACGGCGGAAATTGCAGGGACTTATTGGTTCCTGAACAGGCTGCGGCCGTTGCGTATCGTTTCGGCTTCGCCGTTGCAGGGGATGATCGTGAACCGGCAGGCGTAGTGTTTCTCCAGCAGCCGGTACTGATCCGAAGGCCGGGCCTTGAGACTCCAAGTGTCCGTGCCGCCGACACCGGTCTGCGTACGGTCGATATTGACGGTCAGAGCATCGGCCAAAGGTTCGACTTCGTTGCTGTGGCGCGCCTTGTCCAGACTCTCCTGCGTGCAATTCCATACCGATACGCTCAGCGGTTCGGCCCCGACGAACTGAACGCCCCGGCCGTCGGAAGCTGTCAGCGAGAGCCAGCGGACGTCGCAGCGGTTGCCGTTTTCCTGAGGGGTGATGTAACTGTGCATGAATTTTTCGGGCGTGCTGCGGTAAAGTCCCAGAAAGGCGCCTTCGCAGCGGTCCGAATAGTTTTCCTGCGGACCTTTTCCGAAATAGGCGATTCGCTCCAGCGTGTTGGGGACGCAGGTTTGCAGTCCGACGCGCAGCGGCTCCGGCATCCGGTCGGAGATGTCGAGCTTGTAATCCACGGCCAAGGCCCCTGCGCCGTCGAGGGTATAGGTCAGCGTCAGCCGGACGCTGTCGGGTATCGCCTTCTCGACGGTGACCGAACCCGCCGATTCGTCGATTCGTACGGAGACGGTCTGCAATCTTTCGGGGGCTTCTTTCCAGCATCCTGCGATTTTCCCGACGCGCCAGCCGCGCCAGTCGTTGTCGGTGGAGGCGCGCCAGAAATTGGGGCGCAGCGGGGCGCTTATCAGTTTGCATCCGCGCACCGAGTGCGAGACGACGTACCCGCTGCGGCGGTCGATCTCGGTGCGGGAGCCGGCGGCGCTCAGCACGATGAACTCGTCATCCTGCGCGACGCTTGCCCTGCCTTTGGGCGCACTCCGGACCGGCTCTTTGTAAACGGGCAGTGCAAACTGCTCCTCGGCGGCTGCGTATCCGGCTTCGGCGTACGGCGTACGGCGCTTTTCGCGGGCCTGCACCCGGAGCAGGTATTCGGCGCCGGGTTCCGGTTTGAAGAGCCGGAATGCGATCGCGGCTTCGGAGCGGCAGCCGGCGGCGGTCGGCGGCACCTCGAAACTGCCGTGCTGGAGCACGCCCTTGTCGGTCGAGATTTCCCATGTGAAGTCATAGCGTTCGGTCCCGGCGAAGAAATTGCGGTTGCGGACTGCGATCTTTCCGGCCGCAAGGTCCGAAGCCGTGAACTCGACGGGCTGGAAGACATATTTGCACTCCAGTGCGGCGGGTTTCAGCGTACGGTCGGGATTGACGATGCCGTTGCAGCAGAAAGCGGCGTCGTTATGTTCTCCGGCCGGTTCGAAATCGCCGCCGTAGGCCCAGTAGGTGCGTCCCTGCGCGTCTTTTTTCACCAGTCCCTGTTCCACCCAGTCCCAGATGTGTCCGCCCAGCAGTCCGGCGTGTGTCCGGATGAGTTTCCAGTAGTCGTTCAGTCCGCCGGTGGAGTTGCCCATCGAATGGGCGTATTCGCACATCATCACGGGGCGGTCGAGCATCGGGTTGAGGGCCATCTGTTCGAGCTGCGCGGCGGTCGGATACATGCGGCTGAGGACATCGACATAGGCAGGGTCGGTGGGGTTGCCGCCGTTTTGCGGCTTCTTGACCTGTCCGGCGGCGGGCTGGTTGTCCGCAGCCATTACGCTGGTAAAGGCTGCGGCCGAAGTCCGTTTCAGCGGAACGTAAAGCGGGTGCATAGGCTGTCCCTGCGCTCCTTCGTAATGGATCAGGCGGGTCGGGTCGTAATCTTTGGCCCAGCCTGCCGCAGCCGCGTGCGCCGGGCCGCAGCCGGATTCGTTGCCCAGCGACCACATGATGACCGACGGGTGGTTGCGGTCGCGGATGACCATCCGGCTTACGCGTTCGAGAAAAGGCGTAATCCATTGCGGATCGTTCGAGAGCAGGCCGCCTTTGCCGTGCGTTTCGATGTTGGCTTCATCGACGACATAAAGGCCGTAACGGTCGCAGAGTTCGTAGAAATAGGGGTCGTTGGGGTAGTGCGACGTGCGTACGGAGTTGATGTTGAGCCGTTTCATAAGGCGGACGTCCTCCTCCATCGATTCGCGCGAAACGGTTTTGCCGCCATATTGGTCATGGTCGTGCCGGTTCACGCCGCAGAGCTTTACCGGCACGCCGTTGACGAGCATTTCGCGGCCGCGCAGGCGGACGTCGCGGAATCCGACCTTGCAGCTGCGGGCTTCGGCGAGTTTTCCGGCGGCGTCGCGGAGAGTCAGCACCAGCGTGTAGAGTGCGGGATTCTCGGCGCTCCACTTTTCGGGTGCGGTGATACGCTCTTCCAGCAGGGCGAAATAGACGTTGTCGCGCTGGGGATAGGCTTCCGCAAGAATCTCTTCGACGGGCAGCGTCAGTTCACGCCCGGAAGGGGTTCCGTCGGGTGCGTAAAGCCGTGCGCCGAGTTGCCAGCCTGCGGCGGAGGCCCCTTCGCGCAAATCTATTGCCGGACGGATTTGCAGCAGCGCGTCGCGCATGTCGGCGTCGAAGATCGTCCTGACGCCGAAATCGCCGATCGCGGCATCGGGCTTGGCCGAGAGGAAGACCTCCCGGTGAATGCCCGCCATGCGCCAGTGGTCGGCGTCTTCGAGATAGCTTCCGTCGGTCCATTTGAATACTTGGACGGCCAGTCTGTTCTCTCCCGGCTGTAAAAAGTCCGGTGATGTCGAATTCGCTGGGCAGGCAGCTGTCTTCCGCATATCCGGCCAAGGCGCCGTTTACCCAGACGTAGAATCCGGAATAGACTCCCCCGAAGTGCAGGGTCACACGGTTGCCGCTCCACGCTTCCGGCACCGAAAAGGTGCGGACGTAACAGCCCGTGGGATTGTCGCGCGTGATGTAGGGCGGCTTGAATTCGAAGGGATAGACGACGTTGGTATAGATCGGGTAGCCGTAGCCCTGCATCTCCCAGCACGAAGGGACGGGTATTTCGTCCCAGCCGGTCAGGTCGGCTCCGGGGAGCCAGAAATCCGCGGGGCTTCGGGAGACGTCTTCGGCGAAACGGAATTTCCACATGCCGTCGAGCGATTGGATGCGCGACAGCGTGCGGTCGCCCGCAAGGGCGTCCTGTTCGGAGCTGTAAGAGTAGGAGGTGGCTCGTGCGGGAAGCCTTCGCAGGGCGTTGACGAATTGGTCGGCCGGAGCGTTCCGTTCGGAAGCGGCTGCGGCGGTGCAGAGGGTCGTTCCGCAGAGGAGAATTGCCAGAAGTCGGTTCATCGGTGAGGTTTTAGAATACAAATTTAATAAGTTTTCGCATTGCGATGGTCGCCGTGCCGGTAATAAACGCTCCGTTTGAGCGGAATCTGCATGCCGCCGGTCGTTTCGAGCCAGTCGTAGAGGTCGTTGGCCAGCGAGCGGATCGTATCCTGCAGCTCCGGACGGTCGATCAGGTTCACCGTCTCGTAGGGGTCTTCCTGCAGGTCGAAGAACTCGTTGGTGTCCCAGATGCCGTGGTAACGGATGTATTTGTAGCGGTCGGTGCGCACTCCGAAAACGGTCGGAGTCTGGGGGAACGCATATTCCCAATAGTATTCGTAATAGATGCGCTTGCGCCAGTCGGCTGCCGTGCCGCCCTTGAGCAGCGGCAGGAACGACTCGCCGCACATCTGCGGCGCTTTGGCGAGTCCGCAGGCGGCCATGATCGTGGGGGCGACGTCGATGTTCTGCACCATCTCCTCCACCGTGCGGCCCGCCGGAATGAGTTCGGGACAGTAGGCCAGCATCGGCACGCGTACGGAGGGTTCGTAGAAGTTGCGTTTGTCGATCAGTCCGTGTTCGCCCCACGTGAAGCCGTTGTCGCCCATATAGATCACCAGAGTCGATTCGTCCAGCCCTTCGGCCTGCAGAAAATCCAGCAGCCGCCCGATGGCGTCGTCCATGCTGGTCACCGTCTCGCAGTAATTGCGGAAGTCCTCCTCGTACGGCAGTGCGCCGTGATACTGGTAATCGACGCCGTGCCAGCTTTCCCGCTGGTTCTTTACCCAGTCGGGGAGCCGGCTCTCGCCGTACCAGCCCCGTCCTGCGAGCGGCCTGCCGTCCGCATCCTTGCCGGGCAGTCGGGGGATTCCGTACTCCGGCACGTTGAACGACGGCGGATAGACCGCTTTTTCGTCCTTGTACATCCCTTTGCGGGAGGGTGAAGGCTGGAATCCGGAGTGTACCGATTTGTAGGAGAGGTAGATGAAGAACGGACCCTCTTCGTTGTCGCGTACGAAGTCGATGGCGTGGTCGGTCAGTATGTCGGTGGAGTAGAGTTCCGGATCGAACTTTACGCGCTCGCCGTTGATGTTGAGCACCGTGTTGTAGTAGGTCCCCTGTCCGCGGAATCCCTCCCAATGGTCGAATCCGGGCTGGGGCATGTCGTCCTGATTGCCCATGTGCCATTTGCCGAAGAAGGCGGTGCGGTATACGTTCTGCTGGAGGTACTGCGGGAAAAAGACCAGATCGTCGGGCTTCGGCGCCTGATTGTCCACGACGGTATGGGTGTGCGTAAACAGACCGGTGAGGATGGAGGCCCGGCTCGGCGAGGAGAGCGACGTGGTCACGAACGCATTTTTCAGGCAGGCGCCTTCGCGGGCCATGCGGTCGAGCGCCGGGGTCTGCAGCCACGGAACGGCTCCCGTGAACCCCATGAAGTCGTAGCGGTGGTCGTCGCTGAGGATGAAGATGACGTTGCGCGGTTTTTCGCCGTTGCGGGCGACCGGGACCGGAGCGGCCGGTTGGGCTGCCGCCTGCGAAATGGCGAGGGCTGCGAAGCCTGCGGGCAGCGTGATTCGTTTCAGGTGCATCATAGCTTTATGATTGTGGTTTCAGGATTGAGTGCCATACATTCGATGTGTCGCAGGATCTCTGCGGCATCTTCCGGCGCCGTAAGCGTGACGCTCCGGCTTTCGCCCGGCAGTAGGTCGAAATAGTTGTCGGAGAAGATTCCCGCCGTACCCTTGTAATGCAGGGTGAGATTCTTCGCCAGTTTGTCGCTGCTCACCGTAATCCGGCAGGTCGCTGCGTCGGGCTTCTCGGCGCGGATGCGGACCGCCGCGGCCGGGAGTGCGGCGTTTTTCATCGTCTCGAAATATTGCAAAGTCCGGTACGCGGTCTTGTCGGACCGGAATTCGCAGACCAGCACCGCGTTGCCGGGGTCTGCACCGTCCAGATAATCGCGTACGCCGTACCGGAGCGCACGCTGCGATGCGGCGGCTCCGACGGTCACGGGGTGGGAGCTGCTTTTCAGCTCGTTGCCTGAAAAATCCGTCAGCGTGAGTTTCATTACTCCCCGGAGCGGCTTCCGCAGGTCGGAGACGACGAAAATGTCGAGCGTATCGCCTTGGATGTAAGGGGAGACGACGACCGGTTCGCACGCTTTCCTTACAAAGTAGTGCATGGCTTTCCACCGGCCGTAATAGTCGATTCCCGACCAGCTGGCGCAGGGCCATACGTCGTTGAGCTGCCAGATGAGCGACCCCATGCAGTAGGGCATGTTGCGCCGATGCGCCTCCATCGCCGTCTTCATCCCTTCGGCCTGCATCAATTGGCTGAGGTACAGCGTGCGTGCGAAATCGTCGCTGCGCAGGTATGACCGATCGACATATTCCAGCATCCGGGCGTCTCCCTTTTTCCGGTCGCCCTGATGCGACGTCATGGACGGAGAGGCGAGGCGGCGCTCCCCTTCGGGGATGAAACGCTCGACCGAGGAGAGTTCGGGGTAGGATTGGAGTCCGTATTCCGAGATGAAACGGGCGATTTGGGTGTTGTAGGCCGATATGGGGTCGCCTTTGTGCCAGACGTCCCAGTTGTGTACGTCGCCGTAGCGCCAGCGGTCCGCCGTATCGAGCCCCCAGCCCGGCGAGGGCGACGAGTGCCAGTAGGGTACGGTGCCGCCGCAAAGGCTGTCCACCACGCCGGGCAGGATATTCCGGAAGATGGTTTCGTTTACGCGGTCGAACTGTTCGGCCTCTTCTTCCGTATAGAATTTGCGGAACCGGCTGTTGCGTTTGTCGTGGGGTTTCCATGCTACGTCTATTTCGTTGTTGCCGCACCAGAGGACGAGCGACGGGTGGTTGCGCAGCCGGCGTACGTTGTCTTCGGCTTCGGCCCGGATGTCGGCGTAGATCTGCGCCGATCCGGGATACATGTTGCAGGCGAAGACGAAATCCTGCCACACCATGATGCCGTACCGGTCGCACATTTCGTAGAAATCGTCCGACTCGTACGTGCCGCCGCCCCAGACGCGCAGCATGTTCATATTGGCTTGGGCGGCGCTCCGCACGAGAAATTCCGTTTTCTCCCGCGAAATCCGGGGCAAAAACGCGTCGGCCGGCACATAGTTGGAGCCTTTGCAGAATACCGGGATGCCGTTGATCTCGAAGCCGAAACCGCGGCCGCGGCCGTCCGCATCGTCGCGGCAGCGGAGCGATACGGTTCGTACGCCGCATCTGACGGCCGTGCGGTCAAGCTCCCTCCCCTCTTTTTCCAGCACCAGCTCCACGTCGTAGAGGTAAGGCTCGCCCATTCCGTTGGGATACCACAACCGCGGAGAGGGAATCTCGAACGGCTCTTCGATTGAATGCGTCCCGGCATCCAGCGTCTTGTCTGCCGTGAGGATGCTCTTGCCGTTCAACAGTATCCGGATGCGATAGCAGCCGGCCGCATCCGTCCGTAATGCGGCCGATGCGCTCATCTGCGCCTTTCGCGGCCCTGTCGAGCGGGTGCGCACGTGGAAATCCTCCACGCGGGCTTCGTTCCACGCTTCGAGCGCGACCGGACGCCACAATCCGGAGGTGACATAGCGCGGCGCCAAGTCCCAGCCGTACTGGTAGCCCGACTTGCGGGTGAAAACGCTTACCTTGTTGGGGCCCAGTCCGCCCAATGCGCCGAGGTCGTTGTTGGCGGTGAGACGGCCGCCGTAGGCCGCCATGTTTTTGAGCCCCTGCATGACCGGGGAGTGAAAAACGACGTGCAGGCGGTTGTTCCGGGATTTCAGCAATCCCTTGACGTCGCTTTTCCATGTGCGGAACATGTTGCCCGTGCGGTGAAGCAGTTCGCCGTTCAGCCTGATGTCGGCATAGCAGTCCACTCCTTCGAAGACGAGCCGCACGTTGTCGTACGACGCCAATTCGGGTGCGTCGAACGTGCAGCAGTACTCCCAGTCGGTCTTGTCGATCCACTGCAGATCGCTCTGGCTGCTGCCGTAGAACGGATCGGGGATCTGCCCGTTTGCCAGCAGGTCGGTATGCACGGTTCCGGGGACTGCGGCCGGGAGCCATTCGCCGAGTCCGTATTGCCGGAATTTCCATCCTTGGTTCAGTTCGGTGCGGCCGGCGGCCGAAATCCGGCTTCCCGCCGCGGCGGTCAGAAGCCATAGGATCAGGAGAAGTCTTTTCATCGTTTGTCGGGTTGGGTTGTCGCAAACATAACTCAAACGGCCGGAAATGATGGTCAGCGATCCGTCAAAAAATAACACACCGCCCTGATGCGGTAATTTTCCGACGCTGAAAACGCGCTTTCGGCTTTTCTGTTAGTTTTGGATGAATCCGTGCTTCGTGAGCTGCCCGGAATTTCGTAATATTGCCGTCGGGACAAAACGTATGCAGGTATGAAAACAACACATCTTTCAGGACTTTTGACCACCGCGGGACTGGTGTTCGGCGGCGGGAATTCGTATGCGCAGCAACGGCCGAACATATTATGGCTTACGATCGAAGACACGAGTCCTTATGATTTCGGCTGTTACGGCAACAGGCATGTCGCCACGCCCACGATCGACAGTCTGGCCGGAGCCGGCATCCAATATATGCGGGCCCATTCGGTCGGCACCCAAAGCTCGCCTTCCCGGTCGTGCATCATCACCGGATGCTACGCCTCGACTTTCGGCATGGAGTGGCACCGCTGCCGGTTTGCCACGCCGGAGACTGTTTTTCTGCCCGACTATATGCGTGCGGCGGGATATTACTGCACCAACAAATCCAAAACCGACTACAATACGCTGTGTGACAATAAGGCCATGTGGGACAGCTGCGGTCCGGCGGCGACATACAACAACCCGGCGCGGAAGAAGGACCAGCCGTTTTTTGCCGTATTCAACTCGATGGCCACCCATATGGGGCGCATCCGTTCCTATCATACCGACCAGCGGCGGGATTTCGCCCTCGAAGGGCTCGATCCGGCGCGGCTGGAACTGCCGCCGCACGTGCCCGACATTCCGGAAATCCGGTCTGACTTCGCGTTTCATATGGAGGGGTCGCAGGACATCGACGCATGGGTCAGGATGTTTCTCGACGATCTCAGGCGGCAGCGGCTCGATGAAAATACGATCGTCTTTTTCTTTAGCGACCACGGAGGATGCCTGCCCCGCGGCAAGGGGTTCGTCTATGAGACCGGGACCCACGTGCCGTTCATCGTCTACCTGCCTCCCAAATGGAGACATCTGGCCAACGGTCAGTCCGGCCGGACCGACCGGCTGATCGGGTTCCCCGATCTGGCGCCCACCGTACTCTCGCTCGCCGGCATCGAACCTCCGGCCTATATGCAGGGCAAGGCGTTTCTGGGCCTACGGCGGCGATTTCGGAAGCCGCGAGAACCATGACGCCAACTTCAATATCAACGGAATCATCAATCCCGACCGGAGTCTCAAGCCGGCCGCGGCGGAGGCGAAGCATGTCTTCCAGCCGCTCGAAATCGCGCAGCCGCGGCCCGGAGAGGATTTTTTCACGATCCGGAACCGCAATTTCTTCGTTTCGACCGATGAGTATGTTTTCGAATGGCGCATTACGTCCAGCATGGGCGCGACGCTGGGAAGCGGGACTTTCGAAGTGCCGCGCACGGAAGCGGGAGCCTGCACGGAGTGCCGCGTGGGGTACAAGGCGCCCCGTCCCGAATCCGGCGTCGATTATTGGCTGGATATCGTTTACCGCCTGAAAGAGGATAAACCCTATGCCCTGCGGGGATTCGAGGCGGGCCGTTACCAGTTCGCACTGCCCGCTGCGGCGCCCGTGCGCGCTGCGGCCGCCCGCAGTGCCGTCGTCAGCCGTACGGAACGTTCGGTGACGCTGACTGCCGGGAGTGTGACCGCGACGGTCGATGCGGCGACGGGATATCTGTCGGGATATGCGGTGCGGGGCTGCGAGCTGATGCGGAGTCCGCTCGTACCGAATTTCTGGCGGGCATCCACCGACAACGACCGCCGGGGCTGGCGTACGCGGGAGCGCATGGGCGCATGGCGCACGATGCCTGAGCGGCTGAAACTCGAAAGCCTGAATGCGGCCGACGGTGCGGTGACGGCCGTCGTGTGCGGCGGGGGCGTCAGGCTGGCTTTGCGCTATCGGCTTGCGGCGGACGGGGAGCTGGCCGTTTCGTACGACCTGCGGATCGCAGACACGCTTCCCGAACCGCGGCGCATCGGTCTGCAGGCTCTGTGGAGCGGGGTGCTGGACCGATATGTCTACTGCGGCCGCGGTCCCGGAGAGAATTATGCCGACCGTAAGGAAGGCTCCCTGTTCGGGGTTTACTCCGGCAATACGGCTGATTTCAGTCCCGCCTATATCTATCCGCAGGAGTGCGGCAACCGCTGCGACGTCCGCTATCTCCAGCTTGCGGGCAAAGGCGGCGGAGTCGTTTTCGCGGGCCGGCAGCCTCTGTGCGTCTCGGTCTGGCCCTGCACGCAGGAGGCGCTGGATGCGGCGGAGCATACGCACGAGATCGTGCGGCTGGACGACGCATGGCTGGTGAATGTCGATTGTGCGCAGGCCGGCGTGGGCGGCACCGACTCGTGGAGCGTGAAATCGCGTCCTTCGGAGGCGTACCGACTCTTGGAGAAGCACTACGGATATGAATTTGTAATTGCTCCTGCGGGAACTCCGGCCGATGCGGCGCGGACGAGCCGCCGGGTGGCGTATAAAAATGAATAAACGATGAGAAAGTGGTTGATGGCGTTCCTACTGCTGGCCGGAACGGCCGGGGTGCGCGCCCAGCAATGCGATGTGCCGCAGATCGGCGCTCAGGTTTTTGTAGAGCCGGGACAGACGCCGGAGGATATCGACGGATTTTTCCGCCTGCTGCGCGATAACGGGATGAAGGTGGCCCGTATCCGGATGTTCGGAGCGCACATGTACCGCGGCGGGGAGTGGGATTTCTCGCTTTACGACGAGGCGTTCCGTGCGGCGGACAAATACGGCGTCCGGCTTTTCGCCACGCTGTTTCCCGTCACCGACGAGCTGAACGACGTGGGCGGTTTCAAATTCCCCCGTTCGAAGGCGCACCTGCGCGAAATCGACGATTATATCACGGCCGTGGTGTCGCATTTCCGGCAGTATGAGTCGCTGTGGACATGGGTGCTGCAGAACGAACCCGGCAGCGGCGGGACGCGCGTCGCCATGACCGACCTCGCAAGGGAGGTCTATGACCGCTGGCTGGCGGACTTCCCGCCGGAAGAGCGCGGGGAGGGTTATCTGAAAGCCGATTTCACGCAGGAGAAGTTCCTGACCTACTATACGACGTGGTATCTGAACCATATCGCGCAGCTGGTCGAACGGCTCGATCCGCAGCGCGGGCGACATATCAATCCGCACCAGATTCTGGGCACGCTGCCCGATTACGACTTTCCGGCCTACTCGAAATTCCTCACCTCGGTCGGCGCATCGCTGCACCTGAGCTGGCATTTCGGCATGTTCAGCCAGCGCGAATATCCGCTCGGCGTCTCCCTGATGTCGGATATCATCCGTCACAACGCACTCGGCAATCCGTTCTGGATCACCGAACTGCAGGGCGGAAACGTCACCGCCAGCGGCAATGTTCCCTACTGTCCCACGGCGGCGCATACAGCGCAGTATCTTTGGACGGCGATCGCTTCCGGCGCCGAAGGGGTGATCTTCTGGTCGCTCAATCAGCGGGCGGCCGTCATGGAGGCGGGGGAGTGGGGGCTGCTCGACTTCCTGCGCAGGCCCTCGGACCGTATGCTCGAAGCCGCGAAGGTCGCATCGGTATTGCAGCGTCACGGCGAAGAGTTTCGGGGGTTGAAGCCTGCGCCGGCTCCGGTGACGCTCCTCTATAACATCGCTTCCCTGCGCATTCAGCGGCGCAATGCCGAAACGCCCGCATCCGGTGAGGAGGGGCGGCAGGCTTCGGCCTGCATGAAGTCGCTGGCCGCCGCTTATGAGGCCATATCGGCATGGGGCGTAACGCCCGAAGTGGCCGATATGGCGACCTTCGACTGGGACGACGCGGCGGGCTGTACGGCCGTGATCCCGCATATGGTGGCGCTGCCTTCCGAATTCCGGCCCCGCATCGAGTCGTTCGTCCGCAACGGCGGCAAGCTGATCGTTACGGGATTGTCGGGATTCTACGATGAAAACATGCGATGTCTGTTTATGAACGGCTTCCCGCTGAAATCGTGTTTCGGAGCGGAGGTCAGCGAATTCAAAGTCGCCGGGGAGTATTTCACGCTGGGCGAGGAGCTGCCTGCGCATCTGTGGCGGGGGATCTTGGTGCCTGCTTCGGGCGAGACGATGATGACGGACGGCGGCGATGTCGCGGCCGTGCGCAACCGCTATGGCCGCGGCGAGGTCGTGTGGGTGCCCTCCCCGATCGAATTGGGCGGATATCACCGCGATATGGTTCCGCTGACGGCTTTCTACGGGCGGGAGTGCCGCGATGCCATAGACGCGGCTCCGGCTTCGTTCCGCACGCCCGAACCGGACGTGCTGATGCGCACCATGCGCAAAGAGGGCGTTTTGACGACCGTGATTGTCAACAAGCGTCCGGAAAGCGCGGCCATACGGCTGCGTACGGGACGATACGGCGTTCCGCGCGTGATCTACGGGGATGCCTCGGTTAAGGGGGCGCAGGTCACGGTCGGAGCGGATCGCTGCGCCGTGGTGGTCTGGAGCAGGTGACGATTTGAGGATAAGCCCTTCGGCCGTTCGGATAGGAATGCGCATCCCCGCTTGTTTGTCGGCGGATGCGCATTTTTTCGTGTGAATACGCCGTGAGCGGCCGGAACAGGCCGGGATTGTTGTTTCGGGACATATTGGAGTCCGGCTGTCGGCGGGGATTTCACACAAACAAAAATCCCCGTAATCGAAAGATTACGGGGATCACCAAGTGCCCAGGACAGGAATAATGATATTTTATTAAGATATACCAATAAACGAAAAAACGTGCGTATAGCCACCTATACGCATGTTTTTTTATGCTTAAACATTATTCTTGCGGAACAAACTTCTCGATAATTTGCGTTTTCTATCGTAAATTGATGATAGATTCTTCAGGATCTATTCGCTTTAAAGCGGAACCGCTCCATGAAGCGGCGGCCGGCCAATAGGCCGGCTATTTCCCGCGCGGATCTTCTATCCTTTGCGCGGTCTTTCTCATTAGTTTTTATCACGGCACTCGAAGCCCTCTCCCTGGTACAAAGCTAATAGTGCCAGTCTTGACACATCTCCTTTCGGCGCACTTCTTTGAAAAAATTAACCCCGTTTTCACCGGGGCGTCCTGAAGTAATTTTTTCAAACAACTGCTTCTCCACTCGCTTTAGTCACCACATTTCTTCGAACTGTTAGACTGGCCCTATATGTTTTGTACCAGGGAGAGGGAGGTAACCTAACCTTACCTTACCCAGAGTTCTTTGACGTACTTGAGGAGCTAATAACAGCGGGTATATTCCCGCGTCTATCAATTCACAATTAAAAACTCCGGTGCAGGAGGATAAAGTCTGCATTTTTTATGACAGAAAACTATTTGGTCAGAATTCTGACTGATGAATTGACATCATTTACCGATTTGCCCTTTTGGCAGATTCAGACGAAAGTGTGTGATGCCGTACATAGAGCTATGCGGCAGACTGACGGATTGGATGAATTTATAAATGCGTTGCAAAACCGGATTGTACGGTTCAGTTACAAAAAGACGGACGGTTCTGTACGGGAAGCTATCGGAACTATGAAGCCGAGTGTGTTATCGACGCTTTCGGCGAAGATGCAATCCGGCCAAAAACGACGCAGTACAGGTTGCATCGTTTATTTCGACCTTGAGCGCGAAGATTGGCGGTGCTTCCGTCCCGAAAATTTCTTATCAATTCTTTAAGTCTTATCGAGGGGCGGAAATCCGCCCCTCTTCAAAATTCTATTTTATGCCAAACTGGGTAACAAATAAGTTGTCCATTCGAGGAACAGACAACCAAATCGAACAAATATTATCGGCGATTGCTGAAAAAGAAAAAACAGATGCGATCTCACGGAGCCCTATCGACTTTAATAATATTATTCCGATGCCCGCGGATTTGAATGTTGAAAGCGGTTCGCGTGGACACCAAGGACTTGAATATATTATTGGTTTATCTAAATCAGAATCGAGAGAAGAAGTCTGCAAGACTTGGGACAGCCTAACACAAGAAGAAAAGGATAATCGCCTTTTGTTCGGAGCAAAGTATTTTACCAATACGATGCGGTACGGCTTTCCGACTTGGTATGAGTGGCGTACTCAAAATTGGGGTACGAAATGGAATGCCTGCAATGCTTCAAAGAGTGGTAATATTATTTTTTTCGGTACTGCGTGGAGTACTCCGGAGCCGATAATTAAAGCGTTGTCTGTAAAGTATCCCGACGTCACTTTTGAGGTTGAATATGCCGATGAAGATGTCGGGAACAATGTTGGTTCCTACTCGTATAAATCTGGGGAACAAATTCATTTTATTGAAATGTCTGGTTCCCAACAAGGGTTAGGACTTGCGATTAGCTTGCTTGGCCTTGAGACGTATTTCGAGTTTGTCGATGGTCAATATCGGGCAAAAAAGAGTAATTGTTAATTAACCTTATTTTGGGTGCCCCGAAATTCTTCGGGGCACCTTTATCAAATCAATCTTAAATGAATTCGGATCCGGCCATAGCCGGCTGCCGGAAGATCACCGGCTATATCGCCGTGCGGATCTTCGATCTTGCTGCACGGCATCCGAACCCCCTGAACTCGCGCCTCCGGGCGACGATGCCGCCCGTCACGCTCGCGTCCGCCGTCGATCGACAAGCGAACTCGGCGGCCGGGGGAGAGCGGTATTCTCACTCACAACATTGATGCAAAGTTAGCCGACATCGCGTCGACAGCGGCAAGGATCGCCCGTCCTGTTCAGGCCGGCCGCCCGTGGGCCCAGTGCGGAAATATTGATCCGCTTCGCCCTCCGGCCGCGCCGTCGGTAAATATTTCCTTCTGTGTCCTTGCCTTCGGGCAGTCGCCGTGATCGGCTTGAGCCGCATCGCTGTTCCGAGTGTTTCGGCAGCATTAGAACTCTGGCGCAGGAGGATAAACACTGCAAATCATTTTATGCCAATTTACAAATTTTATCAGGATGTGCTATGCACAAGCTGGGAACGCAGACACTTCACTGTCACGGCCCAAAATCAGGAAGAAGCCGACATGATCGCCGCGCAATGCAAGGATACGCCTCTGTGTTTTGATCCGGATGCGGAACCCGGAGAGACCGTCTATTGTGTCTTCGAGGATGAAACACTCCTTGAGACGGTGGAACCTCTGCCTATCACAGATAATCATGGCAAACCGACGATCGAGGTGTACCGAAGCAACGATGACCTGTTCATTGCCGATAACTATAAAAATCGGGAGCTATGAGAGACGAGATCAGACAAAATGGTGAACCGCTCCTTTGGGCCGAAGGCGAGGAGTGGACAAGTATTCCGATGATCTTCCAGAATATCACCGGCAAGAATTTCACAGGTCAGGAATACAGGGCATACATCGAAAACTGGATCTTACATCAGGGCTTCGAACTCGGCCCCGTCGAGCTGTGGTGTGACGGCCGGTTCGTAGAACGCGGCGAAATCAGATTGGCAGGAAAGGAGGTGTGTCATGGCTAAAATTCAACTGCCCGCGGAGTTCAAGGGCTTTAGCGAAAAATTCGATGCGCTTGCCTACGGGCAGGATGCCAGCCGGGTTTTCGACGATATGCTGGCCTACATTGTCGACCTGTTCAGCTTCGATAATCCCTGGGAGCCTCACGGCCGATATAAAGACCCGGAGATCCGCAAGCGTTTCTTCGAACTTTTTCAGGAGATCGTACTCTTGATGAACAAGAAGATCTGCGACGACAGAGAGTGGTATGACCCTTTCGGAAACCTCTACCAAACTCAAATTGCCTCACATGCCAGACGTGCAAATGCCGGCCAATTTTTTACTCCGGAGCATATCGTTGACTTGATGGTTTCCATCAATGGCGAAGGGCGGGAGTTAACTGGAAAAGGCTTGAATTTCGGAGATCCGGCCTGCGGTAGCGGTCGGTTCCTGATTGCCGCCCATGCGAAATTTCCCGGTAATTATTGTTGTGGAGAGGACATCGACCGAACTTGTGCCCTTATGACGGTCTGCAACTTCATCCTGCATGGTGTGAACGGCGAGGTTATCTGGCATGATTCGCTTATGCCGACGAAAGAACGGTTCTACGGTGCTTGGCGTGTTTGTCCCCGACCAGACCTGATGGGCTGCCCGCAAGTTTCCAAAATGGAGTGGGAGGACACGTTGTGCTACGCTGTGTGGCAAGGCTGTTTGGAAAAGCATCAACGAGAAACGCCGGAAAACTCCACTTCGGAGTCTGCACCTCAGCAAATAGTGCAACTCAACCTCTTCTGATCGAGAAGCCCGCCGGGAGGCGGGCTTCTCTTTTTTTGCTCGTAGAAATCCCGCAACGGCAACCGGCCGCCGGCAGACTTCGCCTGCCATTCGCGGCGACCCGGTCGCAGCCCCCTGAACTCGCGCCTCCGGGCGACGATGCCGCCCGTCACGGCTCGCGTCCGCCGTCGCTCGGCAAGCTCGCTCGTCGTCCGGGGGAGAGCGGTCGCCTCACTCACAACACGACGCAAAGTTAGCCGAAGTCACGTCGACAGCGGCAAGGATCGGCCTCGGCATGATGCCTCGGCCGCCCGCGTGCACGCTGCGGAAATATTGATCCGCGCGCAGCGCCCTCCGGCTGCGCCGTCGGTAAATATTTCCTTGCGTGTCCTTGCCTATGGTGCAGTCTCCGCGACCGGCTGATCGCCGCATCGCTGTTCCGAGTGTTTCGGCAGCGTAAAACTCCGGCGCAGGAGGATAAAGTCTGCAAAGTATTATGGAAAACAGAGCGAAGAAATGTATTGAATGTGGCAAAACGCTCACATTGGATTACTTTCGGAGAACGCCGTTATCTCCTGACGGCTATGCCAAGATGTGCAAGTTATGTGCAAATATCAAGCGCACGCAAGGCAAGAATGAAGAACGGAATCCGGCACTGTTAAATTTTAAAGCACGAGAACTGATTGACGAACTCCGTGCGCGTGGTTATCGGGGGACATTGAGAATAACAAAGGATATTCAGGTATAGCCGGTGACTGAAGAGCCGGTTTATTCCGGCTCTCTTTTGCTTTTGTTTGTACTACTGTACCATGCCCCGTGTGCGGGGCATTGGTCGCCTAAAACGAACGACTTGCAGGGCGTTGCAAGTCGCTCGTTTCTCCACGTCGCGGCAGGGCACCCCTCGCGTTGCGAGGGAGAGCGGTATTTTCTCTCTGGGGACGACCGGGCTGTGGTTTCGCACTCCGGCTGAATTCAAGATTTCTGCAACCTGACGGGTTTCATCCCTTACACGTTGCCTTCAGACCATTCTGATACAAAGTACGGACACTGCATTTTGCCGGGCAATGAACCCGGTAAATATTTTTTTTATAAGTCCCTTCGGGAGTGTGTTTATGATGAAAAAATTTACCCCGGCAGGCCGGGGCACGCTGAAGAAATTTTCAAAAATATTTCCCGGAACCCTTGCGCCGGTTTAGCGGTAGAGAGCGACCGCCTATGCCCATTCCAGAGGAACGGGCGGCCGCTCCATTTTTATTTCAAAATGTCAGTGTTCGATACGAGTATCAGAAAGGCTCTAAAGGCAACGTGTAAGGGGATGAACCCTCGTTCTTTGAAATCTTGAAAACATCCGTCGGCTGGGAAACCACAGCCCGGCATACCTTCGAGAAAATGATATGTTCGATAGAAAGGATAAAGGGCGTGACGAGGATGTTAGCAGGATTTCGACAACAAAAGTTCTTTGACATATTGACCAGCTCCGCTCGATGTGGTCGGCGGATGGCGGGGAGCGAAGCCCCAGCGGAGCGCAATATTTAACCTGTTAAAATTTTACGATTATGAAAACTTATGTAGCGACGGTATGCCTGACGAAATCCTACACTGACAAGATGTGTAACCAAGTGTTATTACAAAAGGAGTTCCCCGACGAGAAAGCCGCCCACGTATGGCTGAATAAAGCGCTCAAACGCTACAATTACGTCAAAGGAATTAAAGATTTATGTTATGTGTCTTGGTTTTCGCTGGATGACGAGAACGGCAACCAACTTTTATATTTCGATTATTTTTCGTCCGATGTACCGCATGAAATACAGGTGCGTGTAACACTTACGAAAAAGTATCCGGCGCAAAAACAAACGATTGTTTTAACTCATAAGTGCGCGTGCTACAACCACGCGATTTTGTGGATTGACTGGGCGTATCTGAAATTTGAAAGTAGTGAAAATGCGACTTTTAGCAGTGGTGAAATGATTGATGCAAAGACCGAAATTGTCATTGATAAGTGAAACATTTTTCGTAAATTTGAGGTGCAGTGCCTCGCAGAACCTCACGATGTACAGGCCAATCGTATTTTTCAGATGAAAAGAACTACTATTGTCGGCAACATCGGCCGGGATGCCGTATGCCGCGAGGGCGACGGCGGTCACAAATTCGTATCGTTCAGTGTCGCGTATGCCGAACGCAAGACGAACGAAACGGACGAGCAGGGGAACCCGGTAACGGTTGCCCAGTGGGCTGAGTGTGAAATCTACGTCGGCCCGGAAAGTTCGGCCGAGGGGCTTCTGAAATTGCTGACCAAAGGGCGCTTTATCTATGCAGAAGCCTCGGACAAGGCGGAGGCATGGATCGACAAGGACAATCAGTTGCGTTCGAGGATTCTCTATCGGATCACTAATTTTCAGGTCTGAGTGGCTGACTCTCGGCGACCATAAGGCCGCCGAGAGTTCAAAATACGTTTTGGAGAAAATTTTGCTATATTTGCATTATGAAAAAGGAATTGGGTAAATGGCTTATGGACATCGCCAAGTATGTACTGACCGCGGTGGTCGTCATGTCTTTGGTTTCAGATTTGGGCGATGTTCGATGGCTAATATACGTTTTTGGCTTGCTGACAACGGCGGTATGCTTAGGCGGCGGCTTGATTTTAGTCAGAGATAAGGACACTAAGGTAAAGGAGAATTGAATATGCCAGCTTCAGTTTACATTTTTGGAATCATCATCGTGGCGGTAATTGCAATCGTCATTTGGAGTAAGACAGATAAGGGAAAGAAATGGCTCTTGTAATTTCTTCCCTTCACCCATCAACATCGCGGCCCGGCTGGTTAGAACCAGCCGGGCCGCTTGTTTTTCGCGCCGCGCCTTGGGGCGCGGTTCTCACGGAGTTTGCGGATGCTGATATTATTATACGGGGAATAATATTCGGGTGGAAGCGGAACCGGCCATAGCCGACTGCCGGATCCCCGGCTATGTCGCCGCGCGGATCTGTGATCCCCATGCGCGGCCATGCGCCCCCTGAACTCGCGCCTCCGGGCGACGATGCCGCTCGGCCCGCTCGCGTCCGCCGTCGCTCGACAAGCGAACTCGGCGTCCGGGGGAGAGCGGTCGCCTCACTCACAACACGACGCAAAGTTAGCCGAAGTCACGTCGACAGCGGCAAGGATCGGCCTCGGCATGATGCCTCGGCCGCCCGCGTGCACGCTGCGGAAATATTGATCCGCGCGCAGCGCCCTCCGGCTGCGCCGTCGGTAAATATTTCCTTGCGTGTTCTTGCCTATGGTGCAGTCTCCGTGACCGGCTGATCGCCGCATCGCTGTTCCGAGCGTTTCGGCAGCGTAGAACTCCGGCGCAGGAGGATAAAGTCTGCATTAAAGTCATGGAAGAAATGGCACAGTACATCACGTCGATTTTGAAATCCGCTCCTCAGATCATCATGTCTTGGGGATACCATCAGCCTTCCGTCTATAAAGAGGACGGCATGGAGGGGTTGCGTTTCCGGGTGCAAGGTTTCAAGCATACAGGATATGTCGCCGTGCTGTATAATCCGGGCTCCGACTATTTCGAGGTCGAGCTGCAGGACGACATGGGGCATGCCAAAACCCGTGTCGAAGATGTTTGCTTTACAGAACTTGTCGATAAAATCGACGAATTGGTCGAGCGCACCGACAACTATGATGCAGACATCGAGGTCTGGAAGAATACACCTGAATCCGATCCGGATAAACAGGCAGCCAAGGATCTCGGTAAACTGGTTTGCGAGCTTCAGGAGCTCGGTATTGGCGGGGACATTATTATCATCGACTGATCGAGGTGGGGAATTTTCCCCACTTTTTTTGTTCGTGTCTTATTCTTTGTGATGAATCACAAAGAGTCCCTACGCCGCTATGGCAGCCGGCCGCCCGGCAGCCTTCGCCTGCCGTCGGGGCGACCCGGCCGCAGCCCCCTGAACTCGCGCGGCCGGGCGACGATGCCGCCCGGCCCGCTCGCGTCCGCCGTCGCTCGACAAGCGAACTCGGCGGCCGGGGGAGAGCGGTCGCCTCACTCACAACACGACGCAAAGTTAGCCGAAGTCGCGGCGACAGCGGCAAGGATCGGCCTCGGCATGATGCCTCGGCCGCCCGCGTGCACGCTGCGGAAATATTGATCCGCGCGCAGCGCCCTCCGGCTGCGCCGTCGGTAAATATTTCCTTGCGTGTCCTTGCCTATGGTGCAGTCTCCGCGACCGGCTGGTAGCCGCATCGCTGTTCCGAGTGTTTCGGCAGTGTAAAGCTCCGGCGCAGGAGTATAAAGTCTGCAACAAATCAATGGGACATTCACAGGTTCTCGAAAAGGTCTCGGCGCACATCGCCGAGCTGCTGGTCTTGAAAATCGAATCCATGACTCAAACGTGGCAAAAGCCGTGGTTCTACGGCCAGGGCCTCCTTCCCTGCAACATCACGGGTAAGAGGTATGCCGGCACGAACCTTCTGACGCTGCTCATGCTTACGGAAGTCAAGGGTTACCGGACTCCGGTATTCCTGACCTTTCGTCAGGCCAAAGAACGCGGCCTGACGGTCAGGAAGGGCTCCAAACAGTTCCCGGTGGTATTCTGGAAACCTTTTTACCAGGCGAATAATCCGACCGACGGTCAGCGCCGGTATCTTACGGTCGAGGAATACAACGCCTTGCCCGAAAGCGCCCGCGCCGAGTATGTACTGCGCTTCAGTTTACGCTATTATCCGGTTCTGAACCTCGATCAGACGGATTTCGAGGAGCGCTTCCCGGAACAGTGGCAGAAGCTCCTGGAGCGTCAGTCGATGACGCCACGTCCGTCGGGGAGCGTGCACCCCGTACTTGAGCGGCTGCTTGCCGCGCAGTCGTGGGTCTGCCCGATCCTCCAGAAGTCGGGAGATGCAGCCTTCTACTCTCCCTGTGACGATAGGATCGTCCTGCCGCGCCAGGAGCAGTTTCACGACCTGGAAGCCTTCTACTCGACCATGCTGCACGAAATGGCCCACTCGACCGGCTCGGCGGGCCGTCTCGACCGCCATTTGGGCGAGCCGTCGACGGCGGCTTACGGCCGCGAGGAGTTGGTCGCAGAGTTCTCGGCGGCCCTGGTTGGCCTCGGCCTGGGCGTGTCGAGCGGCATTCGGGCCGAGAACGTAGCTTACCTAAAGGCTTGGCTGAGGGAGCTGCGCGAGAAACCGGCCTTTATCTTCTCGGTATTGAGCGACGTGCAGCAGGTCGTTCGCTTCTTCGAAGAAGAGCTGTGCATGAGGCTTTTCGACACGGCTCCGGCCGAGAATGGGGCATAGGGGCTTCGGCCCCTTTTGTCGCGGGCTTTCTTTCGGCGCCGGCGTTCGCCGGCGCCTTGATCGCTCCTAAAAAGCACGACTTGCAGGGCGTTGCAAGTCGCGCTTTTCTCCACGTCGCGGCAGTGCACCCCTCGCGTTGCGAGGGAGAGCGGTATTTTCTCTCTGGGTCTGACCGGGCTGTGGTTTTACCCGGCCTCTGTCAGAATTCAAGCTTTCTGCGACCTGAAGGGTCACCCCTTACACGTTGCCTTCAGGCCATTCTGATACAAAGTAGTGACCCTGCATTTTGCCGGGCAATGAACCCGTGAAATATTTTCTTAGAAGTCCCTTCGGGAACTATGTTTATGATGAAAAAATTTACCCCGGCAGGCCGGGGCACTCTGAAGAAATTTTTTCAAAAATATTTCCCGGAACCCTTGCGCCGGTTCAGCGGTAGAGAGCGGCCGCCTATGCCCATTCCAGAGGAGCGGGCGGCCGCTCCATGTTCATTACAAAATGTCAGCGTCCCATACGAGTATCAGAAAGGCTCTGAAGGCAACGTGTAAGGGGATGACCCTCGTTCTTTGAAATCTTGAAAACATCCATCGGCAGGGAAATCACAGCCCGGCAAACCTTCGAGAAAATGATAGTTCGATAGAAAGGATAAAGGGCGTGACGAGGATGTTAGCGAGTTTTCGACAACAAGTTCTTTGACGTATTAACCAGCTCCGCTCGATGTGATCGGCGGATGGCGGGGAGCGAAGCCCCAGCGGAGCGCAAATACAAACATTTAAAATTTAATTATTATGAAAACTTGGATTATCGCAGAACAAAAAGGCGGTGGATTTCAAATCTCCCGCATCTTACAATCGAATTGTATTCCTTACGATGAATTCCGAACGGCAATAATCGGTTTGTGTGAGTCATATAACGGAGAGTTGATTCCCTCGACTGTTGCATGTCTTTTTGAAGTATTCGGAGATACAACTCACCTGCTGGCGTTGGATTCTGCAAATCAATTGGACGAGTTTACACGACTGAAAGGTAGTGGTAGTACAAGCTGTTTTGATGTAGTCAGCATCCAGAGGGCTGCTTGGTGCTATCAAGAGGGACTCGATGTTTTGAAGTATTCCTATCAAAATGGTGGAGGAAGTCGTGCAGCCGTCAAAGAGATTAAAAGCAATAGACAATTTCAAAAATTTTTGCTGGAAAAGTGCACTCCTGATTTGTGATTCGCTCTTTATTAGCAAAATGTCATGGATATCATTAAGACCATCACGACGAAGATCCGGCGGCATAACTTCACGTTCCGCGAAGGCCGCCGGATCTACTACGGCCTGCAAATGGATACGACCCGTCTGGTCTGGTCTCGGAACCTCTGCGAAGGCTGGCAGATCGACATCGACGGGCGGCGGATCACCGTCGATTGCGTCCTTCGGGAAATCACGATCGGTAATGGCGAAATCATCAACTACTGACACCTTGCGGCGTATAGGTCAGCCGCTATTTTTACTATGCGGACAATAGAGGTTACGGTGATGAAAACCGTAGTTTTCATTACGGATTGGAACCATGCTACACGGAGACTATTCAAAGAAACGGACGGAATGTTCCGGTGTACTCTTCCCGATCGTACCACCCAGATAAGGGTTGCGACATTTTATGAGTTCCTGACGACTTTGTTCGGACAGAGGCAAATAGGGGCGTTTTTGAATTATGAAGTTAAAATTAAAGGCAATGGACAATGACGAATTGCAAGAAGGGCAAACAGGCACGCTGAAGAAATCCTATTTAGGCTATCGACATGTTGAATTCGTGGAGTACGATTATCCGCGGGTTCGCGTGCAGCTTAGCTCGGGGCTCGAAATCAGCGTGTGGGAGGATGAAGTTATCTGGGATGAATATTATGAATAATATGAAACGACAAGTAAGCATGGTTGCCATGTCGCATTTGAGCGATGTGCAAGCACTGATAAACCTCGGCGAGCTGGAAATTGCCCGCCGGGAAGTCAATTTTGTAAAGACGCTGATCCTCGACTATCCCGACATGGCCGCCGAGGTTACGGATGAAGAACTCGACGGCATTTATGGCCGTCTCGTCGGGGTTAAATCTTCGTCCGTAGAAACTATTAGGGAGGAGGAACGCCACAGGATACGGAGGTTGTCGATTGCAGCCTATCGGGAAACCTGCCTGCGGAAAGGCGACCAGTGCTGTTCGGTCTGCGATTGCTGTCCTTTCAGTCAGGCGTTCGTCGAAAAGCTGGCCGAACTGACGGCGGTTGAAGGCTGTCAATAGTCTTCTTCCCTTCACTATTCAACACGGCAGCCCGGCCATCACGGCCGGGCTGCCGATTTCGCCTGTTTAAAAAAGCTATTCCAATGAATTCAAACGATAAAATCCGACTTTTGTACATCGACCTTTTCTGCGGTGCGGGCGGCACCTCGACCGGGGTACACCTTGCGCGGCACGGCGGAGATCCTTGCGCCAAGGTGATCGCCTGCGTGAACCACGACGCCAACGCCATCGCGTCGCACGCTGCCAACCACCCCGATGCGCTGCACTACACGGAGGACATCCGTACGCTGGAGTTGGGGCCACTCGCGGCCCATGCGGCCCGGATGCGCCGCCAGTATCCGGATGCCTTCGTCGTCCTCTGGGCCTCGCTGGAGTGTACGAACTTCTCGCGGGCCAAAGGCGGCCTTCCGCGCGACGCTGATAGCCGCACGCTGGCCGAACACCTGTTCCGCTACATCGAGGCGCTGAACCCCGATTACATCCAGATCGAGAACGTGGAGGAGTTTATGTCGTGGGGTGATCTGGACGAGCGGGGCAAGCCCGTCAGCAGGGATGCCGGGCGACTGTACCGGAAATGGATCGACAACGTGCGGGGCTACGGGTACGACTTCGGCCACCGCATCCTGAACGCCGCCGACTTCGGGGCGTACACTTCCCGCCGGCGGTTCTTCGGGATCTTCGCCCGCCGCGGCCTTCCGATCGTCTTTCCGAAACCGACTCACACCAAGAACCCGGCACAGGGCGACCTGTTCGGTCAGCAGCTTCGCAAGTGGCGGCCAGTGCGGGAAGTCCTCGACCTTGAGGACGAGGGCGAGTCGATCTTCGACCGGAAGCGGCCGCTGGTCGAGGCATCGCTTGCCCGCATCCACGCGGGGCTGGTGAAGTTCGTCGCCGGCGGGCGCGAAGCGTTCCTCGTCAAATACAACTCGATGAACCAGTCCGGGAAGTATGTTGCACCCGGCATCGACGAACCGTGCCCGACCGTGGCGACGCAGAACCGTCTCGGTGTGGCAAAGGTGTACTACCTCTGCAAGCACTTCGGCGGATCTCCGGAGGGGAAATGCACTGCCGTCGATGCGCCCGCGGGCGCGATCACCTGCCGCGATCACCACGCCTTCGTCTCGGCCTACTACGGCAACGGGTTCAACTCGTCGATCGAGCGGCCGTCACCGACGGTTACGACGAAAGACCGTTTTCAACTGGTGCGTCCGTTCTTCGCCAACTACTATTCCGGCGGCGGCCAGACGTCAGGAACGGACGGCCCGGCTCCGGCCGTCATGACGAACCCGAAGCAGCGGCTCGTCACGCCGTGGATCATGAACACCAACTTCAGCAACGTCGGCAGTTCGCTCGATGCTCCGGCCCAGACCGTGACTGCCAACCGCAAATGGCAATACCTGATGAACCCGCAGTTCGCCTCGGCGGGTGCCGCTACCGATCGGCCGTGTTTCACGCTGATTGCCCGGATGGACAAGCGGCCGTCGCGGCTGGTGACGGCCGAAGCGGACGGCGAGGCGCTGCCCTCGTTCATCAGGCTGGAGGACGAAACGTTGGTTTACGAGATTTACCCGGAAGATACGCCGATGCTGGTGCAGATAAAGGAGTTCATGGCGCTGTACGGACTGGTGGACATCCGGATGCGGATGCTTCGTATCCCGGAGCTGATGCGGATCATGGGCTTCCCGGAGAACTACGTATTGATCGGCACACAGGGCGAGCAGAAAAAATTTATCGGCAACGCCGTCGAAGTGAACATGGCGCGGGTTCTCTGCGAAGCTCTGGTGGCGAAACTTTACGAGTTGAACATCGTGCCGCAGCGGTTTGCGGCGTAATGGCAGTCCGCTCATATGCTGACAGCTCTGGAGCATTGCTTCAGAGCTGTTGTCGTTTAAGATATCCTCCTGCGGGATGCTAAAATGTAAGTTGGGGCAGTTCAGTGTTACCATTTTTGCGTTTTTTCAAATTCAGTGTTACCATTTTTGCGCGCGAACCCCCTTTCAGTGTTACCAATTTTGTAGCTCTGTGTTACCATTTTTGCGCTTGTATACCTTATATATAATCAGAAAAATATATTTATATATTTTTCTTCTTTTATACAAAATAGAACTCAAAATGAACTCAAAATCTTACGCGTATGCGCGCGTAGCGCGTACGCGCGAGGGGAAAAGGAATTTTGTTTATTCGCAATAGGGAAAAGAGTGTTGCAGTTTCAGTTTTTCGTGTCTACCGGCTATTATGGCAAAAATTGTTCTTAATGTGTGTTACCATTTTTGCGCTTGAAATATTGATTCGGGGGCAAATTCCCCTCTTTTTTATGGTTTGTGTTACCATTTTTGCGTTTTTTGTATTGCAACATGCTGATATTTTTGAAATAACATAAGATATTTGGGGATGTTTGTGTGTTACCATTTTTGCATATTATATTTGCAATTTACTGATATACATATTTTTATGTGTATTTTTTGAGTTTTGCTCTCATCAGTGTTACCATTTTTGCGCTTTTGTTGCACAGGATATTGATTAACTGTTAATTATCCAATATCGACCTCGCGGTTTGGTCAGGCTGTGTTACCAATTCTGCATTTTTATTTTATAACATATTGTACTTTAATTGTTTATGTGTTTTTTTGTTGTGAAAATATAGTCAAAAATCCTAATCTGCTGTATCTGCCATAAAATTTTGCGATCTGCATGTTTTGGGGAAATAAAAAGTGTAAGCAGCCTGTTGGTTGTTTTGTCAGTTGAGACCTTATCGAGACAGAAGCGCCTATGTCCAGTGCCTTAGTTTATGTTCGGGCTTGCTACCCGTTGATGATTCCTGATGAAACCTGCACGGTTGTAACCCCTGTCCAAGCCCGGGGCATTTGCTTTATCGGCAAAAAAAATGCTATCTTTGTCGTTGGAGATGTAAGGTATTTGCCGATAACGGCAGAAATGAAATCGTATGAATTATTTTTCGGTCAGTGAGATCGCCCGAAGATGGGTCGTGTCGGAGCGTACGGTGCGCAACTGGTGCGCCGTAGGTAAGATTAAGGGGGCCTTCTTAACGGGCAAGACGTGGAATATCCCGGAGGATGCCGTGCGCCCGCGGCGCGGCAAGGAGAAACCCCACAGCGACAATCCGCTGCTCAACATCCTGAAAGAGCAGAAGGACATGCAGCTCCGGGGCGGCATCTACCACCGTGTTCAGATCGAGTTGACCTACAACTCCAACCATATCGAGGGCAGCCGGCTCACGCAGGAGCAGACTCGTCATATTTTCGAGACCAATACGCTGGGCGTTACGGATCAGGCGGTCAACGTTGATGATGTGATCGAGACTTCGAACCACTTCCGCTGCATTGACCTGGTAATCGACAAGGCTGCTTCCGGACGCCTGACCGAAACATTCGTCAAGGAGTTGCACCGCATTCTCAAGGCGGGTACCTCCGACAGTCGCCGCACGTGGTTCCGCGTCGGGGAGTATAAGAAACTTCCCAATGAGGTCGGGGGACAGGAAACCACGCCGCCCGAGCAGGTCGCAGCGCAAATGAAGGCGCTGCTTTCTCACTACAATGCCCTTACGAATAAAACTCTTGAAGACATCGTGGCGTTCCACCACGCTTTTGAGTGCATTCATCCCTTCCAGGACGGCAACGGCCGCGTGGGTCGGCTTATCATGTTCAAGGAGTGCCTTGCCAACCGCGTCGTGCCCTTCATCATCGACGAGGATCTCAAGCTGTTTTACTACCGGGGGCTGCACGAGTGGGATCGAGCCCACGAATACCTGCTGGATACCTGCCGCACGGCTCAGGATAACTTTCGGGCGGTGATGCGGTATTTCAAAATTGAAATGTGAGATAATATAGATAATTATGGCAACAGACCAACCTGTACTGCACTTTCCGGTAAACGATAATCCACAATTAATGTTATTTATAACATTTTTACGTTTGAGTGCAGGTAAAAAATGGGGAGGGGCGAAACCGCCCCTCTTCTTATATTTTTCGCGCCTTCAGGAATGTGGATGATGTCACCCTGAAGAACAGTCCCCGTTCCCCGTTGTCTTCGACCATTTCGATCAGCAAAACCCTGTCGTTGGAGAAATTGAATTTGTCGAATTTATAGACTACGGTCATGGTCTTCTTATACTCAATTGTATGTGCTGGGACAAAGCTGCCCACCGGAGTTAGATCTGTTCGATCAAAGGACGTCATTCGGCCTTTCTTTTTTGTGACGATTGCGAAGCCGCAGTAGTTGTAGGTGTACGGCAGCTCGCTGTTATTGGTGATGTCCAATTTGAAATAAACGTAATTATCTCTGGTGTATATGCCCTTCAGGAATACTTCCATTGCTTTGTCCGCAACTCCATTTTGGGCCACGATGAAATCCCGTTGCTTCAGGATTGATTCATATTCTCCGGTTTCTGGATGTGCTGTGGCCGGTGCCGGTATTTTATCTCCATCAGGTTGTGACCGCAATGGGGAAGATGGCTTCAGTCCTGCCTCGGATAGTTCTGGAGTATTGACGTAGATTCTGTCGGTGATGTCAATGATGTAGGCATTCTTCTCGCTCTTTTCCGTATAACATAGGTCGAGCATGTAGCAGCTCGTATCGTCAGTTATAATAGACAGGTTGGTGTTCGGGAAGTCTGTCAAGCATTGGATATAAAGAATATTGTCGTACTTGTCGAGTGCAAAGTAATTGGGATTGAATCCCCCGCGGATCTTGGCGATCTTATCCGGGAAGATAATTTGGCAGACTTTGTTTTGCTGGAGTGGTATTTGTTCGGGTTTTGCTCCATACCCCGATGTGGCCAAACAAACGAATACGATGGCGAAAATATAATTTTTCATTACTTAAAAGTGTTATTTATAACATTTTTATTCCGGCAGGCCGGGCCGGAGAAAGACCTTTTGGTTGTCGAAGAATGATACATATGTTTCTTTGCGTGAGCGCCCCGCATTTGAAATGTCTCGGACGACGGAGCCGACCAGTCCGCCGGTCACTGTCGAGATCTTCCGGTCGATCGCCGACGCTGCGGCCGAACTTGTGGCATCGCCTACGATCTTCTGGTTCTGGTCATTTTGGACTGGCAGTCCCGGACTGCCGTCTTCAGAGTATCCGGAAAGCTCCAGAGAATATATTGCAGTGCCGAATTTTATGGATTCGACAGTGACCTGTACCCGATTATTGTTTAGTGCGATCTGTGCATATATTATGGAATTTCGGGGAATGACCTGTCCGTTTGAAAGAATTACCGATGTGTCGATACGCAGTGCCAGCCTATTGCCGACCATTACGGTTTGCGGCCCGTGTATGAAGGCCGGAATCTCACTGGGTGATGCAATGGAGACTGCTGCATCGGAATTCGTGTTCATTGGATCTTGCAGATCCGAAAGGTTGAATCCTTCTTCCATCAGTTTCTTTTGTTGGGCCAGGATTTCATCTTTTGTCAGCGGACGCGATGGCTCGGTCTGGGACTCGTCTGTGGCCGTGGTATTGGGTTGATTCTGCGACTTTGAATTGTAGATCGCATCGAGTTCCTGCTGAATGGCAGTTTTCTCCATGGCATTTCGTTCCGCGGCCGGAGCGTAACTCGTCGTTGTGCCGGGAACTTGTGAACTATGCGCAACAGGGGAATGTGTTTCTCCCCTTGGCGTTTCAGGAACAAATATGGCATCGAAAGATATTTTTACATCTTCAGGCACTGTCTTGCTCTGGCTATTTGCGAGTCTTTCCTGATAGAGTTTTTCATCGGTATCCCCTTGTATCCGGGGTGTTTCAGCCACAATGTCAAATGCAATATCTTCAGATGCGACCCTCTCATCCGTACTTGTGTTCGACTGTATTGATAGTACTCCTCGGATTATAAGTCCGAATATCAGTATAAGCACAACGGCCATACCTAATAGTAAGATTATTTTTTGCTTATTACGATCGTACCATTTTTTGAATTTATCTGTTCTGCTGCTGTCCATCCTGTCGTAATTTTAGTGCATAATTGGCCCGGGCAATGTATTGTCCTGTTTTAACATGAGCATGTCGCGGTCGCTTTTTACTCCAGCCGAAATTTCCGGCAAAGAAAGTGTTTATGGTGTAGATCACGATCACGAATAATATGTCGATAATGATGAAGAGCCTCCACATCGAGGAGGCCGCTGCACCAAGAACGCTTGTGACCAGTACTGCAAGCACAAGGAGAAATATCCCCAGCGGAAGTTTAAATACGGGGGGATAAACGCAAAGTCTGCATCTGTATCGTGGTCTCTGGGGCATTTTAGAGTTTTTGCGTGATGAAATCTGCAATCGAAGAGGCAAACAACATTACTGAAAGGCCGATAATGAGATATCCCAGCTTTGTTATAACATCTTTCGTTTCTTTCTGGGATAACTCTTGACCGGACATAATACTTTTTGTGGCCGTACTCAACCCTATTTTGATTACAGCGATAAGGGCGATCAAGCCAGCCACGATTTGTACGCCATCTTTGATTACACCCTTTAGCTTTGTCGTGGCTGCTATGTCCTGTCCGCCGGCAGCCCACAGAAAGATTGGGATGAAAAGTAAGATTGGCAGTAAAACAATGATTTTCCGTTTCATAATGCTATTGTTTTAAATTAAAGTTTTTGAAGTCGATTTTCGTGATGGCGAGTGCATGCGGATTCTCCCTGGTTCTTTCTTTTGTTTCCTCGAGATAGAATGTGATGGATACTTCGTAAATCTGCGGTTTACTATGGACTTCCGAGGTGATCGTTACCGTGAATATGGCGTCTACCGCCAGCGGATTCTCAGCGACACACTTCAAGTCGGTTATCTGCACGCTTTGGGAAATGTTGTATTGGCGCATGTTCGTAAACCAGTTATCCTTGTCGAACCGCTGTTTGAGTGCGTATATTGACGAGTTTCCAAGGGCATAGGTGCTGCTTATGCGTTGCTCATAGGTGTATTTGTCGATGTCGAAGAACAGCATGATGAAGAGCCGTACATGTGCTTCTGCCTCGATCTTGCGGAACTCGGCGGCCCTAATCCGGGTTGCGATCGCTACGTCACCGTCCTGATTGAGTATGTAAGCCGAGGAGGTTGCCTGTAATATCCTCGTTTCAGTATGGATATACATCGCGGTCATTAATATTGCGCAGACTATGAGTATCGCGATGATACCTTTTCGATAGAAGCCGACAGCGTTGTCGAGCTGTGTCAGATGTTCAAAGATTTTCATGGTCTTTTATTCAAAGTATCGTCCGGATACTCCTTTTTTTTGTTTCAGATAAGTTTCCTTGAAGAATTGTCCGGATGTTACCGAACGACTCTTGAGTATTCCCCAAGTCATCGCGCCGACTGTCATGAACGAAGTGGTAATTTGTTGGGGAAGTTGAGCTGCGGCTTCAGAACCACCGACACAAAGAACTGTCAGCGTCGGAGCGCAGAGATAGGCCGCTCCGAAGGCGAATGCCATTAATGCTATTCCCAATTGCGCTACGGAAAGTGAATTGCTGGCGACATCGAAGAGCAAAAGGTTCTGCAATATTTCGATGGCCGCGATGATGAAACTCATCATCGTTACCGTTATGTAACTTTGCCACCATGCGCCGATGGTCTTTTCTGCTCCGTATATAAAGGACAGGGCGACCGCAACGGGGAAAGTAATTCGTAGCAATGCCTTAATGATAAGTACAAAAAAGGTAATTATCAGCTTGCAGAATGCTCCGACGATGAGACATATATTTGCGAGCAATTTGACCAAGCCTCCTTTGATCAGACTCCAGAGAGATTCTTTTTTATTGTCCTCGTTGAAGTCCGAAGCATTGTCTATTTTTGCTCCATTATAGTTCCTTTTCGACACTCGGGCTTGGGCGCGTTTAACATTTCTTATGTCATTTTCACTCAGTGCGTACTCGCTTGCTTCAATGCGGCCGAGGCCATCGCTTTTGTCAATTGCGACCTGCATAGCATCTTGTCTGTTCGGATATAGATATTCAATGGCGGTTTCCCCGAAAAAATCAACCGCAGGTATTATGCAATAGCCGAATATGAGTATTAGGAATAGATGTACGCACCTCATTATCTCAGCTTGTAAATCTTTTCCGGTTTTTTCTCTGAGAGCGAATAATGCTCCGTTTACTATAAGGAAGAACATTAATCCCGCTCCGAGGACGCCATAATAACTGCCTACTTCTGAGGAGAGGAGCGTTAAAAAGTTTGAATTGAAGTAGGTTTCGAACTGGGTGGTGAACGAATTGATTATATTCGCGAGACCAGAAGTGAGTATTGGGTTCATTTTTTTCGATTTGTTAAATATTCATCAAGTTCGTACATCCCCAGCTCGTGTTGTTTGCGATTGACTGAACATATGAGATAGGTGTGGTAACTACAAATGATGCCATATGTATCGTCCATTTGTTTACGGACATCATCGAGATATCGCGCCATTTCAGTGAGTGTGGTTTGTGCGCCGGATTGCATACTATTGAGTAAGTCTTTCAGATCACCCATTGCCCCGTCCATGATATTATTTACGGACAGTTTCCCGTCTTGATCCGCTTGGCCGAAGACGACCTTATTCAGAACTGCCACATGGTAGCTGGCCTCTTCGTCTTCGAAATAAATGCTGTTGTCATATATATATTTTATGGTTTCGAGATACTCGATGTATATCTCGTGAGTTCGTGACGAGACCCGGTATAGTCTGTTCCCGGCGTTATAGACTTTGGCGAGAGAACTTGTGAGCTGTATTGATTGCTGGGTGATTTTCTTCAGGTCGGATATTTCCATTCCCGACGCTTCGGACAGGGCTTCCAATGCTCCGAGGTACGGAGTGAGGAATCCTATCAGAGCTGCTGCATCCTGCCCGAATTGCGCTTTTGTCGGGAGTGGGTGTAGTAGCACGCCGGCCAGAATGATGATGAGTATTTTTTTCATAGGCAAAAGTGTTATTTATAACATTTTTACATTACTTGTTTTGGGCATGGCAAAAGGCATTGATGGCCATCTGCACGTTGCCGTTATATTGGTCGATGTATTTCTTTATCGTGGCCTTGTGTTCTTTCGATGTCGTATAAAGGGCAAGTTCTTCCTGGGAAAGTTGCACGATATATTCTGTGGTATGAGTGCCTTGCCGGATACATATCGCGTGGTCGGATTTCTTCATCGACAGGATGATCTCCAGATCCCGGGAGGTGAGTGATAATTCTGATCGATATTTCTCGAGGTTAGACTCCTTGCCTTCGTGCGAGAGGAAGAACATGGTGTCGGAATTGTTGATGATCGCCTCGTGGTGTTCCGAGTGTATAATGTCGGGCATATCCTGGACGATCAGCCCGATGCCGCTGTCCTCTTTTCTGATCGTTTTGTACAGGTATTTGATGAAATCCCCGAAGTACGGATCATCGAGGAGTTTCCATGCCTCGTCGAGCCAGAAGATTTTATATTTCGTGGGGGCTTCGGCCAATACTTTCTTGGCCATGAGCATAACCAGATAAAGTACAATTTTGTAGATTGATTTAACATTGGATACAGCTTTCAATTCGACAATGCACATGCGCAACTGGGGAGCGAGGTTGAGTGAATTGTTTTGGCTGTTCAACAAAAGCGACCATTCTCCTTCTTTACTGTATTGATGTAATACGAGTTCGAAAGAATCGAAATCGAAATATTTGTCATTTAAAGTCCCTCGCTCATGCTGTTGTATGATATACTTATAGAAGGAATCGAAATTGACGTACTCTGTTCGCTGTTCATAGCGGAGAGAGTAGAAATCGTACAATAGCTTTTTGATATATGCAGTTTTGCCGGGATCGTCTTTTAATCCGAGTCCATTGTTTTGATCCCATAACAGGAGTATCAGGCTTGTTAGCATTTCGAGTTCCGGAACCAATAGTTTTTCCGAATCGTTTTTCGGATCGACGAACGGGATCAGAAATGGGTTGAACGATAACTCCTCTCCCGTAGGCGTCATTCGCATATACCCGGATTTCTCTCCCATGAGATAGTGCAGCATTTCATAGCTTTCCCCATCGTCGAGAATGAAGTTAAAATATTCGTCGGTTTGGACAAGGCCCGAGATCAATTTGTTTGCGGACACCGATTTCCCACTCCCCGATGGGCCGATAGCTGTAAAATTTCGATTAGAGATCTGTGAGTTACGCATGGTCTCGTTGAAGATATCGACGACGACAGGTTTCCCATGTGTATCGTTCAGAACGATACCGTCTCGGGCTTGGGCATAATCGGCTTCGAGATTTGAAAAAACAGTGACTTCATCAAGAAAAGTCGGATACATGTCAAGCGGGAATTCAAGCCCCGAACAGCATCCGCCGATCGACGACATGAAGATATGCTCGAAGTCCAGTGACAGCCTAGTCGGGGCGATCTGCATTTTTTCCAGTGCGATGTCTAATTTATCCTCGATCGCGGTTTCTTCATTTTCAGGATAAATCAGGAAGGCATTGAAATGGTGATATACAGGGAGGCTTTCTCCCGTTTCTATAATCTCGGCCATCGTTTCGGCCGATGCAATGTGCGACGCGGCTGCCTTGCCCAAAAAAGCTATGTTTCGGGTAAAGGTTTTCAGATGCTTTCTTATTGCAACGGGATCCTCCCGGCTTATGATGTTGTTTATTATTTTGTAGCATGGAACACTCCAGCACAGGGGCGATACCAGAGCGTTAAACCGTTGTGCATAGGGACTGCTGGTTGCATTGTTTCTCACTTTATCCCGAAGTGATTTGATGTGCGGATCTGCGAGAACTGCGATGCCGGCCATCTTGTAGTTTCCGAATTTTTGATCTTGAAACGAGAGGTCGAGGGCGCATCGTCCCTGCATGGAGAAGAAGTCCCGGAGGTATTCCAACCAGTCCTTGTCGTCCATGCGCCTTGGGGAGAATTGAGAGAGCGCAGCTCTGAAGCGTTTTATGACACTCACTATTTTGTCGATCGCCTCGTCCGAATAGTCGCTTTGTATCGAAATGCTTTTTTGTTTGGTTATGAACATGTATGATTTGTTCGAGAGCCACCGCTTCCCATTGTACATGCGGTTTACGGTTTTCGAGAGGTAGTTGTCGTAGTGCGGCAGATCCTGCGGTGCATAATAGATAATATCCTGTTGGTGGAAAGTGTATCCTTCGTCAAGATCTTTGATCGCAGCTTCCAATTGCGTATACAACCGCATTCCGTCCCCCGAGCCGTCGTCTCTGAAATCAGCCTTTGAGAGTGTGTCGTATTCGGGTAGTGTCAATATAAAGCCGACGGTTACGCTGCCATCTTTAGCTATGGCATAGCCGTCACCGATCCTGTATATGGGAATGATGTTTTCCAAGTTCGTCCGTGACATGACTTATTCTTCAAAAAGGTCGTGTGTGTTGAAATCTCGTTGGGGTAAAATCGTAGAGATCTCTTCTTCAGTGCCGGTGATCTGCTGGATGATCCTTTTGTCATGCTTTATATCATCATCCGAAGAATGCAGCGTTGAGTCGTAATCGACCGGGATCATCGCCAGAATTCTGTCCAGTTTCGATATTATTTCGTCTTCGGCCGGGGTGATTTCCTTGACGGCCATTTCAGGGATAGATTTGACTGGCTTTTTCCGATAGAAATATACTGCAATGTATAACAAAGTGAGGACGACGATTATCAGGGTGATCTCGATCAGAAAAGAGTATTTGATATATGTGTCCATTTTATTTTCTGTGCGGAGTGCGATTGGAGATAAGGTAGTCCTTCAGCATATTGTTGCTGTCGGTGAGCAGAGATTTAATCGCCGTATGAGTAGGGTTCAACGGCCCGTCAGGATTGAAAAAGAGTGCAAAAATGTTATTTATAACATTTGTAATAGGTATCTCCCCGAGAATAGCTATCGCTCGTATCCGGTGCAGGTATTCTTCGCAGATCGGGTACGCTGTACGCGAATTCTTGTAGTTCTGTCGGATGAGGATCTGCGTCGCGATTTTTTGCAGATCTGAAGCGGACGCCATAAATTTGAATCGAATTTTACCGATTTTAATTTTATTTTATCTATATATCAATATTTTACATCTGTTTTTCATCAACTGCGAGGTCTGGAAGTTTTCGAAAATTCGGCCGATGTATGACAAATGTATGACAAAAATGATTACATTTGCAGCAGATAAAACCTCCTGACCTATGGCTTCATTCTGCTATCGCATCCGCTCGACCCAGAAAAACAAACTGGTCAAAATCCAAATTCTCTTCACGGTTGGCCGCGGGAATCAGTTCTACGTCGACAGCCAATATATGGTGCTGACGGACGCCTGGGACAACAAGCGGCAGACGGTCAAGAGCCGCTTCACCTTTACCGATGACTTCACCGAGCAGCAGGGGCGCGAGCTGACCAAGAATCTCTCCGAACTGCGCAGCCACATCCTCGGAGAGATTGCCAAGGATCCCGAACACGCGATGACGAAGACACGGCTGGAGAAGATCATCTACAGTTTCCACCACCCGCGCAGCCTCACCTCAGGCCGCCGCGTCCGCACCCGCGAATCGCTCGGCGACTACATTGCCCGCTTCACGCGCGAGATGGAGGAGGGCACCCGGCTGAACATCCACAAACTCCGCTACGGCCCCTCGACCATCAAGAACTACAAGGGGTTCGTCGTGCAGTTCGACGAGTACTGCAAAGCCAAACGCAAGCAGTTCGACTTTGCCGACATCGACCTGAAGTTCTACGACGACTTCGTCGCCTGGTTCACCGCCAAGAACTACTCCGTCAATACGATCGGCCGCCACGTCAAGGAGCTGAAGATCATCATGCGCGCGGCCCGCGAGGAGGGTCTGCACGACAACGGAGCGATCGAGAGCCGCAAGTTCCGCGTGCTGACGGCCGACGTGGAGAACATCTACCTGACGGAGTCGGAGATCCGGGCCATCGCCGCGCTCGATCTCTCGAAAAACCGGCACAGGGATGTTGCCCGCGACATCTTTCTGGTGGGGTGCTACACGGCGCAGCGCTTCAGCGACTACTCGACCATCAACGAAGGCAACATCCGCACGCTGGAGAACGGACAGCAGGTCATCGACCTCAAACAGCAGAAGACCGGTAACCACGTCGTCATTCCGGTCCGTCCCGAACTACAGGCCATCCTGGAAAAGTACGACAACCGGCTGCCGAGAACCTACGAACAGAAGGTGAACCACCTCATCAAGGAGATTGCACGCGAGGCGGGCATCACGGAGAAAGTCGAGGTCTCCTACATCGAGAATGGCGAAAAGAAGAGTCGGCTGGTCGAGAAGTGCGACCTGGTGAAGACCCACACGGCGCGGCGCAGCGGCGCAACGAATATGTACCTGGCGGGAATCCCGACCATCGCCATCATGAAGGTTACGGGCCACAAGACCGAACGGGAGTTTATGAAGTATATCAAGATCACCGAGGAGCAGACCGCCCTGGAGCTGATGAGCCACCCCTATTTTTCGGGGGCAAGCAACACAACACGATAATCTTAAAGAGTGTTGTCCGGGAATTTTCTTAACTTTGTCCAAACAGACTGATGCAATGAAAGACGATACGAAGGAATTAACACTGTTCGACAACTACGATTTTATAGAAAAAATTGAATCTCTGATGGCCGACTGTGAATCGGCCGAGGTGGAGTTCAAATCCGCCAGGGGAGGGTTTCCGGGCAGCTTGTGGGAAACCTACTCCGCTTTCGCCAATACGCAAGGTGGAGTCATCGTATTGGGCGTCAAAGAGAAGGACGGGAAATTCACACTTGACGGCATCACACTGGAGCAGGCGCGCAAATACAAAAAAGAGTTTTGGGACAACGTAAACAACAAGGCTCATTGCAGCGCAAACGTCCTGCAGGAGAAAGACGTGCAGGATGGCGAATACAACGGGAGCTATGTCCTGGTATTCAATGTACCACGGGCTCCCCGCAACAAGATACCCGTATATCTGCATAACAACCCCGAGAATACATTCAAGCGGAATTACGAAGGAGACTATCGGTGCGATGCAAGCGAAATACAACGCATGTTCGCCGACGCTGATATCACAGAACATCCCCGCGATTACAAAATTCTGCCCGAATTTACCATCGAGCAGGATATTGACAAGGCAACTCTTGAGCAATACCGCCGGCTGGTCGCAACCAAAAGCCCCGATCATCCGTGGCTGCTGCTGGACGACAAACATTTCCTGATGAAATTGAAGGGTTACCGGATCGATCGCCGAGAAAAGATCGAGGGACTGACACTTGCCGGTCTGCTGATGTTCGGCAAAACGGACAGCATCACCGACGCCTACGGATGTCCGCAATACTTCCCCGATTACCGCGAATATTTCAGTTCCAATCCCGACGACCGCTGGACAGACCGCATCTGCCCGGACGGCACCTGGGAGGCGAATCTGTTCCAATTCTACTACCGGGTCTATCCCAAGCTGGCCGCAGCCCTGCCCAAGCCTTTCGCCCTGAAGGACGGCATCAGAGAGGACGAAACACCGACACATACGGCTCTACGCGAAGCGTTTATCAATGCACTGGTCCATTGCGACTATTCAGTTGACTCAAACATTACGATCGAGCTACACAAGGATTGTTACATATTCTCCAATCCAGGCTCCCTGCTGCTCTCCATTGCCCAATATTATCAAGGAGGCAACAGCGTATGCCGCAACAAGGCCCTGCAAACGATGTTCATGCTGATCGGTTCAGCAGAAAAGGCCGGAAGCGGTGCCGACAAGATCATGCAAGGTTGGAAAAAGGCAAATTACCGTAACCCGCGAATCGAGGAGATTACTCATCCCGACAAAGTCGTATTGACATTGCCCCTTGTCAGTTTGTTGTCCGATGAGGTCATCTCCTATCTGAAATCCCTGTTCGGTGAGGACATAACGTCCATAGAACACAACAAGTTGATGACCCTGGCAACCTGTTGCAGCGAGGGCGAGGTCACCAACTACCGGATGCAATTGGTATTGGACAAGCACAGTGCCGATATCACAAAGTTGCTCAAAGAGTTATGCAATGACCGATACCTTATTCCCGAGGGAATCGGCCGCGGCACGCACTACAGAATCAACAAAAAATTCCGGGAGAGGGAACTCCCCGGGAATGTTGCTAGTAATGTTGCTAGTAATGTTGCTAGTAATGTTGCTAGTAATGTTGCTAGTAATGTTGCTAGTAATGTTGCTAGCTCTCCAGACAAGGAAAGGCGCAGAAGATTATCATCCAGCGAATTACACACAGCCATTCTGCAGGCATGTGTTGATTTTGAATCGCTGGAGGCCATAGCTAACAAAGTAGGGAAGAGTCTACGATACCTGAAAAACAGAGCCATACCCATCATGGTTGCCGAAGGGTTATTGGAACGTGAATATCCCTATATGCCGAAACATCCCCATCAGCGATACCGTGCAAAAAAGAGATAACCAGCCATGCCGCGCCGTCGAAAAATAACGATCCGGGCCTCCGAGCTGAAGTGCTTCGAGACGCTCGTCCAGGAGCTGCACCAGCGGCCGGAGTTTGCCGGATTCGATCCGTCGAGCCTGCACGTCTGGGCTTACGAACGGTATGAGCCGAAGTTGAAGGATGCCGACGCGATTCTGCGCCGCTTCGACTACTGGCTGGGCGTACACAAGGGCGAGCGGTATCTGATGGCAAACGGCAGCCGGCTCTTCAACAAAAAGGAGCTGGCCGAGGCGCTAGGCGTCGCACGCCCGACACTCGACCGATGGATAGCGAACGGATGGCTGGAGCCGTGCCGCGTTCAGATCTCGGCCGGCGGCGACACCCTCTTTGCAACCAACGCCGTTCGGGAGGTACTAATAACGTTTTCCAATGAATAATTCGTCAAACAAAGATCAACACTATGCATTGGATTCTTCCGGAAACATTAGACACATAAAAGATGCTAATCCAAGCAATGACGAATTTTTTTGTCTTTTTTGCCATCGTCAAATGATTGCAAAGCAGGGGAAAATACGGCAATGGCACTTTGCGCACAAGGCTCTTTCTCCTAACTGCAGCTATGAAAGTTACTTACATTCATTGGCCAAACTTTTAATCCTACAAAAACTCAGAAGTGAACAACCTTTCGGAGTCGAAATTAAAGTTCCGTTCACTTGTAAAAATAAAGAGACCTGCATATGGTACGAAGATTCATTTGATGAATCTTGCAACTGGACTGGATACAAAAATTATGATTTAAAAAATTCTATAACACATTTGAAGTTGAAGCCTTCTACGATAACTTTCGTGCAGACATTCTCCTTTCAAATTCCATTAAAAAGTATACACCGGTCTTTATCGAAATATATGTTTCACATCCTTGCGAACATCAAAAGATTGACTCAGGAAATAAAATCATAGAACTAAAGATCAACTCGGAAGATGATATAAAATCAATCATCAATAGCCCCATCATCACAGAAGACGGAGATCTTATCAGATTATATAATTTCAAACCGAAAGGAGACTTTACCGGTCCACCTCAACATCCCAAGCAATTGGTGAAGTTTTCAGTTTTTGAAAGCTATAAAATGTATTGTGGGAATACGGACTGTCAGACATTCTCATGTCACAGAAACAAAGCTATCTTCGAGTTAACCTCCGACTTTCATCCCGACTTTCTCCCAGAATATTCTCTATATGATTATGGAATCGTAGAACTATACGATTTGGATCCTAACCTCAAAGTATGCAACCTCTGCCGCTATTATAGACCCCGAGACATATTATTCGACGATCTGTTCGACATAAGAATCGATAAACGTCCAATTTTTTGCTGCTTATACAAAAAACTCGGGACTGACAAATATCGAGACCCATCAGATGCACGCACTTGCACTGCATTCCGGAAAATAGATGGAAAAACAATGGCAGAGATTAGACAAGAATATAAAATGGTAAAAACAATTATTTGGAAGAAACCAAATGATTAGAAGGCCTATTTTGCATCGGGTGGAATCCGATTACACGGCAGTGCCAACCCAAGCAAACGAATGCCAAAGCCCGGAAACGGCCGACGACGTGTCTTCGGTGTGGCACCGGTTGGCATCGGTTGGCGCTGATTTGTAACGCCATTCGCCGTTTTCGAGAGGGGTTCGGAAAGCCTTTCTTTGCGTCATCAACCAAATTCGAATCGTTATGACCAAGGAAATCTTTCTGAGCGGCATGACCGCCGACCAGCTCTCGGAGATGATTCGCGAATCGCTGCGCGACGAGTTGCGGCAGCTCCACCCCGAACCCTCCGCCGAGACACCAAATTATCTGACCCGCCGCGAGACGGCCCGCCGCCTTCGTATCTCGCTCGTGACGCTCAACGACTGGGTGAACCGCGGCCGGATCCGCGCCCACAAGATCGGCGGGCGCGTGCTCTTCCGCGACAGCGATGTCGAGGCGGCACTGCACCGGATTGTCCCCATCAAAAGCCGATAGCCATGAAGACGACCTCAGATTGCATCGGCATCCGGGAGTATCTCCTCCGCCGAAGGCTGCAGCCCCACCACGAAACCGCCACCCACGGCATGTTCCTCTCGCCGCTGCGCGAGGAGCGTACCCCCAGCTTCAGCGTCCGCTACGACAAGGGGCTTTGGTACGACTTCGGGCTGGGCGAAGGGGGCACGCTCCTCCAGCTGGTCATGCGCCTCGAAGGGTGCAGCATGGCAGAAGCCATCCGGAGCCTGCGCAAAGGATCCGCAGACGAAGTTCCCTTCCAGCCCCTCCCGACCGCCTTGCCGCGCGAAGACTCCCCGCTGCGGATCCTCGGCGTCGGGGAGATTCGCCACCCGGCGCTGATCGGCTATCTGCGCGAGCGCGGCATCGACCCCGCCGTGGCCGGAGCGCTGTGCCGCGAGGTCCACTACGCCGTCGGCGAACGGCGTTTCTTCGCCATCGGCTTCCGCAACGATGCCGGAGGCTGGGAGCTGCGCAGCCCGCAATTCAAGGGGAGCAGCGCCCCGAAATCCATCACGACCTTCGACCGGCACGGCGACACGGCGCTGCTCTTCGAGGGCTTCTTCGACCTGCTCTCTTACCTGACATTGCAGCACAAGGCGACGCCAACCGCCGACACCGCCGTACTCAACTCCGTGGTCAACCTTCCCCGCGCCCTTCCGTTTCTCGCACGCCACACGACGATCCACGCCTTCCTCGACAACGACGAGGCGGGGCGCCTCACCCTCGAACGGCTGCGCAGCGCCCTGCCCGGTGCGACCGTCATCGACCGGGCGGAGAGTTACCGAGCCCACAAGGATCTGAACGAATCGCTCCGACCCTCCGCAAAGGTTTCCCGCACGCCGCGTCGTCGCGGCCGCAAGTTGTAACGTCGCCCGGAATGACGCCAGAACCGTCGCCCACCCATCGGCCGCTTCGCGACCGCGGCTTTTCCCCCGAGGAAAAAGCCATAGCTTATTAGGGCTTTTTCCAACGCATCGGCCCGCCGACGCTGAAAAAGCCCCAATAGGCCAAAGGGTCAAGCCCCTCTGGACACCTCCTGTCGTGCTGCGCACGCCGACCGCCGAGGCGGTCCCCTCTTCAACCACACAACCCTCCGAAAAACGACCGTACCATGGGATATGCCGTCCTGCATCTCGACAAAGCCCCGGGCAACGAGGCGGCGATGACCGCCCACATTGCCCGCACAAAGATACCCACCAACGCCTCGCCCGAGCGCACCTGCCTCAACGAGGAGCTTGTCGAGTTCCCCGAGGAGGTGGCCGACCGTACGGAAGCGATCAGCTACCGCCTCGAACACGCCGGTCTCACGCGCAAGATCGGAACGAACCAGGTGCGGGTGATCCGCGTCATGCTGACCGGTTCGCACGACGCGATGAAGCGCATCGAGGAGGAGGGGCGGCTTCCGGAGTGGTGTGCCGACAACCTCGCCTGGCTGCGCGAGACCTTCGGAACGGAGAATGTCGTCTCAGCCGTCGTACATCGCGACGAATCGACCCCGCATATCCACGCCGCCGTGGTGCCGATCGTCACGGGCGAGCGCCGCAAGGCCCGCACCGTCCCATCCGAAACACCGGGCAAGCGACACTACCGTCCGAAATCCGCCGCACGGCCCCGCCTCTGCGCCGACGACGTCATGTCGCGCGTCCGGCTCAAGCAGTATCAGGACACCTATGCCGCAGCGATGTCCAAATACGGGCTGGAGCGCGGCATCGACGGTTCGGAGGCGCGCCACATCACCACGCAAGAGTTCTACCGGCAGACCATCGCCCAGCAGCAGGATCTGCAGGAGAACATCGACGCGCTGCTCCGTCTCGAAGAGCAGAAGCGGAAGGCTGTCGAGCAGCTCAAACAACAGGAGCGGCAGGTGCGCACCGAATACGAACAGACCGCCACGCTCCAGGCGCAGAAGAGCGCCGAACTGAACCGCACCGAGGCCGAGCTGAAGAGTGTGAAGGGCGAGCTGAAGGGTGCCAGGTTAAAAAACGCCGCGGCGGAGGTCGGGTCGAACATAGTCGAAGGAATCGGGGCGATGATCGGCACCTCCCGCGTCAAGCGGCAGCAGCAGGAGATCGACCGCCTCAACGCGGAGAACGCCGCCCTGCACGAACAGATCGGAACGCTGAACCGTGCCAACCGCGAGGAGAAGGTCCGGCATGAGCAGGCTGAACAGCAACTGCAGGCGAAGCTCGACCGCATCGAACACTGGCTGCCCGACACGCAGACGCTCATCCGCTGGGGCGAATACTGCCGCGACATGGGAATCCCGGAGTCGGGCGCCCGCGAGATCATCGCCATGAAGCCCCTCTACGTCTCGGGCGAGCTCCGCGCTCCGGAGTATTCGCGCCGCTTCGACGTCTCGAATACGGAGATCCGCCTGCAACGCGACCCGAACGGTCCCGGAGGCTTCCAGCTGCTCATCGACCGCCAACCCGCACACACCTGGTTCCGCCAACGGTATGTGGAGCTCATGACCCGCCTGGGCTACCCCGTCCGCCCCGAACGTCCCGTCATCCGACGACATACCATTAAACGATAACACCTGCCCTGAAAGACAAAGAGAATATCCGGTCGGACAGCCGGATATTTTTCTTCACAAAGTGAAGAAACTCGCTTAATCGGAACATTTGTAGAGTTTGTATTGCGATTTTTTCGAAAATAATTTGCTTTTCTCGGGTAAAGCACATACTTTTGTAATGAACCTACAAAGAAAAAAATGGTAAAACTGAAAGATATTGCCACCATCCAGACGGGAGTTTACCTGAAAAGTACCCCTTCGCCCGACACCTGCTACCTTCAGGTGAACGATTTCGACGAGGAGGGGAACATCCGTCCGACCGTCCGACCGACAACCACCGTCAGCTCCAAGGCTGCCCGCCACCTGCTGACAGAAAGCGACCTACTGCTCGCCGCCAAGGGTGGCAAGAATTTCTGCGCCATCGCCCCGACGCAACTCGGGCCGTGCGTGGCCTCACCCTCGTTTCTGATTATCCGAATCGACGACCCGACCCGCATCCTATCCGAATACCTCTGCGGATTCCTCAACCTGCCATCCACCCGGCAGCTGCTGACGGCGCAGGCCCAAGGGTCGGCCATCACCTCGCTCAGCAAGGCTGACCTCGAGGAGTTCGAGATACCGCTCCCCCCGCTGGAGCGACAGCGGTCCTGCATCGCCCTCACCCGCCTGCATCGCCGCGAACAGGCCCTCTACAAGGCCATCGCGGAGCGCCGCCGGCAAATCACCGATTATAAATTAACAAAAATATATAAAGATGAACGGTAAAGTTACACAGGAAGAGATTAACAAAGTCGTATGGCAAGCCTGCGACACCTTCCGGGGCGTGATTGACCCCAGCCAGTACAAGGACTACATTCTCACGATGCTGTTCTTGAAGTACGTCAGCGACGTCAGCAAAGCGAAATACAAGGAGTACCTCCAGCGTTACGACGGCGACACGGAGCGTGCCCAACGGGCCATGCGCCGCGAACGATTCCAGGTTCCCGAGAAGAGTTCGTTCGACTACCTCTTCGAGCACCGCAACGAACCCAATATCGGCGAGCTCATTGATGTTGGCCTGGCGGACCTTGAATACGAAAACCGCGAAAAGCTGAGCAGCGAAGACGGTAGCGGCATCTTCCGCAACATCAGCTTCAACAGCAGCAACCTCGGCGAAACGAAGGAGCGCAACGCCCGGCTGAAACAGCTGCTTATCGACTTCTCGGACGAGCGGCTGCAGTTCGACGAGTCACACCTCGCGAACAACGACGTCATCGGCGATGCCTATATGTTCCTTATCGAGAAGTTCGCCAGCGACGCCGGGAAGAAGGCTGGAGAGTTCTTCACGCCGAAGGAGGTTTCGACCCTGCTGGCTCGGCTGACCAAAAGCGCCCCCGGCTCGCGCATCTGCGACCCGACGTGCGGCTCGGGTTCCCTGCTCATCAAGGCAGGCCGCGAGGTGGGCTCCGACAACTTCTCGCTCTACGGTCAGGAGCTCAACGGCAGCACTTGGGCGCTGGCCATGATGAACATGCTGCTCCACGGTTTCGACAGCGCCACCATCCGCTGGGGCGACACGCTGCGCAACCCGAAGCTCAAGGAGGGCGACGCGCTGATGAAGTTCGACACCGTCGTTGCCAATCCCCCCTTCTCGCTCGAAAAGTGGGGCGCCGACGAGGCGGCCGACGACCCCTACAACCGCTTCTGGCGCGGCATTCCGCCCAAGAGCAAGGGCGACTGGGCCTTCATCTGCCACATGCTCGAGGTGGCCAACGAGCACGGCAAGGTGGGCGTCGTCGTTCCCCACGGGGTGCTGTTCCGCGGCGCCAGCGAGGGAAAAATCCGCCAGCAGACCGTCGAGGAGAACCTCGTCGAAGCCATCATCGGACTCCCGGCCAACCTCTTCTACGGAACGGGCATTCCGGCCGCCATCGCCATCTTCAACAAGGCCAAGACGACGACCGACGTGCTCTTCATCGACGCCAGCCGCGAATTTGAGAACGGCAAGAACCAGAACCGGCTGCGCGACGAGGATATCGACCACATCGTCACGACCTACCGCCGCTTTGCGCAGGGCGAACTCAAGCCGGGCATCGTCGAGGAGCGCTACGCCTACGTGGCGCGGCGCGAGGAGCTTGCCGAGAACGACTACAACCTCAACATCCCGCGCTATGTAGACACCTTCGAGGAGGAGCCCGAAATCGACATTGCGGCCGTGCAGCAGGAGATTGATGCACTGGAAAAGGAGCTTGCCGAGGTGCATGTCCGGATGGATGGTTATCTGAAGGAGTTGGGATATTAAAAACAATTGGATAATATGAATCGAGTTAACGAACTATATAGCGAGTGGCAGGCTTTGCAGCCATTAAAGCCGGAAGATAAAAATCGATTGGACCGCAAATTCATGCTGGAGTTTAACTATAACTCCAACCACATCGAAGGGAATACCTTGACCTACGGGCAGACTGAAATTCTGCTGCTCTTCGGAAAGGTTGTAGATGAAGCCAACATGAAGGACCTGGAAGAGATGAAGGCTCATAACGTCTGTCTAAAAATGATACAGACGGAAGCTGCCGACAAGGAGCATCCGCTTACAGAGACTTTCATTCGGCAGCTGCATCACACCTTGCTCCGTGAAGATTATACCATGTACCGCCAGTCGCCTGATGGTGCGACTACCTCCTATGTTATCCATGCGGGAGTGTATAAGACGCGCCCCAATTCCGTAATCACAGTTACCGGAGAACGTTTCGAGTACGCTTCGCCTGAGGAGACGCCGGCTTTGATGTCCGATCTGGTCAAGTGGTACAACGACGAAGAACAAAAAGCCGAGATGTCTCCCATCGAACTGGCTGCCGTCTTCCACTATCGCTATATTCGCATCCACCCCTTTGAGGATGGTAATGGACGTATTGCCCGTCTGTTGGTGAATTACATTTTGACGCGCTACCATTATCCGATGATTGTGGTGAAAAGTAAAGACAAGGACCGCTATCTGACAGCCTTGAACCGTTGTGATGTAAACGTGGGGCCCGTCCCCTCCGCAGGAGCTCATGCAAAGCCCGAGCAGCTGGTTCCTTTTGTAGAATATATGACCAAATGCCTGGAAACGGCGTTGACCGTGTGTATCAAGGCTGCAAAGGGAGAGAGTATCGAAGAGGATGATGATTTTCAGAAACAAATCAAGCTGCTGCAGCGAAAGGCTGAAAAAAGGGAGGATACACGAAGCCGGTCAGACACTGTTGAAAATAAGGTTGATCTGTATAACAAATTACTGCTTCCCTATTCGCAGAAGATGAAAGAGGGAATCCTGCCAGCTTTCGATTTCTTTGAGAATATGGAATGCAGATATACACTTGGGCTTAAGAACTCAAGCAGGGATTACAGCCATCAAAATCAACCGTTGGATTTTGAATCTATGGGAAACGAAGAGAGGGAAATGTGGACTCAAGTAAAATCAATCAGCTTCTCCATTTCGTTCAGTAAATTGAAATCCGATTATGCCATGCAGAATATATCTACAGGACTGTTTGCAAATATTCAGTTCAATGCTCGCGACTATATGTTCCAATCTAAAAAATACGCTTATGGGACATATCCCGATGATACCGATATAGCCCACGCATTAGAGGGGCAAAAGAAGAACTTGATAGATATATTTGAAAAGGCAATAAAGGATTATAATCCCGAAAATTAAGAGCTATGGACAATTGCGTTATACCGCACGGCTATAAGGCGACGGCGCTGGGGATTATTCCGCAGGAGTGGGAGGTTATGCTGTTAGGCAATTTGTCTAATAGCATATCATCCGGGAGAAATAAACACAGAGATGCGCACGGTCAATATCCCGTTTTTGGTTCTACTGGAATAATTGGCTATTCATCCACCTACGAATATGAAGGTCCAGTTATCTTAGTTGCAAGGGTAGGGGCGAATGCAGGAACCCTCAATTTCGCATCAGGACAATATGATGTATCAGACAACACGCTAATTATAACCATCAAACAAAATGTATACGATTATAATTTCGCATACAACCAACTAACACACTATAAACTCAATAAACTTGTTTTTGGGTCTGGTCAACCCCTTATCACTTCCAAACAGCTAAAAAATATAAGAATCCCTGTTCCGCCGCTGGCGGAGCAGCGGAAGATTGCGGAGGTGTTGGGCGTGTGGGATAAGGCGATTGAAAAGCAGGCGCGGCTGATTGAAAAACTCGCCCTGCGCAAACGCGCCTTGATGCAGCGACTCCTCTCCGCTAAACTCCGTCTCCCCGGTTTCTCCGAACCCTGGAAAAAAGTAAAATTGGGAGACGTAGCAGAACTTTATCAACCTCAAACTATTCAAAGTGAAGATTTATCACAAACCGGATATCCGGTTTATGGCGCAAATGGTCTTATAGGTTATTATAATAATTATAATCATGAGTATCCGCAAGTCGTCATAACTTGCAGAGGTTCATCGTGTGGCACCGTCAATTTTACTCCAGGAAAATGTTGGATAACAGGGAATGCGATGGTTCTTAATGTTGACAACAATAGAGATGTAAATAAATCTTTCTTTTATTATCTTATTTCCAACTCTTCATTTGTCAATTTAATATCAGGATCGGGACAGCCCCAAATCGTTCGGCAGCCTCTCTTAAAATTCGAACTACGTATTCCTCCTCTTAAAGAGCAAACCGCCATTGCGGAGGTGTTGACCGCGGCTGACCGCGAGATTGATCTGGCCAAAGAGAAGCTCGAACGCCTCCGCCGTCAGAAACGCGGCCTTATGCAACAACTCCTAACCGGCAAAAAACGAATATAAATTCATGCTTATGGAAATTTTTACAAAATACATTAAGACTATCAGCACGTTGGTTGCGATTACGGTAGGAATCGTGACTATATATTTTTACTTTCATAAAGAGTGCGTTATCCTTGAAGTCAAAGCAATGTCAGTTCAACTATTGACAGAATCGACTTCTACGGATGATTTGAGAGTTCAATATTTCTACAAAGACACTATTCCGGTACAAAATCTTTGGCAAATTCAATATGTGATTCGTAACATTGGAGATGCAACTCTTATAGGCACTGGAGAAAATAAACAGCTATTGAGTGAAAATCTTCCATTGACTATCAAAAATCAAGAACATATATATTCCATAGCTATTACTCAATCGAATAATGAAGCATCTCTACTGAACAACCGGATTTGCTTCAAACAATGGCGTTCCGGAGAATTTGTAGAACTTATCGCATTTGTTGAGAGTAAAGAACAACCGCAACTGATTATTAGTGATAGGGATATAAAAGATTCAGAAATCATTTATCAGAAATATACCCCAGAGACGATAAATGAAAATGCAAAAATTGTAGACTATTTACCAAGGTGGTTGGTTCAAACTATTAAGATCTTATATTTTATATTTGGGGGAATTATAGCTCTTGGCTCTATTATCGCAATATGCCAAAAAGGAACATGGATCAGTAAATTATCAGTCATATTTGTGTTGTTATCTTTATTGATACCGTTGTTGTGGATATTTTAAGTATTAGCTATGCCTATTTCGTTTAAAGAAGACCATATCAGCCAGATCCCCGCGCTGCTGATGCTCGAAAAGCTCGGTTACACATACCTCACTCCCGACGAGGCGCTGGCCCTGCGCGGCGGGAATCTCGCCAACGTACTGCTCGAACCCGTGCTGCGCAAACAGCTCGCCGCCATCAACGTCGTGCAGGTCAGCTCGGTGCGCACCACCGTATTCTCCGAGCAGAACATCACCGCCGGAATCGACGCCCTGCGCAACATCCCGATGGACGAGGGGTTCATGGAGGCTTCGCAGACGGTCTACGACCTGCTCACCTCGGGCAAGACCCTCGAACAGATTGTCGACGGCGACCGCAAGAGCTTCGTGATGCAGTACATCGACTGGAAGAACCCGCGCAACAATGTCTTCCACGTCACCGAGGAGTTTGCCGTCAGCCGCACGGGGATGACCGAGACCTACCGGCCCGACATCGTCCTCTTCGTGAACGGCATTCCGCTCTGCGTCATCGAGTGCAAGCGTCCCGACGTGAAGGACTCCATCGAACAGGCCATTTCGCAGCACCTCCGCAACCAGAAGGCCGACGGCATCCGTTCGTTGTACCTCTACTCGACGCTGCTGCTGGCCATCAACCGCCAGGAGGGGAGTTACGCCACGACGGCCACGCCCGAGAAGTTCTGGGCGCGGTGGCGCGAGCAGTTCACCAACCGCGAAGAGGAGGTCCGTTACCGGCAGGAGCTGGAGCGGGTGGTCAACGAGCCGCTGCTGGACGACAAGCTCTTCGGGGAGCGGTTCGGCTATGTGCGCCGCAACTTTGAGGAGCTTTACAGGCAGCCGGTCATCCCGTCGGTGCAGGACGAATACCTCTACAACCTCTGCCGGCCCGAGCGGCTGTTGCAGTTGATGTACGGCTTCACGCTCTACGACGACGGCATCAAGAAGGTGGCGCGTTACCAGCAGTATTTTGCCGTGCGGCAGACGATGCAACGCATCCGCCACATCGAGGGCGGACGGCGGCGCGGCGGCGTCATCTGGCACACGCAGGGGAGCGGCAAGTCGCTGACGATGGTGATGCTGGCGCAGGCCATCATCCTCGACAAGGAGATTCGCAACCCGAAAATCATCCTCGTAACCGACCGCACGGACCTCGACCGGCAGATTACGGGGACGTTCCGCAAGTGCCAGATTCGCGTCGAGAACGCCACGACGGGAAGCAAGCTCGTCGAACTGCTCAACAGCAAGAGCGATGCCGTCATCACGACGATTATCAACAAGTTCGAGACGGCCGTGCGCGGCATCCGCACCCCGTTGACCGACCCCAACATCTTCGTGCTGATCGACGAGGGACACCGCAGCCAGTACGGCGAGATGGGCATCAAGATGGAGAAGACGCTCCCGAATGCCTGCTTCATCGCCATGACCGGCACGCCGCTGATGAAGAAGGAGAAGAACACGGCCCGGAAGTTCGGCGGCATCATCCAGCCGGTCTACACGGTGGATCAGGCCGTGGCGGACAAGGCCGTCGTACCGCTGTTGTACGAGGGGCGCATGGTGCCGCAGGTGGTACACGAGGAGACGATAGACCGCTATTTCGACAAGATTTGCGGATGGATGAGCGACGCCCAGCGGGCCGACATGAAGAAGAAATTCAGCCATGCGGACCAGCTCAACCAGACGCAGCAGCGCATCTACGCCATTGCGTGGGACATTTCGCAGCACTTCCGGGAGAACTGGCAGGGGTCGAAGTTCAAGGCGCAGCTGGTGGCTCCGCGCAAGCGCATCGCAATTCTCTACAAGCAGTATCTCGACGAAATCGGCATCGTCTCGTCGGAGGTGCTCATCACCTCGCCCGACACCCGGGAGGGGGAAGACGAAGCATTCGGCGATACCTCGAACGTGGAGGTGGCCTTCTGGAAGCGCATGATGGATGAATACGGCACGGCCAAAAAGTACGAGGCAAGCATCATCAACCGCTTCAAGAACAGCGACAAGCCGGAGATTATCATCGTCGTGGACAAACTCCTGACGGGATTCGACGAACCCCGCAACACGGTGCTCTATCTCGACCGCAAGTTGAAGGACCACACGCTGCTGCAGGCCATTGCCCGCGTCAACCGCGTCTGCGAAGACAAGGAGTTCGGGTATATCATCGACTATTACGGCGTATTGGGGTCGCTCAATTCGGCGCTGGAGCTCTACACCGATTTCGACAAGGAGGATCTGGAGGGAACCTATACGGACATTTCGGAGGAGGTGGCCAAGCTGCCCCAGAAGCATGCCGAGTTGTGGGACCTCTTCAAGGAGGTGCGCAACACAACCGACTTCGAGGCCTTCGGCAATGTCCTGCGCGAGGAGGACCGGCGCACGCTCTTCTACGAAAAGCTGCGGGCCTTTGCCCGGACGCTGAAGGTAGCGCTTTCGTCCATCGTATTCCATCAAAACACGCCTCAAGAAGAGGTCGAACGGTACAAGCACGATCTGGCCTTCTTCATGAAGCTCCGTAATGCCGTGCAGGAGCGCTACTCCGACACGGTGGACTACAAGCAATACGAAGGGCAGATTCAGAAGCTGATCGACACGCACATCGAGAGCGGCGAGGTGCAGGTCATCACCGACCTGGTGAACATCTTCGACAAGGAGCGGTTCGCCGAAGAGGTGGAGAAAATCTCCGGAAAAGCAGCCAAAGCAGACACGATTGCCTCGCGAACGGCCAAGTACATCACCGAGAACATGGATACCGATCCGGCCTTCTACAAGAAGTTCTCGCAGATGCTCAAGGAGACCATTTCGCAATACGAACAAGGGCGAATCGACGAGGCAGAGTATCTGACCCAGGCGACGGACCTGATGAACAAGGTGCTGAATCATACCGACAGCGAGATTCCCGACGTGCTGAAGGATAACAATGCCGCGCGGGCCTACTTCGGATTGAGTCTGGAGGTCTACAAGTCGGTCATAAAGCCCGAACAGGGGCTCGACCTGACGCAAATCGCACTCGACACGGCCAGCCGGATCGACGCCATCATTCGTCAGCACATCTTCGAGAAGGGGACACTCATTGTCGACTGGCCGCTCAAGGACAGGTTGGTCGGCATGATGAAGCTCGACATCGAGGACTATCTGATTGACGAGGTCAAACGCAAGTATGATCTGTCGATGACCTTCGACGACATGGATGCCATCATCGACCGGGCGGTCGACGTGGCTCAAAAATGGTTCCGGTGATGCAGCAGATATTCGTCTACGGAAAAGAGACGATTCCCTACAGCGTGCTCTTTTCCGCCCGCCGGACACTCGGAATCAAGGTATATCCATCCGGCGAGGTCGTTCTGCTGGCTCCGGAAGGGACGCCGGAAGAGGTTATCGAGCAGAAACTCCACAAACGGGCGCCGTGGATTCTTCGGCAGCAGGCCTATTTCAAGGATTTCGGGATTCGGAGTCCGGAAAAACGGTATGTCAGCGGAGAGTCGCACTACTATCTGGGAAAGCAGTTCCTGCTCCGGGTCTCGGAAGGCAAAACCAACAGCGTCCGCTACAAGGGGCGCTGCTTCGAAGTGGTATGCACCTCTCCGGACAGGGCCCGGGAGTTGATGAGATCCTGGTACCGCGAACACGCCAAACTCAAGTTTGCCGAGTATGCGGAGCCAATCATTTCCCGATTTGCACGGTACGGAGTTGCGCCAACCTCACTCTATGTCCAGGAGATGGAAAACCGTTGGGGCAGCTGCACCCCCAAGGGGAAAATCATTCTGAATACGGAACTCATCAAGGCGCCGCGTCCCTGCATTGAATATGTTATTACGCATGAGATGTGTCATCTGCTGCATCCCGACCATACCGCGGCCTTCTTTACCCTGCTCGAAACCGAGATGCCCGACTGGCGGCGTTGGAAAGACAAGTTGGAGCGATTCATGATGTAGGTGCAAACTGCTTCAAAAGCATCATCCGTCCTCCCCGTATGACAAATGTATGACAAATCAAAAAGAAAACCGCGTTGCAGATAACTGCAACGCGGTTTTAGTGAGGTCTAAAGCGGATTCGTAATCATTCTGATTCTCTCTCTCCGGTTTGGATATTGGTTCTGGGATAGACGCAGGTTTAGGCTCAGATGCTATTTCCTTCCCCATTGCGCTTTGGTCTTCTGTGGGGTCTTCTGGCACAATCAGCTCCGCAGATTCTGCCAGACCCTGTATACTCTGGTATTTGCGCCTACTTGCCATTTGTAATCTTGATTATTTCTGCCGCCATTTCTTGTAAATAGGGTTTGACCACGGAGTAGGTGCCGAGGTTAAGGTTGACCTTGAGGGATGCAGGAATGACCGTGTTACAGTCGTTCAGGGGAGAGTAGGGAATCCTCGCTTGTAGGAATGGGATTCCGTAGTCGTTGAAGAGGCGCTTTTCTGTGGAATTTGTTTTCCGGAGCCGGGATACCTCGAACTTATTCCAAAGAATATATTTCGACTGAAAGTCGATCGGAAGTCCTTGCAGGGTTTTTAAAAAACATTCTGTACCCAGTACATCACTCGGGTTAATCGAGGTGGGGATGAAGATGTGTTGTACTAATTGCAGAAATGCGCCGGTACCATCTTGTGTCAGGGTTCCGGGGAAGTCGATAAAAACATAGTCATATTCCTGATACTGTATATTCTCCAACGCTCTGGATATTTGTGTGTCGTTTCCCAGATCGACATATTGCATTTTGTAGGTTTTGAATCCTGCGTCGATGAGCAATGCGTAGCGGCGCTGAAACTGGCCGATCTCGGTCTTTTGTCCGAGATCCATTGCCAAGAACTCCGGAGAGGTTTCTTTGTATGACAGTTGCTCTATATCTCGTTTCCGCTTTGCCGTATTGGTTTGTTGGGGGTCGATATCGACGACCAGAACGTTAACTTGTTTGCCTGAGTGCAGCAGGTGCCACAGGATTATTTCGTTGGGTAAGATGTTGGTAAGGACGGATTTTCCCGCACCACCCTTTTGCGTCATGAACGCGCATATTTTACTGTCGGTTGCCATCTCTCGGGGATTATCTTCTGAGCAAAATTATCGTGTCATTTTTTGCGAATGAAATTATACATCGTTTTTGAGGCGAATTCTACATGTGTTTTCGGGATTTATTTAATGGATTAATTAGCTTAATAATTAATTAGTTAAATAATGAATTCAATAATTCGTGTATTAATGCGCGAGATCGTTGGAAAGGCAGTATTATTTGGTTATCGTAGTGACGGACAGCTACTTTTGCTTTTGGGGTCGAAAGAAGTGGCAAGATGTGAGTTTGTCGGACAAACTCTCACAACAACCTGCTCCGCAGCCTGTTGCATCTTGCGTCAATGCTCCGGAAGCGGTGCATTTGACGAAAATTTGCCCTTCGGTTAATTTTTGAATTAGGAATATGGATGATAAAAGAAACCATAGAATTTACTGCCGTTTGACATCTGCCGAATATGGTCGGTTTAAGACGGAGGTCAGAAAGACGTATCTGTCGGAATCCGAATATATCCGTCGCAAGTTGCTTCATCCCCAAATGCGTATCCGCAGCAGGGAGGAAACGGATCTGTTGAATTTCGTTATCGGATCACTGTCGCAGGTCAATAACAATATCAACCAGATTGCGCGGGTTATGAATGCCTTGAAGGGAAGCGGGGCTGTTGTGATCGGCAGCGTCGCTCAGAGGCAGCTCAACCAAGTCGAGGCCATATTGAAGGAGTGGAATACGTTTGAAGGCCGCCTCCGGCAAAGTCTGAAGTCGAAATGATTATTAAGATTATACGGAAGCCTCCGAAACCGGGCAATAGGGGAACCCGGGCGCGGGGCTTCGCAGCTCTGCTCCATTATCATGATCGACATGAAAGCGAGCTATGCCTTACGGAGAATATTATTGGCAATACTTCGGTTGAACTTGCCCAGTACTTTATGGATGTCTCTACACGAAGCTCGTCCCGGGTCAAAGATCCGGTTTTTCATGCCGTTGTCAGTTTTGCCTACAATGAAGTAGATCCTGCGCCGGAGGTGATTGAGGCAATGGCCCGACAGTATCTTCAAAAAATGGGATATGCAAATCAACCCTGGGTAATGTATCGTCACACGGATAAACAGCATATTCATTATCACATTATTTCCAGTCGGGTTGATGTGCGAAGTGGGAAAGCTATTTCGAGTAGTTACGAGGGATTACGGACGAAGACCGTGCTGGATCAGCTTGCGCCATTATTCGGATACCAGGTAGGCAAAGGAGCGGATAAACGTCAGCAACAAAATCAGGGATTGATCCGCGAGATAGATCAAGTAGTCCAAAAAGTCCTGCTTGAAGATCAACCATACAGCATGTATCGGTTTTGCCAAGCGTGCGAAAAACGAGGACTGAAGGTAAAGAAATTGCCTCGAGGATATGTTATCTCGCAGGGTAACTCTTATCCTGTTGCCCTGTCAAAATTACCTGTTTTTGCAGAGCGCAGGTTATCGCATATTTTAAGAGCAGTCAAGCAGGAACGAATCCGTGAAATGCGGTATATCCGGAAATGCCTGTACATGGTTCTCCGGAATATGCCTCAGATTGATATGCAGTCCGATATGGCGGCTGAATTGTTTGGGGACAAGCTACTGAATCAGTTGGCGCAATACAATATAAATGTTATTTATAACAGAAATAGCGCCGGAATAGTCGGAATTTCTTTTGGCCGGCCGGACTTGACTTTCAAGGGGAGCGAGCTGAAGCTGTCATGGGAAACGATCCTACATTATGTTCGGAGCAAGAGGGGGGTATCTGCAAAGAAGAAACCTATCCTTCAAACAACTGTCCGGCCGCAGGCAGCACACCTCCAGACGCTCGTACAGGGAGCCGCAGTTGGGAAGAAAATAGCTGAAGACGAAGAGGAAAAAAAGCGTCGCGGACAAGCCGAGCAGGAAATATAATTCATGGTTTATGCTATTGTGTTGATATATAGATACATGCCAGCTCTAAAATATTATAGTATTTAATATAAATAATTTATATTATTCAAATAATTGAAATTATTTGAAATAATCTGTTTATATTTGCTGAGAAGGCATAATCACAAAACACGAAATAACAATGGAAGCATCACAGACTTTTAAAGACAAGAGAAGCCGGCTGACAAAAGAACAAAGAGAGCGGGTTACTCCGGAACTGGTAGAGGAGATCATGGAAAAGCATGTGTCACCTGAACATTGGCCGTCGTTTCGAAGACGGCATAAAGCCGAGTTTCGGAAAATCGCCGAAGGCTACGTTTCTCAGTGTATGACTTTTTCAGCCAAAGATACAAAGAGGCCCTATAAAGCACGGATCAAAGGGTTGTTGGTGAGTGAGGTAAATGGTGAGGAAAGGATCTCCTTTGATTTTCTGTTTGCCCAGCGGAAATTGGTCATTCCGAATCGTATGCAGATCAAGAACGGTCAGGATGCGATCAATATATCCGACGAGCAGATTGAAAAGTTGAAGGCCGGAGCCTTCCTTGATGAGCTTTTAGTTTCAGAGAAGGGGGCAAAGTTTTTCGCCGAGGTCGATACCGAACTTAACCGTCTTGCTATTGCTGAAGCGACGTATGTTCGTGCCCCGAAGACGCTGCACGGTTCAATTCTTACCCCGGAACAGAGCAATGCCATTATGAGCGGAAAGTCTATGGAGTACGAACGTGAAAACCCCAATGATAAATCGCAGGTATTCGTTCTCAAAGCCCGTTACAGTCCGATTTATTATACGATCAGGTCGGAGTCGGTTCTCGATAAGGATGGGAAGCCTCTTGTTCGGAGTGTATCCGTATCTGTGGATCCGAGTCAAACACTCCAGTCGGTAGAAGAGGCGGTTAAGATGTCTGCTCAAAAAACGAAAAAACGGGTTAGTCAACAAAGACAGATGTGATATTGAATAATCTTGGTTATTATGGATGTATATATCAGTGGGAAAATCAGCGGAAAAACCCAGCAAGAAGCAGAGGCTGATTTTGGGAAATATGCAGAAATCATCCAGGCCGCCGGTCATACTCCCGTGAATCCGATGAAGAACGGCCTGCCTTTCGATGCTCCCTGGGAAGATCATATGGAACGCGACCTTGAAATGTTACGCGCGAGTGATGCTATCTGTTTATTGCCGGATTGGGTCGAGAGCTGCGGAGCGAAGATCGAGTTGCACCAGGCACTTGAGATCAGGATGCCGGTTCTCAATGACTCGAATCTTCGTCTGTACCTCGAACAAGCCAATCATCAGGGAGTTCAACAGGAAGATTCCCGTAGTAAGATTCTGCGCAATATAGAGAGGAGCTACAAAATGCAACAAGGGACGATAAAAGATCCGTCACAGAAACATAACCTTTAAATGAGCAATTATGAAAATTGTCCTTGGAGAAGCGAAAGAAGAGTATGATACCGATGTGCAGATGGCCGTTACACGTCAGTTAATTCTTCGTGTTAATACAGAAATAAAACCGGAGGAAGCCTATGTGGTTTCGGAAATAACCTATTCCCAACGTACGGGCTATTCGTATACGCTGATAAATACTCAAACAAAAGAGAGGCGTACGACAAATTTAATTCGGCCTCTTAGTAAACGGTTTGGTGTGGGATTTTATAAAGATGATGTGCGTATGATGTTAATGCCGGAACCCGAGTTCAAAAGATTATGTGAAGGGGCGCAAAACATAGTCAAGAAAGAGGAAGTGAAAAAAGATAAAACACGGTATCAGCTCTCAAATGATTATCAAGGCTCCAGATACGATTCCAAGCTCACAACTAAAGAAATTGCAATTAAGATCCGTGCATATTGCAAAACTCAGTATCCGGATTATAAATTTTCTGTACGTGTGGATCGTTCTGAAATAAATGTCAAGATTCTTTCAGGCCCCCAAGAGATCCGGGCAGGAAAGGGACTTGCTAAGGGAAACTGGCAAACAATCGGGATTACGGACTTTTATAAGGACTGGTTATCTGAGGGAGCCTATAAAATGTTATATGATATAACGCAGTATGCAAAGTCATACAATCGCTCTGATACTGATATTCAGGATGATTACTTCGACGAACATTTTTATTTTCGATTGGATATTGGTGCTTGGGATCGGCCATATACTGTAACGCCTGAAATAAAGCCGCAGACCGGGATAACAAAGTCTGGTACTTTACAGATAATTGAGGCTCGGATCGTATCTCAGCCGGAAGCGAATCATCGATCAGGCCCGGAAAAAACCATTTAAACAACATATTCATAATTTTTTGCATCGAAAAATTTAATAAACCATGATTGATTATAAAGAAGCGAAGAAATACCTTCTTCCAACATTATTGGATTATGGCTTCAAGGAGCGTAAAGACAAATCGTGTAAATCATGTCTTGTCTTCTCGGACGGCTCGGAAACACTCCTGGTGTATCGCAACCAGAGAGGAATCTACGATCATTATGTCAATAAAAGTGCGTCTGACGATTATGGGGATGCCGTTCACTTCATTATGAAGCGGGTACTCAATAAAACGACCAATCTGTCCGCAGAAGATTTTTGCAAAGTGGAGGCTGAGTTGTCACGGATTGCCGGGCTTGGTGTAATTAAAGATGTTATAAATAACACATCTACGATACAGGAAAAGCAACCGTTCGATATTTCAAAGTATACGGTAGAGCGCCTCGATCTCGCGGCTGTTCCCGGGGCATGCCGGCGGTTTTTCGAGCAGCGCCACATTGATCCCAGGCAACTGGCTCCGTTCAAGTCCGTGATAGGTATCCTTGTTAGCGACCGCGGGTTTAAGCAACCGTTGTTCTATTGGCAAAATATGGACGGGAATATAGTCGGGGCGCAGTATAAATATATCAAGGACAATGTGTGTCAGAAAAGGTTTCTGAAAAATACCGATCGCAGTAATTCTCTTTGGATGACTCCTATTGAGGGTAGCAAGGCGCTGTTCGTTACGGAAGATCCGCTCGATGCAATCGCGCATAGCCAACTTTTCCCTGGCGCCCGATATGCTTACCTCTGTACCGGAGGAACATCGACCAAAGCCCAGCGGGAGATGATTCATAGCTTTTCTCAGAAATTTAAATTGCCTATCATCCTCGGAAACGATAATGATTTAGCCGGACAGTTGGAAAACTTTAAACTTGCATATCATACGGCCAATATTGAGTATGCCATCAATAGTAAAACGCAGCGGGTTCTTCTTACCGTCAATGGCGCGGAGCGGGAATGGGGAAAGGATGAAATAGTTGCTGCCCTACAAGCAGTAATGAAGCAGAGGCCGAATATGATCCTGTCAATACCATGGGCAAAAGATTGGAATGATGATCTACGGAGTAGTAAGAAGTCTATCTCCCTGCGAATTGCTGAAAATATGGCTCGAGTGCAGATCGAGACAACCAAATCAGAACAGCGGGGAATGATCGCCGGGAAATTGCCCTAATACTTCTGCTATACTGCTGGAGTTTCGGAACTGGGTTAAAAATGTTATAAATAACATTTTAATAATCATATGTTTATAGGATGTTCGGTTTTTTGTGCAACAGCTTTTTTTTATCGGAGAAAACAGTTAGTTTTGTCAATAGTACAGATTATTTAAATAATATAAATAATTGAAATGAATGGCAACACTATCTCAAATTGAAGAAGAGGATAATGAAATATATGCGTATGTCGTACTTGGTGCCATTTGCATAGGGTTTCTCTTGCTGCTGGCACAATTGTATTATGCCAATTACGATTTGGTGCAACGCCTTCATATCGACATTCCATTTCTGGATAAACATGTTTTCTCGAAAGAGGGGATGACGTTGTTGCTGGGGGACTCCTATAAAGTCAGGAATGTTGTGCTGTTCCTTTTTGCGTTTTCGTTGACGTCTCCATCTAAAGGGGAGAAACCGACGTCTTTCTGGCGGCAGCTCGCCGGACTGGGCATTTCTGTTGCAGTATTTCATTGCTGTCGTTTTTTCTTACTTATCCCCCTTACCGCAGTCGGACAGTCATTGAATATTCTCGGGTCGCTCATCAGTGCCGTGTGCATCCTCAGTTATTGTGGCCGGATTACGAGGTTTTACTTGGCGCCGGATCGCTCTTTGAATGAGAACGAACGGTTGGCTGACGGGTTTGAGCAGACCACTGAATTGATCGAAACCCCTACTTCTGTCAATTGGAAGTATGAGTTTTCGTACCAAGGTAAAACTCACACCGGATATATCAACGAACTTGCGGTGTATAGGGCGTCGTTTGTTATCGGAATGCCGGGCACGGGCAAAAGTCATTCGTTTCTCGATCCTGCAATGAAGCAGCTCATAGCAAAGCATTTTTCGGCTGTTGTTTATGACTATAAAGATCCGACATTAAGCAATGCGGTGTATCAGTACTACGTGGCGTATAAACGGGAACACCCAAATTCCCCGTTGCGGTTCGGGTATCTGTCATATGTAAATATCAACCATACCTATCGGTGCAATCCGATGAAAGGGATCTCGACATCGGCCGAAGCGGTCAATTTCGCCATTACGATTCTGACTGCTCTGAATAAGAACTTTGTCGAAAAACAAGGCGAGTTTTTTACGGAAAGTGCGAAATCCTATACCGCGATCGTAATATATGCACTGGGGGTATTGTTCGGGGGACGTTACCTGTCATTGCCCCATACGCTCACTATGCTGTCTCAGGTGCCGTCTGTCCTGTTCCCGGTGCTGAAGCTGATCTCCGTGCTGTATCCCGATATGAAGACCCTGTTTTCGCCTTTCAAAGAGGCATACGACACAAATACCTTACCGCAGCTTCAGGGGCAGTTGGCCTCGGCCCAAATCGGGTTGGGGTCAATGTCAGACGCATCATTGGCCTATGTTATGACTGAAGATGAGGAATCTCGGGATATCGCTGTCGATTTGGATACGATCTCGTCGAAAGAATCTCCTATGTTGTTATGTCTGGGTTCGAATCCACGGTTAGGGACGATTCTCGGGCTTGCTAACGCCGTATACCTTACACGCATTGCCAATCTGCTCAATCGCAAGGGCCGTAACCCGACGGCTTTTTTTGCCGATGAAGTGGTGACAACCTATATCAATGGTCTCGATAATTTAATCGCAACTGCGAGATCCAATAAGATTGCGGTTTTTCTGGGTTTTCAGGATTTCAGCCAGATGGTACGCGACTATGGACAGAAGATTTCCGATGCGATCGTCAACACGGTCAATAATGTTTTTGTCGGAGCTGTCAAAGGTAAGACGGCAAAGGAACTGGCAGAAAGTTTTGGCAAAAAGACCGTAAAGAAAATCAGCAAGTCCATTACAGAAGATGGGAAGGTGACAACTTCTATCGCCGAACACAAAGAAGAACGTATTACTCAGAGCATGATTGAGGAATTGTCGCAGGGGGAGTTTGTAGGGCGCATTGCGGATGAATATGGTAAGGAGATCAAATGCAAGGTTTTTCATGGTAAAGTGATCGTCGAAACACCTGAGAAAGAGCAGCGCCTTCGGGAAGAGTTGGAGAACAGGACGAAAAATGAATGTGAGAGAGATGGACGGTCATATCTTCCCGATGAAACCCCTTGGATACCTAAAGTCCGGAATTGGTCGGATGAGGAGATTAAGCGCCGTCTGCGTCTGAACGTGATTAAGATAAATAACGAGGTTTCGGACGTGCTTCTGAAGCTGAATGAGATTGCCGATACATATAAGATTCTGACTCATCTGACAACGGGGACTGACGAGTTTTGTTTGCGGCACTACCTTGCTGAACCGCAAAATCCGCAGAAACGAATCAACCTTTTCGTCTGGCTGGAGGAAGCATACCGTATTGTATGGCGAATGGGCGAGCTTGAACTGAAAGATGATATTCTTTCTTTCGAGGAGAAATTTCAGCTTCTATTGCGTGATGTATATACGACCTCATATGAAGGGCTTCAGCAGATTCTTAAAGCCCGGGAGCAATATCATGCAATGGACTTGAATTCTGTAAAACAATTGATTGATGAATATGAAGATGAATATGGAACCAATCTGGTCAATCCTTAAAATGATCGGTTATTTCCTCATGGAGCTGTTGGTGTGGATTGGGACGGTTCTGTTGCATGTAACTACTTTCCTGCTCTTGTTCTTTGTACTTAGGAAAGTAAAAAATAAACCAAAAATAAAAAAATATTATTATGAGGAAACTGGAATTTGACGGTATCATCGGTGCCATCGACGAAAAAACCAATAAGCTGGTGCTGCGAGTTGGTTCGGAAACATACGCGAAGACTGAAGAAGGAAACTTTGAAACTAAGACCGACTGGATCAATTGCTATGTGGCACTCTCAGAAAAGGGGCGTTACCGGGTCGGTGATCGTTACTTCTTCAGGGGGAATATGATTGTTGAGCCATATGTCAGTAAGAAGGAAGAAGGTGTGGCCAAAGCTCAGATCAAAGTCTTTGTATCCGAGAAGCCGGAACTTATTTATCGCAAGAAAGACACTGCACCTGTACCCGCTGCACCGGCTGAACCCTGCGATGATGTTGATGATCTGCCATTTTAAATGCGAGCCTTATGAAGAGAATAGTAGCAATATGCTTATGCTTGGTAATAAGTAGCGTTTGCCGGGCGCAAGTCGGATACCAGGGCCAGAGCGCGATCAGCTTGGGCGTAGCTAAAACCAATTATGGAGTCATGGCGGACTTGCGGTTCATGAATCAGGTTACCCCCAGATCCGCAATAGGGGGTGAGGTAGTATATAACCGGGAGCAGCTCTCGACAACAGACGATGCAGATTTCAATGCGCAGCAGGTTCTTGTTGGTGTCGTATATCAGTATCCGGTATTGTTCGGCCGACTCGGGTTCTTCCCCTCGGCGTCGTGCCTGATCGGGGGAGAGTTCGCTGATAAAACTACATCCAAAGGCGATATGTTGAGTTTTAGCAATGGGGTTGCGTTTGGTGTTTCGGTCAATATTCCTGTCGGAGTTGTAATCGGGAAGCGATTCACAGTTTATGCAGATCCGCGGCTTATGTACATCCCCACGACTAACTTTGAGAGTTGTATTTTGTCTATCGGTGTCGGGCTGAAATACTATTTCTAAATGACCAATGTGATATTCAGTTCGAGGTTAAAAGTGTGCATTTCTTGTTCGTAGGTATAAAATAGGTAAACATATTTGGTTACTCGGATTTTATTTACTACCTTTGCGGAAAAGATCGAACTATATGACACTTAACGACGCATTCTCGGTGTTGATTGCGCAGCCCTTTTGGTATAAGGGTAGCGGATATACCAAGCAGTATGCCTATCGGGACAAGAAGAATTTTCAGAATGGGAAACTTATTCCTGAAGAGCGTATGAGGCACTATTTGAAAACAGCCGGCTGGGAGCAGACCCAAGAAGAACAATGGGAAAAAGATGGAAAATAAGGATTGGGCATACCAAATTATCGACAACGATGCTATCAAAATGAATAACGGGGATAACATGGTCGATGTGTCTACGGCTTATCTGGCTATTGACCGTGCCCGGTCTGATGAACGGCATCAGTTATTGGCCGGCTGGGAGCCTACAACGAAGTCAGTTCCGACGACCGGCCTTGTTGATGTCTTTTTTTCAGACGGGACGATCCGGGAGATCGTAGGCGACCATGTATGTAACTGGGTTTATCCTTATATCGAAACCGGATATGCTGTTGCATGGAGGCTGCGGAAAGTCGATACCGAACAAGTAGATGAATAACAGACAATTTCTTCCCTTCACGACTCAACAAATTGGGTGAAATATGCCGGAGACTGAAGATAAATTGAGATTGAGCCTGATGGCCTATCCGTTTCCCGAGATCCAACGTGTCGAAGAGGTGTTCTCCACGCTGAAGGCGGATCCGGCATTGCTTGAGGAGGCGAGGCACCGCGGGTTCTACATGGGGCATACGAAAGCCAACCAGATGTTCGGCCGGTTGTTTGGCGGAGGCCGTATAGTGATAAAGCCGGAAGCCGATACGGAATTTGTCCGGCGGGTGATCCCGTATCTGAAGGCATTACTGAGCAGCTATGCCTTGAAACATGAAGAGAAAGAGGCGATATGTGCCATGATCCTGGACGAGATCGCTGATGACGTACTGCCAGAACCTAAAAAATAACTGTAATAAATGCCGAAGGGAGAATATACACGCACTGAAGCGGGGCGACGAGCCTATTTCGTTGTTACAGGAATAGAGTTGCCGAACACGCTTACCCATGATGAAATCAAAGCGTATTCGCATGCGCTTCCTGAAGAACAGTGGAAACGCTGCCATGAACTCTATCTCCAGTATATGAGCATCGGCCGGCCTGAGTATATGAAGAATTATGCTGAAAACTAACCCTAAATAATATGGACATTCAAATAATACAGAATAAGATCTACGAGATCCGCGGTCAACGCGTGATGCTCGATCGTGATCTGGCCGAACTGTACGGCGTGTCAACCGGTAATCTGAATAAAGCCGTGAAACGAAATATCGAACGTTTCCCAGAGCGTTTTATGTTTCAGCTTTCGAAAGAGGAGGCTTTAAGATTCCAATTTGGAACCTTAAACGAAAATGCTGAAAAACAAGGTCGAGGACAGCATTTCAAATATTTACCTTATGCGTTTACCGAGCAGGGAGTGTCGATGCTATCGGCAGTACTTCGTAGTCCGACAGCCATACAGGTAAGTATTGCCATTATGGATGCCTTTGTTGCAATGCGCACCTTTATTATGCAGTCTGCTCAAATATCGGTCGAGTTTGCTGAATTCCGGAATCGGCTCCTGCTTGTTGAGCAGGAAGTTCGGGAGAACCTTGAGGCCATGAACGACTTGAGCGAAGATGTGCGGAGAGATTTCGATACAGTATTCGAGGCAATCGGGGCCTTGTCTGTGAAACTACCGGAAGCCAAGAAGTCACGTCAGCCGATTGGCTTTAAAATCAGAGAAAAGGAATAAATTAACTAAAATAACAACTGCGTCAAACTTTAATTCCTAATACTATGAAAAAGTATCTCAAAATTATAGCGATTGGACTGCTGGTCGGTAGTATGATTGCTTGTAGTAAAAATGAACCGGAGGAACCCTATAATCCGGAGTATGAAACGGTTCTGTCTGCTAATCTTGGGAAAGTCTGGGAAGCCGAACCTGAGTTTCCTGACAATACCGGTTATTTTTATTTGAATGTAGCTTTCCCGAATAAATTTTATAATACTTTTGATGCGATTAACGGGACATTGTGTGTTCATAATTACGGAGAAAAAGAACTATTGATTGGCAGGGGCATTAAGAATGATAGAAGAAGCGTAAATATTTATTCTTCTGCTATGCAGCCGGGTGATGGTATTGACCCTACTGTGGATTTTCACTACTTCGATGATCTGAGTTTTACCTGCCAGGAGGGCACTTTCGATATTCGCATGGAGTTTATTACGCAGCATAGTGGGTATTCGGGTGTATATTATTTATGCACGCCTAAGCTCCGTATTACGATCGGAAAAGATTCTCAGGGGTATTGGACGGTAGCCTTACAGGTTTTGGAAGAATAGGGCGATTTTATCTACAAAATAATAAGGGCAGCTTTTGAAAGCTGCCCTTATTATTTGTTAAATTACTGCACCGTCAGTAAGAGTTTTATTGATAGTGAGATTTATCTGAGGCTCATTAAGAAGTTGTATTTCGACCTTTTGGCCTTTGAAGTCAACGCCGTTAGATATGTATACCTTCCAGTCATAGTCTTCGTATTGCTCTTCTTCATAGATAGTTAAATCCCTACACCAAGAGCTGGAACCTACGTAGGTATTACCCCAGCCACCTTTTATTGGGTATATCCTGATCTTTTGTTCTTTGTTCTTGAAATTTAAAGTCAGAGTTGTTTCCAGCAGAATCCCTCCTTCAGCGCCGCCAACAATAGGTCTGGCGGGAGGATTGGGAGGGTAGTGGCCGAAGGCGCTGCCGGATAGGCCAGTCAAAAACCTGAAAGCTACCGGGGCATTAATTTCAAAACCGGCGCCGACATAATCAAGAGGGGTCTTTGTGCGGATTCGCAGGCAAATGTTAATATCTTCATAGTAAGCTCCGCATTGCTTTGACTCGCTATAAGTTTTATAGCTGTCTGGATCTATCATGAGGTCAGCATTCCATGTGCAATCTGTTTTCGAGATGGTGTTGGTCACGGTCTTGGTTACGAGTATGCTGCCTGTATCATCGCTTACAGTGATTGTGTAAGGGAGAGTTCCGCTTTTCAGAGGGACGAAAACTATGGGAAGTTGAACTTTTCCTGCTGCTGTGGTTTGTCGATATACCATGCGGTGAGTTTCTTCTGACCCGCTCCAAGTCTTTTCAGTCGAGTCAAAAGTTGCGTTGCGAAGGAAAATGCCATCGCCTTCCTTGCATTCGAGAGCAATATTGAGTACCGGGTGCGATTCGGTATCCTGCACGGTAATAGTGTTCCTGTTGAGCATATAGGTTTGGTTTTGATTCGTTTCCGAGGTTGTAATTGCAGCGGTTTCAAATCGGATAGTATAGGAACCTGTTTTATTCACGGGAAAGATACCGGTAATGGAAGTTTTTGTTGAAGCTGTCACTTGTCCGACAGCAGTCCCCGTTTCATCATCATAGACACCTGCAAAGTTTTTGATGACTGCTTCTGTGCTATTAATAACATATCTTACTGACCTGTTTGAAGCTGCTGTTTCGATGCAGATATTTTTTTCTGGGTCTGACGCGTCGATCCAACCGGCTTGGGGATTAGTTGCTGAAAGTGTAAAGGATGCTTTGGGGGAGGAGCATCGTACTGTCGCCTTGTACCCGAAGCGTGTTGTTGCATCTACGGAGGCAAGTGTTTGATACTGATTTTCGGCCACCATATATTTTGCATCCATGTGCTGTTGAATCGTTGATGCTGTACTCAGGTATGCTGTCGGGATATAGGCTCTATATTTCATGGTTGCAGTAGTGCCGGAGATATTGCCGGTGGGGATCATCAAAGCGTCGGATGATCTAATATTTTCCCAAGTTCCATTTTTGAAAGCTTGAAGTTGTCCGCCTTTGCTCTCCAGTAGCGTTCCGACATTCAGCGTGGGGAAGCAGGCTTCGGCCAATTCGGTGGCATCGGTTGCCGTATAGCTGACAGTCCCCAGATCATAATAGCCATTTCCGCCACCCGCTGGAATGATCTGCTGGCTTATCGGATAATACGTAGCCTCTGTAGATGTCACACGGGCATCCATTTCCGAATAGATCGTAATATTGTAGAGCGTGCGTGTATTGCGCTTGAGGGTAAATGACGACGGCGAGCCGTTGCCGAGATAGAGCCGTAGCGTAAAAAGACGACCGTCGGTATGGCTGCAATTCAGCTCCATGTATGTTGCGGCAGCCGGTGCATTATCCTTTGTGCGATCTTTCTCGGTAGTAATGAACGGTACATCGGGTTGGCAATTTTCGAAGATGTAGGTTTGGTCGGATGCTGTTGTGCCATTTAAGGAGTAATATGCTGTCGTACCCGTACATAGCGCCGCATTGGTGTATTCCCCTGACGCCGGAGTTGCAAGAGTCGTTGTCGAAGGAACATTGTGCAGGCGATACGACAGCAGCGTACAATCGGGGAAGGAACTTGCAATAGAAAAATTGAAGGCGACATAAGCGTATGTTCTTTTCAGCGGCAGATTTATATTTGTTCCAGCGGTTGTGCTTAGTTCGCCCATGTATGTCATAACGGCATTATTATAGGTGTCGATATCGAGCTGAGCAAGTGTCGTTGTGTGCAACGTAGATACATCTGCATTTCCGAGATCTTTTCCTGCATTTCCGATTGCCACGATGTGATAATTCCCGGCGATAATCTGCATGGTGGCCACAGAAACGGATGTGTAGTACTTATGGTATGAAAAGAGGTTGTTCCAGATAAAAACATTGAGGTCTTTAATGGTGGTGCTTTCTGCTACCGAATCATCGACGCTTCCCGTAGCTCTTGTAGTTAAAATCGGGTCCGGAGTGGTATTGAATCGGAGGTATACACTTTCTTGGATTTCCAAAGATAAATTGGTGTCCTGCTCACAAGACGTTAGAAATGCTCCAAAAGCAATTAAAACCGATAATTTGAGATATTTCTTAATGGAGATCATTACGTTTTATTTTTATGAGATTTAATAAAAAACAGAGTATCTCTTGTCACGAAATTTATTCAACCCTTTTTCAACTAAATCAAGAAAGAGATACCCTGTTGTGGTAAAATGGCAGTTATTAGTCGTCTACATAACTTTTATAGACGGGTTTATTAATAGATGGTTTGATTATTCATGGCGGTGTTTCGATTTTATTTCATCATTGTAATATCCGGCGGTAAATAGTATTTCGTGTTGGCCGACTCTATGTATCTGTCGTTATAGTGGAATTTGAAACCCGGATTGTCGCCGGGGCGTATCGAGACGGAGAATTTTTCGTCGCAGCGCCAGAGGTAGGTCGAGTTCCTCGCCCCTTTGGTGATCGTCGGCATTGCTGTCGATCTCTGTCCGACGGGCGGGATCTTCGACCTATCGAGTCGGTATTCCTCATAATAGAACTTTATCGGCTCGGAAGCCTTGTAATCGGTCGAATACTGCGTGCGGTAATCGTAGGCTACCTTCGGTACGGGACGTCCCCCTTCCATGACGAGATACTGAAATTCTATCCGGGCGATTCCCTGCCGGGTTATGTTCACTGTCCGGGGCTTGAGTCTGACTTCAAGCCGCGTGATGCAGTCGCGCGAGAGCTGGAGTGCATAAGTCGCCTCGTTGGATAGGAGCTGCCCGGTGCTGTCATACCAGCCGGCCGGTTCGAAGTTGAACAACTCCTCGTTCACCAGTGCGAGTGTTACCTTTTCACCTTCAGTATTGTGCTCTCCGGCTCCCTTGATGGTGAAACAACCCTCGACGCTGCTGGTCACGACTATGTTCTTCACGACGTCCATGTATGCGCGTGCTTTTGCCGATGTCTTGCCTGCTGTGACCTCGAATTCGAGGATCTGCTCGCCGATCTCTTCGGGTGCATACTCGAATGTCGCATCCGCATCGACGGGGCAGGCCTGCCCATTCACGGCATAGCCGTTCCGGAAGATTTTGCCTTTGCCCTGACTGACGGCCGGGGTTACGATGAATTTCTCGTCTGCGTCCGGCACACCTTGAATGTGGAGCAGCACCGGAATCCGGGCATCGGCCGCGGGGTTTACGATCTTCGCTTCGCAGACAGCTTCGGCCGTGATTTCTGATGGCGCTGTTACCGTCACCTTCAGGTCTTGCTGTTCGCTGACTTCGCCATCAGGGGACTTGGCCTGAAAACTTACGAGCAGATCTCCCGCTTGGGCCGGGGTAATTACAAGGCGTGCATGCTTGGCCGCGAGCTGCACCCATTGGCCGGACGTGTCCATGTCGCTTCCGTCGAGCGTGAGCGTGGCCTTCCCTTCGCGGATGAACGCTGAGAGGGAGAAGTTCCCGTCCACACCTTCCTGAGCAACGGTCAGCGTGATGTTTACGGTCTCTCCCAGTTCACAGACCGCTGTGACGGTAGACAGGGATAATTGCGGCGTTGGCTCGACGATCTGGTATTTTGACGAGGAGCATCCGGCCGATACGAACAGCGCCAATGCGTAAAATAAGGTCGTTCTCATGGTGTTGTCAGTTTGTTACGATGATCTCAAGGGTCTTGAATTGGGTGGTATATCCGTCCGTTGCCGAGAGCTGAATACGGTGAATGCCCCGCTCGGCCGGGGTGTAATAAAGCGGCTGTTCCATGTTTGCCGGCACGGAGAACGCTTCGGCCGGGGTGATGGTCACGGCCCCGTACTGGAGTGTGCCGTTGCCGGTGAGTTGTGTATATGTTACGGGGATTGCTCCAGTCCATCCTGTTTTGGTGAGAAGCATGGTCAGTTCGATCCGCTCGGTGATGGACGCCGTTTCGGGGTACTCGACCTCCAGCGCGAGGGCGGGACTCTTCTGGACATTGAAGTTGATGAAACTGCGGCCGGACTGCTCGCCCTCTTTGGTTTTGACCTCGAAGGATATGCGCAGCGGCCCGGCCAGCGTCGGCGTGAGCGTCAGGATCTCCGTAGTGTTGGACATCGACGTCCATGTGCCGTCGGTCGGGAGGTCGCTGCCCTGCATCGAGAGCTCGCAGGCCCCTTCGCTGAGTACGGCCGAGAGCTGAAATTCCCCGTCGTACCCCTGCTGCGAGACCTTGAGCTGGAGATACGCCGGCTGGTTGATGATGTAAGAGTCCTGCAAGGCCGTCACTTCGAGCGTCGGCCGGGGCTCGGTGATCCGGTACTCGGATTTCTCACAGCCTGCGGCCGCGAAGAGTAAAAGTGGGAGGATTATTTCACGATATTTTTTCATTGTATAATAGGGTTTGAATTCACACAATGGGTAACGCTGTCTCCGGGTATTTCCCCGGTCTGGATCATGGCGCAGTGTGAGCACAGATCGGCCTTTACCCACCAGCACATTCCCAGCTTTTCATGGTCGCAGGGATCGTCCTTGGTGCAGCCGCATATTTTACAGGTCTGAACGGCTGTGTGGCCGTCCATGTCGGTCAGTGTAAGTTCTCGTTTCATATGTTTATTGTTATTGTTTTGTCCGGCTCGGTGACTATTAAGCCAACTTTCGATACCTCACTCCAGCCGTATGAATATTCATCATCCCACTCAATCTTAATGTTGTAATCCTCGTATCCGTTCTCGACCGCCCAGTCGTACAGTTCTTGCGGTGTCATAATTTCCTCCCGCACATGGGGCAGTATTTGATATGCACTCCTGATGCAAAACTATCATCGTCACATTCTGCGTCGTACGTGATCTTTAATCTTTGCCCGTCAATTTGCAAAACGCATTCGGATACCTGGTCAACTATCCACCACATACCAGGTTTGCAATACTCGCATGTTGTGCCTGTTTTTTCTTGTTTTTTCATAGTTTATCTTGGTATTTAATTTCCACACTGTCGATCTGCTCCCGCGTGATAGCGATTCGGTGCTTATCCTGAAAGGCCGATATCCTTTTACATACCCTCTTAGATTCGGCCGAGGACAGCATATCGTGATAGTATAGATAACTTTGGCAAAACAAGAGGGTCGCCAATTCCTTTCGCCTTTCGGCCGCTGTTTTCTCTGTTTCCATATCTCCGTCTTATTCATGAATCTCCCGCCAGCCGAGGATTTCGTGTCGGTAAAACGAGCCGTTGCCCGTGAACCAGTAGTTAAATTGCTTGTCGTAAGCCGCTATGTAATATATTCCCGGGGAAGTGCATATTATCACTGGTTTATTGTCATCCGGGGTAATGTTTGGGTCGTGCCAGCGCGTCAGCTCCGCGCGCTCGGATTTTCCGAACTGGATAAGCCATTCAAGGACAGAGAAGGTAGGAATACAGCATCCCATACATCCCCGGTCGCAATCCTTGCGGTCTCCACAATCTACACAGATATTTTTTTCGCAAAATGCTTTTGCCCTTTCCTTAATCGTCGTTCTCATTCTCGGTCAGTTTTTGGATGAAATATTGAGCAATTACACAGCTTGCATCGCATTTATTTCGTTTAGAGCATATAGCTTCTTTGCAATGATATTCCATAACAAAATAGCAAAACGCCTTGATTGCCTTCTTCCGCATCCGCTCCTCTGCCTCCTGCTCGGCATGCTCGACCGCATACTGGGCTACATCTACTCTCACGGCATGATATGGCAGGTCAAATTCTTCGCCCTCACAATCGACTTCTACTTTCCAGCTACCGTCCTCCAGTTCTTGTCTTGCTTTTTCGCTTTTCATATGTTCAGTTTATAGCCGTTAGACAAAAGCCATTCGGTAGCATCCATAAGTACATCGACCAATTTTATCCCCCGGTGGGAGATCAATTCTGCTCCGCTTTCAGTTTCATAGCTTACATACCATCCCTCGTAACATTTGGAGATATTGAGGTAAAATGTACCTTTTGCGTCAATGAACACGGGTAGTAATTCCTGCTGGTCGGCGACCGTGAAGGCGGGGGCGTACTGGCCGGGGAAATTTCTGCACATCCATCCAACATGCTCCTCTTCTGTTATTCGTAACTTACTCCGCCCTATTACTGCTGGCATCGTATGCCATACCATGCTCGCCTTCTCCGCGGGCACTCCCAGATCGATCAGCCGCTTCGACTGCTCGATGCTCGTTACTTGGTCTGTCATAATTTTTGCTGTTTTATTTCGTTTTGTTTGTGACTATGAAAACCGATTCTTTGCGAATTGGCAATTACGTTCTTCACGCCGGGAAAGTAATTGCCGTGACCAGCGTATTCCCCAAGGGGATCAACGCCCATACCGACCGGATCACCGGCAAGGTGTCGTACATCCCCGCCGACCGGATCGAACCGATACCCCTGTCCACCGACATGCTCCAGCGGCTCGGGATGCGCCGTAATGCAGTGCGTTGGGTCAAATACGGCGTCGATAACCTTTATGTCGACCGAGCCGTGGATAAGTTTTACATATCCATCGGCAGGCTTGGCGAGCGGGTATGTCAGGTGCGGTTCGTTCATCAGCTTCAGAATATACTCTCCGACGGCTGGGGCGTGGATCTTAAATTACGGCGGTAAGTTGTTCATATTCGTAGAAAAGCGTGCGTCATGGGTTGTTGATTTTCATAAAACACATCCACTGCGTTTTGGAGTTCTTGCCGCTCTTGTGGCCGAACAGCGGCTCCACTCCGAAAATTTCGATGATTCGGCTTGCGGGTATTTGCTCTTCGCACCACTTGAAGATTAAAACCCCTTCCGGTTTCAACACTCGCATACATTCGTCGAACCCCTGCTTTAGATCGGTTTCCCATGTGGATAACAATTTGCCGTATTTGTGCGCCATGTAGCTATTGTCGCCAAGACGGACAAGGTGCGGAGGATCGAACACAACAAGCCGAAATGTTGCATCTTCGAACGGTATACTTCGAAAGTCACCGATTACATCCGGATGCACCTCCAAACTCCGGCCATCGCAGAGTATATGCTCTTCGTCCCGAATATCCATGAACACAGCCTGCGGGTTCCGCTTGTCGAACCACATCATACGTGGGCCGCAGCAGGCATCCAAGATCAGTTTGTTCGTTTTCATAATTCACACTCAGATCTATTCGTCTGTCTCTCGCTCCAGCCGCATGCTGTCGGCCATGGCCCAGAGGTATAGGAGTGTCGTTCTGAAAAGTTTCATAGAGTAGTCGTTTGAATTATCACAGCTCTTCCGTCTGCAAGTCTCGGACGGGATATGTCCGGTTGTCGGGTTCGTAGAGGAAAAAATATATTCGTTCGAATTGTGTGAGACTGATTGCCCAAAGGTGTGATCCGTCCGCGGCAGTGGAGGATATGTAATGCTCGTTGGCTTTTAGTTTTCGGCCACCTATCAAGCTCAGACATCGTTGTACTTCGTCCAGATTTTGACGGATCAGATACATTTGTCCCGCAGCAGGCTGGTACCACTTGCCCGGATTATCTTTATTGTAGTTGTAACATTTTTCGGTGAACTCGATTTTCCGCATAACGTCTTTGGCATTGAGTAATGCCTCTGTGTTTTTTCGGCCGTTATAATCGAATTTGGCTTCTCTCCAGTCCTGCATGACCGTGAGGTCAGAAACACTCGTGAACTCACCACCGCCCCAATCTCCGATAACGGGATCCGGGGCCATCAGAAACCTGCATTCCTCCGTGATGATTGCGACACCTTCAGCTTGTTCTTTCCATTCTTGGTGCCATGCCGAACTTGGGTAGTAGAGTGAATTGCAGTAAATATATACGCCGGGCTCGGGATTCGTGAGGCTTCCGTTAATCCCCTTGACTTCGACTTCGATGTCCACTTCGGAAACACTGATGTCGTCCTTTACTATGCAGTGGATTTTGTGTAAGCCGGTTTCATGGGGCTGGTATGAGAGCATATTATGGGAGTCTGCAGGGCAGTAGAACCGATTTCCGGCACTGCCGTCTTCGAGTATGAAAAATCCGTTGCCTTCAGTTGACAGTTGTACGAAAAAGTCACCGGCATAATTCTCTTTGGTTGCTGTTAAAATAAACACCTAACGGAATAGCAAATTTGAGTAAAGCGTAGCGAACAGACTGAAAAAGCGTTCGTTACGCTATATTTTTCTCTTGTTCAAAAGCCAAGAAGAGACAGAATATGGACAAACGCAGCAAAAGTTCAGTTACTTTATCATTACCCGTGCGATGATGCAAATTTCTTGCGAAACCTAAATTTTGCATCGTTTGGCGTTATGTGTCGTATCTGTCGGTAACTCACTATGAATTAATTTTGTAACCAAAAAAAAGTGAGTTATGAGAAGTACATTTAAGGTATTGTTCTACGTGAAGAAAGGCAGTGAGAAACCCAACGGCAACCTGCCTTTGATGTGTCGCATTACGGTGGACGGAGAGATTAAGCAGTTCAGTTGCAAGATGGATGTTCCCTTGCGCCTGTGGGACGTGAAGAACAACCGTGCTTCGGGTAAGAGTGCCGAAGCGCAAAGAATCAACCGTGCCGTTGACAAAATCAGAGTGGAGATAAACCGCCGTTATCAAGAGTTGATGCAGACGGACGGTTATGTCACTGCTGCCAAGTTGAAAGATGCCTATCTCGGCATCGGTATCAAACAGGAAACCTTGCTAAAACTGTTTGAACAACACAACAGCGAATTTGCCAAGAAAGTGGGACACAGCAGGGCAAAAGGAACATTCCGACGTTATGTTACCGTCTGCAAGCACATCCGTGAGTTCCTACCCCATACCTACAAGCGTGAAGATATTCCGTTAAAAGAGTTGAACCTCTCGTTCATCAACGACTTCGAGTATTTCCTGCGTACTGAGAAAAAATGCCGCACCAATACCATTTGGGGCTACATGATTGTGCTGAAACACATTATTTCCATAGCGAGGAATGACGGTCGTCTGCCGTTCAATCCCTTTGCAGGGTACATCAACTCTCCCGAAAGCGTGGACAGAGGGTATATTACGAGAGAGGAGATACACACAATGATGAACACCGATATGCCCGACAAGACACACGAGCTTGTCAGGGATTTATTTCTGTTCTCCACCTTTACAGGTTTGGCATATTCCGATGTCAAGAACCTTACGGAAGACAACCTGCAAACATTCTTTGACGGAAATCTGTGGATTATCACCCGAAGAAAGAAAACTAACACGGAATCCAATATCCGATTGTTGGATGTTCCCCGAAAGATAATAGAGAAGTACAGGGGTATGACAAGAGATAATAAAGTATTCCCCATGCCGAGTAACACGACTTGCAACAAGAAGCTGAAAGCCATTGCCAAGTTGTGCGGTATAAAAGTCCACTTGACCTATCATGTAGCAAGACATTCGGCAGCGACCACTGTGCTGTTATCCAACGGAGTACCCATTGAAACCGTCAGCCGACTTTTGGGACATACCAACATAAAAACGACCCAAATTTACGCAAAAATCACAGCCCAAAAGATTAGTCAGGATATGGAAACATTGTCGCACAAACTGGAGGATATGGAAAAGAACATTTGCAATGCCATTCAGTAACCCTTAAATCAAACGATAATGAAAGAGGAAAGAAACATCATAACAATGAACGAGTTCGGCAATGTAGTTATGCCGAAAGATATACAGGCAACCGCCATGAGTGAGTGGGAGCTTTGCGAGTTGTTCAATGTAACCGCCCCGACTATCAGGGCAGGGATAAAGACACTCTGCAAGAACGGCATTCTGAATGAGTGTGAGATAAGGCATACCATCCGACTGTCCGACAAGTGCAGCATGGAGGTTTACAGCCTTGAAACGATAATCGCCCTTGCGTTCCGTATCGGCACATACAGTGCGAAGCAGGTGCGCAATGCCGTTCTTGAAAGACTGTACTTGCGAAAAGAGAAAACAAGCATCTTCTTTTCGCTGAACACCAACGGCATAGCCAAAGCCGAATACTTCTCGTAGCTGAATTGGTTGCACGACTGACGGAATCCATTCATTCAGTCACGAATAGAGTAATCAAGCCAGCGTGTCAGCATATAATCTGACCGACATATCAACAGGAACTCCAATTTTTTCTCCCGAAAAGCGTAATCCCCACATTCGTTTTTTGGGAGTTTTTTCGTCTGTCCTGCCCGACTTCCGTTCCAAACCATTGAAAGTTTTTTCTTCGGGGGCTATTTGTCACCGTTCTGCCGCGTTTTGCGTAACAACTTATCCGATAAATGCTTATACTTTTGTAGCTGGTATTTTTCAAACTTAAAACCATTTGATTATGTCAGCTAACAAACAACAAGACAGCCACAGACCGCCATCGGATGGTGGCATGGCAAAGGAGGAATTCATCCGAGTGGGGACTACGCTTTACAAGATTGTGGAGCAGCCCAAACTGAACGGAGGGTATGTAAGGAAACGCATAGCATGGAACAACGAAACCCTGCGCCAAGACTACGGCAAGGACTACATCGGCAGCGTTCCCAAGTATGACGGCTTCTGCACCGTACCCGAACACATCGGCTACCATCCCGTGGTCGGCAAGTTCCTTAACCTCTATGAACCGATAGACCACCAACCTAAAGAGGGCGATTTCTCGCATATCCAATCTTTGGTAGGTCACATCTTCGGGGAGCAATACGAGTTGGGCATGGACTACCTACAACTGCTCTACTTGTACCCCATTCAAAAGCTGCCTATCCTGCTGTTGGTATCAGAGGAACGCAACACAGGCAAAAGCACATTTCTGAATTTTCTAAAACTCCTATTTCAGAACAATGTAACCTTTAACACCAACGAGGATTTCCGTAGCCAATTCAATTCCGACTGGGCTGGCAAGCTGCTTATCGTGGTGGACGAGGTGCTGCTCAACCGTAGGGAGGACAGCGAGCGGTTGAAGAACCTAAGCACCACACTTTCCTACAAGGTGGAAGCCAAAGGCAAAGACCGTGACGAGATAGCGTTTTTCGCCAAGTTCGTGCTATGCTCCAACAACGAGTACTTGCCCGTAATCATAGACGCAGGGGAAACACGCTATTGGGTGCGCAAGATAAACCGCTTGCAGTCGATGATACCGACTTCCTGCAAAAGCTGAAGGCGGAGATACCCGCCTTTCTCCATTTCCTGCAACACAGACAGCTATCCACCAATAAGGAAAGCCGTATGTGGTTTGCTCCATCGCTGTTGCATACCGAAGCCTTGCAGAAGATAATCCGCAGCAACCGTAACCGACTGGAGATAGAGATGCACGAGCTGATACTTGACATCATGGATAGTGTCGGCACGGACACATTCTCGTTCTGCTACAACGACATTCTTCTGTTGCTGGTACACTCGCAGGTAAAAGTGGAGAAGCACCAAGTCCGAAAGGTGTTGCAGGAGTGTTGGAAACTTACGCCTGCACCCAACGGACTGACCTATACCACCTACCAATTCAACTACAATCGGGAGTGTCGGTATGAGCCTGTAAAACGGGTCGGTCGTTTCTATTCTGTCACGAGGGAACAACTTGAATCCCTGTAATATCATTCTTTTTTTTGTTGAATTGATGAATAAGGATATAACTATGCTGACAATAAACAATATACACTCTCAACAAAATCTCAACAATCGAAAAGAGAAGTTGAGAGAGGAACAGCACCCGATTGTTGATTTCTCTTTTGGCGAGTGGTTTGTTGAGAAGATGTTGAGCAAATATCTTTCTGTAAATAAATGTGTTATATAAGCCATTCAACAAATCAACGTTTTTACAATCATCATCAAATCTATAGAATATCATGAACATACAAGAAGTTAAACAAATCAGAATCGCAGACTATCTGCAAAGTTTGGGTTACACGCCCGTCAAGCAACAGGGCAGCAGCTTTTGGTACAAATCACCGCTGAGAGAGGAAACGGACGCATCTTTCAAGGTAAACACAGAACTCAACAAATGGTACGATTTTGGACTTGGCAAGGGCGGTAACATCATCGCATTGGCAGCGGAACTCTACCATACGGAAGATGTAACCTGCCTGTTGAAGCGCATAGAGGAACGGACACCATACATCCGCCCTGCATCGTTTTCTTTTGGCAAGCAGCAATCCGACAACCGCACTTATCGGGTATTAAGAGTTGGCGAGCTGTCATCACCTGCGCTCATTGCCTATCTGCAAGAAAGGGGGATAGACATTGAACTCGCCAAAAGGGAGTGTAAGGAACTGCGGTTTGAGAATGCCGACAAACCCTATTTCGCCATCGGCTTCCCGAATATGGCAAGAGGGTATGAAGTGCGTAATAGATACTTCAAGGGATGTGTCGCCCCGAAGGACATCACCCATATCCGACAGCAAAAAGAGCCACGAACCGTCTGTTATCTTTTCGAGGGCTTCATGGATTATCTCTCGTTCCTGACCATCCGAGTAAAGAACAATCCGCAACACCCACGATTGAATGCACAGGATTACGTCATTCTCAACTCCGTTTCCAACCTCTCGAAAGCGGAAAGCATATTGGCAACCTATACCCGAATCGGCTGTTTCCTTGACAATGACACAGCAGGACGGAACGCATACGCCAACCTGCAACGGATGTTGGGTGACCGCTTGCAGGATATGTCGGTTCACTATGCAGGGTATAATGACTTGAACGAGTACCTGTGCAAAAAACTCTTGTCCCAATCGACAGAGCCGATAAAGGAGGAGAAGCAAGTACAATCCGCAAGGCGGATGATGCAGCCACCGAAAAAGAAAGGGCTGAAAATATAGAGGGGAACAGGTTCGCTTTCCCAAGGGTATTTAGACAGAAATACCATAGCTCAATAGGGCGTTTTCTTCACGCATTACACGGTAATGCTAAAAACTCCCTATCGAGCCAAAGGGAAATCCCTTTGGAAACCCTGAGAGCCAATGCCACAGGCAGAGAATACACTCATAACAATAACCGTAAAAATCAAACTACATGGGATATTTTTCATTGGACATAAAGAAAGCAAAAGGTTCATCGGACACCGTACAATCCGACCATATAGAGAGAAGAATCATACCTAAAAACGCAGACCCGACAAGAACGCATCTGAACAGGGTACTTATAGAATACCCCGATGGCGTTCATGGCAGGGATGAAGCGATTGCCCACAGGCTGAACACGGCAGGCATCAAGCGGAAGATTACACATGACCAAGTCCGTGTAGTCCGAGTGGTTCTGTCGGGAACACATGAGGACATGATGGACATACAGGAAAACGGAAGACTTGACGAATGGTGCAGCGACAGCATCCAATGGCTGCAAGCCACATTCGGCAGGGAGAACGTGGTTGCCGCCCATCTTCACATGGACGAGAAGACACCGCATATCCATGCAGCCATTGTTCCCATCGTGACAGGTGAAAGGCGCAAAGCCAAGAAAGAGCAGGAAGACGGCAAACGGAAGTATCACAAGAAAGCAAATACCGTCCGTTTGTGTGCCGATGACCTGTTCAACCGTCAGACCTTGATTGCGTACCACGACAATTATGCAAGGGTTATGGCTAAATACGGATTACAGCGAGGTGTGCGAGGTTCCGAAGCACGGCACACCACCACGACACAGTATTATCGGGACATACAGAAAAAGAACGCTGCCCTTGATGCAGAAAACAAGCGGTTACAGGAGCAGAAAACCGAAACCGAACAGGAACTCAGACAAGCCAAGAAAGAGGTACAGACCGAGAAACTGAAAGGTGCAGCCACCACCGCAGCGACCAACATAGCTGAAAGTGTCGGTTCTCTTTTCGGGAGCAACAAGGTCAAGACTTTGGAAAGGGAGAACACCGCCCTGTATCGGGAAGTTGCCACCCATGAGGAAACCATTGAGATACTGCAAAACCGCATACACACGATGCAAACCGAGCACAACCGCCAGTTGTTGGAAATACAGCAGAATCACCGTAAGGAGATGGCGGAAAAAAGTGTCAGACACAAAGATGAAGTATCAGGTTTGAAACGCATTATCGAAAAGCTGTGTGCATGGTTTCCTATGGCAAAGGAAATTATGAGAATAGAGAGCCTGTGCCGCCTTGTCGGGTTCAATGAAAGGCAGACCACGACATTGACTTATGGTAAGCCTTTGATATACGAGGGCAAACTTTATTCGGAGGAACATAATCGGAGTTTTACGACAGAAAGAGCAGGCTTTCAAGTGGTGAAAGACCCTGCGGACAAGTCTAAACTGACACTCGTAATCAACCGCCAGCCCATAGGCGAATGGTTCAGGGAACAGTTCGACAGGCTACGGCAGAGCATACGACAGCCAATTCAACCACAAAGGAAAAGTAGAGGAATTACATAAGTAGTTAAAACAGATTGCAATAAGCCTCCGATAATCGTATTTCCCTATCAGAGGCTTATTGCTGTTTAGATTTAGTTACGTTTCATAAATCATGATTTTTGTTTTTGATTGTCGACCTTTCTAAGTTGTGGAAGACATAAGGCTATTATAGCGAGAAGCAGAATAGCCATACCTGAGAACAAAAACCAACGGTTTACCCCGATTTGGTCTGCAAATGCACCCGACACTACCAACCCAAGCGGCATGGCAAACGACATGATGCTGCCAAGAAGTCCGAAAACACGCCCTAAATACTCGGGTTGTATCTGTTCTTGAAATAGCGCGGTCTGTACTCCATTATAGAATGGGGCAGAAAAGCCCATCAACGTACAACATATCGCAAATATCATAAAACCATTGGTTGGTAGCAAGCCGGAAACAGTCAATGACACTCCCATAAGAAAGATAGAGCCGATGATATTTGCCATGCGCTTTTTGAAACCTCCCCATGCGCCCAATAGAAGTCCGCCCAACAACATACCAACTGCAAAAACAATTTCCACCACGGAAGCATGCAAGGTACTTCCCTCGAAATAATTCATACTCATCAGCGGAAATAGCGCATTGATTGGCATATAAATGAACATATTGATTGCTCCTATCCAAAGCAATGTGAAAAGAGCTTTATTTTGTCGTATTGCGTTATAGCCAATGCGCAGTTCGGTGAAAAAGTTTTCTTGCTGCAGCGCTTCAATCGGTTGTTTTGGGATGTGAACCATTGCAACAGTGATACAGGCAATTATTGCTCCGAATACGTCAAGGGCAACCGCAGAATTCAACCCCCATTTTGCATAGAGAAAAGCGGCAATTGCCGGACTTAGGATGAAACTTGCCGATTGGATGGACTGGGTGTAGCCGGCACATTTGACTAACTGTTCTTCAGGCACTAAAAGAGGTGTTACCGCACTTAACGCAGGGGAATGGAATGCAGTGCCAACGCTTCTAATGAAGAGGATGAGCATTACTATCCATACAGGTAGTTCCGCTGACAGGGAAATTACGGTAAGTACCAGTCCAGCACAAGCTATGATGACATCTGCACCAATCATGACCATTTTCCGGTTCCAGCGGTCAACAAGTACTCCGATTGCAGAACCTAAAACCGCTTGAGGTAGAAACCCAACCAAGGTCGCCATTGACAACACCATCGCAGACCCTGTTGTATTTGTCAGATGCCAGATGATGGCCATTTGAAGAACCCCACTTGTTATCAGGGACACAGCTTGCCCCGCCCATATTGTATAGAAATCTTGTTTCCAATTTCTGATTTTTTCCATTTGAATTTTTCCTTTTATCTTTTGAATGTTTCTTGATTTTATAGCACAAAAAATCTCTCGACAAGCCTGAAATAGCATGCCGGATTACAAAGACAATGACATTCAAATCGAATTAATTAGATTTGAATGTGGAAAAATTACCAAGGTTTATGATATGCAATATTAACGGTGTTTTTACCTGTTAATATTGTACAATTGTTCATAATCATATTGAAAACCACTATATATGTTGCGACTTATCTTAATTGGGATGGTATTATATGCACACCGAATCCGCTGCAAAGTTACAATAAATTATTCGATTTTTGCACTAACTAAAGTAAAGAATTTCAATGCTTCCTGAATTTTGCCTTTCCTTTTTATCCAAATCTGCAAAAAAATAACGGCATAAGCAAATAGGTATATATCGAAAGGCAAAAAATGGCGAATACTGTTTGTATTGGATACTATATCAAAGATTTGTCGTATCTTTGCACCTGAAAGAGTTATTTGATAGTAAAACACCGCAAAACGCTGAAAATCGCACGGTTTCCTAGTCGTTACCATTACTTTTCAGATACTCCGTTAAATGTTTATTCATCAAACGGTTAGACGAAACCGTTCAGAATTTAAAATAAATTTGCACTGCTGTTCCAAATTGATTGTCGGGGTGATACATTCGACATTCGTTATGATTTCCGCAGTATTGACACTCACTGCATAAATTCTTTTTTCGACCTTTGTCCCGCCGTCCGAGATTGCATAGATCCCGAAGTTGAACGGCTGTTTGGCTGTTGTCCCGGCTTGGGGCGTTATCTTCAGGTGCAGCACTTTCGAGGAGAATTCGTCATTGACAATTTCGTAGGGAATCTGCTGTTCTGCTTGCCATTGCAGTTCATGGCCGTCTACTGTTGCCACGGCCTTACCTCCGTTGCAGGAGGTGTTCAACAGGAAATAGTCTGCTGCCGGATTCTTTTCGGTGATTGTCAGTGTTGCCTCGATTACTTCGCCTAACTCGTATTCTCGGCTCTGGTAATCGAGTGCCATGCTGATCGTAGATTCCGGGCTGAGAGTCTCCGGTTCTGTGGAGTCTTTGCTGCATGCGATGGTAATAACAAGCAGTAAGGATAGAATAATTCGTATTTTCATGGCACAATGTATTTGGTGAAAGTGCCGCCGGTGGGACTCAAACCCACAACCTCAGCTCCCGATGGGAGGTGTGCTCTTTCAATTGAGCTACGGTGGCCAGAATCATCCCCGACAATGCGGGGATGATGAAATAGATTACTTTCCTACATTCACGTTCTGCGTTGAAAGTGCTTCCCAATTGGCTATGGCGATTGACAGCGTCATGTCTTTACCGGTAAGTCCGTCGAGGTTTACATTGAGTTTATATGAACCGTTGCGAAGCATCTTTCCGTCGGTGGTGCCTGTTAGTTCGGTTTCATAGGATAACGGTACTTGGTCGGCCGTGGTCGAGAGATTTCCATCAGCATCATAGATAGCATCGAGGACTACTTTTATTCGCGATCCCGTAGCGGCTGCGGCCTTCTCGTTGATGTAGAAAAGGTTGTTGTACTTGTATGCGTTCGTTTTCGACGCTCCGGTCTTGTCGCAGTAGGCGTCCTGTGCCGAGGTGAAGGAAGAACTTACGGTTGCATATTTGCTCGCCGTCTGGTCAATCAGATAAGATTTCTCGGCTCCTTTGCTCAATGTAATTTTCTTGATCTCGATACAACCGTTGCCATATTTGCTCCGGAACGCATCCGTCATGGTGGTCTGAATCTCGACCTTCGCCACGACGCGCTTCACGGTCATGGTTACGGACGTTGTCCCTGCTGCGATTTTGGCGGTTGTAGCTCCGGTCATTACGAATCCTCCGGAGCGCATGGCCTTTGTCGTGACGTTTGCGTAGGTGCCGTTGTAGGAGGCGATGTCGCTCTCCAACTCTTCGAGCAGCTTGGCCTTGGTGGTGATGTTATCCGCTATGTTACGGTTAATAACGACATAGAAATCACACGAGGCATCGGCGCTCACGCCCGGAAGTACGAACTTGATCGGCGTCGTGGTCGAGCCGTTCATTTCGGCGGCGGTCAGTACGCGGCGCAGGATTTGCGTGCCCGAGGTGTTGTAGACGATAAGTACGGCGGAGGAGATCGACTTCTCCCAACTTTCGGTAGTGCCGGAGCCAAAGGCGCGGGTTCCGTCAGCTACACTTTCATTTTTCAGGATAAGTTCGATTTCGCCTTCCTTTCCACCGTTGGTCGGTGTAGGATTAACTTCGTCTTTCGTGCAGGCTGCAAGCAGCATCGGCATTACCGCGATTGCGGTCAGTTTCATAAAAAATTTTTTCATAGAGGATGATTAAAAAATTAAGTGAGAAAATAAGTTATTTTCGAGCCTATGCTCCGAAATGTTCTTCTTGAATGACTGTTCCTTCCCAGTCGGAGATAATCACCGTCACATTGGCTCCGTTCAGGAGAATGCGGATGTCTATCTCGACGTCGTGTCCCGGATTAGGGGCGATCTCTATGTAGCGTTGTATCGTGGCCACAAAGAGTTCATGCCCGTAAATCGAGGTGGGATCGTCGGTGTAGATGCCGATTGAGATTGGCGAGTCCGAAGGAAAGTAGGGCGTGTAAAACGATCCCGACATGGTGCCGGCCGCCGGGTCGCGGGCCAGTTGGGGACGATACATTCTGAAGCCGCCGCAGGGCTTGTTGTCAAAACTCAGAGCGGCGTAGTTGTTCAGCCCGAAATAGAAATCTTCGGGGTTGTTGATGTTCTGCATCCCTTCGACACGGACGTTGACCTTGTAAACGGACTTGAACAGGTCGATGTCGAAGCGCAGCGAGTCGCCCTTTTGGATCGGCGTCTGGATGCGGTTGAAGAAAAGCGGGTCGGCACCCGTACCCGGGAAGGTGATCGCAGCGTCCCGGATGTTGTCTGCCGACACCGAGGAGCCATGCCCTACATTGGCAAGCGTCACAATCCCATATTCTCCATTGGAAATGTAGGTCTGCATGGCTCCGGTATCGGTCAGGAATTCGTCCCGCGTAAGCGTCGTGTCGCGGTACTGCCTGCCGGTCTTCAGGTCGAAGAAGAACAGGCGCAGGGTCTGCACCTCGTCCATGGTGTCGTGCTCCCCGTCGTTGTAGTTGTAGCGCAGGTATACGATGGCCTTGCGCTTCACATCGACGTCGATGTCGTCGTGGATCTCGCAGCCGGGGAGAAGGCTTGCGAGCCAAAGCCCCGTGAGTATGTAGCAGAGGTATTTCATATTATTCGTTGTGTTTCTTGAGTTCGTCGAATAGCGTCTTGAGCTTCGCGTTGGATGCCAAATACAGGAAGAGCATATTTCGGGGTTTACAGATCATGGCCAAGTGTTCCTTTGCCTCGTCGATCCGCCCGGCCTTGTAGTATACCAAGGCGGCCAGTGCGTGTGTCTCTTTTGTGAAATGCCACCAATGCAGGCAATCCATGATGTCTGCTGCGTCCTTGATCTTTCCCTGCTCCAAAAGGTCGAGAGCCATCGCCTCGTAGCTTTTTCGACGAAAGGAGACCGAGTGCGGTAGCATGTAGCATAATATGGTGCCTGTACATAGCAGAAGCGTATAAAGCACGATGTCGAATACACCTAACTCAATTGTCATACGCCGTAGATTTTACGTTGTTCTGCTTATAGAGTATCTGGATTTCGGGGTCGAGGTTGCCGCGGAACTTCAGCACCGGGTCTGCCTGAATCGCCTTGAGGTAATACTCCAGTCCTTCGCGCGGTCGATTCATGCGCGATAGTGCTATGGCCGAGAGGTAATCGGTTTTTGGGTTCTTCTCGGCCGGCGGCAGTTGCTCCAGAATCTCGAAAGCCGCCTCGTCGTAACTCAGCGAGAGCAGCACGATCGCAAGGTTCTGGCACTTGTAGTCGTTCAGGGGTGCGCAGCGCCCGACATAATCCCGGTCGCGGAGTTGCTGCACCCCGCGCATGTAGGTCGTGTCGAGTACGGTCAGCACGACGGTATCCTTGACCATATCGACGCGGCGGAGGTTGTAGCGGAAGTCCACGGCCCGCAACTGGGGATAGAGGATCTCCTTCATGAAGGCGTAGTCTCCGGGGAACTGCTGGCGGATCTGCTGCTCCGTCACGTCGAGGTTTCTGCTCCGGTCGATCATGTCCGTAATCTTTTCCCAGTTGGGCACGTCGCTGTTGTGTCGGATCAGGCGCTTGAGCAGCGTCCAGTCCTCGCCGATGGAGCGGGTTCGGATCAGCGTATCGACCTCGTGGCCGAACTTGCGCACCAAGCGCTCCTTGATCGAGCGGGCACGCTCGCCGGCAATACGGTTGTTGGTCGCCATCGAACCGTCGGGAGAGGATGAAGCGGTAATGGTGATAGAATCGACGAAAAATTCGTACTGGTTGATAAGCGTGTCCATCAGCCGCTCGATTTTGTCAAGCTGCACATGGTTCTGGCCCATCGTGTCGATTACATTGGCACGGCCGACCGGGAAGGGATGTAGTTACGGTCGCGTACCTCGACGTACTTGTCGATGATCTTGAGCATGTACCGCGGCTTGTTATCCAAAAGCGACAACATGGATGTCACGGTGTAGGTCAGCGTGTCGCTGTTCGAGAGGTCGTAACGGCTGCGGTCGATGGCATCGACGCGGCCCCGGAAAAAGAGATGCAGGCGCTTCGTATCCTTCGTCGGCCGATAGGTCTGGGTGTAATAGTAGCGTATCTCGCCTTTGCGGATCAGTACGGAGTCGAGCCGCGGATCGTTCAGGTAGGGGAACGAGATCGTTTGTTTGTAGGTGGACTCCAGTTTGTCGGCCCGGCGCTTCTGGCCGCCGGCGATGTAGCGGTTGTAGGCTTCGTAGTGCTTCGCGGCCAGACCGGTAGTGGTCGTAAGCTCTGTCGAGTCGCCGAGAATACGGTTCAGGTACTTGTTCATCTGCCAGTACTGGCGCTTCTGGATGTCGGAAAAAAGCTCACCCCGGATAGAGAGCGGTTGCAGCGCCTCTTCCATCCCATTGTTCTCTATGATCGGGGTGAGCGACAACCCCCACGTGCTGCTCTGGAGAGCAGCGGGTATGCCTACGATGAAGTCAATCGCAATCTCGCCGTTGCGTTCGGCTACGGTTTTCGACTTGGCAACGATGTAGACCGTCTGAATGTTCTCGCCTTTGATGGTGACTTCTCCCGTGGAGTCGCGTTCGACCTCGGCCAGATAGGCGCTGTCACGGCCGCCGTTCATCGAGATTTTTCGCATTTGCGTGACAGCCCGTTCGACGTCTTCTACTTCGGGTGTCTCCACGGGGCCATTGCCGGGCAGGTGGATGTCGGCCGTCGGGGTGCTGCGCTGCAAGGAGTGCGTCATGGCGCAAGAGAGCATCAGGACAGTCAGAGCTATGGAAACGAGTGTTTTATATGGGTTCATTTCTTAGTTGATTTGATGTCCGATAATCCTTCGGCGATATATTCGTTTGCCTTTGCCAGATGCGAGTTCTCCCGCGGACATTGAAGTTCCTGCTTCTCCGGTGCCGTGGCATGCCACTCCTCATAGCAGTCGGGACAATACATGAGATTGACGGCTCCTACGTAGAACCCGTTTGAACTGATTTTCCGGCCACAGCGGTCGCAGGTCTTGGCACGTGGCCATACCTTGATTTCGTCGGCAGACAATGGCAGTACTTTGTATCCTTTGGAATTTTCAAAAGTTGTTGTCATGGGATATGAGAGTTAGAATAAGTAGGAAAATGATAGGTTACATTTGATCGGGACGAGCAGGAACCGGCGGTGACGATAGGTATACTCGTCGTCGAACTCCCCGATATATTTCGGCCGCAGCTTCTCGGTGTAGGGGGTATAGACGATACCGGCCCCGATCTCGACGATGAAGTTCCAGCGCGTACTCAGGAGCTTCGAGTAGCCCCATGAGCAGCCGATGCCGTAGGCATTGCCTTTGAAGGTGCGTTTGTCGTAGCCTATGGTGTAGTTGGCATAAAACAGCGAGGGGGAGACGAACTGTCCGATGTATCGCTCGACGAACCAGTGTCGCCATCCCGGTTGCAGGACGACATGGCTCCATTGGGTATCCCCGAACTTGAGCGGATTGACCGAGACCGGAATGTTGAGCGTATTGTGTAGGTTCACATTCACGTCAATGGCCGCATTGATATTACCGGCAGCCCATCCGACGATGTTGGTCGATACGGACGAGAACTGGGCGTAAGAGGCTGAAAACGTGAACAGCGATACGATAATGAGGAGATAGTGTTTCATATTGACGATATTGTGAAAAAAAAAGTGGGGCGGACGCATTTGCATAATGTATTAAATCCCTTCAGTCTGCTTGGAAAGAGAAATTGTCCGCCCCAGTAGTTTCATTCCGGAGTGTTGTGTAATTTGCAAACCAATGCTTTTATACATGATTAGATTTTAATACGTTATGCGATGCAAAGGTACCCGTTCTGTGAGGTGCAAAGCAAATTATAGATACTTTTGGAAGGGCTTCCCATTTTTGTAATCGTTTGATTCTAAAAAAGAATGATTATATTTGTGCAATTGAATTCTACAAGAAAAACATGGCGAAAAACGGGGATACGAGAAAGCTCCTGCTGGATATTGATATCGAAACGATGGAGTATATTAATGACTACAAGTATGCAATGCTTTTATCCCAGGGGATAGTAATGACCAATGTGGATATATTTATTGCAGCGATCCAGAGTTTAAAGCGTGAGACAGAGAAGGAAGGGAAGCTCAAAGTTGTTCCCCGGCCGGAGCATGTGCGTAAGATGGAAGTCAGCAGACGCGAAGCGTTGCAGGCCGGCAAGTTACGGAAGAGACAAAATAAGGAGTAATAGAAGGAGGCTTGATTTAAGGCCCTCTTGTGTTGATAAAAAGATAGCAATAGGGAAGAGGGGAGAGTGTTTGGCCATTCCTTTGGACGGTATAATGCAAGTGCTTTCCCGTACTGCGGCCGGAAGTCCCCATTATGCCAATCGGATCTCCGATATGTATTTTTTGGTGCGGAGTCCGGATAAAAGTACGTTTCAGGTGCCCGTATGTGGTTTTAAAGCCGTATTTGTGTCGTATCTTGATGTGTAACCCAATAAGATCATTATAGGCGACTGTATCGAGAATCCCGTTTGCAGTAGCGTAGATCGTATCATTCCCTGAAGGGGGAATGTCTATTCCTGAGTGCCGGTGTACCTTTTGTGTGATAGGGTGAATGCGCAGACCGTAACCTGATGAGATTCGCAGCCTGTCAAAATTCGGTTGTTGGACAGGGAGATACATGGGATGTCGAGGATCTGCGGCGCTCTTGCCGGAGTTGGGCAATGATATCTAATATTTCCTTATTTCCTGCTGTATAGAGTGCATATGGATTTTGTCCCCATAAACTTATGGAAGCAGTTGGAGGAACAGCGATATTCTTGCCCATTTTTTTTCATAAAAGATCGGCAAGAAGAACATGCAGGGCATTCGTTATCGCCTCGTCCCGGGAACAGTCGGCCTTTGACGAGGTAGGGGCTTGAAAAAGGCTAAATCGTATAATTTTGCCCAGATCAATTCTGCAGTTTTTTATCTATATTTTCACCATTGTTTTTTGATTTTTTTCAATCAGTCGATTTTTGAAAAATACATAATTTCTTGATTGATTGACGCTTCAGTATACCGCAGTGTCTTCGACTTTCTATCGCCCTGTATTTGCATTTTTTGTTGTCTGCCCGAACTCTGCAATGCAATGATCATAAACGTAACCCGACATCATCATAGGCCCGGGGAACTTTGTTGGCAGTTTTGTAAATACTTAAGCCAGGTTCGCCATTCGATGTATGGCTTTGGAACCTGTTTGAATTTCACCCAGTTTCTTTAGCCGTATACTTTGGATAGAGTTTAATCAACTTTTTTTTTTTGAATTCCACCATGTCTTGACAATTGGTTTTTGGTTAGGGATATTGAGTTCTATCTCCTGACACAGACTTCGCTGTGTCGTCGCCCATAGTTTCCTGCCTGGGCCATTTTTCGAGCCGGAGTTTGTCCGAGTCGTTGTCTGCGAGGGCATATAAGCGTCCGTATTCGCCATGTGCGTCCTCGATAGTGATGGCATACACTTTCATGCCATTCGGCATATTATTGGTTTGGGGAGAGAATATCTTGTAGTTCCCACCTCCTTTCATGTATTGCACGGCGGTTATGGCGGCTCGCATTTCAGCGTCGGTATCATGGTGCCGGTCGTTATAAGTTTTTTCCTTTGAGGAGCAACAGCCCCCTTGTAGATCGTTTCCCCGGAGATTGTCTCTATCCCTGGTAACTTTGGTGCGCCTCGATGATCGACCATATTTCTTCCGTGAAGCTTTTTCTTCTTTGCACGAATGTATATGTCCGGCTTACGCTTCTGGCGCTGCGTAATACTGGCCAACGCGATGCTCATCATGTCCTCGTCGTAGGAGGGGCGGTCTTCTATGGTTGGCATATGGAGTGTCTACTGAAGGAGTTTAGCAATGATTTCATCTGTCAAAGCACTCATGTCGTCAGCGCCTTCGATTTCGGTGCGAATTCAAAAATCGTTTTATGTTCGGCCTCTGCCTGTTTGAAGGCTTCGCATAGGCGGATATTCGTGTTGAACGCATCAGGGAGAAGATCATCCGCCCGTAATAGTTCGACTGTTTGTTGGTAAACCTTTGTCCGCGTTAATCATGCTTAATATGATGCCTGAGTTGGATTTTGGCTCCATAATTCTTTTTTATCGTGTTTGAGGCAGAGGATACGTCGCATGCCGTCGTAGGAGAATTCCTCCGGGCGACAAGGAAATGAGCATGGCATCGCCGGCGGTGATTGCATTTATGATGATTGCATCGAGAGCTGGAGCGCAGTCGATGATGGCACATCATAATCTTTTGTATTCGGGCATTGCCAGGTACTTTTTCAGAAAAAGCAGGGCGTTCACGTCGTTTGCGAGCTGAACGTTGATATTCGATGTCCTGACATCCGAAGGATGATGTAAAGGTTCGGATTGATCTCGTACGGTTTTACGGCCTCGCCTGTTATAAAGAGTTTGAATAAAGTCTCCTTGTGTTTCGTAG
>VOFI01000207.1_pt1 | contig 218000 bp, 281 predicted proteins | sample 5384131 | NCBI WGS metagenome assembly VOFI01 (sample SAMN12384728, study PRJNA508395) | human gut metagenome | isolation source: healthy gut H | host: Homo sapiens | reverse complement strand
CCGGCAACGGGGTCGGCAACGGGATTGCAACCAGCCATGCAACGGGGGCAGCATTTTCAGAACGGAAGCTCCATCTGACTGAGTTCTTCATCGGTCAACTCACGAAAACCGTCAGTAAAATTCCCGTCCGTTGCTGATAGCCCGTTGTCGGGCGGCTTGATGTGTTCCCATCCTCGCTGTCTGCCGTACTTGGCAAAGATACGGGGATTGGAAAATGCTTTCCATCCGTCAATGCTGTTGTTCATGATTTCGTTTATCTCTCGGATTTCCCATTGCTTCGGCTCGTCAAAGGCGTGGTTCAGAGCTTCGGCATAGATCAGCTTGGAGCAGACCTGTGTGCCATTGTAGTTATCAAGGAAAGACTGTATCAGTCCCGCCTTAGTGTCCTCCGGCATGAATTGCTTTTGCAGTTCTCGCAGTTCCTTTTCCATAGCCTTTGATAGTGTCAGCTTCAACGGGAAGTTCTGATAGATGAACATGGCTTCTGCCCACATCTTATCAATGTAGGCTCTCGATGCGGCTTCATCTTCCAAAATGTGAATCTCGGCTCGTTCGGAATTTACCATGATGGGCATAAACCTACGATTGCCGGAACGGTCAAGGGGCAGGAAGTCCAGAGTGTTGGAGCTGCCACCAAACACACATTGTCTGAGCCTGTCTGCCGGATGGGTTTCATACGGCACTTTATAGGTCTCTTTCGGTCTGCTGATAAAGGATTTGATTTCCTCAATGCTCTTGGCATTGGCTGTGGCAATCATTTCCGACATTTCGATTATCCAATGCCCCTGCATCTTGCGATATACATTCTCATCGTCAATCTTGCGGAGATCATCGGAAAACCATTCATCTTTGACTGCAAGCAGTCGGAAGAAAGTGGACTTTCCTGCACCTTGCCCACCAACGAGACAGAGCATGACTTCAAATTTACAGCCGGGTTTGAATACTCGGTGAATCGCTCCCAACATGAACAGTCGCAGACATTCATAGACATACTCGCTTTCCTCTGCGCCGAGAAATTTTGTCAGAGCATAGCGGATGCGTTCTGTGCCGTCCCATTCCAGACTGTTCAAATAGTCTTGTATAGGGTGGTACTTATTGTTGTCCGCTACGATGCTGATTGCTTTCTGGATTTTCTTCTCGCTGGTCAGAGCGTAGTTATCTTCCAGATAAAGCATAAGATAGTTTAGGTCGGTGTCCGTCAGCGTGGCAGTTTGCTTTTTCCACCATAGCGTTTTCACAATATCCACTCGCTCTGTCAACAGATTGTAGCTGACAGCCCCTTGCAGAAGTGGGTCTTTCATAAAGACGGTCAGACAATTTCGGATGCTGTTCTTAATTGCTCCGCTATCGGTCAAGTCCAGACTTCCTCTGACTTCTGCTATGCCTTGGCGCAGATCTTCTTTCTGCAAATCGCTGTTCAAGTTTCATCACCTCTTTTCTTTGCTCGGCAACCAGAGCTTTCTTTTCTTCGGGAGTGCCGTACAAGAGAATATCAAGCAGATATTCGATATAGCTTTCTCTTTGCAGGGCTTCCACGAACAGGGGATGCCATTCATCCCCCGGCTGTTTCGGTGCGTACTGCTGTTTCCACGCTCGGAGAGAGTGGAAGTAATCGGTCAGCACCTTATAGCATCGGTTTTCTTCCTGTTGGTATCTCTGTTCCGGGGTAGGTTCTCTTATTTTGGGTCTGACAGACGGTTTCTGTTTGCTGTCATAGCCAATACCAAAATCATCAGCCAATTTCATAGCGGCTTCTTTGCTCGGCAGTCCGAACAGACGGGAAACAAAATCAACTGCATCTCCGTCCGCTTGACAAGCAAAGCAATGGAAACGCATATCCACTTTCATGCTCGGATTTTTGTCATTGTGGAAAGGGCAGACTGCCATGCCGTTGCGGTTGACATGGATGCCGTACATCTCTGCCGCCTGTCGGGTGGTAACATTGCCTTTTTACTGCTTCAAATACATTCATTGCATCATCCTTTCGGGAAACAAAGGCACTCGACATTTTCGTAAGAGAAAACGGCAAGTGCCTGTTAGAGTTCCATATTCTGTTTTTTCTGTTTGTGCTGCGGAGATTTCTGCTCCGGCTGTTTCTTGTCCTGCTCCTGCAGGAACTTCATTTTCTCTGTAAGAGAGTGCTTCGGTTCGGGCTTCTTCTCGACCTCTGCCTGTTCCGGCGTGAGGACTTTACCAATCCAATAACGAATATCTTTCATCGGCTGTAATTCTTCTTTGACGGTAGCAAGCTGTCCGGCAAGCTCGGTGTGGGTTGCTTTCAGACCGTCATACTCTGTTTGCAGAGCATCCAGATTGACATTCAAATCCACGCCCTGCTTTTTGAGATAGCGGAATGCCTTATTGAAGCTGTCCAGTTCGTCCTTGTGCTTTTCAGCATAAGCGGCTTGCCTTGATTTCCAACCGATTTTCAGATACTTGTCATGGACTGCCTTGTGGGTCTGGCAATCTGCCACGGCGTTCTGTATGCCGGTAATGACTTTCATTCGGGAAGATGCTTTCTTCATATCGGCATTGATTGCTCCGGCTTTTTCGTTCACGCCTTGCAGGGCTGTGTCCAAATCTTCCAGAGTGAACAGCTCATGCTCTTTCAAGTAGATCAGAGCTTTGGAGACAGCTTTCAGATCATCGGCTGTGCCTTTCTGCTGTCCGTACCTCGACCACTCGCTGCGCTCCGCTTTTCGCAGATTCATATAATCACGGAGAAGTTCGGAGAGAGTGGGCGAAGCATTTTTCTTTTCCGCTTCCATTTCCGCAAAGGCTTCTTTGGTAGCTGCCACAATATCCGCAATCCAGTTTCGCAGATTTTTAATGGTGCTGCGGATAGCGTTCATCATGCGGTTAGCGGCTTTAATATCTCGGTTGAGATTTCCGATATTGGTTTCAATGCCCTTGCGTTCCAAAGCAGACACGGCGGCTCCCATGTGGACTGTCGGGATAATGTCAAGCCCCTGTCTTTCATAGGAACGCATATCCACACGCTCGGCACTTCCGGCAAGCTCCAGATATTTATTCTGAACAACCTCCCATCCGTGTCGCCATTCCTCAGCGTGATACTGTTCGTTCCAATCAACAGTATCTTCCTTGTGGCTTTTCCATCTGCCGGACGGAAGTTTGATACGCTCGCCGTTCTCGTCAAGGTCATAAACCTTGCGGCTCTTGGGCATCCACTTTCCATTTTCATCAATGGCTCGCATTGTCAGCATGATATGACAATGGGGATTGTGTCCCAGTGGGTCTGGGTCATGGATTGCAAAATCACAACACATTCCCTTTGATACAAAATGCTCACGGCAGTATTCCTGCATCATCTGCGGATACATTTCCATCGGCACTTCTCTTGGCAGGGCAACAACGAAACGCCTTGCAAGCTGTGAGTTCCATTGTTTCTCTACTTCCTCGGCAGAGTTCCAGAGCGTTGCTCGGTCTGCATATTCGGGTGGGGCATTGGTCGGCAACATGATTTCCGTGTAAACCACTTCCTTTTGCTTTCTGCGGTGGTCTTTGTTTTTCTGGTCGTACTCGGAAAACAATTTTTCTCCGGCTTGGTAGGCAGCTCCGGCAACAGCAGAACTGCCCTTACTTCTCTGAACAATTCGTATGTTCAGATGGGGTACTGGCATTTTTGATTGAACCTCCTTTCTCGGTGCAATAAAAAATGACCGATACTTTTCAGCACGGTCGGGGTGAAAATATAAACTTGCTGACGGTGAATGATTGCGGACAATCTCGATTGTCGGGCAATCAGTTCATCGGCGGCAAGTCCACAAAGGGGTAGCTGTCGCAAGACAGCGCAGGGGAAGTGTAGCTTCCTCTGGATGATTGGAGCAAAGGACTTTTGCGGAAATCATCAAGCTCCCTGCAAGGGGCTTTCGGCAGAACGCAATCACCATCTTTAGGTGGTGTATAATTGCGCCCTCTAACGAGGGGTTAAACCTCGCCGTCCTCCGTTGTCGTTTCTTTTTCTCGCTTCTCAATCAGCAAGTCCAGCTTCTTTTGAACGGCTTGGTCATGGAAGATGAAAGTCAAAAGCTCCATCACATCATCGTCCGTCAGCAAGGTCGGCTCTCGCAGAAACTTCTCCAACATTCCGGCACGAGTGCAAAGTCGGTGGGTTCTTTCGCTTCGGGTCAACTGTTTCAGCTTGTGTTCCAACTGCTTTTCCTTGTGCTTGGCTGCGGTCAGCTTCTTCTCCAATCCGTGTTGCTTCTGTTTCAGTTTTTCCAATTCTTCATTGGGCATCGGGGCAACCTCCTTTCAAAAAATGGGCAAAACAAAAGCGACCAACTTTTTACGGTTGATCGCCTTTGGCTTGGTCATTATTTACTTTTCTTAATTAGGCACAGGCCCAAGACCTAAAACACCCGCAAGGAAGAACAAAACAACAATGCAGATTGGAATTAGTATCAACGCTCCAGCCAAGATGAATGTCTGCAAGCAAGGCAGTTTATTTTTCTTGCGCCAAATCCCATATATGACAAGTGCGACACTCGCAATCAAACAGATTACGGGAAAATAGGCAAAAGCAAAGCCCATCCAGCCCATACCGTCAATAAGGAAAATCAAGAAAAGAGCAGCGGCTATGCAGCCCGCAATTTTCAGAATTGATCTCCGTTCAGCCTTGCGCTGCAATTTCACAAGTTCAAAGGTATCAGTCAATGCAACGGCAGCAGTATCGGGGCTGATCTCGGCTTCGACTATTCTTTCAGAGCGCATAACCTCCAATACGCTCAACCCCAAAGCGTCAGCCAATGGCTCAATCGTGTTTATGTCTGGAAACCCCAAACCACGCTCCCATTTGCTAACAGCCTTGTCGGTTACTTGCAGTTTTCTTGCCAAGTCCATTTGTGTCATGTTTTTTTCTTTTCGCATGGCTGCGATAAATGCGCCAAACTTTTTTGCGTCCATAATGCAAACCTCCTTTTGCTTGTTCGCTTATAGTGTATAGCCGCATTGAGAAGTATTGCAACCGACGCTTTGTTTAGTAGTTGCTTTTTTTCATACTCAACGGAAAGTTTAGGAGAAAAACTATAAAATAACTTTACTCAATTCTAACTTCTACACCTTCAACCTCAACATAAACCGTTATGTCTGTGTCGGTATCATTTTGCATAGATACACCGATTTTGAACCATTCGCCCGTTATTGCATCAAACTCAACAGGCAGTCCAGGAGTTAGATATGTTGCCACATATCCAGTTTCAACCATTTCATTTACTGGTGACAAAACAACCTCTGTATCCCCCAACCCCTCGCCAGAAGAAATGGTTATCTTTTTGCCCGTTGCTGATATTTCTTCGTCCGAATAAACGAATGCTTCTGTACTTCCAGCGGGTATAGTAATTCTAATTTTGTAGGTGTCATTCTTCTCACAGCCTACTAAAGCAAGAACACAGACCAATGTTAAAACTAATGCTATGTATTTTCTCATATTTCACAAGCCTCCTATTTTTATTGCCTCACCTATATACTTGCAATCCAGAGCGAAAAACTACATCAAAATCAAAAGTTTTACTATTTATCTCCCACTAATCTGATAGCGATTGTATGTCAACTTTCCAATCAAGGCAAAAACGACAGCCAAAACAGCGTATACAAATGGAGCATACTGATATGCCGCCAAAGTGCTGCCACCAACAGAAAGTGCAGAATAACGAAATGCACCATTGAGCGAAACCAAATTGCTCGGCAGCAGATACCATATCTCTGAAAGTAATTTCAGATTGGCGGGCATTTCCATAATAAACATCGTCACAAGCATAACACCCGTTATCGTTCCAATCGTGGCAACGCTGTTCTTTGTCAGTTCGGAAAACATCATAGTAAACAGGCTCACCAATGCAGCTCCGGCAAAGGACAACGCAACCAAAATCAAAGCAGCCTGTCCAATGGTAAGATCAAACGGACGGAGCAAGACAAATTGAAATATGGTATTATACCCATCAAATCCATACAGGAAAGCGACTATACCAAACATCAACAGAGAGAGAAGCAGCGTAAAGCCTATACCAACCGTCAAGCCCGCAAGGATTTTTGCGGCATACAGTTTTTTCTTGCCCAACCGAGTACATAGAATGACCTGATCTGTTTTGCGGGTGTGCTCCACAGTAAACACCGGGGAAAGGCAGATTGCGATAAACATGATTTCCATACAGGCAATAAACTTCATCATATCCGTGATCTGCTGCCAGCCATCAAAATATCCATGATAAACAATCGGCTCGTCAAATGAAATGCTTTCACTTAACCCTGCCGGAGTATTTGCTTCTAACTGTGCATTTAGCCGTTCATAAAATGCTTCGCTGTCACATTCTAATATTTCTGCACTTGCCTGTGTCCCCAATGTTCTGCCTATGAGATTATATACATCTAAATACGGGAGTGCTTCTCTGTAATTTCCATTAAAAATAAAATTCTCATACGCAGGGCGCATTTCATCAATCAGCGTTTGGTCTATGGCTCTGCCGGAGATCAATTCCGCAGCTTCACGCTCTGCCCGGTTTGCTTCATATCCATTTAAGGAACTGTCGGAATATTCTCTGCTCTGCGGCAGAACAGCACTTGCTACGCCCCAAATGAGAAGTCCCACAAGCATCACGCAGCCTGTGATCCAGACAATTTTCCTGCTGTTTATTTTTCGTAATTCAAACTTATACAGCGCAAACATACTCACTCCTCCTCAAATTCTGCAAGGTAAAATTCCTCTAAATTTTCAATTTCATCAGCGGAGCCGTTGTAAATGATTTGCCCTGCTTTCATCATAAGCACCGTATCTGCGATATGCTCAACATCTGAAACGATATGCGTGGACAAGAGAACAATGCTGTCCTTTCCTAAATCCTTTATCAAATTACGGAAACGCACACGCTCTTTGGGATCTAACCCGGCAGTCGGCTCATCTAAAATGATGATTTTCGGGTCATTTAGTAGTGCCTGCGCAATGCCAAGCCTTTGCTTCATGCCGCCGGAATAGGTTGCAATTTTCTTTTTGCCCACATCGGAAAGGCTCACTAATTCCAGAAGCTCTTTTGCTTTCCTTTTTGCTTCTAATTTTGTCAATCCTTTTAGTGATGCCATATACATCAAAAAATCCCAACCGCTGAAATCGGGATAATACCCGAAGTCCTGCGGAAGATAGCCCAACTCTGCCCGGTATTCCTCGGAAGAAACATCTAACCCATCAAAGGTTACTGTACCTCCTGTCGGTTTCAAAATCCCGCAAAGCATACGCATGAAGGTTGTTTTTCCTGCGCCATTTGCTCCAAGCAATCCATAGACGCCGTTTGTCAGTTGTAGGCTTACCCTGTCAACGGCTATTTTGTTTTCATATTGTTTTGTCAGTCTGTCAATGCAAAGTTCCATAGGAATCCCTCCGTTTTCTTGAATGTCTGATAAAGCTCCTTCGCCGTAAACATCATCAAGAGTAGAGCGATCACTACCCACCAGACTAAATAATTTGTTTGGAATAAAAAGTTAGCCACATATCGAAGTGTCATATTTGCCGTACTTACACAAACAGCTACTGCCATACAACCGTAAATAGCTTCTTTATTCCGAAAATGGCGGACAATATACAAGCTGATACTTGTTGTCAGCAAATAAGGTACAAACAAATATACTCCTGTTTGCACAAGGGAAATACTATTTGCGATATGACAGATTGGGATTATGATACAGAAAATCGCAAAATTAAAAATACCCAAGATGGTCAGCCTTGCCAGCACAATATTTTTTAGTGAAAAGCGGGAAGCCATTTCCAATTCATTCATTCCATACAGCGTAGATTTTGCACTCTCTGTAATAAGAAGCAAGGCAAGGAATGGGGTAAAAGCAGATACGATCCATACCGTGTTCTCGCTTGCGAAAGAAGCACCCCACACCGCAGGTAAAACGATCAGTACGGACAACAGCCATATACTTTTCTTAATGAAAGGGATTTGACTGAATATAAATGCTTTGGTACTGATATGCGGTCTGGGCAGCGAACGAACAAACTGTGCCTTGTCCCTCGGCGCAGGTGCATCAAAAGCCTTTGCGATTTGCTTTTTCAATCCTCTATTCATACGAAAATCCTCCTCTCTGCAACTCTGTTTTGAGATATTTCAATATCCTTGAGATTTTGCGATATATAGCAAAACGAGAAAGCCCGGTGATCTTACATATTGAAGCAATTGGAAGTTCATTTGCATATCTCAGCAGCAATAGCTCCTGCTCGTCCTGTGGGAGTTTATAGATCAACTCTTTCAAGGCAATGCTGTTTATCCATTCTTCCGTCGGGTCATAACCCGGATCATCGTTTGTTTCGCTTATAATTTCTTTGCTGTTTTTGCGATATTCCTCGATACATAAGTTGCGGGCAATCGTATAAAGGTAAGGAAGTTCTTTGCTGCTATCAAGACTTAAATTTTTGCTGAAATAACGCAAAAATGTTTCTTGCGTAATATCTTCCGCTGTTTGGCAATGGTGGACTTTGAAATAGCAGTAACGGTATATTTTGTCATACTGTTCACTTAAGTCCATAGCGTTCAAACCTCCTTTCACTATGTATAACGGTTTTCCTACATCAAATGTGCGGAAAACTTGAAAAAATTCAAAAAAGTTTTTGAGAAAGCAGCAGCGGCGATATGGCGGTTAGCCAGATCGCCGCTGTTTGTCAGGTTGTCACATATATTTTACTTGATTTTTGTGACAATCTCAAGATATAGCATGTGAACATTCAGTGTAGGTTTTCACTTTATTAACCGAATATTTCCGTTTTTCGCACTCCCTATATCTCTCTACACCTCGATATGTAATTGCGGACAAAACATCGGATGCAGACCCGACATTTTGACCGCAAATCAACCTTAAACGCTACATTATTCCGTGTGACTGTTGAAACCGTTTTGCTTGGCGTTCTCGCTTGCCTTTCGTCTGCGTTCCTCGCTCATTGGCGGTTGCAGACGGATGGACAGTCGGGACTTGTCCAGAAGATAGGACACGCCGCCTTGCTCGTAGGTCTTTTCCAATCGGCAAAGGTCGGGGTGCTTCTTGGAGAACGCCGCCAGTCTGTTCCTCAATCCGGCATTGTAGGTCTGGATGTGTGCTGTGTCCTCACCCTCGTTGAACAGAACGATGGTTTCCTTTTCATACTTCGTCAGCTTCGCCATAATCGCCCTCCATATCATAGGTGCTGACTTCTGCCAGCTTCATAGTCAGTTCTGCATCGTAGTAACTTCCCATTTCCATTCGGAGTGTGTAGAAGAAACAACGATACATTTCGCCCATGCCACTCAGTTTGGCTGCAAGATTGCAGAACAGCTTTCCGGCGGCGGGGTCGGGGGTGATAGCTGCCAACAGGCGCAAACGGGCAATCGTTGCCTTGTGGTTAGGACAACCAAAGGTGTAGAGAGCTTTCTTTTCCATAATGTTCATCTTCATAGTGTTTTCCTCCTTGAATTTTGAAAAATTAAAAGCGACAGAGACTTCACAAGGAAATACCTGTCGCTTGGTTTACGATATGAAATTGTAGGGTCTGTGCTTGGCTTTTTTAGCTCATTCGCAGTAGATCAGTTCGCCCTTGATGGTTTCCTCTGCCTGTGCAACACAAGCGTTCATCTGGCGCACCCATTCAATTTGGTTCTCGGCTTTCAGTTGCTCCGTCACGCCGTAATACTTCATAAGCTGCGGCAAGATCACATCCATTCGCTTCTTTGCGGTGGCTTCAATCTCCGCACAATGCTCATAGAGTGTTTCGCTCAGTACCATTTCAGAGAATACGATGGGGTGTGCCTGTCGCAGATACTCTCTACGCATCCGTCCCCACTTGCCGAGACGGATATTGGGGTTCTTCAACTTGATGTCGGGGATGTAGTAATCGCCGGATTTGATAAAGTTCAATTCCATAGTGACCTCCTTATTTGCTTTGTTGAGATTGGGGTTCAGTTCGTTCATGCCGGAATATCCTCCTTTTTGGCTTTCTTTTGATGGTATTCATCCCTGCGTTTGGCAAGGTGGGCTTCATATCTGGCAATAGCATCGGGGTCTCCTGCTTTTGCATCAGCTTTCATCTTCTGATAGCTTCTAACAGTTGCTTCGCTCTGATACTTTCGCATTTCAGCCAGTTTCTTAGCTGCTTCGGGGTCTGTCTTGGCTTGTTCTTCCAGAGCTTCACGGTCTGCCTTGCGTTTGGCTGTGTGTCTGCGGTTATATTCAGCCCTGCGTTCTGCCATCAAAGCAGCATATTCGGGGTCAGTTTCCATTCGCTCTTTCTGTCGCTTATAGCTTCGTTTGCTTGTAGCGTTTTCTCTCGCTTTCAGAGCTTCAAATTCCTTTGCGGCTTCGGGGTCGGTCTTAGCCTTTTCTTTCAGTTCGGCTCGTGACAGCTTCGCTTTTCTGTTGGCTTTCTCAGCCCTTTTGCGTTCGGCTTCAAGCAGCTTTTCACGCTTGATACGCTCTTTCTCGTCCATCTGACGGATATACTCCGGGTCAGCTTCTCTGGCTTCCTTGATTTTCTGCTGTCTGCGTTGATTTCGTTCACGCTGCATGGCAAGCTGACGTTCACGCTCTGCAATGGCTTCGGGGTCTCCTGCTTCGGCAGCTTTCTTCAATTCCGCCTTTTTCTGTTTCTGGACTTCGTAAGCTCGCTTGCCTTTCTCTTGCTTCTTTCGTTGATGCTCGGCATCAATAGCGGCAATGCGTTCTTCCTCGGTGATGGTCTCCGCAGGGGGATAGAAGTGTCCGATGAAGTTGAAATGAATATCAATGACTTGCTGACGGTAGATTGTTCGTCCGCCTGTGGCTTCGTGAACCTCAATCCTGTCAATGAACGCATAGAGCATTGTGTCGGTCAACTCAGCGCAGTCCTTGTACTTCTTTACAAGGGCGATAAATCGTCCTGTCTCAGCTTCCTTGACTTCCTCATACTGGATTTGGCTTTTCAGTTCCTCGACACGCCTTTCAAGAAGGATTTGTTCCTCATCGTACTGCTGTATCATTCGCTGTGCCTGTCGTTCCGGCAGAGTGCCTTTAACAGAGCTTTCATAGAGGTTCTGTATCAAGTTGTCAAGCTCGGTCATTCGCTTCATTGCTTGTTCAAGCTCCTGTTGTCCGATGTCAGTATGCTTGGATTTATTTTCGCTCCAGACTGCTTTGAGTTGGGCAATAAATTCTTCCTCGTTTTCAAGGACATATTTGCTGACTGCTTGGATTGCCTGTAAAATTGCGGCTTCCAGAACCGAAGTTTTTACGAAGTGGGAGACACATTCCGTTCCTTTATTGCGGTAGTTGCCGCATTGGAAAGAGGAATCGGAATCATAGTTCTTTTCGCTGTGCTTGGCTTCGGGGCTGCTGTAACTCATTCTTCCTCCGCAGTCGGCACAGTAAACCAAACCGGAAAGACGGTGGGTGTAAGTGCCATTTGCGGCTCTCGGCTTTTTCTTAGAGCGCATTCTGCTTGCAATATCCCAAGTGTCTTGGTCAATGATAGCTTCGTGCGTATCGGGGAATATCATCAGTTCATCAGCGGTGGCAGGTCTGCGTTGCTTCGTCTTGAAGTTCTCGCAGATGGATTTACCCAACACGGTATGACCGAGATATTCCTGCCTGTCAAGGATATAGCCAACGGTAGTAGCACTCCATCGGTAGGGGTCTGCGTAATCCTTATTTCTGCAATTCTCCGGCGAGGTCTTGGCAGTATAGGCAGATGGTATCAGCACTTGCTCCGCTGTCAGTATTTCAGCAATGGTAGTAGTTCCGATGCCTTGGCAAGCCATACGGAATATTCTTCTGACTACCTCTGCGGCAGGCTCGTCCACATAAAGCTGCTGCTTATCGTCCTTGGTGCGTTTGTAGCCATAAGGGATAGAACCACTACAACGCAAGCCTTTCTGCATCCTGGACTTAAAGACTGCCTTGATTTTGTTGCTTGTATCTTTGGCATACCACTCGTTCATGATATTCAAAAACGGGGTAAGGTCATTGTCTGTGGGATTGGCACTATCAACGCTGTTGTTGATAGCAATGAAGCGTACTCCTTTTTTCGGGAACACAACTTCAGTATAATAACCGACTTGCAGATAATTACGACCAAAACGGGATAGGTCTTTTACCACAAGGGTCTCCACTCGTCCTGCTTCGATTTCTTCAAGCAGGGCTGTAAATCCGGGACGATTGAAGTTCGTGCCGGAGTACCCATCGTCAGAAAAGTGCCTAATATTGCGTAGCCCTTTCTGTCGGGCATATTCTTCTAAGTACATTTTCTGATTCTGGATGGAGTTCGATTCGCCAGCTTGTTCATCGTCTCTCGACAAACGCTCGTACAGAGCTGTGATTTTGATTTCTTCTTTCTTCGCCACGATTTCAACCTCCCTTCATCAAGTAATTTTCGTGTTGAAGTAGATATGTAACACGCTTCGGTTCTCTATCCTCTTATATTGTAACCATTCGGGTCGGTAACGACAAAGGAGCTGTGCATCTGCATAAGGGAAGGCTTGACGAAGAACCGGGTCTTACCGCTGCCGCTTCCGCCGATGACCAGAATATTTTGTTCCGGGCGTACTTGGGGTTTTTCGGTCGGCTGGACATAGTGAGCTTTTCCGTCTGGGTCAGAGGAATGTTTCGGTCGGGGACCGGATCGACATAGGGGGGCAATATCGGCCGCCGTGCCCCATCGTGCGCTGCCGTACTCAATGCCCTTGCGATATTTCTTTGTATTTTTGCTCTTGGCATACACCACCAGCCGAACAATGATCGCCCCGGTGATACCTGCCAGCAGGTCCAGCGGATGCAGGCTGGGCGCCGCATAAGAAAACGCCTCCGTAAAGTCCTGGCTCAAATGCAGGAACTTTTCAGAGGCGTCAAGACCGGGCGCAAGGCGCACCGCCTGGCAGAGCTTATCAAAGAGATATACGAACAGCAGATACGGGATGTTGGGATGAGGGCAGTTTTTTTTTCCAGTTATCCGTCATAATTCCACACCCCGGTCTTTGGTCTTGACCTTCTCCCGCTGGCGGTGCTGGGCTTTGGCCTGCTGTTTCGCCTGCTCCAACTCCTTGCGGATAGAAGGCTTTTTCTCTTTTGCCAGGTTCTTTGCGGAGAACTCGCGGAAGGCCGCCGTGATGACGTCGGCGTCCCTACCCTTGAAGAACACCAGGTAGCGGGGTATCTCGCCGCTGATGTCTTTTTTCAGGGCGAAGTCAATGCCATACTTCTTGGCGGTGGCGGAGAAGGCCCGGATGTTCTGGTCGGTGATCTCGATGTTGGAAACGCCGGTATTGTGCTTCATCAGCTGCCGGAGGGTCTGCTTGCCGTGGTGCAATTTCGTCTTGTGGCCGGTCGCTCCTTTCTGCATCTCGTCCAGCACTTTTTTCATGGCCTGTTGCAGCATCCCGGCGGAGAGCTTGGTGGCCTCCACACAGAGGGCAACGGTGCGCTGAGTGACTTCTTCCTGCATGAGTGATTACCTCCTTTCTCCGCCGCCGTACAGGTCGTGGTTCACCAGGGACGCATAGTAGCTGTCGATGGTGGCCGGGGCGTTATACAGGGCAGCCAGCAGATATTTCTTGATGTTGCGGACATAGGTGGTGTTCTCCCGCATCCGGTCCAGCACATACTCGATGTGGGAGCTGTTCAGCTTCAGGAACCGGGATTTGACCACCTCCGCCGGATAGTCGTCCCCGGCAATGCGGATCGTCTCCCTGCGGGAACAGACGGTATCCACCATAAGCTCCACCAGCTCATTTAGCATATCCCGGTCCAGCCGGTCATCCCGGCATAGATAGTCATACTCGATGTTCTCCAAAATCAGTTCCCGATAACTCTCTCGCTCCCGCATCCAGTCCCGTCCGGTCCGTTTGGCCCCTGGGGGGTTGGGGGCTTGATAGGATAGGATTTGATCCTTCCGTACTTGGTGAATCAGTATTTTGTTCTTCAGGATTTCTTTTCTCTTTATTTAATTGCGGCCGGTTTTCCAGACATGGGTTATCCATATCCGGGTTTTCCGTATCTGCATGTGCCGTATCCGGCTCATCCTCACACGGCTGGCCCGTATCCGGGGGATGGGGCGTCTCGTAGATGACATACTCCACATCTGTGATTTTGCCTTTGCTGTCCCGCAGGCGGTTGCGGACTATGTACCCGGCCCGCTCCAGCTCCTTCAGGGCGGAGCCGATGCTGTCCGTGCCCTCCTTGCAGATTTTAGCCAGGCCCCTGGTGGTGTAGTTCCAGTCCTCCGGCAAGGAAAGCATCATGGAGAGCAGCCTTTTGGTTTTCAGGGACAGACCCGCGTTGCGCAGGTGGTGGTTGGACATCACCGTGTAGTCGCGGGTTTTCTCAATGCGAAATACCGCCATGGTATCACCTCCCTTCGGCGGTCTGGAAAAGTATTCGTTTTTGGGGAAAAGGCGGCCTCTATGCCGCCCAGATGCCCAAGAGGGGAAAACCTATGGGCGTCGGCCGTCCAGCTGATTGCGGGAGAAAAAAGTGAGATTTTTGACCTATTTCCATTCCATTTTTGTAATATGTATTAAAAATTAAACGAAAAATGTAATCGTGCAAAAACACCATAGGATTACTCCTATGGTGTTCTGGAAGGCAATGGAAAAAGAGATGGTTGTTAGATTTAGGGAACTGTGGTACAATAAATAATAATCTGAAATTTATACAGTCAAAAGTTTACTTGAGGTGATTGCTATGAAAGTGGTTAATTTCACTCAAATTAAAGACGAATTAATTAATAATATGCGCAGAAAAATGTTAATTCCAGTGATTGGATCCGGGTTTACTAGAGGGTGTGATGCTTACAAAGGTAAAGTCCCATCAGGGAAAGATTATAGTGAATATATGATAAGCAAAATTGCTGCGCAATTATCCTTGGCACAAGCAGAAATTGACTCGCTTAAAAGGGATTCGTTTTCTAATGTTTCGGATATATATCATCGCGCTATCCCCATTTCTTCCCAAAAAGAATATTTAAAATTCAACTTTACCAAAGTAAAACTAGAAGATGTTAAGCGGAAATTTTTGGGACCTTTTTGGCCGTATATATACACGCTTAATATCGATGATGGAATAGAGTTTAACAGTTGTTATCGGCACATTGTTTATTCCAATCGCCCCATTGAGAAGGGAATTTTTGATGATTTTTCTTGTGTAATTAAGCTGCACGGTGATGTGGCAGAAATGCTCACATATGAAGACGCTAAAAGTGAAGTCTTTACACAGAAACAATATGTAAATAGTTTAAAGAGTAATGAATCGTTGCTAAAAAAATTACATCATGATAGCATATATCAAAATTTAATTTTTATTGGCTGCAGCTTAGATGATGAAATTGATTTACTAGCTTGTTCGTCAGAAAACGAGATTGGTAAAGCAAAATATTTTTGCACGATTAAAGAACCCAGCCCATTAGAGCAATTTAAGTATGAGAAATACGGAATAACTCACTGCATTGTTTTCAATTCATACAATGAAATATATGAATGCCTATATGAAGCAGGGCAAGAGGCTGAAAAAAATAAGTGTTAATGATTTAGATGAATACAAACATTTCTCGATTATACAATTAGCTGATGACTACGAGAGTAATAAACCGTATCTGTTTTTTGGAAAAAGTTTAATAAGCAAAGATCACGCAATTTCAATTCCCTATTTCTTTATCTCAAGAAAAGTTACAGCTTCTATTTTTGATAATCTTTCAACTCGCCCACTTCAATTTATTGTTGGTTCTGGGTGTAGTGGAAAATCCTATGTCCTTGTTGATATTGCATGTCGGATAAAGAATAGGGATGTTTTCTTCTTTGAAACAAAAGACCGACTGACAGATCAAGCATTTCAAGATTTAACTTGCAAAAAAAACTGTGTAATTCTTGCAGATGACACCTCTCTTTCGGACGATCAGATTGAATATTTTGTTTCCCATATTTCTTTCCTTAAAGAAAATGATGTAAATGTTGTTATCGCCGTTGACAAACATAATAGGGCAGTTAATGGAATCTTAAAACTACACGAGGTACAGGGGGACATTAAATCGGGTGATATTCCTCAAATTCCCATAGGTAACAAGTTAAATAATCAAGAATGGCGACAAATTTCACCACTACTTACAGCGGTCAGCGCAGGAGTATTCAAAGAAACTGATACTATTGTTGATAATATTATTAATTTGAGCAAAGAACTTTCCGAAAAGAACAAGTACTATAATATCGTACCACGCTTTGACTCTGTTCCAGAAATAGCTGCGCTTATAGCTTTGGCGACTGAAAGAAAGATATACTCAGCAAGGGCTACGCAACTGGAATTATACGATGAGTTGGCTATACAATGCAAAGCTACTGTCCCTCTAATAGATCAAGAGTCAACATGGACTTTTGAAACTAGTTTTGATGATAATTCCTCCATAAAATATGTGGTCAATGCTGAATTCTGGCTATGCTATCAATTAGGAATATTTGCTCGTGAAGAGAAAAAATCATAAAGCAATAGTAGAAGCTTACAAATACATAATTACAAGAATCTTATCTTTAGAAGGCACACCGAACTTATTGCGTGGCGACAAAAGCAATTCTTACGGTGCATATATACTTTTTGATAGCATTAATAAAATTTTCTATTCAAACAAAACCGGAGGAGAACATGGATTAGGTTTGATTAGAGAAATATACGAGGGACTAAACAAACTTCTTTCAGCAGATCCCAATTATATGCATCAACGAGCTAAGTGCTATATTAAAGCGGCATACTTCGAAAAAGAGCAAGCCAAAAAATTGGAGTATCTTGACAAAGCATTTAGAGATGCTAATGTAGCATTTCAAGTATTCGATAGTCGTTATAATGAATACCATAACGAAAAAATTTATATTTCGGCTTCACATGTTTTATATACTAAGGCTCTTATTTTGAGTCACAAATGCTATGTAAACAGCTATGCAAGTGTTGAGGATAACACAATAGCCATTCATACCCTACACAATGCATTAAGTTCCCCGTACAATACCTATGCTTTTTGCAAAAAGGACTCCTTTAACTATCTTAATGTAGTTTCCAAAATAATATGTGAAACTATAGCAAGAAAAAAAACTCTTGTATCGTCAGATGCCTATCGCGATCTGGAAGATTTGTTCCAAATAATTTCTGAGTAAAACCGATCTTATAATTGCCATAAAATGTAGTAAGCGCCATCGTTGCAAAGTCGATGGCGCCACTACTGGTTATTAAATTTTTTCCTCTGGTTCTTCCATGGCCAGCCAGTCCTCAAACGACTTCCGAGAAATGCGAATCGCATAACCGATACGAATTGTTTTGAATTCTCCGGAGTTTACCAGCCGGTATGCAGTAGATTTTGCAATGCCAAGGATTGCGGCAATGTCATCCACGGTATAGGTTCTGTTGCTCGGCAGCTTCTTTTCCTGCGATGTACTCATAATTTTGCCTCCCATTTTTCGTAGGCATTTTGACTATGCCTATCTGATTTTCCTTGTGGAGAAGGGGCTTTCTGCCATCATCCGTGCTAAGAATTTGCTAATTTGACATTCTGAACAGGCCATAACGAGGCAGTATTTTACGGATTTTTGTGCAGATTGACCAGTAACCACACGATGCCATAGCGAATCAAAAATAATGGGAAGTTATGATGGGTATATCGTACCAAAAGAAACGCCAAACTCCTAAGCGAAAGGCCGGCGGTTCGAATCCGCCTGAGGACACTATTTCAAAAAAATGCGAAGGTCATTTTTCCATGTGAAAGACGATCTTCGCATTTTTCATTTTGAACCTATCACCAAAATTAGCCAGCTAATGCCATTAGCAGAATTTTCGGTTCCAGCTAATAAAATCAGGCTTCTAGCTAATGAAGCCCCATAAAGCACCTTTTGAACTCTGTTTCCCGGCTCTCTGCTAAAATTGGCGAACGCTTTCCTGTAAATCCATGTAAACACAAGATAAACTGTGTAAATCTATTTTCCACATTCCTGCCTGAAACCGTGTAAATCACTTTTCTCCATACATAGCGCGTTCACTCGCTGTTCTCTCGGAACAGAAAGAGGAACGCGCTTTTTTTGTTTTCGGGCTGAACTTCCCGAATCCACCAAAGGAGGGTTTACCGATGAAAAAAGTTCTGACCGTGACGTTTGACAGCTGCAAGCCCCTGCACACAGCTCCAAGCTCCGCACCCTTCTGCGGTGAGATCGTCTGTGCCGACATCGGCATCCGGGACGAATGGCACCCGGCAGGTCTTGTACAGCTTTAAACGCGGAATTTTGCCCTTACAAAAAGCACTTTCCCTTATATTTGCATTGCAAATAAGGGAAAGTGCTTTTTTGTCTTGCTCACTATGAGGTTACTATCGCAAAGGATACGGTCAACTCCCAATAGCGAAAAAGATAATACGGCAGCCTTCACTTTTTCAGCACTACGCACTCATAGGGGCGCAGCGTGTCGGCGGTGTCGGGGTAGTTACCCAGCAGTTTCTCGGCATCGGTCCAGCCTACGGGCAGGGGCTTGGCAATTTCCCGCTCCCGCAGGTTGCAGAGAACCAGCAGCTCCGTCTCGCCGTCGTACCGGCGATAGGCTAACAAATCCGCGTTGTCGGGGTACAAGAACTCGATTTTTCCCGCACTGATGGCCGGCATTTTCTTGCGCAGGGCCACCAGCGTTTTGTAAAAGCTGCGGATGGAATCCGGGGCGTCCATTTGGGCAGCGGCGTTGATGGCCTCGTAGTTATCGGCAATGCCGATCCACGGCGTACCGGTGGTAAACCCGGCGTTCTCGCTCGCGTCCCACTGCATCGGGGTGCGGCTGTCGTCGCGGCTGCGCTGGGCGATAATGTCCAGCGTCTCGGCCTCGGTCTTGTTCTGCTCTCGCAGGATCCTATAGTAGTTGAGGCTTTCCACATCACGGTACTGGTCAATGGATGTGAAGTGCGGGTTCGTCATGCCCAGCTCCTCACCCTGATAAATGTACGGTGTGCCGCGCATAAAGTGGATGGCCACCGCCAGCATCTCGGCGCTTTCCTTCCAGTAGGTCGTGTCGCTGCCAAAGCGGCTGACCGCACGGGGCTGGTCATGGTTGCACCAGAACAGGGCGTTCCAGCCGTCGTGGGCCTGCATCCCCTCCTGCCAGGTCTGGAACAGTTTCTTCATGGCGAGGTAATCAGGCTCCCTCAATTCCCACTTTTGCCCGTCCTTGTAGTCGACCTTCAGGTGGTGGAAATTGAAGCACATCGTCAGCTCGTGGTTGCCCTCAGCGGTGTAGCCGATGCAGTTTTCCAGCGTGGTGGAGGACATTTCGCCAACGGTTATCATACCGTCGATGCCGCCCGCGGCGACCAGCTCCTTCAGGTACTTGTGGACGTTGCGCCCGTCGGTGTAGAAGCGGCGGCCGTCGCCCTCAAAATCGTCCTCATAGACCTCCGGCTTGGAAATGACGTTGATGACGTCGAAACGGAAACCCTTGATGCCTTTCGCCTTCCAGAAGCGCAGGATGTCGGCCATTTCCTCCCGCACGGCGGGGTTCTCCCAGTTCAGGTCGGCTTGCATCACATCGTACAGGTGCAGATACCACTTGCCGAGCCATGGTACATATTCCCCACGCAGGGCCGCCGAATTTCGACACCCAGTTCGTCGGGCAGCAGTCGGGCGTGCCGTCCTTGAAGATGTAATAGTCCTGGTACTTTTTGTCGCCCGCCAGTGCTTTTTTGAACCACTCATGCTCGGTGGAGGTGTGGTTGAACACCATGTCCAGCATCAGGCCGATGCCGCGCCTGTCCGCCTCGCGGATGAGTTCTTCCAAATCTTCCATCGTGCCGTAGCGCGGGTCGATAGCACGGTAGTCGGCCACATCATAGCCGTTGTCGCGCTGGGGCGAGGGGAAGAACGGCGTCAGCCAGAGATAGTCAACGCCCAGGTCGGCGAGGTAGTCCAGTTTCGCGGTGACGCCCTTCAAATCGCCGAAGCCGTCACCGTTCGAGTCCATGAAGGATTTCGGGTAAATTTGGTAGACAACTTTATCTTTAAAATCATTCATGGTACACACCTCACAAAATCAAGCAATGCCTTTCTTTTTGCCGACGCTGACGGTCAGCACAAAGGGGACGACGATGGCAATGACCATGCACAGCGCAAAGCTGAGCATATAGGCGGGCTGGATTGACAAAATACCAGGGATGCCGCCGACACCGATGGCGTTGGCCGTGGTGGAAGTTGCCACACAGACGACCGCTGCGATGGCAGATCCAATCATGCCGCAGATAAACGGGAAGTGGAATTTCAGGTTGACACCGAACATGGCAGGCTCGGTAACGCCCAGATAGCAGGAGATGCAAGAGGGAACGTTGACTTCCTGTGCGGCAGCATTCTTGCGCTGCAGGTAGATCATGCCCAGCACGGCGGAGCCCTGTGCAATGTTGGATAAAGCGATCATCGGCCACAGCATGGTGCCTCCAAAGTCGGCGATCAACTGCATATCGATGGCGTTGGACATGTGATGCAGGCCGGTGATGACCAGCGGGGCATAAACAAAACCGAAGATTGCGCCAAAGACCACGCGGAAGGAGCCGGAAATGCCGGCGTAGACGATGTCAGAAATGAAGGTGCCGATCTTCCAGCCGATGGGGCCAAGGACAGTGTGGGCGATGATGACGGACAGCACCAGCGAGCAGAAGGGCACCACGATCATCGAAACGACCGCCGGGCAGATCTTGCGGAAGAATTTTTTTCTAGATAGACCAGCGTGAACGCGGCCAGCATGGCGGGAATGACCTGCGCCTGATAGCCAATCATGTTGATGGTGAAGAAACCGAAATCCCATTTGGGGATATCCGCCGCCGCAGTAGAAGCCACGGCGTAGGCGTTGAGCAGCTGGCCGGAGACGAGCGTCAGGCCGAGGACGATGCCCAGACTTTGGGTCGTGCCCATTTTCTTTGTGACAGACCAGCAGATGCAGACCGGCAGCATATGGAAGATGGCTTCGCCGATCAGCCACAGGAAGCTGTCAACGCCGGACCAGAACTGGCTGATGTCGCACAGCGTCTGGGTGCCGTTATTAAAAAAGTAGATGCTGTCAATGCAGTTGCGGAAGCCAAGGATCAGACCGCCGGTGATGATGGCGGGAATCAATGGGGCAAAAATCTCCGCAAGCACGCTCATGACCTTCTGCAATGCGTTCTGGTTCTGCTTGGCCGCGCTCTTGACAGCTTCCTTCGAGACACCGTCGATGCCGGAGACGGCAATAAAGTCATTGTAGAAATCGCTGACCGTATTGCCGATGATGACCTGGAACTGGCCCGCCTGGGTGAAAGTGCCCTTGGCGGATTTCAGTGCCTCGATCTTGGCAACGTCCGCCTTGGCGGGATCGTTGAGGACAAATCGCATACGCGATACGCAGTGGGATACTGCTGCAATGTTCTCCTTGCCGCCAACGTACTCAAGCAGCAGCCGCGCGTCCTGTTCGTATTTACCCATAATGTTTTCCTCCTTTTGCCCGGTAGAGCGGGCATCTTCGAACTTGTTCATACGGGCATCTTCGAACTTGTTCATACGGGCATCTTCGAACTTGTTCATACAAGTTCTCCTTACAGCCACAGGATACCAGACTTGTTCATACAAGTCAATATGCTTTTGCAAAAAAAGCATTGCAGAATGCCTATTTTCGGCACTGCTCACAAGTTACCCCCTTGAAATTTAGCCGAAAAGACGGTATACTAAAGTAAATGTTTGAACAAGTTGCGAGGTACACACCATGCCAAAGGCAAAATATGATGGCATTTATCACAGCATCAAAAAACGCATCGAGGCGCAGGATTACCCCTATCAATCGCTGTTGCCCAGCGAGAATACCTTAATAGAGGAATACGCCTGCTCCCGCAACACAGTTCGACGCGCATTGGCGGAGCTGGTAGCCGACGGCTATGTGCAGACCATGCAGGGGCGCGGCGTGCGGGTCATCTACCAGCCGGTGGGCAAAACGACGTTTACCATCGGCGGCATCGAGACGTTTCAAGAAACCGCCCGCCGCAACCACCTTCGCGCCGTGACGAAGGTCACGAAGTTTGAGACTGTCATCGCAACGGAACAGTTTGCCGCGGAAAGCGGATTTTCTGAGGGCGATGAATTGTGGGCGGTACAGCGTGTGCGTTATCTGGACGGAAAAGCACTGATTCTGGACATCAACTACTTTTTAAAGGAGTTTGTCCCCGGCCTGACACCGGAAATTGCCGCAAACTCTATCTACGATTATATTGAGAACACACTGGGAATGCAGATCATCACCAGCAAGCGCCGCATCACGGTGGAGCACGCCCGCCCGCGACGAAAATCTGCTGGACATGGGCACCTATGGCTGCGTGGTCGTCGTCGCAAACCAGACCTTCAACGCCGACGGCCTGCTTTTTGAATACACCCAGTCCCGGCATCAGCCCGACTATTTCTGCTTTCAGGACATTGCCACGCGGAAAAAGTGAGCGGCAGACACCTGGCGCAGGGGGATCCACCTGGGATTTTGCGCTGGGCCGGGGCTCCGGCAAAATGGGTTTTAGGGTGTCCCTGAATCAGAATCTGTTTTATCCACAGTCATCATATATCTTCTTTTGGGCCGAGATCCTTCTAGGGATCCGTTTCAAAATGAACTGCAAGCCGCTATGGATCATCTTGAAAAAATCAAAGGTCTTTTATAATCACTTCAACAAGAAACGCTCCTGCCGGTTTTACACCGACAAGAGCGTTTCTTGTGTTATTCAAAAATATCGGCAAGGGTAAGCAGCTGTACTTCTCCGCGTTCCTGTGCCTGAAGTAGTCCGTCCGTAAATCCGCCTTTCGAGAAAATGTAGTAGTGGTAGTTTGTTCCTTTCCCAAAGACTGCTGCATATTCCCGAATCAGTTCCAGTTCGTCCAAACCGATTTTTTCATTGCGATATTTGCAGGAGCCGATGATATAGTCATTGCCCTCAACCGGCCTACCGACAATATCGATTTGTATCTGCTTCTTTTTTTTTGAGGGTCGGTTCCCCACCACTGCCCAATCTCACTCAACTCGATAGGAAGATCATTCGCATAATAGAGCAAGTAGTCTTGGCACATCTTCTCAAAAATCAGCCCCATATAGTCTGGAAAATACTGCTTCACCGCATGGGGGTAGGTCTTTGCGATCCGCCCCGAATCAATGGCACTTGCATTGACCGGCACAAAACGGTACCAAAAACGAAAAAAATTGTCCGCCAGAAGATAGATCGTTTTTTTGCCCGGTTTCTCTGTGATCGGCGTTTCCTTTTTGACGATTCCAAGGTCTATCAACGTTTTGAGGTACTTCGCCACCACAGAGTTTTCTTCACCAACCTTCGTGGTGATATCATTCAGGCGAGAAGCCCCCTCTGCAATTGCCTTGATGATTGCATTATAAATTGCCGGTTCACGCAGCTCCTGCTTTAACAGGTTGGCCGGTTCCTCATAGAGGTAGCTGGAACGGTCAAACAAGTTTTCCATCAGTGCTTCATCTACGCTGTCCCGAACATCCAATTTGTTGATATAATGCGGAACGCCGCCTGTAATGCCATAAATCAGGGCGTTGTCTTCCTCGGACAGATTCGGATGGAATACCGCAGTTTCCCTATAATCCAGCGGCATGATCTTGAATTGCGCTGTTCTGCGCCCATACAGAGGGCTTTCTTTGCCCAAAACCTGACTTTCCATAAAACTCATGGACGAGCCACACAGGATCAGGTACATTTGGGACTCTGTCCATTTATGGTCGATGATGTGCTGAAGCATTGCGGAAATAGCGGGTTTAGCCTTTGCAAGAGGATACTCATCAATTACAAATACGATCCGCTGCTCCTTGGAGAGAGCTGTCAGTTCGTCCAATGCTGCATCGTAGGTTGTAAATTCCGGAGATGATTCTGCATTGGGTCGTTCAAAACTCATGATTGCCTTGGACAAGGCTTCCAGATTTTCTTTTCCGGTCGTATTCAAGGCAGAGAAGAAAATGGTCGGTTTGTCCTTGCAGAATTCATTGATCAGCGCAGTTTTTCCGACACGGCGTCTGCCGTAAATGACAACGCATTCAAACTTTCCATTCTCATATCGTTTGTTTAACTTCCGAAGTTCCTCATCGCGGCAGTAAAATTGGCTCATTTTGTTCCCTCCCCAAAGTGTATTTATCGAATTTATATACTCGTAAGTTAGTTTCTTACGAGTATAATACTTCATTTCTTACATAAAGTCAAGAAATATATTTTTGACGGCTCATCGAGAAACAGGAACGATACTTCCTAGTTTCCTCAAAAATTGTGAACTCTGAGTTCCTGTTCATTTCGTTCCGCATCGGTTACAATACAGCCATAGCCTCGGCAAGCGTTCAAAGCAGCCCTCAAGCTATCCCGCCCCTTGAAAATTGAACACGCATTCTTCAGTCACGTTCCTGTGATGATGAGCCACGTCCGTAACAAATGCGATGATCTCCCACTGAGGGAATGAGCGGTAGGTTGACGGTAAATACGAAGCCGTTGACCCTATGTGTGGAAAGCGTCAGCATCAATACGTTTCTCCCGGCACGGTTCGTTCGGTTCACAAAATTTTGAGAAGTGCCTTTGAGCAGGCTGTAAAGTGGGAACTTATGGAAAAGGATCCCTGTGTTTATGCCACCTTGCCCAAATACACTGCAAAGAAGCGTGATATCTGGACTGCCGAGACCCTGTTCCATGCCTTGGAAGTGTGTAATGATCCACGGCTCCGGCTCTGCATCAACCTCTCCTTCTCTTGTTCTCTGCGCCTTGGCGAACTGCTCGGTTTGACTTGGGAGCGTGGATATCTCTCCTGAAAGCATCGAAGCCGGGCGAGCCTCCATTTACATAAATAAGGAATTGCAGCGTGTAGACATTGCTTCGCTAAAAATCTTGCAAAGAACTTATAATCCTCTATACATAAACAGCGACAGCTTTCCGATTTGGAAAACCGCCGCTGTTTTACTTTTTCCATGTCTTGCACATCAGTCCCCGACATGATACACTTCTATAAAAGGGGTGGTCGGCATGGAGCAGGTGCACACAATGCGGAAATATGAATATTATGACCGTGATACCCTTTGCAGTATCATTGACGTAGATTTCACCACAAAGCAGGTGCGTGTGGAAAACAAAGTGGATTCTATTCTGGACACCGCTTTCGGGGTCAACACGGAACCCACTTGGGATGATTTTCTGATTTTTTAGAGAGTCGTTGTATTCCAAGAACTCGCTGCGGGCTTAACTATTACCTTGATGCTGTCGGGGTTTCCGAATATGATCCGATACAGCTAATGGAAAAGACACATGGTCGGATGGCAGAAGATCATAGGATAGCAATTCCTGACCGTATCTTTTTTTGTTAATAACTATCTCGTTTATATACACACACCGAGTCAAAAGCCGTTTTGCAGAACACTTTACCAGGAGAGTTGACAAACTCGCCGTTTTTGCGTATTATAATAGGAACAAGGGGGTCGTGTGCCCCTTTGGCAAAAAAAGCGAACAGCCTTGACGAGGAGAGTACGCCCCGCCTGCGCCTGACAGAAAGCCCGAAGGATGGAACCGGGCAGGTGAGCACGGGGTGGAAGATGACCTCTGAGCTGTGGAGGTGAAGCGGCACGCCGCCAAGCCCCCCGCCGGGTGCGCCCGTTACCGCGCGGAGGCCGGGTTCATCCCGGCACGCAAGGCCATGCCTGCAAGGGCGCGGCGAAGCAAGGTGGTACCACGGAAGTTCAGCTCCCGTCCTTGTCCGGTGCATTCCGGCAGGACGGGAGCTTTTTTGTGACACAGCCACAACAGAAAGGAAGAATCATCCCCCATGAGCGAACACAAGACATTCTACATCACCACTCCCATCTACTACCCCAGCGACAAGCTGCACATCGGCCACAGCTACACCACTGTGGCCTGCGACGCGCTGGCCCGCTTCAAGCGGATGCAGGGCAAGGAAGTCATGTTCCTGACCGGCACCGATGAGCATGGCCAGAAGATCCAGGACAAGGCCGCCGATGCAGGCGTGACCCCCAAGGAGTACGTTGACCGGATCGTAGCCACCGTCAAGGATCTGTGGAAGCTGCTGGACGTCAGCTACGACCGCTTCATCCGCACCACCGACGACTACCATGTGGAGACCTGCCAGAAGATCTTCACCCAGCTGTATGAGCAGGGCGATATCTACAAGGGCGAGTACATCGGCCACTACTGCAAGCCCTGCGAGAGCTTCTGGACCGACAGGCAGCTGAAGGACGGCAAATGCCCCGACTGCGGCGGCGAGGTCTATGATGCCCACGAGGAGGCCTACTTCTTCAAGACCGGCAAGTATGCCGACCGCCTGCTGAAGTACTACGAGGAGAATCCCCAGTTCATCCAGCCCGAGAGCCGGAAGAACGAGATGATCGCCTTTATCAAGCAGGGCCTGCAGGACACCTGTGTTTCCCGCACCTCTGTCAAGTGGGGCATCCCCGTTCCCTTTGACCCCAAGCACACCATGTATGTCTGGGTCGATGCGCTGAGCAACTATATCTCCGCGCTGGGCTACGGCAACGAGACCTACCACGATTACAACAAGTTCTGGCCTGCTGACCTGCACATGGTGGGCAAGGAGATCCTGCGTTTCCACACCATCCTGTGGCCCGCCATGCTGATGGCTCTGGATCTGCCGCTGCCCAAGCGCGTGTTTGGCCACGGCTGGCTGCTGATGAACGGCGGCAAGATGTCCAAGTCTGTGGGCAACGTTGTGGACCCTGTGGTCCTGTGCGACCGCTACGGCGTGGATTCCATCCGCTACTTCCTGCTGCGTGAGATCCCCTTTGGCAACGACGGCATGTTCACCAACGAAGCCCTGATCAACCGCATCAACAGCGACCTGGCCAACGACCTGGGCAACCTGCTCAGCCGCACCGTTGCCATGTGCGAGAAGTACTTCGGCGGCACGGTCCACAAGGCCGCTGGCACCGAGGCCATCGACACGGAGCTGGAGACCATGGTCAATGATCTGCTGGGCAAGGTCACTGCCGACATGGACAACCTGACCATCCCCCAGTCCCTGATGGAGAGCTTTGCCGTGATCCAGCGCGCCAACAAGTATATCGACGAGACCGCTCCTTGGGCTCTGGCCAAGGATGAGGCCAACACGGCCCGTCTGGAGAGCGTGCTCTACCACCTGTGCGAGGCACTGCGTGTGGCAGGCATCCTGCTGAACGCTTACCTGCCCTCCACCGCTCCCAAGATGATGGATCAGCTGGGCCTGTCCACTGCCGACATCGACCTGAGCAAGGCTGCTTACGGCGTGCAGGAGACCTACACCGTCCACAAGGGCGAGGCCCTGTTCCCCCGCATTGACGTGGCCAAGGAGATCGCCCACCTGAAGGAAGAGGACGAGAAGCGCAAGGCCGCTGCCGAGGCTGCCAACAAGGCCAAGGCCGAAGCCGAAAAGGCTGCTGCCGCCCCCGCCGCTGAGGAGAGCACCGTTGATTTTACCCACGAGGAAGAGATCGACTTTGACACCTTCTGCAAGGTGGAGCTGCGCGTGGCCGAGGTCCGCGCCTGCGAGAACCTGAAGGAGAGCAAAAAGCTGCTGCACCTGACCGTGTTTGACGGCGAGCGGGAGCGCTGCATCCTTTCCGGCATCGCAAAGTGGTTCAAGCCGGAAGACCTCATCGGCAAGAAGCTCGGCATTGTGTGCAATCTGGCACCCCGCCCGATGCTGAAGGGCAAGTATGTCAGCGAGGGCATGATCTTTGCTGCAGACACCGCTGACGGCGGCTGCTCCATCGCCTTCTACGGCGACAACACCCGTTGGCAGCCGCATCCACTGAGCCATGGAGACACAGCTGAGCCGCGCCGAAAAGCTGGACCGGCTTTTCGGCACACCGGCCTTTGCCGTTATCATTGCCATCCTCTGCAACGCCATGTTGGGTTCGGCTTTCCCTTTCATCAAGCTGGGCTACCGGCTCTTTGCCATCGACACCGCTGACACGGCCTCCATTCTCTGCTTTGCAGGGGTACGGTTCATGCTGGGCAGTGTGCTGGTACTGGGCGGCAGCCTGCTGCTGGAGGGCAGGCTGCCCGCCATGCCCAAGGGGAAGATCCTGGCCGAATGCTGTGCATTGGGCCTGTGGCAGACCACAGCGCAGTATGCCTTTTTCTACAGCGCTGTTGCCCTGCTCACCGGTGCCTTTGGGGGCATCCTGAACAGCACCCAGAGCTTTCTGGGGGTCATCTTCGCCCATTTCCTTTACGGCAGGGCTGACCGCATGACCCCTGCCAAAGCGCTGGGCTGCGGCATCGGCTTTGCGGGCGTTCTCATCGCCACGTTGGGCAACCACGGCGGCGGCAGCGCCCGGGGCGTAGCCTACATGCTCATTGCCACTGTCCTCTTCACGCTGGCAGGCCCCTGGAACAAATCCGTCACCCGCCGGGCGAGACAGCTTTGCCGTCTGCTTCGTGAACCTGTTCGTGGGCGGGGCGGCCCTGTTCCTGCTGGGCGCTGTTCTGGGCGGACGGCTGGAACACTGGTCTGTGCTCAGCGTGCTGGACCTGCTGGCGCTGGCCTTCATCTGCGGCGCGGGCTACATCGTCTGGGCCCTGCTGATGAAGAACAACCCCGTCAGCCGGATCGCCATCTTCGGGTTCGTGAACCCGGTGGTGAATGTCCTGCTCAGCGCCCTCATCAATGGGGAGCCGCTGTTCCGGTGGCAGTATCTGGGGGCGCTGGTGCTGGTCTGCATCGGCATCTGGCTGGTAAACAAGGCCCCCGCCAAAAAGGAGCGTGCCCTGTAATATGGAATACCCCATCTTTGACACCCACGCCCATTACAGCGCCCGCGCCTTTGACGCAGACCGCTTTGCCCTGCTGGACAGCCTGCCCGGCAAAGGGGTGGTGGGCGTGTGCGAGCAGGCCACCCATTCGGGCGATGCGCCCAAGGTGCTGGAGCTGGCCCACAAATATCCCTGGGTGTACGCCGCCGTCGGCATCCACCCGGAGAGCCTGCTGGCCCCGGAGGATTGCGGTGAGGAAGGCCCCGCCCCTACTGTCTCGGTATACGACGGCGACCGGGCCGCAGAGATGCGTGCCCTTGCCCCCTATTACGAGGACCCCAAGGTGGTGGCTGTTGGGGAGTGCGGACTGGATTACCACTGGCCCGTGCCCAAGGATGCCCAGCTGGCGCTGTTTGAGGCCGAGATCCGGCTGGCGCTGGAACTGGACAAGCCCATCATCGTGCACGACCGCAGCGCCCACGCCGATGTCTACGCCCTGCTGAAAAATACCGGCCCAAGGGCATCGTCCACTGCTATTCCGGCAGTGCCGATGACGCGGTGTGGCTGGCAAAGCAGGGACTGTTCATCGGTTTTGGCGGGGCGTGTACCTTCAAGGGTGCCAAGCGGGCGGCAAAAGCCATCAGCGCCCTGCCGCTGGAAAGCATCGTGCTGGAGACCGACTGCCCCTACATGGCACCGGAGCCGGTCCGCGGCACCCGCTGTGACAGCTCCCTCATCCGCTATGTGGGCGAGTATATCGCCAGCGTCAAGGGTGAGGAACCGGAGCAGGTGTTCCGGCAGACGGTGGAGAATGCCTGCCAGGTATATAACCTCTCTGTCTGAAACCGTCAGCAGCCGTGCACAGAGCAGGGCCTATCCGTTATCTACAAAAGCATTAAGCTTCTGTATAAATCAAGCAACAAACTACAAATAGTCAATCAAGGAGATATCACTTATGAAAGCTCGTATTCCGCAGCACCGTGAATTCATCATCAACTTCCCCGACACTGTTGACAACGCCAAGGCCAACGAGGGCTGGGCAAAGCTGCAGCAGATCGTGGAGGACTACAAGAAGGACCACAATGGTGCTTCCGTCTACGCACCCAGCTTCATCGAGGACTGCGAGCCTGCCGTCAAGAAACTGCAGGAAGAGTATGGTTTCGAATACACCGTTGAGTATGTGAAGTAAGTTCTGAGTTTTCAGAATATTGCATTAAAAAAGAGCAGAGCGTCTGGCCAGCTGGCTGGAGCGCTCTGCTCTTTGTTTTATTCCAGGTACTGCGGCAAATTCCATGAGCCGCGCAGTACACGGTGGATCTCCACCACCTTGACGTTCTCATTGACATGGTAAAACACCAGATACTGGTCTGCCACCAGCTTGCGGTAGGTCGGGTCAAGGGCATAGACTTCACACATCCGTGGGGTATCCCCCAGCTTTGTGATCTTTTCCTGCATTTCTTTCAGCACACGGCGGGCCGTTTGGGGGTAGAAGCCGGACAAATACCGGGCAATGTCATTCAAGTCCTGTACAGCAAGGGGCAGGTATTTGATCTTATACGTCATACTGTTCGTGGAGCGTCTCCCATACGCTTTCATGCTCTGTCCACTGCGTGTCGGGGTCAGCCGCCTGCTGTGTTGCCTTGGCAAGCGCCTCGGCAACATACCGCTGGTGCATGAACTCCTCGTACTTGGCGTAGTCCTCAATGTTGATGAGTACGGATTCTCCACGGCCATGATTTGTGATGATCACATGGTTGTGGTCTTTGAGCATCTCCGAAAGCTCAGCGTAATGGTTGCGCAGATCCCGGGAAGGGCGAACAAATGTCTGCATCATAAGTGACACCTCCTGTCAGAGTCATTGTATCACAAAATGACTACATATACAAGGATCATTACAATCGTTTTATTTCAGCTCCATATTGATGGACTTTTCCGTAAAGCCGTAGTTCCGGTACATCTCATACGCCATTTTATTTTTAGCGTTCACCTGCAGTTCAATGGTGTCGCATCCCTTTTCCGCCTTGAGCTGCTTCACCTTATCAAAGAACTGGTGCCCGATGCCCTTCCCGCGATACGCCTCATCCACCGCCATGGTACTGACGAACAAAATATCTTTCGTCACCTGTGCCGGGCCTTCCACATGGCGCTTGAAGACTTCCAGAACACCAACAACGATGCCGTCCGTCTCGGCAATATACCAGCTGTCCCCTTTCAGGAGCTGAGCAAACAACCCTTTTGTGATCAACGGACTAGCCGGTTTGTAGACATCCGGCCGCCACTCGACATGCATCTGCTGCACCTGATCCATAATAGCAGAAAATCGGTCATAATCCTGCATCTGCGGGGTACGGATCGTAATTTTCATCTCGTTTTCTCCTTGTTGTATTAAAAAATACCCTGTCTGACACGGTTTTGGGTCCAGACAGGGCATTTTGAGTTTCTTTTCAGTTGCCCGCTTCCACCTTGCTCAGCAGGATGCGGTCGTTATCCAGATTCTTGCCTGCGTTCTCGCGGAACTTTTCAAGCAGGTCGTCCACGGTCATCTTCCTGCGCTCCTTGCCCTTGACATCGAACACGATGCGGCCGCCGTCCATCATCAGGGTGCGATTGCCCAGCTCCAGTGCCTGCTGCATATTGTGGGTGATCATCATGCATGTGATCTTTTTTTCTGCCACGATGCTCTTGGTCAGCTCCAGCACCTTCTCCGCCGTGGCAGGATCCAGTGCGGCGGTGTGCTCGTCCAGCAGGAGCAGCTTGGGGGGCACCATGGTGGCCATAAGAAATGTCAGGGCCTGGCGCTGACCGCCGGAAAAGAGACCCACCGGCTGCTTCATCCGGTCCTCCAGCCCCATGTCCAGCAGGGCAAGTTTTTCCCGGAACAGTTCCTTATCCTTGCGGGAGATGCGGGAGAAGATGGCGTGGGGGGCGGTTCCTGCCCGGAGATAGGCCAGCGCAAGGTTTTCCTCAATGGTCATGTGGGGAGCCGTGCCCTTGAGGGGGTCCTGGAACAGGTGGCCAATGACCTTGCTGCGCTTACTCAGGCGCAAAAGTGATGTCCTGCCCGCCCAGCACGATGCTGCCCTCGTCGGCAATGAAACCGCCGGTGATGGCGTTGAACATGGTGGATTTGCCCGCGCCGTTGGAGCCCACGATGGTGGCAAAGTCCCCGGCTTCCATGTGCAGGCTGACACCGTTCAGGGCCACTTTTTCATTGACCGTGCCGGGGTTGAAAGTCTTGTGCAGATCGTTCAGCTGAAGCATTTCCATCTCAGTGCACCTCCTTCCGGGCATTGTGCTTGCGCTGCTCAAAGGCGATTTTTGCCCGGATGGCGGGCATCGAGATGGCTACAGCCACGATGAGGGCGCACACCAGCTTCATGGCGGCGGCGGGCACATTGAAGCGCAGGGCCACGGCCACGATAAAGCGATACAGGCAGCTGCCGAACACCACGCCCAGCACCCGGCGCACCATGGTGCGCTTGCCCACCAGCGTTTCGCCGATGATAAGGGAAGCCAGTGCAATGGTCACCCGGTGCCCACGTTGATGTCGCTGCTCTTCTGATACTGGGCCAGCAGGCCGCCGGAAAGGGCAGTCAGCGCGCCCGAGATGCACAGGCCCACTGTGATGGTGAATGCCGGGTTGATGCTGGAGGCCCGCACCATGGCGGCGTTGTCGCCGGTGGCGCGGATGGAAAGGCCCAGCCGGGTGCCCAGGAAACCCACCATGGCGGCACAGGCGATCACAATGACCGCCGCCGCGATGAGCAGCTTATACCAGCCGCCCGTAAAGGCCAGCGCGGATTTTGCCAGCGAGAACACTGTATCGGTCTTGACCAGGGACATCGTGGACGAAAAGCCCATGACCGCCAGATTGATGGTGTACAGGCCGGTGTTCACGATGATGCCTGCCATGATGCTCTCAACGCCCAGACGTGTCTGCAAAAAGGCGGTGACAAAGCCCGAACACACACCCGCCGCCATGGCCGCGAACAGGGCCAGAATGGGGTGGCCCGTCAGCGCCACCTGGCAGGCCACGGCACAGCCAAGGGTGAAGCAGCCATCGGTGGACAGGTCGGCAATGTTCAGGATCGAATAGCTCAGAAACAGCGCCAGCGCCACCAGACCGTAAATGCAGCCCAGCTCCAGCGCCGTCTGGATCACGTTGAGCGAAAAGATACTCGCCAGCATGGTTGATGTACTCCTTTTTAGAAATTCTCCTGCGTGGTCACTACCACAATTTCGGTGCAATAGGGCTTGAAGGCTTCCTTAACGGTGTCGAGATCAAGGCCCAGTGCCTCACAGCTCTCGGTGTTGATGGTAACGATGCCGTTGTCGAAGGTCTGGTAGGGCAGGTCTGCGGGGGTCTTGCCGCCGCAGAGCAGCTCCACCACCATATCGGCGGTGGCCTCGCCCAGCTGGACGTAATCCACGCCGTAGCCCACAAAGGCACCGTTCAAAGCAAAGCTGTCGGCACCGGTGAAGTGCTGGACGCCTGCCTCGAGGAAGGTCTCGTAGATGGACAGCTCTGCGGTCATCACGGTGTTGTCGGTGGGGGTAAACACGGCCTTGACACCGGCGGCGATCAGGGCTTCGGCCGCCATCTGCACCTCAGCGGTGGTGGTGCCGTTCTTCTCAATGTACTTGATACCGTTGGCGTCGCAGAAGGCCTTGGCATCGGCAATGGCCTGGGTGGAGGCATCCTGACTCAGGTCGTACAGCAGGCCGATGGTGTCGATGTCGGGGTTGATGGCAGTGATGAGGTTCATAATGGCCTCGGTGTTCAGGGCATCGGAGGTGCCGGTGATGCCCTCCTCCCCATCAAACCCGGCAGAAACAGGGTCGGTGACGGCAGAGTAGACCACAGGGATGTCGGTATCTTCCACAGCGGCCAGCATGGTGGCGGCGGTGGGGGTGGCCACGGCCACGATGACATCTACCTGGTCGGCCACCAGGTCTGCACCGATCTGGTTCAGGTTGGACTGGTCAGCCTGGGCGTTGGCGTAGTAATCGGCATAGTCGAAGGTCACGCCCTTCTCCGCGCCCACCTTATCCAAACGGCTCTCAACAGAGGCCACGATCTGGTTCAGGGAAGCATGATCCACATAGTTGACGATGCCCACCTTAAAGGTCTGGCCTGCTTCAGAAGCGGCGGCAGCGGAACCGGCAGCGCTGGAAGCGGTGCTGGATGCTGCGGCAGAAGAGCCGGAGGAGCCGCAGCCGGTCAGGCCCAGTGCGGATACGACAGCGGCTGCGGCGGCAGCCTTCAGGAAGCTGCGGCGGGAGATCATGTTCATGGTTTTCATAGCGGTTGCTCCTTTCCCGGAGCGGGCGGCCCAAAAATAAATAAAACCCGCTCCACCTGCGGAACGGGTAAAATAAAAAACGGCCCCGTCCCTGTGTGTTCATCCACAAGGACAGAGTCGAGAAATTCGAATCTGCGGTGCCACCTTGCTTGCTCCGCTCGTCTTTCCACCATGGAAAACTGCAGGAGCCCCTCAACGGAGAGCCAACACTCCCCTGCCCTGTAACGGAGGCTTCCGTCCCAAGCTACTAAAGGCTCTGCCTCGTTTGCCCGGCCCTCGGCGGCCCACGAACTCTGCCCCGCTCTCTGCCCGTTTTCACTGTCCGGGCTCACTGAAGATGCGCTTGCAGGTTCTCTTCCGCCTCATCGGTTTGTTGATTGCATTATACGCTTTATTTTCATAAAGTCAAGAGGGAATTTTTCATTTTTTCGGCCGCAAAGATGAAATGCTTCTTGATGCCCCGCATCAGCCTTCCTGCCCGGATCTCCCGGTGCAGCCCGGGCAGCTCTGCCGGGGCAAAAAGAAGCCTTCTTCCTGCCATGGGTCATACTTTCTCTCCGCTCCGGGACGCATTTCCACTTTCAGTATCCCCGTTGCTGCGCACAAAGTTCATGGTTCCGGCCACAGGTTCCAGAATATTTTTATCCTTTTCCCAAGTTTTGCCCTAAATTCTCTTCAAAGGGCTTGACAGAAAAATGTTTTTTGCGATAAACTAATTCTATGAAATATTTTCGTTGTATCCAACGATGTCAAACATGCAACTCGGAGAGGACACTACCACCATGTCGATGACCCTGAATCCCGTCAACGAAGCCGCTTTTCAGAAAGCTGTACAGTCTCTGGAGACCCTGAACCGGGCCGCCGTGTTCCATCCCACCGGCACCGGCAAAAGCTGTATTGCCTGGAAGGTGGTGGAGGCTCACCCCCAGACTACCTTTTTCTGGCTGGTGGCCGGTGCACAGCGTCTGGCCCTGCGGCAGGCAGAGCTGACACGCTACAACGGCGGCACCCTGCCCGGCAATGTCCGCTTCTGTGATTGCGAAAAGCTGGCCGCCGCCACCCCGGAGCAGTGGGTGCGGCTGGGGGAGCAGAAACCCGGCTGCATCGTGCTGGACTGCTACCATGAGTTGAGCGCCGTGTGTTGGGCACAGTCGGTGCAGAAGCTGCTGCGGATGTGCCCCCAGGCAAAGGTGCTGGGGCTGGGTGTTCCCAACGGTGCCCCCGTCTGCGCCGCCGCGCAGGAGCTGTTTGCCGACTGCATCGTCTCCCACATGACTGTGGCCGAGGCCATGGCCGCCGGGACCATGCCGGTGCCCTCAGCCTATGCGGCCCTGCTCTGGCCTCAGGAGGAGGAGCTGGCCACCCTGCGCGCCCGGATCAAAAACCTGTGTATGCCCAAGGGCGACACCTCCCTGCGCGTTCAATATGAAGAGCTGAGCTGGTCTCTGCGTCAGGTGGAGAACCTGACCGTTCTGCTGCCCCGCCTGCTCAGCGATACCAGCGGCCATTATCTGGTCCTGTTTGAATCCGCCGCCTATCAGGAAAAGCTGGGCACGGAGCTGGAACAGCTGCTGCGCACTGTGGACCCTGCCGTCCGCTTTTACGCCGCAGATCACGCCTGCTTTGCGGATTCTGCCGCCGTGGAGACCTTCCTCTCCGATACGGCCCCCGGCCCCAAGGTCCTGCTCTGCGTCAACGCGCCGGGAGTCCAGCAGCCGCTGGAGGGGCTGGCCGGGGTCATTCTGGTGCGCCAATCCAGCCTGATGTCCACCTTCAAGCAGATGCTCTGCCGCGCGCTGGTGGCTGCAGGCAGCCGCAGCGTGCCGGTGTTCGACCTTGTGGCGCAGTTTGAGGGGCTGGGCAACGGCCGCACCCTGCAGCGTGACTGCACCGAGGCCATGACCCGGGCCGGCAGCAAAACGCCGGGCTTCCGGCAGGAGCGCCCCATGCAGCAGACCTACCGCCTGTATGGCAAGCTGCGCCGGGAGATGGAGGCCCGCTGGGAGGTGCTGTGCCAGGCTGCCGCCGATGCCGCCGCCAAAGAGGGCACCCTGGAGCTGCCCCGGAGCTATACCATCCACAGCGGCGTGCCCGTGGGCAAGTGGCTCGAGCTCCAGCGGCAGGTACAGGCCGGGCAGCGCCCGGGCCGCCTGACTGCTGAGCAGGCCGCCAAGCTGGAAAAACTGGGCATCCGCTGGAACCACCGGCTGGAAGCTGCCTGGGAAAAGGGCTTTGCCTCCGCACAGAAATACCGCACCGAGCACGGCGACCTTCTGGTGCCGGTGCGCTACCGCGATAAAAATGATTTTGCACTGGGCGAATGGATCGTCTACAACCGCCAGCGCTATCTGGGCGGCAACCTGACCCAGAACCGCATCGAGCGGCTGGAAGCCATCGGCATGGTGTGGAGCACCTCCAACGACCTGTGGGAGCAGAACTATGCAGCAGCCACCCAGTATTATCTGGAACACGGCGATCTGGAAGTACCCATCAAGTACGAAACGCCCTCCGGCTTCGGTCTGGGGGGGTCTGGCTGGGGCCCAGCGCGCCGCTCACAAGGCAGGCGAGCTGCCTCAGGAGCAGGTGGAGCGGCTGGACGCTCTGGGCATGGACTGGACCAACCGCAACGACCGCAAGTGGATGTCCCTGTACGATGTTGCCGCCGCCTACTACCATGAGCACGGCAACCTGAACGTCCCCTCGGAGTATGTCACGCCGGACGGAGTACTGCTGGGCAAGTGGGTGGCGCGCCAGCGCTATGCCTACCTGAACCCGGACCGCTCCAGCGCCCGGGTCACCCCTGAGCGCAAGGCCCTGCTGGACAAGCTGGGCATGGTGTGGGAAAAGTACGACCCCTGGCAGGAGCGCTATGATCTGGCTCTGGCCTACAAGACAGAGCACGGCGATCTGGAGATTCCCTCTGTCTACAAGACCGCGGACGGCGTTTGGCTGGGCAGCTGGGTCAACCGCCAGCGGCAGGCCCTGAACTCCGGCAGCAGCGCCCTGAGCAGTGAGCGCCGCAAGCTGCTGCGCACCCTGTTCAAGGGCGAGCGCCGCCCCAGTGATCCCACTGCTGACCACGGCACCGTGCGCGAGGCCAACTGGGAGCGGAACTTCCGCAGTGCCGCCCGCTATGCCCGCAAGTACAAGCACCTGCTGGTCCCCGCCAGCTATGTGGACAGCGATGGTGTCCGGCTGGGCGTGTGGATCTCCAACCTGCGTGCAGCCCGCAAGAACCGCCCGGATTCCTATCAGGTCACGCCCGCCCACATCAAAAAGCTGAACAGCATCGGCATGGTATGGGATGCCCGGGATGCCAAGTGGGGAACCGCCTATCAGCAGGCAAAGGCCTACTACAAGGCACACGGCAACCTCCACGCCGCCGCCAACTACAAATCCGACGAAACCGGCTTCTGCCTGGGCGACTGGCTCCGCCGGATGCGGGAGTGGGATACCACCCACGACCCCAAGCTCACCCCTGAGCGCCGCGCAATGCTGGATAAGATCGGGATGGAGTGGAGCGAATAAGAGAAAAGAGCCACCGGTTTTTGCCGGTGGCTTTTCTGATGCAGATTACAGCTGATCCAGCTCCTGCTGCAGCTGGGCCAGCGCATTGCGGATGGGCAGATGCTGGGGGCAGGCCGCCTCACACTTGCCGCAGCGGACGCAGTGAATGGCCTTTTCGGCATCCGGGAAGCAGGCTTCCCACTGGTGCTTGATGGCCTCAGGCTGGCCGAACATGCCCAGCTTGTTCCAGATGCTGAAATTGTCCGGGATGTCCACCCCCATGGGGCAGGGCATACAGTACCGGCAGCCGGTGCAGCCGACCTTGATGCGGCTGTGCAGGAAGGCGGCGGTCTGCTCCACCGCGGCGGTCTCTGCAGCGGTCAGCGGCTCAAAGCGGGCAAAGGTGGCCAGGTTATCCGTGAGCTGATCCTCGGCGCTCATGCCCGAGAGGATGACATGGACGTTCCGGTGGCTGCCCACCCAGCGCAGGGCCCAGGAGGCATCCGAGGCCTCGGGCCGCAGGGCCCTGAGGGGTGCTTCGGCCTCCGGGGGCAGGTTGGCCAGCGTGCCGCCCTTGATGGGCTCCATGATGATGAGGGGGATGTTCAGCTCCTCGGTCAGCTGATAGCCGCGGTCACCCGAGATCTCCTCGGCACGGTCATCGGTGTCCAGATAGTTATACTGCAGCTGGCAGAAATCCCATGGCTGATCCCGCAGGATGTGCTCAAGGCCCGCCGCGTTGTCGTGGCAGGAGAAGCCGAAGCTGCGGATGCGGCCCAGCTTTTTCTGCTCCCACAGCCAGTCCACGATGCCCATTTCCTTGGCCCGGTCGTACCGGGCGGCGTGCAGGGAGTGCAGCAGGTAGAAGTCGATGTACTCCACGCCCAGCCGCCGGAGCTGCTCTTCAAAGATATGCTGGGCCTCCTCCAGGCTCCCGCACTGCCACAGCGGCATCTTGGTGGCCAGATAAAAGCTCTCCCGGGGCCACTTTGCAATGACCCTGCCCACAAAGGGCTCGCTCTGGCCGCCGTGGTAGGGGTAAGCGGTGTCAAAATAGTTCACGCCCGCGTCCCTCGCGGCGTTCAGCAGCGCTTCGGCCCGGGGCTCGTCAATGGCTCCCTCCGGTGTGGTGGGGAACCGCATACAGCCATAGCCCAGCAGGGAGGTGCGGATGCTCTCCCCTGCGCTGTTCTGCTTTTTCCATGCTCTGTATTCCATCTCTTTCGTGCAGCTGGCTGCCGTGTTCCAGCCGCGCCTCCTTTTTGTCCCCAGTATACCGGAAAAATCCCGCGCTGACAAGAAAGATGTTCCGCTTCTTGTTCTGCCGCCGGAAATATGGTATACTTATAATCCAAATTTTATCATGTTATCAACTAAATCAGATAGCGCTAAGGGTATCATGGAACCTTTCAACACCCCTTTGAAGATCAGGGAGATCTCCCTGCCCCACCGTGCAGTGTTCGGCCCCATGGCGGGCTTTTACCGATGCCCCGGCCCGGCGGCTGATGGCCCAGCACGGTGCGGGTTTTACTGTGAGCGAAATGGTGTCCAGCCGGGCGCTGGTGTACGGCGACCACAAGACGGTGAGCCTGCTCAAGGCCGAACCCAACGGTGCCCCCTACGGCGTGCAGATCTTTGGCGAAGTGCCCGAAATCATGGGGCAGGCCGCTGCCGCCGTGGAGCAGTACGCGTTCGATTTTCTGGACATCAACATGGGCTGTCCGGCCCCCAAGATCGTCTCGGGCGGGGCGGGCAGCAAGCTGATGCTTGACCCCGACCGCTGCGGCCGTATTGTGGAGGAAGTGGTCAAAAACACCTCCCGCCCCGTCACCGTGAAGATGCGCAAGGGCTGGGACGCGGAGCACGTCACGGCCGTGGAATGCGCCAAAGCCTGTGAGCAGGCGGGCGCGGTGCTCATCGCCGTCCACGCCCGCACCCGGGAGCAGATGTACACCCCGGGCATCGACCCGTCCATCATTGCGGCGGTGAAGGATGCCGTCCATGTTCCCGTGCTGGGCAACGGCGATATCCGCACCGCCGAGGATGCTGTGCGGATGGTGGAGGAGACCGGCTGCGACGGCGTGATGATTGCCCGGGCTGCTCTGGGCGACCCATGGCTCTTTGAGCGGGTGAACGCCGCGCTGGAGGGCCTGCCCGCCCCCAAGGAGCCGAACCTGCAGGCCCGGATGAACGCCCTGCGCCGGCAGGTGGAGGAGATGGTGGAGCAGAAGGGCGAGTTCGTTGCCATGCCCCAGGCCCGGGCCCAGACCATGCACTACATGAAGGGCCTGAAGGGGGCCGCCAGCCTGCGGCGCTACTGCTGTGAGCTGAGCCGCCTCTCTGACCTCGACACCCTCATCGACGCGGTGTTCGAGCAGCAGCGCAGGGCCGCGCAGGACCCCGATGACACCCGCGAGGTGCCGTTCCCGTAAGCGGGAAATTTCCGATACTGAAAAGAGGACTGACGCATGACTGCATTTCATTCTTCGCCCCGGATGCTGGGACAGAAGCAGGACAAGTTCTGGCTCACCGTGGGGCTCTGCGCCCTGACAGCCGCCCTCATCTTCCTGCCGTTCTATCTGCTGGACGGCGGCTTTTTCCACTATGCAGGCGATTTCAACAGCCAGCAGATCAGCTTTTACCGCTACATGAACGGCTTTCTCAAGGGGGCAGGCTACCCCGCCGGATACGGAGGCGTGAAGAACACCTTTTCCTGGGCAACGACCTGGGCAGCGGAACCATGAACGCCTATTCGTTCTACCTGTACGGCTCCCCCTTCTTCTGGTTTTCCCTGCTCTTCCCGCAGAACTGGCTCCCCTACCTCATGGTGCCGCTGCTGGTGCTCAAGTTCGCGGTGGCGGGCGGCGGCGCGTATCTGTACCTGCGCCGCTACGTCAAAGACCCGAACTTTGCAGTGCTGGGTGCGGCCCTCTACGCCTTTTCGGGCTGGGGGCTGTACAACATCTTCTTCAACCACTTCATCGATGTGCTGGCCCTCTTCCCCTGGATGCTCTGGGCACTGGATGAGACCATCTACGAGCACCGCCACGGTTGGTTCGCCTTCTGGGTGGCGGTGAACCTGCTCAACAACTACTTCTTCTTTGTGGGGCAGGTGCTCTTCCTTGTCATTTACCTCGTCTGCAAGCTCTCCGCCGGGGAGTTCCGGCTCACGCCCCGGCTCTTCGGTCAGCTGGCCTTTGAGAGCCTGCTGGGCGTGGCACTGGGCTTTGTGGTGCTCTGGCCCACTGTCCTCAGCGTGCTGCAGAACCCGCGCACCATCGATCTTTCCTCCGGCTGGGGCTTTCTGACCTATTCCAAGCCCCAGCAGTATCTGGCCATCCTGCTGAGCTGGGTGCTGCCCCCGGATTCCCCTTATATGACCTCCATCTGGTCTGAGGGCATCATCAAATGGACCAGCATGACAGCCTATCTGCCCCTGTGCAGTCTGGCCGGTGTGGTGGCCTACTGGCGTGCCCGGCAGGGCGACAGCAAAAAAAGCGGATCATTGCCGTCTGCACGGTATTTGCGCTGGTGCCCATCCTGAACAGCGCGTTCTATGCCCTCAATTCCAGCTACTATGCCCGGTGGTTCTATATGCCGGTGCTCATCCTTGCGGCCATGACGGTGAGCGCATGGGAGGACCCCAGCCTCGACCTCGCCCGCCCCGCCCGGAGCATTGCCTTTGTGATGATCGCCACGCTGGCCTTTGCACTGGTGCCCGTGCAGGATGCCTCCACCAAGGAGTGGAGCCTGGGCGTGCTGCAGAATCCGGGCCAGTACTGCGCCGTGCTTGCCTTTGGTCTGGGCGGGCTGGCCGTCTACCATTGCATCTGCAGGCGCTGGCAGCAGCGCAGGGTCTTTGCCCGCCGCCTGCTGGCCGGTGTGCTGGCGTTCAGCTGCCTGTTCGGCATCGTCCACATCGGCATTGGCAAGTTCGGCCAGTGGAACACCGACAGTGACCTTGTGGAGCAGTATATCAACGCGCTGGCCCTGAAAGAAGATCTGCCCGAGGGGGACTGGCGCATTGACACCTACAAGACCCACGACAATCTGGGCCTGTGGCTGGACAAGAGCTGCCTGCAGTATTTCGGCAGCACCGCTGCCCCCCAGCATCCTCAGCTTCTATCCGGCACTGGGGGTCAAGCGGGATGTGCGCAGTCAGCCCGAGCTCTCCAACTACGCCCTGCGCGGCCTGCTCAGCGTCAGATACCTGCTGACCACGCTCGCGCATCAGGAGCAGTTCCGCGCCGAGGCCGATGAGGGCTGGACGTATTACGACACCCTGGACGGCTATGTTCTCTACGAGAACCAGAACTACGTTCCCATGGGCTTCACCTACGATTACTACCTCACCGAGGCCCAGTACGAGGATACCGTGACTCCCACCCGCTCCAACCTGCTCATGCGGGCACTGGTGCTCACTGAGGAGGATGCGGTGGCCTACGGGCAGTACCTCACGCCCCTGCCCACGGCAGAGCTCAACGACCTGACCTACACCCGCTACACCCAGGATTGTGCCGACCGCCGGGCCTCTGCCTGCACCGCCTTTTGAGATGACCAGCGCAGGCTTCCACGCTGAAGCCACGCTGGACAGGGCCAACCTGATGTTCTTCTCCGTGCCCTACGATGACGGCTTTACGGCCTATGTGGACGGGCAGGAGACCGAGATCCTGCGGGTGGACGAGGGCCTGATGGCCGTCCTCTGCCCCGCCGGAACAGTCACCATCGACTTTGTCTATCAGCCGGACGGCATCCGCCTGAGCCGGACTGTCACCCTTGCCGCCCTGCCCGTGTTCCTGCTCTACGCCGGGCACTTTGCCTGGGACGAAAAGAAAAAACGGAAGCATTAAAAAAGCCGCCGCTCCAGGAAGCGACAGCTCAAAGAAAAGCTCAAATGAAAGAAGGTATCCTATGGGCCCCTGGTATTACGAGGTCGTCAGCTTTGACGGCGATTATGTCAACCTGCGCCGCACCGACATTGAGAGCGACGAGCTGAATCCCGTTGCGCTGGCCCTGCTGCCGCCCGAGATCGAGGTGGGCAGCAAGGTCAAGTGCGAGTATTTTCAGTATGAGGTGATCGGCTGAGCCTCTCCGTCATCCCTGCGGGATGCCACCTCTTCTATTAGGGGAAGCTGGTGCGAAGCACCTGAGAGGTTCGCCAGCACCGCTGCCAGCAGCATTCCGATGGGTGCGCTGATCCAGCTGGACATCCAGAAGCCTGCAAAACCAATGCGGGGTACAAGGATCACACAGGCCAGCAGGTTCAGGGCGATCTGCCCCAGGTTGGAGGCCAGATACAGTCCCATCTTCTGGGCACCGCGCAGACGGGCCTCGAACAGATGCTTCTGTGCCACAAACAGGCAGGTCACCGATTCAAAAGCCAGCATGGTGCAGCCATAGCTGGCTGCTGCCGGGTCGGTGGTAAAGAGCCGGAGCAGCGGCCCCCGCAGACCGATGCAGACCGCCACCACTCCAAGCGAATACACCAACAAGATCCGCCGCCCTTCCCGCAGGCCCTCTTTTACACGGCCCGGCTGGAGGGCGGCTGTGTTTTGCGCAATAAAGAACACTGTGGACTGCACAAAGCCGAACACCGGCATCATCAACAGGCTGGACAGCTTGCCTGCGCAGGAGAAACCTGCAATGGCTTCCACACCCAGACCGCCCAGCAGCCCCTGCTTGACCGTGGTGATGATGGTGCCGCTGGCCTGCTGAATACTGTTGGGGGCCGACAGCCGGAAAATATCCCTGGCATAGCGCGCCTTGAGCATCCGGAACGAGAAAGCCGCGTCCATCTGGGTGCGACGCAGAAACGCTACCATGTAGACCGCGCCCGCCACCTGCGCCGCCGCTGTGGCAGCCGCTGCACCGGCTACCCCGAAGGGCCCCACCAGAACAAGGTCAAGCACAATGTTCATCGCACTGGTAGCCACAATGACCTTGAGCGGCGTTTTGGAATCGCCGCAGCCCATGACACACTCCTTGCTCAGATCGTAGGGCATCAGAAATGGCAGCCCCATCAGATAGATGCGCCCGTAGAGCACAGCAGTATCCAGGATCTCCGCAGGCGTATTGATCAGCCGTAGCAGAGCCGGCAGGGGTCACAAAGCCCACTGCCGTGGTCAACAGGGCGATGACCTCATCCACGAACAGCAGGTTGTACAGCAGCTCTGTCATCTCACGCTTTGTGGCAGTGGGCTTGCCTGCCGCCACCAGCAGACCACCGCCCAGCTCCATGCCGCCGGAGATAAACAGAAAGATCATCAGCACCGTGGAAGCGTTGGACACTGCCGCCAGCGCATCGGCATCCAGCCGCAGGCCGATGATCATGGTATCGGCCACGGCGTAAAACTGTGTTGCCACCATGCTCAGGATAATGGGCAGCGCGTACCGCAGCAGCGCAGGCCGCACCGCCCCGGTCAATAGAGAATTCTCTTCGTTCACACAAACAACCTCCTTTTCACAAAAAGAAAACCCGCAGGGAACCTGTCGCTCAGGCCCCCTGCGGGTTCTTTTTTTCAGTTGCGCCAGCAGGAGTCGAACCTACGATGGTGGAGTCAAAGTCCCCTGCCTTACCGCTTGGCGATGGCGCACCGGTAAGAATCAGTATAGTAGAATTTCTTTCATTTGTCAAGCAAAAGCGTTTTGCCTTGTCTGTGCAAAGTGTTTTGCCACACTTTTACCATGTCTTTACAGTGTCCTTGTCATAATGCGATCCGCTTGCCCATTTTCCGCTTTATTTTCCCAAAAAAGTATTGACACCACCCTCATAGCATGATAAGATATCATCGATTTTGAGAGACAAAGCGTGTCAGAGTCTTTTCAAAGCAAATTACCTGGGACCGCCCATCGGGGCTAAGGCCATACGGACAGCCGGGTCCACTGCCGACCGGCGGCGCAAGCTGCCATTATTGATTGAGTTGAAAGCTCAAATTTTATAAGTTGGTTCCTTTACAGCCATGAAATTGCGCACCCGCTGCGCAGACTTGTGAAACGGTCAATAAGAGTAGTAAAAGTGTAATTGCTATATAGACTCTCCTCATCCCGTCTTTTCGAACCATGCGGAGGTTTTCCCCAGTGTCACCGGGGGCTTTGTCTGCATGTTCAGAACGCTTTTTCAAGCGCAGGTCTGCACCAGTGTGGTGGGCCTGCGCTTTTTTGTTGCGCCGGAACCAGGGACGGAGGAGAAAAGATGAGTGAGAACCGAACACGGTTCCGGCTGGACCAGCACCGCGCGCCCATTTATGAGGCGCTGGAGCAGTTCCGGCAGATGCGTGTGGTACCTTTTGATGTACCCGGCCACAAGCGGGGCCGCGGCAACCCGGAACTGACGGCCTTTCTGGGCCAGCAGTGCGTGGGTGTGGACGTGAACAGCATGAAGCCGCTGGATAATCTCTGCCACCCGGTATCGGTCATCCGGGAAGCAGAGGAGCTGGCCGCAGATGCCTTTGGCGCAGCCCACGCCTTTTTAATGGTGGGCGGCACCACCAGCTCTGTGCAGAGCATGGTGCTGACAGCCTGCAAACGGGGCGATGAGATCATCCTGCCCCGCAATGTGCACCGCAGTGTGCTGAACGCGCTGGTGCTCTGCGGCGCGGTCCCTGTCTATGTAAATCCCGAGGTGGACAAGCGGCTGGGCATCTCGCTGGGCATGAAGCGGGAGCAGGTGGCCAAGGCCATCAAGGAGCACCCCAACGCCGTGGCCGTTCTGGTGAACAACCCCACCTACTACGGCATCTGTTCCGACCTGCGCGCCATCGTGAAGATGGCCCATGAGGCCGGCATGCTGTGTCTGGCGGACGAAGCCCACGGCACCCACTTCTATTTCGGCAGCGGACTGCCCGTATCGGCCATGGCGGCCGGGGGCGGACATGGCCGCCATTTCCATGCACAAGAGCGGCGGCAGCCTGACCCAGAGCAGCTTCCTGCTCATCGGGCCCAAGGTCCATGCAGGCTATGTGCGCCAGATCATCAACCTGACCCAGACCACCTCCGGCAGCTACCTGCTTATGTCCAGTCTGGACATCTCCCGCCGCAACCTTGCCCTGCGGGGGCGGCAGGTGTTCCATCAGGTGGCGGATATGGCCGAGTACGCCCGGGAGGAGATCAACGCCGTGGGCGGCTACTACGCCTTTGGCAAGGAGCTGTGCAACGGCAACTCTGTCTTTGACTTTGACACCACCAAGCTCAGCGTCCACACGCTGGATATCGGCCTTGCAGGCATTGAGGTGTACGACATCCTGCGCGATGAGTACGACATCCAGATCGAGTTCGGCGACATTGGAAATATTCTCGCCTATCTTTCCATCGGCGACCGCCCCCAGGAGCTGGAGCGGTTAGTCAGCGCGCTGGCGGAGATCAAGCGCCGCTACCACACCGACGGCACCGGCCTGCTGAGCCAGGAATACATCGACCCCGTGGTGGCTGCCAGCCCGCAGGAGGCCTTCTATGCCCCCAAAAGAGCCTGCCCCTGCGGGAGACCGAGGGCATGGTCTGCAGCGAGTTCGTCATGTGCTACCCGCCGGGCATCCCCATTCTGGCCCCCGGCGAGCGCATCACCAAGGAGATCCTGAACTATATCGAGTACGCCAAGGCCAAGGGCTGCAGCATGACCGGCCCTGAGGACCCTGATATTTTGCACCTGAACGTTCTGGCATAAGGAGGGAAAACAGATGGAGTTTTGGTTTTCGGAATTTCACACCCCCGATGTGAAGCACAGCATCCGGTGAACAAGCAGCTCTACTCCAAGCAGAGCGATTATCAGCGCATTGATATTTTTGAAACGCCCGAGTTTGGCCGGGTGCTCACGCTGGACGGCAATGTGATGCTGACCGAGCGGGACGAGTTCATCTACGACGAGATGATCGTCCACGTGCCCATGGCCGTGCACCGGGAGGCAAAGGATATCCTTGTCATCGGCGCCGGGGACGGCGGCGTGGTACGGGAACTGACCCGCTACGACCGGGTGGAGAAAATCGACCTGGTGGAGATGGATCCCATGGTGGTGGAAGCCTGCCGGAACTACCTGCCGAGGAATGCCTGCCGTATGGACGACCGTCGGGTACATATCTATTTTGAGAACGCCCTGAAATATATCCGCCGCTGCGAGGAGGAGTACGACCTCATCATCGTGGACTCCTCCGATCCCTTCGGCCCCAGCGAGGGTCTGTTCACCCGGGAATTCTACGGCAGCTGCTACAACGCACTGCGGGAAGACGGAATCATGGTGAATCAGCAGGGCAGCCCCTTCTACGCCGAGGATGCCAACGCCATGCAGCGCAGCCACAAACGCATTGCTTCCACCTTCCCCATCAGCAAGGTGTATCAGGCCCACATCCCCACCTATGCGGCGGGCTACTGGCTGTTCGGCTTTGCCAGCAAGAAGTACCACCCCATCGATGATCTGGATGCAGCCGCCTGGAAGGCCCTGAACATGCGCACCCGGTACTACACCACCAAACTGCATATCGGAGCATTCTACCTGCCGGCTTTTCTGGAGGAGATGCTGCGGGAAGTGGAGGAACACTGATGCTTTACCCCAACGTTGAAACTTTTATCGGCTGCGACAGCAGCTACCGTGCCGCCAGCATCGTGCTGTACGGTGCCCCCTACGACTCCACCACCAGCTACCGCCCGGGGGCCCGGTTCGGCCCGGCTGCCATCCGGCACGAGAGCTACGGTCTGGAGACTTACAGCCCCTACCAGAACGCCGACCTGACCGATTTTGACATCTTCGACAGCGGCGATCTGGAGCTCTGCTTCGGCTCCAGCGAGAGCGCACTGGCCGACATCCAGAGCCGCGCGGCAGAGATCCTGCACGACGGCAAGTTCCCGCTCCTGCTGGGCGGCGAGCATCTGGTCACGCTGGGTGCCGTGCGGGCCATGGTGGAAAAATACCCCGACCTCCACATCGTCCACTTTGATGCCCACGCCGACCTGCGGGACGACTACCTTGGTGCAAAGCTGAGCCACGCCTGCGTCCTGCGCCGCTGCCATGACCTCATCGGCGACGGACGCATCCACCAGTTCTGCATCCGCAGCGGCGACCGCACCGAGTTTGAGTTCGCGGTTGCCCACACTGAGATGCACAAGTTCGATTTCACGGGCCTTGCCCAGCTCACCGAGCAGCTCTGTGCCAGCAAGGTGCCCGTTTACCTGACCATTGACCTCGACTGCCTGGACCCCTCCTGCTTCCCCGGCACCGGCACCCCGGAGGCCGGCGGCGTGAGCTTTTTGCAGCTGCTGGAGGCCATCCGCACCGTGACCAAGGCCAACATCGTGGGTGCGGACCTCAACGAACTGGCCCCCACGCTGGACACCACCGGCGTTTCCACGGCCACAGCCTGCAAGGTCCTGCGGGAGCTGCTGATTGCGCTGGACAAGGGCTGGCCGGGCTTTCAGGTATAAGGACAGACCGTAAAAAGACAACTTTACAGATAAAGGAGTAACCGATATGAGCAAAGTTCTGATCATCGGCTGCGGCGGCGTGGCCTCCGTTGCCATCCACAAGTGCTGTCAGGTACCCGAGGTGTTCACCGAGATCTGCATCGCCAGCCGTACCAAGTCCAAGTGCGACAAACTGGCCGCCGAGCTGGCCCCCAAGACCACCACCAAGATCACCACCGCACAGGTGGATGCCGACCACGTGGATGAGGTCATTGCCCTCATCAAGAGCTACCAGCCCGATCTGGTGATGAACATCGCCCTGCCCTATCAGGATCTGACCATCATGGATGCCTGCCTGGCCTGCGGCGTGAACTACATGGACACCGCCAACTACGAGCCTGAGAACACCGATGACCCGGAGTGGCGCGCCATTTACGAGAAGCGCTGCAAGGAGGCCGGTTTCTCCGCCTACTTTGATTACAGCTGGCAGTGGGCCTACGCCAAGAAGTTTGAGGAGGCCGGCCTGACCGCCCTGCTGGGCAGCGGCTTTGACCCGGGCGTGACCCAGGCTTACTGCGCTTACGCCAAGAAGCACGAGTTCGACACCATCGACACCATCGACATTCTGGACTGCAACGGCGGCGACCACGGCTATGCCTTCGCCACCAACTTCAACCCCGAGATTAACCTGCGCGAGGTCTCCGCCCCCGGCAGCTACTGGGAGAACGGCCACTGGGTGGAGATTCCGGCCATGAGCATCAAGCGGGAGTACCACTTTGATCAGGTGGGCCAGAAGGACATGTACCTGCTCCACCACGAGGAGATCGAGTCTCTGGCAGAACATCCCCGAGGTACGCCGTATCCGCTTCTTCATGACCTTCGGCCAGAGTTACCTTACCCACATGAAGTGCCTGGAGAACGTGGGCATGCTGTCCACCACCCCAGTGGAGTTCGAGGGTCAGGAGATCGTGCCCATCCAGTTCCTCAAGGCCCTGCTTCCAGACCCCGCCAGCCTGGGGCCCCGCACTCACGGCAAGACCAACATCGGCTGCATCTTCACCGGCAAGAAGGACGGCCGGGAAAAGACCTACTACATCTACAACGTGTGCGACCATCAGGAGTGCTACAAGGAGGTGGGCAGCCAGGCCATCAGCTACACCACCGGCGTACCGGCCATGTGCGGCGCACTGATGCTGCTCACCGGCAAGTGGACCACCAAGGGCGTACACACTGTGGAAGAGTTTGATCCGGACCCGTATCTGGATGCTCTGGACAAGTACGGCCTGCCCCGCTCCGAGAGCCACGCCCCGGCTCTGGTGGACTGATGCGGCTGGCCGACACCCGCCCGCCCTTTGCGGGGCTGGCGAACCTCTCTGAGGCTGCACTGGCTGCACTGCCCACCCCCTGCTACCTGCTGGATGAAGCCCGGCTGCGCCGCAACGGCGAGCTCCTGCTGGGCGTCCAGCAGCGGACAGGCTGCAAGATCCTGCTGGCCCAGAAGGCCTTTTCCAACTTCGACCTCTACCCGGTGCTGGCCCCCTATCTGGCAGGCACCGAGGCCAGCGGCCTGTACGAGAGCCGCCTGGGCAGGGAGGAGCTGCCGGAGAAGGAGAACCATGTGTTCTGCGCCGCCTACCGGGCCGATCAGTTCGAGGAGCTGCTGCAATACGCTGACCACATCGTGTTCAACTCGCCCCGCCAGCTGGCAAAGTTCGGCCCGGCCGCAAAGGCGGCGGGCAAGAGCGTGGGCCTGCGGGTGAACCCGGAGTGCTCCACCCAGGAGGGCCACGAGATCTATGACCCCTGCGCCCCGGGCAGCCGTCTGGGCACCACCCGCGCCCAGTGGGATGCCGCCGTGGCGCAGCACCCGGCCCTGCCCGAATTACTGGACGGACTGCACTTCCACACCCTGTGCGAGCAGGATTCCGACGCGCTGGCGGCCACCCTGCCCGCGCTGGAAGCGAAATTTGGTGACCTGCTGCCCCGGATGAAGTGGCTCAACTTTGGCGGCGGGCACCATATCACTCGCCCCGGCTACCGCCTTGCCACGCTGGAACAGTGCATTACCGAAACACAGAAAAAGTACGGCGTACAGGTGTATCTGGAGCCGGGCGAAGCATGGGCGCTGAACGCAGGCTACCTCGTCACCACGGTGCTGGACACCCTGCAGAATGGTCAGACACATCTTGCCATTCTGGATATGTCCGCAGCCTGCCACACGCCGGATGTCATCGAGATGCCCTACCGCCCGCCCCTGCTAGACGCGGGCGAGCCGGGGGAAAAGCCCTGCACCTTCCGGCTGGGCGGCCCCACCTGCCTTGCCGGGGACGTAGTGGGCGATTACAGCTTTGCCGCCCCCCCCTCACCGAGGGGGACCGGCTCATCTTCGGCGACATGGCCATCTATTCCACCTGCAAGAACAACACCTTCAACGGGATGCCCCTGCCGGATATCTGGGTGCTGCATGAAAACGGCACCACCCAGCCGCTGGCCCGCTTCGGCTACCACGATTTCAAATACCGTCTGGGCTCGCCCCGCTGAGCCGCCCGGATACACAAACACCCCTCTGCGCTCCTTTCGGAATGCAGAGGGGTGTTTGCTTATGAAACGGAGAACTCAGATCTCATACCACTTGATCTCGTTGGCTTCCAGATGCAGGTCGAAATGGTTTCCATCGGTGGTGTAGACCGTGGTGTCCTGCGGCTCGTAGGTGTTGTTCACCACGCAGTACTTGCCATTTTTCACGTAGGCGTGCACTTCCACATTATAGTTGGAACTGAACCAGGTGTGCAGCTCCTCCTCGCTGTGGGCGCTCCACAGGATGGCACGGTACAGGGTGCGGCTGTTGGCAAAGCTGTAAGGCACACCGCTGATGTAGACCGCGCGGCCCTTACCGAAATCGTGTGCCGCCATCTGCACTTCCCGGTTCCGCTGCACCAGCACCTCGGTACCCTCGAGGGGTAGATGTTCTTCTTGCCCTCGCCAAAGTCGATGGGCTGGTCGGCATCCTGCAGAATGAAGTGGTCCGGGTGCTCGTCCCAATTGTACTTGTCGTAGTTGAGGGTGAAGCCGTTTTCCTCTTCCACGCCCAGCACGCTGGCCAGCTGGAGAATGTGGCCCTGATAGGCATGACCGGAGGGCTCACCCACGCCGATGAAGCCGCCGCCGTTCCAGACGAATTTCCGGATCGCGGAGGAGATCTCCGGGTCCTCCCACCAGATGCCGCCGGTGTGGGCGGTGTCAGCATCGCCCACATTGATGATGACATCCAGCTCATCCAGCAGGGCGGGGTCCTTCTTGATGTCCTCAAAGCTGATGAACTTCACGTCAAAGGGCGCGCCGGACAGCATTTCGATGACACCGGAGTAGCTGTAATTCTGCTTGTAGTAGAGGGCGTGGTGCACCATGTGGCAGCCCCAGGCCCGCATCTTGCCCCAGCAGTTCAGCACGGCCACCCGCTTGACGCAATAGGGCGTGGTGCCCTTGATGTTCTCATACAGCTCACGGAACTCGCTGCAGACGCTCTCCACATAGTCCACGAACTCCGGGAACTGCAGCGCCAGCTTCAGATAGCCGCCGTAGCCGATGCGGTCGATGGGCTTGCGCAAAATAGCGCGCCGGGCAGTCACCCAGTTGATCTTGCCCTCCTTCACAGGATCCCCACCCTCGTGGAAGGTGTCCGGGAAGAAGTAGGGCAGGAAACGGCCCTCGGTGTACTTTACGCCCTCGATATCCGAGATCAGGCGCAGGGTGGAGCCGTTGCCCACGCTGCCCACCACGGCATCCAGACCGATGGTCTTGAACTCCGGCATGAACGGCTCGGTGCCGATCCAGTCGCCCAGGAACATCATGGCCTCGCAGCCGCACTCGTGGGTGATGTCCACCATTTCTTTGGCGAGCTTGGCCACCTCCCGCCGCTGGAAGGCTTGAAAATCCCGGAATTCCTTGCTGGGCACACGGTACTGGTTGTTGTAGTAGCCCTGGTCGATGATGAATTCCGGGCGGAACTTGTAGCCCACTTCCTTCTCGAACTGCTCCAGGATGTAGGGGCTGACCGAGGCGGAATAGCCGTACCAGTCCACATACTTCTCCCGCTTCAGCTCGTCGAAGATGAGGGTGAACTGGTGGAAAAAGGTGGTGTAGCGGATCACGTTGACATAGGGGTGCTCTGCAATGAACTTCCGCAGCCGCTCCATGGAGTATTTGTGGGTCTTGGGCTGGCGCACGTCAAAGGTGATCTGGTGCTCAAAGTTGGTCCAGCCGTTGGTGGTAGCATTGTACATGTGCACCGGGTCCCAGATCAGGTAGGCCAGAAAGCTGACCGTATACGAACGGCACGGCCTGCACCGTCACGCTGCCGTCGGCGTAGCTCCACTGTGCCGGGGGCACCGGCTCACCGGTGGTGCGGTCCATGACCTCCCACCAGCGGGTGATGTCGTCGTTGGTGTTCACCTGCATCAACTCCGGGCTGATGCCCTTCATCAGCGGAATGGTCACGGTGTCACCGGGGGCGGTGTAGAAGCCGGTCATAATGTAGCACTGCTGCACCTCGTCCGGGTTCGCTTTGGCCCACGCGTTGTCCTTGCGGGTGGTGTAATAGGTGGAGTAGATCTTTGCGTCGGCATCCTTCAGCTCCTGCGGAAAGTCGGTGCCGTCGCAGTCGCGGATGGCATCCGCGCCCCACTTTTTCAGGATCTCCAGCGTTTCGGGCACCACGTCCAGATCGGTCGGGATCGTTACGCGCCCGGTCATTCTATTTTCTTCCATGGGAATTCTCCTTTACCTCTCTTCTCCTCAATCCTGATAGGGGGCGTTATAAACCGCCAGCGGCCAGCAGCAGCGCCACCCCCAAAAGCATGATGCCAAGACCAGCCAGCTGCCCGGTCATTTTCCAGCCTGCTGTCACCCGCGCGATGGACAGCACAAACAGCACCAGCATCAGCAAAATGCGCAGGGCGGGATGATTTTTCCAGAATGCTTTCATCGTTTGTCACCTTACCCTTTCAGGCCGCCCAGGGTCATGCCCTGCGTCAGTTTTTTCTGCACGCAGATGTAGAGGATCAGCGTGGGCAGCATCACCAGCACCAGACCGGCATACATGGTGCCGTACTGGGCCGCGCTCTGCTGGGCCTGCATCAGATTCAAAAGGCCCACCGGCAGGGTTCGGGGCGCGCTGGTGGAGCTCATCAAGGTCATCGAGATGATGTACTCGTTCCAGAAGGACAGGAAGTTGAAGAGGATGATGGTGATGATGCTGGGCTTCGCCATGGGGAAGATGATACGGGTCATGGTGGAGAAGTAACTTGCACCGTCGATGTAGGCAGCCTCTTCAAAATCATGGGGCAGGGTGGCAAAATAGCCCGAAAGCAGATAGATGGTAAAAGGCAGGGCTGTGGCTGCATACACCACCGCCAGCACCACCAGATTGTTCAGCAGGAAGCTGCTGCCAAAGTGGCTCTTCAGCCAGACATCGCCGTCCCGCAGCATCAGGAAGATGGGCACCACGATGTAGTTGACATTGATGAACAGGCCCGCCATGAACAGGGTGTTCAGCAGTTTACGGCCCTTGAACCGGAAGCGGGACAGGCAGTAGGCGGCAGGCAGCGCAATGACCAGCAGCAGCACCAGCGCCAATGCGGTCACGATGACCGAGTTGAGCATATACTCGCCCATCTTGGCTCCGTTCCACGCATTGACAAAGTTTTGCCAGTAGAAGCCGGCGGGCAGCGCCCAGGGGTTGCCGTAAAATTCCGAGTTTTGTTTGATAGAGGCCATAAAGACCCATGCCACCGGCACGATGATGATCACCGCCAGCAGGACCAGCACAAAATAGATAAAGAACTTGTAGAGACCTTCCGCCGAGCGGGAAGATCTTTCGGTGGTATTCTGCATCTTCTTCCCTCCTTAGAATTCCAGCGGATCGCGGTCGGTGGCCTTGTTGACACAGGCGGACAGTGCAAACGAGAACAGGAAAATGACCACGCCAATGGCCATGCTGTAGCCATACAGGCCCGCGTCCTTCTGGCTGTACATATAGCTCAGCGCCACATCCGAAGCGCCGTTGGGCCCGCCGCTGGTCATTGCCTTGACAAAGAGGAAGCCCAGGTTGATGTTGCTGATGATGAAGAAGGTCAGGGTGGTGCGGATATTGGTCCAGATGAGGGGGATGGTGATCTGGAAGAACTGGGTCAGGCGGCCCGCACCGTCCAGATTGGCGCTCTCGTACAGGCTGGCGGGCACCGAGGACATGGAAGCCATATACATGACCATGTAATAGCCCACGGCCTGCCAGACCATGGCGATGATGATGGAGGGGATGACCAGCTTTCGCCCTTCCAGAGGATGGGGTCTGTCATATCCCGGAACAGGCCGATGATGCTGTTCAGCATACCGTTTTCCGGCTTATAGATGGCCGAGAAGATGGCCGAGATGACCACCACCGACAGGATGTTGGGGATGTAGAAGATCACCCGGAAGAAATTCTGCCCGCGGATCTTTTCACGGGTCAAAATGCCCGCAAAGACCAGCGCAAACCCAAAGGTCACGATGGTCACAACTACCACCAGCAGGATCATATTCTGCATGGAGCGGATGAACTGGGTGTCATTGAGCAGGTGCTGGAAATTCTTCAGGCCCACAAAGGTCTCGTTGGGCGAGTAGGCACCGCGCTCGTACAGGCTCATGCGGAACACGTTGAGGGTGGGCAGGATCATAAAGAGAAAGAACAGGATCGTGGCCGGTGCCACGCAGAGAAAGACGAACCGTCTGCGGCTTTTGTCAGATCTCATAGACAAACCGCTCCTTTCTGTCGGAACCCGAAAACCACAAAAAGCGGAGGCGGTCAAAACCGCCCCCGCTGGGCAGGGTTCAATTATTCGATGATATTGGCACGCATCTGGTCGCTGGCGGACTTGATGCCGTCGATCCACTGCTGCTCGGTCATGCTGCCGGACACCAGAGAGTTGACGGGGTCAAAGAACACGGTGCGGACCTCCACGCCGGGGATGGGGGTGAAGGTGGCGAAGTTGCCCATGGCGGCTTTGGCGCCGTTGTCATAGATGGAGTAGAACATCTTGTTGTCGCCTTCCAGACTGTCGGCGATGCCCAGCACAGGCTGGATGGCGCCGCTCTCGGCAAACAGCTTGCAGGCCTCGTCGCTGTACAGGTAAGCTACGAACTGCTTGGCGGCATCCAGATGCTCGGCACCAGCCGGGATCCATGCCTGCTCGAACCAGGTGTAGCTGTAACGGTCGCCGCCCTCTTTCACAGCGGGCAGGGCCGTGAAGCCCCATTTAAAGCCATCGGCGCGGGGCGCTTCCGCCATCTCGCCCACGATCCAGGTGCCGTTGGGCATGAACAGAGCCTTGTTATCCAGCACCAGCTGCTGGTTCTGGGTAAAGTCCTGATCGTTGGCCTGTGCGGGGGGAATGGGGTTGGTGTAGGAAGCCAGCTTGTTGACGATGTCAAAGCAGGTCTTGGCCTCCTCGGTATCCCAGATGCCTTCCTCATAGTGGGTGGCCTTGTTGAAGAACTCCGGGCCGCCGGCGGCATACATCAGTGCGTAGAAGAACGCATCAAAGTAGCCGGTGGTGGGGTAGGTGAAGAGGTAGATGCCCTCAGCCAGAGCCTTGTCGCCCAGCTCCCACATCTCGTCCCAGGTGGTGGGCACTTCCCAGCCCTTTTCCTTCAGCAGACCGGCGTTGTAGAACAGGCCGCAGGGGCTGTAGAACATGGGCGCCAGATAGGTCTTGCCGTCGTTGTAGGGGTTGGTCAGGGAGGTGTCGGTAAAGCCGCCTGCGATCTTCTCGCTCACCTTCTTGCTCGCCGGGCACGGTCATGCTCAGCACATCGGTGATATCCGCGATCAAGTTGCCCTTGATGAACTGCGCGGTCAGGGCAGCCTCACGGCCGGTGGCCAAATGTACCACGTCGGGGTAATCGCCGCCCTGCATCGAGGGGCCGATCACATCTTCCAGATTCTTGTCGGTGGTCAGCTCCACCTTGATGCCGGTCTGGGCGGTAAAGGCCTCAGTGACCTTCTTCCACATATCAGCGCCATAGCCGGTCTCGATGGCGGCGACCTTGATGGTCACGTCCTCAGCAGCAGCGGCAGATGCAGCAGCGGAAGAAGCCGTGCTGGAAGCTGTGGAGCTGGAAGAACCGCCGCAGGCAGCCAGACCCAGTGCAGCGGCACCCACACCGGCCACTTTCAGGAAATTGCGACGAGAAATACGTTTCATAATGTGTCCTCCATCATAAAGTTCCATTCATGCACAGCCGGAGCAAACAGGTTTTGCCCGCGGGGCTGTGTTTTTTCTGATCCCAATATAGAGGTTTTTACAGTTTTCAACAAGGTCTTTGTTGTTTCATTTTTTAGAAATATTGTTCTTTTATCATTTTCTTCAGCAAAAGCACTAAATTTTGCAGCATTGTTTTGGTACATTTTCCCTGCTTGTAACCAATTTGACACATTTCCGTCTTTCTGTGCAGAGGAAAATATTTACCATACCTAAAAAACAGGACTTGCTTTTTTTTTCTTATTTGCCCCTATAATGGGAAAAAATGCACGAAGCAGTGCGGCGTTTTTCGCATTTTATTTTTAGTATCTTGCTTTTATTTTTATATTTTTTGTGCCTGCTTCAAAAGGAGCCTTTTATGAGTACCCAGCGCTTTGATATCCGCCACGCGCCCGCTCCGCGGGAATCCTTCCGGCTGCTGTACATCAGCAAAGAGCAGATTCGGCGGCGACTGGAACAGCACGGTCCACACCCATTCCTGCACGGAGCTGTTCTACTGCCTCAGCGGCGAGGGGCAGTTTCTGCTCAGCGGGCAGCTGTTCCCGGTCAAGCCGGACGATATGGTCATCGTCAACCCGCAGGTGGAGCACACCGAGCTGAGCCTGAACGCCTCGCCTTTGGAATACATCGTACTGGGCGTTTCGGGCATCGAGATCCTGTTTGGCAAAGCCGATTCCACCTACGCCATCTTCAACTGCCGGGAAAACCGGGAGCGGATGGTAACGCTGCTGCACATGCTGCTGGCTGAGGCAGACCGCAGTCTGGACGGCTGCGAGACCGTCTGCCAGGACCTGCTGGAAGTTCTGCTCATCTGGCTGGTGCGGTGCACCACCCTCTCTTTGCAGGTGGAAGAATCCCCCCGCTCCGACAACCGGGAATGCGTGGAGATCAAGCGGTATCTGGACAACAACTACCGGGAGGACATCTCCCTTGATACCCTTGCCGAGGTCGCCCACATCAACAAATACTACCTGGCCCATACTTTCCAGAAGGCGTACGGCATTTCTCCCATCACCTACCTGAACCGCCGCCGCATTGAGGAGAGCAAATATATGCTGGGCAACACCGGTTACAGTCTGGCGCAGATCAGCGAACTGATGGGATTTTCCTCCCCCAGCTACTTTTCGCAGTGCTTCCGCAAGGCGGAAGGCCTGACCCCAACGAATACCGCCGTCAGGTGCGGCAGGGACAACGCCCTGCACCTGCCAAACGGCATGAAGGATAAGAAATGAGGAACCCAAAATGAAACCTGTTACCGAACCCATTCTCCGCGCCGCCGCAAATGCCTTTGATTTTGGCGGGCCTGTGGTCTGCGATGCCCGTCACTACGGCGAAGGCCACATCAACGATACCTTCGTGGTCTGGCGGGAGGACCACTCCAAGCGCTTTATCCTGCAGCGCATCAACACCGACACCTTTACCGACCCGGTGGGCCTGATGGAGAATGTCTGCGGCGTGACCCGGCATCTGCGGGAGAAGATCCTTGCCGCAGGCGGCGACCCGGCACGGGAGACCCTGAACGTGATCCCCACCCTGTCCGGCACGGCCTGCCATCTGGATGCCGAGGGCGGCGCGTGGCGCGCTTACGACTTTGTGGAGGACACCATCTGCCTGCAGCAGGTGGGCAGCGAGGCCGACTTCCGCACCGTTGCCGAGACCTTGGGCAAATTCCAGAACCAGCTGGTAGATTATCCGGCCTCTACCCTCCTCGAAACCATTGCACGCTTCCACGACACGCCCAACCGCTATGCAAACTTTGAAAAAGCCCTTTCCGCCGATGCGCTGGGCCGTGCCAAGGACATTGCACCGGAAGTCGCCTTCATCCATGCGCGGGAAAAGGACTGCCACACCCTGCTGGATCTGCTGGCGGCCGGTGAGATCCCGCTGCGTGTTACCCACAACGACACCAAGATCAACAACGTCCTGATCGATGCCGCCACCGGAAAGGGCATCTGTGTCATTGACCTTGACACCGTGATGCCGGGTCTGTCGGCCTACGATTTCGGCGACTCCATCCGCACCGGTGCCAACGACTGCGCCGAGGACGAGCCCGACCAGAGCAAGGTCCACTTTGACCTGCACCTGTACGAGGTGTTCGCCAGGGGGTATCTCTCCACCGCCGGGGCTTCCATGAGCCCTGCGGAGAAAAAAGAGCCTTGCCTGGGGTGCCAAGCTGATGACGCTGGAGTGCGGCATCCGCTTTCTGACCGACTATCTGGAGGGCGATCACTATTTCCACACCGCCCGCCCCGACCACAACCTTGACCGCGCCCGCACCCAGTTCACGCTGGTGCGGCAGATGGAAGAGGTGTTCGATCAGATGCTGGAGATCGTCAGCTGAACCGGCATCCTCTGACCTGCCGAAGCACCAATGACTCGGGGGCTGCACTGAACCGCCTGCAAAACATCTGAAAACGATGCAGACAAGGCAGTGCAGCCCCCATTTTTTGCGGCTGAGAAAAAGAAAAAGCACCATACTTCCTACGAAGTACAGTGCTTTTTGGTGGAGAATAGCGGGATCGAACCGCTGACCTCTTGCATGCCATGCAAGCGCTCTCCCAGCTGAGCTAATCCCCCACATATTTGGTTCGTGTCCTGCGACGTGTGTTATTATACCAGCTGCACCGCCCTTTGTCAACCTTTTTTGCAAAGTTTTTTCAGTAAACTGGACTGTGCAGGCACATCGACCGGGCACAGCCCCTCCACGCAAAACAGCGCATCCCGCAGGCAGGCTCTGCCCGAAGGATGCGCTGTTCTTTTTGTTCCGGTTACTGCTTGTGCTTGGAACCAAAGCGGTACTCTTTGCCCTCACGGATGCGCTGGATATTGGCCCGGTGCATCCAGATGACCATGCCGCCCATGATGGCAGCTCCCACCACGCAGACGATGAGGTCGTCAGCGGCAAAGCCTTTGAGCAGGCCGTAGATGAGGGTCAGCACCGGATAGGATGCCGCCATTGCAATGCTGCCCAGCGACACCATGCCGGTGGGGACCAGGCAGACGAGGAAGATGACCGCCAGCACCGGCAGCAGCACCGGCTGGACGGCCAGAATGGCTCCAGCAGCCACCAGCACGCCCTTGCCGCCCTTGAAGCCGAAATACAGGGGCTTCAGGTGGCCCACCACCGCCAGGATGGCGGCCAGATACACGCCCAGATAGGGCGAAACGGCGGCATCTGCGGGCAGGAACCCGAAGAGCCAGCGGCCGATGCAGACAGCTGCAACGCCTTTCAGCACGTCGCCTGCGGCAGTGAGCGCCGCTGCCTTCTTGCCAAAGGTGCGCAGCATGTTGGTCATGCCGGCCGCACCGCTGCCATGATTGCGCACATCGTCATGATATACGAATTTGCTGACGAGGATGCCGGTATCCACACTGCCCAGCAGGTAAGCCTGCGCAGCGGCAGCCAGAACGATGAAGAAGGTCATCATCAACAGCCGCCTCCCCTGTTACACATCTTTTGCGCCGACGCTGCCGGTGCCGCGCTCGCGGATCACCAGACGGATGGGGGTGTGTTCCAGACCAAAGTTCTCCCGGATCTGGTTGATCAGATACCGCTGATAGCTGAAATGGAACAGCTGCTTGGAGTTGACGAAGGCCACGAACGTCGGGGGGACGGGTGGAAGCCTGGGTCAGGTAGAAGATCTTCAGGCGGCGGCCCTTGTCACTGGGCGGCTGCATCCGGGCGGTAGCGCGGGCCAGCATCTCATTCAGGACACCGGTGGGCACGCGGGCACCGTTCTGGGCATCCACGTCACGGATCAGCTGCATCAGCTTGTTCACGTTATAGCCGGTCTGGGCCGAAATGAAGATGATGGGCGCATACCCCATGAAGCTGAAGCAATCGGCGTAATCCCGGCGCTGATGCTCCATGGTGTTGGTCTCCTTGCCCTCCACCGCGTCCCATTTGTTGACGGCAATGATGCACGCCTTGCCCTGCTCGTGGGCATAACCGGCCACCTTGCTGTCCTGCTCGGTAAAGCCAACGGTGGCATCCACCAGGATCAGGGCCACGCGGCTGCGCTCCACAGCGGCCAGCGCGCGCACGACCATATAGCGCTCAAGGCCGTCAGAAATGTTGCTGCGCTTGCGCAGACCAGCGGTATCGGTAAAGATGAACTTGCCGTAAGCGTTATCCACGGGGGTGTCAATGGCATCACGGGTGGTGCCCGCCTCGTTGGCGACGATCATCCGGTTCTCACCCAGAATGCGGTTGGTCAGGCTGGACTTGCCTACGTTGGGGCGGCCGATGATGGCAACGGGGATGCGATCTTCCTCCACCACGGTCTCGCTGAAATCGAGGTGGGCGCAGACAGCGTCCAGCAGGTCGCCGGTGCCATGACCGTGCACGGACGAGATGGGCAGCACCTCGTCAAAGCCCAGGTTATAGAACTCGTAGAGCTCCATGGGGGCCTCGCCGGTCTTATCGCACTTGTTGACAGCCAGGATGATGGGCTTGTGGCTGCGGCGCAGCATGTGGGCCACTTCCTCGTCGGCGGCGGTCAGGCCGTCGCGGACATCCACCACCATGATGATGCAGTCAGCGGTGTCAATGGCGATCTCTGCCTGCTCACGCATGTGGGCCAGAATACCCTCGGTCGCCTTGGGCTCGATGCCGCCGGTGTCCACCAGCATGAACTCGTGGCCGCTCCACTCGCAGTTTGCAAAAATGCGGTCGCGGGTGATGCCCGGGGTATCCTCCACGATGGCCAGCCGCTGGCCGCAGAGCTTATTGAACAGGGTGGACTTGCCCACATTGGGGCGGCCAACCACTGCTACGATGGGTTTGCTCATAGGGGTTCCTCCTTTCGTTATGCTCTTCTTCTCGAAATATGCAGGCCGGTGCGGAGCAGGGCTTTTGCCTCATCGCCGCCGCCCACCGGCAGCACCTCGACCTTGACCCCCAGCCGTTCGCCCAGCTGGGCAATGGTCATATCATCGAGGAACGTATCTTTTTCTTCCCGCAGCATGACAGCGGGGATGCCCAGGGTGCCGCTTTCCAGCTTTCCCTCACACTGGGCAATGATATCGGTGGCGGTGACAAGCCCTGCCACGCCCACGTTGCCGCCAAAGAAATTATTCTTGACAACGTGAACTTTTACACCGATCATGGGGTACTGGCGGTGGAGCTCGTCCATCAGCTCAGTGATGAGGGGGCCTGCCATGGTACCGGTGACCACATCGATCTGCTTGGTGCCGTAGATACGGTGGGGCCTGTCCAGCTCTGCCCGGAATTCATCCTCGAACAGGCGCATCATGCCCACGCCGTTTTCCAGCTGGTCAAAGTCCTCATAGAACTCCGCCGGGGGGGATGGGCCGCCCCGCCTTGAGATACCACTCATCGCTGGGGTAGATGATGCGCTTGCCGTGGCGGCGCTTGCACTCATCGCCAAACTCCTCCATAATGTCGATGACAGCGGCGCTGGTCTCGGCATCATAGGGGGTCTGCTTGAACAGATTCTGTCGGTAATCCGTCACACCGCAGGGCACAGCGGCAATGCTCTGCACCATAGGGGTCAGCTCCAGCAGGTCGCCCAGGGTGCGGCGAAGCTCTTCGCCATCGTTGATACCCCGGCAGAGCACCAGCTGACAGTTGACGGCGATGCCGCCCTCCACCAGACGGGGCAGGTACTTGAGCACCTCGCCGCCCCGCTTGTTGGCCAGCATCCGGACACGGAGCTGGGGGTTGGTGGTGTGCACCGAGATGTTGATGGGCGAGATGTGCATCTTGATGATGCGGTCGATCTCGTGATCCTGCATATTGGTCATGGTAATGTAGTTGCCGAACAGAAAGCTCAGCCGCTCGTCATCATCCTTGAAATACAGGCTCTCGCGCATACCGGGGGGCAGCTGGTCGATGAAGCAGAACATGCAGTGGTTGGAGCAGGAATGCTTCTGGTCGCCCAGATAGGTGGAGAAATCGCAGCCAAAGGGGCCGCGCTCCGCGCGCCGGACATCCCACTCCCGGATGCCGTCGGCAACCTTTGCCTTCAGGTGAAAGCTGCTGCTGTCGGTATAAAAATCATAGTCCAGCGTATCGTTCAGCTCATTTTCATCCACGCTCAGCAGCTCATCGCCGGGCTGCAGGCCCAGCGCCTCGGCTTCACTGCCCGCATCGATGCGGTCGATCTTGATCGCCATTGCATTTCACCTCCAGACAAAAGAAAGAAGGGGAAGGCATTGCGCCATCCCCTTCTCAACATAACACCAATGTGCCACCAATTTTGCGCAAATTAGGCCTTCTTGATGACTTCCTCGCCCTTGTAGTAACCGCAGTTGCCACATGCCTGGTGGGGGAGCTTCAGAGAGCCGCAGTTGCTGCACTTGACCAGTGCGGGGGCCTCCAGCTTCCAAACATTGCTGCGACGCTTGTCGCGGCGGGCCTTGGAAAGATGTCTCTTAGGTACTGCCATATTTTTGCACCTCCTTGATGGGTTTCTCAGTTCAGCAGTGATTTGAGGATTGCGAGCCTTGCGTCAACAGGAGCGGCTTTGTCTTCCTCCGGCGGGCAGGTACATTCTGCCCTCTTTCTTGCCGCACCGGGGGCATAACCCCGGGCAGTCGGCGCTGCAAAGCAGCACCGTGGGGATCTGGAACATAAACTCCTGGGCAAGCCATTCATCCACATCCAGATGTCCTTTTTCGTCCAGCGGAAGCTCGAAATCCGGGTCATCCAGATCCCGCTCCTTTGCTGTCCACTCCGCTTCAACTGTCTCTTCCCGCTCAACCGGGTCCAGACAGCGGGCGCACTCTCCGTGCACCAATGCTTTTGCCCGCAGTGTCATCCGGACCTCGTCGCCGTCCGGTTCAGCGGTAAAGCTGGCGGTCACGGGCTGTTCGATCCTTGCACCGGCAAAGTCCCGTGCAGACAAATCACAGGGAAACTCTGCATGGTAAGGCTGTGTGCCGGTTGCGATAAACTTTCTCAGGTCAAATTGCATAGTACACCTCATAAAAGGCTGCTTTGTTAGTATAGCGCCAAAGCCAACCTTTGTCAACACCAAAACAGGCAGAAAACCGAAAAAATTTTGATTTTCCGGTTTCCTGCCCGTTGGAATGCGCTCAGTTCAGAAAATTACAGGTACTTTTTCACGTCGTGGGGCAGAGCAGCCTCGTCAGCACTGACAGTAACAGTGACCTTGACGGAATCGCCTGCAATGGCGGCCATCTCGTCCAGCACAGCACCCAGACGGTTGATATCGTGATCCAGCACCTTCAGGATGCCGTCGATGTACAGGTCGGTGATATCGTAGTTGCTTGCCATCAGGCCGGCAACAAAGCCGTACAGCATTTCGCCGCCGGAACGATCTTATACTCATCCAGATCGATCAGACGTGCAGCGGGGGCGATGTCGTAAGTCAGCTTCATGCCCTTTTCAACGACGACCACGTTGCCCTTGGAGGTCTTGACCGCATCATTGATCTGGTCGATCATAGCCTTGGTCTTGCCGGAGCCCTTGGTACCAACAATCAGTTTAATCATAGTTCTGTCCTCCTGTATTTTCCACGCCTTGCGGCGGGAGATCATTTTTGTTTCCTGCTTACTTCAACTTTGCTTCCAGCTCGGCGGTCAGGTTCTCGTAGCCCGGCTTGCCCAGCAGGGCAAACATATTCTTCTTGTAGCTCTCAACGCCCGGCTGATTGAAGGGGTTCACGCTGAGCAGGTAGCCGCTGCAGGCACAGGCACGCCAGAAGAAGTAGATGAGGTAGCCCACATTATAAGCAGTCAGGTCATCCACCTCGATCAGCACCTCAGGCACGCCGCCGTCGGTGTGGGCCAGAATGGTGCCCTCCATCGCCTTGCGGTTCACCACGCTCATATCCTGCCCGGCCAGGAAATCCAGGCCGTCGAAGTTGCCCTCCAGCTCTTTGATGAACAGATCCTGCGCAGGCTTTTTGACATCCACGATGGTCTCGAACATGATGCGGGAGCCTTCCTGGATGAACTGGCCCATGGAGTGCAGGTCGGTGGAGAAGATGCAGCTTGCGGGGAACAGGCCCTTGTTGTCCTTGCCCTCGCTCTCGCCGAAAAGCTGTTTGTACCACTCGTTCATCAGGGTGAAGTTGGGCTCGTAGCACTCCAGGATCTCAACAGCCTTGCCCTTGCGGTACAGGATGTTGCGGATGGCGGCATACTTGTAAGCGTCGTTGTCCGGGCTCAGCACGGAGAAGCGCTCCATGGCATCGGCTGCGCCCTTCATCAGCTCGTCGATGCTGATCCCGGCGGCGGCGATGGGCAGCAGGCCTACAGCCGTCAGCACCGAATAGCGGCCGCCCACATCGTCAGGAACCACGAAGGTGGGCCATCCCTGCGCGTCAGCCAGCTGCTTCAGGGTGCCCTTGGCACGGTCAGTGGTGGCATAGATGCGCTTGTTGGCTTCCTCAACGCCCATCTCATCCTCCAGCAGCTTGCGCAGAACACGGAACGCCAGGCTGGTCTCGGTGGTGGTACCGGACTTGGAGATGACATTGATGGAGAACTTCTTGCCCTTGCACAGAGCAATGATATCATTCAGGTAGCTGGGGCTGATGCTGTTGCCGCAGAAGTAGATCTTGGGGCCATCCTCCAGCTCGTTGTGGTACAGGCCCTTGACGGCCTCGATCACAGCGCGGGCGCCCAGATAGCTGCCGCCGATGCCGGCAACCACCAGCACCTCGGAGTCCTCACGGATCTTCTTGGCAGCTTCCTTGATGCGGGCAAACTCTTCCTTGTCGTAATCGCGGGGCAGGTACATCCAGCCCAGGAAATCATTGCCGGGGCCATTCTTGGCTTCCAGCTGGTTGTGAGCCGCTTCCACCTGAGGATAAATGGCCTTATATTCCTCTTCGTTGATAAAACTGGAGAGGTGCTTTTGTATTCAGAACGACGCTCATTCTATCAGAACCTCCAAACGTTTTTACGGGACGTGCTCCCTGAGGGTTTTGTTAGTATAAGTGTACCGTTCCAATCGTGCAAAGTCAAGGCCAAAATCCCCGGATTTCATACAATTTTAATAGTGTTCTTTTTGGCTGTCCTGACATCTTTTGTTCAGGCCCGCCAACGTTGCTTTGTTCCTGCTAACCGCTTTTATTCGGTGATGTGTTTCTTTTGTCTGCTATGCTCCCAGCAGGCACTGCCACAGCAGCTCCAGCGCGCCGCCAAAGGTCAGCAGCGGGGCATCCGCGGCCGCTTTTACTTCGTATTCATTCAATAAGGTATCATCCTGAAAAATGCTCACCTTTCCCACTGTCTGCCCCTTTCCCACGGGGGCTTCCAGCTCCTCGGGCAGGGTCAGCTCAGCCCGCAGGGCAGAGGCCGTTCCCTTCTCTATCAGGATCGTCTCGGGCAGGGCGGCGTAATCCAGCGGCACGCTGTCCTCGGCGCTGCCCTTTACGGCCAACGCAAGCGGGCGCTCCGGCAGGGTGGGCAGCGGGGCGGCGGCATAGTTGGCAAAACCGTAGTCCAGCAGGGTGGTGGCGGAGTGGAACCGGTCGGCACTGGAGGGCGCTCCCAGCACCACGGCGATCAGGGTCAGGCCGTCCCGGGTGGCGCTGGCGCTGATGCAGACCCCGCCCCGCTGGTGGTGCCGGTCTTGAGCCCGGTGATGCCGCTGTACCGGCGCAGAAGTTTGTTGGTGTTCACCAGCTGGGTCTGGCCGTTCCGCAGGCTGTCCGTCCAGATGCCGGTATAGTGCAGCAGCTCCGGGCAGGTATTGAGAAGGTAACGGCTCAGAACGGCAACATCCCGCGCCGTGGAGAGATGGCCCTCGGTGTCCAGCCCGCAGGCGTTCCGGAAGGTGGTGTTGGTCATCCCCAGCTCCGCCGCCCGGGCGTTCATCTGTTCCACGAACACCGGCTCGCTGCCGCCCACCAGCTCGGCCACCGCCACAGCGGCATCGTTGGCCGAGGAAACGCAAATGGCCCGCAGCATCTCATCCAGCGTGAACTGCTCCCCGGGCTCCAGCCAGATCTGACTGCCGCCCATGTGATAGGCATGCTCGCTCACCGGCACGGGGGTATCGAGGGTCAGTTTTCCACCGCGGATGGCCTCAAAGGTCAGCAGCAGGGTCATCAGCTTGGTGATGGAAGCAATGGGCATCCGCTCATCCGGTGCTTTCTCGTAGAGCACACGGCCTGTCTCCGGCTCCATGAGGATTGCCGCCCGGCATTCCAGCTGCAGCCCGCTGTTGGCCGGAGCCGCCGTCAGCACCGCCGGGGCATCCGCCTGCACTGCCGGTCCCGTTCCCCCAATGGCCACCCGCAGCCCGGCCCCCTGTGCCGTACCCACAGCCAGCGCAAACAGCCAGAAGCAGAGCACCCCCGCGCAGAGCAGGGCCAAATTTCTCCGTTCCATTCCTCGTACCTCCCCGCGTAAAGTCTCTGGTTGCATTCTATGCAAAAAAAAGAGGGGTCAATGCCCTTTTCTACGGGATGAAAATCTGCTATAATAGGAGAGTTTATAAACACTTTAGCTGGCTCACCCTCTCAGGCCGCTTCGCGTCCAGCTCTCCCAAAGGGAGAGCTTTTGACAAAACCAGTAACTTTGCATGGATTGCCAAAGCCTCGCCCTTCGGGAGAGGTGGCAGCGCGCCAGCGCTGACGGAGAGGGTGAGGCCGTTCATCTGAGAGGATCTTTATGCGAGTTTGTTTTTATACGCTGGGCTGCAAGGTGAACCAGAACGAAACGGGCGCGCTGGAGCAGATGTTCCGGGGCGCTGGCTTCACCATCGTGCCGGAGGGCGAAGAAGCGGATGTTTTTGTGGTGAACAGCTGCACCGTGACCAACTTCGGCGACCAGAAGAGCCGCCAGTGGCTGCGCCGCGCCAAGCGCGAAAATCCTGGTGCCGTGACCGTGCTCACCGGCTGCTATCCTCAGGCTTTCCCCGAGGAAGCTGCCCAGTTCATGGAGGCTGATCTCGTCTGCGGCAACGGAGACCGCAAGGCCATCCTGGACAATGTGCTCAAGCTGCTGGACGGCCACGAGCGCATCGTTGCCGTTACACCCCACCAGCGGGGCGAGCTGTTTGAGGAGCTGCCCGTGGAGCGGTTCGAGACCCACACCCGCGCGTTTATCAAGGTGGAGGACGGCTGCAACCGGCGCTGTGCCTACTGTGTCATTCCGCGCGCCCGGGGCAGCGTGCGCAGCCGCGCCGAGGACAGCATCCTGAAGGAACTGCGCCAGCTGGCCGCTTCCGGCTACCGCGAGGTCGTGCTCAGCGCCATTTCCCTGCCCAGCTACGGTCTGGACACCGGGACCAATCTGGTGGAGCTGGTGGAAAAAAATGCGCTCAGGTGGAGGGCATCGAGCGGATTCGTCTGGGCAGTCTGGACCCGGACAGGCTCACGCCGGAGTTCATCACCCGCCTTGCCGCCGTGGAAAAGCTCTGCCCGCAGTTCCACCTGAGCCTGCAGAGCGGCTGCACCTCCACCCTGCGCCGGATGCGCCGGGTCTACACCGCGGAGCAGTACGCCCAGGTGGTGGACCAGATCCGCGCCGCCTATGGGGAGCGCCCTGTCAGCTTTACCACCGACTGCATCTGCGGCTTCCCCGGTGAGACCCAGGCCGACTTTGAGGAAAGCTGTGCCTTCCTCAAAAAGATCGGCTTCCTGAAGGTCCATGTGTTCCCCCCTACTCCCGCCGCAGCGGCACCCCCGCCTATGATTTTCCGGCGCAGGTGCATGAGCGGGAGAAGCAGGCCCGCAGCCGCGAGATGAACGCACTGGCCGAGGAGGTCCGCCGGGAAGTGCTGGCCGCCCATGTCGGCACCGAGGACGAGGTCCTGCTGGAAACACCCCTCTCCGAGACGCTGTTCACAGGCTACACCCGGCTGTACATCCCGGTGGTGGTCTCTGCCCCCGGCCACAAGAGCGGCGAGATCGTTCACGTCAGGCTGGGCGAGTACGATGGCGAGCGCGTCCGTGCAGCACTCTGCTAAAAAGTTCGTTAAATCTTGTGCGTCCTGTACTATTTGCTAATTCTTTAACATATTTGAAGTTTTCTCTTTTCACGCAGGCCCGTTTATGTTAAAATAAAATTGGATATCTGGGTCGGAGCGCCGGTTGCAGCGGTGCGGTACCAGCCGGCCCGGAGCAAAGCAAATTCCGCCTGCCGCAGTCCAGTGTAGGACGGGATGTTTTCTGTTTCTGAACAAGGAGAGATTGGAATGAGTTTTAGAGGAATCAATACCACAGTCATTCAGATCCGCCGTCAGGTCTTTACTGAGGTGGCCCGCATGGCTTACGCCAACGTCAAGGGCGAGCAGGCCAACCACCTGATGCGCAAGATCCCCTACACCATCATCCCCGGTGAGGAAGGCAAGCTGCGCAAGGACATCTTCCTGGAGCGCGCCATCGTCGAGGAGCGTGTCCGTCTGGCCATGGGCCTGCCCACCCGCCGCATGGACGAGCACAACAGTGTGGTCTCCGGCCTGGAGGATGCTTCCATTGCCGATAAGTACTATGATCCCCCGCTGGTGAATGTGATCAAGTTCGCCTGCAACCGCTGCCCCGAGAAGCTGGTCAAGGTCTCTGACCTGTGCCAGGGCTGTCTGGCCCACCCCTGTATGGAAGTCTGCCCCAAGAAGGCCATCACCTGGGAGAGCGGCCGTTCCACCATCGATCAGGAAAAGTGCATCAAGTGCGGCCGCTGTGCCACTGTCTGCCCCTACAACGCCATCGTCAAGACCGAGCGTCCCTGCGCCGCTGCCTGCGGCATGGATGCCATCGGCTCTGACGAGCTGGGCCGGGCCAAGATCGATTACGACAAGTGCGTATCCTGCGGTCAGTGTCTGGTGAACTGCCCCTTCGGTGCCATTGCCGACAAGGGCCAGATCTATCAGCTGATCCAGGGCTTCAACCGCGGCGACCGCATCTACGCGCTGGTGGCTCCCGCTTTCATCAACCAGTTCCCGGGTCTGGCTTCCACCGGCAAGCTCAAGGCCGCCCTGAAGGCCGTCGGCTTCTACGATGTGGTGGAGGTCGCCATCGGTGCTGACCTGTGCACCGTGGACGAGGCCCACGACTTCCTGGAGGAAGTGCCCGGGAAGCTCAACTTCATGGCAACTTCCTGCTGCCCGGCATGGAGCATGATGGCAAAGACCGCTTTCCCGGATCTTGCCAAGAACATCTCCATGACCATGACCCCCATGGTGTTCACCGCCCGCATGATGAAGCAGAAAGACCCCACCGCCCGCATGTGCTTCATCGGCCCCTGCGCCGCCAAGAAGCTGGAGGCTTCCCGCCGCACGGTCCGCTCTGACGTGGACTTTGTGCTGACCTTTGAGGAGCTGGCCGGTATCATCGAGGGCAAGGATCTGGACATCGATCTGCTGGAAGTGGATGAGAACGAGGCAGCACTCTGCTCCGCCTCTGCTGCAGGCCGCGGCTTCGCACAGTCCGGCGGCGTTGCCAATGCCGTTGCCAACAAGATCAAGGAATGGCACCCCGATATGGAGGTCAAGATCGCATCCGCACAGGGGTCTGGCCGACTGCAAGAAGCTGCTGATGCTGGCCAAGGCCGGCAAGCGCAACGGCTACCTGCTGGAGGGCATGGGCTGCCCCGGCGGCTGCATCGGCGGCGCAGGCACCATTGCCGACCCCGCACGCACCGCCATCCAGCTGAACAAGTATATGAAGGAAGCTCCCTTCACTGACCCTGAGCAGAGCCCCTATATGAGCGAGATCCACGTTCTGAAGGACGACCCCAATTTTGAACTGTAACCTCTCCGTTGCCTCCCCTGACAGGGGAGGCAAGTCGGGTGCTGCTGTTTTCCTGGCTCCTCTATCAGGGGAGCTGGCGCAGAACACCTGAGAGGTTTTACAATATCCGCTTCCCGCACAGGGGGAGCGGATATTTTTTCTACTTTTGATTTCATAAGTGAAACTTTTTTTGTGAAAAACTCACGAAGCAGATTGACATATTATCGCTGGCGTGATATTTTGGCGTTGACAAACCCTGTGTCCTGCCCCAACAGGACACCAGAGCAGGCCGCACACGCGCGGCCAGGAAAGGTTGATCTTTATGAAAAATACATTCAAACGCTCCGGCGCAGCGCTGATCTCGCTGGTGCTGCTGTTGGTGCTGGCCGTCAGTGCCGGTGCCGCCAGCAGCCAGAATGTCGGTGTGAAATTCTGGAAGGAACGCTCCGATAAGGAATCCATGGCCAACAGCGGCATCGATCCCGACCGCACCGCCACCCTCACCCGGCAGGCCAACGGCACTTACACCCTGACCCTGCCGGTCACGCAGGTATCCAAGCTGGGTGTCACCGGCTATCTGTCCGGCCTGACCATCGGTGATGTGACCTACGACGGCACCCTGACCGGTGATTTCAACAAGGCCACGGCGGTGCTCACCATCAAGAACCTGCCCGCCTCGGTGCTCACCGGCAGCGACGTGAACAAATCCGTCCTTGTGACCTGCAACATCCAGATGGACCTGCAGGTCCTGGGCGAGATCAACACCAGCGCCCGGATGTGTATCTGGAACCAGAAGTAAATGGCAAGCAAAAAGGCAGAGCCCGCGGGCCCTGCCTTTTTGTTTTTCCTCACAGGTCCATCCTGCGCTCCACGAGATCCGTGACCATTGTATCCAGCTGGCTCATGGCGCGTTCCGCGCCCTTGGCCAGCTTGCGTGCGGTGCGCTTGACCTGCCGCTGGTTCTGTGCCATTGCCATGGTGCCCACGGCCCCCAGGGCCGCGCCTGCCGCCATGCCCAGCAGAACACTGCCGGAGGAGGGCTGACGATTTGTGTTTTTCATGTGGCTCTCTCCTTTCCACTGTGTGATTTTTTGCCGCTGTGGCTAGTATTTCCTGTAAAGAATCCGGTATGCGCTTTTTTTGTCCCGCAAAATGTGGTATACTGCATCATACGCTGAGAAACTGGGCCCTGTGCGGCCCGTGGATGGCGCAAAGGAGGATCCTTTTTGTTGAAACCGACTGAACCGAAAAAAATTCTCTGCATTCACGACCTCTCCGGCATGGGCCGGTGCAGCCTGGCGGTCATCCTGCCGGTGCTGTCCGTTATGGGCTGCCAGCCTGTGGCCCTGCCCACTGTGGTGCTCTCCACCCACACGGGCGGTCTGGGCACACCGGCACGGCTGGACGGTGCCGCCTACGGGCTGGCCGCTCTGGAGCACTACCGGGAGCTGGGTGTGGAGTTTGACTGTATCTACACCGGCTACTTAGGCGGCGAGGAGCAGGTGGCGCTGGCCGAAAAGGCGTTCGATCTCTGGCCTGCTGCCCGCAAGGTGGTGGACCCTGTGATGGGGGACAACGGCAAAGCCTACTCCACAGTGACCTCGGCTCTCATCGACCGGATGCGCGGGCTCTGCCGCCGGGCAGACCTGATCCTGCCCAATGCCACCGAGGCCGCCCTGCTGCTGGAGCGGGAGCCCCAGACCGACACGTTTGACGATGCTTCCGCTCAGGCGCTGGCCGACGAGCTGCTGACGCTGGCTCCCAGCGCGGTGGTCACCGGCCTTGCACTGGGCAAGTACATCGGCTGCGCAGGCTCCGGCCGCGAGCGCTTCGTCATCAAAAAACTGCACATCAGCCGCAGCTTCCGGGCACGGGTGACCTGTACGGTGCCGTGCTCATTGGCTCGCTGATCCAGGGCAACGCCCTGAGCGCCGCTGCCGACAACGCCGCCGAGTTCGTCTCGCTGGCCATTCAGCAGACCCCCGCCGATCAGGACACCCGGTACGGTGTCTGGTTCGAGCCCCTGCTGCCCCGGCTCTGCCCGGTGAGCTGGAGTGACTGAGGAGGCCGCCATGAGCGAAAAACCGACCTTGAACATCGTTCTGGTGGAGCCGCGCATCCCGCAGAACACCGGCAATGTGGCCCGCACCTGTGCCTGCACTGCCTGCCGCCTGCATCTGGTGGGCCCCATGGGCTTTGCCATCGATGACAAAAAGCTCAAGCATGCCGGGCTGGATTACTGGCACTACCTCGACATCAATTACTATGATGGGCTGGAGGATTTCTTTGCCCGGAACAAAGGCCCGTTCTACTACTTTACCACCAAAGCGCCCCAGCGCTACACCGACATCCAGTACCCGGACGGGGCCTACCTTGTGTTCGGGCGGGAGGATGCCGAAGCCTGCCTGAGGCACTGCTGGCGGCCAACCAGGAGCATTGCATCCGGATGCCCATGCGGGATACCTGCCGCAGCCTGAACCTGTCCAACAGTGTGGCTGTGGGTGTGTACGAGGTTCTGCGCCAGTGGGATTTCCCGGAGCTGCTGGACCATGGCCGCCTGCGAGAATATGAATGGAAATGAGGGACATTATGAGCAAGATCGCGATCCTGACCGATTCCTCCTGCGATATCCCGCAGGAGCTGGCCGAGAAGTACGGCATTGATATTATGGGTTTTCACATCCTGCTGGATGATGTAGACTATATCGAGCGTGAGAGCTGCACCAATGAGGAGTTCTACGACAAGATGCGCGCCGCCAAGGGCATTCCCTCCACGGCTGCCATCACCCCCATCCAGTTCTGCGAAAAGTACTGCCAGTATGTGGACGAAGGCTACACCGATGTGATCCATGTACCCATCAACCGCAGCGGCTCCTCCACCTACAACAACGCCGTGATGGCCCAGGGGATGCTGCGGGAGGAGCGCCCGGAGCACCACCTGCGGATCCATCTGCTGGACCCGCACACCTACTCCATGCCCTTTGGCTGGTATGTCTGCGAGATGGCACGCAAGCTGCAGAATGGTGCGGAGATCAGCCATGTCATTCAGGAGTTTGAGACCCAGATGGACAAGATGGAGATCGTCCTCGGACCTTACAGCCTGAAGCAGATGAAGAAGAGCGGCCGCATCTCTGCTGCCGCTGCTGTCATGGGCGAGCTGATGGGCATCCGCCCCATCATCACCCTGATCGACGGAAAGACCAAAGTGGAGGCCAAGGTGCGCGGCGATGACAAGGTCGTGCCCGCCATGGTGGAGCTGGCCAAAAAGCGCAGCGAGGGTGTGGAGGACTTTGATTATATGATCGGCCACACCAACATCCCCCAGAAGGATGATCTGATTAAGGCCTGCCGCAAGGCGTTCGGCGGACCCGCTCATCACCTTCCCGCTGGGCGGCGTTGTTTCCGCCAACACCGGCCCCGATACCATTGCTCTGGTCTACGTTGGTCACGCACACTGAGTTTTTTTCTGAGAACTGCCCGCCGCGGCAGTTCTTTTTTTTGTTTGCAGGCCGTTGCATTTTGCGGCAATTTGTGCTATACTGCCTTTTGCTGTGCTTTTGTGCGGCATCCTTTCAGAGCAACTTAGGATTTTAGGCTCCCCGGCGTGTCTCGAACCATGCCGGGCCAAACCCATAGGGCTGGCGGTCCCTGTGCGGTCAAAATTCATCCGCCGGAGTATTGTTATGAATCAGAATTTCACTGTCCGCAAACTGGCCCGCTGCGCTGTGGTCGCAGCTCTCTATGTGGTGCTCTGCATGGCGCTGCAGCCGTTCTCCTACGGTGCGGTGCAGGTGCGTGTGGCTGAGGCGCTCTGCCTGCTGCCGGTGTTCGGTGCCGAGTACATTGCCGGTGTGGTACTGGGCTGCTTTTTGGCAAACCTGCTGGGCTCCACCATCGTGGATGTCATCTTTGGCACCCTGGCCACCCTGCTGGCCTGTGTTGTGACTTACAAACTGCGGAACGTCCGCTTCAAGGGTCTGGCCATCGTGCCTTCCCTGCCGCCCGTGCTCTTCAATGCTGTCATCATCGGCATTGAGATCGCCGTCATGTTCCCCGATCCTTCTTCCTCTGCCCCGCTGTGGCTGGCCTGCATCACCAACGGCATCTCCGTCGGTATCGGTGAGCTCATCAGCTGCACCGTGCTGGGCGTGCTGCTGGTGAAGATCGTGGAGACCAACACCTCCCTGCGCAAAGTGTTCCTGGAAGCCTGATCGAGCAGGCAGACAAGACAGATCCATAAGGCAAAGGCTTTTCCGTTGCTCGGCCTTTTTGCCCACAATATAGAAAAGACCTCCTCTGGCTGTTTCCAGAGGAGGTCTTCGTTTTTATCCGATCACTTGTGCTCCTGCAGCCAGCGCAGGGCCTATAGGCGTAGGCCGCGCTGCCCTCAAAGAGGACACTGTCATCAAACTTCACCTTGGGGTGATGCTGGCCGTAGGTGTAACCCTCGTTGGCGTTGCCCGCCGTCAGGAACATGCTCACGGTGGGCACCTCATGGCTGACGAACGCGAAATCCTCGCTGCCGCCGCCGGGCTTGCCGCCGGTCATCGGGGTCATATCCATTGCACCCTTGCCCAGCAGCTCACCCATATAGGTCAGGGCGTTGCCGGCAAGCTCCTTGTCCACCACCATGCAGGGGCAGTAATCACTGAAGGTGATCTCGGCGGTGCAGCGGTAAGCCGTGGCCACCCCCTGCACGATCTCGGTCATCCGCTTGTGCAGCAGCTCCGTCACTGCGCCCTCGGGGTCGGTGGTGCGGATGGTGCCCCACATCTCCGCGCTGTCCGGGATGACATTGGAGGCTGCGCCTGCCTGGAAGCGGCCGGTGGTGAACACGCCAAAGCTGTGGGCATCCAGCTCCCGGCTGTTGATCTCCTGCAGGGCAATGTGGATGTGCGCCGCCGCCGTGATGGGGTCGATGCACTTTTCCGGCATGGAACCGTGACCGCCCTTGCCGTGGACGATGATGTGATACTGCTCACAGCTTGCCATGGTGATGCCGCCGCAGGCAGGCCCCAGCACCACACCGGCGGGAATGGGCATTCCGCCCAGCACATGGAACATGACTGCCGCATCCACGCTGGGGTTTTCCAGCAGGCCGTTGGCGATCATATCGGGCGAGCCCTGGAAGATCTCCTCGGCGGGCTGGAACTCCAGCTTGACGGTGCCCTCGATCTCATCCTCGTGCTCCTTGAGCAGTTGGGCAGCACCCAGCATCATTGCCGTGTGCATATCGTGGCCGCAGCCGTGCATCTTGCCCGGCACCTCGGAAGCGTAATCCACGCCGGATTCCTCCTGAATGGGCAGGGCATCCATATCGCCCCGCAGCAGGATGGTTTTGCCGGGCTTTTTGCCGCCTGCCAGCGCAATGACACCGGCCTTGCCGCAATCCTTGGACTCGTAGCCCATCTCGGTCAGGGCCTTTTTCACCAGTGCCTTGGTCTGGGTCAGATCAAAGCCCACCTCCGGGTGACGGTGCAGGGTGCGCCGCCACTCCACCAGCTGGGGTTCCAGCGCCTGGGCACGGCCCAGCAGTTCTTTGCAGTCAACATTTCAGTCAGCTCCCGTTCTGTTTGATTTTAAGGTCGCTCAATTTTCCCCCGCCGTTGCTCCCTTCGGGGTGATACTGGGCGCAGGTGCACTTTTTCCACTTGAGGCCGCTGCCGCAGGGGCAGGGGTCATTGCGGCCGATCTTGATGACCCGGACAGGCTGGCCCTTGGGGGCACCCTTGACACCGGGCGCGCCGTTGCCGGGCACAAAGCCCTCGCCGGTGGGCTTTGCCACCTGCTCCCGTTTGGGGGCTGCACCGGCCTGCCGCACCTCGATGGTCAGCAGCATCTTCACACTGGACTCACGGATGGAATCCACCATCTGGTCGAACATGTCAAAGCCCTCGATGCGGTACTCCACAACGGGGTCCTTCTGGCCGTAGCCGCGGAGGGCGATGCCCTGACGCAGCTGGTCCATGTTGTCGATGTGATCCATCCACATCCGGTCCACACATTTGAGCAGGCAGATGCGCTCCAGCTCACGCATGACCGGTGCGCCGTACCGCACTTCTTTGGCCTGCAGGATCTGCATTCCGCGGTCGTAGAGCAGATCGGCGATGCCCTTCTGGGAGAGGCTGTCGTAATCGGCCACAGTGTAGTGGAAGTCGGCATCGGTGGTCAGCCAGCCCAGATAGTGGCGGCGCAGGGCACCAAAGTCCCAGTCGTCCTTCACATCTCCGGCCAGGAACTGCTTGCAGCTGGAATCAATGTTCTCCCGCAGCATGTTGTGCATCTCGGTGCTGATATCCTCACCGTCCAGCACTTTGCGGCGCTGGCCATAGATGATCTCGCGCTGCTGGTTCATCACGTCGTCGTACTTCAGCACGTTCTTACGGATCTCAAAGTTGCGGCCCTCCAGCTTTTTCTGGGCGCTCTCCAGCGTGCTGGTGATCATCCGGTTCCCAATGGGGGTATCCTCGTCCAGCTTGAGGGTATCCATCAGGCTGGAAACGCGGTCACCGCCGAACAGGCGCATCAGGTCATCTTCCAAGCTCAGGTAGAAGCGGGAAGCGCCGGGGTCGCCCTGACGACCTGCACGGCCGCGCAGCTGGTTATCGATGCGGCGGCTCTCGTGCCGCTCCGTACCGATGATGAACAGACCACCGGCCTTGCGCACTTCCTCTGCCTCGGCGCTGATGGCCGGCTTGTACTGGGCATACAGCTCCTCAAACCGTTTCCGCACCGCCAGGATCTTTTCATCGTTGGTGTCGCCGTGGCCGTCGGCCTCGGTCAGCAGGAGCTCCACCGCATTCGGGTCGGCATCCTGCGGCTTTTCGGGGTCGAGCAGGTTCTCACAGAAGTGTTCCCTGCGCATCTGGGCCTTGGCCATGAACTCGGCGTTGCCGCCCAGCATGATATCGGTACCACGGCCTGCCATGTTGGTGGCAATGGTGATGGCACCCTTTTTTGCCGGCCTGCGCCACGATCTCTGCCTCACGCTCGTGGTTCTTGGCGTTCAGGACATTGAAATCGCGGGTGTATTTCTGCAGCATTTTGGCCAGCGTCTCGCTCTTTTCCACGCTGACGGTACCCACCAGAACCGGCTGGCCGTTCTTGTGGCATTCCAGCACCTGCTCGATGACAGCCTTGTACTTGCCGTTGACGGTCTTGTAGACCGCGTCCGGGTAATCCTTGCGGATGTTGGGGCGGTTGGTGGGCACGGTGACGATGTTCAGGCCGTAGATCTCGGTGAACTCGGTGGCTTCCGTCTTGGCGGTACCGGTCATGCCGGACAGCTTCTTGTACAAACGGAAGTAGTTCTGGAAGGTGATGGTTGCCAGCGTCTTGCTCTCGGCGGCGATCTTCACACCCTCCTTGGCCTCAATGGCCTGATGCAGGCCCTCGTTGTAGCGGCGGCCAATCATCAGGCGGCCGGTGAACTCGTCCACAATGATGACCTCGCCGTTCTTCACGACATAGTCGATATCCTTCTGCATCACGCCGTAAGCCTTGATGGCCTGATCGATGTGGTGGGCCAGGGTCATATTCTCAGCAGCGGCCAGGTTCTCGACCTTGAAGTATTCCTCGGCCTTCTGGATGCCCTTGGCGGTCAGGGTGCAGGTCTTGTGCTTTTCGTCCACGACATAATCGCCGTCGGTCTGCTCATCGGTCTCCACCTTATCTTCCAGCTCGACCACCACACTCTTGTGCAGGGTGCGGACGAAGCGGTCCACCTGGGTGTACAGGCTGGAGGAATCCTCGCCCTTGCCGGAGATGATCAGAGGGGTGCGGGCCTCATCGATCAGGATGGAGTCAACCTCATCGACGATGGCATAGGCGTGGCCGCGCTGCACCATGTTGGCCTTATAGGTCACCATGTTGTCGCGCAGGTAGTCGAAACCGAACTCATTGTTGGTGCCGTAGGTGATATCGGCGTTGTAGGCACGGCGGCGGGCATCGCCATCGATGCCCTGCACGATCAGGCCGACAGAAAGGCCCAGCCAGCGGTAGAGCTTGCCCATCCACTCACTGTCGCGCTTGGCAAGGTAATCGTTGACGGTGACAATGTGCACGCCCTCGCCGGTCAGGGCGTTCAGGTAGGCGGGCAGGGTGGCCACCAGGGTCTTGCCTTCACCGGTCTGCATCTCGGCAATGGAGCCGCGGTGCAGGGCAATGCCGCCCATGATCTGCACAGGGAAGTGCTTCATGCCCAGCACGCGCCATGCAGCTTCGCGGCAGACGGCAAAGGCATCGGGCAGGATATCATCCAGCGTCTCGCCGTTTGCCAGCCGCTCTTTCAGGGCCGGGGTCTGCGCCTGCAGCTCGGCATCGGACATCGGCTGATACTTTGTTTCCAGTGCCAGCACCTTTGGCAATGGGGTTGATCTTTTTCAGCTCCCGGTCCGAGAAGCTGCCAAAGAGTTTTTCAGCAAGGGACATTGTTACACCTCATCTATCAAAAATCGGGGCGGCAGGCCGCCCAACAGCGGAAAAACCACATACTGTTTATATGATACACCAAAGCTGAAAACCCGTCAAACCCGATGGATAGATTTTATCCGTTTTTGGGTGAACTTTCTGTTAATTTAGAAAAAAAGACCCTCTCCGGCATTGCGCAGCAATGACGGAGAGGGTCGGTCCGATACCAATGTCGCCCCCCCGGCGGGGAACGTGCTCCGTCAGCAGAGCGCGCAGCTGTTCCGGCAGGGCGTAGAAATTGCCGTTGGTATATTTCCACGCCCCCCCACCGCGGCGAGAGCCGCCAGCAGAGCCAGCACCAGCAGCGTCATGCACACCCGGCGCAGGGGATGCCGCTTGGGCTGGGGGCTGGGCAGAACATCCTTCTTTGCAGCCCTGCGGGGGCAGGCAGGAGCCTGTCCCCTCAGCCTGAGGCTTGTTTGCCGCCGTGCGCCGGATGATATCCAGCAGCCAGAGGGCGGGGTTCTCCTCCGCCGGGACGGTGCGCAGAAAGCAGCCCTTCCTGCAGCTGAGCACCAGCACACAGTCACTTTCCCGCTTGGCACAGGCGGCGGAGAGATCTGCCCCCACCACGCGGCGGGCAGCCTGAGCCCGGGCCAGCGCCTGTCGGAGCGGGTCGGTGCAGTCCTTGGGCAGGCGGGCACGGGCACGCTTTTTCGATCAGCGGGCCGGTCTTGGGGTTGGCATAGCTCACCGCACCAAAATCAAAGACCTTCTCGGCCCCGGGCAGGTTCTCAAGCCGGGCTTCCAGCAGGGCACCGGCGGCAGCATCCGCGCAGATGAGCAGCTTATCGTGCCGTTCCAGCGCCTCCACCACGGCGGCAGGCAGAGTGGTCTCCCCTGCTCCGTACAGGTCTGCCGAAAACGCCTGCCGCAGGGCCTGCGCGGCTTCAGCCCGGAAGGGCTCTGCGCCTGCAGGGCCACCAGCGTTTCCGCGCCCCGGCTCTTCCACTGGGCTGCGGCCCGCCACTGGGGCGGAAAGTTTTCCACCGTTTTGCCCACCGCTGTGGACTGCGCACCGAACAGCCGCAGCACACACCCGGTCTCCTGTTGCTGTGTCAACCTGCATTCCCCCCTGCCTTTTAGTGGCCCAGGAACACCTCGTTCAGCTTGTCCAGCGCTTCGGCGCTGTGCTGTGCGTCCCGGGCAAGGGGCTCTGTGCCTGCAGGAACTTTTCCCTGTGCCAGCCGTAGGGCCAACTCCAGGGCGGCCTGCGCGGCGCGGGCACGCACCAATGCACGGTCGGGCCGGGAGACGGACAGCTTTTTCACATACACCGTCTCCCCCGGGCTGCGCCCAGATACACCGTGCCCACCGGGCGGAGGGCATCTCCACCGGTCGGCCCGGCCACGCCGGTCACGCTGATGCCGATCTCAGCACCGGCGGCCTGTGCGGCCCCCAGCGCCATCTGGGCGGCCACGGGGGCCGACACCACATTGTACTTTGCAATGACATCCGGTTCCACGCCCACCAGCCTGGCCTTGGCGGCCTCCCAATAGGTCACAAAGCCGTAGCCGAACACTTCACTGGAGCCCGGCACCGAGGTGATGCGCTGTGCGATCAGCCCACCGGTACAGCTCTCGGCGGTGGAGAGGGTGAGCCCCTTTTCCTTTAAGGTGCGCACCAGTGTCTCCTCCAGCCCGGCCACATCCTCATCATACACCGCATCGCCCAGCAGATCATAGAACTTTTTGGCATATTCCCGGCACATTTTTTCGCCTTCCGCATCAGAAGCAGCCCGGGCGGTGATGCGGATCTCGCACTCACCGGTCTTACAGTAGATGGCGGCAGTCGGATTGGCGTTTTCCAGCAGATCACGCACCTGATATTCCAGGTTGCTCTCGCCGCCCAGCACCCGCAGGGTGACAGAGTGCAGGGTGCAGTTCTGACGCTTCATCAGCAGGGGGCGGACGCTCTCGTTCCACATGGCCTTCATCTCGCTGGGCACGCCCGGCATCAGGACAGCACAGCGGCCCTCCTGCTCAAACCATGCACCGGGGGCGGTGCCGTGGTGGTTGATGATCTTATGCCCCTTTACGGGCACCATGGCCTGCTTGCGGTTGTTGGGGGTGGCCACCCGGCCGGAGCGGGCAAAATAACCGGTGATCTTCTCCCACTCGCTCTCGTCAAAGACCAGCGTATCGCCATAGCAGGCGGCAACGGTCTCCTTGGTCAGGTCGTCCGCCGTGGGGCCGAGACCGCCGGTAAAGACCAGCAAGTCGCAGCGGTTCTTTGCCTCGTTGACAAAGTCCGCCAGCCGCCCCTGATTGTCGCCGATGGTGCTCTCCCGCTGGACCGTGATGCCCAGATCAGCCAGCTCCCGGCTGAGGTACTGGGCGTTGGTGTTGAGGATGTTGCCGAGCAGCAGCTCGGTGCCCACACTGATGATCTCCGCTGTCATACCGCTCACCCCTCAAACTCGATCTCGTCCGTAATGCGGATGCGGATCCGCTCGGTGTTCTCAGCAGCTTCGGCCTCCAGCTCTGCCAGACCGGGCATGGCGGCTTCGGCCTCCAGGATCTCTGCCAGCTCGGGGCGGATCTTCGGGTGCGGCGGGGTGAAGATGGTGCAGCAGTCCTCATAGGGCAGGATGCTGGTCTCGTAGGTGCCAATGTGGCGGGAGGTCTCGATGATCTCGGTCTTGTCCATGCCGATGAGGGGCCGCAGGATGGGCAGGTCCTGGGCGGCATCGGTACACTGCAGGGCCTTGACGGTCTGGCTTGCCACCTGAGCCAGACTCTCGCCAGTGATGAGGGCCTCGCAGCCCTGTCTGGTGGCAATACGATTGGCAATGCGCATCATGCTGCGGCGCATCAGCACCGTGAACAGCACATCGGGGGCATTGTCCCGGATATACTCCTGCGGCTTGGTGTAGGGCACCACAAACAGGTTGGAGCTGCCGGTATAGGGGGTGATCTTCTGGGCCAGAGCTTTAACTTTCAGTTTTGCTCGCTCAGAAGTATACGGAGGGGACGCAAAATGGATGTGATCCAGGGCCAGACCGCGCTTTGCCATCCGGTAAGCGGCCACCGGGCTGTCGATGCCGCCGGAGAGCATATTCAGGGCACGGCCGGAGGTTCCCACGGGCAGGCCGCCCTCTCCGGGTATTTTCGGGCCATGAATATACGCGCCGTAATCGCGAATCTCCACAATGACCTTAAACTGGGGGTTCTTCACATCCACCCGCAGGTAGTTGTGCAGCCCCAGCAGGTAAGCGCCCAGCTCCCGCATCAGCTCAGGGCTGGTCATGGGGTAGGTCTTATCCGAACGGCGGGCCTACACCTTGAAGGTCTTGATGCCGTGCAGGCTGTCGCCCAGATACTCCTCCGCAGTCCGGCAGATGGTATCAAAGTCCTTTTCGCAGACCACGGCACGGCTCAGCGCCGCCGACCGAACACAGTGCGCACCCGGTCAAAGGCCAGATCCATGTCCACGTCCTCTTCCTCGGGCTCCATATAAAAGGTAGACTGGGTGCAGTACACCTTGAACTTGCCCACGGTCTTGAGCCGGTAGCGCAGGATCTTCATCATGGCCGACTCAAACTGGTTGCGGTTCAGGCCCTTCAGGGACATCTCGCCCTGATAGCCCATAATAATTTCACGCATAGAGTTCTCCTTAATTATAGCTGGCTCACCCTCTCCGTCAGCGCTGACGCGCTGCCACCTCCCCAAAAGTGGGAGGCCTTGGCATTCCACGCAAAGTTTCCGGTTTTGTCAAGAGCTCCCCCTTTGGGGGAGCTGGACGCGGAGCGGCCTGAGAGGGTGAGGATGCTTTCCTTTTTTTTTACTTTTTGATTCTCTGCAAATGCTTCATGCCGTCTTCAAAGGCGTTGAGGAACGCGTCCACATCCTCGGGGGTGTTGTCCGCACAGAAGGACACGCGGATGGCCGTATCAATGGCCAGCGGGTCTCTGCCCATAGCAGCAAGGGTGTGGCTGGGCTGACCCCGGCCGCAGGCACTGGCCGAGGAGACATAGACCTGCTGCTGTGCCAGATGGGCCAGCATGGTCTCGCTCTTGATGCAGTTCTCGCTGAAGTTCAGCACCTCGGGCACCGCATTGTCCGGGCTGTTGATGACCACCTCCGGGAAGGCTTTCAGCCCTTCCCGCAGGCGCAGGTTCAGGGCACGCACAGCAGCATCCCGGCTCTTCATGGTCTTGTTCAAGCGGGTGGCCGCGGCAGCAAGGCCCAGCGCATAGGGCAGGTTCTCGGTGCCGGGGCGCTTCTCCCGCTCCTGCTCGCCGCCCAGATAGGGAGCCTGGAACGCCTGATCCAGGCTGTCGCTCAGGTAGAGCGCACCAATGCCCTTGGGTGCGTGGATCTTGTGGCCGCTGACAGCCAGCGTGTCGATGTTCGCCAGCTTGATGGGCACCCGCATCCAGGCCTGCACGGCATCCACATGGACGATGGTGCGGCTGTTGCGGCGCTTGACCTCGGCGGCCAGACGCTCCACATCGTTCCGGGTGCCGACCTCATTGTTGACCATCATGCAGGCCACAAGGATGGTGTTTTTGTCCACATGCTCCAGCATCCGGTCGATGTCCAGCGTGCCGTCCGGGCCGGGGTCCACCACGGTCACATCATAGCCCATGGCGGCCAGACGCTCCAGCGGCTTCTGCACGCTGGGGTGCTCAAAGCCGGACACCACGATGCCCTTGCCGAACCTGCGGGTCAGGGCCGCACCCAGCAGGGCCATGTTGTTGCTCTCGCTGCCGCAGGAGGTAAAGTACAGCTCCTGGCTCTTGCAGCCCAGTGTACGGGCCACGGCGACACGGGCGGCGTTCAGCGCTTCCTCGCTCCGGGCACCAGGGGCATACAGGCTGGACGGGTTGGCCCAGTGCTCCCGCATGGCCTTGTTGATGACATCCGCCACTTCCGGGGCCACGATGGTGGTGGCGGCGTTGTCCAGATAATGCAATTCAGGGTTTTGCAGCATAAATTTTGATTCCTGCTTTCATCAACCCTCTCCGTCATTGCTTTGCAATGCCACCTCTCCCGAAGGGAGAGGCAATCCTGCCTCAATCTGAAATACAGCAAATCTGCATTCTATATCTGTCAGATGCATTGGCTCCCCCCTTTGGGGGAGCTGGCGAGCGTAAGCGAGACTGAGAGGGCTTTATTTCATACTAAACCATGATGATTATACCACAAAGCATCTGCCGCCGTAAAGTAGCACGGCCCACTTGCACGGCCCCGCCGGGTGCTGTATAATGAGGGTAATGAACACAAAGAAAGCCGGGTGTTTCTATGGCCGATTATCAGGAATACCGCCGCCGCATCCTGCGCAAGCGCTGGCGCAGGACTTTTGCCGTTGCCGGGCTGCTGGTGCTGCTCATCCTGCTCAGCGCCGTAGGCCTGCTGTGGAAGCACCTCCACCGGGAGCAGAGCCCTGCCGCCGTGCAGGGCCCGACCATCTTCCAGCAGGAGCTGCAGAGCAGCGAGTGGAATACCATCAGCTACACGCCCGCGCGGCGGCTGACCGTGCAGACCACCTCTGCCGGGTCCACCGCCATGGATTTCCGGCTGGCTGCGCTGGACCGCACCACCGCCGTGGACCGCAGTTATTTTGCCAACGTCTGTTTTCTGGGCGACAGCCTGACGCAGGGGATGCAGATCTATTCCAGCGGCCTGCCGGAGGCTTCTTTCTGCGCCTACCGGGGCGCAAACCCCAGCGTCGTGGTCAATGGCACCACCTGCAAGCGCTCCGATGGCGGCACCGAGGTCCCCATGGAGGTGCTGACAGCCCGGCAGCCCCCGGTGCTGTATATCCTGCTGGGCACCAACGTGCTCAACCGGGACGGGGATTATTCCAGCTTCCTCACCTACTACCGGCTCATGCTGGATATGATCTCCCAGGCCCTGCCCAACACGCAGATCTACGTGCAGTCCATCACACCTGTCCGGCCTGAGGTGCGCAGCAGCCATCCCGGCCTGTACAAAGAGCGGCTGTGCGAGAGATCAACAATGAGCTGGCTGCCATTGCGCTGGAAAAGAACTGCGCTTTCCTCAACCTGTGGGAAGCCCTTGCCGATGACAACGGCGACCTGAAAGCTGAGTACGCGCAGCCTGACGGCATCCACATCAAGCCCGAGGGCTACCCCGCTTGGGTGGAATATCTCGCCACCCACACCGTGGGCCAACAGACGGCTTAAGCTGAATACTCACATAGAAAAACCGCCCTTCCGGCACCAAACCGGAAGGGCGGTTTTGTCATACAATCAGGAACGGGGAACGGCATCTAAACCGTTCCCCATCGATTGGTATTTGGCAGGCGTGGCGTTCTCCTGCATCTCTCAGAGCCTAAGCCCTTGTCGTTACCATCGGCGTGTGGCTGCCACGAAATTGACCACCTCAAATACCTTTCTTATCCTATGTTTAGGATACCACATTATCCCTTTTTGTAAAGTATCTCACTCTGACGCAAAAGACGGCGGAAGCGTTTCTGGCTGATGCTCCACATCGTGATAATAGAGTTTTTGTATTCTTCCGGATCACTGGAAACTTTCAGCCTCAGAATAATTTCTGCATAACATCTTATAGTTGATTTGTATATAGAAAAGGGAGAGTGGCCTAACACAGGGATTTCATAGAATGGTATTTTTTTGATTTGCCAAACAATAAAACTAAATGTTTTCATTGTTTGACCCGGCCAAGGCAATCAAGTAAGATTTCCGTTATATCTTTTGTTGCTATCGCCGGTTTGTCACTCATAATTTCCCAAACAGGGTTATTGCTACATTCTCCAGAAAAATATTTTCGGGCGCATTCTACTACACCCTTTATATTTTTTGTGTTCAACATAACATCAAAAGCTTCATCGAAAAGAAGCATATCATATTTTGTAGGTTTCTCTTCTTCAAGGTCAACCTCAAAAAGTCGAATTTGCGTTCTTCTTCTTCCGATTTCTGAGCCCAGCCAGCTTCATATAACACTTTATAATATTCAATATTGTCGAAATAGTAGCTGCAATTTAAACGGCTTGGAAGAAAAGAAAATTCGGTTTCTCTTACAAATTCAAAGATTCCTTCAACACACCATTTTACATATTCACGCCATTCATCACCTTGCAATTTCATCGACGCAATCGTTGTTTCGAGACACTGTTCAGATTGTTCTAATGTGCTGATAACCTCTCTACAACGAATTTCATTTCTCTTGTATCCAGCTTTTAATTTATCCCCAACTTGCAGTGTCTGACTCATGTGGTAAGCTTTCATCTTTTTCTCCACCGCTTCCGATTTGTTGAGCTAAAAAGTCCCATACCCAGCACCTTAACGGTGCGGACATGGGACTTCATATTTTTTCAATCAGAACAGCCCCGTGATCTTGCCTTCGGCATCCACGTCGATATTGACGGCGGCGGGCTTCTTGGGCAGGCCGGGCATGGTCATAATGTTGCCGCAGATGACCACCACGAAACCGGCACCGGCGGCAAGGCGGACTTCCCGCACCTCCATGGTAAAGCCGGTGGGCGCACCGGTCAGCTTGGCGTTATCGCTGAAACTGTACTGGGTCTTGGCGATGCAGACCGGCAGGTCGCCGTAGCCCAGTTCGGTCAGCTCGGCCAGCGTCTTGGAAGCGGCGGCGCTGAAATTCACACCGTCGGCACGGTAGATCTTTTTGGCGATGGCTTCCACCTTCTGCTTCAAGGGCATCTCCAGCGGGTAGACGTACTGGATGGGACGATCCTCCATGACCTCCAGCACCTTCTCGGCCAGAGCCTTGCCGCCCTCGCCGCCCTTGGCGAACACCTCGCTCAGGACGCAGGGCACGCCCTGCTCGGCACAGACCTGCTCAACGTATGCCTGCTCCTCCGGGGTGTCGGTGGGGAAGGCATTGATGGCCACCACCACAGGCAGGCCAAAGCCGTTCTTCAGGTTGTCGATGTGGCACAAGGTTGGAGGCACCAGCCTTGACAGCTTCGAGATTCGGCTGGTTCAGGTCAGCCTTGGCAACGCCGCCGTGGCTCTTGAGGGCACGGACAGTGGCCACCAGCACGCAGGCGCTGGGGGCGATGCCGGCATAGCGGCACTTGATATCCAGGAACTTCTCGGCACCCAGATCTGCACCGAAGCCTGCCTCCGTGATGACGTAATCGGCCAGCGAGAGGCTGAGCTTGGTGGCCATGACGCTGTTGCAGCCGTGGGCAATGTTGGCAAAGGGGCCGCCGTGGATGATGGCGGGGTTATTTTCCAGTGTCTGAACGAGGTTCGGGTCAAGGGCATCCTTGAGCAGCGCGGTCATGGCACCGGCGGCACCGATGTCGCCAGCCGTAACAGGCTTACCCCTCGTAGGTGTAGGCGCAGACGATCTTCGACAGCCGCTCCTTCAGGTCGGAGATGCTGGTGGCCAGGCAGAAGATCGCCATGACCTCGCTGGCAACGGTGATGTCAAAGCCGTCCTCACGCGGGGTGCCGTTCACCTTGCCGCCCAGGCCGTCCACAATAAAGCGCAGCTGGCGGTCATTCATGTCCATGCAGCGCTTCCAGGCGATGCGGCGGGGGTCAATGTTCAGGGGGTTGCCCTGCTGGATGCTGTTGTCGATCATGGCAGCCAGCAGGTTGTTTGCGGTGCCGATGGCATGCAGGTCACCGGTAAAGTGGAGGTTAATATCCTCCATGGGCACCACCTGGGCATAACCGCCGCCGGCGCGCCGCCCTTGACACCGAACACGGGGCCAAGGCTGGGCTCACGCAGGCAGAGCATGGTCTTTTTATTGCCCAGAGCGTTCATGGCATCGGCCAGGCCCACGCTGGTGGTGGTTTTGCCCTCGCCTGCCGGGGTGGGGCTGATGGCGGTGACCAGGACCATCTTGCCCTGCTTGGATGCCTTGTGGATGAGGCGGTGGTTGATCTTGGCCTTGTAGCGGCCATAGGGGATCACATCCTCATCGGCAAGACCCAGCGAGGCAGCGATCTCGGTGATGGGTTTCATTTTGGCTTCCTGTGCGATCTCGATATCAGACTTCATGCTCAAATCCTCCCTGAAATGCAAAAAGGACAGCTTTGCGCACCAATAGCGCAAGGCTGCCCAGACGGTCGGCGTAACAAAACCCGGTTCTGTCTGCACTGTGGTGCTCCACAACGTTCCGTCAGCAGGCAAACCCGTTCTTCTGGGTCAAAGATATCACATCTGCCCGTGGTTTGTCAAGCAGAAACTGTCCGCAAAGAAAAAATCTGCCTGTACGGCCCCTGCGGCTTGCATCCATCCTGCCAGATGTGTTATACTAAAGTGTATCAAACGATAGGGAGGCTTTCACGATGCCATTTACACCGAAACTGACTTATAAAGGCAAGCCCCTCGTCCGTAAGGACAACGAGCTGTATTACGGCCGTATGACCGACCCCTATGTGCTGCGGATGCAGATCCTGAGCACCAAATCCGTGGGCGGCATGGATGTGGCCGATAAGGTACACATTCAGGTCTTTTCCACCAACGACAGCCTGGCCCCTGAGGCCCGCGTGTTCCGCCAGACCACCAAGAATGGCCTGTACAACGCACTGGACATTGGCAGCATCTGGCTGCAGAAGGCAAACGAGACCCGCTGAACGGCATAAAAAAAGGACCGTCTCCCGCTGAGGAGACGGTCCTTTTGTTGTGCTTTACTCTTCGGTCACTTCAAAGTCGAGGGGCTTGCCGCAGTTCGGGCACTTAGGTGCGCCATCCAGCAGGTCGTCCTCCTCAAACACAGTGGTCTGACCACAGGCGGGGCAGGTCACCTCGTACTGCACGGGGCCATCCTCCTGCTCCTCGTCGTCATCCTCCAGAGCGACCTCAAAGGTCACGCCGCAGTGCGCGCAGTTGGCTTCGCCTGCATCCAGATCATCCTCGCTGACGTAAACGGTCTCGCCGCAGTTGGGGCAGGCCACCTCATAGAACGGCTCACTGGGATATCATCGTCATTGTCGTCCTCTTCGGTATCCTCTTCCTCTTCTTCGGGCTCCTCGTCATCCTCATCGTCCTCATCGTCCTCATAGAGGTCGGCTTCCAGATCTTCCAGCTCATCGCTCAGGTCGTTGATCTGGTCGTAGGCGCGGGTCACATCTTCATCGATGCCGTCCACAGCCTCTGCCAGTTCGCCCAGCAGCTCGCTCATGGCCTTGATGACCTTGCCCTCTTTGGTGGTCTCGTCGATGCCCAGGCCCTCGATCAGGCCCCGCAGGTATGCAGCCTTTTCCTTCATAAGAATGACCTCCTATTTAAAATAACCTCTCAGGCCGCTCCGCGGCCAGCTCCCCTAATAGGGGAGCCCTTGGCATAGCGAAAAGCTTTCCGCCGCACGGTTCAGCCTGTGAAGCAAAAACCGGGCACACGGTTGCCCGCTGCCCGGTCTGTCGGTAAATTAGACGCGCTCCATATACTCGCCGGTGCGGGTATCGATGCGGATGTGGTCGCCCTCGTTGATGAACAGAGGAACGCGGATCTCAGCACCGGTCTCGACAGTAGCGGGCTTCAGGGTGTTGGTGGCGGTGTTGCCCTTGACACCCGGCTCGGTCTGGGTGACTTCCAGCTCGATGAAGTTGGGGATCTCGACGCTGAAGACCTTGCCCTTATAGCTCAGCAGCTTGCAGGGCTCGTTCTCCTTGCAGAACTTGAAGTTATCGGGCACATCGGAAGCGTTGACGGGGATATCGTCGTAGGTCTCGTTGTCCATGAAGTGGTACAGATCGCCATCCTCATAGCTGTAAGTCACGTCCTTGCGCTCGATGAAAGCCTGAGGGAACTTTGCGGTCGGGTTGTAGCTGGTCTCAACCACAGAGCCGGTGATCACGTTCTTGGTCTTGGTGCGGACAAAGGCAGCGCCCTTGCCGGGCTTCACGTGCTGGAACTCAACGACCTGAAGAACCTGGCCGTCCTGCTCAAAGGTCACGCCGTTGCGAAACTCGCCTGCAGAAATCATAGGAATTCCTCCATTAGTAAAATCTCATTGATGCTTAACGCATATCTCTATTTATTTTACTCAATCCCGCATGGTTTGGCAAGGGGTTTGAGCAAAAAAAGACGATAAAATCAGAAAAAAAACACGGACCAAACCTCTCCGTCATCCCTTCGGGATGCCATCTCCCCTAGTAGGGGAGGCCTTGGCAGCCGGGTGAAGCTTTCTCTTTATGCCAAAGGCTCCCCCCTACAAGGGGGAGCTGGCGGGCGCAAGCCCGACTGAGAGGTTGTACAAAGACAAGCCTCAAAAAATCGCTTCATTGTTTTCGCATCCTCTGCCTGCGTACCGGCGCTCTCACAGATGATGACCGGCGCAAGCCCGCGCTCGGCCAGCAGCTCCATCAGGGGCTGGGGTTCGGGGCCGAACTGGGTCTCGGCAAAGGTCCAGTGGCGCTTCTCGCCGCCGGCAGAATACTCGATGCGGGAGAAGTGGACGTGGAACCGCCGGGCACGCGCATCCCCCAGTGCCTCCCTGATGCGGTTAAGGATAGCGGCATAATCCGCCTTGGAGCGGATGCCGCCCAGCGTCCGGGCGTTGAGGTGGCCGAAGTCGATGCAGGGGGTGATGCGTCTGTCCACCCCGCAGAGAGCCAGCACCTCCTCCAGCGTACCCAGCTGGCCGATCTTTCCCATCGTCTCAGGGCAGAGGGTGATCTCGGCAAAGCCCGCTTCATCCAGCGCGTCCTGCGCCCGTTTCAGGGTGTCCAGCGCTTTTTCCAGGGCAGCTTCCCGGCTCTGCCTGCCGCAGCTGCCGGAGTGGAAGATGACCCGCCTGCCGCCCAGCGCCCTGCAGAGCGCCGCGCTCTGGAGCAGATAGTTCACGCTGTTCAGCCGCTTTTCCTCGTCCAGGCTGGAGGCGCTGATATAGTAAGGCGCGTGGACGCTGAACAAAATCCCCCGGGCGGCGGCATCGTCAGCCATCTGCCGGGCCTTGTCCAGCCCCAGCCGGACTCCATGACCGCACTGGTATTCAAAGGCGTCCAGCCCCATTTTTTCGGTATAGGCCGGAATGTCCAGACTGTTCTTATACCCCATGACCGTGAAGCTGTCGCTGATGCCTGCGGTGCCGAACCGGATCTTCCACTCACTCACAGGGTCTTACCTCCCCGGTCGTAGTATTCCTGCCAGTGTTTTTCTCCCACTTGCGCTTGAGCACCACCTGTGCCCCGAGATCCGGCCCGCGGGGGATGACCATCAGGCCCGGGATACCATAGAGCGCCGCCGCCATCCGGTCGGCATAGAGCTGGTCGCCCACCATGGCCATCTCCCTGCGCTTCACCTGCATCCGGCGGCGGGCCACCCCCAGCGCAAAGGGCAGGGGCTTAGCGCTGCGGTAAAGGTAAGCAAGGCCCAGCTTTTCCGCAAAGGGGCGCACCCGCTTTTCGGCACCGTTGGAAACGATGGTCAGCTTTACGCCCGCCCTGCGCATGGCTTCCAGCCACTCGGCCACTTCTTCCGGCAGCTCCTGACTGCGGTCGGCGGTCAGGGTGTTGTCGATGTCCAGCACCAGCGCCCGGATGCCCTTTTGGGCCAGCCACTCCGGCGTGATGTGGGTGACATCCTTGAATACATATTCGGGGGTAACTAACATACAGAACCCTCTCTTTGCCTTTCACAGGCTCACCCTCTCAGTCCGCTTCGCGTCCAGCTCTCCCAAAGGGAGAGCCTCTGGCGAAACCAATAACTTTGCACGGATTGCCAAAGCCTCTCCCCTTGGGAGAGGTGGCATTGCGCAGCAATGACGGAGAGGGCGAGGATGTTTATCTTTTTCATAAATGAAAATAGGAGAGCCTGAGTTTCAGGCTCTCCTACATCGGCGTTAGCAACGCGTTTGAAATCTAAAGCAACGTGCGATTTCAAGCAGTTAATTACTTGAACTTGCGCTTGCGGGCTGCTTCGGACTTCTTCTTGCGCTTAACAGACGGCTTCTCGTAAGCCTCGCGCTTACGGACCTCTGCGAGCACACCGCTGCGAGCGGTGCTGCGCTTGAAGCGACGCAGTGCGCTTTCCAGCGACTCGCCCTCTTTAACACGAATTTCCGACATCTTATTCCCTCCCTTGGACCGTGAGGCAGGAATTTCGTTGTTACATGGTAACTAACAGTAGACAGTATAGCGCATTTTCATGCGTTCGTCAACCTTTTTTGAAAGATTTTTTTTTTGAAAACTCTCCGGCAAAGCGCTTGAGGGATCAGCCCTTCACGGCCAGGTTGACCAGACGGCCCTTGACGTAGATCTCCTTGACGACCTGCTTGCCTTCCAGAGCGGCAGCAACAGCGGGGTCAGCCTTGGCGGCAGCAATGGCGGCAGCAGCGTCAATGTCGGCAGCCACCTTCAGGCGGGCCTTCACCTTGCCGTTCACCTGCACAGCGATCTCCACGGTGCTCTCCACGCACTTGGCCTCCTCGTACTGGGGCCAGGGATAGTAGGCCAGCTGCTCATTGTGGCTGTGGCCCAGCTTCTCCCACAGCTCCTCGGTCATGTGGGGAGCAAACGGGTTCAGCAGCTGAACAACGGTCTCCAGCTCGGCCTTGGTCGCACCGCCGTTGTCGTACAGGGCGTTGACCAGCGTCATCAGCTGGGCGATGGCAGTGTTCATCTTCAGGCTCTCAATGTCAGCGCCCACCTTCTTGATGGTCTGGTGCATCAGGGTCTCGATGGCGGGGCGATAGCCCTCGCCCTCCACCAGCTTGTCGGACAGCGCCCACACGCGGTCGAGGAAGCGGTTGCAGCCGGCAATGGCAGAGGTCTGCCAGGGTGCGGCCTGCTCAAAGTCACCCATGAACATCTCATACAGACGCATGGTGTCGGCACCGTACTGATCCACCACCTCGTCGGGGTTGATGACGTTGCCCAGGCTCTTGGACATCTTGACGATGGGGTGGCGTGCCATCTCGCCGTACTTCTCTTCCAGTGCCTTTTCGGCGGCCTTCTGGCTGCCGTACTCCTTCAGCAGCTTTTCCTGCTCCTCAGCGGGCAGGTTGACAAAGCTGTGGGGGTTCAGGCCCAGGATCATGCCGTGGGCGGTGCGCTTCTGGTAAGGCTCGGCAGTGGGCACCACGCCGATATCGTACAGGAACTTGTGCCAGAAACGGCTGTACAGCAGATGCAGGGTGGTGTGCTCCATGCCGCCGTTGTACCAGTCCACGGGAGACCAGTACTCCAGTGCCTCCTTGGAGGCCAGAGCGTCCTTGCAGTGGGGATCCATGTAGCGCAGGAAGTACCAGGAGGAACCGGCCCACTGGGGCATGGTGTCGGTCTCGCGGGTGGCGGGGCCGCCGCAGCAGGGGCAGGTGGTCTTGACCCAGTCGGTGTGGCGGGCCAGCGGGGACTCACCATCGGGGCCCGGCTCAAAGTCGGTGATGTCGGGCAGGGTCAGGGGCAGGCTGCTCTCGGGCAGGGGCTGCCAGCCGCACTTTTCACACACTTGACCATGGGGATCGGCTCGCCCCAGTAGCGCTGACGGCTGAACACCCAGTCTCGCAGCTTGTAGTTCACCTTATCGCAGCCCTTGCCGTTTGCTTCCAGCCAGTCGATCATCTTTTTCTTGGCGTCGGTGACAGACAGGCCATCGAGGAAGCCGGAGTTGACCAGCGTGCCGGTGGCCACATCGGTGAAGGCCGCCTCGTCCAGATTGGACGGGGCATTGCCCTTGACCACCTCGATGATGGGCAGGCTAAACTTCTTTGCAAACTCCCAGTCGCGCGTATCGTGGCCCGGCACGGCCATGATCGCGCCGGTGCCGTAGGTGGACAGGACATAGTCGGAGATGAAGATGGGGATCTCCTTGTCGTTGACGGGGTTGATGCCCATCACGCCCTCCAGCTTCACGCCGGTCTTTTCCTTGTTCAGCTCACTGCGCTCGAAATCGCTCTTGCGGGCAGCCTCTGCCTGATAGGCCGTAACGGCATCGGCATTCTTGAGGATGCCCTTTTCCAGCCATTCCTTGACCATGGCATGCTCCGGGGAGACGACCATGTAGGTGGCACCAAACAGGGTGTCACAGCGGGTGGTGTAAACCGTCAGGGTATCGCCTGCGGTGGTGCCGAACTTCACCTCTGCACCATGGCTGCGGCCGATCCAGTTCTTCTGCTGGGTGGCAACGCGCTCGATGTAGTCCAGACCGTCAAGGCCGTCGATCAGCTTGTCGGCGTAAGCGGTGATTTTGAGCATCCACTGGCTCTTGACCTTGTGCACCACCTCGCTGCCGCAGCGCTCGCACACGCCGTTGACAACTTCCTCGTTTGCCAGCACGCACTTGCAGCCGGTGCACCAGTTGACGTTCATTTCCTTCTTGTAGGCCAGGCCATGCTTGTACAGCTGCAGGAAGATCCACTGGGTCCACTTGTAGTACTCGGGGTCAGTGGTGTTGATCTCGCGATCCCAGTCAAAGGAGAAACCCAGCGCCTTGAGCTGCTCACGGAAGTGATCCACATTCTTTTTGGTGACGATGGCCGGGTGGATGTGGTTCTTCATGGCAAAGTTCTCGGTGGGCAGACCGAAGGCATCCCAGCCCATGGGGTACAGCACGTTGTAGCCGTTCTGGCGGCGCTTGCGGCTGACCACATCCAGGGCAGTATAGCTGCGGGGTGGCCCACATGCAGGCCCGCACCCGAGGGATACGGAAACTCCACCAGCGCATAGAACTTGGGCTTTTTGTGGTCGATCTCGACATGGAAGGTCTTTTCGTCCTCCCACACCTTCTGCCACTTGGCCTCAACGGCCTTGTAATCATACTTCATAGCTTTCAATCACTCCTCATATTCGGCAGCCGCCCTTGCAGGCAGGGAAGCTTACAGACTGTTTTCCGGGGTCAGATACTCCGAGATATCCATGGGCTCACCATCGGCCCACAGATGTTCCAGATCATAGTAGGTGCGGGTGTTGGGCACAAAGACGTGCACGATGACGCTGGAATAATCCAGCAGCACCCAGTTCTTGGAGTCGAAGCCCTCGGTGGTGTAGGGCTCGATGCCCTTCTGAGAAAGCTCGTACTCCACCTCGTCGGCCAGAGCACCCACCTGGGTGGTGGAGGTGCCGGAAGCAATGACGAAGTAATCGGTCAGAACGGTCAGGCTCTCCACTTTGAGCACGCGGACATCCTGGGCCTTTTTCTTGTCCAGAACCTTTGCGATCTCAATGGCAAGGGTCTTGCTGTCGATCTTGTTTTCCATAAAAGTCTCCTCTCTGGTTTGTTACTGTCCTGCGGCCTGGCCGTCGGTGGTGGTCGCACCTGCCACGTCGGTATCGCCGCTCAGGATGGCATCATCGGACTCCTTGTCCAGCTGTCCCACGAACTGGACGTTGGCGCTGGTGGAAGCGGTGCCGTGGGGCCAGTTGTTGGTCACAAGGTTCATTTCCTCGGCGCTCACGGGGCCGGTGTAATTGCGGAAATAGGTGTTCAGCAGCTCTGCAATGGAACCGGCATCCGGAACCACGCAGGAGTAGCCGTCAAAGCTGCTGGTCTTGCCCACATTGGGCACGCCCATGAACACAGGGGTCTGGGCCAGCATGATGTTCGCACTGTCGATGCGGGTAAAGGACACCAGCATCTTGGCAATGGTGGTCAGATCCATATCCGTGTGGATATAGTTGTTGAAGATCAGGGGCAGCTGCGCAATGACATCGGTCACGCCCATGCTGCGCACCCGCTTGAACAGGCCGGCATAGAAGTAGCGCTGCATGTTCAGGCGGTCGATATCCGAGTTTGCGTAGCCCTCGCCGTGGCGGCAGCGGACAAAGAACTCTGCCGATGCGCCGTCTAGGTTGCGGTAGCCCTGCTTCAGGACACTGCCCGCAAAGGACATATCGTGGGGGATATACACCTCGATGCCGCCGAAGTTATCCACCATATCCACCAGTGCCTGCATATCCACCGTCACATAGTAGTCGATGGGCAGCTTGTACTGATCATAGATGACCTCTGCCAGCGCGGCAATGTCGCCGCCGTTGGAGATTGCCACCGAGTTGATCTGATAATTCGTGGCGGCGTAGGTCTTGCCATTGGAAAGGGTGATTTTTTTGTTCTTGGTGGTGACAAGGCTGTTGCGGGGGATCTGCAGCATCCGCAGGGCACCGCCCTTGATATCGAACTGGCAGTACAGGATCATATCCGTCATGCCGTCGTTGCTGCCATCCGAGGAGTAGGCGCGGCCCTCCTCATAGTCGATGCCGCAGACAAGGATGTTCACCACATCGCCCTTGTACTCCTCCAGCGTCTGGATCTCCTCCACCAGCGAGGTCGCGTTCTCCTCGGGCTTCAGGTTCTCCCCCACCTTGTTCATCATATTCACGGCGTAGACCACCACGCCCGAGATCACGGCCAGCACCGCCAGCGTCACGGCCATCGGCAGCCACACGGGGGTCTTTTTTCTTCTTTTTTTGCGGCGGCGGGGCGCATCAGCGGGGGCCGCGTGCCGGGGCGGCCGACTGCCGCCATTGCCGCCGCGTCCGCCGCCCGCGCTCTGGCGGGGCGGTTCCGGCTGCTGGGGTGCGGGCTGTTCGTTCTGGAAGAAATCCGGCTGCCCGGACAGCGACACCTGATGCAGGGCGGAAGCCTCCGTGGGGCGCTGCTCCGTAGGGCGGTTCAGCGAGCGGTCTGTATTGATATGACGCGGACCTTGACTCATTCGTTCGGTTCCTCCAGCTTTTTTATTCCGACAGAGACTGTCGTCATGTTCCATAGTATAGCATTCTTACCCACAATCTGCAATCGGTATTCTTTTCCGGCACAGGATGTGTGCAGAAAAACAGGCTCACCCGGCCTTTGCAGCCCGGGCATCCACCTCTGCTCTGATCTCATCATAGGCCGCCTTGGACATGGGGTCCAGGGGCTTGCCCTCTGAGAGAACAAAATCATTGGCCCGTTTCAGGGCTGCCAGCATGGCCAGATCCAGATCCTTCCGCTCCAGCCTGCGCAGCTTGTTCACCCCGGGCCAGTCTCGCTCCTTGCTGGTCATATCCGCCAGATAAAGGATCTTATCCAGCCTGCTCATGCCGGGCTTGCCCGTGGTGTGGCAGGCAATGGCCGAAAGCACAGCCTCATCCTCCACGCCCCACTGGGTGCGGGCCAGAATGGCGGCGCACACGCCGTGCCACACCGGGGTGGGACGCTCTTCCCCGCCCTCGGCCAGTTCCGGGTGGGCCTCCAGGATGGCGCGCATCTCATCCTTGCTGATCTCCTTGGCCGAGTCGTGCAGCAGGGCTGCCAGCGCGGCCTTGTCCTCATCCACACCATACTGCTTTGCCAGCTTGACAGCCATTTTTCTCACGTTCAGGGTATGCTCGTAACGCTTGTCACTCAACCGGCCGCGCACAAGCTCCTTTGCCTGTTTCAGATTCATGGTTTCTGCCTTCCCCTCTGTCTGCCCGGTAAAGCCCCTCCCGCCGGATGACCCGGCGCACGAGGGCGGGCAGTTCATTTTCACACGCTTCCCCTGCTGCAAGGCGGGCACGCAGGCTGCTGCTGGCCATGGGCAGAGCCTCGACCTGTGCAAACAGGATGCGTGCCCCGGTGGGGTCCATCTGCTTTGCCTTGGCGTGAAGCTCCGGCGCATCGCCCACATTCCGGCTCGTGACCACCAGCCGGGCCAGCCGCAGGATCTCCTGCCAGCGGTGCCAGCTGTCAAAGCTCAGCAGCATATCGCTGCCCATGGCCATGTACAGCTCGGCTTCCGGATAGGTGCGGGCCAGCATTTCCAGCGTGAGCACCGTATAGTTGCGTCTGCCCAGCGCGGCCTGCTCCACCTCCCAGCCGCTGACGCACAGCGCCGGGACAGCCCCCTCCGCTTCCAGTGCACGGAAGCACGCGCACATCTCCACCCGGGCGCTGCCGGGGGCGGCGGTGGACTGCTTGAAGGGCGAAAGCCCGGCAGGCATCACCACCACCTTATCCGGCTGCACGCGGGCAGCGGCAGCGCGCAGATTGTTCAGGTGGCCGTTGTGGGGCGGGTCGAAGGTGCCGCCGTACAGCAGAAGCCTCATTTCAGCAGGTCAGCGTAGGCGCTGTCTTTTTTTCTTCTGCAGATAGAGCACGAACTTGGAGCCGATGACCTGCACGCAGTCGGCACCGGTGGCCTCTGCCAGCTTGACCGAAGCTTCACGGGCATTGTACATACTGTTCTCAAGCACCTTGAGCTTGATGAGCTCCCGGGCGTCGAGGCAGTCCTTCACGCCCTGGATCATGGTCTCGTCGATCTCACCCTTGCCCACGATGAAAACGGGGTCCATGGTGTTTGCCTTGCCGCGCAGAATGGCGCGCTGTTTGCTCGTCGACATAATTATTTCTCCTTTTATTTCAAAAAATCAGGTAATTCTTTTTCCAGCTTTGCCAGCGCCACACCGCGGTGGCTGATGGCATCCTTTTCGTCCGGGGTCAGCTGGGCGTAGCTGCGTCCCTCGGTGTTGGGGCGCTTTTCCGCCTTGCCCACGCCGCATTCATCTGGGATGAACAGCGGATCGTAGCCAAAACCGTAATCACCCGCCAGGCGCGCAAAGGCCACCTTGCCCGGGCACTCGCCCCGGCAGGTCAGGTGCCGGAACCGGTGGGCAGGATAAAGCAGACAGCGGCCACAAATTTTGCACCGCGCTGTTCCGCCGGGACATCCTGCATATTCTCCAGCAGCTTGTCGTTGTTGGCCTCATCGTCGCCGTGGCGGCCGCAGTAGCGGGCGCTGTACACACCGGGGGCACCCTCCAGCGCATCCACACAGAGGCCCGAGTCATCGGCGATGGTGGGCAGGCCGCTGGCTTTGCAGATGGTCTCGGCCTTGATGAGGGCGTTTTCCTCAAAGGTGGTGCCGGTCTCATCGGGTTCAATGGTGATGCCCAGCTCCTTCTGGCTGACCACCTCGTGGCCCTGCGCTTCCAGAATGCGCCGCAGTTCACGGAGCTTACCGGCGTTGCCGGTCGCTGCACAAATTTTCATCTTCCGCGCCTCCTCAATGCTTCCACTGCCGGGGCAGCAGCTCTTCCACATAGCCCTCCGGGGTGAAGGGGATCAGGTCATCGATGCCCTCACCCACGCCGATGAACCGCACGGGCAGGCCCAGCCGCTGCTTGACCGCCACGACACAGCCGCCCTTGGCGGTGCCGTCCAGCTTGGTCAGGATGATGCCGGTGGCGTTTGCCGCCTTGCAGAACTCCCGGGCCTGGCTGATGGCGTTCTGGCCCGTGATGGCATCCAGCACCAGCAGGGTCTCCAGACTGGCCTCGGGGCTGGCCTTTTTTGACGCTGCGGCTGATCTTGGAAAGCTCTGCCATCAGGTTTGCCTTGTTGTGCAGGCGGCCTGCGGTATCTGCAATGACCAGATCATAGCCGCGCGCGGTGGCCGACTTGACCGTGTCAAAAATGACAGCGGCGGGGTCTGCGCCCTCGCCCGCCTTGACAAGGGGCACACCCGCCCGGTCGGCCCAGATCTCCAGCTGCTCGCTGGCGGCGGCACGGAAGGTATCGCCTGCAGCCAGCATGACCTTTTTGCCCTGACGGGTATAGAAATCGGCCAGCTTGGCAATGCTGGTGGTCTTGCCCACCCCCCGTTCACGCCGATGACCAGAATGACGGCGGGGCTGCCGCTCAGGTCCATCTCAGCTTCGGGGCGCATCTCATCGGCAATGAGGTCGCGCAGTTCATCGCTGGCCTGCTCACCGGTTTTCAGACCCTTCTCGTTCACCCGGTCCCGCAGCTTGTCCACCAGTTTGATGGCCACTTCACCGCCCACATCGGCCAGAATGAGCTGCTCTTCCAGCTCATCGTAAAGATCATCATCGATCTTGCTGCCGGTGAGGGTATTCATAATGTTGCCCCAGAAGCCCGTGCGGGTCTTTTCGAGGCCGTCTTTCATCTTATCTTTTTCTTTTTTGCCAAATCCAAAGAGGCCCATTGGTTCTCTCCTTTGTTTTGCTGTTTCTATCCGTGATGGCAAAACCCGCCATTTCACGATTTGCGCTCAGTGCTGCCCGGTGCCAAGGGCTCCCCTACTAGGGGAGCTGGCGAGCGAAGCGAGACTGAGAGGTTTAATCTATTATACCTACGAAACCAGCGTCGCGTCAACCTGTTCCAGATCCAGCTTGAGCAATTTCGACACGCCGTCCTCCTGCATGGTAACGCCGTACAGCACGTCGGCGGCCTCCATGGTGCCGCGGCGGTGGGTGATGACGATGAACTGGGTCTTGTCGCTCACCCGGCGCAGATACTGTGCAAAGCGGCTGACATTGGCATCATCCAGGGCGGCTTCGATCTCGTCCAGGATACAGAACGGTGCCGGGTTGACGGCCAGGATGGCAAAGTAGATGCTGATGGCCACCAGCGCCTGCTCGCCGCCGGAAAGCGCTTCCAGATTTTTGATCACCTTGCCCGGCGGTGCCACCCGGATGCCGATGCCGCAGGAGAGCACATCGCTTTCATCCTCCAGCACAAGGCTGGCTTCGCCGCCGCCAAACAGCTCGGCAAAGATGCGTCCGAAATTTTCGTTGATGGCCCGGAAGCTGTCGGTGAAGATCTCCTTCATCTGGCCGGACAGGCTGGCGATCATCCGCGTCAGCTCGTTCCTGCTGCCCTCCACATCGGCCACCTGAGCGCTCAGGGCATCGTACCGTTCCCTGACCTCCTGATATTCCTCAATGGCGCTGACGTTCACATTGCCCAGCGCCCGGATCTGATTGCGCAGATCGGCCACCTGCGCCCGCAGGGCGGGCAGGCTGTCGAACTCCACGCAGAGTTCCTCGGCCTGGCTCACCGTCAGCTGGTATTCATCCCAGAGCTTGGCGGCGGTGGCATCGTATTCGCTCTCAGCGGCCGCTTTCCGTTCGGCCAGACGGGCCATCTCCCGGCCCATCTCCTCGCGGCTGTCGGTAGCAGTGCGGGCCCGGGCCAGTGCCTCGGTCTCGGCCTGCTGGCAGGAAAGCCGCTGTTCGGTGGCCTTCCGGATCTCGGCTTCTTTCGCTTCGATCTCCGCCCGGCTGTCGGTCTTGGCCTTGCGGATGGCCTCGATCTCGGCCCGGCAGGCATCACTGCGGGCGGCAAGGGCGGCAAGGCTCTCTTCCAGAGCGGCACGGCGGCTCTCGGCATCTCGGGTGCGCTGTTCCAGCGCTTCGATCTGCGCTTGCGCCAGCTCGGCATCCTTCTGGCGGCCCACCTGTTCCAGCCGTTTGGCGCTCACCTGCTCGGCCAGCGCCCGCTGCCGGGTCAGAAACGCATCGTCTCCCTCGGCAATGCGGTTCAGCTCGCCCGATTTTGCTTCGATCTCCCCGGCCAGCGCAGCTTCCTGTGCTTCGGCCTGCGCGGCCTTTTCCCGGCTGTCTGCCAACTGGGTGTTCAGGGTGTCGATCTCCTTCTGCCGCGCGGCAAGGGCCGTCTCGGCCTGCTCCATGGCGGCTTCCAGCCGCTTGCGCTCTGCTTCGGCCCGCACACGGTCGTTGGCGGCAGTGATCTGCTCACTGCTGGCGGCGGTCAGCTCTGCGTCAGAGCATCTGCCTGCTGTTTGCACTGGTCGGTCTTTTCCTGAGCGGCAAGGCACTCCTTCTGCAATTTCGCAGCCTTGACCCGCAGCTCCTCCAGCTCCTGCTTGCGGGTGAACAAACCCGCGCTGCGCTGGACACTGCCGCCGGTAAAGCTGCCGCCCGCATTGACCACCTGACCATCCAGCGTGACGACCTTGCTGCGGAAGCCGTTGTCCCGGGCCACGCGGGAGGCCTCGTTGATATCATCCACCACGATGATGCGGCCCAGCAGATTGGACACGATGTCACTGTACCGTGCATCGGCCTGGACCAGACTGCTTGCCAGCCTTGCCGAGCCGGACAGTTTTCCCCGGAACACACCGGGCTGGACTGTGTCCAGCGGCAGGAAGGTGGCGCGCGGCCCGCGTTCTCGCTCCGCAGCAGGGCAATGGCCGCTTTGGCAGCGGCTTCGTTCTCTACCACGATGTTCTGCAGCGCACCACCAAGCGCGGTCTCAATGGCGCGACTCCCGGCCCGGCTCCACCCGCAGGATGGCGGACACCGGCCCGATGATGCCCCGCAGGCGGCGTGCACCGGCAGCACGCATGACGGCCTTGACCGAGTTTTGGTAGCCGTCCATGTTCTTTTCCAGTTCCCGCAGCACGGAAAGGCGCTGGCGGGCCGTATCCAGTTCCCGGTTCAGCTGCTGTTCGGCACGGTCGGCTTCCTCCAGCGCGGCGCGGCGGCTCTTCAGCTTGAGTTCCAGACCGGCCCGGATATTTTTGAGCTGCTGCTCATTCTCGGCCAGCGTGGTGAGGTACCGCACGGTATCCTCCAGATCCTGCTTTGCGTCGTCCCGCTGGACAGCCAGCACCTCGGCAGCTTCTTCCAACGCAGGCAGACGGCTCAGGGCCGTCTCGGCAGCAGCCTCGGCGGCGGCCTGAGCCACCTGCGCTTCGGTGTGCCGGGCCGTCAGGGCCGCCACCTCGCCTCGCAGGGTATCCCGGCGGGCACCGCTCTGGTCGTTTTCCCGGGTCAGGCGCACCAGCTCATCATTCAGGGCATCCAGTTCTGCGGCCAGTTTCCGGCCCGCCAGCTCCATGCTCTTTGCCACAGCGCGGTGGCGTTCCAGCGCGGCGGCGGCCTCGGTGCTGTCCTGCTGCCCGGCGGCAATCTCTGCCCGCAGGTCTGCGGCGCTTTCCTCGTTGCGGGCAATATCGTTTTCCAGCACGGCGATCCGGCTCTCGCTGCCGCTGATCTGCTCGGTGATGCTGCGGATATCCCCATTCAGGCGCTCGACCGCAATGGTCAGCTGTTGTGCCTGCATCCGGATCTCCTCAGCCTCGCTCTCGGCGGCTTTGGTCTGGCGGTCAAACCGCTCATAATCGGCCTGGGCTGTCTCGTAATCCCGCACCTGACGGCGCACGGCTTCCTTGGCCCGGTGCACGCCGTCCGTCCACAGGGTCACCTCCAGCGTTTTGCGCCGGGCGCTCAGTTCCAGAAACTTCCGGGCCTTTTCGCTCTCTTTTCCAGGGGGCCCACCCGGCTCTCCAGTTCGCCCAGGATGTCCCGCAGGCGTTCCAGATTTTCAGCGGCGGCGGCAAGGCGGCGCTCGGCCTCGTTTTTGCGGTAGCGGTATTTGGCGATGCCGCTGGCCTCCTCAAAGATCTCACGGCGCTCGGCGCTCTTCGCGCCCACGATCTCGGCGATGCGGCCCTGGCCGATGACCGAGTAGCCACCGCGGCCGATGCCGGTATCCAACAGCAGCTCATACACATCTTTCAGGCGGCAGATCTGCCCATTGATGCTGTACTCACTCTCGCCGGAGCGGTAATACCTGCGGCCGATGGTCACCTCGTCCGCTTCCACATCCAGCGCGTGGCTGCTGTTGTCCAGCGTCAGGCGCACCTGAGCAAAGCCCATGGCCCCCCGCCGCCGGGTGCCGCCAAAGATGACATCCTCCATCTTTCCGGCGGCGCGCAGCTGGCGGGCGCTGGTCTCGCCCAGCACCCAGCGCACGGCATCGACAGGTTCGACTTGCCCGAACCGTTGGGGCCCACCACACCGGTCACGCCCTCGTCAAAGGTGATCTTGACCTTATCGGGAAAGCTCTTGAAGCCCTGGATCTCCAGTTCCTTGAATACCATTTACTTTTCCTTTATCACGCCCAGGAGCTTGAGGGCTTCGCGGGCGGCGTGCTGTTCGGCCATCTTCTTGCTGCGGCCCTCGCCCCGGGCGACCTTATCGGAGTTGAAGCGGACAGCCACCACGAAATGCTTGTCGTGGTCGGGGCCGGATTCCTGCTCCACCACATAGCGCAGCCGCTCTTCGGGGTTTTGCTGAATGATCTCCTGCAGGCGGGTCTTGTAATCGGCCTCAGCGTGCTTGCCCTCTGTGATGAAGGGCAGGATGAAGCTCTTTGCCACCTCCATGCCGCCGTCCAGATACAGGGCAGCGATGACGGCCTCAAAGGCATCGGACACCACGCTGGGGCGGGTGCGCCCGCCGCTGTTCTCCTCGCCCCGGCCCAGGCGCAGATACTCGCCCAGATTGATCTCCTGCGCAAACTGGAACAATGCGCCCTCGCTGACCAGGCTGGAACGGATGCGGGTCAGGTCGCCCTCAGGCCGGTCGGCGTAGGCGTGGAACAGATAATCTGCCGAGACGATCTGCAGCACGCTGTCGCCCAGAAATTCCAGCCGCTCGTTGTGCTGCACCGGCGTGCGGCTCTCGTTGGCGTAGCTGGTGTGAGTGAGCGCCGTCTCCAGCAGCTTCGGATTCTTGAACTTGTAACCAATAATTGTTTCCAACTGATGGCTCATATTTCTTTGCTCCCTTGAATCTTTTTGGTATCCTCACCCTCTCAGGCCGCTTCGCGTCCAGCTCCCCCAAAGGGGGAGCCTGCACAGCACCCTGGAAAGCACCAGCTGACCGTCACCCGCCATTGCCTCTCCCTTTGGGAGAGGTGGCATCGCGTCAGCGATGACGGAGAGGGCAAGGCCGCTTTCCTTACTCTTTGTTCAGCTCATCCAGCGCGCTCTGCATGGTGCCGCACAGGTCGTTCTCCACGCAGAGTCTTGCCTGACGGATGGCGTTCTGGATGGCCCGGGCTTTGGAAGAACCGTGGGCCTTGATGACCGGCTGCTTGGCCCCCAGGAAGGGTGCGCCGCCGTACTCCTCGCTGTCCATCTGGTGCTTGAGGCTTCCCACGCCGCTCTTGAGCAGCAGATAGGCCAGCTTGCCGCCGAGGTTTGCGAGGAACATTTGTTTCAGCATGCCCAGCAGCATTTTTGCCACGCCCTCGGTCAGCTTGAGGATCACATTGCCGGTAAAGCCGTCGCAGACCACCACATCCACATCACCGTTGGGCACGTCACGGGGCTCGATGTTGCCCACAAACCGGATGCCCGGTGTTGCCTTGAGCAGCTGGTGGGCTTCCCGGAGCATCGGAGTTCCCTTTGCTCTCCTCGGCACCGTTGTTTGCCAGCGCCACGGTGGGGGCGGTGCGGCCCTCCACCTTGTTGCATAGCAGCTGCCCATCACGGCAAAGGCAGCCAGCATCTCGGGGCGGCACTCCACGTTCGCGCCGCAGTCCAGCAGCAGATAGGCCTTGTTTTTGGCCGGCACCATGGTGGCCAGGGCCGGGCGCTTTACGCCCTTGAGGGTGCGCACGATGAGGCTTGCGCCCACATGGAGCGCACCGGTGCTTCCGGCAGAGACAAAGGCATCGCCCTTTCCCTCCTTCAGCAGGTTCAGGCCCACCACGATGGAGGAATCCTTCTTGCTGCGGATGGCCCTTGCAGGCTCATCACACATCTCAATGGTCTCGGTGCAGTTGACCAGCTCGATGCCGTCCAGCGGGATATTGTGCTCGGCGGCCGTCTTGCGCACCAGCTCCTCGCTGCCCACGCCGATGACCTGCACACCGTACTCCTTCACAGCCTGTGCGGTGCCTTCCAGCACAGCCAGCGGGGCGTTGTCGCCGCCCATCATATCAACGATAATTTTCATAAACGTCGTCCTTTCTTGGTCAGCGTCCTCACCCTCTCAGGCGCTTCGCGCCAGCTCTCCCAAAGGGAGAGCCGATTGCGGCCCATGGTCAGCACCTGCTGAATCTGGGATATGCGTTGCCTCTCCCTTTCGGGAGAGGTGGCATTGCGAAGCAATGACGGAGAGGGCAAGCCCGTTTCCCGTTTAGAATTCAGTTGCATCCAGCCACTGTTGGAAGCTGGCCACGGCACGCTCGGCCACGGCCATGTAACGCAGGCGCTTGTCACGGGGACGGCTCTCGGTAAGGCAGCGGGGGCAGGATGCCCATATTCGCGCCCATGGGCTGGAAATGTTTGTTCTCAGTGGTCAGATACTGGATCAGCGCGCCGCACATGGTATCCACCGGCGGCGGGGGGGCAGCTGCCTGCCCTCCAGCCGGGCGTAGATGCTCCGGGCTGCCAGCAGGCCGCTGGCGGCGCTCTCCATATAGCCCTCAAAGCCGGTGATCTGGCCCGCAAAGAACACGTTGGGGTGCTCCTTCAGGAACAGGCCCGCGTCCAGCACACGGGGCGCATCCAGGAAGGTGTTGCGGTGCATGACACCGTACCGCACGAACTCGGCATTCTCAAGGCCCGGGATCATGCTGAACACCCGCTTCTGCTCTCCCCACTTGAGGTTGGTCTGGAAGCCCACGATGTTATACAGGGTGCGCTCCTTGTTCTCGGCGCGGAGCTGTACATTGGCCCAGGGACGGTGGCCGGTGTTGGGATCCACAAGGCCCACCGGGCGCAGCGGGCCGAAGCGCATGGTGTCGGCACCCCGGGCGGCCATAACTTCGATGGGCATGCAGCCCTCGTAGACCGTGACGGTATCTGCTTTTTGCCGTGGGCATCGGGGTCGGGCTGCGCACCCTGTTCCGCACCGGCATCGAAGGCATGGAGCGGGGCACGCTCTGCCGAAGCCAGCGCGGCATGGAAAGCCTCATACTCTGCCTTATTGAAGGGGCAGTTCAGGTAATCGGCCTCGCCCCGGTCGTACCGGGAAGCGGCGAACACCTTGTTGTAATCCAGACTCTCGGCCGTGACGATGGGAGCCACGGCATCATAGAAATGGAGCCGCTCATCGCCGGTCAGGCGGCCGATCTCGTCGGCCAGCGCACCATCGGTCAGGGGGCCGGTGGCCACCAGAATGGGTGCACTCTCATCGACGTGCTCCACCTGCTCCCGCACCACGGTGATGTTGGGGCACTCCTCCACCCGCCGGGTCACGGCGGCGCTGAATGCGTCCCGGTCCACGGCCAATGCGCCGCCCGCGGCCACACGGGCCTCTTCGGCGGCTTCCAGCAGCTGGCTGCCCATCCGGCGCATCTCCTCTTTCAGCAGGCCGGAAGCAGAATCCAGACGCTCGGCCTTCAGGCTGTTGGAGCAGATCAGCTCCGCAAAGCCCGCGCTCTTGTGAGCCGGGGAAAAGTGGGTGGGCTTCTGCTCGTAGAGCGTTACCTGAACACCCTTGCCCGCCAGCCACAGTGCTGCCTCGCAGCCTGCCAGACCGGCACCCAGTACAGTTACTTTGTAACTCATAATTTCATCCTTCAGCATCCTCGCCCTCTCAGGCCGCTTTGCGTCCAGCTCCCCCAAGGGGGGAGCCTGTACAGCATCCCGGTCAGCAGCAGCTGCCCGTTTGCCGCCATTGCCTCTCCCTTTGGGAGAGGTGGCATCGCGCAGGCGATGCCGGAGAGGACGAGACAGTTTATCGGTTTGATCAATCCTTCTTCGGCACCGGCATCTCAAAGCCGCAGCCCTCTTTTGCGCAGTAGAGCTTGGAGCCCTTGCGGAACAGGGTGGAGCCGCACTTTTCGCACTTGGTGGGCACCGGGGTATCCCAGGTCATAAAGTCGCAGTCGGGGTAGCGCTCGCAGCCGTAGTAGATGCGGCCCTTGGCGCTCTTGCGCTCCAGCATCCGGCCCTTGCCGCACTTGGGGCAGACACCGCCGGTGTCCTTGACCAGACGCTTGGTGCCCCGGCACTCGGGGAACGGAGCAGGCCAGGAACTTGCCGTACTTGCCCACCTTGATGACCATGGGGCGGCCGCAGAGGTCGCAGACCTCGCTGGAAGGCTCGTCCGGCACCTTGACCTTCTTGCCCTCCATGTTCTTTTCGGCCTGTTCCAGGCTGGCGGCAAAGCCCTGATAGAAATCATCCACGGTCTTGTGCCAATCGGCCTTGCCGCTCTCGATCTTATCCAGGTTCTTCTCCATCTCAGCCGAGAAGTCCACGTCCACGATATGGGGGAACTGCTCCAGCATCAGGCCGTCCACAGCGCGGCCCAGCAGGGTGGGCTTGAGCTTTTTCTGCTCCCGCTCCCACATAGCCGCGGTCGATGATGGTGGTGATGATGGGCGCGTAGGTCGAGGGGCGGCCGATGCCATTTTCCTCCAGCGCCTTGATCAGGGTCGCTTCGGTGTAGCGGGCGGGGGCTGGGTGAATTTCTGCTCACTCTTCAGCTCCTTGAGCTTGAGCAGCTGGCCCTGTTCAGCGGGGGCAGGCTGGTCTCCTTCTTTTCCTTTTCATCGGTGGCCTCCTCGTACAGCACGGTAAAACCACCAAAGGTCACAGTGTAGCCGCTGGCCTTAAAGCGGTAGTCCCCCGCGTATACGGTCACGCTCACGGTATCCTGCTGGCAGTCTGCCATCTGGCTGGCCATAAAGCGGCTCCAGATCATCCGGTAGAGCTTGGCGGTATCGCCGCTGATGCTCTTGTCCACCTCGTCAGGGGTCAGCCCCGGCACCGAGGGACGGATGGCTTCGTGGGCATCCTGCGCAGCGGTCGCGCTTTTGGTCTTCCAGGTGCGCTTGTAGGGGCAGATATACTGTTCGCCGTAAGCGTCCGCAATATACTCCTTTGCAGCGGTGACCGCCTCATCGGAGATGCGCAGGCTGTCGGTACGCATGTAGGTGATCAGACCCATGGTGCCGTGGCCCGCAATGTCCACGCCTTCGTACAGGGTCTGGGCAGCGCGCATGGTACGGGTGGCCGTAAAGCCCAAGCGGCGGGAGGCCTCCTGCTGCAGGGTACTGGTGATAAAAGCCGGAGTGGGCTGCTTTGCCCGCTTGCCTTTTTTCAGCTCTGCCACCACGTACTCGGCCCCCTCCAGACCCTTTTCAATGGCGCGGGCCTCGGCTTCGCTTTTGGGCAGCAGCTTTTTGCCGCTGGCATCGGTGGCCAGCCGGGCGGTAAAACTCTTGTGGCCTGCGCCGAGGGTGGCATCCACGTTCCAGTATTCATCGGGCTTGAAGCTCTCGATCTCCTTTTCGCGGTCATCGATCAGGCGCACCGCCACGCTCTGGACACGGCCCGCCGACAGGCCCCGGCGCACCTTCCGCCACAGGAAGGGGCTGAGCTTATAGCCCACCAGACGGTCGAGGACACGGCGGGCCTGCTGTGCGTTGAACAGATCCTCGTCGATGGCGCGGGGATTGGCCATGCCCTTCTGCACACCCTTTTTGGTGATCTCGTCAAAGGTCACGCGGTTGGGCTCGTGGGGGTCCAGCCCCAGGATGTTGGCCAGATGCCAGCTGATGGCTTCGCCCTCACGGTCCGGGTCGGTTGCCAGCAGAACGCCGTCGGCCTGCTTGGCTTTTGCCTTGAGCTCCTTGATGAGCTTGGATTTATCCTTGATATTGATGTACTGGGGGCGTAGTCATGTTCCACGTCGATGCCCAGCTGGGACTTAGGCAGATCCCGGATGTGGCCCATGCTGGCCGTAACCTCGTAATCCTTGCCCAGATATTTGCCAATGGTCTTCGCCTTTGCCGGCGACTCCACGATTACCAGTTTTGCCATGGTTCTCTTCTCCTACTATCTATATGAAACCCTCTCAGTCTCGCTTCGCTCGCCAGCACCGGGTTGCGGTTCCCAGCATCCGCTTCGTGCCTTGGGCGGCACTCGCGTCTTGCTGGCCGCTGCCCCAACAACTTCTCCCTGTTTCGGCTGCAGGCCGCGGTCGTCGTCGTTGCTCCCAGAGGGAGAGCCAACGCATATCCCAGGCTTAGCAACAGCTATCCGTGAGCCACAATTGCCTCTCCCTTCGGGAGAGGTGGCAACGTGCCAGCGTTGACGGAGAGGGTCATATCTTCAACTTAAATTGCGCAGTTCAGCGCAGAATATACCGCTTGCCGGGTAGGCAGGTCACACGGCCCGCCAACTCCAGCTTCATCAGGGTGCCCAACAGCAGGCCGGTGGGCAGGCCGCTTGCCGCACCCAGCTCCTCCACGCCCTTTGCCTTGGGGCCGATACAGGCCAGCACCCTGCGCTCGGTCTCGCTCATGGGGTCAGGCGCAGAGCGCACCGCCACCGGAGCCGCCGCACCCCGCAGGCCCAGCACCCCGAACAGGTCGCCGGGTTTGCAGACGGCTTTGGCACGGCCCTCCCGCAGCAGGGCGTTGGTGCCTGCGGAATTGGGCGAGTAGATGCTGCCTGGCACCGCGAACACCGGCTTGCCATAGCGCTCGGCATGGTTGACTGTGGACATGGTGCCGCTCTTTTCCTGCGCTTCCACCACCACCAGCGCCGAAGACAGCGCCGCAATGAGCCGGTTGCGCTGCAAAAAGCCATTGGGGCCAACGGGGCCGCTCTCGGGCGGGTACTCGCTGATCACGCAGCCTTTTTGCTCGATCTTTTTCCGCAGCTCCCGGTTGGAGGCCGGGTAGGTGCGGTCAATGGGCACGCCCAGCACCCCGATGGTGGGGCAGTTCTCCTTCACCGCGGCCCGGTGCCCGGCGCTGTCCAGCCCATCGGCCAGACCGCTGACGATGATGGCCCCGTTTTTGGCCAGACCGCTGCCCAGATCTGCCGCCGTCTGCAGGCCGTATTCGGTGGGCCTGCGGCTGCCCACCATCCCCACAGCCCCCGGCTCATTGAGCCAGAGGGGGTCGCCGGTGCAGTAGAGCACCAGCGGCATATCGGGAATGCGGGAAAACGCCAGCGGGTAATCCGGGTCATCATAGGGCAGGATGCGGATATTCCGCGCCGCGCACCGCCGTGCAAAGGCCCGGTAATGCGCCGGGGTGTTGTCGGGCAGGTTGGCCCGGGCAAAGGCCGGGCTGCCCACCGCTTTGCGGAACGCATCGGAATCCCGGTTCTCCCAGGCCTCCTGCGCCCCGCCGAACACATCCAGCACCCGGCCTGCATGGCTGCTGCCCGCCCCCAGCGTGTTTGCCAGCCAGAGCCAGCAGAGCAGCGGGTCGGGGGCCGGTTCGGGCGGGAAAAGACTGGTCTGGCCGAAGCCGGGCCCGGTCACAGGCTCTCCTCCCGGAAATGCCACAGCAGGATGCTGCCCGCAATGCCGGCGTTCAGGCTTTCCACCCTGTCGGTCATGGGGATGCGCACGGTGCCGCTGCAGGCGGCAATGGTCTCTTCCGTCAGGCCCTGACCCTCACTGCCGATGACTACGCAGACACCGCCCGGGTAACCGGGCCGGGCCGCGCTCAGGGGCTGGCTCTGGTAGAGTGCCGCCGCAAGGCAGGTGATGTTCTTTGCCCGCAGGGCGGCAATGGCGGCAGGCATTGCCCCCACCTCCATCACCGGCACCCGCACGGCGGCTCCCATGGAAGCCCGCAGGGTCTTGGGGGCCCACACGCTGGCACAGCCGTCGCTCAGGATCACACCGTCAAAGCCAAAGGCCGCAGCAGAGCGCAGCAGCGTGCCCACGTTGCCGGGGTCCTGCACCCGTTCCAGCGCCAGATACCGCCCGCCCGCCTTCACTTCGTCCAGTGTGTGCACCGGGGTGCGGAACACGCCGAACACTCCCTGATGGGTGCCCACATCGGCCAGCTTATCGGCCACATGGTCTTCCACCAGATAGTGTTCCCCGGGCAGCCCGGCCAGCTCCGGGCACTTTTCCAGCGCTGCCTCGGTGCAGAACAGGGTCTCCAGCGCCGCGCCGCGGCAGAGCTCCGGGCAGAGCTTGCGGCCCTCGGCCAGAAATTTCCCCTCACTGCGCCGGAACGCCCCGCTGGAAGCAAGGCGGCAGGCATATTTGATCTTTGCGTTTTCCCGGCTGGTGATCTTTTCCATGCGGTCCTCCAGAAGATACTAAAATATACAAAAAGGACGCCCGCGTATTTACTACGCGCGGGCGTCTTTCAGGTCTTTATCAGGCGTTTTTCACGGTCTCGACCAGAGCAGCAAAGCTCTGAGGATCGTTGATGGCCATCTCGCTCAGCATCTTGCGGTTCAGCTCGATGCCTGCCTTCTTCAGGCCAGCCATGAAGGTGGAGTAGTTCATGCCCAGAGGACGAACTGCGTTGTTGATGCGGCAGATCCACAGGTTGCGGAACTGGCGCTTCTTCATGCGGCGGCCAGCCAGAGCGTAGTTGCCGCTCTTCATGACCTGCTGCTTGGCCATCTTAAAGTGCTTGCTCTTGCAGCCATAGAAGCCCTTAGCCAGCTTCAACATCTTCTTACGACGTTTGTGAGTCATGGTTGCGCCCTTGATACGTGCCATTTTTTATATCTCCTTTAGTTATCTCTTAGAATGTCTTTGCCTGCGGCTCGCACTTAGGCGTAGGGCAGCATGCTCTTGATGGTAGCGGCGTTGGTCTTGTCAACGTAGTTGGGCTGACGGTAGCCACGGGTCAGCTTGGTGGTCTTCTTGGTCAGGATGTGGCTGCGGAATGCATGGCCGCGCTTGATCTTGCCGTTCTTGGTCAGCTTAAAGCGCTTCTTAGCGCCGGAATGCGTCTTCAGTTTCATCTTAGCCATTTTAGTTTCCTCCTAAAATTAGTCCTTATTGGGTTTCGGGATCAGCAGAATGGACATCGTGCGGCCCTCGAGCACCGGCGGCTTATCCATGCTTGCCTGAGGCAGGGCCTCGGCAAAGCGTTTCAGCACGTCAGCACCGAGTGCGCTGTGCGCCATCTCACGGCCGCGGAAACGGATCGAAGCCTTCACCTTGTGACCAGCGGCCAGGAACTTGGCGGTCTGGTTCAACTTGGTGTTGAAGTCGTTGGTGTCAATATTGAGCGAAAGGCGGGTCTCCTTGACCTCGACCACTTTCTGGTTCTTCTTGGCTTCCTTCTCCTTCTTCTGCTGTTCAAAACGGTATTTGCCGTAATCCAGCACCTTGCACACAGGCGGGGTAGCCTGCGGTGCGATCTTGACCAGATCGAGCCCGGCTTCTTCTGCAGCGCGCATGGCCACCTGAATGGACACAACGCCCTTCTGCTCGCCATCGGCACCGATCAGGCGAACTTCACGATCACGGATCTGACCGTTGATCTCCAGTTCCTTCGACTTTCCAGCGGTAGCGATAATGAATGCACCTCCAAACAATAATCCATAGTGTTGCAATATTTGGCATAGAAAACGCGGCCGCCCATTTGCAGGACAGCCGCGCGAAATTTCACACAAAAGCGCAGTTCGTTCAAAGAATCGAACCGTGTTTGGGTATAGCCCGGGGATTCCGACCCCACAAGGCGAGCGCGGCACAGGCCGTAGCTGCTTTCTTTACCAGAACAGTTTACCACACCCACAAAGCCCTGTCAAGCACTTTTACGCGATTTTGCAATAAAATATTCGTACAGAGCATTACTTGACCTCGATCAGCTTCCCCAGTTCCAGCGAGTAGATGCCCTTATAGGTCACCGGCTTCGGGGCAAAGCGCTTGCTGATGGCAAGGGCATAGAGGTCAAGCTGGGCGCGATAGGCGGCAAGGAAGTCCGCTTCGGATTTTCGGCGGTCCGTTTTGTAATCCAGCAGCTCCAGGTGGTCCGGGAACACCAGCACCAGGTCAGCGATGCCCTGCACCAGCACCTTTGCCTGTGCCACGGCAGCGCTGTCGGCGGGGGCAGTGCCCTGGGCGGTCAGCACCTCGGCGGCAGGCAGGGCCGTGATGAAGTCCAGCTCCCGCAGCACCTCGTCCGCAGCGCAGATGCGCGCAAAGGCTTCGCTCTCCACAAAGCGGCGGATGCGCCCTGCATCCAGCTTCTCCGCAATTTCGGACGCGGTGAGCTTTGCTTCCACCTGCCGGTCACGCTCGGCGGGGATCGCCGTTTCCAGCGTGCCTGCCTGTTTTGCCGCTGCAAGAGCCGCAAAATCGGCGTGCTCCAGGAAGGCGTGAAGGGCCGTGCCCATCTCGGCGGCGGTCAGGCCGTCCTTTGCCAGAAAGCCCGGTCGCTCCAGCGTGGTCTGCTCTGCCTTGTGGACGATGCCGGTCACACTGACCTTGGCGGGCACTCCGGCCAGCTCTGCCGCCGGGTACTGCCAGGCAAAGCCCTGCCGCAGTGCCTCGGTCAAAGCCGGGTCTGCCTGGATCAGCGGCCTTTCCTCAGGTTCCGGGTCGGTCGGCTCCACGCCCTCGGGCAGCGCCTGCTGCACCGTCAGGGCAATGGTGCTTCCGGTATCTGCAAAGGGCAGTTCCAGATCCTCGGCCAGCCGGCGCAGAGGGCCGCCGTTGGGGTGGACGAGCAGGGCCGCGCGGAGCCAGTCGGCAAAGCTGTTCGCCTGCCGGCAGAGCGTCTGCCCCGCCCCGGCTTCAAGGAAGGCCGCCGCTCTGGTAAAGGGGTTGGAGGTCTTCCCGATGCCCAGCGGCACGGTCAGGATGAGCTTATCCTGCGCGCGGGTCAGCGCCACATAGAGCAGGCGCATCTGCTCACTGCGCATCTCGGTGGCGTGGACATTGGAGAGCGCCGTGTAAGCCGCCGTCTTGTAAGCGCCCTCGCCCTCCTCGGGGCGCAGGCGCAGGCCCGCCCCATACATCCGATGCAGGAGCACCGGCTGACGGGTATCGGCTGCATTGAAGCGCCGGGCCGTGTCGGCCACAAACACCACCGGAAACTGCAGGCCCTTGGAGCGGTGGATGGTCATCACAGTCACACAGCCGGGACGGGAGCCGCCGGGCACGGTATCCTGCCCCGTGGAGCCTGCCAGCGCCGCAGCGTCAATGGCCCGCACCAGCGCCGAGATGCCGCCGGAGCCTGCCCCGGCGCAGAAGGAGGCAAACCGTCGGGCATCCTCCCGGCGGCGGGCACCGTTTTCCATCACGCCCAGTGCGGCAAGGTAGCCGGTGGAAGCAAAGATCTCCTCCAGCAGCTGTTCTGCCGGGGCACTGCGGGCCATCCGTCGCAGCTCGGTCAGCCGGGCATAGAACGCCCGGACTTTTCCAGTAAAGGGGTGTCCTCCCCGCTGTTCACGGTGAGCAGCAGCGCGCCGTAGAGGCTGATGCGCTGGGGGGCGTTTTCCCCTGCTGTTTCTGGATCTCTTCGGCTCTGGCCCGCAGGCGTACAAGGTCGTCGTCCGTAAAGTCGAACATCGGCCCCAGCATGGCGGCGGCAAGGTAGATATCCTGCGCCGGGTTGTCGATGACCTTCAAAAGCGAGATCAGCGGCCGGATGTGCGCTGCTTCCATCAGGTTTTCGCGGGCATCCGCATACACCGGATGCCCCGGGCGGTCAGTGCTTCCACATAGGCCGGAAAATCAATGCGCGCCGCCAGCAGGATGCAGCAGTCTTCGTACTGCACCTGGCGGGTGGCACTTCCATCCCGCACCGGCTCACCGCTCTGCACCATCTCCTCGATGCGCCGGGCGATCCAGCCCGCGTCCGTTTCGGCGGTGTCATCGGGCAGGAAATGCGCCTCCACGCTGCCCGTGTATTCCCCGGGTGCCCCGCAGATCAGCCGCTGGCCGTCGCCGTAGGCCGTGTCGCCGAGTTCCGGGGACATGAGCCGCTCGAACAGGAAGTTGATCCCTTCCACCACCTGCGGAGCCGAGCGGAAGTTGGCATCCAGCGCCAGCATGGCATCGGTGCCGGGGGCACCTTCTGCCGGGCGGGGCCGCGCCGTTCCGCCGGGCAGGGCGGGCCAGCTGTCCAGTTTTTCCCGGAAGATGCTGGGGTCTGCCTGCCGGAAGCGGTAGATGCTCTGCTTCAGATCTCCCACCAGAAAGAGGTCGTCCCCTGCCGGGGATGCAAGGCACCGGTACAAGGCATCCTGCAGGGCGTTGGTGTCCTGATATTCATCCACCATCACGGCGGCGTAGTTCTGCCGGATGACCCCGCACAGCGCAGTGGGGGTGCCGTCCGGGTCACGGAGCAGACGGAGGGCCTGATGCTCAAAGTCACTGAACTCCAGCAGCTTCCGGTCCCTCTTTTTTGGCCGAGAACCGGGCATCGAAATCCCGCACCGCCACGAACAGCGCCCGCAGGCGGGGCTCTGCGGCCCTGCGGTCTGCCTCAGCCTCCTCCTCACTGCAGGGGATCAGCTCAAGGATCTGCGCAAACAGGGCAGCGCCCTCATCGGCGCGGGTGCGGATGACTTTTTGTGTTCGCCGTTCAGCCGCTTTTTCATTCCTTTCAGGCCGGGCAGTTCCTCCATGCCCAGCACATAGGGTGTCAGCTTATCGTACAGCGGTGTCCACTGCCCTGCCGCAGCCAGCCGTTCCACCTCGCCCAGCAGGGCGGCAGCCTTGTCCAGCCGTTCCTGGGCATCGGTATATTTTTCCAGCACGGCATTCTTTGCCTTTTCCCGGGCAGAGGGCGTTTTCTTTTCCTCGGCATCGGCCAGCTCCTGCTCCCGGTCGCCCGGGCAGTCGGCCAGCGCGGCGCGGAACAGTTCCCCTGCTGCCCTGGCACTGCGGGCGGCTTCGGCCAGCAGCAGATCATGCCAGCAGGTGGCAGCAAAGCCGTTTTCCTCCTGCCACGGAGCCAGAAATTCCTCCAGCTTTTTGTCGTAATCGGGCAGGGCGCGCAGGAAATCGTAGACATGCAGGATCGTCTCGCCCGCCGCGCGGTCGGTGCGGCCCTTGCCGTAGAGGTCGGCAAAGGCGCAGAAATCCGGGTCGCGGTAGGCATTTTCCAGCGTCTCGCTCAGGGCAGAGGCCCGCAGGAGCTCCACACTGCCGGGGTCTGCGGGGGAAAAGTCCGGCGGGATATCCAGCGCCTGAAAATGCTTGCGCAGCAGGTCCAGACAGAAGGCATCGATGGTGCAGATGGGCGCGCGCTGCAGCAGCATCCGCTGGCGGCGCAGCGCGCCATTGCCGGGTTCCGCCTGGCTGCGCTTCAGAAGTGCCTGCCCGATGCGGGCCCGCAGCTCTGCCGCCGCCGCATTGGTAAAGGTGACGATCAGCAGACGGTCCGCATCCACTGGATGCTCCGGGTCGGCGATGAGCCGGACGGCCCGCTCGGTCAGGACGGCGGTCTTGCCGCTGCCCGCCGCCGCGCTGACCAGCAGCGCCCCGCCCCGGTCGTCGATGGCGGCCTGCTGGGCGGGGGTCCACTTGGGTTCACTCATGCCTGTTCCTCCTCTCCCTCTTCGGGCTGCCCGGGAGCCTCAAAGGGCTTTGCGGGGGCTTCCAGCGCCCGCTCCCCGATACCGGTCTCGTGGCAGCAGACAAATCCGTAATCACACCACTGGCAGGGGCTCCGGCCCGTGACCAGCGGCTCGGCGGCGATCTGCCCCTCATAGAGCTGCTGGCCCATCCGGGTCACAAGATCATCCAGATGCAGCTGGATGCGGTTCAGCTTGGCGATGTCTGCCCGCTTGTCCTTCTGGTAGGGGCTGGGCGCGCCTTTGTAATAGGAGAAGGGCAGGTATCTGCCGGTCTCGTCGGCATCCATGGCATCGAACACCTTCTGCTCGTCCCTCACAAGGCCGTCCAGCTTGTATTCCACACTGTGGGCCGCCTTTTCGCGGGTGGTGGTCTCAGGGGCCGGGTCGGCCAGCAGGTAGAGCACACCCGCCGGTTCCGCCCCTGTAAAGCGGCCGCTCTTATCCCGCGTCAGGCTGAACAGATACAAAAGCATCTGGCAGTCCAGCCCGCAGTAGACCTCTTTCAGGTTCAGTTTTTTGGTGCCGGTCTTATAGTCCACCACCCGCACCCAGCGGGTGCCGTCCTCCTCCCACCCACTCGTCGGCACGGTCCACGGTGCCCACCAGCTGGACGGTGCGCCCGTCCGACAGGTGATACACCTGGGCAGGCACGGCATCCTCGCCCCGGCCGATCTTCAGCTCACAGGCCACGGGCTTGAAGCTGGACTGCCGCTGCTCATCCCGCAGGTAGAGCAGCAGGCTTGTCATGCTCTTTTTCAGGCGGGAGAGCAGATAGGCAAAACGGGCGGTATCCTCGGGCAGATAGCGTTTAGCGTACTCGTCCACCAGCAGCGCGGCAAGGCTTGCCATGGCTTCATCGTCCAGCTCCATAAAGGGCTCCAGCGCCGCCATGGGGTTGTCCGGGCCGGGGTGCGGGTCCAGCGCCATCTGCAGCACCCAGTGCATCAGGGTGCCGCTCTGGTCGGCGGAAAGCTCGGCCCGGCGGCGGGGCCTGAGCCCCAGCACATACTGCAAAAAGTAGCCGTAGCGGCAGGTATAGTATTTTTCCAGCTGACTGGGCGAAATGCGCAGCTTCCGCCCCAGCAGCGCTTCCAGCGCAGGCAGGTCATGCACCTGCCGGGGGCCGTGTCGGCCATCCGGCGCAGCAGGGCAAGGCCCTGCGGCTCGGTCTCGCCGGGGGTGTGCAGGGCCTCTGTCAGGCTGGCACGCTCGGTCTCCGTCCGGGGCCAGCCGCCGCCCAGACAGTCCAGTCCATCTGCGGGAGTGGCCGCAAGGTCCGTCAGTTCCAGCTCCGGGGCAGCGGGGGCCAGCGCTTCCACGATGGGTTCCAGCGCTGCGCACAGGGTCTTGCCCTGCCCCTTGGGCCAGCTGAGCCACAACCCCTTTGCAGGGGCAGTCAGGGCCTTGTAGAAGCAGACCTGCTCACGCACCACACGGTTCTCAAAGCAGTCGGGCAGGTCGATCTCCTGCGCCATCAGGGCATCGCGGTCGGCGTGGGTCAGCAGACCCACCTCGCCGGGCGCGGCCGGGAATTCCCCCTCGGCCAGCCCCAGCACGAACACATAGTCCGGCGCGTCCAGACGCATCTTGCCTGCGCTGGCCAGCACCACCGCGTCCAGGGTCTGGGGAATGTGCCCCAGGTCGGACGAGCGGAGCAGCAGCCCGAACAGATCCTCGTATTCGGCCACGGTAACGGTCTGCTCCCCAGCAGATGGGCCATCTCGTTCAGCAGCCCCATGACCACGTTCCACTCCCGGGCGGCTTCCTCCGCCGCCGGGATGCCCCGGCCCGCGCGGATGGCTTTTACCTGAGCGGCCTGCTGTTCCTCAGCCCCCAGCGTTTTCAGGCAGAAATACACCGCCCGGCTGATGGCCTCGGCATTGACCCCGCGCACCTTGGCCCGGAATGCATCCACCGCCCCCACGAGCAGGGCACGGGCATGTTCTGCCCGCTCCCGGTTGCGGAGGTCCTCTTCGGTCAGCTCCTGCTCCCCAAAGCCCTTTGGGGCTGCGCTCGAACTTCTCCCGCCAGGCCGCCGCCGTGGGGGCCCAGGTGTAGGCATAGTTTTCCAGCGCGCAGACCTGCTCCTCGCTCAGGGCACACAGGCCGGTCTTGGCAAGGGTGGTCAGGTTCTCGGTCAGGTCGGCTCCCCGGGCGATCTCCAGCAGGGCCCGCACCGCCGTGGCCGGGGCGCTGAATTCCGGGTGGTGGGTTCATCGCAGTACAGAGGGATCTCCGCCATCCGGAATTCATACCGGACTGCGGCACGATACTTGGCAATATCGCGGCAGACCACAGCGATCTTTCCGCACCGCACGCCCTGCCGCATCAGCCGCCGGATGGCACCGGCAGCGGCACGGGCCTCCTCCTCCCGGCTGGACGCGGCAAAGAGCCGCACCTCGCCCGCCGGGGCATCCGCGGTGCAGCTGCCGGTTTCCAGCAGCTCTGCCACTGCGGCAAGGCCCGGTGCGTTCCGGTGGCGCAGATCCTTGCGCAAAAAGCTGCGGAACGGCCACCTCCGCCCCATTTTTCCGGGCCAGCTGGCGCAGCTGCGCCGCCACCTGCTTGGCCCCGGAGAACAGGCTCAGGTCACCGGGCAGCAGGGGGCACCATCATCGCACAGGGCCACCGTGACGGTGGGCAGCGCCGCCAGCATCGCGCCCAGCAGCCGCTTTTTGGGGGCGTTGAAGGTATCGAACTCATCAATGAACACCGCCCGGTCCCGCAGAAACTCCGGCAGGCTGTGCCGGGCCAGTGCTTCCTCCAGCCGGGCTCCGGCCAGCTCCAGCCGGTCAGAGGGGTCCATGCCGCTGCGCGCCAGCAGGGTCTCGTAGCCCTGAAAGATGAGGGCCAGCTCACTGAGCTTACCGCTCTCGGCCCCGCAGGCACCGGCCAGCTGTGCCAGCTGCTGGCCGGAAAGGCCCGCGCTCTTCAGCTCGTCGATGGTCTGAGCCGCCATCTGGCAAAAGGCCGCACTGCGGCGGTGGCGGTGATAATAGTGGACATTGTCCTGCAGCTCTTCCAGCGCGCGGCGCACCAGCACGGCGCGGCCCGCGTCCGAAAGGGTCTGCACCGCCGCGCCGCCCTCGGTGGAAAGGATCTTTTCTGCCAGACTGGTAAAAGAAAAACTCTCCACCATGCCGGACAGGGCATCCCCAGCTCACGGTAGATGCGGCCCTCGGTGCTGGAAGTGAATTGTTCCGGCACCAGCAGGATGCTTTTTTTCCCCTTTTTCGGCCCGAGTGCGGATGCGCTGGTACAACAGCGTTGTTTTTCCGCTGCCGGAGCCGCCCAGAAGTAGCTGTAACATTGTTTTTCTCACTTTCTATAACGAGCTCACCCTCTCAGTCAAAGCCTGCGGCTTTTTTGCCAGCTCTCCCGAAGGGAGAGCCTTTGGCATATCGGGTCAGCCCTGCGCAATGGATAATAATTGAGTTTATTGTACCGCAAAATTGAAGAAAAATCTATTCTGTGGTAAACTGAGGAAAAACAGCAAAACAGGAGGGGCTCTCCCCATGAAGATTCTAGCAGTTGATTACGGTGCCAGCCGCACGGGGCTTGCGGTCTGCGACCCCACCGAGTTCCTGACCACGCCCATCACCCCGCAGATCACCCTGAAGGCCCGGCCCAAGGTGGCCGCCGAGGTCTGCCGCATTGCCCAGGAGCAGAAGGCAGAGCTCATTGTGGTGGGCCTGCCGCTCAACATGGACGGCACCGAGGGCGAGCGCGCCGAGAAGAGCCGCAAGCTGGGCAAGACTTTGCAGATCTGGAGCGGCCTGCCCGTGCGGATGTGGGACGAGCGGCAGTCCACCTGTGAAGCCGCCGACATCCTGGATGAGGTGGGAACTTTTGGTGCCCACCGCAAGGCCATTCTGGATTCCGTCAGCGCCACGGTCATTCTGGAGGATTACCTCGCCTGGCGCAAAGAGCACCCCGGCGAAATTTGAACCGGAATAGCACAAAACCGGCTTTCCTGCTGCCACAGGAAAGCCGGTTTTGTCATTTTCAGCTGTTACTGCGCCTGATATGTCTCAATGCTGACGCTGTTGATGGTGATCGTTTCCGTGGGCTTCTGGTTCTCATCCACGGCGGCCTGAGCGATGGTGTCCACCACGTCCATCCCCTCGTACACCTGGCCCAGCACGGTATCGGTGTAGTCGAGGTAGGGTGCGCCGCCGGCGGGTCTGGTAGGCCGAAACGACCTCAGCGCGGTAACCTGCACTGTTCATCTGGTCAGTGAGTTCCTGGGTGATGGAATCCCCGCCGGGCAGAGTGGACATGATATAAAAGACGCTGGCGCACTGGCCGGAGGAGTCCGCCGCCATGCACAGGGCACCGGAATAATGGTGCAGGTTGTCGGTGGTCTCAGCCGGGTAGCGGCTGCCGTTCCAGATGGTGGTGCCCTTGCCGTCAGTTCCCTGACCGGCCTCCACCACAAAAAATCCTGCTCCACACGGGTCACGGTCAGGCCGTTGTAGTAGCCCGCCTGCACCAGACCCACAAAGTTATCATAGGCCTGCGGGGCCTGCTCCGGGAAGAGCACCGCCCGGAACACGCCCGCCGTGGTATCGAACACCGCCACGGGTTCCCCCGCTGCCGGATGGGTGAACTGCAGCTCGGCCGATTCCACCGCCGGGCGGGTGATGGTCTTTGTTCCGGCTCCGCTGCTGCCGCCGATGTTTTTCACAAGGCTGCAGCAGCCGGACAGTGCAAAACTCACGGCCAGCAGCAGCGCCGCCAGCCGGACACGGGTCTTATTCATAAACAGATCCCTCCGTTCATATTCTGATAGCAGTTCCCCGCACGCGGGAGATGCACAGAGTTCAGTATAGCATATTTCTGCCCGGGAAGCGAGAGGGAAATGCGTGAAAATTTGTCGTGCATTTTCTGTGCGAAAAACATCTTGACGAGCAGGCAAAAAAACGCTACACTATAAGCACAGCAAGGGACGGCGGGAACGCAGCAGATCCCGGGCTGTGTGCGTAATTTTATTTGAGTACCATCCCTTTGATTGGGTTTGGATAGACAGGAGAACGTATCTTATGGCAGAAGAGATCAAGAACCCGAACACCGAAGAGGAATATCAGCCCGATCTGATGACTCTTGAGGATGAGGACGGCAATGAGGTCACGTTTGAAGTGATCGATGCACTGGACCATAAGGGCGTGCATTACCTTGCAGTTGTCGAATACGCAGAGGATGAAGATGATGTCAACGAGGACGCACAGCTGGTCATCCTGAGCGTGGGCGAGGACAGCGAGGGCGAATATCTGGACGTTGTGGAGGATGACGAGACTCTGATGGAAGTCAGCAAGCTGTTTGAGCAGCGCCTGAGCGACCAGTTCGAGATCGAGTAATTCCCCAGCACAGACAGATTCCCAGGCAAGACTTCCTGCCCGGCGCGATTTGTTGCGGTTTATATGATCCTACTAATCATTCAACGGGAGCCCGGAGTTCTCCGGCGGATTGCAGACCTCCCCGCCATGGGTCGACCATGGAGGTTCGATGAGGAAGCGTGAATCCGGCGACAGGGCACCCACCTGTCCGTAAGGGTAGGTTTGATTGCCGCAGACGACCGGGCGGGATCTTTTTATAGCATTGCATCCACCGCTGGCCTGCCACAAGGCCAGTGTGTGGATTTTTTTATAGGATGACCTCTCAGGCGCTGATGCCCCAGCTCCCCTAATAGGGGAGCCAAGCTTATGCTGCTGTTTTCTTGCCTCTCCTATTAGGAGAGGTGGCATTGCGCAGCAATGACGGAGAGGTTTTGGTGATGATGGAAAGGATGTGCATTGCGGTATGAAAAGCGAACATCTGGTGGGGACGAGCATCCCCCGTTTCACCTACGACACCCCCACGGTGCCGGGCAATGATTTTTACACCCTGTGCGAGGGGGGCATCCGCTGTGCATGATCTTCCTGCCCGGGTTCGACCACCCTGTCAGCCGCGAATATATCACCCGCTACCTGAAAACGCTGCCCCAGCTCAAGGGGGCACGGCTTGTCTGTGTGGTGCGTTCCTCGGCGCAGGCGGTGGCTAAGGCCACCCACGGCTCAGATTTCCCCTTTCCTGTCATCTGCGACGGCCCCGGCGTACTGTACGGCTACCTGGGCGTAGAGCAGACCCGCGGCCTGCTGAGCTGGAGCTTTGCGGCTCAGAAGATCTACAAGGCCGCCAGAGATGCCGGTTACCACTACGACACCAAAGCCCCCAGCTGCTGCCGCTGACGCTGGTGGTGGGCCATCTGGGCAAGATCCTGTTCACCCACTCGGGCCGCAGCCAGACCGACCTGCCCGAGGACTGCGCCGCCATCAGCGAGATCGTGCGGGCTGTGGAAAAGGCCACCGCCCCCACCGACGGCCCCGCAGACCCCCACTGCTCGGATGAGACCCTCACCCTGCCCGATCTGGTGGGTTGGGATAACTGAATGATCCACAAAAAACGGCTGCTGCACATTTTTCCGTGCAGCAGCCGTTTTTCATTCTTCCGTTTCCTCTGCAAACAGCCCCGGGATGCCGCAGACAGCGGCCACGCCCACCAGCGTGAACACGATGCGCGACCAGATGGATGCGCTGCCGCCCAGCAGCCAGCCCACAAAATCGAACTGGAACAGCCCCACAAGGCCCCAGTTGATGCCGCCCACGATCATTAAGATCAGACAGATTTTATAAAAGGTCTGCACAAAAAGACCTCCTTTCCTTTGGGCAGTTTTCCCCATTGGAAAGGAGGTTATGCATGTTACAGCATCCACTTCGGGCTGATGACCCGCGCGCCGCCCCGATCGGGCCGGGCCACATACACCTGCGGCCACTGCACCCTGACAGCCTCGGCGGCGCTTCGGGCAGCTTCTTCGCTCTCAAAGATGCCAAACACAGCCGCGCCGCTGCCGGTCATCAGGGCAGTGACAGCGCCGTTCTCTTTCAGCGCGGTCTTGATGGCCTCGTTGTCTCTGGCACCGCTGCATTCCTCCAGCGCGTTGCCTGCGGCGGCACACACACCTGCCAGATCCTCGGCGCGGATCGCCTTTTCCTGGGCTTCGCAGTCGGGGTGGGTGCTGCTGCCCACTTTGTCATAAGCGGCAAAGGCTTCCGGGGTAGAAACGCCGTAATCGGGCATGACCACCGTGAACCAGCAGTCCGGGCAGGGCGGCAGGGCTTTCATCACATCGCCCACGCCCTGCACCCGGCAGGTGCCGCCCATCAGGGCAAAGGGCACATCCGCGCCGATCTTTGCCCCCAGCGCGCAGAGCTCACTCATGGAGAGCTTTGCGCCGTAAAGGACGTTCAGGCCCACCAGCACACCGGCGGCATCGGCGCTGCCGCCTGCCATACCGGCACGCACCGGCACATTCTTGTAAATGGTGATCTCTACACCCGCCAGCAGGCCGGTATAGTGGAAGAAGGCCAGCGCCGCCTTGATGGCGGTGTTGGAATCGTTGGCGGCCACCGGGCTGCCCGGCAGGGTCAGGCTCAGGTTCTGGCTGCGGCGCAGCACCACCCGCTCGTACAGGGTGATGGCCTGCATCGTCATATCCAGGTTATGATAGCCGTTGGGCAGAGTGCCCACCACGTCCAGCGCAAGGTTCAGCTTGGCCGGGGCCAGAACCGTCACGCAGTTCAGTTTTGCCATCGTTCTTCCTCCTCACTGCTCTCCGCTGTTGATGCCGTTTTCTTTCAGGAACTCCCGGATGCGCTTCATGGCCTCGGTCAGGTGCTCCACGCTGTAAGCATAGGAAACACGGCAATAGCCCTCGCCGGATGCGCCAAAGGCAGCGCCGGGCACCAGCGCAACATGCTTCTGCTCCAAGAGCTTGGTGCAGAACTCCTGGCTCGTCATGCCGGTGCTCTTGATGCAGGGGAAGGCGTAGAACGCGCCCCGCGGCTCAAAGCAGGTCAGACCCATAGAGTTAAAGCCGTGCACCACCAGACGGCGGCGCATGTTGTACTCGTCCCGCATCTTGTCGATCTCACCGTCGCACTCCCGCAGGGCGGTGATGGCCGCATACTGACTGGTGGTGGGGGCGCTCATAATGGCGCTCTGGTGGATCTTGGTCATAATTTTGATGATGGGAGCCGGGCCGCAGGCATAGCCCAAGCGCCAGCCGGTCATGGCATAGCTTTTGGAAAAACCATTCACCACAATGGTCCGCTCGGCCATGCCGGGCAGGGGTGGCAATGGAGACATGGGGCCGCAGGTAGTTCAGCTCGGCGTAGATCTCATCCGAAAGCACCATGACGTTGGTATCCCGCAGGACCTCCGCAATGGCTTCCAGATCCTCCCGCTCCATCACTGCACCGGTGGGGTTGTTGGGGAACGGCATGATAAGGAGCTTGGTCCTGGGGGTGATGGCGGCTTTCAGGGCCTCTGGCCTGAGGCGGAACTCATCCTCCTGGCGGCAGGGCACATGCACCGGCACACCGCCGGACAGGGTGGTGATGGGCTCATAACAGACAAAGCAGGGCTCCGGGATGATCACCTCATCCCCGGGCTGTACAATGGTGCGGATGCACATATCAATGGCTTCGGTGCCGCCCACGGTCACCAGCACCTCACGCAGGGGGTCGTAGTGCAGGTGCATCCGGCGCTCCAGATATCTGCAGATCTCCGCCCGCAGCTCTTTCAGGCCTGCGTTGGCGGTGTAGCGGGTGCGGCCATGCTCCAGGCTCTCGATGCCTGCTTCCCGCACAGCCCACGGTGTTTTAAAATCCGGCTCGCCCACGCCCAGACTGATGCACTCGGGCATATCAGCGGCCAGGTCAAAGAATTTGCGGATGCCGGAGGGGCGCATCTCCCGTGCGGCAGGCGCGATCAGTTTATCATAATCCATCACAGAACCGTGCACTCTCTTTCATCGATCTCTTCGTCCTGATACAGGCGGCCCTCTTTTTTTATAGGTGCGCAGCACGAAATGCGTGGCCGTGCTCAGCACGTCGTCCAGCGGGCTCAGCCGCTTTGCCACGAACAGGGCGATCTCCTGGAAGGTCTGGCCCTTGATGACCAGCTGCAGGTCGTAGCCGCCGCTCATCAGCAGCACGCTCTCCACCTCGTCAAAGGCAGCAATGGTGGCTGCGATCTCATCAAAGCCGCGGCTCTTCTTGGGGCTGACATTCAGCTCGATGACTGCTTCCACCCGGTTCACCCCGGCCTTTTCCCAGTCCACAAGGGTCTTGTAGCCCTTGATGATTCCCTGCGCCCGGGCCAGATCGATCATGGCCGCCACCTCGGCGGGGGATTTATTCAGCATGGTGGCAATGTCCTCAATGGGCAGCCGCGCATTGTCTTCCAGAATCTTCAAAAGCTGTTCCATGGTCGTTTCTCCTTTGTTTTGCACGGGCGGGCGTACCTGCCCCGCTGTTATTTTTCAGTATAGCACAAGAATCGCCGCTTTGCATCTTGTTTTTTTACATCAAAGCAGTATAGAATGTCTTTTCCGCCTGAAAACTGCTCTTTTTTTTTCAAAAAAAGAGTGTTCAAAAATCGGCAAATCTGCTATACTGAAATTAAACCCTTCCGTCAAAGCCTGACGGCTTTGCCACCTCCCCTAATAGGGGCGGCCTTGGCAGAATGATACAGTTTGTGCGGAACGGGGAACTTGCAAAACTCCACGCAACGCCAGAGGCCCCACTACCAGGGGCGCGGCGCGAAGCGCCTGAGGGGTTTTACCAGAAACAATGGGGGTAAGGAATATGAAAGCGTTTATCACTGTCATCGGACACGATACCGTGGGCGTTGTTGCCAAAGTGGCCGCCCTTTGCTGCGAGCTGAACATCAACATTGAGGATGTGACCCAGAGCGTTCTGCAGGGCATGTTTGCCATGATCATGCTGGTGGATATCTCCAAGTGCAGCGTCAGCCATGAGGAGCTGCACGCCCGCACCGATGCTCTGGCCAAGGAGATGGGGATGCAGATCAATCTGACCCGCCAGGAAGTTTTTGACGCGATGCATACCATCTAACAGACAAGACCTCTCAGACGCTTTGCGCCAGCTCCCTGAATAGAGGTGGCATTGCGAAGCAAGGACGGAGAGGTTCAGAAAGGATACTCTTATGAGCATGATGAACACCGGCGACATCCTCGAGACCATCGAGATGTTCACGCAGGACAATCTGGACGTGCGCACCGTCACCATGGGCATCAGCCTGCTGGACTGCATCGACCCGGACCCGAAGAAGGCCTGCGAAAAAAGATTTACAACAAGATCACCACCAAGGCAGCCGATCTGGTGCCCGCCGTGGAGCATATCAGCGCCGAGTACGGCATTCCCATCATCAACAAGCGGATCAGCGTCACCCCCCATTGCCATGCTGCTGGGTGCCTGCCCCGATGCAGACCCCGTGGACTTTGCCAAGGCACTGGATGCCGCAGGCAAGAAGGTGGGCGTGAACTTTGTGGGCGGCTACACTGCCCTTGTGCACAAGGGCTTCTCGGCCGGTGACCGCCGCCTGATCGAGTCCATCCCCCGCGCACTGGCCGAGACAGACATCGTGTGCAGCTCGGTGAATATCGGTGCCACCAAGGCAGGCCTGAACATGGATGCCATCAAGCTGATGGGCGAAGCCGTGAAGAAGGCCAGCGAGCTGACCGCCGACCGCCAGTGCATCGGCGCGGCAAAGCTGGTGGTGTTCTGCAACGCACCCGAGGACAATCCCTTCATGGCCGGTGCATTCCACGGCCCCGGCGAGCCCGACTGTGAGATCCACGTCGGCGTTTCCGGCCCCGGCGCTGTGCGCGCCGCGCTGGCAAAGCTGCCCAAGGATGCCCCCCCATCGACGAGGTAGCGGAGCTGGTCAAGCGCACCGCCTTCAAGATCACCCGCGTGGGCCAGCTGGTGGCCAATCTGGCCTCCAAGGCTCTGGGCGTGCCTGCGGGCATCATCGACCTTTCGCTGGCCCCCACCCCTGCTGTGGGTGACAGCGTGGCCAACATTCTGGAAGAGATGGGCCTTGAGACCTGCGGCTGCTGCGGCACCACGGCCTGCCTGGCCCTGCTGAACGATGCTGTGAAAAAGGGCGGCGTGATGGCCTCCAACCATGTGGGCGGTCTCTCCGGTGCCTTTATCCCCGTCAGCGAGGACGACGGCATGATCCACGCCGCCGAGTGCGGCTGCCTGACCATCGAGAAGCTGGAGGCCATGACGGCTGTCTGCTCGGTGGGCATCGATATGGTCATCATCCCCGGCGATACTACCCCCGCTGTCATCAGCGCCCTGATCGCCGACGAAGCCGCCATTGGCATGGTGAACAGCAAGACCACCGCTGTCCGCGTCATTCCCGCCATCGGCCGCAAGGCAGGCGAGATCCTGGATTTCGGCGGTCTGCTGGGCTATGGCCCCATCATGCCGGTGAATCAGCGTGACCCCTCGGTGTTCATCAACCGCGGCGGCCGCCTGCCGGAACTCCCATGCAGTCTCTGAAGAATTAAAAGGAACAACCCTCTCAGTCAATGCCTCGCATTGCCAGCTCCCCCGAAGGGGGGGAGCTTTTGGCATTACAGTCAGACTTCACTGTAAAAATCAAGTATCAGAATAAAATGTGTCAAACAGGCCCATTCTCTGGTTATCATTTCCAGAAAAGGGGCCTGTTTTTTATGCTGCCATTCTTTGCCCGCACGCTCACCCGCCGTGAGATGGCGCTGGGGTGCGCCGTGCTTTCCCTTGCGCTGCTTCTGAGCGCCCTGCCTGCTGCTCTGCGCTGGGGGCAGGCACAGCTGGACACCGGGGCTCTCCTCTGTGCCGACACCTTGCGCTTCCACATCCGGGCCGACAGCGATTCCCCTGCCGACCAGACCGTCAAGCTCGCCGTGCGGGATGCTGTTCTGGCCTACGCCGATGCCCGCTGCACCGCACAGGACAAGCCTGCCGCCCTGCGCTGGGCGGCAGAGAACCTGCCCGCGCTGGAGCTGACGGCCCGGGCTGTGCTGGCAAGACGAGGGATCTTTTCCACCGTTACGGTACAGCTGGTGGAAATGTACTTTGATACCACCCGCTATTCCACCGGCATCCTGCCCGCCGGGCGGTATCAGGCTCTGCGCATCGACCTGGGCGGCAACGCCCGCCACGGCAAAAACTGGTGGTGCGTGCTCTACCCGGGCCTGTGCCGCTCTGCCTGCGGCACCTACGCCCTGCCGGAGGAAAACGATCTGGTGTGTGGGTCGTATGTGGTGCGGTTCAAGTGTGTGGAGTGGTGGCAGCGGGTGACGGCAAGCCGGGAGGATAAGGTGCTGGTCGAAACAGCCTCGCCCTCTCAGGCGCGAAGCAAAGACGGAGAGGGCAAAAACGCTATGGCACACCTCCCCACAGCGCTGCATACGCTGTCGTGGAAGGAGTGTGACCACAATGGCGATCCCCGCTTATTATTCGTTGATCCAAAAGGGCTCCTACGGCCCGGACGAGGCCCTGGTGCAGACCTGGCTGAACGGCGTGCGTGACCAGTGCAGCTATTACCCCGCACTGACCATAGACGGCCGCTTTGGCACCAGGAGCGAAAATGCCGTGAAAGAATTCCAGCTCCGGAACAATATGAACATGGACGGCAAAGTCGGGGCCAACACCTGGAATGTCCTTTACGCAAAGTACACCGCAAAGCACGGGCTGGCGGTGCCCTATCCCGGCATCGTGATGCGCACCGGTATGTCCGGCGGCACCATCCGGCTCATCCAGCAGAAGCTCAACACGCTGGGGGAGAAGATCGGCACGGACGGAAAGTTCGGCTCCCGGACTGCCGCCGCTGTTCAGCGGTTCCAGCGCCGCAACGGCCTGAACGCTGACGGTGCTGTGGGTAAAGCCACCTGGGAGAAGCTGTTCCCCGCTAGTTAAAAATTTCAATCGGCTCCGGGCAAAAATGCGGTTAAGAGATCTTCACGCCGACAGGCGGAATCTCCAGCTTTTTGGGGTGGAGCCTACTGCTTTGGGATTATTAAGGGCGTGTAGCCCTTAATTCGTGCCTCCCGCGCTTCGAAAGTAGCGGGTGCTTTTCTGGTTCTCTTTTGGCACGCAAAAGAGAACATTCCGTGGTATAATAGAGCCATCCTTTTAGAAAGGGGGCTTCCCCATGCGTTTTCTCCACCTCTCCGACCTGCACCTGGGCAAACGGGTCTGCGAGTTCTCCATGCTGGACGACCAGCGCTATATTTTGGAGCAGATCTTATCCCTGCTCGATTCCCACCCCGTGGATGCCGTGCTGCTGGCCGGTGACCTGTACGACAAACCCGTGCCGCCTGCCGAGGCGGTCCGCCTGCTGGACTGGTTCCTCACCGAGCTTTCCCACCGGGAGCTGCCGGTGTTCGCCATCTCGGGCAACCACGATTCCGCCGACCGGGTGGCCTTTGGCTCTGCCCTGCTGGCCGAAAGCAGGGTCTACGTCTCACCGGTGTTTTCCGGCCCGCCGGAGCCCATCACCCTCACCGACGCACACGGCCCGGTCGATCTGTACTTACTGCCCTTTTTGAAGCCCGCCATGGTGCGGCACGTCTGGCCGGACGCGCCCATTGAGAGCTACAACGATGCCCTTGCCTGTGTGCTGGATCACTGTTCGCCTGACCCGGCCCGCCGCAGTGTGCTGGTGGCACACCAGTTCGTGGCAGGAGCTGCCTCCTGCGAGAGCGAGGAGCCCAGCGTGGGCGGCATCGACTGGGTGGATGCCGCCCTGTTCGACAAGTTCGACTATGTGGCGCTGGGGCATCTGCACAGCCCCCAGAAGGTGGGCCGGGACACCCTGCGCTACTGCGGAACGCCGCTGAAGTATTCATTCTCAGAGGCCAGCCAGCACAAGAGCGTGACCTTTGTGGAGCTGGGCGAAAAGGGCAGCGTGACCATTGCCGCCGAACCGCTGGTGCCCCGGCACGATCTGCGGGAGCTGCGCGGCAGCTATATGGAGCTGACCGACCGCCGCAATTACGAGGGCACTGCCGTGGACGACTATCTGCACATCACCCCTGACCGATGAGCAGGACATCCCCGAGGCACTGGCCCGCCTGCGGGTCATCTACCCCAACCTGATGCGGCTGGATTACGACAACCGCCGCACCCAGACCCGGCAGGAGCTGGATGCCCCTGCAAAGGCCGAACAGAAAACACCGCTGGAGCACTTTGCAGATTTTTACCAGCTGCAGAACAACCAACCCCTGACCCATGAGCAGGCGGCATTCTGCCAGCAGCTCATTGAAGCCATCTGGAAGGAGGAGGACGCATGAGACCGCTGAAGCTCACCCTCTCGGCCTTTGGCCCCTATGCAGGCACCACCACCCTGCCGCTGGAGCAATTGGGCAGAGGCGGGCTCTACCTTGTCACCGGTGACACCGGCGCGGGCAAGACCACCCTGTTCGATGCCATCACCTACGCCCTGTATGATCATTCCAGCGGCGGCGTGCGGGATGGGGCCATGCTCCGCAGCAAATATGCAGACCCCGGCACCCCCACCTTTGTGGAGCTGGAATTTGAGGTGCGGGGGCAGCGGTACACCGTCCGGCGCAACCCGGAGTATCTGCGCCCCAAGGCCCGGGGCGAGGGATTCACCACTGAAAAGGCGGATGCCGCCCTGACCTATGCCGATGGCCGCCCGCCTGTGACCAAAGCCAAGGAGGTAACTTGCGCTGTCATTGATATCATCGGGCTGGACTACAACCAGTTTTCCCAGATCGCCATGATCGCGCAGGGGCAGTTCACCCGGCTGCTCAACGCCACCACTGAGGAGCGGAGCAAGATCTTCCGGAAGCTGTTCCGCACCCAGCGCTACCAGAAACTGCAGGAAGCGCTGGCCGAGGAAAACTCCGCCCTCACAGCCCATCGCGCCGCCCTGAATGCAAAGCTGGACGCAGTGCTTGCGGGCATCTCGTATGATGCCGCAGACCCGGAGGCAGAAGCACTGGGGGCACTCTCGGCGCAGATGCCGCCGGACGCAGTGGCCACCCTGCTGGAGGGATTGACCGCCCGGCAGGAAGCCGCCGCCGCACAGGCCGCAGACGCGCTGGCTGCGCTGGACAAGCAATTGAGCAGGTTACAGACCACGCTGGGCGCGGCAGAGCAGGCAGAGCGCCAGCGACAGGAGGTTGCCGGAGAGCTGGCCAAGGCCCGAAGCACCGCCCAGCTGGAATCCGCCAAGGCCAGCACCCGGCGCAAAACGCTGGAAGCACTGGATGCGGCACTCACGGCCTCTGAAGCAGAGCTTGCCGCTCTGGCCGATGCCGACACCCGCCGGGTGGAGCTGGAGGCCGAAGCGGCCCGCCTTGCCCAGCGGGAAACCGCACTGAACGAGCTGGCCCGGAGCCTGACAGAGTGCCAGCACCGGAACACCGCCGCACGCGCCGCGCAGGAGGCCTACCGGCAGGCGGCGGGCAGACAGACCGAGGCCCATTCTGCCCGTGACACACTGGAGCGTGCTTTTCTGGATGCGCAGGCGGGCCTGCTGGCTCAGACGCTGGAAGAGGGAGCCGCCTGCCCTGTCTGCGGCAGCACCCACCACCCGGCCAAAGCCCACCTGCCCCGCACCGCTCCCACCGAAGTGCAGGTGAACAAAGCCAAGCAGGCCGCCGCCCAGGCCGACAGCGCCGCACAGGAGGCCAGTGCCGCCGCACGGGAAGCGCTGACGCGGGAGCAGGAGGGCCGTGCCCAGCTGCGGAAGGATGCCGAAGCGCTCCTGCCCGAACGGTTCACTTCGCCCGAGGGGCCGGTGCCCTTGACCGTGAGCCTGCTCAAGACTGCGCTGGCCAAGGAAAATGATGCTCTGCACACCGCACAGACTGACCTGAAGCAGCGCCAGACCAAAAACCATACCGACTGCCGCCGCAAAAAAGAGCTGGAAGCCCAGCGCAAAGCGCAGGCAGAGCAGCGCACCGCTCTGGAAGCGCAGGTGACGGCAGCCCAGCAGGCTGCTGCCGCCGCCCAAGCTGCGGTGCAGACACTGGAAGCCCGGCAGGCTGCGGAGCAGATCGCGCAGCCCCAGAAGATCGCGGCGCTCAAGGCAGAGCAGAACGAGCTGCTGGCCCGGCGCAAAGTCCTTGCCGCACAGGAGAAAGACCTGAACGCCCGGCTGCTCCCCAACCGGAGGGCGCTGGCCGATCACCGGAAGCTTGCCGACCAGCGGGACGCGCTGGATGCCCGTTGGCAGTGGGTAAACGCACTGGCCTCCACGGCAGGCGGCACCCTGAGCAGCAAGCAGAAGATCCGGCTGGAGGCCTACATCCAGATGAACTACCTCGACCGCATCCTTGTCCACGCCAACACCCGCCTGATGCAGATGACGGCGGGCCAGTACGAGCTGGAGCGCATCGGTGCCGAGAACCAGCGCAGCCAGTCCGGCTTGGACCTTGGCATCATCGACCACTACAACGGCACCCGCCGCAGCGTCAAAACCCTTTCCGGTGGCGAAAGCTTCAAGGCCTCGCTGGCGCTGGCCCTGGGCCTTTCCGATGAAGTCCAGAGCACCGCAGGCGGCATCCGGCTGGACACGCTCTTCCTCGATGAGGGCTTCGGCTCGCTGGATGACGAATCGCTGGAACAGGCCATGCGCGTACTTGCAGGGCTGACCGAGGGCGACCGGCTGGTGGGCATCATCTCCCATGTCGCCGCCCTGAAGGACCGCATCGACCGGCAGGTGGTCGTGCATAAGGAGCGGAGCAGGGGGCAGCTGGGTGGAGATTGTGACGTAACCCCACCGACAAAGCCTATCGGCTTTGCCACCTCCCCTGGTAGGGGAGGCCGTGGCGGACGGTTCAGCCTGCGCACAAAGGGGAACTCACCAAACTCCATGCAACGCCAGAGGCCCCACTACTAGGGGGCTGGCAATGCGAAGCATTGACTGAGGGGTTTCACCCCTTTCCCGCATAAACGACTACACCTCCGCACACATTAAGTGCGGAGGTGTTTCTTATGTCCCACAAGCAAAAGCATGTCGGCCCCACATCCAGCCGGGTGAGCCCGCCGCTGGGGGCACTGCCCAGCCAGCCGGACAGCCCGAACCGGATCTGCCGCCAATCCAGGCAATCCCTATGACAGACGGCACACCGGCAGCCTGTATGCAGAAAAAAAACGCCAGGGAATTTCTGGCAGGAAATACACCCGGGGTAATGGCGCAGTATGCCCCCGGGCTGTTCAGCACTGAGCAGAAGCGAAACAGCCGCCAGCCCGCACCGGATGACCCGGAGGCGGTAAAAAACTGGTTCGCCTGCGGGAAGAGGAGCCTTATGGTTGACCCCCTCCGTCACGCTCCGCGTGCCAGCTTCCCTCGCAGGGGAGCCTTTGGCAGGACGTGCCATTCTGTGAATATCGCTTACTGCTCCTGCAAGTAAATTTAAAATTTTCAAATTATTTTCCAATTACCTGTTGAAATCTTCGCCGCGTTCTTATATTATGATAACAAACAAAGCAAAGGCAGGTAAGGAAACATGGCAGAAATCAAATACGAAGTGGTCCAGCGCATTGCAGTGCTGTCTCAGCGTCCCCGCGGCTGGGAGCGCCAGCTCAATCTCATCAGCTGGAACGACGGCGAACCCAAGTACGACATCCGCGATTGGTCCCCGGACGGTACCCGCATGGGCAAGGGCATTTCCCTGAGCGGCGAAGAGCTGGCCATCCTCAAGGGCATTCTGGAAGATCTGGAGCTGTAAGATGGACTACCGCGAGGAGTTTTTGCAGATCTGGCACCAGCATGTCTCCCGCCCGGGCAGCGAAAAAGCTGCTGGACTGGCTGGACAACAAGACGGATTTCTTCTCGGCTCCGGCCTCCACCCGGTTCCACGGGGCCTGTGACGGCGGGCTGTGCATGCACAGCCTGAACGTCTACCATGCCCTCCACGATGGCTTTTTCACCGAGGGCGAGAGTGAGGAGAGCTATGCCATCTGTGCTCTGCTGCACGATCTGTGCAAGGCCAACTACTACAAAAAAGGGCACCCGCAATGTAAAGAACGATGCCACCGGCCAGTGGGAAAAGGTGCCCATCTTCATGGTGGAGGACCAGTTCCCCTATGGCCACGGCGAAAAGAGCGTGTTCCTGATCGAGCGGTTTATGAAGCTGAAGGTCGAGGAAGCGGTAGCCATCCGCTGGCACATGGGCGGCTTTGACGATGCGGCCAAGGGCGGCTGCTTTGCCATCTCGGAGGCCTACGACAAATACCCGCTAGCCGTCAAGCTCCACATTGCCGACCTGAAGGCCACCTACCTCATGGAACACCGCACCAGCGCCGTGCGGTAACATCCCCAAGACGCAAAGACGATGCACAGCGTTTGTGCATCGTCTTTTGTTATACAGTCATTAGGCTTTCCAGCTGATGTACCAGATCCACCGCCTGATGGTCGAGCGCCGTGGTGGGCTTCCAGTCCGACTGCGCAAAGGGGCAGCATTCTTCCTCCGGTTCCGGCGGTGCGGCCTGCGGGGCAGGCTCCTGCTCCGGTGCGCTCTGCTCCGGTACAGCATCCGGCTGGGGCTGCTCTGCCTTGGGGGCATCCGCCGCCGGGTGGAACACGATCACCGGCAGGCCGGGCTGTTCCAGCACCTTGGGCTGCGGAGGCACGGGCGGCAGCAAACTGTTTGCCCGCGCCTGCTCACACAGAGCTTCCAGCTCGGCGTTCTCCTGCCGCAGTGCCACCATCTCCCGCTCACAGGCGTAAAGCCGGGTCTGGTAACGGCGGATCTCCGCATTGGCAGCGGCAAGACGGCGGTTCAACAGCTCCGCCTGAGCGGGCTGGCTCGGGAGCCGTCTCCCGGTCCGGTTCGACCTGCGCCATCATTTCCTCCACTTCCTGCACCCTGCGCAGAGCGCGGCGGTATTCACGGGCAGCGGCGGCACAATAACGCTCCACACAGCGCAGCACACTGGTCCTGCGGCAGCTCAGCCATTCGGTGCGCAGCCAGATGTCGTTTGGTACCATCTCTGCTCCTCCCGCTCACGCGCGCAAGAGACCACGCCCCCTCCCGGGCGGTTCACACTGTAACTTACAAACTTACTTGCGCTTATTCAGGATTGCCAGCAGCTCATCATAGTAACGGTTGTCGCTGCTCTCTTCCTCCACCGGCTTTGCAGCGCTGTTTGCGGCGGCAGCAGGCTGCTGCTTTGCGGCACCCGCGCCGGACACATCAGAGCTGAACACTGCGCTGGGGGTGGAAGCACCGGCACCGGCGGCGTTGTTCAGGCTGCTGCGCAGGCCATCGGCGGCCTTGTTGTCAAAGCCGGTGGCCACAACGGTAACGCGCATCTCATCGGACAGGTTCTCATCGAACGCAGTACCCCAGATGATGTTTGCATCGGGGTGAGCGCTCTGGGTGATGAGGCCGGCAGCGGTCTCGACATCCTCCAGGCCGATATCGGGGCTGGAGGTGATGTTGATGATCACGCCGTGTGCACCGGCAATGCTGGTTTCCAGCAGCGGAGAGGAGATCGCAGCCTTGGCGGCGTTCTCTGCCTTACCTGCGCCCTTGGCGCTGCCCACGCCCATGTGGGCGTAACCGGCATCCTTCATAATGGAGCGCACATCGGCGAAGTCCAGGTTGATGAAGGCGGGCACATTGATCAGAGCAGAGATGGACTCCACGCCCTGACGCAGCACATTATCGGCGGCCTGGAAGGCGTTCATCAGAGTGATCTTTTCCTGGCTGATCATCTTCAGGCGCTCATTCGGGATAACGATCAGGCTGTCAACGTGCATGAGCAGGTTTGCAATGCCCTGCTCTGCCAGGCCCATCTTGCGCTTGCCCTCAAAGGAGAAGGGCTTGGTGACGATGCCCACGGTCAGGATGCCCAGATCATGTGCCACCTCAGCCACAACAGGAGCCGCACCCGTGCCGGTGCCGCCGCCCATACCGGCGGTGATAAAGACCATCTGGGAGCCCTTCAGGGCATTTGCGATCTCGTCCTTGCTTTCCTCGGCAGCACGCTGGCCGATCTCAGGATCAGCGCCCGCGCCGCGGCCCTTGGTGAGCTTGGAGCCCAGCTGCACCTTGGTGGCAGCGTGGTTCTTGGCCAGAGCCTGCTGGTCGGTGTTCATTGCGATAAATTCGACGCCCTGCAGGCCGTCGCTGACCATGCGGTTGACAGCGTTGCCGCCGCCGCCGCCCACACCAATGACCTTGATCGTCGTAACGTTTTCATCCATTTCTTCGTCGAGCATGAGTGCCATAACTTTTGTCCTCCATCGGATATGTTATCGTAAACCTGCGCTTTTCGCACAAGAAGAGTTCGATACTATACTTATATAACTGTATCGTATCATCTTTTTTGCCCCGATTGCAAGACAAATTTGTTTTTTTACTTAGAGGTTTTTTCGCCGACCTGTTTTCCGGGGCCGATTCCTCCGAATTTGCGCCCCTAAACCGGCCAAAATCTCTGTAAATCCGGCATATCCCCGGTCGATATGCGCCGGGTGGGTGATGACCGTGGTTCCCCGGGCCGCAAGCCCCGCCAGCACCAGTGCCGCCCCGCCCCGCAGGTCGGGGGGCATCCACCACGGTGCCGCGCAAAAGGCCGCCCGGCGCAATGGTCAGCACCCTGCCCGCCGCTTCGGCCTGTGCGCCCAGGCGGCAAAAACCCTCGGCACAGCCGAACCGGCGCTCAAAGATCACGTCCTCGATGCTGCTTTCGCTGTCGGCACAGAGCATTGCCGCCGCCAGCAGCGGGGCGGCATCGGTGGCAAGGGCCGGATAGGCCCCGGTGAACACCCGGCCTGCCCCGTGCAGCCGCCCAAAGCGGGAAATTCGCACCGTATCCCCCGCCGGTTCCACCCGGCACCCCATTTGTCCCAGAATTTCCAGCACCGGCGCATAGAGCGCAGGGGCGCAGCCGGTCAGTTCCACCCGGCCGCCCGCCGCCGCACAGCCGCAGGCCAGCGTGGAAGCAAAAATACGGTCGGGCAGGGGCGAAAAACAGCACCCGGAAAGCCCCCGCCGCCCTTCGATGCGGATCGTGGAGCTGCCCGCCCCCTCGATGCAGCCGCCGCACCGGTTCAGAAAAGCGGCAAGGTCGGCGATCTCCGGTTCCCGGGCCGCTCCCCGCAGGATGGTCCTGCCTCTGGCACGGGCAGCGGCCAGCAGAAGCGTCTCGGTGGCCCCTACGCTGGGGAAACGCAGGGTGATCTCGGCCCCGTGCAGGCCGGAGGGAGCCGTCAGCACCAGCCGCCCCTCCCCCCGCTTCCAGCTCCACCGCCCCCATTTTTGCCAGCCCTGCCAGATGCAGGTCGATGGGCCGGGCCCCGATGCGGCACCCGCCGGGCAGGCTGGTCTCGGCGCGGCCCAGCCTTGCCAGCAGGGGCGCGCAGAACAAAATGGAGGCCCGCATTTGTCCCGCTGTTTGCCCCGGCAGGGTGCTGTTGGCAGGCGGGCCGGAGAGCACTGCATCACTGCCCTCCCACCGGGCGGCACAGCCCACGCCCCGCAAAAGCGCCATGCAGTGTTCCACATCCGCAAGGCGGGGCACAGCCTGGAGCCGCACCTCTCCCGTGCAGAGCAGCGATGCCGCAAAAAGCGGCAGAACGCTGTTTTTCGCCGCCGGAATTTTTACACTTCCGTTCAGCGGGCGGCCCCCTGTCACCACGATCCGTTCCTCCATGTCCGTGCCCCCATTCCGCAAAAGATACCCCACCGTATGCAAAACAGGGCCGGAGTGTGAGGCGGACAAGTTTGTTTTGTAATTTATAGCATCCTCGCCCTCTCAGGCGCTTCGCGCCAGCTCTCCCAAAGGGAGAGCCTTTGGCAATTCAACTTTATGTTTTCTATTCCGTCAGGTTTCACCTCTTGATACGGATAGAACAATACCCATCTCTCCCAACAACATCATCAAGCTCGTTCCTCCGGAGGAGAAAAAGGGCAGGCTGATGCCGGTGTTGGGGATGGTATTGGTGACCACGGCCACATTGAGGACAGCCTGCAGGGCCACCTGCACGGTAAAGCCCACCACCAGCAGCGCCCCAAAACGGTCGGGAGCATGGGCGGCAATGGTAATGCCCCGCCAGAGCAGCAGCACGAACAGCAGCACCACGGCGCAGGCCCCCACAAAGCCCAGTTCCTCGCAGACGATGGAGAAGATGAAGTCGTTCTGGGGTTCGGGCACATAGAGGTACTTCTGGCGGCTGTTGCCAAGGCCCAGCCCGGTGGCCCCGCCGGAGCCGATGGCGTACAGGCTCTGGATGGTCTGGTGGCCGTCCCCCAGCGGGTCGGCAAAGGGGTCCTGCCAAGAGCGCAGGCGGTCGGCGGCGTAGGGCACAAGGTCCGGCATAACGACCACCGCCGCCCCGATGGCGGCCGCCCCGCCCACGCCCGCCAGCACGAACCACCGTAGACCTGTGCCGCCCACGAACATCAGCACAGCTCCGATGCCCAGGATCAGCAAGGTGCCTGAAAGATGGGGCTCCAGCAGCATCAGCGCTGCCACCACCCCCAGCACCAGCGCAAAGGGCAGCACCCCCACCGCAAAGCTGCGCATCCTGTCATGGTTCAGCGAGATGATGTGCGAAAACACCAGCACCACGGCAAATTTTGCGATCTCGCTTGGCTGCAGGGTGCCCACCCCCGGCAGCACCAGCCACCGTTTGCAGCCGTTGTATTCCGGCATAAAAAGCACCACCGCAAGCAGCACCAGCGAGACCCCCAGCAGCGGCCAGGCCAATTTGTGGAAGATGTGATAGTCCACCCGGCTGGCCAGCCACAGCCCCGCAATGCCCATGGCAGCGTAGAGCAGCTGGGGGCGCAGGTAGGCAAAGGCATCGCCCCGCCGGTAAAGGGCCACCGCCCCCGACGCACTGCCCAGCATCACCAGCCCGAACCCCACCAGCGTGAGTACCAGCACCAGAAACGGCAGATCCATGGCCGGCAGCGGCTGCAGCGGTGCCTTGTGCCGCCCGCCTGCCAAGGCAGTCAGTTTCATGTCGTCACCCCCAGTTTTACTATTGTACGCCATGCTGCTGTTGGCTATACGGATATTATCGTGACGTTGTGCATATCTTGTACACTAGCTCACCCTCTCAGGCGCTTTGCGCCAGCTCCCCCAAAGGGGGAGCTTTTGACAAAATCATAAACTTTGTATCGAATGCCAAGGCCTCTCCCTTCGGGAGAGGTGGCATCGCGTCAGCGATGACGGAGAGGGTGAGCCCGTTAAAGGGGGGTGACATCATGCCCAGATTTCTCCGCACCCTGCCCGAGCGGGGATTCCGCCGCCGGGCACGGGCCGTGGCGGTGCTGTTCTGTGCCGTCTGCCTGGGGCTGGCCGTGCGGCTCTTTTTCCTGCAGGTGCGCACCGACGGCTTTTATGCCGACCGCGCACAGGGCCAGCAGCTGCGGGATACCGTGGTCCCAGCGGACCGGGGGCGCATTTACAGTGCCGACGGCCTTTTGCTGGCCGCCAACAGCAGCTGCTGGGCATTGCGGGCCTCACCCCGGGAGATGCCGGAAGAAAAAATCGCCCTTGCCGCCCACGGCCTTGCGGAGATCCTAGCGCTGGACGAAGCGGCCCTGCTGGAAAAATTCAGCGACCGCCGCTCCAATGACTGCCTGCTCCGCTACCGGGTGGACCGTGCCGCAGCCGATGCTGTGCGTGACTTCTGCGAGGAAAACCGCATCACCGGCATCCGCATCAATCAGGACAGCAAGCGCTGGTATCCGCAGGGCGCGTTTCTGGCTTCGGTGCTGGGGTTCACCAATGTGGACAACGCAGGGGTGGCCGGGCTGGAACTGAAATATGATGATCTGCTCACCGGGGAAAACGGCGTGGTGCTCACAGCTCAACGCCTGGGGCTACACAATGGAGCAGAGCTATGAGACCGAGCGTTTTCCCACCGAAGGGGACGGCCTGCGGCTCACCATCGACAGCTGTATCCAGCACTACCTTGAAAATGCGCTGTCCTACGCTGTGCAGGAGCACCATGTGGCGGCGCGTGCCGTGGGGATCGTCATGGATGTGAACACCGGGGCCGTGCTGGCCATGTCCACCACGCCCTCCTACGACCCCAACGAGCCCCGCGTCATTGCCGACACCGCCGCCCGGAACACCGTGGAGGCCCTGACCGGTGATGCACGCAAGACCGCTTTGCAGCTGGCCCAGCAGACCCAGTGGCGGAACAAGGCTGTCAGCGACCTGTACGAGCCGGGCAGCGTGTTCAAGCTCATCACCTGCGCGGCGGCGCTGGATGCCGGAGCCATCACAAAGCATTCCAGCTTTTACTGCGGGGAATCCATCTCGGTGGCAGGCACCCGCTTCCACTGTGCCAACCACAAGCGCCATGGGGCCCAGAGCGTGACCCAGGCGCTGGAAAATTCCTGCAACCAGAGCTTCATCCAGATCGGGGGTCGGCTGGGCAGGGAGGCCTTCTGCGATTATTTTGCCGCCTTCGGCCTGCGGGAGCCAACCGGGGTCGATCTGCCCGCCGAACCCAAAAAGAGCCTGTACTACACCGCCGACCGCATGGGGCCGGTGGAGCTGGCCTCCTGTGCCTTCGGCCAAAGCAGCAAGATCTCCTATCTGGAAATGGCGGCGGCAGTCTGTGCCGTGGTCAACGGAGGAAAATTGATGCAGCCTTACGTCGTCTCTGAGCTCCTGGCCCCGGACGGCAGTACCATTGAGCAGCTCGCCCCTGTCTGCAAACGGCAGGTGCTCAAGGCAGAGACCAGCCAGACCATGCGTGAGATGATGGAAGCCGTGGTGCTCTACGGCGGCGGGCGCAACGCCCGCATCCAAGGCTACCGGGTGGGCGGCAAGAAGCGGCACCAGCCAGAAGCTGGACAGCGCCGACGAAAAAGCCCGCATTGCCAGCTTTGTGGCGATGGCTCCCATCGACGATCCGCAGTTTCTCTGCCTGGTCTGCCTGGACGAACCCCACAGCTGGACGACCGCAGGCGGCAGCCTGTCGGCCCCCGTCTGTGCCGAAGTGCTGGAGCAGACGCTGGTGTACAAGGGCGTGCCCCGCACCACGGAAGCCCCGGCTGCCTCCACAGCAGAGACCGCCGCCGACCTCCCCGCTGACGGCGACAGTTTTGACGGGGCCTGAAAACGGGCAGAAAAAAAGAACCGCCGAAGCGGTCTTGAAGTGCTTGTTTTCAGTTCTGCTGCGGCTGCTCGCGGAAGACGATCTCGCCGGTCTCGCTGTTCATAGACTCCACAATGGCAAGGCTCTCCAGCTGGATGCCCTTGCTGCGGATCAGCTCGCCGCCCTGCTGGAAGCCCTTTTCCACAGCAATGCCGATGCCTTCCACGGTGGCACCGGCTTCCTTGGCCAGATCCAGCAGGCCCATCAGGGCACAGCCGTTTGCCAGGAAGTCATCGATGATCAGGACATGGTCCTCTGCGGTGAGGAACTTTTTGGAGACGATCACATTGTAGATCTTCTTGTGGGTGAAGGACTGGATCTTGGTCTCATAGTTGTCGTAATCCAGGTTGATGCTCATGGACTTTTTAGCAAACACCACAGGAACATTGAACTCGCTGGCAACCACAGCGGCAATGCCGATGCCGCTGGCCTCAATGGTCAGCACCTTGTTGACGGGCTTACCTGCAAACAGGCGCTTCCACTCCTTTGCCATCTCGCGGAACAGGGGGATGTCCATCTGGTGGTTGATGAAGCTGTCCACCTTCAGCACATTGCCCTCGCGCACGATCCCGTCTCTCTGAATGCGTTCTTCCAGCAGTTTCATATCCGTCTCTTCCTCCAAGCTTTGGTACTGCATTTTGATTTTACCTAGTATACCGGATTTGCCCCCTGTTTTCAAGGTCTTTTGGCATTTTCTCTTGTTTTTCAGCAAAATTTGAGTATACTGGAAGCAACGGCTCCGGGTGGATTTCCGGGGCGCTCCGGGCACAGGGAAAGGTGCCCGTTTTCTGCATCCTGCCGCCTGTTCGGGCGGGATGCATTGTGAGGAGAAGGAGTATCACGCGTATGAAGACCGGATTGATCCTGGAAGGCGGTGCCATGCGGGGGATGTTCACCGCAGGCGTTCTGGATGTCCTGATGGAGCAGGGCATCACGGTAGACGGCATGGTGGGTGTTTCGGCGGGCGCGGTGTTCGGCTGCAACTTCAAGTCGCACCAGATCGGCCGTGTCATCCGCTACAACACCGAATATTGCAACGACAAACGCTATGCCAGCTTCCGCAATCTGGTGCGCACCGGCAACCTGTACAGCGAGGATTTCTGCTACCACGAAGTGCCCGAAAAAGCTCGACCCGTTCGACGACAGGGCTTTCCGGGAATCCCCCATGGATTACTTTGTGGTCTGCACCGATGTCCGCACCGGCGACCCCATCTATTATAAGTGCCGCACCGGTGATGCGGAGGATGTGCGCTGGATGGAAGCCTCGGCATCCATGCCACTGGCCGCAAAGATCGTCAAGATCGGCCATTACGGCCTGCTGGACGGCGGCGTTGCCGATTCCATCCCCATCCGCTTCTTTGAGTCCATCGGCTACAAGCGGAACCTCATCATCCTGACCCAGCCCAAGGGGTTTGTGAAAAAAGAAGAACCCCATGCTGCCCGCCATCCGGGCACGGTATCTGCGCTATCCTGCCTTTGTGGAGGCTGTGGCTGACCGCCACGAGCGCTACAACGAAACCCTGAGCTACATCTCCATGCTGGAGCAGACCGGCAAGGCGTTCGTCATCCGCCCGCCCATCCCGCTGGAGATCGGTGCCATGGAGCGTGACCCCGACCAGCTGCGCCGCGTCTACGAGACCGGCCGGGCCGTGGCACAGATCCAGGTGGATAAGATCCGGGCCTTCCTTGAAACTGCAAAGGCAGAAGCCGAGGAATGATCACTGTGCTATACTGGGGCAAATCAAAACAGGAGGCACTGATCTATGAACACTCTGGATGCCATTCTCACCCGGCGCAGCTGCCGGGAATTCACCGACAAGCCCATCAAAAGCGAAACACTGCACCAGCTGCTGGAAGCGGCCATGAGCGGCCCCAGCTGCGTCAATGCACGGGACTGGTCCTTCGTGGTGGTGACCGACCCGGAAAAGCTGGCTCAGATGGCCGATGCCAACGGCCGCCCTGCCGAGCCGCTGCGGAAAGCTGCCGCCGGTATCCTCGTTTGCGGCGACCTTGACCGTGCGTTCCGCTTTGCAAAGGACTACTGGGTCATTGACGGAGCCATTGCCGCCCAGAACATCTGCCTTGCTGCACAGGAGCTGGGGCTTGGTGCAGTCTGGCTGGGCACCTGGCCCCAGATGGACCGGGTAGAGGCCCAGCAAAAGCTGTTCGGTCTGCCGGAGACCATTGTACCCCACTCCATCATCGCCCTTGGCTACCCGGAAGCAGACCTAACTGCCCCGCGTGAGAGCCGCTATGAGGATGACCGGGTACATTTTAACCAGTGGTAAATCTGCCGGACGCAAAAGGCTGTTCTTCACAAAAAAAGCATGGCGTGTCATTGTCAAAAATCACAACATGAGCGTTCCTGCTTGATACTTTACCATATTGCTCCTCTTTCATCCAAGTGGAACAGACTGTGCAAAACAGACTTTCCAGCGCGTTTTCGTTCTTTTCTATTATAACACAAACCACTCCATGGCTTCAAAGGTGATTTTCCACAAAGTTTGCATCGTGCAATATGCGCAGAATGACCCGCAGATTTCTTGTGCAAAAGTACCTTTGCAAATTGGGCAGAGAATCGGTATAATGATTTCGTACAACGAGTGGCACTCATGCGTAAGACCGGTTGCATGAGTGCCACTCGTTTTTTTGTTTGTCCTAAAATGGAAAGGTAAGGTGAATCCCATGGAAAGTTCCAATGAATTTCTCGGCACGGAACGCATCGGAAAGCTGATGCAGAAGTATGCGATCCCGTGCATTATTTCTCTGCTGGTCGGCGCACTTTATAACATCGTCGATCAGATCTTTATTGCAAACGCCAGTTATCTGGGTTCCTACGGCAACGCGGCCAATACGGTCGTGTTCCCGCTTACGGTGGTGGCGCTGGCCATTGCCGCCCAGAACATCTGCCTTGCTGCACAGGAGCTGGGGCTTGGCGCAGTCTGGCTGGGCTTGTTTTGCTGTTCTCTCCGTCGTCCTCGCTGCTCTAATTTCAGCATTTGAATGCTGTTTGTCAGGGGCAGCGGTCGGCAGACGTATTTTTTTCATTTTGGGTCTTGACTTTTAATAGTTAGTCTTTCCCGCAGTTTTTCTTGCCCCCCCCCCCCCGAAAGTGGTATAATTTCCTTACAAGCCCATGTTTTACCGGATTTGAAACTTTGTAAGGAGGTACCACTTATGATCTCTTATCGTAAACTCGCCATGCGTGTTCTGGGGCACAGCCCGGTTTCTGCGGCCAGAACAGCCCGCCGCTCCACCGCAAAGCGCGCCGCCGCCCTCGCCCTCACCGCCGCCCTTGTGGTCGGGATGACGCTCCCCGCCTTTGCGGATACATGGTACATTGACGATGGTGACATCTCGATTTCGGCTGGTGAAAACGGCAACAAGGTCACACAGGGAAGTACGACAAAAGAGAATGATACGGACACGGTTATTACAAACCGCGAACCTTCTACCGCGTCTTCGAATACAGTAACGATCAATGCAGATGAAGGCAAGACGGTGAATGTCACGCTGGATAACGTAACGATCAATGTAGACGAAGGGTACAAGTATGGTTATGAACCGAACGCCTATAAGACCGCTGTAAGCGTTACCGGCAGCGGCAATACGAACATCGAGCTGAACGGCAACAACACGCTGACAAGCGGATATGGCCACGCCGGTCTGGAGCATAACAAGACCGATGGCAGCGGCACGCTGACGATTCAGGACGAAAAGAATGATGATGGCTCCGCAAAGGGAAGTGCGTCCGATACTACTGGCAGTTTGACTGCCACGGGTGGTTACCACAGTGCTGGCATCGGCGGCAGTGACAAACAAGACGGCCAAGTGACCATTACGGGCGGTGAGATCACTGCCACGGGTGGTAATGGGGCTGCCGGTATTGGCGGCGGTGCCGGTGACAAGTACGCCGCCGTCGGCGGTGACGGCGATGTGACAATTTCCGGCGGTACGATCACCGCTACGGGCGGCAGTCTGGGTGCCGGTATTGGCGGCGGTGCCTACGGCAATGGTACTGTCACAGTTACCGACGGCGATATCACCGCAAAGGCTACGGGCAATTATGGTGCCGGTATTGGTGGCGGTTTTGGCGCGATACCGAAGGACACTCTTATTGGAGGAAATGGCACTGTCACCATCAGCGGCGGCACCATCACCGAAGCCTCTGGTGGCTATATGGCTGCTGGCATCGGCAGCGGCTATCAGGGTCTGGGTACAGTGACCATTGAAGGTGATGCCGTCATCAAAAACGCACAGGGCGGTGATGCTGGAGCCGGCATCGGCAGTGGCACCTATGGTGACAGCGAGATCATTATCAGAGGTGATGCAGTCATTGAAAATGCGGAAAGCAGCGCAAACGGCGCTGGCATCGGCAGCGGCCAAGGCGATTTGTATCCCGATGGCGATGGCATGGTAATCGATCTAACTGTAGGCAACGTGACCATTGAAGGCAACGCCAAAATCGAAAATGCAAAAAGTGGTTCTGGTGGTTCCGGCATTGGTGGCGGCGCTGTTGGCATCGGCAATGTAATCATTAGAGGCAACGCTCAAATCGGAAACGCCACCGGCGGCGATGAAGGTGCCGGTATTGGCGGCGGTGTTCTTGGCACTGGTGACGTGACCATCGAGGGCAATGTCACCATCGAAAATGCACAGGGCGGCGCTGGTGCTGCCGGTATCGGTGGCGGCGCAGAAACACAACCCGACACCGAGGATACCAGAAACAAAGTTTCCATCAAGAGCACCGAAGCTGGTTCTCCCAACATTACTGCTAAAGGCGGCGGCGTTCTGAATGGCGGCGGCGTTCTGGATGAAAAAAATGCTCCCCTTGCCGGTGCTGCGGCCATCGGCAGCGGCAGCGTTGCTGACGGCGCTACTGAGGTAAAGTCTGATATTACCATTGAAGGCAAGGTGACGATCGACGCCACTGGCGGCGGCGATGTGGCCATTGGCGATTCGACCAACGGCGAAACGCAGTTCTCCGGTTTGCAGGTGGGCACGACCATCACCCGCCGCAATGCGAAGGGCGACGACGTTTCCCAGCCCGGCGATGTTGTACGCGAACCCGAAAAGCCCGCCCAGCCGACCGTGACGCCCACCGAAGGGGCAGAAGCACCTTCCAACGGCTCGGTGGAAGTGGAGCGCCCGGTCACGGTGGAGGGGCTGTATGTCACCAACGTTCTGGGCAAGCAGATCACTCACACCTGCACCCAGAACGGCACGACCCTGACCATCCGCGCCAACGGCATCGTGGCCTCGGCCCACCTGACGCTGGGCATGGTCCGCACCCTGAAGGCTCAGGGCGTGAAGACCCTTGTGTTCACCACCCTGCTCTCCCGCTCCACCACGGTCTCGGTGGATGCCCTGCTGGCGGCTGAACCCGACGCCCCCGATGAAATGGCCGTCGTCTGGACCCACACCGGCCCCCGCGCGGCATTGACCATTGGCGGCGCAGACCACAGCGACCTGCTCAAGTAACCGAACGGAGCACACAACTTATAAAAACGCAGCCGGGAGGCTTCCGCTTTTGGAACGCCTCCCGGCTGTTTCGTTATGCCGTTTTGGTTTTAAGGTAGTACCCGATGCCGATGGCAGTGGTTGGCATCGTGATGAAGTTCTTCCAGATCGTCATCTCCATCGTGGTGGGCATGACAGCAGAATCCACCGCCCTTTCCATGGTGCGTGAGGTGGTGTTTGGTGGGCTTTGCCCTGCTGCTGCCCCGGTTTTTCGGGCTGGACGGCGTGCTCTACTCCATGCCGCTGTCGGATATCCTGACCTTCCTGATCGCCGGCTATCTGATTTACAAGACCTACCATGAACTCAACTATCATATCGCGCTGGACAGCGGTGATCGGCATTGAAAAGTGTGCGGAGATCATCGAAAGCCTGGTTTGAATGAATCGGAGTCTGCTGCCATCCGGCTGTCACTGATCCAGAAAAAAAAGCACCCCATGTCCAGACTGTTGTGTGAACGGCCCGGACATGGGGTTTTATGGTTTTAATGCAGTTACGCCCAATTCTTCCGCCCGTAACGGGTGGTCAGCTGGCAGATCTCCTTTTGGAGCTTCTTGGTCAGCTGGGGCTTTTTCAGCCGCCAGCGCCAGTTCTGGCCCACGGTGGAGGGCTGATTGATGCGGGCGGAGTTGTCCAGCCCCAGCCAGTCCTGCATGGGGATGATGCAGGTCGCCGCTGCGCTGCGCAGGATCAGTGCGATCATACTTTTATAGAGCTGCTCCTCCGGGGTGGCGTAGTCGAACAGATAATCCCGCACCATGGCGCGCTCCGCGCCGGTGATGGTCTGGTACCATGATACCAGCGTTTCGTTGTCGTGGGTACCGGTATAGGCCACGCTGTTCACCGGGTAGTTGTGGGGCAGGTAGTCGCTGGCGCTGCCGGTATCCCGGGAGTCAAAGGCGAATTCCAGCACCTTCATGCCGGGGAAGCCGCTGTCCCGCACCAGCTGACGCACGGTGTCGCTCATGTAGCCAAGATCCTCCGCAATGATCTCCCGTTTGCCCAGTGCCTGCTCCACAGCACGGAACAACTCGATGCCGGGGCCTTTTTCCCAGTGGCCCGGCGCGGCAGTCTCACTGCCGTAGGGGATGGAAAAATACTCATCGAAGCCGCGGAAGTGGTCGATGCGCACCACATCGTAAAGCTCGAAGCAGTACCACAGGCGGGTGATCCACCACTGATAGCCGGTTGCGCGGTGGGCTTCCCAGCGGTAGAGCGGATTGCCCCAGAGCTGGCCGGTGGGCGAAAAAAAGCGTCCGGGGAACGCCCGCCACCGCCGTGGGAATATTGTCCTTGTCCAGTTGGAACAGACCCGGGTTTGCCCATGCGTCCGCCGAATCCAGCGCCACATAGATGGGGATATCCCCAATGATCCGGATGCCCTTGCTGTTGGCGTAGGCCTTCAGCCTGCGCCACTGCTGGTCGAACTTGAACTGGAGATATTTGTGGTACTCCACCTCAAAATACAGCTCCCGGCGGTAGTAGTCCATCGCGGGCTGCCAGCGCAGACGGATATCCTCGGCCCACTCGATCCACGGCTTGCCCTCAAAGCGGCCCTTTACCGCCATGAACAGGGCAAAATCGTCCAGCCACCACTTGTTTTTTTTCGCAGAAGGCTGTAAACGCTTCGTTGTGGCCGATGTCGCTGCGGGAGTAGGCCAGCCGCAGCAGGCGGCCCCGCTCGGCATACAGGCGGCTGTAGTCGATATCATCTGCCTTGCGGCCAAAGTTTGCCTTTTTTGCACTCGGCGGCGGTCAGCACCCCTTCCTCCACCAGTGCGTCCAGACTGATGAAATACGGATTGCCCGCAAAGGCGGAAAAGCTCTGATAGGGGCTGTCGCCGTAGCTTGTCACACCCAGCGGAAGGATCTGCCAGTAAGTCTGCCCGGCTTCCTTGAGCCAGTCCACAAAGTCGTACGCTTCCTGTGAAAAGCAGCCGATGCCGTAAGGGGACGGCAGACTGCTGATGGGCAGCAAAATACCTGCACTTCTCTGCATCTTCATTTCCTTCTTCCTTTATAACTCGATCATAACACCCGCGTGGTCGGATACCTGCGGCTCCTGCAGGCCGTTGAACACCACCCGGGTGCTTTTTACAGTGATCGCCTGGGAGCACCAGATCTGGTCGATGCGCTTTTTTGCCGCCGCATCCGGGGCATCCCGCCAGCCATCAATGGCCTGCACGACGGTGTAGCCCTCGTCCCGCTGCTGTGCCAGACGGTAGGTGTCCTGCCAGCCGCTGCGGAGCACAAGGTCGTAGCCCTCGCCCCGCACGTCGGCCTCACTATTGAAGTCCCCCAGCAGAAAGGCGGTCTTTTTTGTGCCTGCCGCCCGGGACAGCGTTTCCCACTGGGCGGCAAAAGGCTCCACTTCGTCCTTCCACCAGCCCAGATGCACTGTGTAATACCAGACATCTCCTGCACAGATGCCCAGGGTGCGGCGGGTCTTCCAGTTGCTGTAATCATTGGACTTGCTCAGCAGCAGGTTTTCGGCTGCGGTGATGGGCGCACGGCTGAACACCGCCGCGCCCTCATCGTACTTGTCGTAACCGATCTTTGCCGGAAGCCAGCTCCAATGGTAGTGCACGCCCCGCTGTTCCAGCATCCGGGCTACCGCTGCGGCGTGGTTGTCCGCTTTCAGCGGCACCCTATTGCCGGGACAGGGGAAACACCCCGCCGGAATCTCTCCCAGCAGCGGAGCGGCGGCGGTCTGGTTCACCTCCTGCAGGGCGAACACCTCCGGCTGCTCCCTTGCGATGAAGTTTACAAAGATCTCCCGCTTGGCCTCATAGTCCGGCTCGATGAGGCTGTGGGTATTCAAAGTCAGCAGTTTCATAGTTTTTTACAGAATATCGTTGATATCAGATTTCAGAACGTCTGCCTTGGGGCCATACACAGCCTGAATGCCGTCGCCCTTCACCAGCAGGCTCAGAGCGTCCTCGGCCTTCCATGCGGCAAGGTCGGCCACCTTGGCAGGGTCCTTCACGGTAACACGCAGACGGGTCATGCAGGCATCCACCAGCACAATGTTCTCCCGGCCGCCCAGCAGGGCAATGATGCGCTCGGCCTGACCGTTGTCCACCTTTTTGTCGGCCTTCTTCTCGGCCTTGGTGTCAGCTGCGGCATCGTCCGCGTTGTCATCGGTGTAGTTGCCCAGACGGCCCGGCGTTGCCAGCTTGAGCTTGCCGATCATAAAGTAGGCCACGAAGTAGCCGATGATAAAGAATGCGACCACGCAGAGCACAAAGTTGATGATATCGCCGCCCAGACCGGCCTGCAGGGACATGGGGATACGGGTGATGAATTCCAGATTGCCGAAAGAGTGCAGGCGCAGATGGATGATGCCTGCCATGGCGAAAGCACAGCCCTGCAGCAGTGCGTACACGATGTACAGCGGCATCGCGCAGAACATGAACATGAATTCCAGCGGCTCGGTGACGCCGGTCAGGAACACGGCCAGTGCGGTGGAGATGAACATGGACTTATAGTTTGCGCGCTTGTCGGCATCCACACGGCGGTACATGGCCAGTGCAATGCCCAGCAGCAGACCGGTAGCACCGATCATCTGGCCTACCTTGAAGCGGGCGGGGGTAACGGTAGCCAGCAGATTGTTGTAAGCAGCCATGTCACCGGCCTTCTTGAAATTGATGAGGTCGTTGGCCCATGCCAGCCACAGCGGGTCCTGGCCAAACACCGGCTGCCTGCGTTGACACCGGTGGCAATGGTGTAGGTGCCGCCGCAGGAGGTGTAGTTCATGGGGATGGTCAGCATGTGGTGCAGACCGAAAGGCAGCAGCAGACGCTCCAGCGTGCCATAGATGAACGGAGCCAGAATGGGAGAGGTCTCGGAAGAGTTGGCGATCCAGATGCCGAAGTTGTTGATGCCGGTCTGCACGACAGGCCAGAACAGCGACAGCACGATGGAAATGACCACCGAGTAGGCAATGACCACCATGGGCACGAAGCGCTTGCCGTTGAAGAAAGCCAGTGCATCCGGCAGCTTGCGGAAGTTATAGTATTTATTGTAAGCCACACCGCCCACAAAACCGGCAATGATGCCCACGAACACGCCCATGTTCAGCGCGGGAGCTCCCAGGACCGAGGTGAAGTATCCGTTGACGGCGATCTCCCGCCCGAACAGAGTGTGGGTCACGGCGTTGGGGTCTTCCAGCATGGCGCTGGTGACACCGAAGATGTTTCCGGTGATGACATTGATGAGGGCAAACGCCAGCACAGCCGCAAAAGCACCGCCGGACGCTCCTTTGCCCAGCTGCCGCCGATGGCCACGGCAAACAGGATGTGCAGATTGTTGATGACCGCCCAGCCAATGTTTTCCATGGTGGTACCAATGGTCATAACTGCCGCAATGTCACCGCCGCCCATCTGCACCAGCTTGCCCAGACTGATCATCAGGCCGGCAGCGGGGGCATGACGGCGATGACGGTCATCAGCACCTTGCCCAGCTTCTGTAAGAAGTCGAAGTTAATAAGCCCCTTTTTCCCCGGAACTGCTTGTGTTGTTGCCATAATGTTCCTCCTCGTTTCCTTTTGCGCCGTTTTGCGCAATCTTTGCGCTTCTGTTGCACAACTTTACGCAACAAGAATAATCCAACTCTGCAATTTTTACAAGAGTTTTCTAGGTCAAAAATATATTTTCCGCTTTTTGCACAACAGTTTGCAAGTTTCTTTGTTGAAAACATCGAAGGTGCGCAAAGGGTGCGGTTGCATGATCTGCGCAAACTCGTGCGCAAATCATTGACATTGCGTGCAAACCGCTTTACAATAGACCTATTACATCAGGGAGGAACAGACTATGGCAGTTACCATCAAGGATGTGGCAGCGGCGGCGGGGGTATCGCCTTCCACCGTGTCCCGCACCTGCAAGGACAGCCCTTCCATCAGCCGGGAAACCAAGGAACGGGTGCGCCGCATCATGGCGCAGCTGGGCTATGTACCCAATTTTTAAACAGAACCAGTAGAAGCATTTTCCAAGACAATCGGCATTATTCTGCCCTCCTCCCAGCGGGATGTCTACGAGAACGCCTTCCATCTGGAGATCATCCGCGGCATCGGGCAGTTCTGCAACCAGCGGCGGTATGTGAACACGGTCATCACCGGGCAGGACGATGCCGAGGTTCTGGATGCCATCCAGAGCATGGTGGCCAACGCGCAGGCAGATGGCTTTATCCTGCTCTATTCCAAAAAAAGACTGCCCGGTGGCAGCCTACCTGCGCAGCGAAGGGCTGCTCCATGTCGTTGGGGGCAAGGCAGCACAGTCCGCAAACCAGACCATCTATATCGACAACGACAACGCCCTTGCCGGTGAGGAAGCCACCGATTACCTCTATGAAATGGGCCACCGCCGCATTGCCTATTTCGGTGTCAGCAACGCCATGCTGTTTTCGGCAGAGCGCAGGCGCGGCTACCAGATGTCCCTGGTGAAGCATGGCATCACCCCCCGGGAGGAGGACTGCGTGGAGGTCAACACCCTGAACGATGCTTACGAAGAGCCGCTGAAGGCTCTTCTCACCGCACCGGACCATCCCACGGCCATGCTGGTCAGCGATGACATTCTGGCCGTGGTGCTGGAACAGTTCTGCGGCAAGCTGGGGCTGCGCGTCCCGAAGGACCTTTCCATCGTGTCCTTCAACAACTCGCTGTTCTCCCGCATCACCAGCCCTCAGCTGACCACCGTGGACGTGAACCCCTACCAGCTGGGTATGGAGGCCGCCAGCCAGACCATCAACCACATCGAGAACCCGAATCTTCTGGCAACCAAGATCATCGTGCCGCATAAGCTCATCCACGGGAGAGCTGCTGCCCGCCGCCGGAAGTCTGATCAAAAACAATGAGGCCGTTCCCTCTCTTTCTCAGAGAAGCGGAACGGCCTCATTTTGTTTATTTTTTCCGGTACTCCCGCGGAGTCATGCCAAAATGTGCCTTGAATGCCCGGTTAAAATAAGAGAGGTTTTCACAAACCCACACCGGGAAGCGATCGTCAGCACCGTCTCGTCCGTAGCATGCAGCGCTTCGGCGGCGGCATTCAGCCGGTATTCGTTCAGAAAGGCAACAAAGCTCTGCCCGGTCATCTGCCGGAACCAACGCATGAAGTGGCTGGAACTGAAGGAGCAGACCCCGGCGGCATCGGCGACCCGAAGCCCCTCGGCATAATGGGCAGAGATCCATTGCAGAACGGCTTTCAGCCGCTGGGTATCGGCAGTTTCCACGGAGAGCTGCTGTTTCCCCTGCGCAATGAGCAGGGAGAGGAAGCGCAGCAGTGCTCCTTTGACCAGCAGCTCATAGCCGGGAAGCTTGGCGCGGTTGGCTTCCTCCACCTCCCGCAGGCAGGCGGCGGCCTGGAGATAACACAGGTCGTTGGGTGTCAGCCGCACAGGCAGCAGCAGCCGCCCGCTTTGCAGCGGAAGCAGGTATTTTTCGGCGCAAAGGTCCTCCGCACCGCCCAGAAGCTCCAGCTCAAAGATGATATTCTCATATTCCATCCGCCGCCCCTCTGCCTGCCGCAGGGCGTGGAGGGTGCCGGGCGTAAAAATAAAGATATCCCCCTGGTAGGCCGGGCAGGACACCGCACCCACCTGCACCAGTCCTGTGCCCCGCTTGACAAAGACCAGCTCCATGCTCTCCTGCCAGTGGAGCGCCACCTGCGGAAAGTCCCCCGGAATGGTGCAGGGATACAGATTGAAGGGGAACCGCACGGCACCGTGCTGCTTGGTTTCCTGCAAAGAAGCCTGATTTTGCATCTTCTCACCTCCAGATGATAGGATTGTACCACAATCTGCACTTTTAAGGCAAGATTTCGATTGTTTTATCTGGTATATCTTGCATTATAGATGTCAAACCTGTTTTCCGTAGCAAAGGAGGAGCCATTATGAGCTTTACCGAAACATTACAGAGTATCACCGGCAAGCTGCTGGCGGACTGCACCGATCAGGAGCTGTATCTGGCACTGCTGGAGCTGGTGCGGCAGAAGAGTGCCGACCGCGTGCAGCCGGTCACCGGACGCAAGCTGTATTATATCAGCGCCGAATTCCTCATCGGCAAGCTGCTGTCCAACAACCTCATCAATCTGGGACTGTACGATGAAGCCCGCGATGCACTGGCTGCCGTCGGCAAGAGCCTTTCCGATATCGAAGAGGTGGAGCCGGAGCCTTCTCTCGGCAACGGTGGTCTGGGCCGTCTGGCAGCCTGCTTCCTGGATTCGCTGGCAACGCTGAACCTGCCCGGCGACGGCGTGGGCCTGCGGTATCACTTCGGCCTGTTCCACCAGTCCTTTGAGGATGGTGTGCAGAACGAAAAGCCCGACCCCTGGCTCACCGCCCACAGCTGGGCTGAAAAGACCGATGTGACCTACCCGGTGGAGCTGGCGGGCAAGGAATACACTGCCCGGCTGTACAAGCTGGCTGTCACCGGTTACGAGGGCCGCACCAACACCCTGAATCTGTTCGATCTGGATACCATCGACGAGAGCATCGTCCATGACGGCATTGCCTTTGACAAGACCGCCATCGACAAGAACCTGACCCTGTTCCTCTACCCGGACGACTCCGATGAGGCAGGCCGCCGTCTGCGGGTGTATCAGCAGTACCTCATGGTTTCTGCCGGTGCCCAGCTCATTCTGTCCGAGTGTGCCGCCCGGGGCTGCGATTACCATGATCTGGCCGACTACGCCGCCATCCAGATCAACGACACCCACCCCAGCATGGTCATCCCGGAGCTGATCCGGCTGCTGGGGCAGCGGGGCATTGAGTTTGAGGAAGCTGTGGAGATCGTTACCAAGACCTGCGCCTACACCAACCACACCATTCTGGCCGAGGCACTGGAAAAGTGGCCCCGCGCCTATCTGGATACCGTGGTGCCCCAGCTGATGCCCATTATCGAAAAGCTGGACGCGCTGGCCCGCACCCGCACCAAGGACGAGAGCCTTGCCATCATCGACAAGGACGACCGGGTGCACATGGCCCACATGGATATCCACTTTACCCACTCCACCAACGGCGTGGCGGCGCTGCATACCGAGATTTTGAAAAACTCCGAGCTGCACGGCTTCTACGAGCTGTACCCGGAAAAGTTCAACAACAAGACCAACGGCATCACCTTCCGCCGCTGGCTGCTGGAATGCGACCCGCGCCTGACCGCCACGCTGGAAAAAAGCACATCGGTTCCGGCTTCCGTAAGGACGCTGCCGAGCTGGAGAAGCTGCTGGCCTTCGCCGACGACGAAGCCGTGCTGGGCGAGCTGACCGCCGTGAAAAAAGACCAACAAGGCAGCGCTGGCAGACTGGCTGCTGCGCACCCAGAAGGTGGCAGTGAATCCCGATGCCATGTTCGATATCCAGTCCAAGCGGCTGCACGAGTACAAGCGTCAGCAGCTGAACCTGCTGTACCTCATCCATCAGTATTACGAGATCAAGGCAGGGCACCTGCCTGCCGTGCCGCTGGTGAGCATCTTTGGTGCCAAGGCTGCTCCTGCCTACACCATTGCCAAGGACATCATCCATGCCCTGCTGACCCTCTCCAAGGTCATCGCCGCAGACCCGGAGGTGTCCAAGTGGCTGCAGGTGGTATTTGTGGAAAATTACAACGTCACCGCTGCCGAAAAGCTCATCCCTGCCTGTGACCTGTCTGAACAGATCAGCCTTGCCTCCAAGGAGGCCTCCGGCACCGGCAACATGAAGTTCATGCTGAACGGGGCGGTGACGCTGGGAACCATGGACGGAGCCAATGTGGAGATCAGCCAGCAGGTGGGCGAAGAGAACATTTATATCTTCGGCCAGACCTCGGATCAGGTCATCCACCGCTACGCCGTAGGCGACTACGACCCGGCCCAGTGGGTGGAGGGCGATGCCAACATCCGCCGCGCCATCAGCTTCCTCACCGGCCCGGAGATGCTGGCTGCCGGCCATGCCGAAAACCTGACCCGCCTGCACAATGAGCTGATCCACAAGGACTGGTTCCAGACCCTGCCGGATTTCAATGCCTATGTCGTCCGCAAAGGACAGGCCCTCAGCGATTACGCCTGCGACCCCATGGGCTGGCGGCGCAAGTGCCTTGTGAACATTGCCAAAGCCGGGATGTTCTCCTCCGACCGCACCATTGCCGAGTATGACCGCGACATCTGGCATCTGGGGAAGTAATCGTTTTTACTTTGCGTCATCCCAGCATCCAGCAGTTTCTTGTAGAAGATGCACTGCTTTTTATGGGAAGAACTATCATTTCGGTACGCCGGAGCATCTGCGGACGCTCCGGCGTACCATTTTCACAGGGAAGGCTTCTGCTCCAACAGGTCTGTCATGCTGCGCAGGCTGATGCCAAGGGTGGAAAGGTTATGCAGCATCGCACTGGTGGCAGGAGGCAGGATGCCCAGAGCCCCCAGAAGGATGAGGGCCGAGTTGAAGCTGAGCACAAAGCGGTAATTGCTGCCCACCCGCTTTTGCAGGGCGTTGGCAATGGCTTTTAAGGTCACCAGCTCTTCCAGACTGTCGGCGCGGATGGTCACATCGGCAATCTCCCGGGCGATGGCGGCACCGGAATGGATGGCGATGCCGATATCTGCCGCCGACAAAGCGGGCGAATCGTTGATGCCGTCGCCGATCATCACCACTGTATGTCCCTCGGCTTTTGCATCGCGGACAAAGGCGGCCTTATCCTCCGGCAGCACCTCCGCAAAGCAGCGGTCTACCCACCTGCGCCGCAATGGCGCGGGCAGTGCGGTCACTGTCGCCGGTCATCATGACGGTCTGAGTGATGCCCAGCTTTTGGAGCTGGCGCAGCACCTGTGCCGCCTCCGGGCGCAGGGGGTCTGCAATACAGATGACCCCCACCAGCACCCCGGATGCGGCCAGATACAGGTGGGAATACTGCGGATCCAGCCCATCAAACCTTGCCTGTTCCCCTGCCGGGATGGTGCAGCCCTCGTCCTCGAAAATAAAGTGAGCGCTGCCGATGACCACCCGCTTGCCCCCTACCCGGCTGGCAATGCCATGGGCCACGATGTACTCCACCTCGGAGTGCATCTCTTCGTGAGGAATTCCCCGCTCCTTGGCAGCACGGACGACGGCGTTTGCCATGGAATGGGGAAATGCTCTTCCAGACAGGCGGCAAGCTGCAACACCTCCTGCTCCCCGCAGCCAGAGAAAGGCACCACCTGCACCACCTGTGGGGTGGCACGGGTGAGGGTGCCGGTCTTATCGAACACGATGGTGTCCGCCTTTGCCAACGCTTCCAGATACTTGCCGCCCTTTACGGTGATGTGGTATTCCCCGCACTCCCGCATGGCAGAGAGCACCGCCAGCGGCATGGAAAGCTTCAGCGCACAGGAGAAGTCCACCATCAAGATGGAGATGGCCCGGGTGACGTTGCGGGTAAAGGCATAGGTAGCCACCGTACCGGCAAGGCACCACGGCACCAGACGGTCGGCCAGCTGCAAAGCCCGGTTCTCAGTACCGGACTTGAGCTTTTCCGATTCCTCGATCATCGCCACGATCTTATCGTAGCGGTTGGCGCCACCCTCTGCCTTGGCCACAAGGACGCATTCGCCCTCTTCCACCACCGTTCCGGCGTAGACGGTAGCCCCGGTGGTCTTGCGCACCGGCATGGACTCGCCGGTCAGGGCAGCTTGGTTCACCATGGCCTCGCCCTCCAGCACCATGCCGTCCAGCGGGATCATGTTGCCGGAGCGCACCACCACTTCGTCCCCGGCGTGGACACGGGTCAGCGGCACCAACACCTCGCCCTGCGGGGTGCGCACCCAGACCTTATCCACGTTCAGCGCCATGCTGCGGGCAAGGTCATCCAGGCTCTTTTTCCGCGTCCACTCCTCCAGCAGGCTGCCTACAGTCAGCAGGAACATCACCGACCCTGCGGTGCTGTAATCCCCCCGCAGGAGGGAGGCGGTGATGCTGAGCGCATCCAGTACCTCTACCTCCAGCTTGCGGTGCAGCAGGCAGCGGATGCCCTTCCAGACAAAGGCGATGGAGCGCCACACCGTATATGCCGCCGCGATGGGCGCGGGCAGGAACACTTTGCGGAACACCCGGCCCGCCACAAGGTTGACCATCTTTTCCTGATATTCCTGATTGATTTTCCGGCTGTCGTGGGAAGTGACCAGCACCTCTAACTCTTCGTTGTCAAAGCGGTAGGCCGCCAGCAGGGCGACGGCATCCTTCCGGCCACCCCGGTAGGTCAGCACCACATCTCCGGTGCGCTCGTAGACGGTGGCTTTTTGAATGTTGTCCTGCCCGTTCAGGTAGGCTTCCAGCACATCTGCCCGGTGCAGGGTCATGCGCACGGCGCAGACGTGCACCCGCATCCGTCCCTTACCTTCATGTAAGATCGTACATTTCATTGCTTTTCTTACCCCTCTGCGTAAAAAAGAGCCGCCCAAGGGCGGCTCCGCTGCGTTGTATCACTGTGCAGTCTGCTCTGCGGGCTGTTCAGCCGTATCCTCGATGACCTCCTGTGCAGCCTCGGCGGCGCGGCTCTCGTTGATGGCCTTTGCATCGGCAAGGATGTCACCGGCCTCTTCCTGCACCTTGTTCACAGTCTGCATGGTGCAGTCCTTCATCCGCAGCACCGCAGCGGTGGTCTGGGTGTAGACCTTTTTTGGCGTCCTTGCTGGACAGCACCTTGAAGCCGGCAGAGCCGAACACCACACCGCCCAAAAACAGTGCAAGCTTTTTTGTATCAAACATATTTACCCCTCATTTCTATATTTCCTATCTGAGCGCCCATCCCCTTGAGCGGGGGCAGGCTCTTTATTTCTGTATTGTAGCACGCTTTCGGACTTTTTCAATGGTTTTTGATGATGTTAGGACGTATTAACTTTGTTAGCAGCAGTTTGATACGGAGGACCATTTTGGTCATGCTCACCTGCAGAGATCAGCAGAACGTGCCTTGTCCGGTGCTTTCAGCTCGGCACTGCGGGCGTTGTAGGCATCTGCCATCTCCCGTTCCAGAACCTCCAGCCCTTCCCGGTTGTGGTACAGTTCCATGAACAGCCATTCCAGCTCGTCCTTATGGCGGGCAAAGCGGGTGGAAAATGCAGTTTGATCCTTCATATCCTTTTATCCTTTTCGTGTAAGATGAAGCTGCACGCTGGGGTAATCGCCAAACAGCTGCGGCAGGACAAGTCCCGCATACAGCAGAGTGCTGCCGCTGAACCGCATCCCCTTGTGAATGCCGTCCTCTACGTCGTGGGCATACTGGGAGCCGAAATAGTCGATGCCGTCCAGTTCATACACAGCATCTTCTTCCAGCCCACGGAAGCACAGGTGGATGGGCAAGGGATTCGCCTGCGGATGGGTCACCACCAGATTCAGCAGTGCCTCGCTGCCGTCCTCTGCGGCAAACTGCCATGCCGTGAAATATGCGTTTTCTGCCGGGTCGGTCAGCCGGTAATAATCGCCGGTACGGATCAGGTCGTTCAGCCGCTTGAACCGCTTGATCTGATTTTTCACTGCAGTGCACTCGGCGCGCTTCAATTTGCCCAGATCCAGCTCATAGCCAAAGGTGCCGCTCATCGCCACCACAGCACGGGTGTCGATGGGGGTCGTGCGGCCGGTCTGGTGGTTGGGGCAGGCAGAAACATGGGCACCCATGGTGCAGACCGGATAGCCAAAGGAGGTGCCGTGCTGGATCGTCAACCGTTCAATGGCATCGGTATCATCACTGCACCAGATCTGGGGTAGTAGCACAGCATTCCGGCATCAAAGCGTCCGCCGCCGCCTGCGCAGCCCTCGAACAGAACCTCCGGGAAGCCCTGCGTCAGCCGCTCTGCCAGCGCATAAACGCCCAGCATATAGCGGTGCATGATCTCACCCTGCTGCTCGGCAGGGAACGCACGGCTGTACACATCGCTCATGCTGCGGTTCATATCCCACTTGATATACTCGATGTGATGCTCCCGCAGCAGCTTACCGATCGCCTCTGCCAGATAGTCTACCACCTCCGGGCGGGAGAGATCCAGCACCAGCTGGTTGCGCCCCATGGCGGGCTTGCGTCCGGGCAGGGTCAGCGCCCAGTCCGGATGGGTGCGGTACAGCTGGGAGTTCTCGTTGACCATTTCCGGCTCAATCCACAGGCCGAATTTCATACCCAGCGCATTGATCTGCCCGATCAGCGGGTCCAGTCCGCCGGGCAGCTTTTCGCAGTTCACAGTCCAGTCACCCAGACCCTGATTGTCGTCATTCCGGGTACCAAACCAGCCATCGTCCAGCACCATCATCTCCACGCCGAGAGAGGCCGCTTTTTCAGCGATCTTTACGATCTTTTCGGTGTTGAAATCAAAATAGGTGGCCTCCCAGTTGTTGATCAGCACCGGGCGGCGCTTGTCCTTCCATGGGCCGCGGCAGATGTTGCGCCGCAAAAAGCGGTGGTACTGCTGGGAAAGCGGGGTCAGACCCTCTGCCGCAAAGGAGAGGATCACCTCCGGGGTATCAAAGGTCTCGCCCGGCTTCAGGTTCCACGCAAAGCGTTCCTCCTGAATGCCGCTCACTACCCGGACAAGCCCGGTCTGAGAGCGCTCCACGTCCATCTGGTAGCTGCCGGAATAGACCATCATCACCCCGTAGCAGGCACCGCTGGTCTCCGTTGCATCCTGCTGGCAGAGGATCAGGAAGGGGTTATTGTGGTGGCTGGAGCTGCCCCGCACCGAAGAAATGGTCTGGATATTGGTGCCCACAGCTTCTCGCTCCAGCTGCCGTTCCATGGCGTGTCTGCCGTGGAAATGCAGCAGATCCCATCTGCCAAAAGGCAGATCCAGACAGGCAGATGCCGCCTTGTCCAGCCGCAGCGGGTTATCTCCGTGGTTTGTCAGCCGCGCCGCACGGGTGATGACATCCTGCTGTGCAAACACGCCGTACAGCAGTTCCAGCGTCAGACCGGTGGTCTCGTCCTGCATTCGGACGATCAGGGTCTCGGCATCGTTTTCCTCTGCGTGGGCACAGGGTAGACCGGTCAGCTGATATTTGCTCGCCTCCACCGTGTGGCTCACATAGGTAAAGTCTGCGCCAAAGGCACCACGGCTGTCAGCCACCGTCAGGCAGGACAGCCGGAAATCGCCCACGTTGCAGCCGGTATACTCCTGCGGGAGCAGATCCGGGGAAATGCCCCGGTGGGTACGGTAAGCGTAGTAATCCGGCGAGAATCCCCGGTCTGTGCGGGGATACAGCTGCATCAGATCGCCTGCACCGATTTTTTTACCATAATACAGGTGCAGAAGATGTCCCAGCGCATCCACCTTCATGTGGTAGCTGGTATGGGCGGTCTCCAATACAAAAATGCGGGAGTCAGAATCAAATCGAATGCTCATTGGTTCAACACCTCAAAGAATTATTTCCAACAAAAATGCCGACAGACAGGCGGTCGTATTGGAACGGCTACCCGCCTGTCGGCTATGATGAAGGAGAAATGTGAATTGCTTATTTACCGCCGGTCATGGCAATGCCCTGAATAAACTGCTTTTGGAAGATCAGGTACAAGATCACCATGGGGATCATGGCCAGCAGGCTGCCTGCCATCAGCACCGGGAAGTTGGTGGTGTACTGACCGTTCAGGGTAGAAAGGCCGGCAGACAGGGTCATCATGTTCAGATCGGTGTTACAGATCAGCGGCCACATCAGGTCGGCATAAGCGAACACCGCCGTAAAGATGGCCAGCGCTGCCATGCTGGGGCCGGTCAGCGCAGCATGACCTTGACGAAGGTCTGCCACTTGTTGCAGCCGTCCAGATACGCTGCCTCTGCGATCTCGTTGGGGATGCCCAGATACGCCTGCCGCAAAAAAGAAGGTGCCGAAGGCGCTGACCAGACCGGGGAATACCAGCGCGAAAATGGAGTTGGTGGCCCCCATCTTTGCCAGCATCTGGTACTGCGGAATAATGAAGATCTGGCTCGGCAGCATCATCTGGATCAGCACCAGACCGAACAGCAGTTTTTGCAGGGAAATTCCAGCTTGGCAAAGGCATAGCCTGCCATGGAGCTGAACACCACTGCAAAGATCACGCGGAACAGGATCAGCAGACCCGTATTGAGGTAGAGGTTGGTAAAGGGCAGGCTCTGCAATGCCTTGACAAAGCTGTCCAGATTCCAATGGGAGGGAAGGATCTGCGGCGGGATCGCCATAGACTCGGCCTGCGTCTTGAAGCTGGTGAGCACCATCCATACAAAGGGAAAGATCATGCTGATGCTGCCGAGGATCAAGACCAGATAGGTAAAGAACGTTACGACATTCTTTCTGGTTTTCAGACTGGCATTCATAGTTTACACCTCGTAATTGACCCACTTCTTCTGACCGATGAACTGCACCAGCGTGACCAGACCGATCAGCAGCACGGTCCACACCACAATGGCCGATGCGTAGCCCTTATTGCCAGCAACAAAAAGCTCTCGCGGTAGAACAGGTACATCAGGCTCTGTGCGCTGGTCAGCGCAGGGTTCGTCTGCTCCACCATCATGTAGATCAGATCGTAGACCTTCAGGGAAGCCATCAGGCGCATAATGAGCACCACAAAGAGGGTGGGCGACACCATGGGCAGCGTAATGCTGAAGAACTGGCGGATCTTGGATGCACCGTCCAGCTCGGCGGCTTCGTACAGGGACTGGGAAATGTTCTGGATGCCGGACAGCAGCAGCACGGCATCGTAGCCGATGGAGCTCCAGATGGAAACGATAGCACAGGTGACCAGAACGATCTTGGGGTCGGTCAGCCAGCGGATGTTCGTGCCAAGGACCTGATTCAGAATGCCATACTCCGCATTGAAGATCCACTTCCAGACCATTGCAACCGCAGCAGGAGCCACCACCATGGGCAGGAAGAAGATGGCGCGGAAAGCGGTCTTGCCCTTGATCTTTGCGTTCAGCAGCACTGCCACGATCAGCGCCAGAAAAACGCCCACCGGCACAGTGAGGATGCAGAAGTAGATGGAGTTCCAGTTTGCCTTCCAGAATTCCGCATTGCGGAACATTTCAAGGTAGTTTTCCAGACCGCAGAACTGATAGGCTCCAAAGGCTTTCGTCTTGGAAAAACTCATGTAGATGGTCTGGAAGAACGGGATAATATTCAGGATCATCAGACCGAGGATGGTGGGAGCTACCATGACCAGCCCCCAGAAACGCCCATCCCCCGGCCCAGCTTTGATGTGCTTTTCATTTGGTTCCTCCCAAGCTGCATTTTCAGCCCGCACTGGCCTGATCCACGATGTCCTGCATCTTCTGCAGGCCGGTTTCGATATCCTCGGTACCTGCGTAGATCTTCAGCAGCTCATCATTGACCTTGCTCTTCCACTCCGGGCGAGAGGCGTTGTTGACGCTCTGGATGCTGTACTCAAACATCTCAATGAAGCACTGGATATTGATGGGATACTCTGCAAAGCAGCCTGCCCAGGTATCCTCCAGACCCTGATAGGCAGGGATGGCAGCGCCGCTCTCGCCCTGAATGCGCTGGCCTTCCTCGCTGCCGAAGAACTTCAGGATATCCTTCACGGTATCCAGATTTTTGTTGCTGGCAGCAGTCGCGTAGCACAGACCGTTGGAGATGGTCGCACGACCGTCTCCGCTTTCCGGGTCGGGGCACTTGGGCAGCACGGCCACGTCCCACTTGCCTACCATTTCGGGGTAGTTTTTCAGCTCGCTCAGGATGTTCCAGTCACCCTCGAAGAACATGGCGCCCTTCTCAGAGAAGAAGGCCGTGCCGGGGGCGGTCTCGGCAAAGTAGGTCTGGTCCGGGCACCAGTCGTTCTGCTGGAGACCGATGTAGAACTTCATTGCCTTTTTCGGTGGCGGGCTGGGTAAAGCCCGCCTTAGTCTTGTCCTCGTTCAGGATGTAGCCGCCGTACCTGATACACAAAGTTCCAGTAACCCAACTGGTCATCGCCGTAGGCCATGTAGCCGTACTTGCCGGTGGCAGCGTAGATCTTCTCGGATGCGCTGACCAGATCGTCCCAAGTCCAGTTCTCGTCCGGGTAAGCTACACCGGCAGCATCGAACATCTCCTTGTTATACACCAGACCGACCGTGTCCTTGTCCTTGGGGACTGCATACAGGGTACCGTTGGAGCCCATGGCGTTGGACAGCGAGATCTCCGAGAACTTGTCCTTCTCCACAATGTCGGAGCAGTCTGCCAGCATCCCGTTGTCGGCATACTTCAGCAGCTCGTTGGTGTGCATCCAGAAAATATCCGGCATCTGTTGCTGGTGGCGGCAGCCTCCAGCTTGGTCCAGTATTCGTTCCAGCTGGTGACCTGCACCTCAATGCTGACCTCCGGGTGCTGCTGGGTGTAGGCCGCACACATAGCCTCCATGCCTTCCTTCTGTGCAACGTCCCAGATCTGGAAGGTCAGTGCCTTCTTGCCGCCGGAAGAACCGCTGCCGCTGTTGCCGCCGCAGGCTGCCAGCATGGATGCGGCGCTCATTGCTGCCATTGCCTTTACGAATTGTCTGCGAGAGATCCTCATTTTTGTTCTCCTCCAAAGTCCTTATTCCGTAGGGTGATCTTCGTACTGTGTCGCACCGGCCGGGTCGATTTTCTTGCTTTTGTCAGCTCTTACAAAAGCAGCGAGAAAATTTTGTGCATCATCACATTGCACAGTTTCTTTTCTCTTGTTGTGCCATTATTATACTATCTGCCAGTGGTTTCGTAAATGCAAAAATGCGACTTGTTATATCTCAATTTGAAGGAATACTGCGAATTATGTTGAAGTCATCACGCATTTTGGTATATAATAAGAAAAAAGCGGACGGGAGGCATCTTGTATGCAAGATTGTACAAAAAAGAAACGTATCAACGGAAACAAAATTAAGGTTCCATGTGTTTCAGGATGAGCGATTCGTCGATCTCAACTTATACCAATATGGCTGGGAGCAGACAGAGCCTCTACACTCCTATGGTCCCTATGCCCGCAACCACTATCTGTTCCACTATGTCATCTCCGGCAAAGGGCTTCTGCTTGCAAACGGACAGGAATACGCCATCGAGGGCGGGCATGGTTTTCTGATCACTCCGGGTGAGGTCACTACCTACCGTGCCGATGAACAGGATCCGTGGGAATACACATGGATCGAGTTTGACGGTCTGCGTGCCCACGAAGCCCTGAACCTTGCAGGCATCAGCGGACAAAACCCTGTGTACTCGCCTGCAAGCGCTAAAGCCGGGCAGCTGTTGCAAGAGCAGATGCTCTTCCTTGTAAATCCCTGGGCCCACTGATTAAGAGTCAGTTGCTCTACCAACTGAGCTAGGGCACAAGTAAGCTTAACTTCTGTGTTCGGAATGGGAATAGGTGGAACCTTACCGTCATCGACACCGACCGATTTGACTGAATCAGTATAACACATTTCTGCGTTCTGTCCAGTATTTTTAGAAGGACGTGCCTTCAAAACTGAATAATCACTGCTAACATTTTTTCGTTGACTTAAAAGTCTCAAGCGAATTGTGGTCAAGCCCTCGACCTATTAGTACACGCTTGCTGAATGGATCGCTCCACTTACACATCGTGCCTATCAACCTTGTAGTCTTCAAGGGGTCTTACTTGTTTAAAACAATGGGATATCTTATCTTTGGGTCGGCTTCACGCTTAGATGCTTTCAGCGTTTCCGATCCGTACATAGTTGCCCGGCTATGCCCTTGGCAGAACAACTGGTGCGCCAGAGGTACGTCCGCTCCGGTCCTCTCGTACTAGGAACAGCTCCCATCAAATATCCTGCGCCCACGACAGATAGGGACCGAACTGTCTCACGACGTTCTGAACCCAGCTCGCGTACCGCTTTAATTGGCGAACAGCCAAACCCTTGGGACCGAATACAGCCCCAGGATGCGATGAGCCGACATCGAGGTGCCAAACCTCCCCCCGTCGATGTGGACTCTTGGGGGAGATCAGCCTGTTATCCCCAGGGTAACTTTTATCCGTTGAGCGATGGCATTTCCACTCACATACCACCGGATCACTAACTCCAACTTTCGTTACTGCTCGACCCGTCAGTCTCGCAGTTAGGCTCGCTTCTGCGTTTGCACTCTTTTGCTTGATTTCCGTTCAAGCTGAGCGAACCTTTGAACGCCTCCGTTACTCTTTAGGAGGCGACCGCCCCAGTCAAACTCCCACCTAACAATGTCCCCCGCCTTGATTCAAAGGCGCAGGTTAGAATTCCAATATCGCAAGGATGGTATCCCAACGGCCACTCCACAAGCGCCAAAGCACTTGTTTCCCTGTGTCCCATCTATCCTGTGCATGCAACATCGAAACCCAATATTAGGCTACAGTAAAGCTCCATGGGGTCTTTCCGTCTTGTCGCGGGTAACCGGCATCTTCACCGGTACTACAATTTCGCCGGGCGGGCTGTTGAGACAGTGCCCAAATCATTACGCCTTTCATGCGGGTCAGAACTTACCTGACAAGGAATTTCGCTACCTTAGGACCGTTATAGTTACGGCCGCCGTTCACTGGGGCTTCGATTCAATGCTTGCACATCTCCTCTTAACCTTCCAGCACCGGGCAGGCGTCAGCTCGTATACGTCATCTTTCGATTTAGCACAAACCTGTGTTTTTGGTAAACAGTTGCTTGGGCCGATTCTCTGCGGCTCCATCTCTGGAGCACCCCTTCTCCCGAAGTTACGGGGTCAATTTGCCGAGTTCCTTAACAACCCTTCTCCCGTTGGCCTTAGAATCTTCTTCCTACCTACCTGTGTCGGTTTGCGGTACGGGCACCGCAGAAATACACACAGCTTTTCTCGCCATCTTCCATCTCGGACTTCGGTACTAACTTCCCTCGATCGCTACCGGAACCAACACCCGGCTCTGAGACTTCATATGTGTCCCTGTGCTTAACTCTTTTTTGGTGGTGACGGAATCTCTACCGTCTGTGCATCGGCTACGCCGTTAGGCCTCACCTTAGCTCCCGACTAACCTGGAGCGGACGAACCTTCCTCCAGAAACCTGAGGCTTTCGGCCATGCAGATTCTCACTGCATTCGCGCTACTCATTCCGGCATTCTCACTTCTATACACTCCACAGCCGCTTGCGCTACTGTTTCACCGCGTATACAACGCTCCCCTACCCAATACATTGCTGTATTGCCTAAGCTTCGGTGTCAGGTTTAGCCCCGTTAAATTCTCCGCGCAAAGACGCTCGACCAGTGAGCTATTACGCACTCTTTGAATGAGTGGCTGCTTCTGAGCCAACATCCTGGTTGTCTACGTATCTTCACATCGTTTTCCACTTAACCTGACTTTGCGACCTTAGCTGTAGATCTGGGCTGTTTCCCTTTTGACAATGACATTTATCTGACACTGTCTGACTCCCAAGCATCAATACTCTGGCATTCTGAGTTTGATAAGCTTCGCTAACCTCTCGGCCGCTAGGCTATTCAGTGCTTTACCTCCAGGTATCTAACTTGAGGCTAGTCCTAAAACTATTTCGGGGAGAACCAGCTATCTCCGGGTTCGATTGGAATTTCTCCGCTACCCACAGTTCATCCGCCGCCTTTTCAACGGAGGTCGGTTCGGTCCTCCATGGAATTTTACTTCCACTTCAACCTGACCATGGGTAGGTCACCCGGTTTCGGGCCCATTATATGCAACTTAACGCCCTTTTCAAACTCGCTTTCGCTTCGGCTCCAGACCTTAAGTCCTTAACCTTGCTGCATACAATCGCTCGCCGGACCGTTCTACAAAAAAAAGTACCCTATCACACATTGACGTGCTCTAGGTGCTTGTAGGCACAGGGTTTCAGGTTCTTTTTTTTTTCCCCTCCCCCGGGGTGCTTTTCACCTTTCCTTCACAGTACTATACGCTATCGGTCACTGGGTAGTATTTAGGGTTGGAGGGTGGTCCCCCCATATTCCGACCAGGTTTCACGTGTCTGGCCGTACTCTGGAACCTCGCTCAGCTCTTGTCGTTTTTTCACCTACGTGGTTCTCACACTCTCTGACCGGCCTTCCCATGCCGTTCGGTTAACAGATTGAGTCCTAAAAGCAGTCCGTACCCCGAAAGTATTTCTACTCTCGGTTTGCCCTCTTCCGCGTTCGCTCGCCACTACTTACGGAATCTCGTTTGATGTCTCTTCCTCGCCCTACTTAGATGTTTCAGTTCAGGCGGTTCCTACCTATTTTTAAGTTCAGTATAACGTACCTGAGTATGAACCCAGGTGAGTTTCCTCATTCAGAAATCTCCGGATCAATGCTTATTTGCAGCTCCCCGAAGCTTATCGCAGCTTATCACGTCTTTCATCGGCTCCCAGTGCCAAGGCATTCGCCCTGCGCCCTTGTTCGCTTGACCTTTCAAACGTTCTTTTGGAACATTTGGTATCCTCTTGATTCTCTCTTGCCAACGAAGATTATTGTTACCCTTCCTTTTGAAATTGCAATATTTCTTAAAAGAGAACTTACTATAATCTTTGTTTCGCAGTTATTATTCAGTTTTCAAGGTACGTCTTGGTGATGTTCCTCAAAGCCCAGTCTCCCGGAACTTTGATTTTCATCACATGGTGGGCCAAAATGGACTCGAACCATCGACCTCACGATGCTAAACCCCCACATAAGGTTTTGAGTAACCCCTTTTCAGGGCCCTCAAAATCGAACAATATCTACTTGAACTTTAACTTGTCACCTGTTCCAATGGCCGACCATCTTCGATGTTCTTTCATTGCCTGACTCCTTAGAAAGGAGGTGATCCAGCCGCAGGTTCTCCTACGGCTACCTTGTTACGACTTCACCCCAATCACCAGTTTTACCTTCGGCGGCGTCCTCCTTGCGGTTAGACTACCGACTTCGGGTCCCCCCGGCTCTCATGGTGTGACGGGCGGTGTGTACAAGGCCCGGGAACGTATTCACCGCAGCATGCTGATCTGCGATTACTAGCAATTCCGACTTCGTGCAGGCGAGTTGCAGCCTGCAGTCCGAACTGGGACGTTGTTTCTGAGTTTTGCTCCACCTCGCGGTCTTGCTTCTCTTTGTTTAACGCCATTGTAGTACGTGTGTAGCCCAAGTCATAAAGGGCATGATGATTTGACGTCATCCCCACCTTCCTCCGTTTTGTCAACGGCAGTCCTGCCAGAGTCCTCTTGCGTAGTAACTGACCATAAGGGTTGCGCTCGTTGCGGGACTTAACCCAACATCTCACGACACGAGCTGACGACAACCATGCACCACCTGTCTCTGCGTCCCGAAGGAAAATACTGTTTCCAGCATCGTCGCAGGATGTCAAGACTTGGTAAGGTTCTTCGCGTTGCGTCGAATTAAACCACATACTCCACTGCTTGTGCGGGCCCCCGTCAATTCCTTTGAGTTTCAACCTTGCGGTCGTACTCCCCAGGTGGATTACTTATTGTGTTAACTGCGGCACTGAAGGGGTCAATCCTCCAACACCTAGTAATCATCGTTTACGGTGTGGACTACCAGGGTATCTAATCCTGTTTGCTACCCACACTTTCGAGCCTCAGCGTCAGTTGGTGCCCAGTAGGCCGCCTTCGCCACTGGTGTTCCTCCCGATATCTACGCATTCCACCGCTACACCGGGAATTCCGCCTACCTCTGCACTACTCAAGAAAAACAGTTTTGAAAGCAGTTTATGGGTTGAGCCCATGGATTTCACTTCCAACTTGTCTTCCCGCCTGCGCTCCCTTTACACCCAGTAATTCCGGACAACGCTTGTGACCTACGTTTTACCGCGGCTGCTGGCACGTAGTTAGCCGTCACTTCCTTGTTGAGTACCGTCATTATCTTCCTCAACAACAGGAGTTTACAATCCGAAGACCTTCTTCCTCCACGCGGCGTCGCTGCATCAGGGTTTCCCCCATTGTGCAATATTCCCCACTGCTGCCTCCCGTAGGAGTCTGGGCCGTGTCTCAGTCCCAATGTGGCCGTTCAACCTCTCAGTCCGGCTACCGATCGTCGCCTTGGTGGGCCATTACCTCACCAACTAGCTAATCGGACGCGAGGCCATCTCAAAGCGGATTGCTCCTTTTCCCTCTACCCGATGCCGGGTCGTGGGCTTATGCGGTATTAGCAGTCGTTTCCAACTGTTGCCCTCTTTGAGGCAGGTTCCTCACGCGTTACTCACCCGTTCGCCACTCGCTTGAGAAAGCAAACCTCCTCTCGCTCGTTCGACTTGCATGTGTTAGGCGCGCCGCCAGCGTTCGTCCTGAGCCAGGATCAAACTCTTTATAAATGATATTTATCACTTAAAAGTGTTAAATCTTGTTTCGCTCAGCACGCAATCGCTTGCGTCCTGTGTGAATTACTTTTGTTTGGAATTGTTTACCGTGTTTTTCCAACACGAATATAGGTTCCGTTACAAGTTCTTTCGATATTGTTCAATTTTCAAGGTCCTGCGCGCCTCAGCCTTGCGGCTGACAGCTTAAGTTTTTTCATTTTATCACTTTCGTGATAAGCTGTCAAGCGCTTTTTTGTTCAGAAAAAAGATTTTTGAGATTCATTTAAGTTCTTCCTCCGGGGATTCCACCGGGATATCTATCTGCCGGTCACTGTTCTCTCCTTCCGGGGTCAAGCTCAGGGCGGGCTGTGCAGCCTGGATCGCAAGCGTGATGTTCTCCACGCTCTCCCCCAGCTCTTCTGCCAGTTGAGAAAGGGTCGGCTCGGTGCCGCAGAGCTTCCTGTGATGTTCCCGCGCCGCATTGACCCGCAGCCCCAGTTCTTTTAAGGAGCGGCTGACCTTGACTGTGCCGCCCTCCCGGAAGAGCTTTTTGATCTCGCCCAGGATCACTGGCACTGCATAGGTAGAAAAGCAGACACCACGCCCCTCATCAAAGCCGTCGGTCGCCTTGACCAGTCCCATGCAGCCAGCGCCGTAGAGATCATCGTATTCAATGCCCCTGCCCCGAAAGCGGCCAGCACAGGCGTGTACCAACCCGAGGTTCTGTTCAATGAATGCACTGCGCCGGGTCTTGTCCGTTACCATGGTATTCCCTCATTTCCTTTTTATGTAGAGGGCTTTTCCTCCAGATGCTTTGTCAGAATGACCCGGGTGCCCCGACCGGGAGCGGAGCGCACACTGACTTTATCCATAAAGCTCTGCATGACCGCAAAACCGAGACCGGAGCGCTCCTCCGGGTTGCCGGTGGTGAAGAGCGGCTCCATCGCTCTGGGGATATCCGGGATGCCGACCCCTTTGTCTGCGATCACGATCCTGACCACCCGCCCCGGATAAACGGAGACTGTCATGGTGATGGGCCCCACCCGGTCGGGGTAGGCGTGGACGATACAGTTGGTGACGGCTTCGGATACCGCCGTTTTCAGGTCCGCCAGCTGGGGCACGGTGGGGTCATACCGGGCCAGAAAAGCCGCTGCCGCACCGCGGGCATACGCTTCGTTGACGCTGAGGGAATCAAATTGGATCCTGGTCGTGTTTTCCGCTTTCATCTTCATTCCTCCTGTCCTGCATCCGTGCAGGGGATATTGGCCAGCCGCAGAACGCGGCGAGCTGCTCCGGGGCGTGCTGGATGCGCAGGGTTCCGCCCAGACTGCGGGCGCAGCGCTGGCGGCCCAGAATCAGCCCCACCCCGGACGAATCCATAAACCCAACCCCGCCCAGATCGAGCACCAGCGTTTTGGGGGTGCGGGCCAAAAGGGCATCGTCCAGCTGGATGCGCAGGTTCTGTGCTGCATCGTGGTCGATTTCACCTGCCAGATAGGCATAGAGCAGATCGTCCGCCGCACTGAATGTAACTGTTGCCATTTTCTGTCCTTTCCTTGCGTAAATCGCTCAGGCTTGTCCGGTCTGCCGGAGGCTTCCCCTTTCCGGGAGGGCGGCAGAGCGAAGCATAGCCCGAGCGGTTTCCTCTAAACCAAAATAAAAGAGCCTGTACACGTTTTCATCAGTGTACAGGCTCTTTCGGGCATATTTTAGAAAAAGGGTGTCGCTTACTTTTCAGCCAGCAGATCGGCAGCTTCCAGTGCGATGGCTTCGCCGCCGCAGATCAGCAGCCCGCGGCGGCTGTTGGCCCGGGCAAGCTCCATGGCTTCGGCCAGGCTCCCGCAGAGCTCGGCATCAAAGTGGTAGCGTGCCTTTTCCAGCAGGCGCTCGGTCATGGCGGCATCCGTACCCGCCGGGGAACGAGGAACACCTTATCAAAGGGATTCTCACTCATGCCGGGCATGGTGGTACGATCTTTTTCTGGGTCTCAGCCGTCAAGCCGCTTTCCAGCGCGGAGAAGAAGGCCTCGGCTCCTTCTTCCTCTGCCAGGCCGATGACAGCGCTCAGGTGGCGCACCTTGGCCATGTTCAGGACGCGGAGCAGGGCAATGGCCTGCTGCGGGGTGCGGCAGGCATCCAGCACCACCAGCGGGCGCTGGGAGAGGACCCGGATGCTGCTGCGGTTCTCCACAGCGGCCAGACCTTCCAGAATGGCTTCATCGGGGATGTCATAGCCCTTTTTGCAGAGGGCCAGGGCCAGCTCCACCGCAATGGCGGCACTGCCCGCCGCGTGACGGCCCAGGAAGGCCAGCGGCACGGTATAGCCGCCGTAATCCACACGGCTGGCGAACTTTTCGGCTTCGAGGAAGGTGATGTCATCGGGGTCCGGCACGACCAGCTCACAGTCTGCCTTACCGGCGGCCACGACGAGCTCACTGACCACAGCCTTGGGCTGCTCAGGCGCGGTGACGCAGATGCTGCCCTTGCGCATGACACCGGCCGCCAGCGCGGCGGAGCGCTCCAGTGAGGCGCTGATGCCGTCCGGGCCGATGGAGGTGACCGCACAGACCGGCATCTTGGGCAGGGCCTCGGCAAGTCCCGCATTGGGCAGTTCCACCACGGCCAGCGCGCAGCCTGCCTCGCCAAAGCAGCGGGCAGCGGCAGCCAGCTCGGCGGCCGCACGGGGCAGGGTCTCCCGGGCGCTCAGGGTCTCGGCGGCCTGCGCAAGCAGCTCCGGTGCCACAGGCTCCCCGTTCACCCGAATGCGGGCAGAGAGCGGCTCACAGCCTGCGTGGTAGCTGCCGGTAACGAGGCCGGCAGCCCTGAGCACCGCCGCCGTGAGGGCGGCGGCAGTCGTTTTGCCAGCCGTACCGGCTACGCCCAGATAATCCACCCGGCCTGCCTTGGCAGAGAGGGCTTCCTGCAGCTGCCGGGCCGGGGCAAAGCCCTCGGGCAGAGATGCAAAATAGGCATTTGCCTGTTCAATGGTCATTGCGTCAAACCTCGTTTCGATGTTGATAGAGAATGATGCACATCCGGATAAGCCCCAGCAGGATGAGCCCCACCAGCAGGCCGGTCATCACGCCGGAAAAATCAATCCAGATATCGGTGACCTGGCCGCTGCGGCCCGGCACAAAGAGCTGGATGGTCTCATCGGTCAGGGCTGTGAGCAGGCCGCCCAGCATGGGCCAGGACACATGCTTGAAGAAGTGCCGGGTGTACACCCGCAGGCAGAGCATGAGCAGGAAGCCTTCCAGCAGATACTCGCAGAAATGCGCCAGCTTGCGCACGATGTGCATGGTGAGCCGGTCAGCGGCACCGGGAAGGCCCAGATGCCGCAGGATGCCCTGCAGTATCCCCAGCACCCGGCCGCTGGCCCCCTCGGACACATCCGCAATCTGCAGAGAGTTCGAGAAGATGAACACGATGCAGCCGATGAGGGCAAAAGTAAAGATCACCCGCCACGCGATGAGCCACGGGGAGGTGCGTTGATTCTGTTCCTGCATCCGCTTAGCCCAGAGCCTTGATGCTCTGCTCGATGTTGGCCAGCTTGCTCTGGCTGTTGGTGCGCTTTGTGCGGATCTCTTCCACCAGAGCGGCGGGGGCGCGCTCCACGAACTTGGGGTTGTTCAGCTGGTTCTCGAACATGGCCAGTTCCTTCTCGGCCTTGGCCTTTTCCTTGTTCAGGCGGGCAAGCTCCTTCTCGCGGTCGATTAGTTCCATCATGGGGATAAAGCCGCGGGCGGTGTGGGTGGACACCTGCACCATGCCATCGGTGCTGCCCTCGTACTTTTCCGTAAAGGTCACGTCGGTGGCAAAGGCAAACTTTGCCAGATAGACCTCTGCATTCCGGAAGGGAGCGGGATCAGCCGTCTCGATGATCATACTGGTCTTTTTGGCAGGATGGACATTCATCTCGGTGCGCATGGTGCGCACTGCCTTGATGTAGTCCATCAGCTTTTCAAAAGCTTCCTCTTCCTCGGCCCAGTTGTGTGCCTCGTCAAAGGTGGGCCAGCTCTGGGTCATAATGGTCTCGGCGGAGCCGGGCAGGGCCTGATACAGCTCCTCCGTGATGAAGGGCATGAAGGGATGCAGCAGCTTGAGCGCCTGGGTGAGCACATACACCAGCACACGGCGGGCGGTGTCGGCCTGCTCGGCATCGCCGGAGTTCAGGCGGGGCTTTGCGATCTCAATGAACCAGTCACAGTAGACATCCCAGATAAAGCTGTTGATCTTGGCAGCGGCCAGACCCATCTCGTAGTGGTCGAGGTTGTCGGTCATGGCACCGGCCACCTGATTCAGCTTGGTGAGCACCCACTTGTCGCTCATGTCCAGCTTGCTCTCCTCGGGCAGGCCAGGCTGGAAGTCCTCGGGCAGGTTCATCAGGACAAAACGGGTGGCGTTCCACAGCTTATTGGCAAAGTTGCGGGCAGCCTCCACCTTCTTCTCGCTGTAACGCATATCGTTGCCGGGGGTGGAGCCGTCCAGCAGCATGAAGCGCAGTGCATCCGCGCCGTACTGGGCAATGACCTCCAGCGGGTCAATGCCGTTGCCCAGAGATTTGGACATCTTGCGGCCCTGGCTGTCACGCACAATGCCGTGGATGCAGACGGTGTCAAACGGTGCCTTGCCGGTGTAGGCCAGGCCGGAGAAGATCATGCGGGAAACCCAGAAGCCGATGATATCATAACCGGTCACCAACGTGTTGGTGGGGTAGAAGTACTTCAGGTCCGCGCTGTCCTCATTGGGCCAGCCCAGAGTGCTGAAGGGCCACAGAGCGGAGGAGAACCAGGTATCCAGCGTATCGGGGTCCTGGGTGAAGTGGCTGCCGCCGCACTTGGGGCAGGTGCAGGGCATCTCTTTGGCGACCACGGTCTCGCCGCAGTCATTGCAGTAGAAGGCCGGGATCCGGTGACCCCACCACAGCTGACGGCTGATGCACCAGTCGCGGGTGCCTTTCATCCAGTTGAGGTAGTTCTTGGTAAAGCGCTCGGGCACGAACTTGATCTCGCCCTTCTCCACGCTCTCGATGGCGGGCTTTGCCAGCGGCTCCATCTTGACGAACCACTGCTTGGAGACCATGGGCTCGATGGTGGAGTGGCAGCGGTAGCAGGTACCGACCTCGTGCTTCAGGGGCTCGATCTCCTTCAGGAAGCCGCCCTCTTTCAGGTCTGCCAGAATGGCCTTGCGGGCCTCGAGGGTGGTCATGCCGGCGTACTTGCCGCAGTCCAGCACCTCGGGCTCGTTCACGGTGTTCTTGCCTGCAGCAAACAGTGCATCGGCAGCGGCCTTATCGGCAGCACCGGTCATGTGGCCGTCGTAGGTAAACACCCGGACGATGGGCAGATCATGGCGCAGACCCACTTCAAAGTCGTTGGGGTCGTGGGCGGGGGTGATCTTGACGACACCGGTGCCCTTGGTCATATCAGCGTGCTCGTCGCAGACGATGGGAATCTCCTTGTTCAGCAGGGGCAGGACAACATGGCAGCCGTGCAAGTGGGTATAGCGCGGGTCCTCGCCGTTGATGGCAACGGCGGTATCGCCCAGCATGGTTTCGGGGCGGGTGGTGGCCAGTTCCAGCATCTCACCGGTCTCCTTGACCGGGTAGAGCAGGTGCCAGAAATTGCCGTCCTTTTCCTCGTACTCCACCTCGGCATCCGAGATGGAGGTGTTGCAGTGGGGGCACCAGTTCACCATGCGGTTGCCGCGGTAGATCAGGCCCTTATCATACAGGCGCACAAACACTTCTTTCACGGCGTCGGAGCAGCCCTCGTCCATGGTAAAGCGCTCACGCTGCCAGTCGCAGGAGCAGCCCAGCTTTTTCAGCTGGCTGACAATGCGGCTGCCATAAGTGTTTTTCCATGCCCAGGCGCGCTCCAGGAAGCCATCGCGGCCCAACATCTCCTTGGTCAGGCCCTCGGCACGCATGGCCTCCACGACCTTGGCCTCGGTGGCGATGGATGCGTGGTCGGTGCCGGGCACCCACAGGGCGGCATAGCCCTGCATCCGCTTGGTGCGGATGAGCACATCCTGCATGGTGTTATCCAGCGCATGGCCCATGTGGAGCTGACCGGTCACGTTCGGAGGGGGCATGACGATGGTGTAAGGCTTCTTGTCGGGGTCTGCTTCCGTGTGGAAGTAGCCGCCGTCCTGCCAGAACTGGTAGATACGGTCTTCCACCTGGCTGGGATCGTACTGTTTTGCGAGTTCTTTCATTGTATCCTCCCAAAAATGTGATGAGTGGGACAAAAAAAGCCGCCCCACGGAACGTTCCATGGGACGGCTGAACTACATACCGCGGTACCACCCAAATTGCACCGGCTGCAAACACAGCCCGTGCCCCTTGATGCCCCGGTAACGTGGGGCAGCTCCGAAGGCGGCTACTGGCTTCACCGCCCCTGCTCAAAAGCGACAGTGCGCAGCGCTTACCTGCCGGGCTCTCACCTGCCCCCGGCTCTCTGCAAGGCGGTTTGCCGTGCACACTCTTTCTCGTTGCATTTATACAAAGAATATAACGTTTTTTTTGGCGTTTTGTCAATATGCTCCGAGAACTTCCTGCTTCAATCTGCCGATCAGCCGCTCCATCAGGGCCACCCGGTTGAAGGGGGTCATCAGGTAGAGGCCGTCCGCATACGGCAGGGCGGCCTTTGCCATTTCCAGCGAGATGGCAAGCCCCAGCGCCTCGCCCTGGGCACGGTCGAGCCCGGCAAACTTTTCAATGATCCAGTCCTCCACATGGATGCCGTTGATCTCGTTCTCCATGAAGATGGCGTTGCGCTGGCTGACCACCGGCATGATACCGGCCAGGATCTTTGCATCGGCCCCCAGCGTCTCCCGGGACTTTTTCAGGTTTTCCACCGCCTGTGCCGAGAGCACCGGCTGGGTCAGAAAGCCGCTCATGCCGTTTTCCAGCTTTTCTTTGGCCCGGCGCAGCTCCACATCAAAGTTGCGGGCGTTCAAATTCAGGGCACCGAACACGGTCATGGGGCCGGGCATCTCCCGGCCTTCCCCTGCCAGCGAAACGATGTATTGGGCCAGCTTGCGGGAGTTGAACTGGTAAACGTTCTTCACCTCGTCCCGCTCTGCCGTGGGGATGGGATCACCGGTGATGGCCAGCACCTCCCGCACGCCCTCGGCATACAGGCCCAGCAGCAGGGCCTTGGTGGCGTTCAGGTTGCGGTCGCGGCAGGTCATGTGGGGCAGGGTGCACAGCCCCAGCTCCCGGTGGACCCGGCAGGCCACCAGAGAGGAATCCATCCGGGCCTGTGCAATGGGGCAGTCGGCAATGGTCAGCAGGTCAGCGCCCGCCGCCTGCAGCTTTTTTGCCCCTTCCAGATAAGCCGTCAGGTCTGCATTGCGGGGGGAGTCCAGCTCAATGGCAATGACCTTTTCCCCTGCGTTCAGCTTACGCAGAAAAGAGTCCTCGTTTTCCACCGTCTGTTTCTTCACGGTGGAAAACTCTTCTGCCGGAGCCGTTTTTTCCACCACGGGCAGGCTGTCCAGCTCCGCCCGCAGGGCGGCAATGTGGACAGGGGTGGTGCCGCAGCAGCCGCCCAGGATCTGAACCGTGCCCTCGGCGGCCAGACGGCCCAGCTCCCTTGCAAAGTACTCCGGCCTGCTCTGATATTTCACCTGCGTCCGGGTGACAACGGGATAACCCGCGTTGGGCATGACCGACAGGGGCAGCGGGCCCCCCAGCTGCTTTGCCAGTGTGCGCATGGCACCGGGTGCCGACACGCAGTTCAGGCCCACGGCATCCACGATGCCGCTTTCCTGCATCCGCCGGGCAAGGTCTTTGCAGTACATGCCCTCCCGGGTGTAGCCGTCGGACAGGACCGCAAAGGACACCAGCACAAAGGCATCCGGCACTTCCGCCTTGATGGCCCCCACCGCATCCAGAAGGCCCGCATCGGAGCTCAGGGTCTCGAACAGGAAATTCCTGGCCCCCAGCGCCGCGAACTGCTTTTTGCCACAGCCGTATATACCTGCCCCGCCGGAACTGCCTCGGTATCCGGAGCCGGGCCGAGGTCGGCAAAAACGGCGGCACCCGTCTCCCCTGCGGCCTGCACAGCCAGCTGCCAGCCTGCCTGCGCCAGCTGTTCCCAGCCGGGCGTGTGTGCCGCCGCCAGCCGGGGCAGGCTGAAGGTATTCGTCTTGACGGCATCAGCCCCTGCCGCCAGATACTCCCGGTGGACAGCCAGCACCCCCGCCGGGTCGGTCAGGTTGGCCTGCTCGCACTCCACCCCGGGAGCCGCCTTATAATAAGTACCCATGGCACCATCAAAAAGCAGGGGGCGGGTCTGTAACAGTTCGCGGATGTTCATCATATATACTTCCTCGCATCTCACAAATAAGCTCTATATTCTTCAGTTTAATAAAGTTTCGCCTCTTGTCAAGCGTTTTTTCGTGCCACAGCTTGCAGGCAGGGCAGTTTTGTGCTATCCTATGCGTAACTTTTACATGTGAGGAGAGATGTATCATGCGCCATGCAGGCACACAAACGATCGAAACGGAGCGGCTGCTTCTGCGCCCGCTGACCCCGGAGGATGCCCCCATGATGTACGCCAACTGGGCCAACGACCCGGACGTGACCCGCTGGCTGCGGTGGGAGCCCCACAAAAACGTGGACGAGACCCGGGAACTGCTGGCCGCATGGGCACTGCTCTACCCCAATGGAGATTACTATCAGTGGGCCATCATGGAAAAAAATCTACCAGGCAGGTGTTTGGCTCCATCAGCGTGTTCACATCCAGTTCCGCCGAGCCGGGCGTGACCCCTGGCCTGGCTTCGACCACACGAACGGCGTGTGGGAGGTCGGCTACTGCATCGGCAAGGCCTGGTGGAACAAAGGCTTTACCACCGAAGCGCTAAAAGCAGTTGTAGAATACTGGTTCAAAAATACAGATAGTAGCTGGCTGGCCTGCTGCCATGCGTTTGAAAATCCTGCCAGCGGCCGGGTCCAGCAGAAAGTCGGCTTTGTCTACGACCACGATTCTGTCTACCATAAATTTGACGGCACACCGGTTGCCTGCAGGTGCTACGCATTGACAAGAGAACATTACGAAGAACTGAGAGGTTTATTTTGAGCGAACTTTATGACATTTTAGTAGAAACGCCCCCCACAAAGGTCATCTTACTGGCCCTGGATCAGGGGCTTTGGGACTGCGAGCGCAGCCTGAACGAGCTGGCTGCACTCTGCGAGGCCAACCACATGGAGGCTGTGGCATCCGTGACCCAGAAGCGGCAGACCCCGAGACCGGCATCGTGCTGGGCAGCGGCAAGCTGGAGGAGGCCGCCGCTGCCGCCGCGGAGCTGGGTGCCGAGTGTGCCGTGTTTGACGGCGAACTGACCGGCAGCCAGATCCGCAACATCTCCACGGCGCTGGGCGGCATGGAGGTCATTGACCGCACCATGCTGATCCTGGAGATCTTCCGCAGCCGCGCCGTGACCAACGAGGGCAAATTGCAGACCGAACTGGCCCTTCTGCGCTACCGTCTGCCCCGTCTGCAGGGCTTGGGCGAAAGCCTCAGCCGTCAGGGCGGCGGTGGCGGCGGCGGTGGTGGTGCCCGCCGCGGTGCCGGTGAGACCAAGCTGGAACTGGACCGCCGCCATGTGCATGCCCGCATCGATGCGCTGGCTGAAAAGCTGGCCGAAATGGAAAAGCGCCGGGGCGAGAGCCGCAAGGCCCGTGCCAAGACCGGGATGCCGGTGGTCAGCCTTGTAGGCTATACCAACGTGGGCAAATCCAGCCTGATGAATGCTCTGTGCGGCCCCAGCGTAGCGGAAGCCGACATGCTGTTTGCCACCCTGGACCCCACCAGCCGGAAGCTGGTTCTGCCCAGCGGCATGGCCGTTCTGCTGGTGGACACGGTCGGCTTTGTCTCCCGCCTGCCCCACAATCTGGTGGAGGCCTTCAAATCCACGCTGGAGGAAGCCGCATGGTCTGATGTCATCGTGCGGGTGGCGGACGCGGGCGACGACCAGCGGGAAGAGCAGCTGGCCGTTACCGATGAGGTCCTGGACGGGCTGGACTGTGCCGACATCCCCCGCCTGACCGTTTACAACAAGTGTGACAAGCCCAATGCCCTGAACTTTGACCCGGACATCCTGTTGACCAGTGCCAAGACCGGCTACGGTCTGGATGCCCTGCTGAAAAAGCTGGACGAGCTGCTCAGTGACCGGGTGCACACCATCCGGGTGCTGCTACCTTATGATAAGCTGGGCCTGGCCGCCCCATGCGGGAGCGGGGCAGCGTGCAGGTGGAGGATTACCGGGAGGACGGGCTCTATCTGGAGGGCATCGTCAAAACCGAGGACCTGCACTGTTTTGAAGGATATTTAGTTTAAGCATCTGCTCTCCGGACGCGAATTCGGGTTGCGGCTCCCAGCATCCGCTGCGCGTTGCTTGCGTCTTGCTGGCCGCGGCCCCAACAGCAACTCCCCTGTATCCGCCACTGGCGGCGGTCGTTGCCGTTGCAGGGCATTCCATCCCCCGCCCAACTGCCTGACGGCAGTCGGGTCCCACCCTCCGGACACTTGCTTTGGGAAACTCCCCACCGTCCTATCGTCTCGAACAAATAAAAAAAATCCCCAACAAACACAAAAACCCGCCTGGCAGCGGGTTTTTGTGTATAGAGGGGTGGGAAAGTATATAAAGTTGGGAATCGCAATTCAAATGCAGGCACTTGAGAAACAACGTGTTTTTGCGCAGTCCTCGGCGCTTACCGTGCCCTGCGATATGTATTATACGCTTTTTTCTTTTCTTGTCAAACAAAATTTTTGACATTTGCTTTAATTTAGCACTTTACATTTCGATCAAAACTTTATATAATTAACACAGAAAACACAAAAGCGAGTTTTTCCGCAGTTTATGCGATTGCGACAACAGTAAAACTTTTTACTTTTAAAAATTTTTGTACAATTCAACAAAAACATAAAAGGAGACCTTTCTCATGGACGATTTAGACCGCAAGATCCTCTCCCTGCTGGCAAAGAACGCACGGATGCCGGTCAAGGAGATCGCCGAGCAGGTATCGCTGACCAGTCCTGCTGTTTCCAGCCGCATTCACAAGCTTGAAACGGATGGCATCATCAGCGGCTACACCGTGGTGCTGAACCGCCCGGCAGACCGTGTCTATGTGGACGCGCTCATCAGCTTGTCCGTCACACCCAGCCACCGGGACGAGCTGGTGGAGCTGATGCAGAACAGCAAGGAGGTACTGCAGTGCTACCATGTCACCGGTGCCTACACCTTCCTCATCAAGGTCAGCTGCGGCAGCATGCCCCAGCTGGAGCACCTGATCCTGCAGTTCCAGAAGCTGGGCACCACCAGCACCCAGATCATCCTTTCTACTCCGGTCAACCATGGTGATCTGGAAGCGCTGCAGCTGTAAGCCGTTCACAGAACTGTTACAACTGCCGTGCAATCTTCCGGCCTTCCGGGCCGTATTCCTGATACAAGGCCGCCGTTCAGCGGCTGCATAAACGCCCCCAAAGGCGGGCAGACTGATCACGATCACCCTGCCTTTGTCAGACGAAAGGAACTACGACCATGAAAAAACGCATTCTTGCCGCTCTGCTGGCTCTTGGCTGTGCCCTGCTGGTGTTCACCGGCTGCGGCAGCAAAAAGATACCACCCCAAAGACTACACCCAGATCATCCACGATGCCCGGGAAGCCGAGGACAATGATTATTATATGATCTTCTCCCCGGCAGAGGACGGCAAGTTCACCGCCCAGTACGGCTACAGCGCCAGCTATCCGGCGGATGACCTGAACGATGAGATCCAGAACATGCTGCTCCCCCTGCTGGACCTGCCCGAGGGCAGCTACACCGATCTTGCCGCTTCCCTCTCTGCCATGATGGTGCAGAGCTACGGCGTTGCCATCGTCAAGCCTGCTGAGGGCAAGACGCAGGAGGTCGTGGACGCAATGGATGCCTATATCCAGAACCAGCAGCAGACGATGGAGCACTACCTCGAGGATCAGTATCAGATCGCCGCCTCCGCCAAGGTGGCCACTGTCCCCACCGGCGAAGTGGTCATGGTGTGCTGTGAGAACAGCGATGCCGTGATGAACGCCATCAAGACCGCTCTGGCCGCTTAAATTATCTTTCAAAACAACAATGCCCTGTACCGTTTTGCATGGTACAGGGCATTCTTGTTTCTACCAGATGGATTATATCGTTCAAATATCACATATCCGAACGGGAATATGCGTTCTTCATATTGCTGCTCAGCTCAAACAGCACCTTATCCAGCGTGTCGGCGGCGCGGGCCTTGACCTCAGCAGCCAGGGCCTCGTTGGCCTCCTGGCGCAGGGCGGCGCGGCGGGCGGGGTCGGTCTCGGCCAGCTGCTTTGCGTCATACTGATTCAGCAGGGCACGGCAGGCGGAGAGTACGCCCAGCTCATAGCGCTCGACATGGAACACCGACTTGCCATAGGAAGCATCGGCCATCGCAGCGATCATCCGGCTGACCCAGTAGAAGCTGTCGGTGGACACCTCACCGGTGGTGCCGGCCAGATAGGCTGGGGTCGTCTCCACATTGGCGTAGAAGGGCACCATGGCGTTCAGGGCATTGGAGGCGTAGGCCACCCACTCCACTGCCTGCAGGTCGGCGGGCAGATCAGACCGCAGCTGGATCAGGGCCATAAAGTCGTTGCGGTTGATGCCGATGGAGCGGTAAACGCCCCGGTTCTCTCTGGCACCGTAGCTTGCATACGGATCATACGGCGTGCCCTGATAATGGCTGGACAGCACATATTTCACGTCCTCGGGGGTGATCTTCTTCTCAGGCACCATGCACCAGGGCAGGTCGTCGGAAGCCGGGGTATAGTCTGCATCGGGGCCATCCCAGACCCAGGTGGTGGGGTTCAGGGTGCGCAGCATGTACCAGGCGCGGGGCGTGTTGTAAACGTGGTCGGAATCGGTGTGGCTGCCAAAGGCGGCACGAGGGTCGAACACGCCGTCCTGTGCCAGGTCGAGGTGATACTTTGCAATGAACTCCCTCAGGTCAGCCGAGCAGAGATGGTTTTCCTGCGCACCAAAGGCATCGTCCAGATCAAAGGCATCGATGCCCAGCTGGTTCGGCATCACCACATAACTGTCATCGGGCACACGGCGTGCCATCCAGTGGTGCCCGCCGATGGTCTCCAGCCACCAGATCTCGTTCACGTCCTGAAATGCGATGCCGTTCATCTCGTAAGTACCGTAGGTCTCCAGCAGCTTGCCCAGCCGCTCCACGCCCTCGCGGGCGGTGTGGATGTAGGGCAGCACCAGATAAACAATGTCCTCCTCGCCAATGCCGCCGGGCACCTCGGGCTGCTCCCCCCTGGCAGGCTGGTACACCACCAGCGGGTCAGCCCCCAGAACGCGGGGGTTGGAAGTGATGGTCTCGGTGGCGGTCATGCCGACATTGGCGGCATTGACACCGGCTGCGGCCCAGATCCCCTTGCCCTCCACGGCGTTGGGCATGGCGGTCATCCGCATGGGGTCACCGGGCAGCGGGATCTCCACATGGGACAGCACCGAGCGGTAGACCGCCGGATGCTCCTCGGGCTGGACCACCACGAATTTCTTTGCCGTGAAATGGCCGGAACCGGAATCGTCGTTGCGGGCGATCATGGTGGAGCCGTCATAGGATGCGTTTTTACCAACCAGAAGCGTTGTACATGCCATAATATCTTCTCCTCCGAATCGAAGTATTTGTCTCTCGGTTTGCCTTGACTGATTGTAATCCTTTTTTTTTGTTTCAAAAGGCAAGAGGGCTTACCGGAGCCGTTCCCCGTTTTCCTCCGGGGCCGGAGCAGCTGCCGGGGCGCAGTCCCGGCCAAAGTAGACGCCACCTCGCCGATCTTCTTTTTTGCGCAGCAGGAAGAGAGTCGGGATAAGATAGATCAAGATCGAGAGCATCATGCTGGCATCATAGCCCGAAATGCTCTCGGCCACGTCCTCCGTGCCGTACAGGCCGCCCACCAGCATAGAGGCAATGTCCATGGCCCCGTGCAGGAACACCGTGACCCACAGGTTGCCGGTGCGGAAATAGATGGCTGCGAACAGCGTGCCCAGCGATGCCGCAAAGACACACTGCATCAGCACACCGAAGGGAGCGCTGGACAGCAGATTGGTCAGGTGGGCCGCGCCAAACAGCAGGCCCGACAGCAGGCAGGCTTTCCAGACCCCCGCCCTGCCGGTGCCGAAGCGCTCCAGCAGGCTCTGGGCAATGACCCCGCGGAAGATGAACTCCTCCGCCACGCCCACCAGCGCCATGCTCAAAAAAGAAGCTGAAGATTGAACGCAGGCTGCAGCTGGCCATCCTCGGGCATCCCGAACATCAGCTTGGTATACAGGCTGTAACCAATGAGCACCAGCGGATACATTCCCACCAGCAGCCCATTGAAAAAGCCGCTGCCCCGGCGGCGGAGCAGGTACATCTTACCGGTGCGGCCCAGAATGACCAACGCCACCACCATGCCCACCGCCTCCTGCACGGCGCTGAGGAAGTAGGAGTCCACTCGTTCCAGATCCACCCCAAAGAGCACCAGTGCAAACACAATGAGATAGGATGCCAGCAGCAGGCTGCCCAGAAACAGCACCTCGGATAAAACGCAGAAGCCGACAGGATGCTTTGCGCGCAGACGTTTCAGCATAAAAATATCCTCCTGAATCTTAGTGGCTCTATTCTAACATACTTTGCCGGAAAGAGAAAGTTTTTGGCATTTTCTGCTCAGGCGAAAAATCTCAAAAAAAGTGTTGACAAGACCCGGGCCGTATAGTATAATATCCCTTGTCAGCGGCGAGGTTCAAAGCTGACGACAACAGAATGATGGGGATTTGCATAGTGGTAGTGCGGTAGACTCTGACTCTACTTGTGGGAGTTCGATTCTCTCATCCCCAACCAGAAAACCGCAGTCGCCTTCCGGCTGCGGTATTTTCGGGGCATAGCGCAGTTGGTAGCGCGCCTCGTTCGGGACGAGGAGGCCGTGGGTTCAAATCCCGCTGCTCCGATTGAAAAAGAGACATACTTCGGTGTGTCTCTTTTTTCTTTTTACAAAATTTTTTCTTGACACATTTCCCCTTTGGGAATACTCTTATAGTACCAGATATCCCCTGCTCTGCGGCGGGAAAGATCAAGAGGAAACGAGGGATTTGTGAGATGAAAAAAAAACGTGTTGGCATCCTGACCTCCGGAGGCGACTGCCCGGGCCTGAACGCAATCATTCGCGGCGTGGCAAAGGCACTGTATGCCCGGATGGGTGATAATGTGGAGATCGTGGGCATCCTGAACGGCTACCACGGCCTGATCAACGGCGAATACAGGGAGATGTGCGAGGATGACTTCCGCGGCATCCTGACGGTAGGCGGGACCATCCTGGGGACCAAGCGCACCCCCTTCAAGCTGATGCGGGTGGTGGAGGACGACAAGGTCGATAAGGTCGCGGCCATGAAAAAGACCTACAAGGACGCAAAGCTGGACTGCCTGCTCTGCCTGGGCGGCAACGGCACCCATAAAACCGCCAACCTGCTCTCGCAGGAGGGGGCCTGAACATCATCGGCCTGCCCAAGACCATCGACAACGATATCTACGGCACCGATGTGACCTTCTGGCTTCCACACCGCCGTGGACATCGCCACCGAGGCCATCGACTACATCCACACCACCGCCGGCAGCCACAGCCGCGTGATGTGCATCGAGATCATGGGCAACAAGGCCGGCTGGCTGACCCTCTACTCCGGCATTGCAGGCGGCGCAGATATCATCCTGCTGCCCGAGCAGCCCTACGACATCGGCCGCGTCTGCGAGGCCGTGGAGCGCCGGGCAAAGCGCGGCTCCAACTTCTCCATCATCGCTGTGGCCGAGGGTGCCATGAATGTAGACGAAGCCAAGCTGAAGCGCAAGGAGTGGGCCGCCAAGCGCGCCGAGGCCGGTTACACCACCGCCACCAACCGCATTGCCGCCGCCGTCCAGAAAAAGACCGGCATGGAGACCCGGGTCTGCATCCCGGGCCACATGCAGCGCGGCGGCAGCCCCAGCGCCTACGACCGCGTGCTGGCCACCCAGTTCGGCAGCTACGCCGCCAAGCTGGTGGAGATCGAGCAGTACGGCGTTACGGTGGCTCTCGTGAACAACCACGTCATCTCCAACCGTCTGGAGGATATCGCCGGTAAGACCCGCAATATCCCCGAGGGCTGCGAGCTCCTCACCGTTGCAAAACGCATGGGGATCAGTTTGGGCTGAGAAATCTTTCCGGCATGACCGCAATCTTCTTCCCGGTTTATCCGTATTCCAAGTGTAACAAAACCTCGTGAAAGGAAGTGTCTCTCCATGAAAAAAAATCCATAAGTTCTTTTCTAAAGATCTGCTCCATATTCTTGGTGCTGTTGGGATTTTTGTTGCTTTTCTGATTTCTATCGCCTATAAGCAAGTTGGAATCGGGGCACTCATAGCTGCGTGGCTTATTGCTATCGCAATTATCGGGGTAGCATGGATTACAGACATCCGCAAAGCAGACCTGCTGAAAAACGGAAAGATTGTTTCCGGAAAAGTTAATGCAGTAAAGAGGGTTCACATAAAATTCCACATGAGTACCTATCACCTTGCTGATGAAGATGTAATTTATCCTTGGGTGATCCGGTACCAATATAAGATTGGAAAAGACACTTATTATGGACAGTCCCATTGGTTTTGGTTCAATCCTCTCGTGAGCAAGGGAACACCTATAAAGGTGACTATTGATCCTCAAAACCCAAAAAGAAGCATTGTTGCTGCATGGGAAAGTTAATAGATTGTTTCTTTCCTCTATGATGACGGAAATTCCAAAGGAGCACAATCTCCTTTTGGCACACGACTTTGGTACAAAGTCTAGTATGTTACACCTCGATAGAGGTGTAACGTTCCCAGACGCAAAAAGTCCCATGCCCAGCACTTTGGCGGTGCGGGCATGGGACTTTTTGCTTTTTAGACCTAGCGGAGTGAACAGTAATCAATCCTGACATCCAGTTGCCGTGTCATTTGTTGAATACTATTTTACGAACAGTCTGCGGATGGACGTTCCCTCTTTTTCAATATACCGAACAAGAACTTACTTATTCTTGTACATTTCCTCGTAATATTTCTGGTAGTTGCCGCTGGTGATGTGCTCCATCCACTCCTCGTGGTCGAGATACCAGTCGATGGTCAGGACGATGCCCTTCTCGAACGGGGTCTCGGGGTACCAGCCCAGTTCGTTCTTGATCTTTTCCGGGTCGATGCCGTAGCGGCGGTCGTGGCCCAGACGGTCGGCAACGTGCTTGATCAGATCCTCGCTGATGCCGTCGTCCTTCAGGCGGTCGTGCAGCTGCGCGATGATGGTCTTGACAATGAAGATGTTCGGACGCTCGTTATGGCCGCCCACATTGTAGACCTCGCCGATCTTGCCGCCGTTGCAGACCATATCGATGGCCTTGCAGTGATCCTCAACGTACAGCCAGTCACGAATCTGCATACCGTCACCGTAGACAGGCAGCTGCTTGTGGTGCTTGACGTTGTTGATCATCAGGGGATCAGCTTTTCCGGGAACTGGTACGGACCATAGTTGTTGGAGCAGCGGGTAATGTTCACAGGCATGCCGTAGGTATCGTGGAATGCCATAACGAACATATCAGCGCTGGCCTTGGAGGAGGAGTAGGGGCTGTGGGGGTCCAGCGGAGTGGTCTCCATGAAATAGCCCTCGGCACCCAGGCTGCCGTACACCTCGTCCGTGGAGACCTGCAGATACTTCTTGCCTTCCTTCCAGGTCTTGGCATCGGCATCGTACCAGGCTTCCTTGGCACGCTGCAGCAGGTTCACGGTGCCCATGACGTTGCTCTGGACAAAGATCTCGGGGTTCGTGATGCTGCGGTCCACATGGCTCTCAGCCGCAAAGTTGATGACAAAATCAAAATCGTACTTTGCAAACAGGCTTTCCACCAGAACCCTGTCGCAGATGTCGCCCTGCACGAACACGTGGCGGGCGTCGCCCTCCACATCCTTCAGGTTCTCCAGATTGCCCGCATAGGTCAGCTTGTCCACGTTGACCAGCAGGATCTCGGGGTACTTCTTGAGCATATAGTGGACAAAGTTGGAACCGATAAAACCGGCGCAGCCGGTGATCAGATATTTTTTCATAGGTTTATTCTACCTCAATTTTCAGGTTTTATCTTCTTGGGGAAGCTTTCCCCTTATTTCATCCCATTGTCGCCGTCCCAGTGCTCGAAGAAGCAGGCCAGCGCATCTTTCCAGTCGCGCACATCGTTGCCGACGGTGCAGCGCAGCATCCGGTTGTCCAGAGCGCTCCACTTGGGGCGGTCGGCGCTTTCCGGGTGCTTTGCCTTGTACTCCTCGCTGGTGCAGGGGGCCACAGAGGCATCCACACCAGACAGGCGGATGATCTCGGAAGCAAAATCGTACCAGGAGCAGATGCCCTCACCGGTGCAGTGATACAGGCCGTACTCATGGGTCACGCAGAGCTGCAGCAGCTCGTGGGCCAGGTCAACCGCGTTGGTGGGGTTGCCGCACTGGTCGTTGACCACTTCCAGCTTGCCGAATTTCCGGCCAGCGTTGACGATGGTCTTGACGAAGTTTTTGCCGTAGTAGCTGTACAGCCATGCCGTGCGGACGATGAAGTGGCGGTGGCAGAACTGCTCCACATACTTTTCGCCCATGAGCTTGGTGGAGCCGTAGGCGCTGATGGGGCCGGGGATGGTGGCCTCGTCCTGTGCAATGCCGCCGTTCTCACGGCCGGAGAACACATAGTCCGTGGAGACATGCACCAGGCGGGCACCGGTCTTTTCGGCGGCCTGTGCCAGATTGCGGGGGCCCAGAGCGTTTGCCTTGAAGGCTGCGTCGTGGTTCACCTCGCAGCCGTCCACGTTGGTGTAGGCGGCGCAGTTGATGATGACATCCGGGCGCTGGCGGCGGATGAAGTCATCCACCATCTTATAGTTGGAGATGTCCAGCTCCGGCAGGTCCACCGGGATCACGGTGGCATTGAGCAGCTTTTCGGGGATGGGGCCGATCTCGCTGCGGCCTTCGCGCAGCTGCTTGAGGATCTCGGTGCCCAGCTGACCCTTGCAGCCGGTAACGATGATTTTCATGGGTGATTCCCCCTCCTGCATCAATATCTCAGTTTTCCATCGGCCACGTTCTTGAGGTGCTGGCCGTAGGGGCTCTTACCATAGCGGGAAGCGCTCTCCAGCAGGGTCTCGCGGTCGATCCAGCCATACTTGAAGGCGATCTCTTCGGGGGCGCTGATCTTGATGCCCTGGCGCTTCTCCACCATGCGCACAAAGTCCGCCGCGTCCACAAGGCTGTCCATCGTGCCGGTGTCCAGCCAGGCAAAGCCGCGGCCCAAAAGCTGCACGTCCAGATCGCCCTTTTTCAGGTACATCTCGTTGAGCGTCGTGATCTCCAGCTCGCCGCGGGCCGAGGGCTTGACCTGCTTTGCCATCTGGACCACTTCCTTGTTGTAGAAGTACAGGCCGGTGATGGCGTAATTGCTCTTCGGGTGCTCGGGCTTTTCTTCCACGCTCAGCACCTTGCCGTTTTCGTCAAATTCCACGATGCCGAAGCGCTCGGGATCGTTCACATAATAGCCGAACACGGTGCAGCGGCCCTTGGTCTCTGCATTGGCGGCGGCAGTCTTGAGGATCTTGGAGAAGCCGTTGCCGTAAAAAATGTTGTCGCCCAGCACCATGGCGCAGCAGTCGTCGCCGATGAACTCTTCGCCCAGAATGAAGGCCTGTGCCAGACCGTCCGGAGAGGGCTGGACCTTATATTGCAGATGGATGCCGTACTGGCTGCCATCGCCCAGCAGCGCCTCAAAGCGCGGCGTATCAGTGGGGGTGGAGATGATCAGGATATCCTGAATGCCCGCCAGCATGAGGGTGGACAGCGGATAGTAGATCATGGGCTTATCGTAGACAGGCAGCAGCTGCTTACTGGTGACCATCGTCAACGGATAAAGCCGGTGCCGAAGCACCGCCGGCCAGAATAATGCCTTTCATAATTTGTGCACTCCTTTATTTGTATTGAAAAAGTTGTGCAGCTATACGGGGTGAAACGCTCACCTCGTAATATTCAAAGCGGAGCTGCGTCCGCTGTCAACAAAGTTACAGGGTAAAAGTTCCGGCCGCGTGGGGCGGCATCAGATAGTTTTACACCTTATTCTACTCTCAAATCGAAAAAAAAAGGAAAAACGGCCTGTTCCAGAATTTTTTCCGGAACAGGCCGTCAAACAGAACCGTTCAGCCGCCCACGGCGGCAGCACATCGCGATTGGAGCGTTTCTTACCACCTGAAGCCCCATTTATGGAAATACTTCAGCAGGTTTCCCGTCTGCCAGAGGGCGGGCTTGAGATCCCGGTGGGCAGCGCGGTGCCAGGCGTGGATGGCGGTATACTGGGGCACCAGATACACCTTGCCCCGGGTGCGCATCTTCTGGGTGAGGTCGGCGTCCTCCACATACATGAAGTAGCTCTCGTCAAAGCCGCCCACCGCCTTGAAGGTGCTGGTGCGCACACCGGAAAAGCTGCCGGTGCAGAACTCGATCTCGATGGGCCTGGTCAGGTCCTCGTCCAGCATCAGGTAGTGGTCGTTCTGCCCTTTCCAGAAGCTGAGCCGGGGCAGCTGGCGGTAGAGCATGGGCCGCAGGGCGCACCGACGCAGGGGCAGCTGCTGGGGCTTGCCGTCCGGGAACACCAGCGAGGGCCGGGCCATCACGGCATCCGGGTGGGCGGCCATCCAGTCGGCCAGATCACTCAGGGTATCAGCGGTCAGCTGGATATCCGGGTTGAGGATAAAGTGGAAATCGCTGTCCAGCTCGGGCAGGATCATATTATGGCCGGTGCCAAAGCCGCCGTTCTCGGTGCGGCAGTGTACCACCACCTGCTGGCCCGGGCCTGCTGCCAGCAGGCCGTCCGCCACGGCCTGCTCCAGCTTTTTGCCGCTGCCGTCCGGGCTGGCATTGTCCACCAGAGACAGGGTCACCGGGTAGCGGCGCGTGCAGTGCAGCACCGTCTGCGCCGCCTTCAGCGCCTCGTCATAGCCGTTATATACAACAATACAGGCTGATAGTTTCATCAATTCACTCCAAAGGCAGGATCTTCAGCGTGAAGTCCTCACGCTGGATATCAAAGTTGGGGTTGGTGCAGGGATCGCCCGCGGCCAGCAGGTCTCCCCAGCGGGCCTGGAAGCGGAGCACCTCGCCCTGGAAGCGCCTCTGCTTTTCGGGGTTGTCCTCGGTGCCGCGGCTCTTGCTCTCGTAGTGGTAGAGCTGGGCAAAGGGGGTAAACACGTTGGTGTAGCCCGCCTCCCGCACACGGACACAAAAATCCACATCGTTGAAGGCCACGGCATAGCTCTCGTCCAGGCCGTTCATCTCATCATAGATCTCCCTGCGGATGAGCAGGCAGGCGGCGGTATCGCCGTAAACATCCTGCACATAGTTCAGCCGCCCCATGTAGCCATCGGATGCCGCCGGGAAATACTTGTGCAGGTGGCCCGCCACGCCGCCGATGCCAAAGCCGATGCCGAAGCATGCTGAATGGTGTCATCGGGGTAGAGCAGCTTTGCACCCACACAGCCCACCCGCTTCTGCTGGGCGTACATGACCATTTCCTCCAGCCAGTTGGGGGTGATGACCTCGGTATCGTTGTTGAGCAGCAGCAGGTATTCGCCGGTGGCATACTGCTCGCCAAAGTTGTTCAGGGCGCTGTAATTGAAGCCCTTGCCCTCCCAGGTCGCAACCTTGAGGTTGTCCGGGTGTTCCTTCTGCATCCGCTCGTAGGCGCGGAAGGTCTCGGGCTGCTTGCTGTTGTTCTCGATGAGGATGAGTTCAAAATCCGGGTAGGTGGTGCGGGCATAGATGGAATCCACGCAGAGCTCCAGATCCCGGATGTGGTCGCAGGTGGGGATGAGGATGCTCACCCGGCCCGGGTGCTCGATGGTGTAATCGGTCTTGTAATAGCCCGGAGTGCCGGGGATGAGGGCAACATCGTCCACAGCGATCCCGCAGCGGGCATAGTGGGCCTTGAGGGCCGCAATGCCTGCGTCGATGCAATAGGTCTTGGCGGAGATATCCGCCGCCGTGCTGCCGGGGCTGGAGCGCCAGTAATACAGGGCATGGGGAATGTGAACGATCTTCTCAGCCTGCTCCGTCAGGCGGAGGAACAGCTCGTAATCCTGGCTGCCGTTGTACTCCATCCGCTCGCCGCCGCCGGCCCCGCTCCATCAGGGCGCGGCTGAACACGGTCAGGTGGCAGATGTAGTTGTTAGAGCGGAGGTTGTCCAGCATGAAGTCGGGCTTGAAGTGGTAGAGCACCACATGCTCCGGCTTCCCCTCAAAGGTCGCCTCGTCGGTGTAGACAAAGTCGGCCTTCTGTTCGGCAATGGCCCTGGCCGCGTACCACAGGGCGCAGGGATGCAGCAGGTCATCGTGGTCCAGCAGGGCGATATACTCACCGGTGGCCATCTCAAAGCCCTTGTTGGTGTTGCCGGGGATCAGCTCATTCTTTTCCAGCTTCTGATACCGGATGCGTGCATCGGCCTTCGCACGGGCCTGCACATGCTGGCCTACGGCCTCATCCTTACCGGCATCCACGCAGCAGAGCTCCCAGTTCTTGTAGGTCTGGTTCACCACGGAATCCAGCATCTCGTCCAGGAAATCCAGCGGGGTGTTGTACAGGGGCACCACGATGCTGATCTTGGGACCGGCAGGCTGATCGTTCGCCTGCCTGACCAGCAGCTCCACCGGGGCAAAGCGGTCAGCCCGCAGGAGGTTCCCCGGGAAGAGGGCGGCATATTCCCGCTTGGCGCGGGCGTGCTCCCCGCACCCCCGAGATGCCGTCCCGGCGCAGCTCACCCAGCAGGACAAAAAGCGGGAAGGTGTGCCAGATCTGGCGGCTCTTGCTGACAACATACCGCATGGGCCAGGTCAGCTTCCAGAAGGTAGAGCTGGTCACCTCGTTCAGGGTCTTTTCCAGGTTCTGGGCATGGCTGCGGCTCAGGGAAAGGTCGCTGCGGAGCCGCTCAATGAGGGCAGCTTCCTCGTTGCAGGTGCGCTCGGCACGCACCATCCGGTCGCGCAGGAGGTCCAGCTCCTTCTCATAGCCCGCGATCATCTCGGCGGTGGCAGGCTGGACCGTGCAGTACAGAGCCGACTGCTGGGCACGGCCCCGGCTGCGCCAGCGGAAATCCCGGTAGTAGCCCCGGCGGGCCAGTTCCTCGGCCCAGCCCTCAGCCACGTTGCTGCCGGTAAACACCAGCAGCACCTGCCCGGGCAGCTGCGCGGGCATCTCCACCCAGGCGGGATCCTCCACCACCAGCAGGTCTGCCTGCCGGGCAGCCACTGTAAAGGGGTTGGCATCCACGCCCGCCCGGTGCAGGGCCTTTTCCAGTGCCGGGGTCTCGGCGTTCAGCACCGCAGCTGTTGCCGGGGCCAGCTCCTCCGCAATGCGCTGTGCCAGCAGGCGGCAGCGCTCCATGTCCTGCTTTGTTTCCTTTGCTTTCTCCAACTGCATTCCGACTTATCCACTTCACTGGGCCATTCCGCCGCCCAGACGCATTTTTACAAACTATAATAGTATACCAGATTTCGTCCCGTTTGAGAAGCGCTTTTCCGCATTTCCTGCGCTTTCCGGTGCAAAATTTATTACAGCCCCAGCAGGCTCCACAGCCAGCCGAACAGGCCTCCGTTCGAGCTGCCGCTGCCCACCGTGCCAAAGGACACGCCGGTATAGTAGTGGCGCAGGATGTCCCGGTAGCCCATGCCCTGCTCCTGCGCATAGCCCACCATGCCGCACTGGCTCATGCCCACGCCATGGCCAAAGCCGTAATAGGTCATGCAGGGGGTTCCGTTCTCGGCCGCGCTGAAATCAAAGCAGTAACGAGAGGAACCGAACTGGCCGATGTAGCGGTAGCTCTTTCCGTTCGAGACAAAGGTATTGTACTGGACAAAGCCGCCCAGATCCTTATGGGTGGTGTCGGCGCTCTCGTAGGGCTGGCCGGTCTTGCTGTCGTTATACTCGATGTAGCGGTAATCCTTGCCGATGATCCGGCGCATCAGGTTGTGATACTGCTCCTCGTAGGGGCTTTCCACGCTCTGCAGATAGGGGCACATCGGTGCCCCAGGCATCCAGACCGGAGCAGGTGCCGTACACGCCGGTCTGGGTGTTGTACCCCGCGCTGGCCGACCACACTGCATCGATGACGCTGCCGTTGCAGGTCAGCACCTCGTCCTTGACCTCAGAGACTGCCCTGCGGATGGCGCTGCGGGCAGAGGAAGGGATCTGATCCACGGGGGTGTACACCAGCGCGTTGGCCGAAGAGCCGTATTTCTTGTGGTATTCCAGATAGGAGTGGATGGCCACCGCCTGCGCTTTCCACGCCTGCTGTGCCGCCGCGTCACTGACATAGCTGCCGATGGAGCCCAGCTCAGTGTAGGTGATGCCCACCAGACAATCCTCAAGATCCAGGGTCACGTTCCGGCGCAGGCCCTGCCCCTTGACGTTCAGGTAGGGCATGGTGATGGTATCGCCGGAGCCGAAGAGCCAGCTCAGGCAGTTTTCCTCCTCGTCCGGGATCAGAGTAGTGTTGGCACCGCCCATGGTGGTGGCACCGGCGGGCAGGGTGTCCCCTTCCGCCGCAAAGGCGGCAGGCACTGCCATGCAGAGCAACACCACCGCCAGCATCAGCGCCGCACACCGGCGCGCAAACTTCGACATCCGTTTCAAGTTCCTTGTCCTCCTGCGTTCTGTATTTTATTCAGTTTAGCACAGTGCAGGGCCGCGGGCAAGGACTTGAATCAAAAAAAACGCCGCCGGGCAGAGCCAAAAGCTCCACCCGGCGGCGTTTCACTGTTTCTATCTTACGCTTCCTGTCAGCGGCTCTCCCCGCGCTGTGCAAGGCGGGAGAAACGCTTATCCTTTTCGTCGTCCTTCTCGGCATCCTCAGCCGGGGCGGCGGGGGTCAGACGCACCTCCGTCACGCGGCGCTTGGCGGTGCGGGTAACAACACCATCGTACTCGCCCAGGGTAAAGCGGTCGCCTACCTTGGGCAGATGGCAGGTCTTTTCCTGCACCAGACCGTTGACGGTATTGGAATCGATATCCTCTTCCTCCGGCAGGTCGAGCTCCTCATACAGATCATCGACGCTGGCAGAGCCGGACACCAGCCAGCTGCCGTCCGACTGCTTGCGGAAGTCCTCAGTGACCTCGTCGTGCTCATCCCAGATCTCACCCACCAGCTCTTCCAGGATATCCTCCAGCGTGATGATGCCCGGTGCCGCCGTATTCGTCCACAACAACGGCCAGGTGGTGGTGCTGCTCCCGGAGGGTGCGCAGCAGCTGGGAGATCTGCGTGGAGCCCGTGGTATACAGGGTGGGCACCACCAGATCATCGATCTTGGTCGCCTTTTTCAGGCGGGCGATATAGAAATCCTTTTCATGTACCACACCGATGATGTTATCAATGGTGCCGTGGTAGACGGGCAGACGGGAGTATCCCGATTCCGCAAAGGTATCGGCCACCTCATCCAGCGAGATATCATCCTCCACAGCCACCACATCCACACGGGGGGTCAGGATCTCCTCCACCTCCACGTCATCGAACTCGATGGCGCTGCGGATGAGCTCGCTTTCCCGGTCGGTCAGTTCGCCGTCGTTTTCAGCCTCGCTGACCATGGTCATCAGCTCACCTTCTGTGATGGTATCGGCCTCGCCGCTGTGGACAAAGTGGCCCAGCAGCTTTTTCCACTGGGTGAACAGCCAGGTCAGCAGGGGTCATCAGGGCCATCAGGAGCACAAGGAAGGGCGAGACTGCCGTGGCCACCTTTTCCGGCATCTCCTTGGCCAGGCTCTTGGGAGACACCTCGCCAAAGATCAGCACGATGATCGTCAGCACAATGGTAGACATCGTTGCGCCCCGCTCGGCACCCAGCATCTGGGTAAACAGGATGGTGCCGATGGAAGCGGCGGCGATGTTCACGATATTGTTGCCGATGAGGATGGTGGAAAGCAGCTTATCGTATTGCTCCGCCATGGCCAGCACCCGGGCGGCAGAGGAATCGCCGTCCTCGGCGCGGCTTTTCAGGCGGATCTGATTCAGGGAGGAAAATGCGGTCTCGGATGCGGAGAAAAAAAGGCGGAGAAACCCACCAGGATCACCAGCGCTGCCCAGAGCGTCATACTGCCATCGTCCATAATAAAGGAAAATCACACTCAACTTTCTGTTTTTTATTAAAGAACGGACTCCCTCAGTCTGCTTCGCAGCCAGCTCCCTCAAGAGGGAGCCTTGCCGCACGGTCAGCCTCCCTCACCGAGGGAGGTGGCATCGCGCAGCGATGACGGAAGGAGTTCTTTCCTAGGGATACAAAAATGTGCTTTCCACCGTGGCTGTTCCGCGATGAAAAGCACATCAATGTTACTTGTTATAATATCATATTCTGCACCCCCATGCAAGCATTACGGCCGGCACAGAGGTACAAAACTGGTAAAACTGTGGAAAATCATTTCAGCACAAGGGCATTTCCGTCGTAATCCACGGTCAGGGTGCTGCCCTCGGCATAGCGGCCCTGAATGATCGCCTTGGCGATCAAAGTCTCCACCCGGCTCTGGATGAACCGTTTGATGGGGCGGGCACCATAGACGCTGTCGTAGGCAGAATCGATGATGTAGTCCTTGGCGGCGGTGGTCACGTCCAGATTCAAATGCTTGCCCTCGTCCATGCGGCTGCGCAGGTCTGCCAGCTGCAGATCCACGATCTTGCGCATCTCGTCCTTGGTCAGGCTCTTGTAGTAGACGATCTCGTCCAGACGGTTCAGGAACTCGGGGCGGAACTTGCTCCTCAGCAGCAGGTCGATCTGATGCTTTGCCTCGTCGCTGAGTTCGTTGGTGCCCTGTGCCCGGCGCTGCTCCAGATCGTTCAGGATGATGTCACTGCCCAGATTCGAGGTCAGGATGATGACCGTGTTCTTGAAGTCCATCGTGCGGCCCTGGCTGTCGGTCATGCGGCCGTCGTCAAGCACCTGCAACAGGATGTTGAACACGTCGGGGTGGGCTTTTTCCACCTCGTCGAAGAGCACCACGCTGTAGGGATGGCGGCGCACCGCCTCGGTCAGGTAGCCGCCTTCCTCGTAACCCACGTATCCCGGAGGCGCGCCGATCAGGCGGCTGACGCTGAACTTCTCCATATACTCCGTCATATCGATACGCACCATGTTGCGCTCATCGTCAAACAGAGCCTGTGCCAGCGCCTTGGCCAGCTCGGTCTTGCCCACGCCGGTGGGGCCGAGGAAGAGGAAGCTGCCGATGGGGCGGTTGGGGTTGGCGATTCCGGCGCGGCTGCGCAGGATGGCCTCACTCACCTTGGTCACGGCCTCGTCCTGACCGATGACTCTCTTGTGGAGCACATCGTCCAGGTGCAGCAGCTTCTCGCGCTCGCCCTCCACCAGCTTCTCCACCGGGATGCCGGTCCAGCGGGCGACGATTCGGGCGATTTCCTCATCGGTCACGCGGTCACGCAGGAGGCTGTCCTCCTTCTTCTCGTTGGCCAGCTTTTCCTCCGCTTCCAGCTGTTTCTGCAGCTCGGGCAGCTTGCCGTATTTCAGCTCAGCAGCCTTGTTCAGGTCATACTCGCGCTGGGCTTTCTCAATGGCGGCATTGGTCTGCTCGATCTGCTCACGCAGGGTCTGTACCTTGCCAATGGCGTTCTTCACGTTTTCCCACTTTGCCTTCATGCTGCGGAACTTATCCTGCAGCTCGGCCAGTTCCTTTTCCAGCTCATGCAGGCGGCTCTGGCTCAAGGCATCGGTCTCCTTTTTTCAGGCTGACCTGCTCGATCTGCAGCTGGGTGATGCGGTGGGCCAGATCATCCATCTCGCTGGGCATACTGTCCATCTCAGTCTTGATCATGGCGCAGGCTTCATCCACCAGGTCTATAGCCTTATCCGGCAGGAAACGGTCGGTGATATAGCGGTCAGAGAGGGTTGCGGCGGCGATCAGCGCTTTATCGCTGATCTTGACGCCGTGGTAAACCTCAAATCGCTCCTTCAATCCGCGCAGGATGGAGATGGTGTCCTCCACCGTGGGCTCATCCACCTGCACCGGCTGGAACCGGCGCTCCAGAGCCGGGTCTTTTTCGATATACTGGCGGTACTCGTTCAGCGTGGTGGCGCCGATACAGTGCAGCTCGCCTCGGGCAAGCATGGGCTTGAGCAGGTTGCCCGCGTCCATGGCACCGTCGGTCTTGCCCGCACCCACGATGGTGTGCAGCTCATCAATGAAGAGGATGATCTTGCCCTCGCTCTTCTTGACCTCATTCAGGACGCTCTTCAGGCGCTCCTCAAACTCGCCGCGGTATTTTGCACCTGCGACCAGCGCACCCATGTCCAGGCTGAACACGATGCGGTCCTTCAGGTTTTCGGGCACATCGCCGCGCACGATACGCTGGGCCAGGCCCTCGGCGATGGCGGTCTTGCCAACGCCGGGCTCACCGATCAGGCAGGGGTTGTTCTTGGTCTTACGGGACAGAATACGGATGACGTTGCGGATCTCCTGATCACGACCGATCACTGGGTCCAGCTTCTGCTTCCGGGCCAGATCGACCAGATCCTGGCCGTACTTCTGCAGGGCGTTGTAGGTATCCTCGGGGTTGTCGTTGGTCACGCGCTGGTTGCCGCGCACGGCAGTCAGCTGCTGCAGGAACGCATCCTTCTTGATGTTGAAGGCGCGGAACAGCTCCGTGGTGTTCTGGGTCGGCTCATCCAGCAGGCCCAGGAACATGCTCCACACTGACGTATTCGTCCTTCATGGCCTTGGCTTCCCGGGCGGCGGCGCTCAGGACTTTATCCGTTGCCTGCGAGATATAGACCTTGTCCGGGTCACGGCCGGAGCCGGACACCCGGGGCAGGGCCGACAGCTTTTCGGCCACAGCAGCGGCAAAGCTGCCCGGGTCCACGCTCAGCTTCTGCAGAAGCTGCGGGATCAGGCCCTGCTCCTGCGAAGCGAGGGCGTGCAGCAGATGTTCCGGCTCCAAAGCGTTGTGCTGGTACTCCACAGCCAGCTGCTGGGCAGCCTGCAGGGCCTCCAGCGTTTTCTGCGTATATTGATTGGTATTCATAGAATCGACCTCCATTCGTACCGGAAGTGTTATTTCAGCAGTCTTTCAGATCGATTGCCATTTCATTTTTAGCACTCTATCTGTTTGACTGCTAAAACTATACTCCAAACACCCCACTTTGTCAATAGGGTTTTCGATGGTACGGCAACAATTCACAAATTGTTTGCAAACAAGACAAAAATGCCGCCCCGGCAGACCCGAAGCGGCACAAGTTCTCTTGATATGGGGGCAGGGCACTCAGCTCACCACTGCGCTCTCCGTCAGCGCATCGGTGACGGCATCCATCAGGGCAACCATGGTGCAGTAGTTCTCACCGTAGGTGTCGGTGTAGGAGGAATAGGTATCGATCTGCTCCTGGGTGGGCACGATGTCCAGTGTCTCGGCCACTGCCTGATAGAGCAGAGCCTCCTTGGAGTAGGTGGTGATACTGTCGCTCATCCCCTCCAGCAGGGCATCGGCGTTCTCATAGCCAGCGGCGGTCTGCACAAAGCTGTCCAGATCGTAGCCGTAGTAGTTGGCCATGGTGTAGTAGTAGTTCAGGCACTGGTTCACCTGATAATCGGTGACCTCCTTGGGCAGCTCCTTGAAGGTGGAGTTCGCCAGCAGGTCGTCCATGATGGCGTTCTGCAGGTTGGTGTTGTAGAGCATCTTCTGGTAGAGCGCTTTCAGCTCCTCCACGGTGTGAACATCATCGCTCTCGCCGTAGTTCTCGGCCACCCACGCGTCGGTCAGCTCGGGCAGGACCTTCTCGCTGATGTAGTTCAGGGTAACGGAGAACACAGCCTTTTTGCCGCTCAGGACAACGGTGTTGCCCTCGGAATCGGTAGAATCGCTGTATCCCTCCGGGAAGGTCACGGTGACATCAAAGGTCTCGCCGGGGGTGTGGCCTACGATCTGATCCTCAAAGCCATCGACGAAAGTACCGCTGCCCAGGGTCAGGCTGTAGCCGCTGTAAGTGCCGCCGCTGAACGCAACGCCATCCACGGAACCGGCATAGTCGATGTTGACGGTATCACCGTCCGCTGCGGCACGGTCCGTCACCTGCTTCTCAGTGGCGTGGTCGCTGAGCAGGCTGTCGATCTCGCTTTGGATCTCCTCCTCGGTAGGCTCGATCTCAGAACGCTTGAAGGTAAGGCTTGCAAAGTTCTCGGGCAGGGTGACATAGTCAAGCGCCTTCACGCCCTCCCAGTAGCCATTCTCGTCCAGACCGCTGCTGTAGGAGAAGTTCTCGTAATCGTAATCTTCCGCGCTGCCGTAAACAGCGGCGGCTGTGCTGGAAGCGGCAGAAGAAGAATCAGCGGACTTGGAGCAGCCTGCTGCGCCCAGCACCAGCGCACCGGCGCAGAGCAGGCAGACCGCCTTTGTGATGATCTTTTTCAAAATAAAGTTCCTCCTGTTGGAACACCGGCATCCCGCCGGGTTCAGATTCGGGTCGCATAGTACAGACCTTATTATAAAGGGCAAAAGTGAAAAAGAAAAGAATTTTGCAGAATTTCCACAAATAGAGCGCCGGGTTTGTCCGACTTTTGCGGGGCACCGGCCGAAAAAGCGGCTTTTCCGGTGGAAATGCCCGCCCGGTTCTGTTAGAATAAAGGAGATACGAGAAACCCCGGCCGCTCCCTTCCGCGGGAAGCGCCCGATACAAACGGAGGAACACCCATGGATTACAACAAAGCCGCCCTTGAAATGCACGAGACCCACCACGGCAAGGTGGGCATTACCAGCAAGGTGGAGGTCAAGACCCGCGACGACCTGTCTACCGCCTACACCCCCGGCGTTGCCGAGCCCTGCCGCAAGATCAAGGAAAACCCCGACGATGTTTATAAGTACACCTTCAAGGGCAACATGGTGGCCGTTGTCTCCAACGGCACCGCCGTGCTGGGCCTGGGTGACATCGGCCCGGAGGCCGGTCTGCCTGTGATGGAGGGCAAAGCCGTGCTGTTCAAGGAGTTCGGCGGCGTGGATGCCTTCCCCATCTGCATCGATGCCCACGATACCGCCAGCGTGATCGCGGCCTGCAAGGCCATTGCCCCCACCTTTGGCGGTATCAATCTGGAGGATATCAAGAGCCCCGAGTGCTTTGAGATCGAAGAGACGCTGGAGCGGGAGCTGGATATCCCCGTGTTCCACGATGACCAGCACGGCACCGCCATCGTGGTGACCGCTGCCCTTATCAACGCCCTGCGCGTGGTGGGCAAAAAGATGGAGGACGTGCACATCGTCCTGAACGGTCCCGGCGCTGCCGGTACTGCCATCATCAAGATGCTGATGACCGCCGGTGCAAAGGATATCGTGGCCGTGGACCAGTTCGGCACCCTGTACAAGGGCTGCAACAGCGCCGAGGCCCACAAGAACTGGCTGGGCGAGGTGACCAACCCCCGCCAGATCAAGGGCGGCCTGAAGGAAGCCATCGAGGGAGCCGACGTATTCATCGGCGTGTCCCGCCCCGGCATCCTGACCACCGAGCTGTGCAAGACCATGAACAAGGATGCCATCGTCTTTGCCATGGCCAACCCCACCCCGGAGATCATGCCGGACGAAGCCAAGGCAGGCGGCGTGCGCGTGATGGCCACCGGCCGCAGCGACTTTCCCAACCAGGTCAACAATGTGCTCTGCTTCCCGGGCCTGTTCAAGGGAGCTTTGAGCGTCCGCGCCCGTGATATCAACGACCAGATGAAGCTGGCCGCAGCCTATGCCATCGCTGACCTGATCACCGATGCCGACCGCAGCGAGGAGAACATCATCCCCGGCGCGTTCGACCCCCGTGTGGCCGAGGCCGTGGCTGCTGCCGTGGCAAAGGCTGCCCGCGAGACCGGCGTTGCCCGCCTGTAAAGGGAGGAACACGAGATGAGGAACATCTCCGCACAAGCCATCACCGATGCCGTAGCCCGGCTCTGCATCGAGGCCAACACCCGCCTGCCGCAGGATGTGCAGGCGGCGCTGGACAAGGCCCGGCAGGAAGAGCCCTGGCCGCTGGCAAAGAATACCCTGGACCTGCTGTGGTCCAACCTGAGCGCCGCCAGAGAAAAAGACCTGCCCATCTGCCAGGACACCGGCATGGCCTGCGTGTTCGTGGAGCTGGGCACCGATGTCCACATCGACGGCAGCTTTGAAGCCGCCATCCACGAGGGCGTGCGCCGCGGCTACACCGACGGCTACCTGCGCAAGAGCATCGTGGCCGACCCGCTGCGCCGGGGCAACACCGGCGACAACACCCCCCCGCCGCCATCACCGTTCATCTGGCAGACGGCGACGGCTGCACCATCACCGTGGCCCCCAAGGGCTTTGGCAGCGAGAACATGAGCCGCATCCAGATGCTCAAGCCCGCCGACGGCGTGGAGGGCTTCCGGAAGTTCGTGCTGGAGACCGTCCAGCTGGCCGGTTCCAACCCCTGCCCGCCCATCGTGCTGGGCATCGGCGTAGGCGGCAGCTTTGACAAGGTGGCTTATCTGGCCAAAAAGGCACTGCTCCGCCCGCTGGATGTTCCCAACCCCGATCCCTATTATGCCGGTCTGGGCGGGAGCTGCTGACCGCCATCAATGAGCTGGGCATCGGCCCGCAGGGCTTTGGCGGCCAGACCACCTGTCTGGGCCTTGCCATTGAGCAGATGCCCACCCATGTGGCGGGCCTGCCCGTGGCCGTGAACGTTTCCTGCCATGTCACCCGGCGGGCCAGCGCGACTTTATAAGGGTCAAACCTCTCCGTCAATGCTTCGCATTGCCACCTCTCCTAGTAGGAGAGGCCTTGGCAGTCGGGTAAAGCTTGCTGGATACGCCAGAGGCTCCCCTACCAGGGGAGCTGGCGGGCGCAAGCCCGACTGAGAGGTTGTACAAAGGAGAAACCTATGCAATATACCTTAACCACCCCCTGCACCGCCCAGGATCTGGCCCCCCTCAGGGCAGGCGATACCGTGTTGCTCTCCGGCGTGGTGTATACCGCCCGGGATCAGGCCCACAAGCGGATGATCGAAGCACTGGACCGGGGCGAACCGCTCCCCTTCGACCTTGAGGGCAGCGCTATCTACTACGTCGGCCCCACCCCGGAGCGCCCGGGTGAGGTCATCGGCTCTGCCGAAGCCCCACCACCAGCGGCCGGATGGATGCCATGAGCCCCCGCCTGCTGGACCTGGGCAACAAAATTATGATCGGCAAGGGCAAGCGGGATGCCGCTGTCAAGGAGGCCGTTGTCCGCAACGGTGCAGTCTATCTGGCCGCTTTGGGCGGTGCCGGTGCCCTGATGGCCAAGAGTGTCCAGACGCTGGAAGTCATCGCCTGGCCCGACCTCGGCTGTGAGGCTGTCCGCCGCCTGACCGTGCAGGACATGCCCCTGACTGTCATCCTGGATGCCCACGGCGGGGATCTGTATCTGGAAGGCCCAGAGGCCTACCGGAACCGCTGAGGAACAGCAGCCCCGGCTTCTGCCAAATGCTGTACATACAAAAAGGAGCTGTACCCCCGCGGGAGTACAGCTCCTTTTGCATTGCATTTTTTCTGATCAGCTGCGCTTTGCCAGCAGAGCCTCGATCTTCTTGATGGGATCGATGATGCTGGAAACAGACATATCGTGGTTCAGTGCCACCACGAAGTAGGCAGCATACTTGGAGACATCCACGTCAACATACCAGTCGCGGGTCAGCAGCTCGGGCTTGCGGTAGGTCAGGTTGGTGCCCACAACGTAGTCCAGCTTGCCATCGGCACCTGCCTGATCGAACTTCTTCAGGCCGCTGGTGAACAGCGGGAAAGTCGCGTTGGCAATGATGCGGGCAGCGCCGCGCGCCTTCAGGTTGCCTGCAACCTCCAGCATGCTCTCGCCGGAAGCGATGATATCGTCGGCGATAAAGACAGTCTTGCCCTCAACGGAATCACCCAGGTACTCGTGTGCCACAATGGGGTTGCGGCCGTTCACCACGCGGGTGTAATCGCGGCGCTTATAGAACATACCCAGGTTGCAGCCCAGCACGCTGGAGAAGTACATGTTGCGGTTCATGGCCCCCTCGTCGGGGCTGACCACGATGAACTTCTCCTTATCAAAGCTGATCTCGGGGTTCTTCTTCAGCAGGCTCTTGAGCACCTGATAGGTGGGCATTGCATTGTCGAAGCTGAGCAGCGGCACAGCGTTCTGAACGCGGGGATCGTGGGCATCAAAGGTGATGATGTTGCGCACGCCCATGGTCTGCAGCTCCTGCAGGGCCACAGCGCAGTCCAGGCTCTCGCGAACCACGCGGCGATGCTGACGGCCGCCGTACAGGCTGGGCATGATAACGGACACACGGTGTGCCTTGCCGCCACTGCCTGGATCAGGCGCTTGAGGTTGGCAAAGTGGTCATCCGGGGAGAGGTGGTTCTCGTAACCGAACAGGTTGTAGGTAACGCTGTAATTGCCCGGATCGATAACGATAAAGATATCGTCACCGCGCACAGACTCTCTGACCAGGCCCTTTGCGTCACCACTCTGGAAGCGGGGGCACTCGCAGGGGATGATAAAGCTATCCTTCTCCACGCCTGCGGACTTTGCCCATTCCACCAAATGCTGGTCGATCAGCTTGGTCAGCTCCTCTGCACCGGGGCAGGCCAGCAGACGCAGGTCTGCCACGCTGGGTTCCTGGAAAAATGCCATCGGATTGATCTCGTTGGACATACTTACAACTCCTTCAATGTTCCTGTTGTCTTGACGATGAAATCAGATGCTGAAAGCGCATATCTGTTCTTATTTTATCACAAAAAACAGATTTCGACACACCTAATTTCTGTCTTGGAGCCATTTTCTGCGGCTTGCACAGCTGTTGTTCAAAAACACGTTGGAGACTGTGAGTTTCACACAAAAACCTTCCTTTTTACCTTCCTCTTCCCTTTCCCCCTGCCTGCTGCCCGGTGGTTCCTGCGCACAAACCCACAGATTTTTCATGTTTCAGTCGGTTTGTTTTAACAAACTTTCAGGGATTGCTTGCATCCCCCGGGAGAATGTGGTATTCTATAACAAACCGAACCGACGTGCGTTTTCAGCCCCGGGCCGGGAATCAAGAAGGCAGGAGGCCGATACCATGCAGATCCACCAATCCGCAGAAGATTATCTTGAAACGATCCTGATGCTCAACCAGAGAATGGGCCGTGTCCGTTCCATCGACGTGGTCAACGAGCTGGGCTATACCAAGGCAAGCGTGTACATTGCCATGAAGAAGCTGCGCGAGAACGGCTATATCGCGGTGGACGGCGAGGGCAACCTGACCCTGCTGGAACCGGGCCGCGAGATCGCAGAGCGCATCTATAGCCGTCACCGCCTGCTGACCCATTTCTTTGTGCAGCTGGGCGTGGACGAGGAGGTCGCCGCCGAGGATGCCTGCAAGGCAGAGCATATCCTGAGCGAGCAGACGCTGGAAAAGATCCGCGAATATGCCCTGCTCCACGACGCGCAGGACAGCGTAAAATAACCGGAATCATCAAAAAAAATGAGACTGCCAGGCCTTGGCAGTCTCATTTTTTGTCAGTAGCTGTCCAGCCCAAGGCTGACATCCAGTGCCTGATTCACCCGGCGCTGATCCTCGGGCGTGATCTGCCCGGCCCGCTCGCGCAGGCGGTGCTTATCCAGCGTGCGGATCTGTTCCAGCAGCACCACACTGTCCTTGGCAAGGCCGGTATCTGCCGCCCGGATGTTGATATGGGTGGGCAGGCGGGCTTTGTCCAGCCGGGATGTAATGGCCGCTGCAATCACGGTGGGGCTGTGCCGGTTGCCAATCTCGTTCTGGACGATGAGCACCGGCCGGATGCCGCCCTGTTCCGAGCCCACCACCGGTGAAAGATCGGCGTAAAAAACTTCTCCTCTGTGTACCTCCATGGAATCTTCCCTCCCTGATTTTGGAGGATGCGCCCGCTATGTGGTGCGTTTTGCGCATCCTCAGTCGCTCTGCCTTTAGTATGAGCCGACTGCAGGGCCGCTATGCACGCGCGGGCTTATTCCATTGTATGCAGCTGAGAAGTTCAGGTTTCCGTTTCCAGGATGCAGTACGCCATGGCCATGCCGTCTTCATGGCTCAGGGAGAGATGTGCCCGCAGGCGGCGTACTTCCACCCACTGGGCGCTCCGGCCGGAAAAGTGATAGGCCGGTGCCCCGCCGGGCAGGCGGACGGCTTCGATCTCGCAGAGGGAGAAGGGCTCCCGCAGACCGGTGCCCGCCGCCTTGAGGAAAGCCTCCTTGGCCGCAAAATCCGCCGCCGCGCTGGCCACGGTATGGGCGGTGCGGCGGGCCGTGCCCTCTTCTTCTGCCAGAGGCAGGCCCAGTGCCGCCTGCTCCGCCGGGCCGAACACCCCCGGCGTGCAAAGATCGCGCCATGGGGGCCCAGCAGGCTCTTTTCCATCCGCGCAATGCTGCACAGGTCGCAGCCGATTCCGTAGACCATGAAAAACCTCCTGAACGGGAAAATCCGCTCCGTTCTTTTTACTCAAATTTTCAAAAATTTTTAGGCAAAGTGTGCAAATTCCAGCTTGGAATCTTGAAGTCAGCGTTCATTTCGTGTACAATGGGCTATAAGTTCCAATGACCTCTCGGAACGGAATGCGAGAGGGATACCGAAGGGGGTGCATTGCGTGGGCGACGCGACTGCTATTTTTTCGATCCACGACAAAAAGGACTACGAGATTCACGAGATCGTACAGCAGGTGTACGATGCATTAAAGGAAAAGGGCTACAATCCGGTCAATCAGCTGGTGGGCTATATCCTGTCCGAAGATCCCACCTATATCACCACATACAAAAGGGAGCCCGCTCCCTCATCCGCAAAGTTGACCGTGACGATCTGCTGCAGGCCATGCTCCGCAGCTACCTGAACGTCTGAGCCGTGCTTACACAAGTCCGCTGCCTCGCAGGAGGCGGCGGGCTTTTATTTTGGCCAGCAGGCAAAGATCTGGTTCACCACCGTCTCATACTCCCAGCCTTCCCTGGCCTTGCGCAGGGGCTTTTCCAGTGCGTCGGCCCCATCGAAAAGGTGGATGAGATAGAACCAGTGGGCCTTCATCCGGCTCACGGCACAGCTGGCCATCCCAAAGGCTTCGGTGTAGCCGTGATAGAGTTCATCATGGTAGCCGCGCAGTTCTTCCCGGGAAGCGGCAGGGCCGCCCACAGCCTTGCGCAGAAGGGCAGGGTCTGGAATGAGGCCCCTGCCCACCATGATGCCAGACAGTTCCGGGAATGCCGCTTCCAGTGCCCGCAGGTCATCCACGGTGGTCACATCGCCGTTGTAGCAGACCGGAGCAGTGCAGGCAGGCAGATAGGCAGCAAAGGCTTCCCGGTCGGCCTGGCCGCGGTAGAGCTGTTTCATCACCCGGGGATGGATGGTCAGCTCGCAGAGGGGGTATTTGTTGTAAACGTCCAGAATCTCCCCCGAACTCCTCCGCCCGGGCCACCCCCAACCGGGTCTTGACCGACACCGGCCCGCCTGCCTGCGAAAAGACAGCGTCCAGAAAGGCATCCAGCTTCTGCGGGTCCCGGAGCATTCCGGAACCCTTGCCTTTGGCGGTGACGGTGCCGGAAGGACAGCCGAGGTTCAGGTTCACCTCGGTGTAGCCAAGGCCGCGCAGCTCGCCGATCATCCATGCGGCAAGTTCGCCGTCCTTTGCCAGCAGCTGCGGGATGACCTGCACCCCCGGGTTGGCCGCCGGTTCCAGCTCAGCCATCTTCTTTTTTGATGAGCACCCGGTTCTCCGGCGGCGAGAGAAACGGCGCATAATACCGTACCGGGGCCTCCGGTGCACCGAACCAGCGCTGGTGGGCCTGCCGCCAGATGCGGTCTGTCAGCCCCTCCATCGGGGCGGCGTAGTAGTTCATAACAGTTCTCCTTGGAATTGATGGGTTTATTGTAGCACAAAAAAAGCCGCTGCGCAAAAATTTCTGCGCAGCAGCTTTGGGGTTACAGCTTATTCAGCAAACAGCGGGGTGGACAGGTAACGGTCGCCGGTATCGGGCAGCAGAGCAACGATCTTCTTGCCTGCGTTTTCCGGGCGCTTTGCCAGCTCCAGCGCAGCCCAGACAGCAGCACCGGAAGAGATCCCCACCAGAACGCCTTCCTTGTGGCCGATGAGGCGGCCGGTCGCAAAGGCATCCTCATTGGTCACGGTGATGATCTCATCGTAGACCTTGGTGTTCAGCACATCGGGGACAAAGCCCGCGCCGATGCCCTGGATCTTGTGCGCGCCCGCAACGCCCTTGCTCAGCACAGGAGAGGAGGCAGGCTCCACAGCTACGACCTTGACATTGGGGTTCTTGCTCTTGAGGAACTGTCCCACGCCGGTGAGGGTGCCGCCGGTGCCAACGCCAGCCACAAAGAGATCGACCTGACCATCGGTGTCCTCCCAGATCTCAGGGCCGGTGGTCTCGATGTGTGCCTGCGGATTGGCAGGGTTCACGAACTGGCCGGGGATAAAGGCGTTGGGAATCTCCTTTGCCAGCTCATCCGCCTTGGCAATGGCACCCTTCATGCCCTTTGCGCCCTCGCTCAGGACCAGCTCTGCGCCGTAAGCCTTCATCAGCTGGCGGCGCTCCACGCTCATAGTCTCGGGCATCACGATGATGATGCGGTAGCCCTTGGCAGCGGCCACAGCGGCCAGACCAATGCCTGTGTTGCCGGAGGTAGGCTCAATGATCACGGAACCGGGCTTCAGCTTGCCGGTGGCCTCGGCATCGTCGATCATCTTCTTGGCAATGCGATCCTTGACAGAGCCGGCGGGGTTGAAGTATTCCAGCTTGGCCAGAACGGTGGCCTTCAGGTCTGCTTCCTTCTCAATGTGGGTCAGCTCCAGCAACGGAGTATGACCGATCAGCTGATCTGCGGCAGTATAAATCTTGCTCATAGTAAAAGTCCTCCCTCTGCGGGCGCAGAGCCCGGGATGTTATTCTGACGCATTCCATATTTCCTGTAAACCAACATAGTTTGTAGGTTTGATGGTATTATAGTCCTCTTTTCCCCCCTTTGTCAATGGAAAAACGAAAAAGCGATTGAAAAGTTACAAACCCTGTTGTATAATAGGTTTGTTAATGAGAAGAGGACAACCCCACCATCCATGCCTGCGCATTGCCGCCCCTGACTGGGCCGCTGGCGCAAAGCGTCTGAGGGGTTGATAAGGAGAAAAGCTATGATCGTTTCAACCAAGGGCCGTTATGCACTGCGCGTAATGATCGACCTGGCCGAACACCAGGCGGAGCGGTATGTGCCGCTGAAGGAGGTCGCCGAACGGCAGGAGATCTCGGAAAAATATTTGGAAAATATCCTGAAGGTGCTGGTGCAGAACGGCTTTCTGGAAGGTCTGCGCGGCAAGGGCGGCGGCTACCGGCTGACCCGCACCCCCCCGACCAGTACACCGTGGCAGAGATCCTGCTGCTGACCGAGGGCAGCCTTGCCCCCGTGAGCTGCCTTGTGCCCGGTGCTCCCGCCTGCGAGCGGCTGCCCAACTGCCGCACCTATACGATGTGGAAGGGCCTGAACGACATGATCGCCGAATACTTTGGCAAGATCACTCTGGCCGACCTCGCCGCACCCGATCAGGCGGGGAATGATTATATCATCTAAATGACAGAAACAATACAACAGCCCTGCCGCTCGATGATGAGCAGCAGGGCTGTTGTGCTGGGCTTCATTTCGCCTTTGCATAGCGGGCAAATCATAATCGCCCACCTCACAGGCCAAACAGATCGGAGTGCGTACCAGTCGCAACCAAGTACAGTTCCGTATCTGTCTGCCGATAAATCAGAATCCAATCCGGCTGTATATGGCATTCATGGCAGCCGGTATAATTGCCTGTTAAGCTGTGGTCTCGGTTCTTTTGTGGCAATGCGTCAGGCACTCGCAGTACATCAACAACTGCCTGCAGCAAATCCATTTTATAATGCCGCTTGATGCAGGTTTTATAATCTTTCTTAAACTGCGTGGAAGTGTTCAGTTTTAACACGGTTTAGCCCTCCGCCGCCAGTTGAGCGAAGAAGTCAGCGGTAGAGCCTTCAAAGTGTTCTCCCTCGCCGGTTCTAATCATGCTGTCCACTTCATCAATCGCCGCTTGTGTCTTGGCGTTGGGAATTTCTGCATCCTTAAGAGCCTTTAAGCTCTGCATATACGCCACCAGATAGATCAAATCATTATCCGGCATCTCGTCCAGCAGGATTCTTGCCAATTCTCTTGACTCATGTTGCACCTGTCCTTTCGTATGGATATTATGCGCATTCTTCCACGGCGGTTTTCTCCTCTGATACCGCGTGTTCTTTCAAAAACTGTTCCGCTGCCTGTTTCAGAACAGCGTTGGGGGTGGTCCCCGCTGCGGTACAGGCCTCCCGGAACTGGGCCGCAAAATCCTTACGGACCTTACAGCCCAAAATCATCATATGGGCCTTGTCCCACTTGGCATTTGCCTTTTTCTTCGCGTCAGACAGCATATTCAACCTCTTTTCCGGCGGGGCTGTTATAAAATGCCTATTCTGCCCAATAAACAATATAGCACTTTTCGTCCTTGTTGAACAGTGTAAAGCTGTACAAAGTTCACGGTTCAACTCTGTCTGTTCTGTCAGCAGTTTTTGAGCCAATAGCGCACAAAAGACGCACAAGCCAGAGTTTTCAGAGCATTTATACAACAAATAAAGCCACAACAAAACCGCATTTAAAAACGGTTCATCGTGGCTTTTCTTGTGGTCGGAGTGGCGAGACTCGAACTCGCGGCCTCCTGCTCCCAAAGCAGGCGCGCTACCAACTGCGCAACACCCCGTAAAAATGAATACTACCATACTATACCCTTTTTTTTGCATTCGTCAAGTGCGCAGAATGCAGAAATCTGCCCGGGGCACCGAAAACCACCCTTACTTTGTATTTTTGCCTTGAAGCAGAGCCAAAAATGGTGTATTATAAAGTGTATTGAAAGAAAGTGTAATTCCGGGCTGCGATGCCCTGAAACCAAGGGGGAAACCACTATGGCAGATAAAAACTTTTTGACGGAGATCATCGACGCTGACCTGGCCGAGGGTAAGATCAGCGAGATCCATACCCGCTTCCCGCCGGAGCCCAACGGCTACCTGCACATCGGCAGCGCCAAGGCCATCTACATCAACTGGTCCATCGCAAACCAGTATGGCGGCAAGTTCAACCTGCGCCTGGACGACACCAACCCCGCCCGCGAAGGTGAGGAGTATGTCAACAGCATCATTGAGGATCTGCACTGGCTGGGCGCTGACCCCAACGGCGGCATCTTCTATGGCAGCGATTACTTTGACAAGTGCTACGAGTACGCCGAGAAGCTCATCCTGGAGGGCAAGGCCTATGTGGATGATCTGACCCGTGACGAAATGCGCGAGTACCGTGGTGCCGATGCCGAAGCAAGCCCAGCCGTCCCTCTCCGTGGCGTGACCGCACCCCGGAGGAGAATCTGGACCTGTTCCGCCGGATGCGTGCCGGTGAGTTCCAGGAGGGTGAAAAGACCCTGCGCGCCAAAATCGACCTGGCCAGCCCCAACATGAACCTGCGTGACCCGGCGATTTACCGCATCAAGCATGTTTCCCACCACCGCCAGGGCGATAAGTGGTGCATCTACCCCCTGTATGACTTTGCGCATCCCATCCAGGATGCCATTGAGGGCATCACCCACAGCATGTGCAGCCTGGAGTTCGAGAATCATCGTCCCCTGTACAACTGGGTCATCGAGAATATCTTTGGCACCGAGTTCCCCAAGCAGCGCGAGTTCGCCCGCCTGAACATGACCAACACCGTGATGAGCAAGCGCTACCTGCGCGAGCTGGTGGAAATGGGCATCGTGGATGGCTGGGATGATCCCCGGATGCCGACCCTGTGCGGCCTGCGCCGCCGCGGCTACACCCCCACCTCCATCTTCACCTTTGTCCGGGAGGCCGGCATCTCCAAGTCCGACAACCTGATCGACATGCGTCAGCTGGAAGCCTGCATCCGCAGTGAGCTGGACCTGACCGCCCAGCGCCGGATCGCCGTACTGGACCCTGTGAAGCTGGTCGTGGACAACTACCCCGCCGACAAGACTGAATTCTTTGAGGTGGCCAACAACCCCAACCGTGAAGCCAACGATGCCTCCACCCGCAAGGTCGCCTTTACCCGCGAGCTGTGGATCGAGAGCGAGGACTTTGCCGAGGTGCCGCCCCCGAAGTTCAAGCGTCTGACCATTGGCGGTGAAGTCCGTCTGATGGGCGCTTACATCGTCAAGTGTGAGAGCGTGGAGAAGAACCCCGACGGCAGCATCGCCGCCATCCACTGCACCGCCGACCTAGAAACCCGCAACGGCAACCCCGCCGATGGCCGCAAGGTCAAGGGCACCATCCACTGGGTCAGCGCTGACCACGCTGTGGATGCTGAAGTCCGCCTGTATGACAAGCTGTTTACCGAGGCCAACATGAACGCCATCCCCGAGGGCAGCGACTACAAGGATTATCTGAACCCCGACAGCGTTGTCGTCCGCAAGGGCTGCAAGCTGGAAGAGGCTCTGGCCGACGCAAAGCCCGGCGAGAAGTTCCAGTTCGTGCGCACCGGCTTCTTCACCCCGGACAGCAAGAACCCCGGCGTGTACAACCGCGTGGTCACCCTGCGCGACAGCTTCAAGCCTGCAAAGTAAATCCTTTCAAAGGAGTACAAACAGATGAAAAAGCATCTGATCCGGAATGCGATCCTGATGGCTGTTGCCACCCTCATCATGGGTGTGTTCCTCAGCCTGTATATTGCCAATACCGGCACGGTTCCAGCTGCCGACAATGCGGCCGCCTCTACCGCTTCTTCACAGGCCGCACAGTAACCGCATCCCTCCCAACTGCTGCACGGCTCTGTCCGTGCAGCAGTTTTTTGTTAGGAGACCCTATGTTTATCGATATCATCCCGTTACAGAAGAACACCGCCCGCCTGACCCGTGTTTACGGCGACGCGCCCTGTGCGTTCCTTCCCGCAAGCGTACCGGGCCCGGAGGGCGGTGTGCTGGCCATCACCGAGCTGGGGGACTACTGCTTCTCCGAGAAACCCAGAAGCCTGCCCGGGGCCGATGCGCTCTGCCGCTATGAAGTCGGCCCGGACGGTACCTGCACCCTTGTGCAGGCCTTTGGCCGCGACCTGACCGGACGGCATGGCCGCTATGACCTCGACTTCGGGGAAGGATCTGCTGCCCCGGAGGAGCTGCCGGTGTGCGGCAATTTCGTGGAGGAGATCATCCTGCCGGACAGCCTGCAGGTCATCGGCAGCTGCGCCTTTTACAACTGCCGCAGGCTGCGGCGGCTCAGTGTGGGAGCCGGCGACCTGACCGTGGGCAGCGACGTGTTCCTGAACTGTTTTGCGCTGGCAGACCTCCTTGTCCGGGCCGCTCCCGAGGAAAAGACCGGCCTGTTCGCCCTTGTGAACAATATCACCGAGGCCGTGCGGGCACTGTTCTGGCTCCCGGGCGAGGCACATCCTCGGGCAGGGCTGTGGTATCCCGCCTACTGGGAGGACGTGGAGGAAAGCCCCGCCCACATCCTGCTTCACACCTTTTCGGGGCAGGGATATCATTACAGGCAGTGTTTTCTGGATGGAAAAATCCTTTCCGCAGAATATGATGCCATCTTCCCCGACGGCCACGCCGCCGAGGATCAGGGCGTGGCGGCCATGCTCTGCTTCGACCGCCTGCGCTGGCCATGGAACCTGACCGAAAAGGCAAAGGCCCCCTACCGTGAATTTCTGGCCGCTCACACCGGCCTTGTGCTCCAGCGCCTGCTGAAGGCACAGGATACCGACAGCATAAAGGATCTGCTGGCGCTGGATGTGCTGGATGCTGCTGCCTTTGCTGAGGGCGCGGCGCTTGCCGCCAAGGCAGACAACGCAGCTGCTGCGGCATTGCTGGCCGACGCAGAGCACAAAAAGGGGTTCCGCCCCGAAGAAGCGGAGGTATGATTTTGATTTCTGAAAAAGAGAAATTCTTCGACCCCCGCAAGCCCTTTGCATCCAAACGGCCTGAGACCCACGAGGAGTGGCAGGCCCGGATGGGCGGCGAGGTGCTGGCTGTGGTACGCAGTGGGCTGTACCTCGACTTCCGCTTTCTGGATATGGCGCTCAGTGCCCTGACCCCGGTACCGGACGAGCGGTGCGGTGTGCTGGCCACAGACGGTGTGAACCTCTATTATCAGCCCAGCGCCCTGCTGCGGCTCTACCAGGAGAACCCAAAATATCTCAATCGGTTGTATCTGCACACGGTATTCCACTGCGTATTCCGCCATCTCTGGCTCAAGGGCAAGCGGGATGCCCGGCTGTGGAATCTGGCCTGCGATATCGCCGTGGAGAATGTGCTGGACAGCCTGAATCGTTCCAGTGTCAAGCGCCCGCTGACCTGGGTGCGCCAGAACGCCTACGCCGCCATTGCTGCGGAGGGGGCAGGGTGGTGGCCGCTGCCCCGGCTTACCGGTGGCTGGCTGGCCAGACTCCCGGCGTTCTGCGCCAGCTGGAGCGGGAATTCTACACCGATGACCACCGCCTGTGGCCCAAGGATGCCCCCGAGCAGCCCCAGCAGATGCCCACGCCCCTGCCCCAGAAGACGTGGCAGAAGATCGGTGAGCGGATGCAGACCGAGCTGGACCTGCGGGACAAGGAAGCCGGGGACGGTGCCGATGCCCTGAAGCAGCAGGTAAAAGCCGCCAACCGCAGCCGCCGCAGCTACCGGGATTTCCTGCGCCGGTTCTGCGTGACCCGGGAGGAGGTCCACCTCGATCCGGATGAGTTCGACCTGAACTTCTACACCTACGGCCTGTCGGTCTACGGTAACATGCCCCTGATCGAGCCCCTGGAGACCCGGGAAAGCAAGAAGATCGAGGAGCTGGCGCTGGTCATTGACACCAGCTACTCCACCTCCGGTGAACTGGTGCGGGCCTTCCTTGCCGAGACCTACACTCTGCTGAAAGGACGGGAGAACTTTTTCCACCGGATGAATCTGCATCTCATTCAGGCAGACAACGTCATCCGGCAGGATCTGCTCATCCGTAATGAAGACGAGCTCATCCATGCCATGAACCACTTTGAGCTGCGGGGCGGCGGCGGCACCGATTTCCGGCCTGCCTTTGAATATGTGAACCAACTCTGCGCCGAAAAGAAGTTCTCCAACCTGCGGGGCCTGCTCTATTTTACCGATGGCATGGGCACCTACCCGGCCCGCCGCCCGGCCTACGATACCGCGTTCCTGTTCCTGGGCGAAAAATTCGATGATACCAACGTTCCCCCCTGGGCCATGAAGGTGGTTCTGGATGAGGATGAATTTTCAGGGCCAACGGCCCGGGCCGCATCGGCACTGGCCGACGCGCTGGCCGAAGAGGACGACCCTTACCGTGAATTGAACAACTCGTGAGGATGTGAACTTATGAATATCAAACGCGCCAAAGAAGAGATCGAACACACTGTCAAAGCCTACCTGGCCAAGGACACAATGGGTGAGTATGCCATCCCCTCCATCCGCCAGCGCCCCATCCTGCTGATGGGCCCTCCGGGCATCGGCAAGACCCAGGTCATGGAGCAGGCGGCGCGGGAGTGCGGCGTGGCGCTGGTGGCCTATACCATGACCCATCACACCCGGCAGAGCGCCGTGGGTCTGCCCTTCATCCGGCAGCGCAACTACGGCGGCCGGGACGTCTCTGTGACCGAATACACCATGAGCGAGATCATTTCCAGCGTCTACGCCAAGATGGAAGCCACAGGCCTGAAAGAGGGCATCCTCTTCATCGACGAGATCAACTGCGTCAGCGAGACGCTGGCTCCTTCCATGCTGCAATTTCTGCAATACAAGATCTTCGGCAACCAGGCAGTGCCTGCTTACTGGGTCATCGTGGCGGCAGGCAACCCGCCGGAGTATAACAAATCTGTCCGTGATTTCGATATCGTCACGCTGGATCGTGTCCGTCGGATGGACATTGAGCCCGACCTGCAGGTATGGAAGGATTACGCCCGCACGGCCCACATCCACAGTGCCATCCTGAGCTACCTCGATCTGCATCCCCAGAACTTCTACCAGATCAACGCCGACGTGGACGGCACACAGTTCGTCACTGCCCGCGGCTGGGAGGATCTGTCCAACCTGCTGGACACCTATGAATCGCTGGACCTGCAGGCAGATGAAGCGCTCATCCGGCAGTATCTCCAGCACCAGAAGATCGCAGAGGACCTCTGCCTATCTTGATCTCTATTATAAGTATCGTGATGACTACGGCGTAGAGGAGATTCTGGCCGGTCAGGTCAAGCCTGCCGTTTATGCCCGCCTGCTCAATGCACCGTTTGATGAACGGCTCTCGCTGGTCAGTCTGATCCTGTCCGGTCTGAACACCCGATTCACTGCTTCCCGGCAGGCCGATGCCGTCGCCGATGCCTGCTACGCCTTCCTGCGGGAGGCCAAACAAGGCTTTTCCACCCTGCCTGCAGACATCCCGGATGGGGAGCTTACCCTGTTCGGTCAGATGGTCACGGACTATGATGCTGAGACCCAGCGCCAGCGTGCCGCCGGTCTGCTGAGCCATGACGCGCTGAATACCCGCCTGCAGGTGTATGCCGCCCTCCGCAGCTGGGATGCGGAGCTGCGCCGCGCCAATGCGGTGAGCACACAGCCCGCCTTTGACCTCCTGCGCACACAGTTCCAGTCCCTTGCCGAGGCCCGGGATCAGGCACAGGAAGCCGCCAGCGCCGCGCTGGAAGCCGCTTTCGACTTTATGGAACAGGCCTTTGCCGAAAGCCAGGAGATGGTGGTGTTCGTCACGGAGCTGACCTTGAACCCTGCTTCCCATGCTTTCATCACCGAAAATGGCTGCGAACGCTACTTCCAGTACAACAAAGACCTGCTGCTGGACCACCGCAAAGCTGCGCTGCAGCAGGAGCTTGCCGCCGAAGCCCGCCGCCACGGAGGGCAGTAAGCACCAATTATTTATGAGAAAAGAAGCGCCTCATCCGGGAGAGGATGAAGCGCTTCTGTACTTTGTTCAGGTCAGGGATGAGCTCGTTTTCCACGGCCCAGCAGACGTACATCATAAAGAGGATTCAGATACGTTCTCTCAAGCGTTCATCTTTGCCATACCTCCAAAATTTTATGCCATACAACCCCGCACCCAGCAGGAGACTGAAAAGGGCATAGGGCAAAATCGGCAGGCGCAGCAAAACAAAAAGCTCCAGCGATCCGTGTAAAAAATGCACCTGTTGCATACAGCACTGCAATATAAAGCACCAGCCAGCCGCAGTATTTCAGACGATGCTCGCTTGGCGGAAACCCCGCCTGCTCCATCATCTTCCGGAACAGCCAGCAAAAAGCAGTTATGCAGACCACAAGCTGCATCAAATACCCAAGTGAGAGTTCAAACACCCAGTCCGGAACCACCGGATACAGCAGCAGACTCTCTATCCCCCAGCCAAAGAAGAAATACAGTGGTGCCACAAACCAGAAATAATCTCCAGTCCTCAAAGTTTTAAGGCTTGGCTTAACCTCCTCAGCAAAGGTTTTTGCATCCTCAATCACGTTGAATAGTTCCTGTCCATTCTCATTGGCCTGCACCGCCATATCGATCAGGTCACTGTATATCAGCTCTACGCCGCACTCATCCCAACTGGTACGCCGCAGATATCGAATAACCTCTCTGATTTGCTCCTGGCTTTTGCTGTTGAGCAGTTTTACGCGCAGACGGTTCGCTCTTCGCAAGGTGAAATAGTTATTCATCTTCTATCCTCCCGAAAAATCTTTTCTACCAAACCGCACAGTCGGTTCCATTCCTGTTGAAAATCCAAAAGAGAATCCGTCCCCTTTTCGGTGATCACATAGTACTTTCGGCTTGGGCCCTTGGGAGAAGGTCGCCGCTCCACTGTCACCTTCTCCTGCTGCTCCAGGCGTAAAAGCAGCGGATACAGCGTGCTTTCGCTGATCTCTGCAAAACCGACCTGTTTTAACTGCACCACTATTTCATAGCCATAGGTTGGTTCTTTTTTTCAATCAGCCGCAACACGCAATATTCCAATACACCCTTTAGCAGCTGTGCATTATTTTCCAATCCGCTTCCTCCTTTCTATCTACTATGCAATGCGTTGTAGCTTATCTATATTGTATTACATAGTAGTCAGTTTGTCAAGCAGTACGCTATGCGCGGTTTGAACAAACTATATCTTCGCAT